>Ga0210405_10000144_pt1 | contig 97809 bp, 86 predicted proteins | sample IncBWH11MmetaG_FD_155492 | JGI IMG/M metagenome (GOLD analysis project Ga0210405, IMG submission 155492) | Forest soil microbial communities from Barre Woods Harvard Forest LTER site, Petersham, Massachusetts, United States - Inc-BW-H-11-M | ecosystem: Environmental > Terrestrial > Soil >... | reverse complement strand
CGATCTCGCTGCCCTGCCCAAGTTTGCCGGCTAATTCGAAGTCCGCCTTGGCGCGGTCGAACTGATCCAGCTGCGTCAGGAACTGTCCTCTTTCGTAGTGCAGCCGCGCCGATTGCGGAAGATTGCGCAGCCCGATCTCCACTACTTTCAAACCGAGTTCAAAATTCTGATTGTCCGTACAGGCATCCGCGACAAAAGTAAAAAGTTTTTCGTTCTGCGGGGAAATCGCAGCGCCACGTTCAAGGGCGGCCAGAGCATCGCTACGGTTGCCATTGCCGATATAAGCCTGCGCCAACAGATTCTCGACGTCAGCATTCTCATGGCCTTGTCGCCGCAGTCCGCCGAGAACCTCAACCGCATTCTTGTACTCACCCGCTCCGACATAGCACAAGCTCAGGTTGAATTCGAGAGCGTATTCATTCCTCACATTTCCACGGGCTGCCAGCAGATGTGGGATCGCTTCCTTGAATCGGCCTTGGCGCGTAAGAGCGGTTCCACGCTCCAGGTCATCTCGCGCCTGCGCCGATTCAGATTGCAGCGACGTCGAAGATGCGTTCTGGTCAATGGATTGATTCGCGCGATCTGGTCCGGAAACAGGCTGCCTTGCAGATGGGACCTGACCAAGGCAGGGACAACATGGCACAAGGCCCATCACGACCACGAGTTTCCAGCTACTCGCCTGCACGGTGCTCATCACCAGGCTTCCCCGCCTCACTGCTTCACTTCCACTTGCCCTCTCCCTCAACGATCGTGACGTATCTGTCGATCGGCAGATCACTAACTCGTTCTTTCTTCCCGCTCGGCTGCGGCCACTCTACTTCGAGCCAATCGATCTTCGTTCGCTTGCCGAGTCCCAGAACCATTCGGGGGTCGTGCGACGAAAGATAGCTTCCGCCACCCACCTTGAACTTATGTCGCAGCAAGTCACCCGCCTGGTATGTAATCTTCGCGCCGATTGCGTCGATGTTCGATTTCGTTCCCACCAAACGAACTCCCAACCAGTGATTCTCTCGCCCCGCCAGGTTGTGCAGGAGAATTGGCGCGCCGTTGTTCTGGGAGATCAACAAATCCACCGCGCCATCATTGTCGAAGTCTCCGATCGCCAGGCCGCGAGCCGCGAGTGGCTTCGAAAAAGCTACGCCGCTCTGCTGGCTGACATTCTGAAATCCCTTGCCCGTATTGTGAAACAGCAACATCGGCTCCCGGAACTTTACCCCTTCGATCCTCTTCTCGACGGTGTCGTCGGGATGCCCGTTGCTAAGCAGCAGGTCAAGATCGCCGTCATTGTCGTAATCAAGAAATTTCAGACCCCAGCCGCTCATCAGCCGCGTCGCCACTCCGATCCCATTGGGATTGGAAACGTCGCTGAACACTTCGTCCTTATCATTGTGGTAGAGCGAGTACATCTCCTGATCAACATTGGCTTCGAACAGGTCGATCCACCCATCTTGATCGTAGTCCGCCGCGTCGACTCCCATCCCCGAGTGGGCTTTGCCAAAGCTGCTGACGCCCACGCCCGCAAGAATCCCGATCTCTTCAAATCGTCCTTTACCCCGGTTGGCAAACAAAAAATTCGGCACGGTGTCGTTGGTCACGTACAGATCCATTCGTCCATCGTTGTTCACATCGGCGGCCACAACTCCCCAGGCCTTGGCGCGCGACTGCGCAATCCCTGATGCCTTACTCACATCGGTGAACGTGCCGTCTCCATTGTTATGAAATAGCCAGCACGGCATCGCGTCGTAGATGCTCGGAATGCAGTAGTGACGCTCTCCCGTGATCAGGTCGCCGCAGAACTTCAGTTTTGCCTTGCTGTAGTCGACAAACCGGCATACGAACAGATCGAGTCGCCCATCGTCGTCATAGTCGAACCATACCGCACTGGTCGCCCATCCGGGTGCTGCGACTCCAGCTTTGGCCGTCACGTCCGTGAAGGTCCCGTCTCCATTGTTGTGATAGAGGATGCTGTGGGGATACTGCGTGACATACAAGTCCGGACAGCCGTCTCCGTCATAATCCCCGGCGGCGACTCCCATGCCATACGCATTTCCTGGCACACCCGCTTTTTGCGTTACATCAGTGAACGTGCCATCGCGATTGTTGTGGTAAAGGGCATTGCGCAGTGGTGTAGACGGCTCGTAAAAATCGCAGGGCCCGCTGTTTACGAGGTAAATGTCCATCCACCCGTCATTGTCGTAATCAACAAAGGCGCAGCCCGCGCCGACGGTTTCGGGCAGGTGGGCCATCGGCGAACGGCCGCTGACATGCGTCCACGCGATGCCGCTGGCGGTCGCGGGAATCTCTTCGAACGCGGCACTCGATGCGACTGCGTCCGCGGCCGAGAACAGAGCAGGCGCCCAGATTCCGCTTCCGACCCCGGCAGCCCCCAGTAACTGAAGAAATCTGCGGCGAGAAAATGGATGGCCCCGCGCCTTCCGACGTCTCATCATTCGGTCCCGATCGTTCTATTGTTGCGGAGAAGTACGCGGCGCCTTCGCGGCCGTCTCCTGCTGCAATGCCATCTCTCTTTGCGCATCTTGCTTGCGGCCGGTGCGCGCATACGACGTTGCCAACTGATAGTGACCCGCCGGATCATCGGGCTGCATCTTCACATAGTTTTCCAGCGGCGTGACCGCATCGGCAAACTTCCCGGCAGCGTTCATCGAGATCCCCAGCGCAAGGTAGGCCTCCACAAACCCTTCATCCAATTTTGTGGCTCTCCCAAAGTGGCCGATCGCCTCTTCCCACTGCCCTGCCTGTCGCGCAATTTCGCCCAGCAGAAACTCAGACGCGGCGCTGTTGGGGTCAATCTTCAATTCCTCTGCAAATTCCCTCTTCGCGTCCGCGGAATCCGGAGGAGTCTTCGTCAGAAACAATCTTCCAAGCCTGTAATGAATCCCATGGCGCTGCGGATTTTGCTCGAGAATTCTCTGGTACTGGGTGACCGCCTTATCCCAGTCGCCTTGGGACTCGGACGCCTCCGCCTCAAGCTGCTGTGCCTGCGCCGACGAGGGAGCCGCCGACGCCAGCTCATGCGACGCCTTCAGCGCCAGCTCGGAGTAGTAATGCGTTGTGAGATACAGAACTTCAGGATCCTTCGCAAAGCTGCGGTTGAGCTCGAGCAACGTTCTGACGGCAGTCTCCGTCTGCTCCAGTCCCATGGCGCAGCGCGCTGTTGACATCAGTACGTCATACTTCAAGTCCTTAGTCGCAATTTCCGCAACCGCCTTTTTGAGGATCGGCAGAGCCGCCTTGCACCGCCCTTTCGATGCCAGGGAAATTCCGCGCTCTGCGGCGCTGGAACTGTCCTCCGCAGGCGCTTTCGCTCTTACTTGTGCACTAGATGTGACACATACCAACGTTACTGCAACAGCGACGAGTATCCGATTGCGAAACCCTTCAGAAATAGCCAAGACGACGTGCATAGCGTTTGCGCGGAGTATATCCTCACGTGTCATCGATCGCCAACTGAGACGTCGTTATCGCTTTCTCCGGAGGTTCAGCAGCGACTCCGGAGTTCGACCGGACTGGCGCCGCCGACAAAGGCTGACGCGAGAATTGACAGTTGGCACGCGATCAGATTGAATGAAATGTGTGTCTGCCTCCGGCTGTGAGCTGGGGTTCAGCCGCTTCACTTCAATTCAGGAATTCAGGAGCACCGCATGTCCGCACCCAGTCGCCGGCCCGAGATTCGCCGGCGCCGTACCCGCAAAGAAAAGATTGTTCAATTACGCAAGCGCTTGACCGACGCCAAAACCGACGCCGACCGCAGCCGCATCACCGCCAAGCTGCACAAGCTCGCCATCATGTCCCCCGGGCAGCCGCTGCTGAAGTAGCACCGGCATTCACCAGCCCACAAGATGCGGCCCACTCAAGAGGATGAACGCGTGTGGGTGCCCCATCCTTTTCGCGTTTTGTGCGACAGAGCCTGCCCTGAGCGAAGTCGAAGGGGTGGGGATTTTGATTTTCTTGAGAAGCTTTGGATGATAGGTGGTTGCGCTCGGCTCCGGCGTAGCTCACTCTTCAATCCGCCGCGTGCGATCTCGACTCGGCACGCTCGCACTGCGCGACCTGGCGGTAGGCATCCAACACGCGCAGTACCGAACTCTCCCACGAGAACCGCGTCACCTGTTTGTAGCCGCGCTCCTTCATGCGCTCCCGCAGTGCCTTATCCATCAGGACGCGGTGCAGCGCCCGCATGATCTCAAATACATTTTCAGGATTCACCAGCACCGCCGCGTTCCCCACCACTTCCGGCAGGGACGTCGCGTTCGAAGTCACCACTGGCGTTCCGTGCGCCATGGCTTCGAGCGGAGGCAGACCAAACCCCTCATAGAGTGACGGGAACACAAAGATCTTCGCCGAGTCATAAAAAATACGCAGCACCTCGATCGGGATGAAGCCCAGGAACCGCACGTCGTTCTGGACTCCGCTTCGCACCACGGTCCGCCGCAAGTCCGGGTTGCCCGACAGATCGTCTCCGATAATGATGAGCTTCAGGTCGGGATAAGCCTGGTCCCTTTCCAGTTCCGTCTTCAACGCCGAAAATGCCTCGATCATGCGCACCACATTTTTGTGGGGGCTGATGCGGCCGGCATACAGGAGGAATGGATAGGTCACCTGATACCGCTCGGCGATCAATTCACGATCGGCCGGGCTGGCATGCCCGTGCAGAAACCGTTCGTCGATGGCGTTGTAGACCACCTCGATCCGGCTGGACGGAATTTCGAACAGCTTCTCAATCTCGGTGCACGTGAAATTTGAAACTGCAAAAATCCGGGCCGCCCCGCGCAACACCTGCCGGGTCATCTGCATGTGCCACGTTCCCCAGAAGCCCGTCTGCTGGCGGACGCCAGACATATGTTCGAACATGTCGTGCACCGTCATCACGTACGGGCACGGCATCATGCGCGGAACCGAAAACAGGTTGGGGATATGGACCAGATCGCAATTGAGCCGCTTCAACGCAGTCCGGAACTCACGATAGCCTTGAAACGTGCGCTCCGGCGCCTCAGCAGGAGTGTGGTGGAAGTTCGCGGGCAGCGGCCCGATTTCCTGGACCTTTGCCGGAGGGCCAATCAGGAAATACTCGTTCTCATGATCGAGCCGGCAAAGCGTTCGAACAATATTGCGGATGTACGTGCCGACGCCGAACTCCGTCATCCGCCGGATATCGAGGGCGATCTTCACCGATGAAATTTAAACACAATTGAGTAGGGCGGTGTAGTTGAATTACGCCCGCACCTCAGCCTGAGCCTTGGCCCGCCGTTCCGCATAGAGCGGGAAGGCTTCGCACAGCTCAAGCACCTGCTTGCGGACCTTGCTCAGCACGGCAGCGTCATTGCGATGCAGTAGGACCTCGGCGATCCAGCGCCCGATCTGCCGCATCTCAGCTTCCTTCATCCCACGCGTCGTCAAGGCCGGCGTGCCAATGCGAATCCCGCTCGGCTTCATCGGAGGATTCGTGTCAAACGGAATCGCATTCTTGTTCACCGTGATTCCCGCCTCACCCAGCGCCTTCTCCGCCTCGCTGCCCAGCATGCCCTTCGAGAACACATCGATCAGCATGAGGTGAGTATCGGTTCCACCGGAGATTATGCGGAAGCCTTCGTCCGCCAGCGTCTGCGCCAGCACCTTGGCATTGGCCACGATCTGCCGCGCGTAATCGCGGAAATCAGGCTGCATCGCCTCCTGGAAGCAAACTGCTTTCGCCGCGATGATGTGCACCAGCGGCCCGCCCTGCATCCCCGGGAATACAACTTTATCGATGGCCTGAGCGAATTCTGCTTTGGACAGAATCATCCCCGACCGCGGGCCCCGCAATGTCTTGTGGGTAGTCGAAGTAACAATGTGCGCGTGCGGAACCGGTGAAGGATGCGCGCCTCCCGCCACCAGTCCGGCGAAGTGCGCCATATCCACAAGATAGAGCGAGCCGACTTTGTCCGCGATCTGCCGCATGCGGGCAAAGTCAATGATCCGCGGATATGCGCTGCCGCCGCCAATGATCAGCTTCGGCCGTTCCTTCTCGGCGAGCTTCTCCAGTTCGTCGTAGTCGATCGTCTCGCTCTCTTTGGTCACGCCGTAAGGAATGATCTTGTAGGTCTTGCCGGAAAAATTCAGATGATGTCCGTGCGTCAGATGTCCGCCATGCGCCAGATTCAGCCCGAGGATCGTGTCGCCAGGTTGGAGCACGGCGGCATACGCTTCCATATTGGCCTGCGACCCTGCATGCGGCTGCACGTTGGCGTGTTCCGCGCCGAAAAGTTGCTTCGCTCGGTCACGAGCGAGATTCTCCACGACATCGGTGAACTCGCATCCGCCGTAGTAGCGCTTTCCCGGATATCCTTCGGCATACTTGTTCGTGAATACCGATCCGGCAGCTTCGAGCACAGCTTCGCTGACAAAGTTTTCCGACGCGATGAGCTCCAACCCTTCGTGCTGGCGCCGCGTTTCATTATCAATGGCCGCGGCAATCTGCGGATCGGCTTCGTACAGCGGACGGTACATCTTCGTGTTTTTCATTTCGTTTCCCTGATTTCGTACATATCGGCCCGGCGCAACTCCATGTAGCGGTCCGGCGCTTTCAGCGGTGTGAATCCAGACTTCGCGTAAAGCCCATGCGCATCCCGGGTCAGCAGAATCCATCGACGCAGCCCTTGCAGGGAAGGCTGCTGCAGGATGCACTCCATCATCCACTTGCTCAACCCGCGCCCGCGATACGTTTCGAGCACGAACACGTCACCGAGATATGCCACGGTGGCGAAGTCACTGATCACCCGCGCAAACCCGACTTGGGGTGCCCCACTTCTGGCCGGTTTTGCCAGCAGTGGGGATTTTTCGCCCACCTCATGATAAATCCCGAAGCACAACGAATGCTCGATCGATCGTTCCACCACATCCCGCGCAATCCCTTTCGCCCAATAGCAACTCGTGAGGAATCCGTGGATTAGGTCCAGATCGAGCCGGGCGCGGTCTGTACTGATCACAAACTCCCCGCGCCGGGATTCCATCACATCGGACGCGGAAATGTGATCGAAGTCCATGCCGCAATTCTCCTTCGTGTTCCTTAGTGTCCTTCGTGGTGATCGCATTTCAAAACGCCGACCGCAGAAACGAAACCAACTGCCACCCATCCATGTACTTGTATGGAGTCTCCCCGGTTGTGTAGTGACCACACGGCAGCACCGCCACCTTGTGCTCCAGCCCATGCCGAGCAAACTCCTCAACCACCTGCCGCGAAAATTCCGGCAGGAAGGTCAAATCGTATGCCGCATAGACAATCAGCGATTTCTTGGGCCAGCGCGAGAACTGCTCGAAGTACGACATTGGACTGATCGCCCGCCAGACATTCCGCAATTCTTCCAGATCAATCCTCTCTTCAATTCCCTGGCGGATGTGCCGGGTCGATTGCCCATGCCACACGACATCGGCAAAATACGTGGACGCATGATTGAAAGCCGCCACCCGAATCCGCGGATCATGCGCCGCCGCAATGAACGCATAGCACGACCCCAGGCTCGTGCCCACAATGCCGAGATTCGAGTAGCCCTGCTGTTCGAGCCAGTCGAGGCAGCAACGAATATCAATCACGCCTTGGCGTGTGGCGTCGAGAGTGCGCCCGATGTTCGCCGAAACCGCGTAGTCCGCGCGCCTGATTTCGGCCGGCATCCGAATGTCGTGATACGGCAGGCTCAGCCGTAGAACGGCAATCCCCAGCAGGTTGAATACGCGGCATAGGCCGACGTAGGCAATTGCATCGGAATTCCAGTGCGGCAGCAGAATCACCGCTCGCCGTCCACGCGCGGGAAACCAGCGCGCATTCGCCACATTGTTTTCGGGATACGGCGTGCTTACAGGAGAGGTGAATCGCAGAAATTCCCCAAACGTCCCTTTTAGCTTGGCTTCAAGTTTCGGATCTGGCACTTCGCGGGTCGAGAAAACCTGCACCTCGCGCTGCTCCAGTCGGAAGTCGTGCGGTTTCGTGTAGGAATAGTACTCGTCACTCGAAGCTACGATGCGGCGGTTGTAATCCAGAAAGAATTGTTCGGGCTTCTCGGCCGCCTGCCGGGGAGAATGCCCGTTACGGCAGGGCCATTCCCCAGCCCACTCCACCCCCCACTCCAGCGGACGGACTACACGGTTGTTGTCCACCGACGTGAGCCGGTGCTCCCAGTCATACATCCACTGTGCGTAGCGGGAAGGCATAAGGAACCTTCCAGTCTAGCAAGCGAGCGCCCCTCATTTACGCCAGTTTCAGCCAACGGCAGCAATTCGCTATCGATCCTCGTATTTGTCAACTTAGGCGGGCCGCCGCTGGTGAACTCCCCGATCCGTTTTGGGACGTCCGGAGATGGAGGTCACCTTTTTGTGACAGGCGTCACGGACTTGTGCGCCGGGACCGTTTGATCATCAACGCGTGGTTGCTGGTTGAATCATCCGAATCATTTCTCTAAGAAAGGCAACTATTCGTGAGCGTAAAGAGTTCGAAAAGACAATCGATGACGGATTGGAAGCGCATTGACGCCATGCGGGATGAGGATATCGATCTTTCCGACTCGCCTGAATTGGGCCCTGAGTTCTTTGCCAACGCCATTCTCTGGCCCGGACCGAAGCGGCAGATCACTCTCCGCCTAGACCCTGACGTGCTCAAATTTTTCCGGAAACAAGGACGTGGATACCAGACGACGATCAATGCGGTGCTGCGAAAGTACATGGAAGCGCAAGAAAGGAGAACGTAAAGACTAGCTCACATACCGCCGGGGCACGCGCTTTGAGATATTGCACAGGATTTCGTACGGCGAACTGTTTGCCAGCCGCGCGTGTTCGAGCGCGTCAACACTCAGCCCGTCGCACGTCCCCAGCAGAATCACTTCATCTCCGACGGAAACCCCCGGAATCCCGGTCACATCGACCAGGGTCAAATCCATCGAGATGCTGCCCAGAATCGGCGCGTAGTGCTCGCGCAAAATCACGCGGCCTCGATTCGAAAGTTGCCGATTGTATCCGTCGGCATATCCCACCGGAAGCACCGCCACTTGCGCTGGAGCTTTGGTCACATAAGTTGCGCCATATCCGAGGGCTTGGTTAGCCCCGAAATTCCGTAGCGACAGGATCCGCGTCTTCCAGGTAAGAATCGGTTTCACTGGCAAGCGCAGAGTGCCGCCGCTAACCTCGCGTCCTGCGCGCTGAAACGGCAAATAGTACCCATACAGCGAAACTCCCGGCCGCACCATCGTGTTCCAGGTCTCACGCCGCGAGATCACCGCGCTGGTGTTGGCGACGTGCACGAACCTGGGTTCAAAGCCGGCGTCTCGCACCATGCGCCGCGCCGCTTCGAAACTGCGTTCCTGCTCGGCCACCGATGGCGCATCCATGATCTCGGACGATGCCAGATGAGTGGACAGCCCTTCGATGGTGAGATGCTTCGCCGAGCGCAAAACATTGAGCACTGCCGGAAGTTGATCGATCCCCACGCCCAGCCGACCCATTCCAGTGTCGACCTTCAGGTGTACGGGATGCTGCGCCACTCCAAGTCCAGCCGCGGCCTTGTCCAGCGACTCGATTTGCGACGGCTCCCACACCGTGGGCGTCAAATGCAGGCGCACGATTTCAGCCTCTTCCCCCCGCCAGAATCCGGTCATCAGCAAAATATTCGCCCGCACTCCAGCGTCCCGCAGTGGGATCGCCTCATCCAGCGCAGTGACGCCCAGCCACCTCGCGCCTTCCGCCTCGAGCGACTTTGAGCATTCCACCGCGCCGTGGCCGTAGGCATCGGCCTTGACGACAGCACACACCGTCACCGCCGCGCTCACATGCTTCTGCACTGTTCGGAAGTTTTGCCGCAAGGTTGTCAGCGATACATCGGCCCACGTCGGACGCGTCGCCGCGCGGCTCAGGATTTCTGCAGTCGTTGCCACTCTCGCGATTATAGCGGGAGCGCCCCGCGCGCCGAGGTTACGCTGGGGCTACTCCCGCCATCGCCTCGACAAACAAGTCTGCCGAATCTCTAGCGTCCAGCCAGCATGAAGTTCACCGTGATCTGCGTCTCCACTTCGATGACGTCGCCGTTCAGAATGTAAGGCCGATACCGCCATTGGCTCACTGCGTCAAGCGCCGCGCCCACTAGCATCGGATGCCCCGAAACCAGCCTCAGGTTATCAATCGTCCCCGCTTTGCTGATCACCGCCACCAGCACGACCGTTCCCTGAATACGAGCCTGACGCGCCAGAGGCGGATAGGTCGGTTCCACCCGGCGAATCAGGCTGCCCTGCAATATGCTCGAGGTGCGGAATATTTTGGTAACCGGTTTTGGAGCCACGGGCATCACCGGCTGCGTTCCGCTGAATGGTATGGGCAGGCCGGGCCCGTCGCTAACATACGGACCGATGGGCAGGCTTGGATCCCCTATTGGACCTGCGACTTGCGTTGTCTCTTTCCCGTTTGAAATCCCGTGTGGGATCCGTGTCGGTTCCATAATGCGCCCGATGGACGGTATGATCGTCACTCCGCGGGTTCGCCCGCCGTGCGGCTGCGGCGCTGGCCCAGGATCTTTCCTCCGCAAGGTAATCGGCGTCGAAACCGTCGTGCGCCCCGAGGGCAGCCCCACGGTCGTCAGCAGCGGAATCAGCAATAGCAGTCCAACGATCACCGCCTGCAGTCCGAATGATGTCAGGGTCATCCAGCTGCGGCGTCCCCGCTCGGCCCAGGAAGTCTCCAGCAAGCTATCGGCAAACATGGTGTCCTCCAGCGTGAACTCTTGTCTGCTGCTATGGACACCACGAGAAGAAATGCAGGCGCCGCACGCACAAAAAATAAAGGCCGCGTCGTAACGCGGCCTCGTGGAACTTTTCGGACACCCGGGGTGTCCGCTTGGGTTACTGTTTTGGCGGCTCGCTCGGCTTCGGGGTCGCGGGCTTTGGTGTCGTCGTGGCCGGAGCTCTCGGCGCGGGCTTTGCCCCGCCTGCCGATGAGGCCGGAGCGGCAACGCCCGATTGCACGTTGTAGCTATCGACTACGTTCTTGGTGATGTCTACCGCATCGGGGTTCCACCACAGCACCGGGCTCTGGGGCCACGGCTTGGACGTGTCGATGATCATCGTGTATCCGTTTTCCTGCGCGTATTTCACGATGAGCGGTGCCATCTTGGAAAGAATCCGGCCCGCAATCTCCTGTTGCTGATTGCCAACTTCTTCCTGCGCATCCTGCACGTTGCGGTCGAAGGACTTCTGCTTGCCGTCGATCTGCCTCTTCAGGGTATCCAGCGCTTCCGGGTTCAGTTTGTCCTGCTGAGTAGTGAGCTGTTTCTTGAGTGACTCGAGTTCATCGTTCTGATTCTTCAGCTCAGCCTGCTTGGGTTCATACTTCTTCTGCAGGGCGTCCATATCGCGACGGCCTTCATTGGAGGCGATAATCGCATCCTGAATGTTAATGGTTCCTACCTTCCCCGGTCCGGTGGGAACGGGGGCTGTTGCCGCAGGAGTAGAGGCCGGTGTGGATGTCGGCGCAGCCGCGCTCGACGGAGTGGCAGCACTGCCGGTTTGGGCAAATGCAGAGAACGTGAATGTCGCTGCTATCGCCAGTACAACGCTCAGAAACTTGCTTTTCATTGGATTGGTTGAACTCCTTGGAACATGGTTCCACGAATAACTTCGAATCTCGTTCTCGGATCGCTTCTTCAGTTAATGCTGGGCCGCACTGAATGAGGTCCCCGCTGCGGTAGCGGCCGCCATTGGACTAGGCGCACTAGACTCGCCAGCATCGCACGCCGCGCGCACAGACGTGCTGTCCACACTTTGCAGCTTCACTCAATGGCGTGAATCATCAACATTATAGTGACCTCGCTCTGGCAGCGTCAAACCTGTTTAAAACGTGGTCGCCACCGTAAACCGGAACGTCTTCCGCGGTTCGCGCAGCAGGAAACTGGGCGCGTACGTCTGCTTCGCCAGCTTGTAAGTGTAGGCGCCCGCAGCAGTCATCTCCCACTTTCCCGTCACCGGATTGATGCTGCCCGGGAACATCTCCGGCGTAATCGCGATCGGAGGATTCGCCGGCGTATCCAGCCGCAAAGGGTTATAGGCCCAGTAAATGCGGAACGGCGCATTGATCACCGGCAGGAACATCTGCAGTTCCAGTCCGGTGGACATGCGCAGTTTCCAGTTGGTGGCGCTCAGCACAGACAGAAACTGCGAGGGCTTGGGGTTCAACACATTGCCGCCAGCGCAATTGAAGCCGGTATCCAGCTGCGGACAGCCAAAGGGAGTTGATATCACCTGATCGTATTGCGCCTGCGCAATCTGCAACTGCGACGGCCGGACGATGGAGTCGATACCTGCATCGACGAACGGCGCCAGCACAACCGGCCCGGCAATCGTGTACCGATATTCGAGGTTCCCCCAGGTGCTCAGGTCGCCGCCGGGGAACACGATCTGATCGACCGGAATCGGAATCGTCCAATTCCCCAATCGTGGGTTCGACGGATCCTTCAACACCGGCGTATTGTCCGGGTTGGTCAAGGTGATGACGTTCGAACTCGGCAAGAACGCAACGGGCGAGATCGACCGGATATCGAATCCGCGGATATCGTTTTCACCGCCCATGTAGAAGCGCTGGAACGGCGGAGCGACCAGCCCTCCGAACCCACTGATGTACGATCCGTTCGCACTAAACCCGATGGCGTTTCGCCCCTTCTGCACTGGCACGAAGCGCTTGTATTGGACGATCGGCCGTATGGACCGCACCGTGCCGCCGATTCCAGCAAACTCCGCTCCCATTGTGAACTGGTGTCCGTGATGCGGAGAGATGCCGCTGTCGAGCGTGTTGAACGAGAAATTCGGGAAGATCTTGCTGGTGATGATTCCGTTCACGGCATTCGGCCCGGAAATTCCACGGAACGCGATAAAGTCGAATAGCGTCTTCGACGCCGTGCTCAACGGCAGCAGCGTCGACCGGTCGAACGAATACGTGATGCCCAGCCGTTTGAACGAGCGCCGCAGCGGATAGCTTAGCGAAGTCGTGAAGCCCGCGCTCGATTGCGAATAGTTCTGCAGGTTCTGCAGCACAGCGCTGGGCAGGTTCAGGTTTTGTCCGCTGAAGATCGAGAGCTGCCGCGCCTGGTTATAGCTGATCTTGTTGCCGAACACCGTAAATCCAAACTGCAGCGGCCGGTCAAACAGGTAGGGCTGCGTGTAGCCGAACAGCACGCTACGCGCCAGGTTCCCCAGGCTAATCTGCACCTGCAGCGTCTCGCCGCGTCCCAAGAAGTTGTTGGTAGAGTAGTTGAGCCCGATGAACGCTCCCTCCAGGCCGCTCACGCCTCCGTTCAACCCGATGCTGTTCTTGCCCTTCTCGTGGACATGCAGCGTCAGGTCCACGTAGCCGTTTTTCTCGTCCAACCGCTTTTCCGTCAGGTTCGGATCATCGGGCTTGAGCTGATCAAAATACGAGAGCTGATTCAAGCGCAGCAGGCTCAACTCCCACAAGCGCGAGTTGTAAATCCCGCCTTCTTCCAAGGCCAATTCGCGGCGGATCACTTTGTCGCGGGTCGTCGTATTCCCCTGGAACTCGATGCGCCGCACGTAGAACTGCTTGCCTTCGTCGACATCGATCTCAAGATTCGCCAGCTTCTTTTCGTCATCAAACGTCGTCTGCGGAACCCCGGTGTAGTTGATATATCCGTACTCGCCGTAGGCCTTCCGCAGATTCTCCAGGCCTTTCGCGATCTTCTCACGGCTGAAGATATCGCCATCTTTGAGTGGAATCATCGCCCGCAGCGCCGCGATATTCGAGATCGCTTTGTTGTTCTTGAACGTGATCTTGCCCAGCCGGTACTGGTCGCCTTCGTCGATCTGCATCGTGATATCGACAGCTTTTCCCGGTCCCGATTGCACCAGAGGAATGTGGAACCCTTTGTGGCCCGTATCGTGGATCACTGTCTTCGGATCGGCCACCGCCGCCTTGAAGTATCCCCGGTTCTGATACTCGGCGCGTACCCGCTCGGTGTCTTCCTCAAGCTTGGTCGCGTCGTAAGTTTTGGCAAAGAGGCTTTCCAGAAAGATGGAGTGAGGAATACCGATCGGCTTCAGATTCTTCATCGCGGCGCGCAGAACGCGGCTCTTGATGTTCTTGTTGCCCTGGAAAATAATCTTCCCGACCTTAACCTTCGGACCCTCCTTCACCACAAACGTAATGCCCACGGCCGCAGGAGGAACCTGACGCACTTCGGTCCGGATCGTCGCGAATTGCCTGCCGTGCTCTGACAGCAGGTTCTTGATTGATACTTCCGCCTTCTTGATGCGGGTAGGATCGTATTGGCTTTCCACCGTCAGGCCGACCTTGTCCTGCTTGAACCGGTCAAGAATGTCGCTGTTCGAGACAGAACTTGCCCCAACATAGTCGATCGTGCGGATCGTCGGCTTTTCCTTGACCTGCACGATGATCCGCCAGCCTTTCGGCGTCTGTTCGCGTAGAAACTTGATGTCTTCGAAGTAGCCCGTATTCCACAGAGAGTTGAAATCGCGCTCCAGAGCCGCCGCGTCATATATGTCACCCGGCTTGCTGAAAATGCGCGATTTCACAGTTTCGGCGGGAATGCGCCGGTTCCCAGTCACATTGATCTCAGAGATCACATCGTTGTTCTGGGCATAGGCCATGCTGGCTGCTGCGATCAGGGCGGCCAGCGTCATTGCGAAGGCACAGGCGCGCCACCCCCACTCTCTCCAAATCCGCTGGAATGAATGAGATGGCACCGCTGCTGCCCTCGTAACGCAGGGAGCCTTGGGCGCGACAAGGTTCTCCGGATGAAAGCGAAAAGGAATCGCTACGACCTCAGCCTCTGGGATGTGAGAAAACTGCAATTATACGGTAGACCAAGGGAAAGCGTCCAAGTTGCGACTCTCAATTTGGCATCCTTCGGTCGTCGCAGACGCTAGTCCACACGGCAGTCGCGATCCCCGAGCATTGGGCTCTCGACCGGCTAAATCACTAGTGGCTGCTTTTGGGCTTGGACAACTCTACTTCAACCAAGACGGAATAAAACGTAGCCGAGTTGCCCATGTCGGTAAGTTTTTCTGAGGTTAAGCTGTTGATACTCTGAAATCCAGGCGCTATCTTCGCCCAATGCAGTGTCGCGGAAACAACTCCTGCCTGCACTTTCCCGTCCACTCGCGCGACCAGTTCCACTTCGCCACGATGATTAAAGACCCGGACCCGGTCACCATCGGCAATGCCCCGCGCCTGCGCATCGACTGAAGAAATCTCCAGCAATCCCGGTTCCTCCATCTCTCGCACCGAAGGCACGTTGGAGAACGTCGTATTGAGAAAGTTGTCGGCCTTCCGCGCCAGCAACTCCAGCGGCAGTCCATTTTGCTTGGCGTGTCGCGATTCCAAAGGCACCGGATCGAGACCCTGCGTCTTCAACGACTCAGAATAGAGTTCGGCTTTCCCGGAAGGAGTCCGAAACCCTCCGCGAGCAAACGGAAGAAAGGGTTCGAATGTGGGGACAGCCGCCATCGGCTGCCCAGCGGAGCGAAGCTCCGCTGCCTGTCCCCTGACCCCTGCCCCCTGATCCCCGAAGTTCATCCGCACCGGTTCCCGTTCCAGCCGTTCGCGACTCATCCCCTGCATCCACGGATCGTCCGATCCCAGCGCCAGATCGATCATCTCATCGAGGCTCTCCCAGAAGCATTGCTCCTCGAATCCCATCCGCTCCGCCAGACCGCGGAACAACTCCACATTCGACCGGCACTCGCCCAACGGCTCGATCGCCTGGTTCGATACCTGCACATAGTAGTGCCCGTAGCCCTTCTGCAAATCCTTATGCTCGAAGAAAGTCGTCGCCGGCAGAACGATATCGGCGTAATCGGTGGTGTCGGTAAGGAACTGCTCATGCACCACCGTAAACAGATCCGGCCGCAGCAATCCACGAATCACCGCTTGATGATTCGGACACACCGCCGCCGGATTCGAGTTGTACACGAACAACGCCTTCACTGGCGGATCATTCACTTTGTTTAGCACGCTCCCCAGTTCGACCATATTGAGCGTTCGAGCTTCGCGGCCGAGAGCGGCATTCATCAGGTCCGGACGCCTCAGGCCTTCTGAATTGAAAGCAGCAGCCCCGCTCAATGACATCTGCAACCCGCCCCCAACTTCCTTCCACGATCCGATCACGCAGGGCAGCATCACGACGGCCCGCGTCGCCATCCCGCCGCCTTCGGACCGCTGCACTCCATAATTCAGCCGGATCACCGACGGCCGCACCGTCGCATACTCCCGCGCCAACTTCCGAATGTCTTCCGCCTCAATCCCCGTCCACTGCGCCACACGCTCCGGCGGATACGCTTTCACTTTCTCCCGCAGTTGCTCGAACCCAACCGTGTACTTCGCAACGTAATCGGCATCATGCAAATTCTCGCCGATGATCACGTGCATCATTCCAAGCGCCAGAGCCGCGTCCGTCCCCGGATTAATTGGCAGATACCAGTCGGCGCAGTCCGCGGTCCGCGTGCGATACGGATCGATCACGACCAGCTTCGCGCCATTCCGCCGCGTTTCAGCGATGAATGGCCACAGATGCACATTGTTCCCGTGAATATTCGAGGCCCACGCGATGATGTACTTCGAATGCCGGAACTGTTCCGGTTCGGTCCCGAGCTTCACTCCCAGCACTGACTTCAGCCCGGCTTCACCCGCCGCCGAGCAAATCGTGCGATCGAGTTGCGAAGCCCCCAGCCGATGGAAGAACCGCCGATCCATCGACCCGCCATTCAACGCTCCCAACGTTCCGCCGTACGAATAAGGCAGAATCGCCTCACTCCCAAACTCCGCCGAGATCGCGCCAAAACGCGAGCTGATCTCGTCCAAAGCCTCATCCCACGAAATCCGCTTCCAAACTTGTTGGGCCTTTGTGGGAACACTTGCATGTGTGGAGCGGGCGCTCACGCCCGCGAAGGGCCCTTTAGGGCCCACTCTCTTCATCGGGTACATCACCCGGTCCGGGGAATACACCCGATCCAGATACTTCGCCACCTTCGCGCACAAAAATCCGCGCGTCACCGCATGCCCCGGATCCCCCTGGATCTTCGTAGCTCGCCCGTCCTCGACCGTGATCAGCACCCCGCACGCATCGGGACAATCATGCGGACAAGCGGCACGCACCACTCGCTTCATAGAGTTCGATTATAAGGGAGCAGCGATACTCATGTAGCGACAGCCGCCTCGGCTGTCCCGCGAAGCAAAGCGAGCGGCCCAGAGACGGCGCACTTTGCCGTGAAAACAGTCGAGCTCCGCTCGACCGGACAGCCAAAGGCGCCTGTCCCCACAAAAAACAAGACTCGAGGGTGCCCCATCCTTGTCTCGCGTATTTTGCGAGACAGGGTGGGGATTTTGACTTTTTCGTAGAGAATTCCAGACTCTTAAGAAAGGGAAAGGGCTTCCCTTCGTGCTCCTTCGTGTCCTTTGTGGTTTATGATTTGTGGCTTGTAATGAGCAGTTACTTCAACTCCAGCACTTCCTTCTCTTTCGCCTTGCTCATCTCTTCCATCTTCTTGATCTCGCCGTCGGTCAGCTTCTGAATCTCATCGAGCGACCGCTTCTCTTCATCCTCAGTAATTTTCTTATCCTTCATCGCCTTCTTGATCGCGTCGTTGCCGTCCCGTCGAATATTCCGTACCGCAGTCCGATGCTCCTCCAACACGCGATGCAGATGCTTCACCATATCCTGCCGGCGTTCCTGCGTTAGCGGAGGCACGGGCACGCGGATCATCTTCCCGTCATTCATCGGATTCAATCCCAAATCCCCGCTGCGAATCGCCTTCTCGATTGCCGGCAACTGCGACGGATCAAACGGCTGTACGGTAATCAACTGCGCCTCTGGCGCGTGCACCTGCGCCACCTGGTTCAAGGGCATCTGCGCCCCATAGGCATCCACGGTCACGCCGTCCAGCATGTGCACCGACGCCCGCCCAGTCCTCGTCGCCGCCATCGCTTTGCGGAAGTCCTCGACAGCTTTGTCCATGCGCGTCTTCAGTTGCACGTACGTATCTTTCAGTCCAGCAATTGAAGCCATCATCGCCATAAAGTCAGCTCCATTCCAAAACTTCGCATTATAAACCCCCAAAATCTCAAACCACAAAGGACACGAAGGAACACGAAGTAATCTTCCTTCGTGAACCTTCGTGCCCTTTGTGGTTCTCGCTCTTAAGCGCTTACCATCGACCCAATCTTCTCGCCCAGCACCACGCGTCGGATGTTCCCATGCTGATTCAAGCTGAATACGACGATCGGCAGATTGTTGTCCTTGCATAGCGAGATCGCCGTCGAGTCCATCACCTTCAGGCCCAGCTTCAGAACATCCATGTAGGAAATGTGATTGAACTTCCGCGCGCCATCCACCTTCATCGGGTCGGCATCATAGATGCCGTCTACCTTCGTCGCTTTCAAAATCACGTCTGCTTTGATTTCCATGGCGCGTAGCGACGCGGCGGTGTCAGTCGAGAAATAGGGGTTCCCCGTGCCACCGGCAAAAATGACGACACGACCCTTTTCCAGGTGCCGGATCGCCCGCCGCCGGATGAACGGCTCCGCTACCTGATTCATCTCAATCGCCGATTGGACCCGCGTATACACGCCTTGCTTCTCCAACGCATCCTGCAACGCCAACGCGTTGATCACGGTCGCCAGCATCCCCATGTGGTCGGCGGAGACGCGGTCCATATCCTTGGCTTGATGTGCCACACCGCGGAAAAAATTCCCGCCGCCGACCACGATCGCGATCTGCACGCCCACCTTCTGCACGTCAGAGATCTCGGCCGCAATCTCGTGAATACGTTTGGTCTCGACGCCAAAGCCCTGGTTCGCCGCCAGAGCCTCACCGGATAGTTTCAAAAGAATGCGTTTGAAGGCAGGGGTTGTCATCTCTTAGCTTCGAAACACAGGATTTGTGTCAGGTACGTTCGCTAATACTTCGCAATCGCAATAACCGCCATACTTTTCTGTCCAGACACACAGTCTTTGTTCGTCCAGTCCGTTCAGTTTAGCGAATTCCAGCGTTAAATGGAGCGTATCATGGCAGTCGGTCTCGCCTAATTTCTGATCGAGCCAGTCGAAAACCGCTTCGAGGGCCGGTTTGGATGCCGGCAGTTCCTGTTCAGCACGCAAAAGTTCTTCGGTCTTCACAGTCCGACGCAACTGCTTTCGCCGCTCTCGCTCCGCCTTGTGCAAACGGTATTCCTCAAACCGCTGCAGCTAAAAAAAGGCGCCCCGCAGGGCGCCTTTAGCTTACTCGGCTTTTGGCTCTGTAGGTTTGGTGATTGCGATGGTCTCCCCCGCCTCCCCTACCTTGAACCGCGCAAACCGCCTTACGGCAATATTCTCGCCGAGCTTGCCGATCTTCGACGCGATCAGTTGCCCGATCGAGATGGTCTGGTCCTTGATGAAAGGCTGCTCGAGCAGGCAGACTTCCTCATAGAACTTCTCCATCTTGCCGTTCACCATCTTCTCCGCGATGTTAGCCGGCTTGCCGCTCGCGATCGCCTGCGCGAGATAGATTTCCTTCTCGCGCGCGAAGTCCGCCGCCGTGACGTCTTCCTTGCGCACGTACTTGGGATCGCTAGCCGCGATGTGCATGGCGACGTCGTGCAGCAGCTCCTTAAAATCGTCCGTGCGCGCCACGAAATCGCTCTCGCAATTCACCTCGACGAGCACACCAATCTTGCCGCCGGCGTGGATGTAGCTCCCCACCGCCCCTTCGCTCGTCACTCGAGTTGCCTTCTTCGCCGCCACCGAAACACCCTTCTTCCGCAGGATCACGACCGCCTGCTCCATGTCACCTTTGGCTTCGGTCAAAGCCTGCTTGCAATCCATCATCGGAGCCCCGGTCTTCTCCCGGAGATCCTTCACTTGCGCCGCTGAAATATTCACTGTAGTAGTACCCATAAGATTCCTTCTTCGTAGAGACGTAAGCTTGCTACGTCTCTTCTAGCCACATGATGATCTGCCGCTACCGGCAGGAGACGTTGCAAGCGACGTCTCTACAGAAACAACGACCCGCGCCGGACGACCCGCGCGGGTCTATATCAATGCCCGGTTTGTCTCGTACCCTGCAAACCACATCCAGTGTGGTTTTAACTGAGAACTGACAACTGAGAACCGAGAACTGCTTCTACACCGTCTGGCTCTCAACCTTCGGCAGATCCGCGTCTTCGTTCGCCACCGGCTTCTTGTGCGTCCCCGGACCCAGCACTTCTTCCATGCTGATGTCTTCCGCAGGATCCACTCCGGCTGTTTCCTCGCTGTGGTACTCAGGGGCTGCGTCCGCAGCCGCCTGCGCCGCATCCGAAGCAGCCTGCATGTCCGCAACCTGCTTGTCGGTCATCAACTGCGCGCCTTCCGCAATCGATTCCGAAATCTTCGATGTAAACAGCCGGATCGCCCGCAACGCATCATCGTTGCCCGGGATCACATAGTCCACTTCCGTCGGATCGCAATTCGTATCCACCACCGCGACCACCGGAATTCCCAGCTTCCGTGCCTCGCGCACCGCGATCTGTTCCTTGTTGGAATCAATCACGAAGATTGCGTCGGGCAGACGGTTCATATTCTTGATGCCGGCCAGGTTGGCCTGCAGGTGCTTCCGCTCGCGCTCGAGCTTAATCACTTCCTTCTTCGGCAACAGCTCGTAGCGGCCATCCGTGGCCATCTCGTCGAGCTCTTTCAGCCGCTTCACCGACTTCTGCACGGTAACCCAGTTGGTGAGCAATCCGCCCAACCAGCGTTGGTTGATGTAGAACGCCCCGCACTTCTGCGCCTCTTCGGCAATCGCGTCCTGCGCCTGGCGCTTGGTTCCCACGAACAGCACGATCCTGCCGTCGGTCGCCAGATCCTGCACAAACTTCGACGCCTCTTTGAACATCTTCAGCGTCTTCTGCAAATCGATGATGTAAATCCCGTTGCGCTCTCCGAAGATGTATTCCTTCATCTTGGGATTCCAGCGCTTGGTCTGATGCCCGAAGTGAACTCCTGCTTCGAGCAACTCCTTCATGGTGATGGTAGCCAATTAACCTCCTATTTAGTCTGCATCGGGAACTCAATGTGCTTTCCCGATTGCCATTCCCGTCCCCGTACCGGAGCACGGGAAGAATTGAACACCTAAATCGTCAATCGTCTCGCAGCGACGTAGCTTGCTACGTCTCTCTAGCCACGAGCCGGCCTGCCTCCGCCGACAAGAGACGTTGCAAGCAACGTCTCTACAGAAGTTAGCGCTTCGAGAACTGGAACCGCTTTCTCGCGCCCTTCTGTCCGTACTTCTTGCGCTCTTTCCCGCGCGAGTCGCGGCTGACCATGCCCTCGGACTTCAGCTTCTTGCGCAGTTCCGCATTGAACTGCATCAACGCGCGCGCGATGCCGAGCTTCACTGCATCCGCCTGCCCGCGCACGCCGCCGCCCAGCACGCTGGCGACAACGTTGAACGTAGCCGCCGCGTCGGCCGATGCCAGCGGAGATTTCGCCGCCGAGCGCTGCGCCGGAGTCACAAAATACTCGTCGAAAGCGCGCCCGTTGACTTTGAAATCGCCGCTGCCCGGACGCAGATACACACGGGCGATCGCCGTCTTGCGCCGCCCCGTTCCGTAGTATTGAACCAACTCTGCCATGTTTAGCTATGAGCTGTGAGCCATGAGCTGTGAGCAAATGTCTGCTTCCAACTCCGCTCTCCCACTCTTACCTTTCAAAATATTCGGATCTTGCTCACAGCTCAGAGCTCATCGCTCATGGCTGTGTTTTACGAAACCGCAACCTTCCGCGGCCGATACTCGCGCACTTCCAACTTCAAATCCTGCGGCTTCTGAGCCTGATGCGGATGCTTGTCGCCCTTGTACACATTCAGCTTCGACAGCATATGCGCCGCGAGCTTGTTCTTCGGCAGCATTCGCCGCACCGCGGCTTCAATCACCGCTTCCGGCTTGCGGTCCATCCGCTTCTTGTACTCTTCGGTGCGCAGGCCGCCCGGATATCCGGTGTAGTGCTGATACAGCTTCTGCTCCGACTTCATGCCGGTCGTCTTGATCTTCTCCGCATTGATCACGATCACGTGATCGCCAGTATCGATAAACGGCGTATACCGCGGATTCTCCTTGCCCATGAGGATGCGCGCTACCTGTGAAGCCAGGCGCCCGAGCGTCTGCCCGTCTGCATCCACGACGTACCACTTGCGCACAATTTCCCCCTCTTTGGGGAAATACGTTGACATCGGAACTCTCCCAGATTTGAAAAAGGCTGCGAAAGAAAACCGCTCGTTGATTCCCCTGACGAGGACGCCAGGACCATCAGGCGGGCAACCACACTACTGCTAAAGACTTTAATGTACCGAACCTACTCGACCATTGTCAACGCCGTGTTACTCACAGACTGGCATCGGTAACGTATGCTTCGGAGGTTCCCCCATGAAGTTCCCCCATGAAGTTACTCGCCAGACTTTTTGTCGTCTTCGCGGTTCTTTCTCTGCCCGCATGGGCGCAGCACGGCGGCCATGGCAGCCACTCGGTCGGCGGCGGCTATGTTCCGAAACACGGTCCACCTCCTTCTCATGGCACCGTTGCGCGCCCAGCCGCGCCCCAAGCCAGCTTCCGCGACCGCGAAGGACATCCCGAAGCCCCCCATGTCCATCACAACGGCGAGTGGGATCGGGCACGACTACGGGCGCGATGATCCGCGCTTCCATCTCGATCATCCGTGGGAGCATGGTCACTTTGAAGGCGGCTTCGGCCCCGGTCACCGGTGGCGCCTTGGCGGAGGCGGTCCGGGCCGCTTCTGGTTCGGCGGATTCTTTTTTAGCGTCGCGGCTTTTGATGTCGGTTATTGCAATGACTGGCTCTGGGACAGCGACGACATTGTGATCTACGACGATCCCGACCACGACGGCTGGTATCTCGCCTACAATGTGCGATTGGGCAGCTACGTTCACGTCACTTATCTCGGACGATAGCTCTCCGTTGTATTTAGAAATCGAACACAAAGGCGACGCCAATTCTTGTCCGTCCGTCACTGGCAACAACGTTCGCATTTCTTCATCAGAGGTTCGCCATGTGCTGCAACGACATCGGCAGTGGTAACGTATGTCCTCGGAGGTTCTTAATGAAACTGTTTCCCGGAGTCCTTACAGCGGCTCTGATCCTCTCCCTGCCAGCCTTCGCCCAAAAAGACGACCACCACCACGACGTCGGCGGAGGATACGTTCCTCACCACGGGCCGCAGGCCTATCATGGCGACCAGCACGAAGGCGACCGCCACGATGACCACAATGACGATCGAGACCGGCACTCTTACCAGGACCGCGACGGCCATCCGGAAGCTCCACACGTCCACCACAACGGCGAATGGGTTGGGCACGACGTGCGGCGGGATGACGACCGCTTTCACCTGGACCACCCGTGGCAATACGGCCGCTTTCAAGGTGGCTTCGGCCATGGACATCGGTGGCGCATCGAGGGTGGGGATCCCCGCCGTTTCTGGTTTCGCGGCTTCTACTTCGGCGTCGCCCCGTTTGACCTTGCCTACGCCAATAACTGGTATTGGGACCGCGACGATGTGGTGATTTACGAAGATCCCGACCACGACGGCTGGTATCTCGCCTACAACGTACGACTTGGCACTTACGTTCACGTAACCTATCTAGGACGATAGCTGCTATCTAGAAGTTGACCGTGGCCATCTGGCCGCAGTGATCTAGGATGGCCGATCGTTTGTCGTTCGTATTCCGCGAATTGTTCGACGTTCACAAGCCGCGAAGCGGCGATAGAATGCAGCCCATGGCGCAAGCCATGGGTTTGCGATTTCAGGTTGAACAGCCCCAATGGGGCGAAAGACACTCTCCACAATTCTGAGGCATTCCATCATGCCCGCAGCGAAGAAAACCGCGCCGAACGAAGCCCTCTACGACAAACTCATTGCCACAATCCCGGAGATCGAGCGCAAGGGCGACGCCAATCCCTACACCTCGTTGAACGGCAACATGTTCACCCTTCTCCATCAATCGGGGTTGGCGATCCGCCTGCCCGAAGACGAGCGCGAGGAATTCCTCAAAAAGTACAAGACGAACTTGTTTGAAGCCTACGGCACAGTCATGAAGGAATACGTCGCCGTCCCCAACAACCTCTTACCCAAGACGAAAGAACTGAAGAAGTACCTCGAGCGAAGTTATTCGTACGCTAAAACGCTAAAGCCAAAACCAACGAAAAAGACGAAGTAGTCTTTCCTTCGTGAACCTTCGTGCCCTTTGTGGTTACAGGTTTGGATTCCCGTGATACTATTTCCGCCGTTATGCGCCGCCGCATTCTCTTCGCGATCGTCCTGACAGTCGTTGCGAGCGCCTCCATCGCCGTCGCCCAGCGCGATGAAACCGGCCAGCCAGCCCCCCGCTTCCGAGCCAAAACCACCGCCGGAGATCAGTTCAATAACGACTCCATCAAGGGAAAGGTCGTACTCTTCGAATTCTGGACCACATGGTGCAAGTATTGCGAAGAGGAAGCCCCACTGGTCGATGACATTGCCAAGGAATATAGGAGCAAAGATCTGATCGTGCTCGCCGTCAACGTCCTCGAACCCGATCAACGAGTAAAGAAGTATGTGGTGGAACACCCGCGCACCGTTCCCATCGTCCTCACCAAAGACACGAACCTCGCCGCCATGTACAACGCGCAGGTGTATCCCATCTACGTAGTCGTTGACCGCGAGGGTAACATCGCCGGCGAACAGCGCGGTGCTGCCGGAGAGCGTGGCCTTCGCCGCATGCTCCGCCGCGCCGGCCTCGAGTCCGAATAGCAACCCGCTCCACTCCCGGAGGTCCCATGACCAGACACACGTATGAGCTCGCCGCCTCTATCTGCGGATTTCTTGGTGGCGCGATCTTATCTCTTGACGCGCTCTTCGCGGTGCGCCGCGCCCGCTCGGAACGCGGTAAGGAAGCGGTGCGAGAGGCCGTTCAGAAGGCAAAGGGTGTCTACGTCGATGACAACGACCAGGTCCTGACTTCGGCTTATGCGTTGCAGCTATTATTCGCCCGCAGAGTCGCCGCCGCAGGCCGCATCGGTTTCGGCCTGATCACAATCGGGTTCCTCATGGATTTGATCTCGAAATGGTAGTCGCTAATCCCGCTCTTCCTCAATGTTGAGCAGGTCGAATAGCGTCGCGCCGGCAAAGTTGGTAATGTTTCGGCCGGCCTCGTCCTGCCCATCGGGTACCGACTTGTCAGGACGGAACACGACTGTGAAATCGCCGATGAGGGGAAGGCAGCAGGTGTCGTCGGTGGGATGATGTTCGGGAGCCTGGGTGATACTGCCGTCGAGCAGCCCTTTCACCACTTCGTCAAGCCGGGCTTGCAGTTCCTTCTCCCCGCCCTCCAGCGCCTCAAACAGACTCGCCAGCTTGCGATCAAACCTGCCGGCGCTGCGTAGCTCTCTTTTCATGACGCTTGCTGGAACTCCGAGGTGTCTCCCCCAGGCGGGATAATAGCTTCATCAGCATCGCCTCGACTACCGTCTCGACGTCGTGACGCTGCGACTCGGTCAAGTGCTCCGCTTCCGGCTCGGCCACACTCGGAGCCTCGCCCTTGCGCAGCTTTTCCACGTGCTTGCGAAAATCACCTACGCTGCGAATCAGCGTGTACCGGCCCTCTTGAATGTCCTGTTTCGCAGCGCTCTCTTCCTGCCGCGCTTCCGCCGAGCCGACCTTCACGATCTTCGCCGGGTGTAGCTGTACTCCACCCTTGCCGTTCGTCGAGAATTCCACAATATCGCCCAGGTTAAGCCCCATCTGTTCCACCACTGAAGCCGGCAATGTCACTTGGTTCCGTTCCCGCAGGCGAGCATATTCGCGTGACATAGCACCTCCTACTTATGGAGATGCTAGCAGAAATCAGAATTTCGTACAATCAGAAATTCAGAAACAACTACTCGTACGCCAGAGCATCGATGGGATCTCTCTGCGCCGCCTTGAACGCAGGATAAAGGGCACCCAGCACGGCACCGACGGTCGCAATCGCAGTAGCCCGTAACACCCACCAATTGCTCCAGAACAGCCTCTGCACCGGACGCTCAAACATAATCACCCGCCGCGTCACCAGGCTGATGATAATCCCCGCGATGATCCCTACGATCGCGAGCAGCAACGTCTCCCGCAGCACTACATTCACGATGTACAACTTCGTCGCACCGAGCGACTTCAGAATCCCGATCTCACGCGTCCGCTCCATGACCGCCGTGTACATCGCCTGAAAAATCACCAGAAACCCAACGATGACGGCGATTCCAATCACAATTTCGATCGCCACATTGAAACCCGGCAGATTGTCCGGCGTCATCATCGACAAGTACTCCGCCATCGAACGGACCGTATACTGCTCCATACCGGGCCGTTCTTTGATCGATTTAGCGACCGCATCAATGTTCGCTGGATCATCCAGCTTGAGGTAGAAGACCGACGCTCGCCTCTCCGCACCGATTATGTCTTGCATAGTCGTCAGGGGAAGAAACTTCCGTCCACCTTTTCCGTGCGGAACGATGCCGGAAATCCGGAACGAATGATTCAGCACCTCGATTGTGTCGCCGACCTTCTTGTGATTCATTCCGGCGTAGAAATCATCGACGATCACGTCATTGGGGCCCTGGAAAGGACCGCCGGAGAGATAAACGAACTTGGGAGGGAGGCCATCGTAGGTCGCCAGGTCGATGCCGTAAACGATCTCTAGAGGCTTCTGGCTGAAGGCCCAGATCACCGGTGCGGCGACGTTAACGTGGGGCATCGGCTGCAGGATGTCTCCCACCTTCACCGGCATTCCCGCGCCCGACATGCCCGGCAACATTGCCGACGATGGCGGGGTGACCATTACGTCTGCTCCTACGCCAAGCTGGCTCTCCTTGGACCCGGTCAGATAACCGTAGAAGACCGCGACCACCAGCAGGATCATCGCCACTTCGAGCGCAACCGCGCTCATGGTGATCAGCGACCGCGTCGGCCGGTGCACCAGATTCGCCACCACCATCTTGTTCATCATAGAAGTCTGAGGGTGCCCCATCCTTGTCGCGCCTTGTGCGACAGGGTGGGGATTTTGACTTTCATTTAAGTGAAGCTACTGCTGGTCCGGATGCTGTTTCTCCAGCGGCACCACCAAGGTCGACTGCGGACGCTCCAGATGCACCACCTGCGCCCCGGCCGGCTGTTCCAGGACGAACTGGTCCTCCCGAAGCGGCACATTGATATCCAGTTTCAGAATGTTCAACGTGATGTCGTATTCCTCCTGCGGCCGGAAGATCTCAATGCGCGAGGGAAAGCTGAATCCGCCGTAATCCTTGTATTCGGCATACCGTGCGTCCGTCGCCACCTTGCCATCCTCGGTGTAAATGAACTGCTGGTGCGGCTTCAGATCCGTGCGCCCGAAAATGATCTTGCGCTCCAGGATCCATCCCTCGCCCGATTTCTTGATCACCGTCAGTTCGTAGTCCTCCTGCAAAATGCGGTGACCCTTAGCATCGTGCATGGTCTCGTATCCGTTTTCCAGCACAGCAATTTCATTACTCGGGTCGATACGCCGGATCAGCAGCGCCTCATAAATATTCTGCGGACGGATGCTCTCCATCGGCTGATCGGGATTCGTGGTCGCCACCTGATTCTCCCCGACCACGAACTTGTTCTTCGGAGGAATCCATAGCTTGAAATCCCGTCCATCGCTCACCATGTCGAACGCCGTCGTGCGCACGAACGGCATCAGTCCGATCATGTGCAATTCGTCCGGTTTCTTGGCCAGCACGTATCCCCGGATTTCTTTGTAGTCGGTGACGTGCCCCTTTTTCATTCCGCCGGCAGAGCTGTCGATGTCGACCGTAGCCTTTAGCGTGCGGATCGCCTCGGACTGCTGATTGATGGCGTCGATCAGGCCCTGTTGTGTTGATTCCTGCAAGGGTGTCTTCGAGTACCGGTCTTCGACCGGACGCGTGCGGAACAGGCACCCCGTGGTAGGTAACAGCGCCAGAAACAAGGTCAATGACAAGAAGGGCGACTTAAGTCTCATGAATGTACGAACACTGCCTCAAATCATTTGAGTATACCGGATTCCAAAGGGTTCAAAACCGTCGTGGCTCACTTTCACTAGTGTCCTTGTTGAGGCAGACCCCTTTAGATCGAACCAATTACGAGGGTGCCCACCCTTGTCGCGTTTGGTGCGACAGGTGGGGTCTTTGACTTCGTCAGTGTTCCTCTGTGGTGAGTTCCTCAGGTACTCCAGCCCCTTCCACCCAAAAGCCGTATCACCAACGTCAGCCCGGATGCTCCCCCGCCTCGTCTAAACTGTCCCTAACGTGAGAAGGCTCGTCTGGCTAATCCTGATTGCGATCATTGGCGCAGGCAGTTGGTTTGCCTGGGCGGTCCTGACCCCGGTCGAACCATCCGGCCAGACCTTTGTCATGCTCCGTCCGGGATATTCCACGCGCCGGATTGCCACCGAATTGCAGGGCGCGGGCATAATCCGCAGTAAAGAAGCGTTCATCCTGTGGCACTATTTTCGCCGCCGCCGCTCTCTGAAGGCCGGCGAGTACCTGTTCGACAAGCCTGCCAACACTATTGGCATTCAGAAGCGTCTCCGCCGGGGCGATGTGTACTTCCACACCGTTGTCGTCCCTGAGGGCTATACCATGTTCGACATCGCCCGCGCGGTCCAGGACGCGGGCCTGGGTTCAGCCGAGGATTTCCTGAAAGTAGCTCAGTCCGATACCGCTCTGATCGCCGATCTGGATCCCGCTGCCAAATCCCTGGAAGGCTATCTCTTCCCCGAAACCTACGAATTCACCCGCATGATGACCATGCACGATATGGCCGCCGCCATGGTCAAGCAGTTCCGCCAGGCCGCCTCGCAAGCCGGGTTGCTTCCCAACTCCGCCTTAGGTATGACGGAAGGAACTGATCCATCGCGCCCACTGCATGAGCTTGTAACCATGGCTTCCATCATCGAAAAAGAAACCTCTGTCCCCGCCGAGCGTCCTGAGGTGGCCAGCGTCTACTTCAACCGCCTGAATAAACGGATCGCGCTTGACGCCGACCCCAGCATCATCTATGCAGAACTGCTGGCTGGAACGTACCAGGGGGCGCTCCATCACGCCGACATGAGCTTCTCGTCTCCGTACAACACCTACCGCAATGCCGGACTCCCGCCCGGCCCCATCTGCAATCCCGGACGCAGCTCCCTTGAAGCCGCCATGCGCCCCGCCGAAACCGATTACTACTACTTCGTAGCGGATGCCCAAGGGCATCACCGTTTCGCGCGGACCATGGAAGAGCACAATAAGAACGTCATTGCGTATCGCAAAGCCATGCACGGTCATTAAAACTTTCAGCCTGTTGGCGATCGCAGAAACATCCCGGCCCCTTTTGCATTCCTCTATGCGATGGAAACTGCGGCACATACCGCGTCCAACACTTTTTCGGATTTGGCACTCTAAATTTCAGTGCACGAACGCTACTTCAAGAAGCTCTGCGATGACCTTCGGGATTCGGAAGGTGAAGAGGATATCCGGCAGGCGGCCGCAGCCCTTCGACGTTATATGCAAGATCAGCAGTTCATCCTCCGTCGGCGGCTACTTCCTTACGTCGAAAAGGCGTTCCTCGCCACCATCGAAGAGCGCGAACCTAGTTAAGCTACTCGACTGATACCCGGCCATAGCGTCCCTGGATGGGCTGTATAATCCGAGCGCAACCATGGGGCTTCCCTCCGGCACAAAACTGGGACCGTATGAGATCGGAGCGCCGCTGGGCGCGGGCGGGATGGGCGAAGTGTACCGCGCCCGCGACACGCGCCTCGACCGCAGCGTTGCCATCAAAATTCTGCCTCTGCATCTGGCCGATAAGGCCGACGCCAGCGAGCGCTTCGAACGCGAGGCCCGCACCATCTCTTCGCTGAACCATCCCAACATTTGCCAGCTTCATGATGTAGGCACCCACGACGGCGTTCGCTATCTCGTGATGGAGTTGCTGGAAGGCGAAACGCTGGCCGAGCGCTTGCGGCGCGGGCCGTTGCCAATGGAGCAGGTGCTTCGCTACGGCGCCGAAATCGCCACGGGCTTAGGGGCAGCCCACCGCTGCGGCGTGGTGCATCGTGATCTGAAGCCCGGCAACATCATGCTCACCAAGTCGGGTGCAAAGCTGATGGACTTCGGCCTGGCCAAGGGAATGACTTCACCGAAAGCGGTCTCGTCCGAACTCACAGCGACGCTCACCCGTTCGCATGCCACTCCACTGACGCAGCAGGGGACCATCGTCGGAACCTTTCAGTACATGGCGCCCGAACAGGTGGAGGGCAAAGAGGCTGACGCGCGCAGCGACATCTTCAGTCTCGGCGCAGTGCTGTACGAGATGGTCTGCGGCAAGCGGGCTTTCGAAGGCAAGACGCTGGTCTCGGTCGCGGCATCGATTCTGGAGAAAGAGCCGGAGCCGATCCGGACACTTCAGCCGTTGACCCCGGCATCGCTCGAGCGCGCGATCAAGAAGTGTCTCGCGAAAGATCCGGATGAACGCTGGCAGAGCGCCGGCGATCTGGCAAGCGAGTTGAAATGGATTTCCGAAGGATCTGGGTCGCTACCAGCTGTTGCAAAACCCGCGCCGGCAGGAGGTATGCGGGTCAGCGAGTGGCTGGCATGGATGTTCCTGGCAATGGCCGTGATCGCCGTCGTCGTTCTCAGCCTGGTCCTCGGTTTCTTGGGCGGCAACAAGCCGGTGGTGCGCACACAGATCGCTGCCCCGGAGAAACTGCAGTTTAATTTCGTTGGTGACAGTGGCGGGCCGCCGGTGATCTCTCCGGACGGCAAAAACATTGTGTTCGCGGCCAGGTCCGACGGAAAGAATCAGCTCTTTGTCCGTGCCCTGGACAAGCTCACGCCTGAACCGATCGCGGGTACCGAAAAAGCGAGCTTTCCTTTCTGGTCGCCCGACAGCCGCACGATCGCATTCTTCGCGGATGGCAAGTTGAAGAGGACGGATATCGCGGGCGGCGCAGCCCTTACGATTTGTGACGCACCCGTGGGGCGCGGCGGCAGCTGGAGCACGAATGGCACCATCGTATTCTCTCCGCGATTCACAGAAGCGCTTTTGCAGGTTCCAGCCACGGGCGGAACTCCGACACCCGTTACAACGCTGTCGGACAAATTCACGACTCACCGCTGGCCGTGGTTCCTTCCCGACGGCCAACACTTTCTATATCTGGCCGCGAACCATGCCGAAACCTCGACCGCGAATACGGCGGTCTTCTGGGCCTCGCTCAACGGCAAGGACAATAAGCTCTTGTTTGCCAGTCCATCCAATGCCATCTATGCCTCGAGACATCTGCTGTATGTGCGGGATAGTACGTTGATGGCTCAGCCATTCGACGCGTCGTCGGGAAAATTTAACGGCGAAGCGGTCGCCCTGACCGGCGATGTGCAGGTCGATGGAACGGTGTGGCGAGGCACGTTCGACGCATCCGACACAGGAACTCTCATCTACCAGCCCGGCACGACGGCCGCAGGGATGCGGCTTACCTGGTTCGATCGCACCGGGAAAGAACTCGCCAGCATCCCCGGGCAGGAGTCCTATTACCGGGTCGAACTCTCGCCCGACGATAAAAAAGCTGCTGTCACGATTGGTGATCCGGCAGGCGTGATATGGATTTATGACCTGGCGCACCATAGCCGATCCCGTTTCACTTTTGGAAATGGAACATACTCGAGCGCAATATGGTCGCGGGACGGGAAACAAATCGCATACATGGCCGGCGATCCTGCCAATGTCTATAACCGCGACATCGTCGTCAAAGCCGCAGACGGTTCGGGCAACGAGCGCAAGCTTCTGAATCTCGGCGCCACTCAAAGTCTTCAGCAGGTTCTCGATGACTGGTCACCCGACGGCCGCTACCTGATCTATGACCTGGGAACCATTGGCCAGAAGACAGGAGTGGATATCTGGGCTCTCCCTTTATTCGGCGAGAGCAAACCATTTCCTTATATCGCAGGTCCGGGAGATCAGGCCTTCGGCCAGTTTTCTCCCGACGGGAAATGGGTCGCCTACAACTCCAGCGAAACCGGGCGGGATGAGATTTACGTCGCGCCATTTCCGTGGACGGGAGCCAAGTGGCAGGTCTCGAGCGCCGGTGGTCTTCGGCCGCGCTGGCGACGCGATGGAAAGGAAATCATCTTCCAGGTTCCAGGCACCGGCCGGATGATGTCGGTCGAGACCAACACGCATGGGTCAAGCTTCGAGTTCGGGGAGATCCGCACGCTGTTTGAGGGGTATAACTTTTCTCCCAGTAACGCGAGCGCGCAGTGGGCACTCTCCAGCGATGGCCAGCGCATGCTGAACATTACCACCGGCGCGACGGGCACCTTGCCGCTGACGATGATTCAGAGCTGGACGGCGGAGCTGAAGCAGAAGTGAAGTGTTTCCGCCCTGTCGCCGCCGGTAGTTTTGTCATTCCGAAACGGCGTCAGCCGTTGAGGAATCTGCTTTTTGCCGGCGGCGTCACATTGCAAGCGACAGCAGACTCCTCGCCGTCGGCTTCGGAATGACAGAGTTTTCGTCGCAGAACCACAGCATCGTCGGAATCCTCCCTCTGCGTGTAAAATCCAGAATTCTATGAAAGCCATACAAGTCCAGCAAACCGGTGGACCCGAGGTGATGGAAGTGGCGGAATTGCCGGTTCCCGGGCCGAAGGCGAATGAAGCGGTCGTGAAGTTGGCTGCTTCGGGCGTGAACTTCATCGACGTCTATTACCGCGAGGGTCGCTACAAGACGACCCTTCCATTTATTCCGGGCCAGGAAGGCGCCGGGCAAGTCGTAGCCGTTGGCTCGGACGTGAAGTCCGTAAAGATTGGCGACAGCGTCGCCTGGACGATGACGCTGGGTTCTTACGCGGAATATGCGGCGGTGTCCGCCGACCGTCTGGTGCCGATTCCCCCCGGCGTAACCGATCAGCAGGCTGCGGCGGCAATGCTGCAGGGGATGACCGCGCACTATCTGGCTCACGATACGTATCCGCTGAAGCGCGGCGAGACAGCGCTGGTGCACGCGGCGGCCGGCGGCGTGGGATCGCTGCTGGTACAGATGGCGCACAACATCGGCGCCCGCGTAATCGCAACCGTATCGACCGAGGAGAAAGCAACGATAGCGCGCCAAGCGGGAGCCGACGAAATCATTCTTTATTCGCAGGTGGATTTTGAAGCCGAGACCAAGCGGCTGATGGGTGGAAACGGTGTCGACGTTGTATATGACTCGGTGGGCAAGACGACGTTCGAGAAAGGATTGAACGTGCTGCGTCCGCGCGGAATGATGGCATTGTTTGGCGGATCGAGTGGCGCCGTGCCTCCGTTTGATCTGATACACCTTTCGCAAAAGGGATCGCTCTACGTAACGCGACCGATGTTGGGAAATTACATTGCCACTCGTGAGGAACTGGTTGCGCGGTCGGGCGCCGTGTTTGCAATGATCGCGTCGGGAACACTGAAGCTGCGGATACAGCATACGTATCCGCTGGCCGAGGCGCAGCGCGCGCACCGCGAACTGGAAGGCCGGAAGACGATGGGGAAGTTGCTGTTAATCCCGTAATTTTTGTTTCTGTCATCCTGAGCCGCAGCCTTTGGCGGCGAAGGACCTGTGTACTTGCTGGCAGCACCGGCGCCGCCGGCAAGTACATAGGTCGTTCGGCCCGCAAGAAACGCGGTCAGGATGACAAGCGTTTCGAGAGCGGATAAAGGGACCATCATGAAAGCAATCCGTGTGCAGCGCACTGGCGGGCCCGAGGTGATGGAACTGGCAGAAGTACCCGCGCCTCAGGCGAAAGCTTCAGAGGCAGTCGTCAAGGTCAACGTCGCGGGAGTGAATTCCATCGACGGCCAGTTCCGCGACGGCCGTCTGCGCACGCTGCTGCCTTTCATTCCCGGGCAGGAAGGCGCGGGCGTTGTGACCGCAGTCGGTCCGCAGGTGAAGGCGCTCAAGGTAGGCGACCGCGTGACTTGGAGCGGGACGCTGGGATCGTACGCCGAATATGTCGCCGCTCCCGAGGAACATCTGGTTCCGGTACCGCCGGCGATCAGCGACGATCAAGCAACCGCCGCGATGATGCACGGGCTCACCGCGCACTATCTGGTCACCGACGCGCACAAACTCAAAGCCGGCGAAACTGCGCTGGTGCATGCCGCGGCCGGCGGCGTTGGTTTGATGGTCGTGCAGATGGCGCACGCACTCGGGGCGCGCGTAATCGGAACCGCGTCGAGTGACCAGAAGGCGCAACTGGCACGCGAAGCCGGCGCTGACGAGGTGATCGTCTTCACTCGTCAGGACTTCGAGACGGAAGTGAAGCGGCTCACCAATGGCAAGGGCGTAGAAGTTGTATACGACGGAGTCGGCAAAGCGACCTTCGAGAAGAATCTGAACGTCATGCGTCTTCGCGGGATGCTCGTAGTCTACGGCATGTCGAGCGGAGCCGTGCCCCCGGTGGACCCGGCGAAACTGTCAGAGAAGGGATCGCTCTACATGGCGCGCACAACGCTGGCGCATTTCACCGCGACGCGACAAGAATTGCTGGCCCGGACCTCGGCACTATTCAGCATGATTGCCGACGGCAGCCTGAAAGTGCGGATCGCCAAAAAGTATCCGCTTGCCGAAGCGGCGCAAGCACATCGCGACATGGAAGCGCGCACACTGGCGGGAAAACTCCTACTGTTCCCCTAAAAAGCTCATGTGGGGACAGCCGCCCTCGGCTGTCCGGCCGAGCGAAGCTCGGCGGTTTGGGCGCCCGGGATATGAGGACAAAGGCGCTACTGAGCTACAGCCGGGCTGCGCCCGGCGGACAGCCGAGGGCGGCTGTCCCCACATTTCATCCCCACTTACCCTTTGCGAGTGTAGCCTCTTAGGTATCCCGGCACACCCTTTCCTGCCAATAAGTTTTCGTCGCGAATCGCCTCTCCCGCCTTCATCTCCAGCGGCAAGACTCCGGCCCACGTAGGGAACGCTAAGTCCTCCGCGTCATCAATCGGAGGCCCAGTCCGCACCTTCGCCGAAAATTCTTCAATCGGCACCCGCAATACCGACGTAGCCTTCAGTTCGCGCTCGTTGGGTTGGCGTGCATCGTCCCAGCGTCCGGGCAGGATGTGTTCGGAGAGAACGCGCAGGGCTGTAAGCTTCTCTTCCGGATCGTCCACCAGCGTAGCCTTCCCCAGGATCACCAGCGACCGGTAATTCATCGAGTGATTGAACACGGAACGGGCGAGCACCAATCCGTCCAGCAACGTCACGGTCACGCACACCGCGACCCCTTCTTTCATCTGGCGCAACATGCGGCTGGCCGCCGATCCGTGGATATAAAGGTTCGCATCTTTGCGGCCGTAAGATGTCGGGATCACAAACGGCTGGCCATCGACCAGGAAACCCACGTGGCAGATGAATCCTTCGTCGAGAATGCGGTACGCGGCCTCGCGGTCATAAACACCGCGCTCGGATTCGCGGACTACACGCGTCCGCTGGGTTGGCATCTGAGTTTCAGACATGGAGGAACGAACTCCGGGGCTAGCGCCAAGGATGGGTGAAACAAAAGTGTAACATCGGCCTGGGTGGCAGGCGTCAGACCTCAGACCGGAAACTCTGTCGCAATCCGGAGCGACCATGAACGTTTGTTAGAGTCGAGCCCAAATCTGCTGCTCGAAGCCTGCCGTTCCAAACCCTGCCGTCGCGGCTAGAGTGTATTCTGTCCCTGCCCCTGCTCCGCTGCTTAGAAAGATTTATGCGTTTTCTTCTTTGTGCCCTCCTCATCCTCGCATCCGTCGCCAGTCGTGCGGCTGAAATCAGGGGCAAAGTTACGAATGCGCTTGGCGGAGAAGCATTGGGACAAGTGCAAGTCTCGGTGCTTGGAACAAAAGTTAGCGTCATCACCTCGCCCGCCGGTGGGTTCACGATCCCAAGTCTCGCTCCCGGAAAATACATTCTGCGGTTGAATGCAGTCAGCTACCGACTTCTGACCGTTCCCTTTACCCTCGCGACCGATGCCGACATCAAGGAGTTTTCCATCACTATGGTGCCCGACAACTTCCATCATTCCGACAAGGTGGAGGTGCGCGGAGATCTTTTCCAGGTTTCCGATTCTCCGGCGACCACGGAAATGAATCTAACCAGCTCGGAGATCCGTGAGACTTCGACCGTCTTTGCCGACGATCCATTTCGCGCCGTGCAGACGCTGCCCGGAGTTTCGGCAGAGGGCAACAACGAGTTCTTCGCAGAATTCTCGGTCATGGGTGCGGCGTTCCCCAGCGTAGGCGTTTACATCGATGACGTGGTTGTGCTCAATCCATTTCACGAGATCGGCAACTTCAGCGAGGGAGCCTCGCTGGGCGTGCTGACCAGCGAAGTGGTGGAAGAGATGAAGTTGCTGCCCGCGGCGTTTCCCGAGCGCTATGGAGACGCGGACGGCGCGGCCCTCGACATTCATACCCGCGACGGCAGCCGCAGCGCCCCATTGTTCCGAATCACCGCCGGAATCGCTGCCAGTGAAATTCTCGGCGAAGGCTGGTTCAACAGTTCGCGAAAGGGATCGTGGCTGGCTTCAGCGCGCAAGAGCTACATCAACTATCTGATCCATGGCCGGATACAGGACGCCGCCAACGTGGGATTCGAAGACGCCGACCTGAAGCTGAGTTATGACCTCACTCCCCGGCAGAACCTGAATCTGTTTGTCACCCAGGGTCACACGACCATGTCGATGAACGATCAGGCCGCGCTCGAAAATGTTCAATACGCCAGCGGCAACAGCGATTTCACACTCGCTCGTGCAGGATGGCGTTGGGCTCTCAGCCCGCGCTTGCTGTTGGACACTCGCGCCGCCTACATTCGCGAGCCCGATGAGCTCTTCAACAACGTGAGCACCTTGCTCACCCAGACGGACCATCGGGAGTGGGTAGGTGGTGCCGGAGTGTCGTGGGCCTGGGCCCAGGATGACGTATTGCAGGCGGGTTTATCCGAGCGGCGAATCCGCGACAGTGAATATCAGGTTGGCATCAGCAGCAGCGGCCAGCTGCAGCCGTTCTCGTACGCCGGGTCAGGATTACGCCAGACCGGGTACGTCGAGCAGGCTTCCGGATTGCTCCACGGTCGGCTCCATGTTCTTGGAAGCCTGCGCTGGGAGCGGTTTCAGGAATATCTGCCGCAGCAGTTCTCACCGCAGATTTCGCTGGCACTGCGAGCGGCGCGCAACACCGAGCTTCAGTTCGCCGCGGGAAAGTATGCGCAATTCTCCAACTTTTCCTTCGGTCCGCCCCCGGGAGAATGTATAGCCGAAGCCCCGCTTCCGGTGAAGTCGGAGCATTACAGCGCAGCCGTCGAACAAAAGCTTGGCGAGAACGCGCGGGTCCGGCTACAGGTTTTCGAGAGACGAGGCTTCTTCTCTGTGGGCGTGACGCCTCCCGGCCAGTTGGACTCCACATCGTGCCCGGTTGTGCAGCCGGATTCGGGCGGCACCTTCAAACGGGATTTTGCGCGTGGCGCACAACTAATCCTGCAAAGGCGTAGCGCCAATCGCTTGTCAGGATGGGTCGGATATACGCTGCTGGCGGCCAGGGAGCGTGAGTATCAGATCGCGGTGCCGTTTCTGCCGTTTTCGCAGTTGTCGAATTCCAATTTTTACTATTCCACACTTGAGGACCAGCGTCATTCACTGAGTGTGTTCGCCACCTACCGTCTGCGCCCAACGCTCAATCTCAGCGGCAAGTTCTTATTTGGATCGGGATATCCGGTGCCGAGCGGGACCTTCGCGCAGATCGGCAATGGGCAGTTCATCCCCACCGGGATCAACACCGCGCGGCTTGGCGCTTATCAAAGGCTCGATGTCCGCACGGATAAAGACTGGGCCTTCCAGCGATGGAAGCTCACGTTGTATGCCGAGGTATTGAATCTGACGAACCACTACAACGGCCGGTTCACGTACGAGTCTGGAATCGATCCGAACACCGGCAAAGTATTAGTGAAGACGCTGCAGGGATTGCCGGTTACCCCAACCGTTGGAGTAGCAGCGCAGTTCTAAACTGAAGTCGTCCTGCCAGAGGTCGATAGAGGGTTAGGGTGCCCCACCCGTGTCTCGCGTGCTTTTCGCGAGACAGGGTGGGGACTTTGACTCCGGAAGTCTGAGGTCCAACGTCCGAGGTCTAGTCTTCCTACCAGTTCACCTTCATCGCAAACTGGAACTGTCGCGGGTCGTAGGCAGCGGTGGCTTGTCCCGCATTAGTGAAGAGCGGGCTCACCGCCGCAACATTGTACTTGTTGGCGATGTTGAACATGTCGACGATAAAGTCTGCGCTGAAGCGCTCGGTGAAGTACACGCGCTTGGAAACGCGCAGATCGCCGAAGGCAGTCCAGGGCATGATTCCTGCGTTCCGGCCGAGATTGCCGTCCAGTTGCAGCAATGTCGGGACAATTCCCGCAGCTACGAATCCGTTGATGCATGGTTGCTGGAAATGGCCGCTGGGCGAGAATTTCGATGGATACACCGTGCTGCACGCTGGATCGACGGTTACGTTCGGACGGCTGGTGAGCGACGAGAGTTGCAGGTTGTCGCCGCCGCCGGTCAGGATATTGAACGGGCGTCCCGAAGCAATATCAAGAAGCGGAGCGAAGGTCCAGTCGCTGAAGACCTTGCCGGCGAATCCACCGCCCAGCTTGCCGGTCTGGTAGACGCCGCTGAACACGAAGCGATGGCGCTGATCGAAGAGCGACGTCGAGCGGTCGACCCCCGGATAGTAACTGTCCTGTGGTGTGAGCGTGGATTGCAGATCGGTCGAATCGTCGATGGCATGTGACCAGGTGTAGGAGGCGAGAAATTCGTAATGGGTGTTGAAGCGCTTCCGCAGGTTGGCGCTGAACCCGTGGTAGATCGAACTCCCGTTGGAGTAGTTAGCGTCCATGTCGCCAAAGGGGACGCATCCGGCGAAGGTGGCAGGATCGCAGCTGTTGAAACCGAGGGTGTGCGCCAAAGTTGCAGCCTGCGAGATGCAACCGAGCGGATCTCCGATCGAAGCGTAGGCGCCGATGATCGAGGGATTCAAACCGCCGGGCCGGAAAAAGTTCATCAGCGACGAATCCACAAAGGGAAACGGTCCCAGCGGCCCACCGGTCGCATTGCATCCGCTGACTGTGAAAGGGCTGGCAGGAGGCGTTCCTCCGGCGAGCAGAGCATCGTAGTACGCTGCTTCGAAGTTCCCCACCATAAGATCGCCACGGATCGTATTCGCGTTAATCGGACGGTTCAGATGTCGTCCGCCGTTGAAGTTGTAGGCCAAATTAAGCGCGAATCCGCGGCCTAGGTCCCGTTCGATACTGACATTCGCTTGCTGCGAGTAGGCGTAAACGAAATTCCGCGACTGCGGATAACCGAAGGGCTGGAAACCGAGCGGCATGAACGTCGATGGATTCAGATAGTTCTGGCCGAGGAAGATCGACTGCATGGTGGATGCCACCCCGCAGTTCACGGCGGAAGTATTGCAAGAGAACGTTTGGTTATTGGGGGAGTAATTCAACAATCCGAGCACCTTACCGGTGGGATCCGACGTCGGCGAGCAGGGTGAAAGGCTCGATCCGGAGGCCGAGGGAATCAAGCCCTGAAATGCCTCAACGGCGTTCAGGTTGCCGGGGTTGCCCGATCCACGGCACGGCGAGCCTGGCCCGAACGCAAGTTGTCCGCTCGATGATCCGTCAGACGCATCGCCGAGGAAGTAGAGTCCGAGCAGCGGATGGTCGTAGAACATTCCATACGATGCGCGCACGACAGTCTTGCCGTCGCCCTTGGGATCCCACGCGACTCCGATACGAGGCTGGATGTTGTTCTTATCGGTCTGAATTCCCTTCTGCACACCAAGAATGTTGTAAGCGGGAAGAGCGAGTCCCTGAGGCGGCTTGAATTTCGGAGGAATCTCGACGTCATAGCGCAGGCCGTAGTTCAGCGTCACATTGGGAGTGATGCGCCAGGAATCCTGCCAGAACGCTCCGATCGGAATGTTATGGAACGAATCGCTGGGGCTGCCAAGTCCCTGAACCAGTGAACCCGGCACGCCAAATCCGTAAGCCTGCACAGCATTCAAGGGAGCAATGTTGTTCTGCAACGCGGTCGGCAGGGCATTAAAGTCGGCTGTAGACATGGCATTGCTGGCTGACAGGCCACCGAAATCATAGACGCCGCCGTAATTTACCGTGAAGACAGCTTTGATGGGCAGATAGTTGAGATCGAATCCGAACTTGGTGTTGTGCCGCCCCATCGTCCACGAGAAGTTGTCGGTGAATTGATAGCGCTGTTCGGTGCGCTGGATGTAAGAGTAGGGCTCGCGTCCGAAGTAAGCGTACCCCGTGATGTTGATGGCCGGAGCCGAGCCTGCGGCGGTCTGGGTATTGTAGAAGTAGGAGAGTCCGCGGCGGGCATACTGGAAGCGAAACTCGTTTACCTTGTTGTTGCCGATCGTCCAGGTATCCTGAAAAACGCCGGCGATATCGCGGTAGGTTTGCTGTGAAGTGCGGGAGTATGCATTTTGTCCGAACGGCTGATCTTCACCGCTGACCTCGATGCCGGTTTGGGTGCTGGGGCTGACGTTTCCCCTTAGTGTCAAGCGATGATTGGTGCCTATATTGTGATCAAGTCGCAGCGAATAAAGGCTGGTTCCTTCGAACACGGGGAAGTTGCCCGTCTGCGACGTCAACGCCTGATAGGAACCAGGAATAAAACAGGGTCCCGGAGGCGGACAGGTGCTAGGGAAACCCGAGAAGTTCGAGAGCCCACCGCCGGTGAGCACCTGCACGAGGTTGGTGGGCCATGCGCCATTGACCGCCATACCTGAGGAGGCTCCAGCTGCCACGACATAGTCGGCGATGGCGGGCCCAACTTTTCCGGTTTGATCGGTCACGATTGCGGTAATAGTGGCCGGGGCCGTCAAAAACGTAATTTGAGCGGGCGTGAGCTGCAGATTTACAGTGCCCGGGGGCAGTCGCAGAAATGCCGAAGCATCGAACGGCGTCAGGCCATAGCCATCCTGTCCGATGCTGGAGAATCCAGTTTCGTGTCGCCGTGTAATTTCATAAGAGAAGAAGTAATACGTCTTGTCCTTCTTAATGGGTCCGCCGAATGCAACGCCCCCTTGCACGCGCGTGTAGGCCGGATCCTTCACGGTGCTGAACGGATTCACTGCCTGGAAGTTGCGGTTACGCAAAAATCCGAAGACGTCGCCGTGAAACTGGTTCGAGCCTGAACGGGTAATGATGTTCACCACGCCGCCGGCGGCGCGTCCATACTCGGCCGCATAGTTGTTGGTAATGATCTGGAATTCCTGCACTGCCTCCTGCGATACCGTGGAGCGAACGCCGTTGACAGAATTATCGGTGGCATCGGCGCCGTCGACGTTCACCAGATTGGAACGCGCGCGCTGTCCGCTCATGTTAAGGCCCGAGGTGGGCGCAGCGCCGGTGTTGGGGGCATTGTCACGAACGACTTGCGAATCGGTGAGCGTGAAGTTGATGTAGTTGCGTCCGTTGATGGGGAGATTGTCGATGCGGCGCTCGCCGATGGTGTTCGTCGTCGAACTGCGCGACGTCTCGATCAATTCCGCCTGTGAAGTAACTTCCACCACTTCTTTTCCGCCCGCCACCGACAACGTCACCGGGAGTTCCCCGAGCCCGCCGACCATGATCGAGACCCCGCTGCTCTGCACCTTGGTAAACCCTGGGACTTCAACGGTCACCGCGTAGGTACCCGGAGGCAGCTGGCGCGCGCTATATCCGCCTTGTCCATCGCTGGTGGCGGTTCGTTCCAGGCCTTTCGCGACATCCTGAGCGGTGACGGTCGCGTTCGTAACAACGCTCCCCTTGGGATCTTTCACGGTAACGTGCAGGTCGCCGGTAGCAACGCCGCCCTGTGCGTTAGCCATCACCGAAAGCAGCAGGACGAGACACGTCGACAGGACGACGTTGAATGTGCGGAACATAAGGTTCTCCCTTGCGCTCGCGAACGCGAGCAGACGGCACGACCCAGTGCCACGGCAGATTGTCGACGTACTCACTCGACAGTTAGACCTACCTAACGCCCCGGTGGTTTTATAACAGAACCACGCTCGAAAACAAGTCAGGAATCGGCACGGGTCGTTTGTGAGTAAACGCAGAAACTACTAAGCATCAGGGCTCAGGGGCTAGGGGTCAGTGATTCTGATCACCGATCTTTTCAATGGTAGAAGAGAGATAAGTTGCTGAGGTGAATCGCGGAAACTATCCCCTGATCCCTGGCCTCTGGTCCCTATCAGTTCGCCGCGATCCGGATCGGGACTCCTGGATTCTGCAAGCGCCCCAGCAGCATGGCGCGGCCATTCAACTGTTCGTATCCATGCAGCACCGGAGCAGCGGCGAGAGCTGAGTGCGGCCAGGCAAGCGCGAAGTAAATTCGAAGCAGAGCGACGCTGGCATTGCGGCGCAGCAGGAGCGCGTTGTCGACGAGCTGGCGCGCTGCATCGACGGTCGCGCCGTCACTAGCGTTCAGAGCAGCTTGCCCGATGGCGACCAACACTGCCGCGTTCCGTCCGGCAACGCGAATGTACGCAGCGGCCGCGCGTAAACGTTCCCGCTGCACCTTGCGGAACTCTGCTGGGGAAAGACGGCGCTGCAGATACTCATTCTCGGTTGGATCAACCAGGTTGCGAAACGCCTCGATATCGACCGGTTCAATTTTTCGAGCGAGAGCGGAGCCCGGGGAAAGCTGTAAACGTGTGGAGACGGTAAGGCCCAGGATTACGACCAGAGCAAACGCAGCGACGATGACGAGAACCAATGCCAGAGTCATTGTTGTAAGAGACGCTCCAATTCGCGGTTCCAAACTGCCAGATTGTTTTCCGGCAACGGAACCACAGACTTCTTAACCACTTTCTGAGGAACAAGAACGTAATAGAGCCAGATGAGCACGCAGAGGTGAAAGGCGCCCATGTCAAGAAAATCGGAGAGAGTCCGTACATGTTCGGAGGGGCTCGCATTCGCGACGATCGCCAACATTGCCAAATGTACACACGCGGAGACGCCAAACCCTAACAAGACGCCAAAGGACAACCGGTCCCAGGACAAGCGAAAGTAGGATGCGAAAAGAAATAAGAACAGAATGAGGCCGGACTCAATGACGAAGACAGTTTGTTCGAGAAGATGGACTCCGGAAATCAAAAACCTGGAGTTGTCCCCGTGGGCAAAGCCCGCGATGACACCTGCCAGCAGGACCAGTGCGGATCCAAACAAGCTGACCGCTACTCTGCTAACCCGGCTAATCGACGAATACTGAGTGAAGACTCTCGCGAAAATTTCGCCAATGACAAGGAACTTCAAAAGGCTCTCGAGGAGAAGGTTGGCCCATTCGATACGCCAGAAATTTGGAGCAGAGACGAAAGGCGCGAGGTCCGCTCCGAAGACTACCAGTTCTCCCAAGGCGCCTAGGACTGCAAACGCAAGGAAGGCCGGAACTTGGCGTGATAGGCCGCGCTTCCAGATCAGGAATCCCAAACCCAGAAGAAACAGGTTGGGCGCGACCCAGAGATAGTTCCAAAGAAGTGAATGCGCCTGCAGCATGGCGATGGTGAGGCACTATATCGCGAATCGCTGCAGGCGGCAACGATGGTACGAATCTTGTTCGGTTTTCGTAAGAGTGGCGAATTCGATGCGCCACGACACTAAACCTGGTGCAAAATCTCTAGGTACCGGTTTACGGCTTGCACATACCGCCGCTGCAACCGGTGTTGGTTCCGCCGCCATCGGCCTTGACCAGGGTGGGGGTTACCAAAGTGGTAAGAAACAGTACGGCTGCTCCAAGAGTGAGTAGCACACGTTTCACGGTTATCTCCTTTTTTTTACTGCGAGTTGGACCGTGATCGTTTCATGGCTACCCCCGCTGCGGCAACGGCACGGAAGAACATGAATTGTTCGGAATTTGTAACAAAATGAGCCTCAAATCCGCTCTACAGGACATCAAGGAAACTACCCTTTCGGCCGTCTCCGGATGGCTGGGAAAACTGACCTACCTGGCGTCCCTGCGCCGCGGTCAGGGACGGTACCAACATTGGGGAATGGAATGTGTGCACGGGATGGAGTCATCAGCGCGTGCTCTGCGCCAGGCCCACATGGAAGTCGTGACCAAGGTTCTGCGCACGCCCCTGCCTTCCCTTCTGGAAGATCTGAAGGAATCCAGCGAAAGTAGCGGGGTCCCGGCCTCTGAATATGTGGAGGAAATGCGCGGGCGGTTTGACGACCTCTTGCCGGAGGGCCGTCAGAACACTCCGGTGTCAACTCACCTTAATTCAATACTGGTGGCACTCTCGAGCCTGGAGAAGAATCGAGGGCGTGCCACTCGGTCAACTTCATAGCCACTCCCACCACCTGGCCGAGCACCTCGGCTTCCTGAGGATGGCGGAGAATGCGAACTGGGACGGGAGAAAGCGGGTGAGGCTGCAGAATGATCTCTTCGCGGCGCATGCTGCACCAGGAACAGGTATGGCCGTCGCGTGTTTCCACAAAATAAATGGGGCGTTCGTATTCGGAGCGCCATGAACCTTCGAGCACGCGGTTGCGCGATTCATCCACCTGTATAAAACTTCCCGGCGGCAGGATCGGGTACATGGTGAAATCTTGCGTACCAACATAGCCGTAAGTAAATTCGCTATTGGCGAACTGAGCAAGATACGCGACCGGAACGAGTCCCCACTTTTCGACCATGCGGCCCAGATTGGTGGTGCGGCGCTCGTCGAAACCGGGATCCATGCGCACCGGAACCTGCACCGAGGCGAGTCCGGCCAAAGCATCGGAAACATGCGATTTTGGCGGGGAAACCAGTCCCAGGTCCGCCGGGATGTTGTTGAGGTCAACACCGTACCACGCCATGAGTTCGCGAACGTCGCGCCGGTAAATGATCGCCAGCGTGTAGAGACGGTAGATGCTGGGCAGTATGCCCTTGGTCTCGATATCCGATAACCGGCTGGGCGGAATCGAGAATTCTTCATTGCGATATTTTTCAGCAATGCGCGCACTGGAGTGCTCGACGTCACGCATGGTGAGGCCGAGCTTTTCACGAAGAGTGCGAAGGCTTTTGCCAGCGGGTAGCATTCGAAACGCCTCGAACAAGTGACGCAAATCATATCAAAGGGCAAAGCGATTGTGTCTCACTTTGGGGAAAAAATTATGCACATGGCGCTTGTTACGAAATCCGAACAGACTGAAAGGCCCGTCTCGTAAGGTGATCCCGCCTCAACCGTGCGCGTTCCTTAGATATGCGGGGTAGCCTCGCCCAGGGTGAGTAGTTTGTTGTTGTTCGGATTTCGTAACACGTCACCTCAGCTTTTGTAATCCCATTCCTCGAGAGTTGTTGCTCGAGAGCCATCCGATCGCCGTTTATTTCCTGATCCTCTCATGTGCTGTCCTGCAAGCCAGCCCCAAAATTTCGGCGCTTTCTCCGAATGACATTTGTCACGCTGGTTGCGTGATGGTTGGCACTGGCGCGTCAATCGATCCTGGGCGACGATGCCACTGCTGGATTCAAAGGGTCTTGAAATCGGCGTCCTGTACCGCGAGAGGTGAAGCAAATGATCGCAACCCTGGAGGAAGTCAGCACCACCAATTCCGCTGGCGCGGCTCAGGTAGTAGCCAGCCTTGAGGGCGTCAACAAGAATTATGGACAAGTTCAGGCCCTCAAAGGCGTGAATTTTCGAGTTCGCGCCGGCGAGGTCGTGGCGCTCCTGGGCCCCAATGGCGCCGGCAAGACGACGGCGGTAAAACTCCTGTTAGGGCTGCTGCAACCGAACACCGGCAAAGTGCGCGTTTTGGGTGGAGACCCGACGAATCCTGAAAACCGGATGCGCACGGGCGCGATGTTACAAGTGGGGCGAGTCCCGGAAACGTTACGCGTTCGTGAGCACATCGACCTGTTCTCTTCTTACTACCAGAATCCCCTGCCCGCTGCAGACGTTCTGGCCGCCGCCGGATTGGAGAATCTCAGCGAGCGAAAATTTGGTGACCTCTCTGGAGGCCAGCGGCAACGAGTGCTGTTTGCACTTGCGATCTGCGGGAATCCCGATCTTCTTTTTCTGGACGAGCCAACTGTCGGTCTCGACGTGGAAGCGCGGCGCATGTTGTGGGAACAGATCCGGCAACTGGTCGGACGCGGGAAAACAGTTTTGTTGACGACGCACTATCTGCAGGAAGCCGATGCCCTGGCTGACCGCGTCGCCGTCATCAACAAGGGCGAAATCATCGCGGAAGGAAGTCCGTCGGACATCAAGGCGCAGACCGCGGGCAAGCGGATTCGCTGCATCACCAGCCTCACAATCGACACATTGCGGCAGATCCCGGGCGTCACCGAAGTGAAAGAAGATCGCGAGGCATTCGAAATTCACACCCCTGAAGCCGAGCCGGTCCTGCGCGACTTGCTGGCGCGCGATGCAAATCTCTCGGGATTGGAAGTGACCGCAGCGGGCCTGGAAGAAGCGTTCCTGGCTTTGACGCAGGACAGTTCGAAAAACGGAAATCACCAGCAGCGTGCTTAGGAACGCCCGCGCGAGTCTGATTTTAAAGGGCGCGGCTTAAAGCCGGCCGCCAAGTTGCCCCAAGAATCATCCCGACTTTAGCCGCTGAGGGGCAGTCGGACGGAATCAAGGAGAAGCAATGAGCACCGCAACCATGGCACTGAGAACTACCCAGATTCAACGCTCACCAGCCCACACGGCGACGATTTACCTGAAGGAAGCGAAGTACGAATTCCTGAAGTATCTCCGCCTGCGCATGTACACGGTCTCCGTGCTGAGCTTTCCCATCATGTTCTACGTCCTGTTCGGGCTGGTGCTGAACTCCAACCAGACCATCGGAGCAACCCGGGTGGCGGCGTATCTGATTCCCAGCTACGGTACGTTCGGCGTGATCGCCGCTTCGCTGTTTGGAACGGCAGCAGGCTTGGCCTCCGACCGAGGACTCGGATGGCTCGAGGTGAAACGCGCCAGTCCCATGCCTCCATTCGCCTACTTCGCCGCGAAGGTTGCGACCAGCCTGGTGTTCAGCACAATTATCGTTCTGGCCTTGTTCATTCTCGGGATTACATTTGGCGGAGTGCGGATGCCCGTCGGGTCGTTCGCGCGGTTGCTCGGTATCTTGGTCGCAGGTTCACTTCCATTCTCCGCGATGGGTTTGGCTCTGGGATATTTCACCGGTCCGAATTCGGCGCCCCCGACCATCAACCTTATTTATCTACCGATGTCGTTCTGCAGCGGCCTGTGGATCCCGATCATGTTTCTGCCGAAAGTGGTGCAGAAGATTGCGCTGGTGCTGCCGCCGTATCACCTGTCCCAACTGGCGCTGGGAGTCGTGGGCGCCGGATCGCGAGAGTCCGCGGTTGCGCATTGGGAGGCCCTTGCCGCATTCACCATGATCTGCCTGGGCGTCGCCCGCATCGGCTTCCAGCGTGATCAGGAAAAAATGTACGGATAGGCAAGCTTTCGGATTTTTGAGCTTCAGGATTCATGTATGAGTGCAAACGCGAAAAAATCGATGACTGCGACCATCGCCCTTATCCTGTTTGGCGCGCTGGCTCTGTTCGCGGGAGAGAAGTGGCTATGGGCGCTGATTCCAGCGGCTGCGTTGGTATGGTATGCAGCAAATCTCAAGCTGCGCAGTGGCCGGAATTGACCGGCGGGGTGACAATAGAAGAAATGTATGGGCGGTCTTGACTACAACGCAGCGTGCGCAACCGGCAGTCCCTTCAAGCTGAAGCCGTGGCACATCGTCTTCAAAGACAAGGACCACGGCTGGAGTCCTCTGCTCTGGGTCGTCTATCTGGGCTTCTTCTTCATCCAACCGATTGCCGATCACGTCGGCCTTCGGTTGTGGCTGCTTCATGGCCTTGGCGCGGCTGTATTTCTCATTCTCTACTTCGGACTGTTTTTCTTGGAGCACCCGCGGGCTCTGCTACACATCGCCGGGATGATGTTGCTCGGACTTCTATTTCAACCGATCGACCACGGTGCTTGTACATTCTTCATTTTCGCGGCGGCGATGCTTCCCTTTTGCGTCGAAACGCAAAAGGCAGCAGTCATCGGCCTGGGCGCGATTGGAGCCATCGCCGCGGTCGAAGGATTGTTGCTGCACATCGATCCCTGGACTCTCTTCTTTTCTTCCCTCTTCCCTGTGATCATCGGCGCCGGGAATACTTTCTTCGCGGAGCGCAACCGCATGAACCACCGGCTGCGCAAGGCGAACGAAGAGATCGAACACCTGGCCAAAGTCGCCGAGCGCGAGCGCATCGCGCGCGATCTGCACGATGTGCTCGGGCATACGCTGTCAGTGATTACTCTGAAGTCGGAACTGGCCGGCAAGCTGATCGATCGCGATCCCGAGCGCGCCGGAAAAGAGATCCGCGAAGTAGAGGAGATTTCGCGGCAGGCGCTATCGGACGTCCGCGATGCGATTCGCGGATACCGCTCCAAGGGACTGGTTGCCGAGTTGGCGCAGGCGAAATCGACGCTCGAGACCGCTGGCGTGGCGGTGCAGTGTGATGCTGCCACAAGTATCGAATTGCCTCCCATGCAGGAGAGCGTCCTGTCGCTGGCGGTGCGCGAGGGCGTGACCAATGTCGTGCGACATGCGAACGCCCGTAACTGCCGGCTGCGGATCGAGCAGGAGAACGATATGTGCCGCCTGGAGATTGCCGACGACGGACAGGGTTTTGCCACCATGGAAGGCAATGGGCTCCGCGGGATGCGCGAGCGCGTCGAGATGCTCGGCGGCACGCTTGATCGTCGCAACAAATCAGGGACGACTCTGACGATCACCCTGCCTCTCAAAGAAGTGGCGATAAAAGATGTCGCCGACAAGGAAGCGATCGCAGACCAGGAGAAGGCGCACGAATTTGAATCCTCCCGTTAAAGAGACTGGCCGCAAGACAATTCGCGTGGTGCTGGCCGAGGATCAGGGCATGGTTCTGGGCGCGCTCGCGGCCTTGCTCGAAATCGAAGGTGACATTTCGGTAGTGGCGCAAGCGCGCAACGGCAAAGAAGCACTCGCAGCCGTCCTGGCGCACAAGCCCGACGTCTTCATCACCGACATCGAAATGCCACACATGAGCGGTCTCGATGTTGCCGCCGAGCTAAAGCGCCAGCGAACGGGAACGCGCGTCGTCATCGTGACCACGTTCGCGCGCACGGGATATTTGCGCCGAGCGCTCGAGTCGGGCGCCTCCGGATATCTGCTCAAAGACATGCGCGCCGAAGAGTTGGCCGATGCCGTGCGTCGCGTACATCAGGGTCTCCGCGTGATTCATCCCGAACTGGCAACGGAAGCCTGGGGCGAAATGGATCCGCTGACGGACCGCGAGCGCCAGGTCCTGCGACTGGCTGGCGAGGGCATGGCCAGCTGCGACATCGCCGGCGAACTGGGACTATCCGACGGCACCGTGCGGAACTATCTTTCGGAAGCCATCAGCAAGCTGGGCGCTAGCAACCGAGTAGAAGCGGCAAGAATCGCGAGAACCAAAGGCTGGCTATAGTCACACCTCACGTAGAGACAGCCGCCTCGGCTCCCGGCGAAGCGCAGCGAGCCGGCGCGAGGGAAAAGCGAACCGGCGCCAAGCCGGATCAGTGCTTCTATGATGTAGTCGCCCGTTCGATCCCACTTTCCTGCTTCTTCACCGTCTTGTAAGCCCAAGCCATTCGTGGCGTGTTGTGCGAGATGCCGATGTGCCCATCGCGGTTGAGCACGATAATCCCCCCATGCCCATTAACGCGCTGCTTCAAATAGTTCATCGCCTCCTGCGCGGACCACTCGGGTAGATTTCCTGCGGCGATGCGGTCAGCCGTCCACTTGGCAAGAACCAGCTTCATGATCGGCTCGCCCCATCCAGTGGTAGAAGCAGCGGCACTCTGGTTGTCGGCGTAGCATCCGCAGCCGATCAGCGACGAGTCGCCCAGCCGTCCTGGAGCCTTATTCAGCGTGCCTCCAGTAGACGTCGCGGCCGCGATGTCGCCGTTCCGGTCGAGCGCGACCGCACCGACCGTGTCGTGTGAGATGGTCATGTCGTTGCTCGGCGCGAACAAGTCGTTTCCATCCTGCTTCGACGCGGCGAGTGAGGCCTGATACTCTCGCAACCGCTCGACTTCACGCGGAATGATGAGCTCTTCGTTTCTGCAGAGCGGAATGCCGTGCTCAGCCGCGAACTTCTCCGCGCCTTCCCCGACGAAATAAACGTGCGGGCTTTCGCTCAGGATTTTGCGAGCGGCGCGCACCGGATTGCGCAAATGCTCGACGCATCCCACGCCCCCGGCGCGAAGCGTCGCCCCATCCATAATGAGCGCGTCCAGTTGCACGCGCCCGTCGCGATTGAGAAAGCTGCCGCGCCCGGCGTCGAAGGTCTCGTCGTCTTCCATAATGACGACGGCCTCCTCGACGGCGTCGAGCGCCGACCCGCCGCGTTCGAGCACCCGCCATCCCGCCGCCAGTGCGTTCGACACGCCGCGAATGTGCGCGTCGACCATGTCATCCGGCATAGCCCACGCCCCACCATGAACGACCAGTACAGGATCAGTCGGCAAACGTTGTCCCCAGAATTGGTGATGCGACGGGATAGGATAGCAGGTCGCTCAGGGGTGACACGAGCCAGTTACGCGGCTTGGCCTGGAGTTAACGCTACTGGCGGGTCTTGCGTCCGCGTCCACGTATAGCGCATGCGATGAATCACGGTGATTGTGCTCAGCACCGCGATAATCCACAGCACGGGAGCCATGCGGTTGAAGAGCGCCCCCAGAATGACCAGCACCAGGCGTTCGGGCCGCTCCATGAATCCCACGCGGCATGAGCCAATCAGGCTCTCGGCTCGAGCGCGAGTGTAGCTCACCATGATGGCGCTGATCATGACAAAGGCGCTGAGGACGACATAGGTGTAGCGTCCGCCGCGGGCGTAGAAGACTAATAATCCCAGAAACTGCGACGCGTCGGAGTAGCGGTCGACGACCGAATCGAAGAACGCTCCGAAGCGCGTAACACGATTTGTCGCGCGCGCAACTTGTCCGTCGACCAGATCGAAGAAGCCGGAGAAGATGATGACCAGCCCGGCGTAGATGAACATGCGCCTCTGGTTCGAGGCGTTGGCCGAGCCGAAAAGGACAGCCGCCCAGGTATTGACCAGCAATCCCATGAACGTAAGAACATTAGGGTTGATGCGCGAAAGCGCAAGCCAGCGGACGATGGTATCGAGTAACACTCCGCAGGCGCGTCCGAACGCGGAGGTCCAGGAAGCGGTCATTGGAACAGTCCCACTTTAACCCCAAAAGAAACCCTTCGACTACGCTCAAGGCGGGCTAACGAACACGCACGAAACTGATCTGGCCTTTCCCTTCGTGGACCTACGTGTCCTTTGTGGTTCATGGGTTTGGTGCGGATTACGCCTGCGCTTCTTTGGGGCCGTCGATTTCGTCGTGGATAGTGCTCAGGCTCAGGATTTCCAACTCGCGCTTCCCGTTGGGGCTCACCACAACGGCCTCGTCCCCGACTTTCTTATTCAACAGCGCGCGGCCGATGGGGCTGGTGGTCGAAATCTTCCCCGCCGCAACATCAGATTCTTCGCTGGTGACCAGCTTGTACTCGACTTCTTCCCCTTTGGCATTGTCGTAAACCTTGACTGTCGACCCGAGGCCAACCTTGTCCCGGGGAATATTGTTCATGTTGACCATGGACAGATCGGCGAGCCGCTTACCCAGCTGCCGGACGCGCGCTTTCACGAACTCCTGCCGCTGCTTGGCCATGTGGTACTCGGCGTTTTCACTGAGATCGCCGAGGGCAGCGGCCTTCTTGATTTCTTTAGGAAGTTCGTGGATCAACTCGTGTTCAAGCGCGTTGATCTCTTCCTGCAGTTTGCGTTTGATCGCGTCTGTCATCTTGAATTTGAAGCCGGATTACTGATTGGCCGGGTCTATGACAAGGCTTCGGACATTATAACCCCCGCGTCACGCTTGCGGCATCCGCGCTCTGTTCTTTCATTTTGATCAGAAAGCTGTCGATTTCGGACGGCTCGGTTCGACGTATGCTTAGGAGGACATGGCATGAACCACTACCACGACCTACTAAGCCTGATTTTCATGGCCCACCCGCTGTTCGGGCAGGTGAGCTTGCCCGTCCCGGTCAAAGCCGGCGAAGCATCCAATATCTCAACTTGCACCACGAAGTCCATTCCAGCCAGAGGCATAGAAGGCGAAATGACTGCAGGAAATCATGACAAACTTGTCGACTGCGCCACCCGTCGTTCGACGAACTCATAGAGCGAGGATTCCGAACCACGGCCCGCTCAAACCTGACAAATAGGAGAAGCCAAAATGCGAGTTATGGTCATCGTAAAAGCCACCAAAGATTCGGAAGCCGGCGCTCTTCCAAGCAAAGAATTGCTGACCGCCATGGGCAAGTACAACGAGGAGCTAGTAAAAGCCGGGATTATGCTGGCCGGAGACGGTTTGAAGCCGTCGTCCAAAGGCAAGCGGGTACGGTTTTCTGCAGACAAACGCTCGGTAATCGATGGACCATTTACAGAAACAAAGGAGCTGATTGCGGGCTACTGGATGTGGCAGGTACGGTCGATGGAAGAAGCCGTCGAATGGCTGAAGCGTTGCCCGAATCCCCATTGTGAAGATTCCGAGGTGGAGATTCGCCCGGTGTTTGAAGCGTGCGACTTCGGAGAGAACTTCACCCCGGAACTCCAGGAGCAAGAGCGCCGGATTACCGAAAAGATTGCAGGAAAGAAGTAATGCGGTTTCAAGATTCTTGTCATTCCGACGAGTCGCGCAGCGACAAGGAGGAATCTGCTGTCCGTCAGCACCACCGATGCTGCCGGCGACCGCAGATTCCCCGCGGCTTCGCCGCTTCGGAATGACAAAATATTTAAAAGCGCTGTCGATTTCGCAAACCCTGGTTCGACGTACTCATAGAGCGCGGGAAATCCAAGGCAGAAGCCATCGAGGCCCGGCTCACAACTTCAATCCATATTAAGGAGAAAGACTATGAAATTCCTGAGCATCTACAAGAACGTTGAGCGCAGCACTCCTCCCAGCGAGCAGGAAATGGCAACCATGGGCAAACTGGTCCAACAGGGCTTCAAAGAGGGCTGGCTGCTCGCCACCGAAGGCTGCCTGCCGAGCAAACTGGGCGCTCGCGTGCGTAGGTCCGGCACCAACATCAGCGTTACCGATGGTCCGTTCACCGAATCGAAAGAGGTCGTCGGCGGATTCGCCATCCTGAAGGCGAACTCCAAGGAAGAAGCGATCCAGCTCGCCAAGGACTTCCTCAAGGTTGCCGGCGAGGGCGAATGCGAACTGCGCCAGATTTACGAAATGGACTCCGCCGAGAACTCGGCTCCCTGCACTGAGCACGGAGTTGCGCTGAAAGCCTAGAAAATGTTGTGATCGGTAGCGGTGGGTGCTACCGAGACACATCGCGCCATCGAAGCCGTCTGGAAGATCGAGTCGGCCCGGGTGATTGCCGGGCTGACTCGCATCGTCCGCGATGTGGGCGTAGCCGAAGAACTCGCGCAAGACGCGCTGGTCGTGGCTCTTGAAAAATGGCCCGAGTCCGGGATACCCGAAAATCCCGGAGCCTGGCTGATGGGCACGGCGAAGCATCGAGCCATCGACTTCCTTCGTCGCGGCACGCTGATTGACCGCAAACACGAAGACCTCGGCCGCGAGATGGCCGAACGCGAGATGCAGGTTCCCGATCTCGCCGCTGCCATGGACGACAACATCGGTGACGATATGCTGCGGCTGGTATTCATTGCCTGCCACCCAGTGCTTTCCACGGAAGCCAGAGTGGCGCTTACGTTGCGCCTCCTGGGCGGACTCACCACCGACGAGATTGCCCGCGCCTACCTGAGTTCTGAGCCGACAATCGCACAACGAATCGTTCGCGCCAAAAGAACGCTCACCGAAGCGCAGGTTCCCTTCGAAGTTCCGCGCGGCGCGGAGTTTTCGGGCCGGCTGTCGTCTGTTCTGCAAGTCATCTATCTCATCTTCAATGAAGGTTACTCGGCGACATCCGGAGACGACTGGATGCGCCCGGCACTTTGCGAAGAAGCGCTCAGGATGGGACGCATCGTTGCCGAACTGGTCCCGAACGAACCCGAGGTACACGGACTGGTGGCGCTGATGGAGATTCAGGAGTCACGCTCGAAGGCCCGAGTCAACGGCCAGGGCGAGCCGGTGTTGCTGCTCGATCAGGATCGCGCGCGGTGGGATCGCCTCCTCATCGGGCGAGGGCTGGCGGCGCTCGATCGCTCCGAAGGGCTGGGCGAAGCCCGCGGACCCTATGCGATTCAGGCTGCGATTGCCGCCTGTCATGCGCGAGCAGTCACAGCGGGAGATACCGACTGGGCACGGATCGCGGCGTTATATGACGAACTGGGGCAGATCGACCCATCGCCAGTCGTAGAGTTGAACCGCGCGGTGGCCGTCAGCATGGCCTCTGGTCCAGCGGCGGGACTCGAGTTGGTCGATGCCCTGACAAATGATCCTGCCTTGAAGAACTACCATCTACTGCCGAGTGTGCGGGCCGATCTGTTGAAAAAGCTCGGTCGTATGGAGGAAGCCAAGGGAGAATTTGAGCGGGCCGCGTCCATGACGCGAAATGCTCGCGAACGGCACTTGCTGCTGGACCGGGCGCGCTCGTGTGGTGCGTAGGAAGTCCGGGTAAAAGTCGGCTTCACCTCAGTAATACGTGAGTTCGCGACGCCTCGTGTACTCCCATCCTTCCGAACGGGTCACCGTTTGCTCGGTCCAGTTGCCAAAGTTGTCGTACTGATACTGGTAACGAACTATCGACTCGGGTAACTGCGGCTGGGGCGGCCATTCGGAAGGGGGTTTTTCAGGTACGAGATTCCCACTCTCGTCTGAATGGAAAGGAACTCCTACAGGGAATCTTGAGTCTCTAGTGAAAGTCGTCCGCTCCTCGACAACATCGCCCTGATCATTGTAGGAACAGGTTCGGCTGACCTCGCCCAGAGGTGTATTGCGCAGAACGATTTTCGTGCGGCGACCTTGTGCGTCATAGGTAAAGTATCGGGCCGATTCTCCTATCATCGCGCTCATGGCCTTCTCCATCTGAGCCTTTATTTCATCGAGCGGAACCCCGGATTGTGCCGCCATTTCGGCAATCTGTTTCGCAGGAAACAGGGAGCCAGGATCCTCATTGGTCACTTGCAGGCCGATAATTCTGCGCTTCTCGTCATAGGTGCGGGCGATTCGACTTAAGAGGTGACCATCGGCATCAAAAGTGTGCGTCTCGGTTGGCTGATCGCGCTCATTCCAGATCGTCCTCACCCTGCTGGCGTTTCTGATTCCATCAAGACCATATCCAAGCGTTCCTTCGGCATCCGCGAAGATCAAATCGACGCCCGTGGCCTTCGCTCCCGCTTGATCATCGGCTTTGGGCGTAAGCTCGCGGATCTTGGTTTTGCCGCCTTCTTCGTCATACCGGAATGATGTGTAGTCGCCGCTTCCCTCCACGATTCTGAGGAGCCTTCCCTTGTCATCGTAGGAATAGACCTTTTCTGTTAGAGCGCCGCTGGCAGTCCGCACCGTATCCGTAAGCAAGCGGCCAGAGCTGTCGTACGTCCAGGCCTCAATCATTTCTGATGCTTTTGAATCTGGATTCGACAACCAGCGGGTGGTGATCAACCTTCCGCCTGGATCGTATTCAGACTTTGTCGAGCCTACCGATACTGTTCTCACCGGACCACGAAGGCCGGCTTTGTCGCGATCCGATATGCGATGCACCTCTTTGGGATGATTGTTGTGCGAGGGCAGCCCACCAGAGAAAAGCCATTAGAACCAGAATGCCGACGAGAGTGAATCGAACGAACATCTGGGAACTACCACGAAAAAGACTTTCAAGTCTACTCTCATCCCCGACAATTTATCGAACCCCAGCTTTGCATCTGGCCATGATCAGCGTGATGTCGTCACGCTGGTCGCCGGGACTGAGTGCGCGCACCTCGTTCGTGATGGCTTCCACCGCCGCCTGGCACGGATGTTCGCGGTAGTGCCGCAGTCGTTGAATCAGGTTCTCTTCTCCGAATTCCTCGCCGCGGTCGGTTAGCGCCTCAGTCACGCCGTCAGTGTAGAGGGTCAGCAGGTCGCCGGGAGCCAGTTCGAATTCGGAAAATTTGCACTCCCAATCCTGAAAGAGTCCCAGCAGGGTTCCGGTCGATGGAAGTCGGCAACAGGCATTGTCACCGCGCATGATGATGCCAGAGAGGTGTCCACAGTTCGCGTAGCGCAGGCGCCGCGACTCATCGTCGTATTCGGCGAAGAAGAGCGATGCGTAGGCGCTGTCTACCGTGTTCTCAAAGAAAAGCTTGTTGACCGACCGCAGGAACAGTTCAGGATGCGTCAGCGCCAGAGCGCACTGGCTGCGCAAGTTGGCCTGTAAGTTGGCCATGAGCAGCGCCGCAGCGATCCCCTTGCCCGACACGTCCCCGATCACCAACCCCAGGCGCTGCTGCCCGAGATCCAGGAAGTCGAAGTAATCCCCACCGACTTGCCGCGCCTGCAAGCACAGTCCCGCGTATTCGAGCGTCTTCGCCTGCGGACGAACTTGCGGAAACAGACGCGCCTGCACTTGCTTGGCGATTTCGATTTCCTGCGCGGCGCGGCGTTCGGCCTCATATTTCTTAACGAGCGCCCGGCGCTGGGCTTCCACGCCACGCGTAAGTTCGTCGAATCCCGCGATGCCGAAGGAGTTTCCGTCAGGATCTTCAAAGCGAGTGTGAATTCCGCCCCACACGGGAACCTCGGGTGGGTAGCGGAATTGGACGCCGCGTGCCTTCCATTCCTCGTATTTGCGGTTGACGTCTTCCGTGATGAACCATATGCGCGACTCAGGGCCAATGAGTTTCTCGGCGTCGTCACCGGGCTGAAGGAGCGCAAACCCAATGTGGGCATTGCCGTCGGCCGGAGCGACTTCGATCCAGCGCTGGCCGTTATCGAACCGGTGATCCACTACCACCCGGAAGCCCAGCTTATCAACATAGAAGCGCAGGCTGCGATCCAGATCGCGCACCCAGATGATGACGAAGTGGAGGCAGAGATAGGGGTCCGCGCTGTCGAGTCGCAGCAGGGATCGATCAATGCCGAAAGGTAACTCGTAGCTCCCCATCGTGCGAGATTATACGAGGTCATATACCAGCTTTGACGTCAGGATTTCCGAAACACGTGTAGCCCCGGACGCCTCGTCCGGGGTTGTGCGCGAAGCGCGCAATCCGACAGCCCGCCCCCTTCGACAACCTCAGGACACGCACTATCGCACAAAACGCGACAACAAGGGCGCCCTCTGGATCAGTTGTTGATTAGGCTTGAAATTCTGAGGCTTCGGGAAAGCGCAAGTTGCACTTGGCGAGCGTGGCTGTCAGGAGCTCTTCGACTTTAGACTCTTCGCAGTTGCGGGCCATGGCCAATTCGCTGACCAGCAGGTAGCGGGCGCGCTCCAGCATCTTCTTCTCGCGGAAGGAGAGCGGCTTAGCCTGGTGAAGGGCGATCAGGTTCTTCAGCACTCCGGCCACTTCCAGCAGCGACCCGGTGCGCATGCGCTCGGAGTTTTCTTTGAACCGGTCTTTCCAGTCACCGTTGGTGCCGTTTCCGTTGATCGAAAGCAGGTCCAGCACCTTCTGGATTTCCCCATTCTTCACCACCCGCCGCAGCCCGACACTGCCGGCGTTCTGGCAGGGCACCATCACCCTGAGGCTGCTCGCCTTAATGTTCAGGAGGTAGAACCTCTCGACCGTCGCACCCACGGACCGGCTGCTGATTTGTTCGATGACACCGACGCCATGGTTGGGGTAGACGACTTTATCACCTATATGGAAATTCGAATCAGCAAGACTCATAAGCAGGCACCCAGTAGGCGGAGGGTTCGTGGGGAAGAGCACTATAACTACTTCTAATATGCTACTCCTGGCCCTTAGGGAAGGCAAGGGAGGAGGCAGGGAAGGCAAGAGAAGGCAGGGAAGGCAAAGGAGGCGCAGGTTGTCAAAACACTGACCCACTACCGAGGCGCGATCCCTCGCCGATACAATTTGTCATTCCGAAACGGCGATAGCCGTTGAGGAATCTGCTGTTGCTTGCGGCAGGTATGCTGCCGGCAAAAGCAGATTCCTCGCTTCGCTTCGGAATGACAAAGGGTGCGGGATCTGGCGTTTTACGTAGAGCTCTATTTTCCGCGGCTTTCCATCCATCCTTGCAAGATCAGGATGGCAGCCATCCGGTCGACCGCCTGGCCTCGTTTCTCAATCGAAAGGTCGGTCTCGCGCAACAGCCGGTTGGCTTCAGCGGACGTAAGGCGTTCGTCCCAGAGATGCACCGGCAACTTGAAGCGATTGCGGAGACCCTCGGCAAACGCTTGAATCTTCTCGGCTTGGATGCCCTCCGCCCCTGACATCCGCAGTGGCAGACCAACCACGATCTCCGCGACTCCGTAGTCGCGAATTACCCGGTGGAGAAACGAAAAGTCGTATTTCTTGTTCTTGCGGTGAAGTGTTTCAAGACCCTGGGCCGTGATACCGAGAGGGTCAGAGACCGCGATCCCAATGCGGCGCGCTCCGACGTCAAGGCCGAGGACGCGGTGGGCCGAACCGGTGGAATTCGCAGGCACAGCGGAATTATAAGCGGACGAACACAACTAACTTAACAGCCCAATCGAACCGGTGCCCCACTCTTGTCCAGCGGTTTCTTGCGGGACAGGGTGGGGTTTCTGACTTTCACCTAGATCACCCAACTCATGTGGAGACAGCCGCCTTTGGCTGTCCCGCGAAGGCGAAGCCAAGCGGCCCCGTTACAGAAGCCGGCCCATTTGCAGGAAACCCAGACTCATAAGAGTGCACGGAGTCAGGCTGCTTTCTGTTGCCGTCGTGGCAATCATGCTCAGCAGTCGTTTCAAGAGGACTGCGGCTCCGCCACCCCGACGGTCTTTCCAGATCGCAAAATCCGTGGTATATCAATGGCTCCAATAAGCCCAACCCCATTTTTAATCGTGTACCATCGGCCAGCAATCCCACGACGTCAGGAGTTAGGGCTTTGTTGAAAAGAGGTGGTATGCGTATTCGCCGATTGTTAGCGCTTCCAGTTGTTATTTGCTGCAGCCTCTCCATCGCCCCGGCGGCGTCCACGGGGCCTGACGATCGTCCAATCACTGACCCTAAGACGGTAATCTCATCGTCAAACTCAGCCGCCCGTCCCGCGCCCATCGACGACCTTTATTACACAAAAAGTGTATTTGGCGCCGCCTGGTCGCCCGACGGGAAGCAAATCGTATTCACCAGCGACATTGCCGGCCGCTTCAATCTGTGGAAGGTGAACGCCTCCGGCGGTTGGCCGATTCAACTTACCCAGTCCGACGAGCGGCAGTACGGCGCTGCCTGGTCACCTGACGGCAAATGGATCGTCTACCAGCAGGACCACGCGGGAGATGAACTCTGGGATCTCTACGCTGTCCCGAGCGACGGTGGCCAGATCGTCAATCTGACGAACACGCCTGCGATTCGCGAGGAGAGTCCGCGCTGGTCCCACGATGGCAAGACCATCGCTCTCGGCTATAAGCCGAAGGAAGGTTCCCAGTATGACATTGCCCTGCTTGACTGGAGCACACGCAAAGTCCGGCTTCTAACCCATGAACAGCAACCCGGTTACGCCTGGAACGTGGTGGCGTGGAGCAGCGACGATAAGACCATCTATGCCGGCCGCGTGGATCCTCCCTTCACCGACGCCGACGTCTACCGCATTGATGTGGCGACCGGAAAAATGGAGAATCTCGCCGCCCACAAGGGCACGATTCGATATCTCGGCTCATCGTTATCGCCCGACGACAAGACGTTGTTGCTGAGTTCCGATGCCAAGGGCGGTTACATGAACGTCGCCCTGCTCGACGTCGCCACCAAAAAGATCACATGGGTCACCGACCTGAAGTGGGAAACCTACGCCGGGAACTTTTCGCCCGACGGCAAGCGTTTCAGCTACATCGTCAATGAAGACGGAGTGATCGACGCATATCTCGTCGATCGAGCCAGCAACCGTGCGGAAAAAATAGATCTGCCGCATGGCCTGAACGCGTTCTCGGGCAATCCCAACGAGTTCGCGCCGCAAAGCGACCGTGTGATCGTTTCCCACGAGGCCTCCAATCAGCCCGCCGACATTTGGATCTACAATCTCCGCACCCGCCATGCCGACCAGCTGACTTTTACCGCGATTGCCAGCCTGCGTGCGACCCCGCTTCCACCTTCTCAGATTGTCCACTACAAAAGTTTTGACGGAAAAATCATCACGGCCTTGCTCTGGGTGCCGTTCAATCTGAAACGCGACGGAAGCAGTCCGGCGATCGTACTCCCGCACGGTGGACCCACCGGCCAGATGGTCGACTACTGGAACACCGATGTGGCGGCTCTGGTTTCGCGCGGGTACGTCTGCATCGCTCCGAACCCGCGCGGCTCCACGGGTTATGGTCTGGATTTCCAAAAAGCTAACTTTCAGGACTTAGGCGGCGGCGACCTCAAAGACGAGATTGCCGGGGTAGACTTCCTCAAAGCCACGGGTTTCGTCGATCCCAAAAAAGTTGGCATCTACGGCGGCTCGTACGGCGGCTTCATGACGCTGATGGCCATAGGCAGGATGCCCGATATCTGGGCGGCGGCAGTAGACGAGTATGGGATCATCAACTGGTCTTCGATGCTGAAGAGCTCTGACCCCTCGTTGAACGAGTATCTGAAGGCGCTTTTGGGCAATCCTGAAGAGAACCGCAAAGTCTATGAGGAGGACTCGCCCATCACTTACATTCGCAGCGAGAAGGCGCCTTTACTCGTGCTGCAGGGCGACAATGATCCCCGCGTGCCGAAGGAGGAGGCGCAACAGGTCGTCGATATCCTCAAGAAAGAAGGCCGCGTCGTGGATGTGCACTATTACCCGGATGAAGGTCATGGCTTCGTGAAACGCGAGAACCAAATTGACTCGATCCGTCGCACCATCGCATGGTTCGATCAATATCTGATGGGAACAACCCCCGCACCATCGAACTAAACGATGGATGAATGATTCTGTCTTGAAAACGTGAAGCGCCTCTGGGTGTCCGAAGCGGTTGATGGGAAGGTCTTGCGAATGATCATCCCCAACACATCATTGAAACCGAACAGCAGCCACGCCACGCCGCAATTCAAGGCGATGGTTTCTATTCTCCCGCTGATTGTTATAGGCGCCTGCCTCGTTGCCGCGTTCGGCCACGACGCAGATGGATCACAAAACCACGGCGTCGCAGATAAGTCAGCAACCGACAAGCCTGCCACATCGAAGACGCTGGTCGCGACTGAGGGTGTGGAGCACCTTGAGAGGCTCGCGGTTGAAACGATGGTTGTCGAACTCAGTGACGGCACCCTCTTCGTGAGTGGATATGACAACGATTCGGAAAAGAGCCCTGGACTGTGGCGGAGCCGCGACCACGGCACCACGTGGGAGAGCGTGAACGTCGGGAGCAAGACGGATGGCGCGATTGTCGTCGGGACCGGCCACCAGATCGATGTCGGAGTCGCCACACTCTTTACTTCGTCGCCATGACCTTCGATGTCAAGAAGCTGGAAGGCGTTCGCATCGCGGTCGGCGCCAGCAAGAACTCAGGTGCGAAGTGGTCGTGGAAGGTTCTCTCCGAAAATCGTTTCGATGATCGGCCCTGGATTGGGGTGGCGCCCGATGGAACTGCCCATGTGATTTGGAATGACCGAAGCGGTGTCCGTTATGCGGTCAGCCAGGATAGTGGTGCGAGTTGGAATCTGCGCCCCAGGATAAATGAGCAGGGCGGCTCAAGTCATTGGGCGATCGGGCCGCATGGTGAAATCGCAGTTCGCATCACTCCATGGTCCGCATCGGGCAAAAAATTCAACGCGGGCGTCGACCTGATCGCAGTCAGCCGCGATGGAGGCAAGACGTGGCAGACGCATCCTGCAGCCGGCGAGCGCGACTGGAGTCCTGACTTTGACAAAGGCACTCCACGCTGGGTGGAACCGCTAGCCTGGGATGCAGACGGTGCCCTCTACTCTCTTTGGGGCAGTGCCAAGGGCCTGTGGCTGGCGCGTTCGCCTGACCACGGTGAGACCTGGACAAGCTGGCACATCGTGGAGAGAGATGAACTCTCTTTCTTCCCGTACCTGATCGCTCGCGGCCATGGCGAATTGGCAGCCACTTGGTCCTCAGGGAAAGGCGACTCTTTGCAGGCACATGTGGCCACTATCCACGTCGGCAAGGGAAAAACACCCCCGCAGGTCACTGAATCACAGCCATTTCAGACTGAGGTTTGGGGATGGCATACGGAACATCGAACCACCGCGGGCGAGTACATACCGGTCATATTTCTCCGCGCCGGCGGCTTGGGGGTTGTCACTACAATTCAGAATCGCCGCGAGAAGCGTCTTGGATTTAAGTGGTGGAAATTCGTGGAACGCTGAAACAACGTCGCTTGAGTGGCCAGCCCTGGCTTGAATCCGGGCACGGGCCGTCGCTTACAAAATCTTTCTGCCCCTTCTGCTACACTTGCGCCTTCCTCACGCCAGGAGGCTCCCGTGTCCCAGCAAACTCCGCAGAACTACGCCAACCACACGCGCTTCGATCCGGCATTTCATTTCTTCCTAGGCCCGGTCTTCATTCTCGGGCTGATCCTGTCGCTGGTCCACTTTTTCTATCACCTGCGCGAGAGCGACCTGCGCGACAACTTCCACTCGTTCCTGCTGATCGTGCTGGCCGTCGCGATGATCACCCTGGTCTTAAAAGTCCGCCTCTATTCGCTCAAGGTGCAGGACCGCATCATTCGTCTCGAAGAGCGCCTGCGCCTGACGCAGCTGCTCCGTGAACCTCTGCGCTCGCGCATCCCCGAACTTTCGGAAGGCCAACTCATCGGCCTGCGTTTCGCGTCGGACGCCGAAGTCCCCAAGCTGGTCGAGCGCGCCCTCAGCGAAAAGCTGAAGCGCAAGGACATCAAGCAATCAATCCAGAACTGGCGCCCCGACTACTGGCGCGTATAACCGATCTCCTGGATTGGCATGCGGGTGCAGGAGTTCTTATGGACGTTTACTGCGTTGTGACTGGGCAGGACAAATCGGGCAAGTCCGTCACTGTGCGCAACACGGCGGTAAAGCCCGTGACCCTTGCTTTGCTCCCAGGTTACGAGTTTCATCGCATTTGGGGAAGCGACTCTGTCCCCGAACTGCCCTCGGACGGAACTCCACCCGCGCAGCCGAGCTATTTTCCTCCCAAGAACGGCTTCCGCTTTGCGTTCTTCACCATACCGCCCGATACGACCGCTCGCGTGGATCAGATCGACATCGCATCGGCTCTCGAAGAAATTCAGCAGAAGTTGCCGGGGATGATGGAAGTCCTGGAACCCGCTCATCCGGGCATGCACACGACCGACACGGTGGACTTCGACGTGATTGTCTCTGGCGAAGTCTATCTCGAATTGGACGACGGAGCTGAGGTTCGTCTCAAGGCGGGTGACTGCGTGATTCAGAACGGAACTCGTCACGCCTGGCACAACCGGTCCTCGGAGAAATGCGTAATCTCCGTCGCGATCGTCGGCGCAGAGCGCAAACTGTAGTCCATCCGAAGTATCCAACGACATTATGGCGTGCAGATTGCTCCCGGCCAGGATGACATCCTGATTCTTGGATGTACCGTTGTCATTGATATGTGCTGCCACCCGGACGGCCACAGATAGCCCTCACGGCCGTCAACTCGATTGAACCTAACACCTGTCACGGTTTATTACTCCCCTGCGCTCTTTCCTGCCGAGAACATGCACTTCTGAGGGTTACATCTTTACTTGCGTTCGGCATCTAATCCTCACAATTTGTCGGGCCAATCACCGAGCCCCGTAGGAATTGTGAACGGAAAAGTTCACTGGTCTCGTGACTTGCCGTGACCACGGAGCACGCTGCTCCTAATTCGCTGGGTTTTCGGTGCTTGTCGGCCCCCGAGACCTCTGGCCGGAGGTGCACATTGGGATACACATTGATCAACATCGACAAGCAGGACGAACCGAGCGAAAAGTCGTACTGGAAGCTGTGGCTGGTTGGCCCTTTCGCCCTGCTGATTGTGGGCTTCCTTCATTGGGGTGGTTATCTCCTTCTTGCGCGGGATTCCGCGCCTGAACACGTGGATGCGGCCGTGGTCCTGCAGGGATCGATAGCCAGTGAGAACGCTCGAACAGCCGCCGCGATGGCACTGTTGCAGCGGGGTTCCGCCAACCGAGTCGCAATCAGCGTGCCGAGGGAATCGTATTGGGACCAGGAAATTCCTCCCATTGCGCGCCCGTATCTCGAAAAGAAATATGGGACGGACTTGGCCGGGAGAGTGGATTTCTGCAATACGGAGCCGGACATAACTTCCGCCCAGCAGGAAGCACAGGCGCTTAGCACCTGCATCCAGGAACATGGGTGGAAAAATATTGCGCTGTTGACTTCGAACTACCAGAGTCGCCGGGTGGGAGTGATTTGGCGAAAGACTCTGCCCAAGGCTGACCCTTCATTTTACGTCTCCGTAGAGGGTGTGCCGGATCCAAGCTATCAACCGCGTGGATGGTGGCGACAACGACTCTACGTGGAAATTTGGCTAAGCGAATCCGCCAAACTCGCATGGGCCAGTCTTTAGGCCGATCTCTTGCCGGCCGCCACGATACCCTTCCGCCTTTCGCGGACGAGATTTATCACTGGAAGAAGAGCGTTGACGATGATTTGGTGTCGATGAAGCGGAACCGTATTTCCCCGGAGATTTCCGAACAAGACGCGAGCGACAACAAGGCTCAGACTGCTCCTTAGAGCCTTCCAAGTGGCGCATCCTCGAAAACAACGCCCAACCGACTCCTCATCTATTGTCGACGGCGAACTCTACACGGACGTCAACGAGAAGGCATTTATTTCCAATTCGAGCGAGAACTAGGTGACTCATTTCGAAGCGGGAACGGAATTTGCCGTGGGCGTAGAGCCTGCAGATGCGTTGCTATCCATTGTGTGCGAAAGGCTCTTCGCCCTCAGATTGGGACAGCTCAGTACCTGGTACGTCTCTCGCCGCCCTGCACAGGAAAACTGAGAGCATCCCGCAGGCACGATGAACGGTACATCAGGGTCCAAATCCGTGACAGTACTGAAACCCGGCCCGTTGTACGAAGGCAGCGCGCCCGTCGATGGAAACTGGAGCTGGGAACAACGCGGATCATCCGCTCGGCGATGGTGAGTGCTCACCGGTTTCGTAGTTTGCGAGGCGCTTAGCGCGCCCAGAACAATCACCGCAACGGGAACCAGAACAACCTTCATTTTCAGCCCCTTCTTATGCACACAATCTAACGTGATCCACCGTTTGTTCCTATTACCAGGACGCGTCATTACTGCCCCACTTACGTGTGGTTACTTTCGGTTTGTTCGATTCGTGGATATCAAGAAATCGCAACGTAACTCGTTGAACCAAAATGAGGAAGCGAAGAAAGCGTGCTGCATTTTAGTTAAATTCTGGATGCGGAATCGTTCCAGCCATCTCGGCTCCGCTTCGTGAACTCATGATCACTTCAGTCACATCGTCGCAGTGACCCAAGTACGTTGCAGCTCCATTGGAACAAATGTAGTTTCGGGATCAATGGAAACGCGAAAACTATCAAGACACCGCTCGAATCCGAGCACCTCGACCGATCTAGAGGCCACTCGTAGAGGGAATCGCGCTCAACTGGGCAAGCGGAGGAGCACTCGGATTGCACTCACCAGCTCAGTGGGACTGGCAGGTGAAGACCGAAACAAGTCTTCCTTTACGATGCCTGCCATGGCTACCAACCTCAATAAGCATGGGGCGGCCGTCCAGCTGCATCGGGAATTGCAGGTCGGTTCGATCGTCTCAGTGAAGAACAAGCGTGGTGTCCAGGTCTCCGCGCGTGTGATTTCGCAGATGGTCGCACGGCATGGAGTCCCCACGTACGCCATCGAGTTTGTCGAGCAGGATGATAAGGCGAAGGATTTTTGGGGAATTTCGTTCCCCTCCGCTAACTGACCACGATAGCTCGTGCACGCAGTCCGCGTCGAAATCGCAGGCAGCTATCTCCAGTTTGTAGCCCCCCGCCGCAGATACCATCCTGGGCGTAACGCGGCCGTTCGCGGGACGACGAAACGGGATGTTTCCGTTGAGGAAACATCCCCTTCTTGCCCAAGTTGTGTCTATCGCTCAGCCCTTCGCGACAACCGAAAATCACTGAGTGAACGTAAACCAGTGCCAGGCACTCGCAGTCGAATACGAAAGCCGGTCCCCGCAAGCGTGGTGACGCGCCATTCGCCTGGCTGAGCGCCAACAAATTCAAAGGTGTAATCGGACTGTAGTGGATCCGTGATCGTGACAATGGGGTAACTCACGCATGTAGTCCTGGTTGAATCGCAGTACGCTATCTCCAGGTTGTAACCCGCCGCCGCAGGGACCATCTTCCAGGACAGCGTGAGCGCCCGCGGACAGTGGCCGAATATTTCGTTGTTCGCAGGATTGGTCTGAATCGGTGTCGCCATCTGAGGCGGGGTGTTGTAGAGAACGTCCACGCGCTGGGGGATGAGTAGACCGTTCCATTGAACGCAGTCACCCGCCAACGGCCTTTCTGGTCGCCAACAAACGCGAATGTATCGTCGGAATTGCTGTTGCCAGTGACGGTACTGGTGGATAGGCAGTCCAGGTACTGCCGGACAAGTATGCTGCTTCCACTACATAGGCGGTCGCCGTGAGTACCGGCTGCCATATCAGGGTTGTAGTTCTCGGGTAATGGTAGAGCGCGGTCCCGTTTCTGGGCGACACCAGCACCGGCGTGCCCCATGGCGTGGCTGGGAGAGGCGTGCTCGGGACGACCTGTTCCGGTTGCGGAGTTTCGACGAAGGCTTCGCCTCCTGCCAGCCAAACGTTGGCTGAAGCGCCGGCGGCTAATACTTCGGGCCTCGTTTGACCCAAAGCAGATGGAACCAGAGTGCAGAGTGTGCCGATTAGGACCGTGATCATTCCTAACCGAATAACAAATTGTTTTCGATCCCTCATGCGAATCATGTCGTCTCCATTAAGCGTGCTCATGATGATTGAGCTGTTGAGGGGAAGACGTGGGATTGTCTTGTGTCAGGGCCTGCGTCTCAACTGGCGGGGGAATTCGCCTCGGAGGGGAGAGAGGCGCCAATTGAACACCTAAGAGAAGTTAATGTCAATGACAATGGAGGCGCGTAAGAAGGCGAGTAAGCAGAGGAAAGCCCGAGAGTCAAAATGAGAGCGCTACAGTTGTTGAGAGTTGCTGATACACACCCAAACGGAAACTTGAGTCACTTCCCTTCCCTTTAAAGCCCTAGTCAACTCTCACGGGCGGGGCTACTATTCTGAAGAACATTCTTAACAGGGATGAGACCTGTTGACTGCGTTCCACGAGGAGTTGTAATGCGACTCAATAGGTTTGCTCTCCACAGTTTGTGGCTGGTCGCGCTCTTGCTTCTGCCCGGCTGCAATGCGCTGAATCCCCTCTGCGGGAGCGCCCGTCCCAGTCCGAGCCTCAGTTCGATCTCTCCCACAACCATGGCTTTTGCACAACTGCCGCCTAGCTTCGTGCTCACCGCGACGGGCGGTCATTTCGTCGCCTCCACCGTTATAGTTTTCAATGGCGCCACCCTTGCCACTACCGTGGTCAGCAGTTCACAACTCACGGCCACCGTCACATCCTCCATGATCCCTGCAACTGGAACCTTCAAAGTCGAAGCCCAGACGCCCTCCGGCAATTCCGGCAACCTCGGTTGCTCTAGCGGCGGCACAAGTGGCGCCCAAACCCTGACCGTTAACTGACCACCTCCAGAGCGAATCACTTCTGAGCCCAACCCAACGCGGGCCTTCACACAAGCCGTGCGTTACGGTCTGAGGGATCCCCATGGCTAAGCAAGGGAGGTCCATGTAGTTCGAATTCCTCTTTCTCCTTGTTTGCCCATCGAGAATATGACTACGGAATTCTTCCCCGCCTTCTCAGGCAGCGAATGTCGCCACTACGTTATTCACCTTAAAACCGCCGGCGGCGGAGGCATCATCTGACGGCGACGATGAGACCAGATGACCGAGAACGCATGTACCAGCTGTGCGCACTGATCGAAAAGGAAAAGGACCACCACCGCTTTCTACAATTGATCGAAGAGCTCAACAACCTGCTGGAACGCCAGGAGCAGCGCCTGGAAGAGAAGCCGAAAAGTGAGTGCACTTGAACGGCAGCACGTCTTCTCGCATCTCATAGTCGTGCGTGGGAGTCTTTCAGGGAGGGGGTGTCTTTTGTGGACGGTCTTGGTCGTCGATGACAACCCGGCGGTGCGCAAGTTGATTTGCGAGCTCTTTACCCGTGAATCCGACTTCAAAGTCTGTGCCGAAGCCGAACGGGAGTGAGGCTCTGTCGAAGGCGCGGAGGTTTGAGCCCGATCTCGTCGTCACCGACCTCTCTATGCCACAGATGAATGGTCTGGAAGAAATCCGCGCATTGAATAAGCTAAGGCTCACCACACCAGTCATCCTTTACTCTGCCCATATCGATTCATTTGTGGAAAAGGAAGCGTTCGCCGCAGGCGCCTCCGCGGTGGTCCCGAAGATCAACGTGGTCGCGGTATTGATCTCGACCGCTCGCGCCCTATTAGAGCGTCTAGCCGCTTGATCCCCGGGAAGTTCGGGTCCACAACCGTCTGGAGCCCACCCGCATCCCAGTTGAAGGCTTCCTGGTCGAGGTCCGACGTCCAAGGTTCTGAGGTCTGAGGTCCGCATCGAGGTAACCTGACCCCACCGGTCCCGAAAGTAACCACCCCGGTTCCGTTTCGGCGATTGACCCTGGCGCCGCCCGCAGGTACGATTTTTGGTAGAATTCAACGGAATTTAACACTCGGAGAGGTGACCGTATCCCATTCCGTAATATGCGATTCGTCAACCTCTATCTCCGGACTGCCACGCTGGCTACTCTCATTCTGGGAGTTTCCGCTTGCCAGTCTGCGCACAAGCCCGCCACCTTAGTTCCTCCTGCCAAGGCCCCCGCGCTGAAGCCTGCGCCGGCAGCCGCTCCACAGGCTGCGTCCGCGCCCGCGCAAACTCCGGTGGAAAAACCGCAAGAAGACTCCTCCGCCCAGAAGGCGGTTGAAGCTCCACCGGCAGAAGCTCATCCACAATCCGATCCAATCGGGGATCTGATCGCGAAAGCAGAGAGTGAATATCAGACAGGCTTGGCCAACCATCATGCGGGCAGAGTCGACGACGCCAAGCACAATTTCGATACCGCCCTAAACGCGCTGCTGAGCAGCAACTTCGACATCCGCTCCGACGAACGCCTGCAAAAGGAATTCGACCGCATCGTTCAGGGCGTCAACGAACTGTATCCGGGCGGCACCGCGCAGGAAGCTGACGCATCGCAGGAGCAACAGCAGAAATCCGAGCCCGCGCCCATCGATACGACTAACGAAATTGCCCCTTCCGCCGACGCTGGCACCAAGGCCAAGGCCGAAGCCGACTTAAAAAAGACCAACTCCGACCTGCCGCTGATGATGACCGACCAGGTCGCCGGCTACATCGCCTACTTCTCCAGTTCCAATCGCGGACGCGGCGTCTTCGAGCGCGCCTACGCCCGCTCCGGCCGCTATCACGACATGATGGTAGCGACTCTCAAACAAGAAGGCGTCCCGCAGGATCTGATTTATCTCGCGCAGGCCGAGTCCGGATTTCTTCCGCACGCGATGTCCCGCGTGGGCGCGCGCGGCATCTGGCAGTTCATGGCTGGCCGCGGCGTGGGATACGGCCTCCACCACAACATGTATGTGGACGACCGCCAGGATCCCGAGAAATCCACCCGTGCCGCCGCTCGTCACCTGAAAGATCTCTATAACCAGTTTGGCGACTGGTATCTCGCCATGGCCGCCTACAACTCGGGCCCCGGCACCGTGCAGGCTGCGGTCAAGCGCACCGGATTTGCCGACTTCTGGGAACTCTATAACCGTAACGTCCTGCCCAGAGAGACCAAGAATTACGTTCCGATCATCTTGGCCGTGACCATCATGACCAAGAACCCATCGCAGTACGGCCTCGACAGCGTCGTGATGGAAAAGCCGTACGACTATGACACGGTCACGCTCGACTACCCGGTTGATCTTCGCCTGGTCGCCGATTGCGTGGGCACGACGAGCGACGAATTGCAGGATTTGAATCCGAGCCTGTTACGCCTGAGCACGCCGCGCACGGGATCGTTCCAGCTTCACATTCCCGCGGGAACCAAAGAACAGTTCGAAACCGCCATCGCCACCGTTCCGCCCGACAAGCGCTTGTGGTGGCGATATCACACGGTCCAATCCGGCGAGACGCTCATGGCGTTGGCCCGCACGTATCACACGACCGCCAAGCAGATCGAAGAAGCCAACCACCTCGACGGACCCGAACTCGAGCAAGACGCCAAGATCATTATTCCGGTCGCGCCGGGCAAGCATCCGAGTGACTCCGCGACCTACGCCCGGCACATCACGCGCTACAAAGTTCACAAGGGAGACACAGTCGAGAGCGTCGCCGAAAACTTCGGCGTCTCTGCGCAGCAACTTCGCCGCTGGAACGGCATTCGCGGCAGCAGCCTCACAGGACGCCGCGTGCTAGCGTTGCACCTGCCGATCTCACCCAGCATCCACGACGCTGAAGCCGCGTCGTCGCACTCAAAAACAAAGAAGACCGAGACCGCCAGCACCAAGCCTCCCGCGACAAAGTCCGCCGAAATCGAGCGCCTGAGGACGACGAAGGCCGAAACCGCGGTCGTCCACCACAAAGTAAAATCCGGCGAAACCCTCTACTCGATCGCCAACCTCTACAAGACAACGGTCACCGCCCTGAAACGCGACAACCGCAACGTAGCAGTAATCAGGCCAGGCATGATCCTGACCATCCACTTCGCCAGATAATTGAATTAGAAAATGAAACTCGAGGGTGCCCCACCCTTGTCGCGGTGTTTGCGACAGGGTGGGGTTTTTGACTTCCTGTCCACCACCGAAGATCACAAGAGATCTCTATCGAAGATCAGATTTTGCAGAGTAGAAAAAGTGCAAGATTGGTAGACTTTCACATTCCAAACCTATCCATCGACAATGGAGGTCTCCGTGCGATACGCTCTGACTTTTTTATTTCTGCTGTGCTGCTGGGCAACACCCGCCTTTACCCAGAACCCGTCCACCACACCGCCAAACGCGGCCACATCTCACCCAACCGACTCTGAGATGATTCAGCAAATCGAGGACGATATGCTGAAGAGTGAGAACACTACCGACCTTGCAGTTCTGGAGTGGGTTCTTGCGGATGACTACGTGAACCTAACCCCACGAGGGGTTGGGCCAACCAAGGCCGAAATCATAAGCCACCTTCAGCCTCGCGCCGGCCAAGCTCCTCCGTACTCCCTGGAAACGAAGGAGATGCACATATATGTCCTGGGCGATGCCGGGGTCGCCGCTTTCACGAGGACATACACGGCCAAGGAGAACGGCAACATCCTCCATGAAGACACAACTCACATCTTCAAGAAAGAGCACGGGGCCTGGAAATTGAAAATATCCCGAGCCACAGTTCGCAAAGACGACTAACGCCAAGTCGCGAATTCGTTATGAAGTCGAACTGAATCTCGCGGGTGCCCCGCCCTCACGAGTGATATTACCTTTTCGTAATCAGAACCACCTTTGCGTGCAGGCCTCGTGCGGCGTCGATCACGTTGGCGACGTATTGAAAGCTAACCACGTCGTCGCCGCCGACATACACCACCCAATCTCGACGCAGCGCAAGTTCCTGCTTCAGAGCTTTGTCGAGATCCGTCCATGCGACTTCCTTTGAATTCACATAAAGCTTAGGAGCTTGATCCCGCCCAGTGTCTTTCACTCGCACAAACAACGGTTCAGTCCAGGCGTCGCTCTTTGCCGGCGCCTGTCCGGATTTGAGCACATGAACCCAAAAACCCATGGGGATGTACTCGAACCCTGCCGTCAGCAGCATCATGAGAATGGCAAGAATTCCGAACACCATTCCGCCAAACAACCCGAAAGCCGGAAGCCCCGAAATCTGACGCTGCAGCGGCAACCTGCGCGCCCACTGAAAATGCTGGCCGACCGCCGCGGAATCCGTAACTCTGACAATCTTCTCTCTCGAAGCAACGGCGCGGACCGACGGAAGAAACGCCAGCAGAGCCACTCCGATAAATGCGCTGACTGAGGCTGCCAGTTTCAGTAGAAACGCACTGTCGTCGTAGTCCCCGGTCTCAGCGCTAACGGATAGCCGCGGATGACCTTTGTCCAAACAACTGAAATCGGACAAGACTTCAACGTCAAGTTCATACTCGCCCGGAATGGCATAAAACGTCGCGAAGTGGGAAGCCTCCCTGACCCGCATATCGATCACTTTGCCCTGCTGATAGAGGACCGGCCGCGTCAGCAACCGCGAGTACTGATCCGCGCAGGCCCGGCGCGTACTCCACCATGCGCCCGGATCCACGGTCACCCAGTAGCTTGTCTTCAGGTTGAGGCGAAACGGTCCAGTCCGAATGTGCCCAGCCACGAGCGAAACCGGCATGTCCACCGGGCGCACGATCCTCGTGTCCATCCAGCGTTGAACTGCAATGAAGGTATTAAGCCCCGCGACAAATAGGACCAGCCCAAGCCCGGTCACCTTCCAAGGCACCCGACGCCCCATAACCCTATTTAGACACCAGAGGGTTGTGTGTTTCGACGTGCCGGAAGTCACCTCTGCTGGAAGCGGAGAAACTCAGCAGGATCCCCGCCCACGAGCCCCTCAGATTGGGAGGGCGTGGACTTTCGCCTCAGAAACTGGGTTCCGCCACGCCCACAAACCGACGTGAGCGAAATCACATCGGGCGTTTAGCTCGGGAGGTACAATTTTTGGTTCGTTGGACAGTTGCTGTTGATCATTTCTGCACTCATCACTGGAGGAGCAATCTCATGAGACTTACCAAATTCATTGTTCTGTTCGCTATCTGCACGCTGGCGATCTCGATCGCAATCCCGGCCTTCGCCGCCGACGGCGCCGCCACCTACACAGCGAAATGCGCCGCCTGCCATGGCCCCGAGGGTCAGGGCAAAGTCGGCCCGGCCGTAAAGGGCGCCACCTTAACCGCCGACCAGATCACTGATCTGCTGGCCAAGGGCAACGACGCCAAGAAGGCCCCGCACAAGAAAGCCATCGCCGGTGTCTCGGCCGACGATGCCAAGGCCGTGGCTGATTATGTAAAGACCCTAAAGTAGGAAAGCCGTCTTCCGCACGCGCAAGGGCGAAAGCGCTCCGCTTTCGCCTTTTTCTGCGTAACATCCTTTCTTTGTTGGATATAGAGGCTCAAGCGCTCAGACCTGACGCCGTTCCGTGATCAGGGGCCTACCCGTGACCACCGCGCCGGTGCTCGCGTTCGACACTCGTAATACGTGTTCATGGATTGCCATCTGCAACTGGTGGATGGTGACGCTCCAGGCCGGTTCTTTCTCATAAAGCGCTCGTGCACACAACTCGCGAATTCGATCTTCCAGACGTCGGGTCGGCATAAAGGGGGGAGTTGCCCACGTTAAGATGCCACGAGTTTAGCCCACGGTTGGATACCCTACATTCCCTAAGGATATGCCTGAGTTTGAACGCTTCACGATACGGTTGGCCAAGATAAGTTGGCGCTACGCCGGATTCCATTCTCGCAACTCACGGCTTGCGCCTTCATGTCCAGAGTCCTTGCAGTCCTCACCGAATGTCGTGCTATAATCCGGCGCCGTTACAGCAAAAGTTTTTGTTGTCCTTTAATTCTCTCGTGCCCGCAGCCAGGGCGTATCAGCACCCGGCCGCCACTGAAATCAGGAGGAGCAATGACGTTTTACGACCCCACGCTCTATGGACGTGATGAAGAAGAAGAATTCGGCGATAGCGGCGCGTATAGCGAGCCGCTAGAGGAAGATTTCGAGGAAGAAGAGGAGGAGGAAGAAGAACCCGGTATGCCGGCATCCGAGTCAATCGAATCCGAGCCTGAGCGGGCCCCCGCTCCTCCTGCTCCGAAGCCAGCACCGCCCTCCGGCGGTGGAGGAGCCCCCAAGAAAGCGCCTGCGAAGAAGAAGGCCGCCAAGAAGAAACCCGCGCCCAAGAAAAAACCCGCCAAAAAGAAAGCGGCCAAAAAGACTCCCCAGAAGAAAGCTAAGAAGGCCGCCAAGAAGCCCGCCAAGAAAAAGGGCAAGAAGCGCCGTTAAGAGTTAAACTGGCCGCGAGCGCCTCCCGCTCGCGACAAATTCAAACCGCGCCCGCAGGGGCGCGGGTTTGTTTTCTTCACTTGTTTCTCCTGGCACCGCACCTTCTGCGGCCTTATGCCTGGGTAGACCAACGACACGCAAACCGCCGTTGTATAATTCCCGCGCTTTCCCCCGAGGCTGCTCATGAAAATCGCCCGCCTGTCGCGAATCCTCCTTTTGTTTGCCGTCTCTGCCGCCGCGCAGCCCGCCTCTCTTCCGAAACCGCCGGATACGCCCAAGCATCCTGTTGTCGACGAATACCAAGGCGTCAAGGTCACTGACGACTACCGCTGGCTTGAGAACTGGGATGATGCCGCGGTGAAGCAGTGGAGCGCCGCCCAGAATACGCGCACGCGCGAATACCTCGATCACCTGCCCTCGCGTCCCGCGATCAAGGCGCGGCTGAAAGAACTCATCGGCGCAACTCCGCCTTCCCACTACTACCTGTACTTCCGTGCCGGCATGCTGTTTGCCATGAAGGACGAGCCACCCAAGCAACAGCCCATGCTCGTGGTCATGCACTCGGCCGACGATCCCGGCAGCGAACGAGTCATCATCGATCCGAATGCCTCCAGTGCCAAAGGATCGCTCTCCATCGATTTTTACGTGCCTTCGCTGGATGCCAAGTACGCCGCCGCCGCCATGTCCGAGAACGGATCGGAAGATTCCTCGGCTTACGTGTTCGACGTCGCCACGGGCCAGCAGCTTCTCGACGTCGTTCCCCGAGTGAACTTTGCCACAGCCGGCGGAAGCCTCGCATGGAAGGCCGACAGTTCGGGCTTTTACTACACACGCTTTCCGCAGGGGAACGAGCGTCCGCCGGAGGACGCGAACTTCTACCAGCAGGTCTACTTTCACAAACTCGGCACCGACCCAAAGCAGGATACGTATGTGATCGGAAAGGATTTTCCGCGCATCGCAGAAATTCAGCTTCGCAGCAGCGACGACGGACGCTGGCTTCTCGCCTCCGTAGGCAATGGGGATGGCGGCCAGTTCGCCCACTACGTGATGGATTCCGGCGGCCACTGGACCCAGATCACCCACTTTGAGGACGGAATCGTCTACGCCGCGTTCGGTAGCGGCGAGAACAGTGACGACACCTGGCTCTACCTGCTCTCGCGCAAGAACGCGCCCCGCGGACAGATTCTGCGCCTGCCCCTCACCAGACCCGATCTCACCCAGGCCAAGGTAGTCGTGCCGCAAAGCCCCGGCACGGGCCCGGACGAAGCGGCTCGCAGTTCCATCGACTACTTCGTGCCTACGTCAGGCCGCCTCTTCGTGGTCGACGTTCTCGGCGGACCGTCGCGCGTGCGCCTGTTCGACAACCAGGGCAAGACGCTCCAGGCACCTGCTGTCCCGCCGGTCTCTGCGATTGGCCAGATCGTTCGGCTCGACGGCGGCGACATCCTGTTGAATGCGTCCACGCACCTGGAACCGACCGCGTGGTATCGCTTCGAGGCAGCCAATGGCAAGACCACCCGTACCGCCTTGTTCCAGACTTCTCCCGTGAAGTACGACGACACTGAAGTGGTGCGCGACTTCGCCACCTCCCGCGACGGTACTCGCATTCCGCTCAGCGTCATTCGCCGCAAAGGCACGACTCTCGATGGCACGCATCCGGTACTGCTCACCGGATACGGCGGCTTTGGCATCAGCGAGCAGCCCTATTTTTTGGGGTCATTCGCGCGCCTATGGCTCGATCTCGGCGGCGTCTATGTTGACACCAACCTTCGGGGCGGCAGCGAATACGGCGAGGAGTGGCACACTTCCGGCAATCTCACGCACAAGCAGAATGTCTTCGACGACTTTCTGGCCTGCGCGCAGTACATGATCGACCACAAATACACGTCGCCCGCCCATCTCGCCATTATTGGCGGCAGCAATGGAGGCCTGCTGATGGGCGCGGCACTCACGCAACGTCCGGACCTGTTCCGTGCCGTGGTGTCTTCCGTGGGCATCTACGACATGCTGCGCGTAGAACTCGACCCCAACGGCCAGTTCAATACCACCGAATACGGCACCGTGAAAGATCCCGCGCAGTTCAAGGCGCTCTACGCCTACTCGCCGTACCACCACGTCAAGGACGGAACTGCGTATCCTGCGATCCTGATGCCGACCGGAGAGAACGATCACCGGGTAAACCCCATGCAGTCCCGCAAGATGATCGCCCGGCTGCAGGCAGCCGAAAGCTCGGGCCATCCCATCCTGCTGCGGACTTCTTCGGGTTCAGGCCACGGCATCGGCACCGCCCTCGACGAAGCCATCGAAGAGAACGCGGACATCTTCAGCTTTTTGTTCGATCAGTTGGGAATGGAATACACCGGCGGAGAGAAGAAATGAGGAGGACGAAACGATCCGGCTACCCAGACACGTAAGCTCTACATCTCGCCCGTCACGCCTGCCGCTTCTGGATGAAGGAGCCGACCAGGCCTCGGTCACTCGATGCGTCCTCTCATCGCAGTCGTTGCCGGCCTCGCGCAAAAGGCTACTGACTATGAGCTACTTCTTGCCGCTTACCGCTCCCAGGCACCTGCCGTAAAGTTCGAGCAGCTTATCGGCGTAATCCTCGGGTTTGGCCGCCGATCCCGAGCCGGAGAATCCGACGCCGGTCGAGGTCGTTCGTCCGAAGCCGGTGGTCATGGCGACAAACTTCATCAGATCGAGGGCGATATCTTCGTTGCGGCGGGCAGCGCCCGAACCCGTGGCGGGTGCTTCTTCCATGATTCCTTCTCCTCTTCCGGAAATAACGGGGATCTCGTCGTCTTCGTCGAAGTCCTGCAGGCTGCGAATGATAGCGGATTTCATGACGACGGTATGACTCTCGTAGCGATGATAGCAGAGCAGCAGACCTCGGACTTCGGACCGCAGACCGCGGGCGTTAGACCACGGACCTCTGCGGCGTCTCACTGTTGAGAGATTTGTAACGGCCCCTTCACGCTTGTCATCCTGAGCCGCGGGTTTTGGCGGCGAAGGACCTCGGCACTACTCGCAGTGCCGATGCTGTCGAAGAAAACTGCACAACCCTACGCACCAAGAAGCGCTGCTCAGGACGACAAACGGATTAGAGCGGGGATCTGGAAGCCGTCTTCCACAATCGGATCATCAGCCACACCGATCCGATGAAAAGCAGTGGCGAAGAATAAAATCCCGGCGCCGGTCGCCGGACGGGCACGCTTGCAACCGTGTGCCCGAGGATCGTCACCGCGGTGTGTCCGAGTCCGTTGAAGAACATGACAAACGCGTAGAACCATGCCAGCGGACGCAGCCATCGCGCATTGCGCGCGGCCAGCGGAGTCAGCGCAAAACAAAGCGCCACACCGGCAATCAGTGCCACCAGCCATTCGCGAAAGCCGAACGTCGGCATAGGGAACCACCCAAGGCGCGCCCGCATTGCGGTCACTGTGGGGTTGTAGATGTTGAGAAATCCGGTCGAAGCTTCGTCGAGGACATGCAGCGCGAAAGCGACCGTCAATGCGAACCAGGGACGTCCGAAGCCGGACGCTGGGGACGTGGCCTGCATCATGGCGCCCACCTCTGGCGATCATTATGCGCCACCCTCGCCGCATCCACAGCATTGTCATCCTGAGCCGCGGGTTTTGCGGCGAAGGAGCTGTGCACCCGTAGGCAGCGCTTACACTGGCGGCAGACAGCAGATCCTTCAGCCCGCGAAAAACGCGGGCTTCAGGATGACAAGCTTGGGAGAGTCGTGAGTCCGACGCCCAAGGTCTGAGGTCTGAGGTCCGAGGTCCGAGGTCCGACGCCCGACGCCTACCTCTTCACTTCGCTCATCAGCGCCAGCAGATTGTCTTCCGTGTCGCGGAAGAACGTCATCCACAGATCGTGATCCGCCATGCGCGCGATCATGTGGGGCTCGTCTTCGAAGCGCACGCCCATGGCGTTCATCCCGGCGTGAGCGGCTTTTATGTCGGGCACCGCGAAATACAAGATCGAGCTGGCATGATCGAACTCCGGCTTCTCCGGACGGTCCAGCATTAACCTGACTCCACCACAATCGAAGAACGCCAGTCCGGGCGGCGCTTTGAACAACAGCTTCAAACCCAGCACCTTCTCATAGAACTCCGCGGCACGCTCCACATCATGCGTCCTGATCTGGATCTGCCCCAACCTCGTGATTCCCGGGCCTTCACTCATGGTCTTGACCTCCGTCAGTAAATTAGTTAGCATAGCTAACTATATTCGGGAGTCAATGTCAAGTACTTTGGTGGGAAAATTCGATCTGAGGGGTAGAAAGAACTTTAACCGCCGAGATCGCTGAGAAAAGTCGCGGAGGTCGCAGAGAAAGGTACTCTTAAGAAATAAATGCCACGCCCCTCTCCAATCAGTAATCAACAATCATCAGTCAACAATGAAGTCCTCACTGTTGCTGACCGATTGCACTCGGCCGCCATTCATCTGCTGCGGCGCGTGCGCAAGCAGGACATTGCCACCGGCGAGGGCCCCGCGCGTCTTTCCGCGCTATCCGTGCTGGTCTTCGGCGGACCCAAAACGCTGAAGGAACTGGCGGCCGCGGAGCAGGTCAAGCCGCCTACGATGAGCCGCATCGTCTCGGGCCTGGCGCGCAGCCGCTTGGTCGAGATCACTGAAGATCCCGAAGACGCGCGCCGCCTGCGCATCGTGGCCACGCCCAAAGGCACGCGCCTGCTGCAAAAGGGCCGCGAGATGCGCATCGCCTACCTCGCCTCGCAGCTCGAGCGACTCACTCCCGACGAGCTTTCCCAACTGGGCGATGCTGTGGAAATCCTCAGCAAATTGCTCCAGAATTGGGGCTAATTTCGGCCTTGCGGTAACCATTCGGTCGAGTACCATGGGCACATGCATTAGAGGACGCGCGGTCTCATACTGATAGGTCTTCAGCGCCTAAGGGCGTGCAACTTCGTAAGTAAGACAGTTCGATAATGTTCCGGGATTCCCCTCCGGTCGGCCATCAGTACAAAGATGAACCTGTCTCGTTCACGCATCATCGTGGCGGTCGCGGCCCTTTTGTGGCTGGCCCACGTAGTTGTGTGTGTCACCCTCGGCGCCAATAGTCCGGGGCCATTCCTCTCGGACCTGATTCAGTTGGTGCTCGGCGTCCTGGTGATCGGCTCGATGCTGCTGGCCGCAGATCGCTCCGAGGGGATGGCGCGCGCCTTCTGGCGCCTGGGTGTAGCCGCCTACGGACTTTGGGCGATCGCGCAAGGGCTCGGCGTCTACAACGATCTTGCGCGCACTCCGGTCGTCACCTGGGTCGCCAATCTCTTGTTCTGCTTCTGGTTTGCGCCTCTGGCCATGGCGCTGTTCCTCGATCCCGAGCACGAAACCGGGCGCATCGATGCCATCCGTGTACTCGATTTCGTGCAGGGGATGCTGATCTGCGTCGCGGCCTACGTGTATTTCTTTTACCTGCCAAAGTCCGAGTCTTCCAGCGGACTTTCGCATGAGGTGTGGGCGCCGTATTTCGGAGGGTATGCGCTGGTCGCGCTGGCGTTTGTCTTGCGATCGATCTTCGCCCACTCGCGCGATGTCCGCGTGCTCTTCGGATCGATGGGACTATTTCTCTCGCTCTCGGGATGCGCCGATGCCCTCTACTACTACGGCCCCGGCGAGACCCTGAAGACCGGACAGTGGTTCGATTTACTTTGGAGCATTCTGCTGGTGGTCCCGATGCTCATCGCGACCGCGTGGAAGCAGGCTGAGGCTCCGATGATTCCGCTGGAACCGCCCCAGCGTGAAAAACGGATCTCCGCCGAGATCTCTTACCTGCTCTACCCCGTGCTGGTGCTGATCATGTCGTTGCGCATCGCGCAACAGCGCCTGATGCTGGCGGCTTTGGTGGTACTGCTGTCGTTCGTCACTTCGAGCGCGCGGATGCTGGTGACGCAGAGCCGGATGATGCACGCGAAAGAGGCGCTGCGCCGTGAGGCCTCGCGTGACAGCCTGACTAGCTTGTGGAATCACAAGGCGATCCTTGAGATTCTGGAGCGCGAATTGCTCCGGTCCGAGCGCGATCATCAGCCTGTCGGCGTGATCATGGTGGATGTCGATCACTTCAAAAAGGTGAATGACAGCCGCGGACACGCCGCCGGGGACGCCGTCTTGCGCATCATCGCCAGTGGCATTGCCGCGATGGTCCGGCCGTATGACTCCGTCGGCCGCTACGGCGGTGAGGAATTCCTGATCATCGCTCCCGGCTGCGGACTGGGAGAAACCTGGGAACTGGCCGAGCGCGTGCGCACGCACGTCGCCGGCTGCAGCATCATGGCGGGAGGCGCACCCGTCCAGGTCACGCTGAGCCTGGGAGTCGCCACGGGAGAAAACTCCGCCGATCTCGAAAAAGCTCTCAGCGGCGCCGATGCCGCGCTCTACCGCGCCAAAGCCGCCGGCCGAAATCGCGTGGAGCCCAGCCTGGGCCGCGCCGCAGGCGCCGGGCAAGGCAGCGCCCCCACAGCCGAGCGCGACTTCTGGATCTGATCGCGCAATTTTTCTTCCCTGCTACTGCTCGCTCAGCACGATTGCCGGATCCACTTGCATTGCACGTCGCGCGGGCACGATGCATGCCGCGAGCGCAACCACCGCAAATAAGATTGCGACGCAGCCCAAAACCAACGGATCGAGGGGAGCGACCCCATAGATCTCGTTCTGAACCACCGAGCGCAATGAAATCGAACCTGCGATACCTAGTATCAATCCTGCTGCGACCAGAACGAGTCCTTCTCGCAACACGAGCTTCACGATCCCGGAATTTGTGCTGCCTAGCGCAACTCGAATCCCGATCTCCTTCCGCCGTTGCGCTACCAAATAAGCCAATACTCCGTAAATTCCGAAAGCTGCGAGGAAGAGCGCGAGCACGCCAAAGGCCAGCCCCAGCAACATCGAGGTCCGCCGTGACGACAACGAAAGCTCTTCACGCTGCGCCATCGTCCTGATATCGAACAAGGGCATCTCCGGATCGATGGCCGCAATCTGGGCGCGGATCGCCGGTAATACGGAGGCAGCGTCGTTTCCTGCGGTCCTCACAACTATCGTGTAATTGTTCGAGGGACGTTGGGTATAGGGAAAATAATAAGCGCCCGCTTGATTCCCCTTGCCAGAAAGGTCCTCCAGTCTCACCGAGCGCACGACTCCAACAACGGTATATCGAATGGTTCGATCACTGATGACAAGAGCGTTGGCATCTGGTTCGAACATTCTTTGTCCGATCGGATCTCGACCAGGCCAAAAGCGTTTGGCGAGTCTTTCGTCAACGATAACCACGCGGGGCGCATTGCCATTATCACTGTCGTGAAAGAAGCGTCCTTGCAACAACGAAATCCCCATTGTCTCCAGGTATCCGGGCGTAACCGAAAGACGAATGGGAGAAATGACCGATTCGCCGGGTTTCATGGCATAGCCTTCGGCCACGATCACGCTGTTATCGTATCGACCTCCCAGAGGAACGACTGTGCTTGCTCCTGCTGCGGCCACACCCGCAATTTGCCGCACGGCCTCGAGCGACCGACTCACCAGCATCTCCAGGTGCGTGTCGTCGTACTTACCCGTCGGAGCACTTACCGACGCGGTCACAACGCTGTCCGTTCTGTAGCCCGGATCGACTTTCAGCAAGTGGCGAAAGCTCGCCAACAACAATCCAGCACCCACCAGCAAGGCGAAAGCGAATCCGATCTGTGCCACGACCAATACCTGGCGCACCGGCCTTGCCTTCGCACCTGTACCGGTTCTTTCGCTGTCGCGCAGAAAGGTGTGAAATCTTCGAATGGAAATTCCCACGACGGAAAGGCTACTGAGTAGTATGCTGGCGGCCGCCGCCATCAACACGGCTACCCAGATGACCTGGGAATCGATGCGCACTTCATACGCGCGTGGAAAGCGATTCACTCCGATCCACGCTATGGCGCGCAGTGCGAGTGCGCCTATCATCACTCCGCCCACACAACTGACCACGGCAAGAAGCAGATTCTCGGCCACGAATTGCCGCAACAGTTGCAACCGTCCCGCACCCAATGCCAACCGTGTCGCAAATTCCTTCTTTCGTAGAGTCAGCCGAGCGAATGCCAAATTTGCCACGTTCAATACGCCGATGAGCAGCACGAATATCGAACCGGACCACAACAGATACAATCCGGACCTCACATCCCTGACTACCATCTCCTGCAGCGGTTCGACAGAGCTATGGAAGCCCGCATTGATCAGAATCTCTTTGAACTTGGGGAACTTCTCCAGGTTAGCGGCATTGAGCGCATTCACTTGCGCCTGCACCTGTTGAATCGTTGCTCCTGGCTGCAGGCGACCGATGTTGTACCAATCATTGTTGTGATGAACAGTCTTCTCCTCATCGGTGAAGGCTGCCGGAATCCACATCTGCACTTCCGGATCGACGAATACAAAGTTCTGAGGCATCACTCCTACAACAGTGAATGGGCGTCCGTTCAACCGAACTTCGCTTCCGAGGCACCCAGGATTGCCTCCGCAGATCTGCTGCCACAGCCCATAACTCAAAATGATCTTCTGCTCCGCCCCGATCGTTCCCTCCGCCTCGCTAAACGTGCGGCCCACGAGCGGGGAGACTTGCAGCAAATGAAAGAGCGATGGTGTTGCGGTCATCGCCTTTTCCCGCTGCGCTGTTCCGTCAATGTCGATCGTCTCGTTGGAGAACCGGAAGGCAGCCTGCTCGGTCAAGGCTGTGACCCTCTCGCGCCTGTCAAAATAGTCCCCCGAGCTACTGATAAATTGTTCCCCGACTCCGGCCTTCGGATACCGATTCGACATCAGGACAATATTCTCTGAATTAGGAACCGGCAACGGTCGCAGTAGAACCGAGTGGACGATAGCGAAGATGGCGACGTTGACCCCGATGCAGGCCGAAAGCGTTGCTACGACTGCAAATGAAAAGCCTTTGCTTCTGATAAGAAATCTCACGCTGTACTTGAGATTACGGATTAACATTGCCAATCTCCTCCGGTCAGCACTCTGGCAAACCTAAGAAGCTTGCAGTCGCTCCGCCAAAGGCGAAGTCTCTATCTAATTGATGCATTTCTCCCGCCGTAGGAATGCGGTCCAAGGATGGGCCGTTGGCTGTCCGGTATTGGAATATGGTGTTCGGAGGTGGACACGGCACGCTTCGCGTCAGAGGAGTCCATTGGCGCTTCTTCGGGCCAGTGTGTTTCTTAAACAAAACCCTCAGCTGACGCCCACTGCGGCTTCAACCTTTACGTTGCGCAGGAAGTCGGCCGCCTCTTCGGGGATCACGGTGTTGATGAACATGCCGGAACCGAGTTCGAATCCTGCGGTGCGGGTGAGGCGCGGAATTACGCTCATGTACCAGTGGAAGTAGCGGACGCCGACGCACTCGGCGGGCGCGGTGCGGATGGTGAAGTTGAAATCGGGATTCTGCCGTCCGATATAGAGCTGGGCCAGCACGGTCCGCAGCACGCGTCCGAGGTCTACGATCTCTTTCGCGCTGACATCGCTGAAACTGGCCATGTGGCGCCGCGGATAAATGTGCGTGCAAAACGGGGCGGGCGAGGCAAACAGTTCGACCGCGACAAAGTGTTCGCTGGTCAGCACAATGCGCTTCTGCTCCTGGAGTTCTTCCTCGATGATCTGGCAAAACATGCAGCATCCGAAGTCGTCGAAGTGCTGCATCGCCTCCTGAAAACGCTGCCGCACCTGGTAGGAGATGACGGGCGTCGCGATCAATTGCGAGTGCGGATGCTCCAGGCTGGTGCCGGCATCCGTTCCGTGATTCTTGAAGATGGTGACCTGCGCGATGCGCGGATCAAGGCTGAGTTGGTCATGACGGATCTTATAAATGCGAAGGATGTCAGCCACCTGCGAATCGGGCATCATCGCCATGGCCAGGGAGTGATCGGGCGTCTCCACGATAACGTCGTGCTCTCCGAATCCGCCCATCGAGCGGCGCGAACGATGGATGGTGCGCTCGGGCAGGACGTCGGGAGAGAGTGCCGCGAACTTGTTGGGCACCACGCGCGCTTTTCATCCGTCTCCGTCGGGCAGGCGCAGGATCTCGGGCGGCGTCTGGCTTTCGTGGCCGGGGCAGAATGGGCATTTCTCGGAAAACGAAACAGCCGGTTTGGATTCGCGGTGCACGGCCATCTGATCGGGACGCTTGGCGCGTTCAGTGGCAATCACGACCCACTCTTTGATCATGAAATTCTGGCGAAGTTCCGGCATGAAGGTACCTCCAACGGAATAGTGTGCGCCTGAGATGGCAGAGGCGGCGAAAGAATCTGCGCCAACCACGCTCTGAGATTTCCCAAATTTGTACGGACGCGGTTTCGTCCGAAAACGGGAAAAGCAATGTTCTTGCTTGCTGAGTCCTATGTTGGTATGGGGCCGGTAAGTTTCTCCGCGATCTCAGCGGCAGTTCTCCGCGAACTCGGCGGTAAAGATCTCACCGCAGAGTTCGCAGAGAAGATCCCGCCGAGAGCGCAAAGAAAAGCCGAAAGTTCATCCTCCGAACTTGTACCGGCGCAAGCTCCGGCACAGCCGGTCACGGCGGCGCGGTGGATATCGCGGTAGAATGCTGCCGCACTCCACGAGGACCAATCGATGAATCGCAGGCGGCTTTCAGCAATCTGCATTTTCCTGTCTCTCGCAGTTTCGGTTTCCGCCCAGGACCTGAGCAAAATCAGCCGGCCCGAAGAAGCAGGATTCTCTTCCGAGCGACTGGCCCGCATTACCAAGTTCTTCCAGTCGGAGGTGGATCAGGGCGCGATCCCGGGCGCAGTGCTCGTGGTCGCGCGCAACGGCAAGATCGTCTATCGCCAGGCGATCGGCTATCAGGACCGGGAGAAGAAGATTCCGATGAAGCCCGATGCTATCTTCCGCATCTTCTCGATGACGAAGCCAGTGGCGTCGGTCGCGGTGATGATGCTCGTGGAGGAAGGCAAGATCGACGTGATGGCGCCCGTCTCGCAATATCTTTCCGAGTTCAAAGACGTCAAAATCGGAGTCGAGAAGACGGATCCCGCTACCGGGAAACCCACGCTGGCGCTCGAAGCCGCGCTGCGGCCCATGACCGTGCAGGATTTGCTGCGCCACACATCCGGTCTGGTCTACGGCCCGTTCGGAAACAAGCTGGTGCATCAGGCCTACAACAAGGCAAACCTGTTCGACCCCGGCCAGACGCTGGCGGAATTCGTCACCAAGATTTCGAAGCTGCCGCTGGCGCACCAACCGGGGACAGCCTGGGAATATGGCATGTCAGTGGACGTGCTTGGACGAATCGTGGAAGTGGTTTCCGGGATGCCGTTCGACCGCTTCCTCGAAGAGAAAATTACCAAGCCGCTCGGCATGCCCGACACTGCGTTTTATCTGACGGCCTCGCAGGCTCCACGCGTCGTCGAACCGCAGGTGGAAGCGGCAACCGGCAAGCGTCCACAGTTTGGGGAAGTTGGGGACTTTACCAAGGAGAAGGTGAAATTCTTTTCGGGTGGAGGCGGGCTGCTCTCTACGGCGTCCGATTACGCGCGTTTCTGTCAGATGCTGCTCAATGGCGGCGAACTGAATGGGGTGCGCCTGCTCTCACCGAAGACGTTGGCAGTGATGACATCGGATCAAATTCCGCCGGGTGCTTCCCGCGTCGGACTGCTCGCGGCGACGCAGGATCTGTCTCCGCTGCCAGAACTCGGCCAGAGCTTCGGCTTGGGATTCGCCGTACGGACCGACTTGGGACACACCGCCGTGTCGGGGTCGGTCGGCGACGCCTTCTGGGCGGGCGCCGCTGGAACGTACTTCTGGATCGATCCGCAGGAAAAGCTGTATGCGGTAATGATGTTGCAGATGCCGTTCGTACAGGCAGGACATTATCGGCGGGCGCTGAGGGAAATGGTGTACGGGGCCTTAGTACCGTGAATCGGTTGCTCTGAGGCGCCTCCCCGGGCTGTCATCCTGAGCGGCGACTTTTGCCGCGAAGGATTTATGTACCCGCTGGCAGCATCGATACTGCCGGCAGGTGCAGCAGATCCTTCGCCTGCAAAAAACGCAGGCTTCAGGATGACAAGCGTTTGGAGGACTCTACAAATGGAGAGTCCTCAATCCCCCTTGTTGTCCGGTTTTCGTAACAACTCTGCTTCTTCTTTGATCTTGCTTCCGTCTCGGTCTAAGATTCGGCGGATTTCTTCCCCTCTAGTTCCGGTCCCAGTTCATCGGCACGTATAACACGCTGGGCGAGTCCATTTTGTGCAAGCCACCAGGCGTGTCTTTCAAAAAGGAGAATCTCGCATGGCTCTACGGAAGGTCGATTTCAACGTTCCCGACTCGCGCAAGGATGTCACATTGCGCAACGATCCCACGCGCATCGATCCCAAGAAACTGAAGCTGGGAAAGCAGGTCGCACGGCATGATCCGCGCACGCTGCTGATGGCTTCTTACATTACGCCGGCACTGCCGACACCTCCCGCCAGCTTCGACCTTAGCGGCAAAATAAAAACCTGGGGGATGATGGACAACGATCAGATCGGCGACTGCACCTGCGCGGCGGCGGGCCACCTGATCATGGAGTGGACCGTCAACGCCGGCCAGAAGATGGCTACGCCCAGCGACAAGCAGATCGTGTCCGCGTACTCGGCCATCACCGGCTACAACTCGACGACAGGTGCGAACGACAATGGCGCAGTCGAGATCGATGTCCTGAACTACTGGCGGCAAACTGGCATCGCCGGACACAAGATCGGGGCCTACGTCGCGCTCGAGCCCGCCAATCACAATCACATTATGGATTCGGTCTACATCTTTCAGGGCTGCTACATCGGCGTGCAGTTGCCCATCAGCGCGAAGGCGCAGGTGCAGAATAACCAGCCGTGGTCGGTGCCTCCGGGCGGCGCCACCGGCGACGGAGCCAAGGGATCGTGGGGAGGACACGCCATCCCGGTCGTGGCCTATGACTCGCGCGGGGTCACGTGCGTGACCTGGGGCGCGCTGCAGAGCATGACGTGGTCGTTCTGGGAGGCATATTGCGAGGAAGCGTACGCGATCCTCAGCAACGATTATCTGACGAAGAAAAAACAGACACCGCAAGGCTTCAACCTTCAGCAATTGCAGGCTGACTTGCAGGACTTGAAGTGAGATTTCGTTTCTAAGGCCAACAAGTGATTTTGTTAAAACGCTCAGGAGGAGAAGACGATGGCGAAAACCAAGACGACGACCAAGACCTCAGCCCGGAAGACTCCCATCCTTCGCTTTGCGCATCCTTTTTTCACCACCACGCCGCCGGAGGCTCGGACGCCAGTGCCGGGTGTCGGCAAACAGCTTCTCAATTACATCCAAGGGAATCTGCAGCCCATTCCAGCGGCGAAGCGAACGCCCACCATGACGCTTGCGGATGTGATTGGAGCGCAGGGGGAAACGGATGTCGCCAATTCGGGCTCCATCAGCTTTCACGCAGTAGGAGACACAGGAAAGGGCGCCAACTCACCGCAGGGAGCGGTCGCAGAAGCCATGGCCACCGACTTCAACATCAGCGCTCCCGCCAGTTCCCCGGCATTCTTCTTCCATCTGGGCGATGTGATCTACGGCCCAAACAAGGATGTCGGCTATCGCCAGGAGTTCTATGAGCCGTATGTGCATTACCCGGGCAAGATCATTTCGATCCCGGGGAATCACGATGGCGAAACATTTCCCAAGACAGATCCGACCACCTGCAAGGCGTTCCAGGCGAACTTCTGCGCGCCTTCGCAGTCCGTTCCGCCGATCGCGGGAACAATCTTTCGGCAGACGATGAACCAGCCCGCAGTGTACTGGCTGCTGGATGCTCCCTATGTGCAAATTGTGGGCCTTTACTCGAATGCGGCGGAGAATCCGGGATTCATCTCGGGGACGATTCCAGGGCAGGCGCAGAAAACGTGGCTGCTCGCGACGCTTAAGACGCTCGCGCAACAGCGAAAGAGCGGCCCGCGCAAGGCGCTGGTGCTTGCGACCCATCATCCGCCGTTCAGCTCGGGAGGACACACGGGCAGTACGCAGATGCTGGCTGATATTGACGGCGTCTGCCAACAGGCCGGGATCATGCCCGATCTGTTTCTCTCTGGGCATGCGCACAGCTACCAGCGCTACACGCGCCAGCCTGCTGCGCACGCGGGATTACAAATCCCGTACATCGTTGCGGGAACAGGCGGCATTAACGACCAGGTGATCATCCCGGCTACCGGGCAAGTCAGTGGCGATCACACGTTCTTGAAGTCGCTGCAGGGATATGGCTATCTGCTGGTGAAAGTCGCCGCGGCAGCGGACAAGAAAACTGCGACGACGCTGACGGTGACTATGTACCAGGTGGATCCGACTGGCCAGAAGAAATCGCAATACGATCAGGTTACGGTGACTCTGGCTACGGGGAAGGTGCACTGAGTTGGGTGAGGTTGAAAATCTCACAGTGAGGTTCGCTGGATAGAAAAGTCAAAATCCCCACCCTGTCGCACACAACGCGACAAGGGTGGGGCACCCACCTTACTTCTCCCGCTTACTTTCCCCGCTTACTTTCCGCTTGTCCTTCCTACGTTCGGATACAGGGAACGCTGTAGTGTTGCTGCGAGAAGCGCGAAATAGACTCGGTTGGGAGTTCCAGCCGAGTGCGCAAATCCGAATCCAAGGTCCGTAATCGCAAGCGGCGGAGGACCGAAGCCACTCCTTCGAATGGCAGAGTGTCCGGGCACAAGGGTCGCGGTACCAAGGACGCGGCACCGCGTCTGGCCGAAGAACTTCGCGTCCGCGAAGAGCGCCTGTTATTCATACTCGAATCGGCGGGGATGGGCACGTGGGACTGGGACGTGCGCAGTGGGGAGTTGGTGTGGTCGGAACGTTGCCTCGAGATGTTCGGCATTCCCGCCGGCACTGAGATGACGCATGAGCGCTTTCTGAGCGCGCTCCATCCCGAAGACCGCGAGCCAGTCGACCAAGCCGTCCAAATGAGCCTGTCGCAGAATCAGGATTACAGCATCGAGATGCGCGCTGTATGGCCTGACGGCAGCATCCACTGGATCGTGTCGCGAGGGCAGACGTACTTTGACACAGCCGGAAAACCGGTGCGGATGAGTGGCGCGGCCATGGATGTCACGCGGCTCAAACAGACGGAAGAAGATCTGAAACAGGCGCGCGGCGAGGCCAAGGTGCATGCGGACGACATGACGGCAATTTTCGATGCCGTGCCGGCCGCGGTCTTCTTTTCCCACGATCGCAAATGCGAAAAGATCACGAGCAACCGCGCCGCCTATGAACTGCTGCGGATGCCCTACGGCTCGAACTTGTCGCAGTCTGCGCCTCCCGAAGAGCGTCCACACTTTCGCGTCTTCGAAAACGGGTGCGAACTCGCGGCGGAAGAACTGCCTCTGCAAGAAGCAGCGATGACAGGAGAACCAGTCCGCAATAAAGAATTGGAAATTCGTTTTGAAGACGGCAGTTCCACCTATGAGTTCGGGCACGCGGTTCCTCTGTTTGACGAAGATGGAAATGTACGCGGAGCGGTTGGAGCATTCCTCGATATCACCGATCGCAAGGTCATCGAAGAGCGGCTGCGGACTTCGAGCGAACGTTTCAGGGTCGCCCTGCGGGGCACGCCGATCACGGTTTTCAACCAGGGACTCGATCTGCGTTACCGGTGGGTGCACAATCCGCGGGGCATTCACAGCATTGTTGAAATCCTCGGCAAGCGCGACAGGGACCTGCTGGAGCGCCCGGAAGACTGGAAGATGACGGAGGAAATCAAGGCGGAGGTCTTGCGCACAGGCGTGAGTTATCAGGGTGAAATGACCGTCTCGCTGAACGGCAGGCCTTGCCACTATCACGTCAGGATCGATCCGCAACGCGATGCCTACGGGCAAATCGTCGGCGTAACCGGCGCGACGTTCGATCTGACCGAAAGCAAACAAGCGCAAGCCGAGCGGGAGCGGCTGTGGCAACAGCGCCAACTGGCGCTGGACGCTGCGCAGATGGCGTGGTGGCGCTATGACGCTACTGCGAATACCGGCAGTTGGGATGACACCTTCAAAAGAATTTTCGGGATCACGGCGAATTCCCTTCCGACCCAGCAAATCCTGAAACACTTCCATACGGACGATCTGGCGCGCATGTCGGCGGAGTTTGAGGCAGACTTCAACAGCGCGGAGCCGAGGACGCATTTCGGGGAATACCGGATTGTGCTGCCCGACGGGTCGGCGCGCTGGGTGGAAATGTACGCGGCGGCGGAATTCGAATTCGCCGGCTCGGCAAAGAAATTTGTCGGCTGCTCCGGAACAGTGCGGGATGTCACGGAGCGCAAGGCGACCGAACTCGCGCTGCGCGCCAGCGAAACCCGGCATCGGGAACTGGCGGAGAATCTGGACCGCGTGGTGCAGGCGCGGACGCTGGAGTTGCAGAAACGCAACCTGGAAATGGCGCGCACTGCGGAACAGGTGAGATTGCTTTCCGGGCACCTGATGCAATTGCAGGACGCCGAGCGCCGCCGGATCGCGCGCGAACTGCACGACAGCTCGGGGCAGATCCTGACTGCGATCGGCCTCGAACTGGCGAACCTGGCGGAACAGGCGCAGAGCGGGAAGATTCGCGAGGTAGCGCCGGAGCTTGCGCACCAGGTGGAAGAGAGCCAGCAACTGGTGCAGATGCTTCATCAGGAATTGCGGACGACTTCGTACCTGCTGCATCCTCCTCTGCTCGATGAGGCGGGAGTATCGTCGGCGATCGGCTGGTATGTGCAGGGAGTGTCGGAGCGCAGCGGGATCGCGATTGACTTCGATATCTCAAAAGAATTCGGGCGATTGCCGCGCGAACTGGAGCTGGTTGTGTTCCGCGTGGTGCAGGAATCGCTGACCAACATTCATCGCCATTCCGGAAGCAAGCGGGCTTCGATCCGGATCGCGCGCGCGCCGAAAGCGATCACGATGGAAATCGAAGATTCCGGCAAAGGGATTTCGCGGGAACACCTCGCGGCGGTGCAGGCGGGAGCGTCGGGATTCGGCATTCGCGCGATGCGGGAACGGCTGCGTCCGTTTGGCGGCGAATTGCAGATCAGTTCGTGCGAGGACGGGACGCGAGTGCTGGTGAGCATTCCGCTGAGTCAGCCGGATGCATCGGAGCAAGTCGAACCGGTGCAGGCCGCGATGTAGTTCCTTCCTTCTTTTCTTTCGCCGGCGGGTGCGCGGGCGGGACGCCCATGCCACAGCCGGCGGGACGCCGGCGCTACCAATACTGCCCGCAGTTGAGCAGACGGCGTCTCTGTTTTTCACGCTGTGAAAATCACACATTCCTGCACGGGGTGATTGAGGGGGAAGGAATCCCGGCACTAGCACTCCTCCATCACAACTTTCAAGGAAATAATTGTATTAAATCGTTTCTTGCGTGCATTTTTGCTATGGCGCGGGAAGCGGGGTTTGTGTAGGATGGCGGCGAATAACCACCGCAAGTCTTCCGTGGCTGTGTCAGCTTCGATCGCACATTAGGAGGGTTCCATGCCAGCATCCGTCTCGCTTATGCGAAAGACCTCACACTTCGTGCTCTGCACGTGTCTCGTCGCCATCGCGCTTCTAGTGCCCTCGCTGGTTTGCGCGCAGGCTTACTTCGGAACGGTCAGCGGAGAATTGACCGACAGCACCGGCGCCCTGGTGCAAGGGGCGACGGTGGTGCTGACCGACCAGCAAAAAGGATTCGAATTCAGAACAACTTCTGACAGTAGCGGACGGTATTTGTTCCGTTCGATCCCACCGAGCACATACACCGTTACGGCACAGGTGCAAGGCTTTCAGAAGGTCATCAGTGCCGCGTTCAAGGTAGACATCAACGAGAACCGGACGACGAACCTGACGTTGAAGGTGGCAGGCATCAGCCAAAAGGTAGAGGTAGGGGCGCAGGCGCAGACCATCCAGACGGAGGACGCGGAGACGGGGCAGGTGGTGAATCGCAGGTTCATCAACGATCTGCCACTGATCGACCGAAATGTGGTTGAGTTGACTTCGCTGGCGCCGGGTGTCACCGAAATGGATGACCAGTGCGACGTGACTTGCACGGGGACGAACTTTGTCTCCAACGGCAGTCGCGGATCGACTTCCGACATTCTGACCGATGGCGCCTCGGTAACGAATTCTGAACCGAACGGCGGCATAACGGCGGTGACATACCTTCCGTCGCCGGAGGCGGTCGAAGAGTTCAAGGTGGAGCAGACGAACTTCAGCGCTGAGTATGGTTTTTCCGGTTCGTCTGTGGTCAACGTGATCACTCGGTCGGGGTCGAACAAGTTTCACGGCAGCGGGTACGAGTTCTTCCGCGACGATAGCCTTGACGCGAACGACTGGTTCAATAACCGCCAGGGCAATCCCATCCCGCCGCTACGCCGGAACAATTATGGATTCACCTTCGGCGGTCCCATTATCAAGAACAAGACCTTCTTCTTCGTGGATTATGATGGCGTCCGCTCTAAGGGATTGAGCACATCGAACGCGGCCGTTCCCACCGATGCGATGCGCACGGGCGATTTTGGCGAAGTGTGCGGAGCACAGGGAGGAACATTCGATGCAAGCGGACTGTGCTCAGTCGCGGCCGGGCAGATCTGGGATCCCTACTCCGGTACTTACGATGCCAATGCCGGTGGCATCGTGCGCAGTACGTTTATTCCCCGCAACAACATGGCAACGTACATCAGCCCGGGCCCGGCTTCAGCCGTACCGGGCAATCTGATGGATCCGGTGGCGTTGAAGATGATGGCTCTGTTTCCAGAGCCAAATGCCCCGAGTGGGGGTATCTACAATAACTGGTTCGGTTCTGGTTCTAACAGTAGTGCGAATGACCAGTTCGACATCAAGATCGACCATCGCTTTACGCAGAACAATCTGATGAGCGCGAAGTTTGCGTATCAATACAGTCCCTCCTACAAGAGTCTGGACTGTTTCAAGAACTTCGCCGATCCATGCCAGGGTGGACCGGGTTGGACCAACGCGCATACGTTCGCCATTAACGATACGCATACGTTCAGCCCAAGCTTGCTGATGAATGCGACGTTGGGGTTCACGCGCGGAGTCTGGCACATCGATGCATACAATCCTCACGGCGTGAATGATCCTCTGGGCAGCCTTGGATTTCCCTCGTACTTGCAAAGCAACGGATTCAAGGGAGTCCCGGCGATCTTCATCGATCAGTACGCCAGCGCCGGCTATGCCAACATCGGCACCGATCCTTATGGCAATTACCGGCTCGGTCAAGACACGGGACAACTCTCGGTCATGCTGGACAAGGTGCATGGTTCCCACGAGTTCAAGTTTGGGTTCGACGGCCGGATTCACCAGATCAATTACATACAGACCAACGCGCCTGTTGGCTTCTTCACCTTCAATACCGACGGCTCCTATGCATGTCCAGGCGGTCAGACGGCCTGCGGCGGCGATCCCCTGGCCAGTTTCATGATGGGTCAGATGACCCAGGGTTGCGGCGGGAACGGATGCGGTTCGTACTACGAAATCCAGTTCCGCCCTGCGACCACAAACTATCAGTACGGATTTTTTGGGCAAGACAACTGGAAGGCGACTCCGAAGCTGACCTTGAACCTCGGACTGCGTTACGACGTGACCAAGCCGCGCACAGACCGTTACAACCGTCAGGACTGGTTTGATCCGAACGCAGCGAGTCCGTTGAACGGCGGAAGCGTCGGATATAACGATCCGGTGACGGGCAATCCCGTGACTCTGAACCTGAAGGGCGGCGAAGTTTTTGCCTCATCGGGCCAGCGCACCAACTATGTGACCGATTGGCACGACTTTCAGCCGCGCTTCGGTCTTGCGTACCAGTTTACTCAGAACATGGTGGTACGCGGGGGTTATGGGATCTATTACGGACAATCGCGGTCCGGAGTGACGGGTGTTGCGCCGTACGGAAGTCAGGGTTTCAACCAATTCACGAACGTGATCACCGCTAGTCCCGTCGACCACGCGAGTCCCTACGCGCATCTGACGAATCCTTTTGTCAACGGACTGATTCATCCCCCGGGAAGTGCGCTTGGGCTCAGGAATGATGTCGGCTTCACCGCCAACGGTCCGTTGCGCACTCCAGGCGCGAACCAGACGCCCTACGATCAGAGCTGGAGTCTGGGGATCGAGCGCCAACTGCGGAGCAATATTCTGATTAACGTGGAATACATTGGGAAGAAAGCAACGCACCTTCCTTTCAGTGGGTCCAACTACATCAATCATCTGGGGCCGTGGGTGGAGAATTTAGCGGTTGGCGATCCCAATGCGGCAAATCCGTGCCAAAGCCGGACGATTGCGTGCATCAACACCTTGGTCGACAATCCCTTTGCCGGATCGATCACCGACCCCAACAGCACCATTGGGAGCAGCTTCGCACAGATTCCGTATCTTCAGTTGCTGCTGCCGTATCCGCAGTTCACAGGGGTCACTACGGAACCGCAGATGATTGGCAGTTCCATTTACCACGGGTTGCAACTGCTCGCCGAGAAGAAATTCTCCAACGGGTTGCAGTTCCTTGCGACCTATACGTGGTCGAAGTCGATTGATAACGCTTCACAAGCTGACGACAACGTAACGTGGCTGGGAAGTTTCTCTGGCTTGCAGGATCCCAATAAGCCATGGCTCGAGCGCAGCCTCTCGACGTTCGACATCCCACATGTTGTTCAAATCAGCTACAGCTACGATCTGCCGATTGGGCGTGGACGGGCATTGTTCGGGAACATGCCGCGATGGGCCGAGACGCTGATCGGCGGATGGAAGACGAACGGCATCTGGCGTATCGCCGATGGACGGCCGCTAACCTTCAACGTTGCCGATGGAAATCCAATTCCTACGTATGGCACGCAGCGACCCAACATCGTGGGAACGCCCCAGCGCAATCACGGGTCGGATTTCGTGGACAACTACTTTGTGGACAACACCGTTTTCCAGCGCCCGGACGATTTCACGCTGGGCAACGCTCCGCGAGCGCTGGGAAGCGTACGGTCGCCGTGGCACTTCACGACCAATCTGTCATTGGGGAAGCAGTTCCTGATACGCGAGGAGATGAACTTCGAAGTTCGCATCGAAGCCCAGAATGCATTGAACCATCCCGTGTTTCAAGCACCGATCACGTCGGTGGACGATCCTAACTTTGGGAAGATTCTTTCGACGGCGGTGGGGCCGCGGCAGGTGCAGTTGGGGTTCAAGTTCAACTTCTAAGGGCGGAGGGAGACTGCATCGGTCGCCCTCGCTTCGCTTCGGGCGACGGACGAATGCGTCCGTCGCCACACGAGTTGTATGTTCTCCAGGAAGTCAAAATCCCCACCCTGTCGCACAAATCGCGACGAGGGTGGGGCACCTTCTGTGTTTCCTCTCCTAGATTCCGCTTTGATTTTTGTCCGTGCCTGTCGCGATTGAGCACGCTCGCTTCGCTCGCGGGGCGGGCGAGGCGCCCGCGCCCCTACACGAACCTTACGCTTCTAGGCTGATTTGGCACACGCGGCCTACTACGTAGTCTTCGGGGGATTTGCCATCTGCGATGGGGAGGACTTCGAGGGGAGAGGACTGGTTCTGGGGGCGAAGAATTAGATGCCTTCCGGCGGATTCGACGTAACGGACGCAACAATTATCGTTTTTCAGAACAGCGTACATATTAAATTCGCCCTTGCGATAGGGCTTAAGTGAGTTGTAATGACGGTCGATCAGGAGCGTGGCTCCGGGGAGCAGGCGGGGAGACATAGCCTGGGCGTCGCGGGCATCGAGCTTGATCAGGACGAAGCGCTGCCAGTTGGAACGGGCGCCTTCGGTTTCCGGCTTCAGTTTGTGCAGGAAGGTTTTCTTGAATTTGAAGATGTCCTTCACATGCATGCTGGGGATGAGGGGCTGGGTGGCGGCGGTGGAGGAATCGGTGAGGATGACGTTTTCGAAATCGTCGGCGCTGGGGGGAACCACGGTGGCGCGCTTGTTGACCTCGGCGGGATCGAGCAGGTCGAGGACGGAGAGATGCTGGACCTGGAGGACCTTGTCCATGCCCTCGATGCTGAGGCCGCGCTTGTGGTTGAGGAAGTTGGAGATGTGAGCCTGTTTGAATCCGGTTTGAAGTGCCAGGCGGAGGCCGGTCAATTCACCTGCTTCAATGCGATCCCAAAGGATTTTTCGGAGATTGTCTTGCAGGGCCTTGAACTTCATTAGCCGGAGTATAGCACTGGGTTATGAGGGGCCCGGAAGGGGGTAACCCCTGTAAAAGGTTTGTAAAGACGGGGGTTAGCGAGTGCTCGGTGGGTGGACGCCCGTAGGGAATCGCGATGGAAGGGTGAGTTAGAATCCGCACTTTTCGAGAAGCTTAGGCGGGTGTTCTCGCGCGAAGGGAAAGTAAGAGCTTGAACCACGAAGGGCACGAAGGTACACGAAGGAACCGGCCCCCGATTCTCTTCTCTGTGCGTGAATGAAGAAACGAGCAAGAAAAAAATCACGCGTTTTTGGGCGACAAGATACTGAAACTGCAAGGGAAAAGTTTTCCACAGGCGAGGGATGTTCACCCAACCTGGACTGAGAAAATTCACAGCTATAGGATCGCGGCATCTGAGAGACCAATACGCTCTATGGTAAAAGGCGATGATGAGTCAACAGATAACTTCAATGAAGAGAGGTACTTCGGTGAATTTCGTCGGAAAGTGAAGGCCGCCGAGGTCTTGTCGGCATCCATGGAGCGCTTATTGTTGTCGCTTCGCTTCACAGGGAAGGTGAGCGTTGTGATGCAGAATGGGCGCGTGCTGAAGTCGGGCTACGAGGAAGGATACTTCCGGCAGCGGGACAGTGCGGTCGTAGACGACGACATCATGCAAAATCTGTGAAAGCGGAGGGAGGTCAACGGCGAAGGTCGACGTGCAGATTCTGAAAGTCCCCACTTCTGGCAACATGGGCCAGAAGTGGGGCACCCAGTAGTAATTGGGATCCAGGAAAACTAAATAGCTCACGGCAGGTCATCGTAAGAGAAACGAGCCCTGCGTTCGGTTCCCGCGAACAATCGCGCGGGATCTGACGCGGGGCTTTTTTCTTTAGCCACGAGCTATGAGCCTCGAGCTTCGAGTAAGTGGATGAGGGTTAGGGAAGTAATTGCAATACTCGAAGGAAATCATTCTGAATTTATCGGAGGAGTCATGAGCAGTCATCGTCATAACAACAACAGCGGTGAAGTACCTGTGGAGTTGAAGTATTGCGAGCATTGTGGCGGGCTTTGGGCACGCGAACGCGGCGCGGGAGTGGTGTACTGCGAGAGGTGCCAGGGGCAATTGGAGGAGATGCCGATGAGAAAGAAGAAACCAGGAAGGGTTCGCCTTCCTGTGGCCCGAACGCGAGTACGAGGTTAAGTTTCAGGAAGAACTGCCGGACCTCGACGCAGTGGGAGGTGTGGCATGAGAGAAATGATTGATTGGATCGGGGCGGAGGCAGAGAGGGTTGAGGAGTCGGGAGTGGTTCGGCGGCGGGGGCGGT
>Ga0210405_10000143_pt1 | contig 98276 bp, 94 predicted proteins | sample IncBWH11MmetaG_FD_155492 | JGI IMG/M metagenome (GOLD analysis project Ga0210405, IMG submission 155492) | Forest soil microbial communities from Barre Woods Harvard Forest LTER site, Petersham, Massachusetts, United States - Inc-BW-H-11-M | ecosystem: Environmental > Terrestrial > Soil >... | reverse complement strand
CTTGAAAATCCCCGCCCCGCAGGGGCGGAACTTTCACTAACGGAAGACGTCACCTCTCCATTTCAGGCTGAACCAAGACATAGGTCAGTCTCGCCCTCGGCCTTGAAATTTTTTGGGCTTTGAATCCCAGCCTAATCCGGCGGGGCGACGTTGTGCCCTAACCATCCACGAAGGCGCGCCATTGATCGCGCAGGACACGCAGATTGAACAAGAATTCTTCGCATTACTCGCGCACACAACAACGGTCGCACCGGAAGTCGGGGCGAGAATTGACCAAATCATCGCCGAACAAACCAGCGCAAATGCACGTTTAGTCGAATTCAATAAGCACTTGCAAGCCAAAGGATGCAAATAGCGAGTACGTGCTGTGGATTGGGCCTTGGGGTTCGGATCGCGAAAAGTTTGGCACGCCAGAGGACGAGTACAAAGGCTTACGGGTGTGCGTGACAGGCAAGATAACGAGCTATCGGAGTCGGCCGGAGATTGTGGCTACTGAACGCAGCCAGATTGAAATTCAAGAGTAACGAAACCTGCGGTCGGTCGCTGTAAACATGCGAGGGAACAACGGGTTAACGCGCGAGATCACACATCTTCCGCGCTTCCTTCTTAAACCTCACGCTCGCTTTCGACTCTCCGAACCCGCGCGGTAACACTCTCATCGTTATCTGCTCGAAACTCCGTTTCGGATTATCACAGGCAACATCGTAGAAACAAATTGCAATTTCTAATTGGGGGAAGGTCAGGACAGGCGTAACGGGGCGCTTGCGTTTCATATGCAGATCTTACGGCCTAGCACCCGACAAAGGAACACGAATATGTAGCTGCGCGATGTCTAACCTTGAACAGCGCCAGCGCGTGGGTTGTGGCAGTCTGAATCTCCCACTCTCAAAGGGGAGGTATGGACCGAGATTATGACTTGTTCGAAGTATTTCCAGATGGTTCGCTAGTCTGGCGGGATAGCGTAACCGGCCACGAAAAAGCGATTCAAAGATTACGAGAATTAGTAGAGGTGACTGATAACGAGTTTCGAGTTATGCATATTCCAACAAAATCGCTGATTGCTTCCATGAATAGAGCTAAGCCCTAGGGTCAGACTGCGCACGGCTGGATCAAATTCCCTGCTAACACTTGGAACTTGCCGTGTTCGGGGCAGCTCAATTCAATTTCCCAATCAGAAGGTCGGATTACGGGTTCACCCACGAATTCTCCTGTCCCGCCGCCACAGGCGCACTTCTGGCCGCACACAGGGCACGTCTCGTAAGAGCTGCCGTAGATGTGAACCACGTCTGCCATTGCCTGAATTATACCGCTGACACCGACAATCGGGTATGATGCGTGCGGAGGAATTCAATGGTCATAGGCGAAAGATTGAAGGGCTTACGGGAACAGAAAAACTTGTCTCAGGGCGATGTAGAAAAGCGGACGGGTCTTCTTCGTTGCTACCTCTCACGAGTCGAAAACGGACACACTGTGCCCTCCGTGGATACGCTGGAAAAGATCGCTACCGCTTTGGAAGTTCCGATGTACCGGCTTTTCACGGACGAAGAACACATAAAAAAGCCGAATATACCGACGGAAATCATTCCTCGTCGGGCGGCCAACTCGAAAGAAGAGAGTGTGCTTCGGTCGTTCGCGAAGTTATTTTCGCGCATGGATGATAAAAAGCGAGGGCTTCTGTTTCACATGGCGACCAAAATGGCGAACAGGGCATAGCGTCAAGCGGTTCGCCTCTTAGTCCTTCGCTTAGTCGCGCTGACTAAGCGCCGCAATTTGGTTCCGCAATTCCGCCCGCCGAGTCTGCATTTCTTCTTCCGCGAGAGCGAGAACCATTCCGTCGCCCATACTGCCCCATTTTTTCTTGATCGTTCCGATGAACTGAGTCCAACGATTGCGAATCGAACTTGGTTGCATCGCTTCTCCCGCCTGCCAGTCGGGACGTTGCCGTTTCCTGCTTGTGCTAATTCCGAGCTGGTATATGACATCGCCAGTGGTCGAACCGAGAACGCTCGCGAATCCCCAGCCCGAGTCCCCGCAAAGCGTTCTCGGTTCGGGGCGTATAATCGCAGCGAGCGGGGAAAGGAAGCAATACGGGGAATTACGTATTTCGATCTGCGCATCCCTACATCAGTAGCATAAGAAATAAATGACCTAAGTGTCCTCCGATTCCAAGTCCGAGGAACCGTTAGTCGCCAAACTCTGACGCACTTTCCCTGCCACGTGTTGAACAACTCTCACTCTTTCGCGATATACAGCGGCGAGCAACTCCCACCTAGCTTTTTCGTCTTCGTGAAGTTGGGCTGCGAAATGTTCAAAGTGCAGTGCGGCGTGGTCTAACCATGTTGCACTGCCTTCCGCTAGCGAAAGCACTTCCTTGAGTAGTTGCTGCATACCTCACCTCAAAGACGTCGGTCGCGGTTCCTGAGTTGAATCGCGCAAAGCTACCGCGCCACAGGCCATCACACTGTGCGCTAGCGTACATCTTGAAACAACAATCGCACTCAGTCAACTCGGGGCTCCTGCCGGTACGGTAGCGAGCAGAGCAATACCCTGCCGCGTGGTAGTTTTACGCAATTCATCTCCGCAACCGCGCTCGACAGCTTTGAGGTGCTGTATGAACGAACTGGTGAAGGAAGTACTTTCGTTGGCTGAAACCGAAGCACGGTGGTTAGACGATTCGGCGCGGAACTTTGAACTGGTTGCAATAGAACTTAGGCAGGAACAAAAAGCTGAGTGGGATTTGCTCGCGAGTGTTTACCGCGAAAGAGCGCAAGCCATTCAACGTACGGTAGAAAAAGCGCGTGAGAATTTCGCGGATGACGGCCCCTCCGAACTACGATTAGAGAACAGTTAAGTCGTCTTCTCGTTTTGACCTCTCAGTCCCGGCAAACCCCGCTAGGCGCCCGCGCAGACGCATCTACGAACGGAGCAAGTTTTGAACACATTCTGCGAGTCTGCTCATGCCTTCCGATTTAGCAACTATGCCGTCAACGGCGAGACCTTTGCCAGGAAATGCTCTGGAAATCGCTTCGCTATACATCGTGAATAGAACTATCGGGACGTTTGGCATCATCTCTTTCAAGACGCACGCTACAACGATGCCATTCGTCCTGGGCATCGCCGCATCCAGAAGAATCAAATCGGGCTTGAGTTTCCGGGCTTTTTCGATGGCATCTTCGCCATCGGCTGCCTCGCCGCAGACATCAAGGTCGTGCTGGGCGAGATATGAACGAAGGATCCTGCGAACGGTGTCGCTGTCATCCGCCACTAGAATCCGCTTGGACACGATTGACTCGCTGAGAACTCGGAACGAACTTTCGTGTAGTTCTGCGAGGTGGGGTGGGGTACCTCGTTGTCTTCGGCAATCAGCACTCGCGCGACGTGCGCATGGTCAGGCTCAATGACTGAGCCACGTCCAATGTAGGACACCCTACAGAGATGTAAAGGGCCTGTTAATACAGCAAACACTGCATAGCGTCTCAGGGAAACCCTTAGGCATCGCAGGCAGGAACGCCTGGTGTTACCGCGATCTGTCGGCAGTCGGAAATCGCGCATCCAGGCGCCGCATCAACTCGACGGCATTATCAATCGCATCCCGGAACGCGTTTTCCCGCGCCGGCGAAGGCTCGCGATCCAGCCCCGCTAAGCGCCGAACCAGGAACATTCCGGCCGCGAGATAGATCAGTTTTTTCCGGCCCTCGTCCATGGAGAAGGCAAGATATCATTTTCGCTTTAGTTTCGCCTACCTTTTTCTCCGTGCCAACAGATGCGAGCATCGTCGCGACGCACGTATGGTTTCTTCTCCGCTAGACCGTGTTTAAGAAGGGGAGCAGGCGGGAAACCAGTGCGTCCAGTACACGCCCTTCCTCCTCAGTGAGTCCTTCGAATTTCTTGAGCTCTGTCGGATAACGAATCTCAGAGAAGAATGGATCAAAGAGTTCAAAGGCCGTGAGCAATTTCATCGGCATCTTCAACGCTACGCAGGGAATATTGAGTTCATCTGACAAATCGAAATCAGTCCGTCTTGTCGCCAGCTGCGTTGCTAACGCGGCGAGATTATGGCCCCAAACACAGTCCGACGCTTTCAAACCAACGCTCGAATGTAACTTACCAACGATGTTCGCGTCGAACACGGTCATGCCCTCGCAGATGAGCGCGGCCTTCAAGTACATCTCAAGCGCGTGATGCCCAAGCGTTGCGGCGGGAAAATAAAGAAACGGATTGCCACTGAAGAACAAATGTTGTGATGCGACGCAGTTAATTTTTGCCCAATCGCGCCAAGCGCGAGCAACCCTCGCATATTTGTCGAGGTTCAGCATCATCGCCTGGGAATCAGGGGTTCGAGCCTATCGGACGCGCGCTTTCGCGAAGAAGTGGAATCATCTCCGAGTTGCCCGCGGGTCCAATCGGAATCCGAACCCAGCCATTCTAGGTGGTGAGCGCTATCGCCTGATTTCAGCGATTACCTTTGTGAATGCACAACTCGTGTGCTAAGAGACTCTTCATGACAATCGCCACCAAAGACTCTGTGAATCCCGCGCCTGCGGTGCGTGTGCGCTGGTGGCTGCTCGTTCTTGGAGTCATACCGCTCATCGGTACTGCGCTTCTTGCAGGACGGCTCATATGGGAACAGACAGTATGGACTTGGGAACGAGGGCCTCAGATGGTGGGCTTTTCACTTGCCCACGGGTCGAGTGCTGTTTTGTTGTTCGCTCCTTTTTTGCTTGGCTGCTGGGCAACAATTGCGCTCGTGGTGATTGTCACAAATCTTGTCAAGAAAAGAAGGACTGATACACCGACGTGGGCAGCGTTCGGCTTGGCGGTGTTGTTATTTGGGCTCCTATTCGTGCCGAGCGGCGTTTGGCAAAGGCTGTTCATCCGACAGATGGCCTCTTCTCCGCGTGCCGGTGATTTGCTTGTATACGCTGCGTACAACGCAGACTTCCGCACCGTCAAGGCGATGCTGTCGCACGGCGTAAGCGTTGGAGCGACGGACCATTCGGAACGGCGAACCGCGCTCCATGCTGCCGCAATTGCTGGTGACCTACGGACGATTGAGTTTCTCGTGTCGAGTGGCGCAGACGTAAACGCCTTGGATCGCTCTGGTGACAGCCCTACTGAGTTAGCCGCTTCGAGCGGGCACCAGGAGTCTGCGACCTTCTTGCAGGAGCATGGCGGCAAGAGGATTCGTGGAGACGAAGCCCAGCATCAGAACGCGATTCAGGACAAGGTGCGCGATGACATCGAGGAGATGAACCGTTCGCGACCTCGATGACTGGCGTAAGATTCCCATAGCACTCGCGACCCGGAATCGGCGCGCCGCCGGGCGGCTTCGTTCTGACGCATTAACCGTCGAAGAGGATTTCAGGCAATTTGACTTTTCCGGTTACGACTAACCATCCACTTGCAGGTCCTATTGAATGGAGAATACACTCAGCCGAGTGTGACGGAGGAGTTGTGAGCGAGCGCAAAGCCGTAGTTTGGTTCGGAGATGACCCACAGCCAAATACCTTTTTCTTTCGGTCGCCGTTTCGCTCCTGGTAATTCGTGGTCAACACTTTACTGGTCGTTGTGGTGTGCCTTGGGTGTGCGATTGTCGTGTGGAAATCTTTGGGCTATACGCCGACCACTGGGATTTTTGTACTCTTGCTCTGGAACGTGATTTATCCGTACTGGTGGGCGCTCATACGTCATGGAAAAATCAACGAACTCTATCGCTCGGGCAGGATTGCGGAACAGCCAGGTGAATCTCCGCTGAATACCTTGCTGGAAGTGGCCGACGATTCCATGAACGATGGCCTCACGAATACCACCGTCACTTTTGGCCTGTTTATTCTTGCTGTTGTGCTTTGGAAAACCAACCATCCGTAACTGATTCCGAAAGCCGACGCTGTTTTCGCAAGTGACGCCTACCCGTCCTTCGCCACTCAACGCCGCCGGGCGGCTACGTCCAAACGCGCATACTGGAGCACTCGAATCAGGGCGAAACCACTCGTACGGTAACGCGACACTCTAGCCGAGGGTCTTAGCAGAGAAGCTGGCGAGTTCGTCATCTTCGACAGTAAAGCTGACCTCGATTGGTTTGCAGCATACCTCGCAGTCTTCAATGTAGGTTTGGCGACCGACGGACAAGTCCAACACCATCGAAATTTCTTCTCCACAATATGGACAGGTGAATTCGTGTTCCACTGGAGAACAAGATACTGCAATCGACTCGACAGGACAACAGAATCGATATTCGGCTAGCGCCTTCTTGACGCTGCCGGAAAAGTGAAATCGTTGCAAAACCACGCAATGCGACGCGCCAGGCACCGGCCCGAAATCGTGGTAAATTCGGCTTCGTAACTTTCAGCTTTGGAGTAGACGTGCCCTTTTCATTTCGTAGGCTTCCACGCTTTAGTATTTTTGGGCTCGTGGTTATCTCGGCCATTTTCTCGGCGTTAATATATTTCGCAGCGGTTGCAGGCCGAAAATGAATGAAGCAGCGCATCGCTGAGCGGATGTATCTGCGACGCCCGAAATGCCGGGTAACGCGACAAATCAGGAGTTGAGATTGTATTTTCTGCGATGTGCGGAGGGGCGAATGGGTATTCCGGTCTCGTGCGGGAACTCCACTCAATCCGGGCAACGTTCTAAAGCGGTACGTTCGCCCCGTCGTGCAGGGTCTCGGAATCAAGATTGGCGGCTGGCACGATTTTCGCCATACGTTGGCGACTCGCTCATTGAAACAATGGCCCACGAAAGTGGTTTCGGAAATACTCGGGCATTCGGACGTGCACACAACGCTAAGAGTGTACCAGCACGTTGAGACCGAAGATTTCCGGGCTCCGCTGAATGAATTGGCTGACGAGTTGTTAGGTGATGTTACGAAATCGTCTTCGGCGAATCCTTGCAGCGATGATTCTAAAGGGGATGGAGCCGAGGCCCGGACTTGAACCGGGGACCTGCCGATTACGAATCGGCTGCTCTACCAACTGAGCTACCTCGGCGCCTATTCGACTGTAACATCGGCGGAAAAAAACTGTCAAACTTTGGGCGCGTAGTGTACACCGCCGATGCGCATCACCGGCCCGCTGCGCGAAGCCTGCAATATTGCCGCAATGCTTAGCGCGAGATGGGATACATCAGCCACGCGACGCCGACGCCAACTAGAACGAACAGCGCAAATGACCACAATGCATATTTGACGCCACCCGGTCTTGCGCGTTGCGTCAAGCACGCTAGCACGACGGAAACCAGCAGCGCGAATAGCAGCATCGCGGCGAGGTGGCTGAGCCGCAGGACACCGTTGATCAATATGAACGCGCTGCAAATCACTCAGCTTCTCCTGCCCGTGGCAATTTCGATTGCATCCAACACTGCCAGTACGTTTACCACCCCGGCCGCAGCGATGAAGCGCGTGCCGTAATCTCCAGCGGCGCGCGAGACGTCTGGCCCGGCGGCCTCGAAAAAACGCGAAAAATAATAAAACACACCGGTGCCGGCATCCGCCACAAAACCGAGCGTGCCGAATGGATCGCCGGAATGCGGAGCGAAGACGTTGCCACGAAGCAGGTAGCCGGTGACCACCAGGCCGCCGACCGCGACGAAAAACAGCAGCGCCCGGCCCCAGCGTCCTAGCAGCAAGTGTCCGAGGCCTGGCACCAGCCACGCCGCCAGCGCCGCGAACAGCGCGAGTGCGGCGCGACCGGCCCTTGCGGCGAAGGAATGTGAGGAAGCAATCGCGTGGACGGCTGGAGCTTGGCCTGTTGGAGTTTCTTCAGCAAGCGTATCGTGAGGAACGGCTTGCCTTCCGGAGTCTTGGTTGTTGGCCGTTTGGTTGACTGGCGTTTCGCCGAACGCCGCTTCGTTCCCGGGCACGTCGTTCACGGTCACCTAAGCCAGCAGCGGAAGAATTTCTTCCTGGATGGCGCCGGTAACGCGCGCTTCGTTCTCACCGACGTACACGTTTACTTCGCTGCGCACGCCGAATTCCGGCAGATAAATTCCGGGCTCGACGGAGAAGCATGTATGCGGCGCGATTTTTCGATCGTCGCGCGTTTCCAGGCCGTCCATGTTTGCGCCGTTGCCGTGAACTTCCTGGCCGATGCTGTGTCCGGTGCGATGCACGAAATATTTTCCGTAGCCTGCCTTGCGAATCGCTTCGCGCGTCACGCGGTCCACTTCCCAGCCGTGCACGGCGCGTTTTTTCGCCACCGCATCCTTGACGAATTCGATCGCGGCGTTGCGCGCGCTTTTCACGATGCGAAAAATTTTGGCGTAGGAATCCGGCACGCGCTCGCCTAGATAACCAACCCAAGTAATGTCGTAATACACGCTGCCGGGCCGATTCAGCTTGGCCCAGATATCGAGGAGCAGCAGATCCCCGGCGCGTATGGGGCGCGAACCCTCCGCTCGCGGTTCATAGTGCGGGCTGCCGTTGTTCGGTTGCACGGCGACGATGGGCGGCTCCGCGGTCGTCAGTCCACTTGCGCGAAATTGCTCTACGATCCACTGCTGCAGCTCGAATTCGGTGAGCGGCTTCCCTTCCCGGACGAATTTCGCGGCGCGCTGGAAAGCTTCGCGGGTGATGCGATCGACGATCTTTCCTGCTTGGCGATGCCCCTGGAATTGCTCTTCCGACCAGCTGGCTTCGAATTTCTGTACCAGATCCGCCGAGCTCACGACTTTTTTCTTCAGCTTGCGAATCAGCTCGATCGTTCCGGCGTCCACCAGGCCGATATAGGGAATATTGTTTTCCGGCGAATATTGCATCGCAATGGTTTTGCAGCCGGAAAGCAGCTTCGGCAGCAATTTGTGGAGTTCTTCCCAGCCAGCGTACAGAAATTTCCTGCCTTCGAGAGTGTCCAGGGTACCCTGTTCAATCTTGTGCACCAGCTTGCGCGCTTCGCCTTTGGCGGGGATGAAGTAAAACCAGCGCCGCGTGACCATCGCGTTCGCATCGAGATCGAGGATGTTGCCCGCGATCGGATCGCGATGATGGTGATCGCAAAACAGCCAGCCGTCGAGTTTGGCGGCGCGCAATGCGCTTTGGATGGCTTTGATATCGGGCATTTGGTCAGTCCTTCGCTTTCGTCACCGGGAGTTTCGCTGCTGCCAGCAGAGCCAACACCTGCTCGCGCGTCACACCCGCAACGACCACGCGTTTTCTGCGGCTCTTTTCGCCGGCCACGATTCTAACAGCCGTACGCGGCACGTTCAAACGCTCGGCGAGCAACCGTGTGAGCGCTTCGTTGGCGCGGTCGTCCACCGGCGGGGCCGTGAGGCGAATTTTCAGCGCGTCCGCGTACTCGCCTTCGATTGCTTCGCGACTCGCGCGAGGCTGCACCTGTACATAAAATGACACGCAGTCATCACTGGCTGTGATTTCCATTTCCCTCAGTAAGTTCCCTGCCAGCTCATGCGAGTTCCACGCTTAGGGCCTGCGCAACTTATAACTCCTCAGAGACGTAAAGTAGAGGTATACTCGCGCCCTTCGCACCAGGATCCTCGTCCGCCAAGGAGGGCGCCGTCCATGTCCAGCACTGGCTTTGCTTTCGCCAATCCCCAACCGTCTCCGGATGACTTTAACACTTTCAACCCCCAGGATGTTTACGCCGATTCCGCGGTGGTAGCCACGCCCGTGATCGAAGCGATTCCCGCGCCGTGGAAAAATCCTCCGGTCATAGCGCTCGCCGACGTCCTCGGAACCGCCGCGGTGCAGCAAATCCAGAACTCGGGCCAGATCGTGTTGCTCGACGTCGGCGATACCGGGGGCGTCAAAGAGCCTTCGCACCAGTTCGCCGTTGCCGATGCGATGACCGATGATCTGACGGGAAAGGACTACGGCAGCGGGCGACCCGCGCTGCTTTTCCATCTCGGAGACGTCGTCTATTTCTTCGGCCAGGAACGTTATTATTACGATCAGTTCTACGATCCGTATCGCGATTATGCGGGGCCGATTTTCGCCATCCCGGGGAATCACGATGGCGTGCTATTTCCGAGCGAGCCGGTAAAATATTCGCTGCAGCCATTCTACGAAAATTTTTGCTCGATGACGCCGACGAAGGATCCCTCCGCCAAAGGGTTTGCACGCACCACCATGACGCAAGGCGGCGTTTACTTCACGCTCAACGCTCCCTTCGTGAAAATCATCGGCCTGTATTCGAACACGAGTGAATCCACCGGAGTCTTGAGCGGCGGAGTGGCCGGTACGCAACAGACGGCGTTCCTTCTCGCGCAATTACAGGCCGCAGCCGCGCAACGCAAACAATCAGGCAGCGCTCCATTCGCGCTGATTATAGCGGTACACCATCCGCCGTTTACGATCAGCAGCGAACATTTTCCCAGTCCGCAAATGCTGGCGGCAATTGACGCAGCGTGCCAGTCGGCGGGCATTTGGCCGGATCTGGTGCTTTCCGGGCACGCGCACCTCTACGAACGTTACACGCGCGTGATGAAGGCGGACGGACGCCAGATTCCGTACCTGGTCGCGGGAAATGGCGGCTACTTCAATTTGAGCAAACCGAAGACTGGAAAAAATGGCGCGTTGCCGCAGCCGGGCGCCGTGGGAAATGACGGTAAGGGCAATCCGCTCACGTTGATCGCATACAACGACAATGTGTTTGGATTCTTACGGCTCACGGTCAACGCCCAGTCAATTCAATGTCAATCACTCGGCGTGGATGAAACCACGCGCACCGCTTCGGTGATGGATCAATTCACTCTCGATTTGACGAAGCACGTTGTTAGCAGTGGAGCGTCCGCCAGCAAAACGCGCAAGAAAACAAAGTCGGTGACTGTGATAAAGAGGAAAGTCCCGCCTCCGGGAGTTCATTCGCGGATGGGAAGAAAGAAGCCGAAGAAAGGAAAAAGATAACCACGAATCGCTGCCGCTGGAGCGTTGTGCTTCCGGCACAGAACGCGAACAGGACGAGCCCGTCACAACCCAGCGAATCAGGCCACGAACCCACGCGGACCGAATAGCGCGGTGCCAACGCGAATTTCCGTGGCGCCTTCTTCGATGGCGATTTCGAAATCGTGGCTCATGCCCATGGAAAGGACCGGCAACGCACGGCTAAGCTTGCGGCTGAGGTCGTCGCATAATTCGCGAAGCTTCCGAAAATAAAGGCGCACGCGTTCGGGCTCGTCGAAAAACGGAGGAATGGTCATCAGTCCGGCGAATTCCAGATGCGCGAATGGCGCGATGCTTGTCGCCAGGGACAGCAAGTCCGCTTCCGCGACTCCGCTCTTCGTTTCTTCGTCCCCAAGGCGCACTTCGATCAGCACGGGCAAGCACTTCCCTTCCGCGTCCGCCGCAGCGTGAAGTTTTTTTGCCAGCGCCAGATCGTCTAGCGAATCCACACGACGGAAAAGGTGCGCTGCGCGGCGGGCCTTGTTGCTTTGCAAGTGGCCGATCAGGTGCCACGTCGCGTCCAGATCCGCCACTTTTGGCTGTTTCGATTCCCACTCCTGCACGCGATTTTCTCCGAAGTGCCGCAGCCCAGCCTCGTAAGCCGCGACGATCGTTTCAGCCGGATGAGTCTTCGAGACCGCCACCACAGTAATTTCATCCGCGCGACGGCCACAGCGCTCCGCAGCACGCGCGATGCGTTCTTGAATTTTCGCCCAGTTCTCTGTGATCGACGAAGATTGGTTTGCCATCGTCGCGATTCTAACACGACGAAAACCTGTCTCTTAGCGCCAGCCACGAGCCAGGCCTGACGAATCGCCGGCCTATGCTAGACTGTGTTTCAAATCAATGCCTGCCCGCGGCAAATTCATCGTCCTCGAAGGAATCGACGGTTCGGGGAAACGCACTCAACTCGAAATGCTGACGCGAGCATTCGCGTCGCGGGCCATCGCTTTCACGCAGGTGAGCTTCCCACGCTACGACGGATTCTTCGGCAAACTTGTGGCCTGCTTCCTCAATGGCGATTTTGGCCCGCTGGAATCCGTCGATCCGCATTTCTCGGCGTTACTTTATGCGGAAGACCGCCACGATTCACGCGCGGCGCTGGAATCTGACCTGGCCGCCGGAAAGATGCTGCTGGCAGACCGCTACATCGCTTCGAACCTGGCGCATCAGGGCGCGCGGGTGCCGCCGAAAAAGCGTCAGGAGTTCCTGGCGTGGCTCAAGCAGCTGGAATACGATGTCTACGGGATGCCTCGGGAAGACTTGGTGCTGTACCTCCGTGTGCCGCCCCGCGCGGCTCATCGGCTGGTAGGCGAAAAAACCGCGCGCGGCTACACGAAGCGGCGACGCGATTTGCTGGAGACGAACCTCAAGCACCTCCAGACTGCGTCGGAGGTCTACGACGAGCTGTCGCGACAACCGAATTGGGCGAGGATTGAATGCGCGGATTCAGCGCGCGAGCGAATTCATAAAATTGAAACCAAGGCGCTCAGCAAGATGAATCGCACCGCACGCGCCCGCAAATCCGCGGCCGTTCCTTTGCGCTCGCCCAAAGCAATCCACGAAGAAATTCTGGCGACGATTGCCGCGCACGGATTCCTGCCGTTAACGGGAAAGGGCAGCTGAATGGGCTTCAACGAATTTCTCGGCAACGAACGCATCGTCACCGCGCTGCGCGGGATGCTGCGCCGCGACCGCGCGCCTGGCGCTCTGCTCTTTACGGGGCCGCGTGGGATCGGAAAATACACGCTGGCGCGCATGTTTGCACAGGCCGCGAATTGCGAGCGCATGCGAGACGATTTTTGCGGCGAATGCGAGTCCTGCAAGCGCATGCTGCCGCTAGGCGATCCCGCAGCGCTGCTTGCGGCCGGGCTCACGGAACGCGGCGAATCAGCAGATGCGGCGATGGTCGAGCGCATGCCGCTGATCATCGAACCGCATCCGGACGTGTGGCTGCTCGTCCCCGATCCGGTGCGCCGCCTCGCGCCCGTCGCGCGCCCGATGATTCGTGTGGGTCAGTTGCGCGCGGTGCAACGCGCTGCGTACTTCAAGCCGCAGGGCCGCCGGCGCATCTTCATTCTGGATGACGCGCACACCATGCGCTGGAACGACGCCGACCTGTTCCTGAAAATCTTGGAAGAACCGCCGGAAAGCGCGACGCTGATTCTGCTCGCTCCGACGCCCGACTCGGTGCTCCAAACCATCCGCTCGCGCTGCCTGCAATTCCATTTCGCGCCCGTTGGGGTGGAGCAAATCGAAAAGTTTCTCGGCGAACGCAGCGAAGCGAAGGCGCCGGAACGCAAGCTGGCGGCGCAACTCTCAAGCGGCAGCCCCGGCATGGCGCTGGCATTGAACCCGGAAGAATCCGCGCGCCTGCGCCGCAGCGTCCTGAGCCTGCTGGAAAAAACAATCAACGGCGGAAAGACCGCGGAGATTTTTGTCGCCACCACGCAGCTCGCCAAGCAGGAAAAGGAATCGTTTGAAAATATCCTGACACTGTTCTATAGTCTGCTCACAGACCTTCTTGAACTATCCCAAGGTCCGAAGAGCAGTCTCGCTCGGAATCCCGATTTACGCCGCGAATTGGAAGCACTCAGCGGGAAAATAGACTTCGAGTGGGTCTCACGGGCTACCCAAGGGCTGGATCGCCTCGAAAACCGTCTGAAGCGGAATATTAGCCGCCAGCTGGGGCTGGACGCGCTTCTGCTTTCGTTAAGCAATCGCTAGGGCGGGAGGCCGCAATAACGTTTTTTTGCAAAATGTCTGCAACCTAAAACGTTTTTCCACAGTCATAACAGGATGTAGTCATAGGAAGGAGCACTCATGGTAAACCGTAAGCTTTTTCGACCCACTCTCACCGACGTGAAGGAACAATTCCCGGCGCGACCGATTCAATCCGTACCGGCGCAAGGCACGCAGCGAAAGAAGCCCGCGCCGCCTGAACAGACGCATGCGGAAAATTTCTACTACGTGAAGCAGATGCAGTCCCGGACGCCTGTGGCTGTGGTGCTGACGGACGGTGAAGTCCTGCGCGGAAGCGTGGAATGGTACGACCGGGACTGCATCAAGCTCACTCGCTTCGGCAGCCCGAACCTGCTCGTTTACAAGCACTGCATCAAGTATCTTTATAAAGAGGGTGAAGACGCGGCGCAGGGCGGCACGAACGGCTCGAACGGATCAGGCGGGCCTAACCACTCGGACGAATAACGGTTTGTGAATGATAATTTGTGAAGATGGACTTGTGATCCGGCGCGCATGGGGCTCCGCATCTCCGCTTGTGCGCGCTCTAGGCGGGCCGTTTTTTGCGGTTCTTCCGGAACGGTCCCACAAAAAAAGTCATTAGGGCCTTGCCGACCAAGCGGTGGGCGTCATCGGTAACATCGCAATCCACCACCGCGACGTGTCGGCCAATCCGCACGACGATCGCTTCAGCGGTGACGCTGCCACGCTCGACCGCCTCCAAATAATTAATTTTCATCTCGATGGTCGCGACGCGCGTGCCGCGCGGACATGCCATATACGTCGCCAGTCCCCCTGCCGTATCGGCCAAAGCAGCCAACACGCCGCCGTGGACCACGCCATGTACTTGCAGGTGCCTCTTGTTCACGCGCATGCGCAGGACGACTTTGCCGCGCTCCGCCAGAACGAGCGAAAATCCAAAATGTTTGGTCGTATTATTCTCGCGCAGACGCCGGCGCATCTCTTCGGCAGCCAGTTGCTCGATGGATTTGGACCTGAGTGATTGAGATTGCGCCATATCAATAGGCCGTGAGGCCCCCATCGAGCGGGAAGGACGTGCCCGTAACCCACGACGCGTCGTCCGATGCAAGATACACCGCCATCATTGCGACATCCTCCGGCTCGCCGAGCCGTCCGATGGGTATTTCGGCGATACGCTTCTGGATTTCGGCTTCCGCGTTCCCACTCCTGTGGATTGATTCCATGCCCAGTTCGGTAGCCACCAGCGTGGGGCAGATGCAATTCACGCGGATTTTCTCATGCGCGTGATCCAGCGCCATCGCGCGAGTGAGCCCTGAGACTCCCGCCTTGGCCGCGCAGTAAGCGGCGCGGTCTTTGCGGGCGACTAAGCCGAGAACGGAGCCGATATTGACGATCGAACCGCCGCCCGCCCTCCGCAAAGGCGCCAGCGCGGCCCTCGAGACGAAGAATGTGCCGGTCAGGTTTGCGGCCAGTACCCGGTTCCAATCTTCATCGGAGGTGTGCTCCGCGGTCGCAACGACCACGGCGCCGGCGTTGTTCACGATTGTATCGAGGCGCCCGAAATGCTTCTCTGCCTGTTCCAGCGCGCCCTCCACCGAGGATCGCTGCGTAACGTCGCACCCTACCGAGAGCGACTGACCACCCGCCGCCGCAATTTCGCCCGCGACCTTGTCGAGAGGATCCTTCCTGCGGCCGCCGATCGCCAACCGCGCGCCTTCACGCGCAAAAGCCAAGGCGCAGGCCCGGCCGATGCCGGTGCCGCCGCCAGTGATAAACGCTACTTTGCCTGAAAGTCGCAGCATCGAGAACGCCCGTTGGTCCGTCTAATTTGGGACCGGAAGGCGCGAATCTAGCATCCAGCCGACCCCGGCGCAAGCGAGCCCAGATCGGCCGGCACGCTTGCCGCTCGCGCGCGATGGCTGATACAGTGCCGAGAGGTCCCATGAAAATCGGAATCACCTGCTATCCGACGTATGGCGGCTCTGGTGTAGTCGCCACAGAGCTGGGCATTGAACTGGCCGCGCGCGGGCACGAAATCCATTTCATCAGTTACGCCATGCCCATCCGGCTAAGCACCGCGCACGAGCGTATCCATTTCCATGAAGTAGAGGTGACTTCCTACCCGCTTTTTGACCACCCGCCCTACACTCTGGCGCTCGCGACGAAAATGCTGGAAGTGGCCGAGCAGGCTCAACTGGACTTGTTGCATGTGCACTACGCCATTCCGCACTCGGTGAGCGCTTTGCTGGCACGCATGATGGCGACGCCGAAAAAGCTGCCGTTTATCACGACTCTGCACGGCACGGACATCACGCTAGTGGGCAGCGACCGCAGCTATTTGCCGATCACGCGATTTTCGATCGAGCAGAGCGATGGGGTGACTTCAATTTCAAACTACCTGCGCGAGCGCACCATTCGCGAATTCGAGATTAAGCGCCCCATCGAAGTGATTCCCAATTTCGTGAATTGCGATCAGTACATGCGCTGCGAAGATCAGTCCGCGCGCAAACAATGGACCGAACACGACGAGCCCATACTGATGCACCTTTCGAATTTTCGGCCGGTGAAGCGCATCACCGACGTGGTGGAAATATTCGCACTGGTGCGCGAAAAAATTCCGGCAAAACTGGTGATGATGGGTGATGGCCCCGACCGCGGCGCGGCGGAATATATCGTGCGGAAAAAGAATCTTTCGAAGGACGTGTTTTTCATGGGCAAGCAGGACAACGTCCAGGAAAAACTTGGGCTTGCTGATCTGTTCCTGCTGCCCAGCGAAGAGGAATCGTTTGGCCTGGCGGCGCTGGAAGCGATGGCCTGCGAAGTTCCAGTGATCGCGACGAATGTGGGCGGCGTGCCGGAAGTGGTGACCGATGGAGTGGATGGTTACCTGATCGCGCCGCATGACGTCGAGTCCGGCGCCGAACGCGCGCTGGAGATTCTTACCCGACCCGATCGTGGGCGCAGCATGGGCAAAAGGGCGCGCATACACGCGAAAGCGAAGTATTGCGCGAACGATGTGATTCCGATGTATGAGGCTTATTACCGCAAGGTACTAGAGGCTGTACAGCCCGCGCCCAGCGCCGTCAACGCTCGCTGAACGGCTCGACTTTTAAAGTCTGCATGATTGTATTGATGTCGTTCTGCGTGATCCTGTCAGCCGCCGCGTTCGCGGCGGTGAAGATAAAGCGGAACTGATGATCGCGATCGTTGAACGCCCGAACCGCCACCGGAACCTTCTTATCAGGATTGCCGAACTGAAATCCTTTGGCAGTACTCCAATCGAAAGAATAAAAGTCGCCTTCGCAGGGAAGATCCAGCCCGAAGGAAAGCTTCCACAGCAGCAGCACGTTCATTCTCATCGCATCGGAAGGACTCGCAATCGGTGAAAGCTGCGAGGGCGTTGTCTGGTAAACCGCCTGATACATTTCGAAATTCGTATTGAGCGGCTTATCCGCAAACACGGTCGCGAATCTCTGATACTCGGCGGGGTTCGAGGCCTTCAGGGCGCGCATCGTGTCCACTTGCGAATCCGGATCGAAAAAGACGATCACCTGTCCCGAGTCGTAGCGGAACTCCGTGTAAGTGAGCGTTCCCTTGGCCGTAGGATTGCCCGGCCACGGTGATTTGAATTCGTAGTTGTACGCCTTCAGCTGCGCGGGCGGCGCGGGCTTCCCGGGCTTGGCGGCGGCTGGAAGCGGGGCCAGCGGCTCCAGCGGCACCTGCGATTGCGCAAGGGGCTGCGGAACATTAGGTAGCCAGGGATTATCGGAACTCCAAAGCTTCCCTTCGATCCACGTCAGCGTCTGCAATCCGTATTTCACGCTGAAGCCGGCAACCAGGAACACCACGATCAACAATATAATTGCGGGCCGCGCGCTGCTTTTTTCCTGGTCGTCGATCATTCCACCTGTTCGCTTAAAGGGATTTTGGCCCCGTCATTCTACGCTATCCCTGCGGCGCGCGGCAAAATTTAGAGAGTGTGAAACTACAACCCCGCAAACGGCTCCGCCGTGGCAAGTTCCGGAATCTCGATGTGAATTTGCGTACCTTGCCCTTCCTGGCTGCGTATGTCCATCCTGAATTGGTCACCGTAGAGCAAACGCAGGCGCTCGTGCACGTTGCTGATTCCGATTCCTCCCCCGTAAACTTCAGCCAGGCGTTCCGGCGAAATTCCCATGCCGTTGTCTTCGATTTCAATCAGCAGCCGGCCATTCGATTGGCGGGTGCGCAGGTGGATCTGCCCGCCTTCCAGGCGCGGCGCGAGTCCGTGCTTGATCGAATTCTCCACCATGGGCTGCAGCAACATGCTGGGCACGAAAGTCTCCAGAGTTTCCTCGTCAATTTCCTTGAAGATCTGCAGCTTGTCACGCCCGAAGCGGATCACCTCGATATCCAGATAATCGTCGATGAATTCCAGTTCCTCGCGCAGCGGCACGAACGTCTCGTGCTTGCGCAGCAGCCGCCGCAAAATATTGGAAAGCTTCAGGACCACGCCACGCGCCATGTCCGGATCGAAGCGAATCAGCGAAGACACCGTGTTCAGCGTGTTGAACAAAAAATGCGGATTGATCTGGCTGGTCAGCGCGTCCATGCGCGTTTTCAGCAGCAGCTGCTGATTCTGTTCCAGGTTCATTTCGATGCGCGTGTTATTCCAGATCTTGATGGCCATCGCCACGCACATCATCGAGGACATCACGACTAGCAGCGAGTAGCCCCAATTGCTGGGACGATAAGTAAAGAGCCATTTCTCGGGCACACGGCCGATGTCCGCGAGTTCGATTTCCCCCACCGTCACCGCGACGCAGGTCCACAGGGGCAACATCGCCCAATTTCCCTTGCCGTAGCGAATCAGTCTCCAGATCCACTCCGGCACGCTGAGAAAAAGAAACGGCCCGAAATGCCAAATATCCTCTTTTTCTGGCATGGACTCGCGGACCATCCCGGCAATCAGCCCTATCAGTGCCGCGAGAGGACTGGAAAGCCATTCGTGATTGCCAAACGCGGGCAAGCTGATCAGCGAACCGCCGAGCAGACCCACGATTCGCCCGCCGATCAGTCCCATCAGGAAGGAGCCTTCGAGAGTGAGATCGAAGAACCGGTAGCCGCCAACCAGCCGCAGAAACACGCCAATCGCCAGCGGCGGCGTCAGGAAAAGCAGTAACATTACTTTCTGGTCGGAATCGCGGATCTCGGTGAAGAGCAGGTTGCGGAAGGAGCGGAAACGTACCAACAACGCCGCGAGCGATGCCGCGAAGCCGACTTTCAGCACCAGCGCGAATATCAACTCTTCTGCGCCAAGAAATGTATTCATTTTGCTCGCGGAGCGCTGCCTTCGCAGCGCACCGACTAAGTTAGCCAAAGCAGACAGGGATGTAAAGGGACGCGAGCGCTCGGTGCCGTCCCGCGCACGCCGGCAGCGACCAGCCGATTTTGCGAACCCTGCTATAATTGAAGTTTCCGATGCGACGCAAAAACAAATCCGTGAAGCGCAGCAAAGCTCGCGTTGTCGCTAGCGCGCGATTGCCCACGGGCTTTGGTTCCTTCCGAATTTTCGGCATCGAGGGACGCAAACCTGGCGAGGAAGCCGTAGCAATCCAGCACGGTACCGTGAAGAGGAAGTCGAACGGTTCCGCGCGCACCGCCGCGAAGTCTCGCAAGGCGCCGCTGGTGCGCGTACACTCGCAATGCCTCACCGGCGACGTCTTCACCTCCCAACGCTGTGATTGCCGTGCGCAGTTGGAATTTTCGCTGCGCAAAATCGCGAAGGAGCCATCCGGCGTGCTGCTGTATCTACCACAGGAAGGGCGCGGCATCGGTTTGATCAATAAATTGAAAGCCTACGAACTGCAGGACGCAGGCCTCGACACCGTGGAAGCGAATCGCCAGCTCGGGTTTGCCGACGACGCGCGCGACTACGAATTTGCCGCAGAAGCGCTTAAGACGCTGGGCATACGCGACGTGCGCCTGCTCTCCAACAATCCGGACAAAGTTGCGCAGCTTGAAAACGCGGGCATTCGAGTCGTCGAGCGCGTTCCCTGCCGCCCGCGCACCAGCGAACACTCGGCTGCGTACCTGCGCACCAAAAAAGACAAACTCGGGCATCTGCTGGCCGGCCTGTAGTTCCTATCTAAGCTCGCTCTCACTGCAATCTTTTCCTTGACAAAGTTCCGCCCTGCGCCAATACTAAACCATATGGTTCACTATTCAGGAGCCCTGCTCGACTCCACCTTCGCCGCTCTCTCCGATGCCACGCGTCGCGGAATACTCGCGCGCCTCGCACGCCAAGGTGAAACTTCGGTCAGCGACCTCGCCGCACCCTACAAAATGTCACTCCCCGCAGTATCGAAGCACTTGCGCGTGCTCGAACATGCCGGCTTGGTTTCGCGGCAGAAGGACGGCAGGGTGCACCGTTGCCGCCTGCGCGCTGAGCCGATGAAGGATGCAGCGGTCTGGATCGAGCACTACCGTCAGTTCTGGGAAGCCCAGCTCGATTCCCTGGCGCGCTATTTAGAAGATTCCGCGACGCAAGACCCCAGCATTAAGCACGGTACGCATTCGACGCAACAACAACGGCCGAAGTCGCGCGCCGCTTCCAAGCCCGGCGCGAAAAAAGCCGCGTCACGGGATCGCATACAAAGATTCGAGCTGGAAACACCATGACAGCTGCAACCGCAAGCCCCATCGGCAAGGTCGAAGTGCGCCGCACCATCGCTGCACCGCGCGAAAGAGTATTCGAAGCATTCGCGCGCCAAGAGCAGATGGACCGCTGGATGTGCCGTGATGCGGCCAGCCACGTCATCAAATATCTGCAATTCGACTTCCGCGTGGGCGGAGGCTTTGCGTTGGACATACGCACGCCGGATGGCCACGTCTACTTTCACCGTTCGACCTACGTTGAAATCAAGCGCCCGGAAAAAATTGCCTTCACCTGGAACATCGAACAGGCCGACGCCGCCGGCCGCAAGGTGACGGACCACACCGAGGAAACCACCGTTACCGTCGAGCTGTTGGAACGCGGAAAGTCAACTGAGGTAGTGCTGACGCATGAACTCGGCGCAGACGCAGCAAAAGAGCGCGACGATTACGAGCGCGGCTGGACTGGATGCCTGGAAAAACTTGCCGAAGCTGTGGAGAAGTAGGAAGGTCTGACAATTCACAATCGAGACCGTGAGGAGGGAGCAATGCGCAAGCTGACCGTCATTTCGGCCGCGGCAATTTTGGCCCTGGGAGCTATTGCCGCGCGAGTTGGTTCACAACCGGCGCCCGCGAACGCGTTTGACCGGTTGAAAACGCTAGTGGGCGAATGGGACGGCACGGACCCCACTGGCAAGCAGGTCGAGGACACGATCCGCCTGGTCTCGAATAACACTGCGCTGGAAGAGACATTTCAGAGCGACAAAGACAATCAAATGGTGACGATGTACACTCCGGACGGAAATCGCCTGGCGTTGACGCATTATTGTTCGAAGGGCAATCAGCCGCACCTGGAGACTCCCGCCGTGACGGCGAGTTCCAATGAGTTTGCGTTCGCGTTCACCGGTGCCGCGAATCTGGCCAGTAACGACGCTATGCACATGCACGGCATGATGCTGAAGATCGAGGATAACGATCACTTCTCCGAGACCTGGACGTTAATGGCCAACGGAAAGGAACAGACCGAGACGTTTCACCTCACGCGCAAGAAATAGTAGTGAGTGACCACGGGTGATAGGCTCTCCGCGGCACAAACCACTAGCTCTTCGTTCGCTTTTTTGGATATGCTCACGCGCGGAATACACTTTCGATGCGAGGACTGTAATGCTATGAACCAACCCAGCTCAGCCGACGTAGCTTTGGCGTTCGTCGGCAAGGTCAACGCGCACGATGTGGATGGCCTGGTGGCGCTGATGACGCCCGACCACCTCTTCGTGGACGCGCTGAACAATTCATTTCGCGGCGCCGAACAAATGCGCCAGGGCTGGAAGCTCTATTTCGGCATGTTCCCCGACTACGCCATCGAAGTGACGGACGAATTCGATCGCGGTGAGCTGGTGGCGATGTTCGGAAAGGCGCGTGGCACCTTCGCCGTCAACGGCAGGCTCGCGAGGGAAAATTGCTGGGAAATTCCGGCCGCTTGGAAAGCAGTGGTGAAAGAAGGGCGCGTAGCCGAGTGGCGCGTCTATTGCGACAACGAGCCCGCCCGAAAAATCATGGCAGCGAACGCCCCCGTCAAAGCGCCCGCGAACCCGAGCCACTAACCTCCGCCGACAAAGTGCACGATCTCGAAGCTGTCGTTCGGCTGCACCAGCGTCTGGTTCCAATCGGACCGTGGCAAGATATTCAGATTGCGTTCGATGGCCACGCGCTCGCGCGGCATTCCCAAATGTTCAAGCAGCGCTGAAACCGCGATTCCGTCGGGCACCTCGCGGCGCTCGCCATTGATCGTCACCGTCATTGCGCCGCGCCAGCAGCGGGATTCTTCGCGCGCGTTCGCATCGCGAAGCGAATTTCATCCTTCCACGCGTCTGCCTGCGCCTGAATCACCAGCGCCAGGTCGCCTTTGCCGAGCGGCGGCAGCGGAAAAAGAATATGCACGCGGCCCTGCTCGTCGCTCGTGCCCGTGTGGGTGCCGTGGTCCAGCGCTCCTTCGATCACCGCTTTCACCGCGGCACCGGCCTGTGGCTGCCGATCCGCCTTCCGCGAAACTTCCAGCTCCAGGGAAACTTTCCCCGCCGAAATCCACGAACCAGGATTCAGCAGCTGCACTTGTATGCCGCTAGGGCGGCTAGCGTGCGTCGCCGCTTCCGCCGAAGCAATCTCCGCATCCAAAGCGCCCGACCGAAGCGCTTCGATCACCGCGCGATGCTGCTCTTCCACGCGGCGGCGCAGCTCTTCCGCGGTGTGCGCTGTAGCGTCAGCGTCCTGTTCGTAGTTCGAGGCGCGCCGGTGCAGGATGCGTCCACTTTGATAAACGACGGTATCAATGACGGGATGATGCGGCCCGCGATCTTCGGTCTGCACGTGGAAGACGTGCTCTCCCACTTTGACGTCCGTATTAAAGCCAGAGCTCATGGAACTAGATTCCCCGCGCTCCCCATGCACCTGAACGAAACAAAAGAAACTCGAAGTAATACAGAGTTCATTTGACCGGCTGCTCTCGGGTCGTTATTATAACAGCGTCATCAAAATGAACAGCAATTACCTCGACTACTACGGTCCATTGTTGCTGATGTTTATACTCTGCGCTGGATTGGCTGGGGTGCTGGTGCTGGCTTCGGCGATCATCGGCAAACACAAGCGCTCGCGCGAAAAAGACGAACCATATGAATGCGGAATGCGTGCTACCGGCGACGCCCGCCAACCCATTTCCGTGCAGTTCTACATGGTGGGCTTGCTCTTTATTTTGTTCGATATCGAGGCAATCTTCCTCTACCCGTGGGCGCTGATCTACGGCGACTTGAAAGTCTTCGGCTTTGTGGAGATGCTGCTTTACATTATAATTCTGCTGGCCGGTTACATATTCCTCTGGAAGAAGGGCGCGCTCGACTGGACTCACTAATCTGCCGCCCTCGGAAGCCGAACTCATAATGGAACCCCAGGAAATCGACAAACATCCAGTAGTCCATAAACTCAGAGAGTGGAGCGCCCCAGCGGTCGCCGAAGTGCTGGAATTTCGCGGTGAAATTACCGTGGTGGTGCCACGCGAACACCTGTTGCGCGTCGCTGAATACCTGGCGACAGAGCCGTCTCTGCGCTTTTCGTTTCTTTCGGACATCACGCCAGTGGATCGCTTCCCCGCAGAGCCGCGCTTCGAAATCAATTACCACTTGGTTTCGCTGGATCGCCGCGAAAGACTGCGCCTGAAAGTGAAGCTAAGCGGCAGCGATCCCACGGTCCATTCCGTCACCGGCGTCTGGCCCACGGCCAACTGGCACGAACGCGAGAATTATGATCTGTTTGGCATCCGCTTTGAAGGCCATCCGGATTTGCGGCGCATCTTGATGCCTGATGATTGGGAAGGTCACCCACTGCGCAAAGATTATCCGACCGAAGGCTACCGATGACCACCACGATCGATACACCTATCGGCGCTGCTGAGACGATGGTCCTGAACATGGGGCCGCAGCACCCGTCCACGCATGGCGTGCTCCGTGTGATCCTCGAGCTCAATGGCGAAATGGTGGTGAAAGCCGAGCCGATCATCGGTTATCTGCACACCGGCATCGAAAAATCCTGCGAGGCGAAAACCTATTCGCAGGCGATCACCCTGACCGACCGCATTGATTATCTGGCGCCGCTATCGAATAACCTGGGCTATTGCCTGGCCGTTGAAAAAATCCTTGGCCTCGAAGTCCCCAAGCGCGCGCAGTACATTCGCGTGCTGCTCACCGAACTGACGCGCTGCGCTTCGCACCTGGTCTGGGTGGGCACGCACGCGATTGACCTGGGCGCGATGACCGTCTTCCTCTACAGCTTCCGCGAGCGCGAGGAAATTCTAAAAATTTTCGAGTATCTCTCCGGCCAGCGGATGATGACCAGCTATTTCCGCATCGGCGGCCTCGCTCTGGAACCGCCGCCCGGCTGGCTCGATAAAGTCCAGCGCGTGGTGGATTCCCTTCCCGGCCACATTGACGAATACGAGGATCTGCTCACCAAAAATAAGATTTGGCTCGGCCGCACGCAGGGTGTCGGGATCATCAGCGCCGCCGACGCTATCGCGATGGGTTGTTCCGGGCCGATGCTGCGCGGCAGCGGCGTTGCCTATGACGTGCGCAAGGCCTTTCCGTACTCAAGCTACGATGAATTCGATTTCAACGTGCAGACGCAGACCGCGGGCGACTGTTACGCGCGATATCAGGTTCGAGTCGCCGAAATCCGCGAGAGCATCAAGATCGTGAAGCAGGCCATGCAGAAAATTCCCAGCGAAGGGCCTTTCCGCGCCGAGGTGCCCGGAATCATTCCTCCCTCGCGCGAGGAAATGAAGACGTCCATCGAAGGCCTGATCTACCACTTCAAGATATTCACCGAAGGTTTCGCGCCGCCGCCGGGCGAAGTCTATCAGGCCATCGAATCGCCGCGCGGCGAGCTGGGTGTATTCGTGGTCAGCGACGGTACCGCCAAGCCATATCGCGTGAAGTTCCGCGCGCCGTCGTTCGTGAATTTGCAGTCGCTGCCGAAGCTGGCCGAAGGCCGCCTGATCGCCGACGTGGTCGCCTGCATCGGCACAACCGACATCGTCCTGGGAGAAGTGGACCGCTAGACCCCGGCGGAAAAAGGGATTTATGCAATTGCCTGCGGCACTGGAAGAAAAATTCACAACTCTGCTCGGACGCTACCCCGTGAAGCGTTCCGCGCTGATCCCCATGATGATGTACGCGCAGGATTATTTCGGCTTCCTCAGCGACGAGTTGCTCACGGATATCGCCCTACGCCTGGACCTGAACATGACTCAGGTCACCGAAACTCTGGCGTATTACTCCATGCTGCGCCGCAAGCCCGTCGGACGCTATCACATTCAAGTCTGCACGAACATTTCCTGCATGCTGCGTGGCGGCAACGAACTTTACGCGCACGTGCAGAAGCGCCTGGGCATCGGCAATAAAGAAGTCTCCCCCACCGGCACGTTTTCTCTGGAAGAAGTCGAATGCATGGGCGCCTGCACCGGCGCTCCGGCCATGCAGGTGAATTTCGATTTCTACGAAAATCTCGACCCGGAAAAGGTGGATGTGATTTTCGAGCAGTTGCAGGACGGCAAGCGGCCCAAGCCCGTCCCGGTAATTTCCGGCGCGCTGCACGAGCGCAATCCCAACGAAGTCGTGGTGATCAGCAAGAATTTCGGCATTCCCAATTCGCGCTCGATCGATACCTACATGCAGCGCGACGGCTACAAGGCGCTGGAAAAAGCGCTGAAACAGATGACCCCCGAACAGATCATCGACGAAATGAAGAAGTCGAATCTGCGCGGACGTGGCGGCGCCGGTTTCCCTGCCGGCATGAAGTGGAGCTTCGTTCCCAAGGATATTCCCAAGCCGAAATACATTCTGGCGAATGGCGACGAGAGCGAACCCGGCACTTCCAAAGATCGCCCGCTGCTGGAAATGGACCCGCACCAACTGATCGAAGGAATGGTAATCGCCGGGCGCGCCATCGGATCCAACCAAGGCTACGCCTACATTCGGGGCGAATATCGCTACATTATTGACATCCTGGAAACCGCGATCGCCGAAGCCTATGCCAAGGGTTTCCTCGGAAAGAATATTCTCGGCAGCGGGTTTAATTTCGACCTCGCGGCACACACCGGCGCGGGCGCCTACGAATGTGGCGAAGAATCCGCGCTAATGGAATCGCTCGAGGGCAAGCGCGGCTATCCGCGCATCAAACCGCCGTTCCCGGCCGTAGTCGGCCTGTACGGCTGTCCCACGGTGATCAACAACGTCGAAACACTCAGCTCTGTCCCCGCCATCATTCGCGGTGGCGGCGATTGGTACGCCAGCCTGGGCACTCCGAAGAATGGCGGCACGCGGCTATATTCGATTTCTGGTCACGTCAACAAGCCCGGCATCTACGAACTTCCGCTAGGATTCAATTTGCGACAGCTGATCGAAGACGTAGCCGGCGGCGTGCGCGGAGGAAAGAAACTGAAGGCGGTCATACCCGGCGGCAGTTCGTGCCCGTTGTTGAGCGCCGATGAAATTGACGTCAGCATGGACTACGACTCGGTGGCCAAGATCGGCTCGATGCTCGGCTCTGGCGGTACGGTGATCATTGACGAAGATACCTGCATGGTGGATCTGGCCCGCCGCATCATGCATTTTTACGCGCACGAATCCTGCGGCTGGTGCATTCCCTGCCGCGAGGGCACCACCTGGCTGCGTAAAATGCTCGACCGTTTCCATGAGGGCGGGGGCCGCGCGGAAGATATTCCGCTGATTGATGAACTTTCAAAAAATATGCTCGGGCGCACTTTCTGCCCGCTCGGCGATGCCGCGGCTATGCCGACCATCAGCATCGTCAAGAAATGGCGCAACGAATTTGAAGACCATCTCCACGGAAAATGCGCGTACAAATCCGCGGAGATGATTCTGGGAGCTCACTAGGAAACGCATGGCGGATCAAAAACAAGTCACGTTCACTCTCAACGGGCAGCCCGTCGTCACCCCGGCCGGCACGCTGGTGCTCGAAGCGGCCAAAAAACAGGGCGTCGAGGTCCCCTCGTTCTGCTATTACCCGGGTCTTTCGCTGCAGGCCGCCTGCCGTATGTGCCTCGTCGAAGTTGAAAAAATGCCCAAGCTACAAACCGCGTGCACGCTTGTCGCCACCGAAGGCATGGTCGTAAAGTCCGACACCGAGCAGGTTCACAAAGCCCGCAAGGACATGATCGAGTTCCTGCTCTCCAATCATCCGCTCGATTGCCCCGTCTGCGACAAGGGCGGCGAGTGCGAACTGCAGGACATGACTTTCCGCTATGGCCTCGATCACAGCCGTTTCACCGAAGAGAAGCTGCACTATCCAGAAGAAAAGTGGTCGCCGCTGGTTTATTACGATGCTCCGCGCTGCATCATGTGCTTCCGTTGCGTGCGCGTTTGCGATGAAGGCATGGACGTGAAAGCGCTCGGCGTCGGCGCGCGCGGCGTCCATTCCGTGATCATTCCCAATGAGCCCGGGCAGCTGGCCTGCGAAGAATGCGGCATGTGCATTGATATTTGCCCAGTGGGCGCGCTTACCAGCGGCACCTATCGGTATCAGACGCGGCCGTGGGAAATGCAATACGTTCCCAATCCTTGCACGCACTGCTCGAACGGCTGCAAGACGACGCTCAGCGTGCGCAACAGCGAAATCCTGCGCGCCAATAATCGCGATTCGTCGGGCGTGAACGGCGAATTCCTCTGCGGCAAGGGCCGCTTCGGTTTCGATTTCACGAATCACGCCGAACGTGTGCGCCAGCCGCTCGTTCGCCGCAACGGCAAGCTGGAGCCGGCAAGCTGGGAAGACGCACTAGAAGAAGTCGCGCGGCGCCTAAAGCAAGTGCGTGATCAGCACGGCGCGAACGCCATCGGCGTGATCGGCTCAAACCACACGACGAACGAAGAGAACTATCTGCTTAATCGCTTCGCGCGCGCCACGCTCGGCACCAACAATATTGACCACCACCGCACTGCGGATTACGCCGGCCTCGCCGCGGCCCTGGGCCCGGACGCCAAAAGCGCTCTCGCCACAATGTCAGATGTTTACACCGCGCCCGCCGTCCTGCTGATCGGAAACGATGTCACGCAGCAGAATCCGCTGGTCGCCTGGCAGATTCGTACCGGCGTGCGCCATCACAAGACTCGCCTCTACGTCATCAACGGCGTCGAAAGCAATATCCATCGCCAGGCCACGCATCGGGTGAAAACCGCCAAGGGTGGCGAGCGCGCTGCAGTCCGCTGGCTTACGCATAGCGAAGGCACATTCGACGCACCTACGATGGAAGCGCTGCTGCAACTGAAGGCCGCGCTCGAAGCCGAAAAAGACGTCGTGATCCTCTTCGGTGCGGAAATTCAAGGCCCGTCGCTGCGTGATCTGGTCTCGTTCGCAGCGCGTATCGGCGGCCAGACGAAAATCATGGCGCTCGGCGACTACTCCAACTCGCGCGGCGCCGCAGACATGGGCGTGCTACCGGATCGTTTGCCGGGTTATGCATCGCTCCACGATTCCGGCGAACGCGCCCGCTTCGGAAAAATCTGGGGCGCTGAAATTCCGTCAGCACCGGGCATGGCCGCACGCGCCATGATGGATGCGGCCCTAGCTGGAAAGTTGAAAACGCTGTACGTAGTGGGCGCCAATCCCGTGAAAACTTTCAGCGTGGCAGAACCCGACAAGCTCGGCAGGCTGGAATTGCTCGTTGTCCACGACATGTTCTTGACCGAGACCGCGCAGCGAGCCGACGTCGTCTTCCCGGCGGCCTCCTCCTACGAAAAAGACGGCACGCTGACCAACACCGCCGGCGAAGTGCAAATGACGCATCGCGCGATTGACCCGCAAGGTCCGCGCAGCGATTTCGACCTGATCCGCATTCTTTCCCATCAGCTCGGCATGTTGGGAGTCGGCGCACCCATCCGCCTGCGCACGCCCGAAGCGGCTTTCGACGAAATTCGGCAGAACGTCACGGGCTACGACTTGCCGGTTTCCAGTCTGCTCGGCGGTGGCGCGCCGCAGTCCGCCGCCACGTGCAAAGCGTCGGAACCTTTGTACGACGTGCCCGTGGGAAATATTTTTTCGGCGAACGATTTTCTCTTTACCAGCGGCTCCCTGGGACGTTACTGTTCCAAGCTCACTTCTACCAAAGAGGCGAAAGATACGCCGTGGATTTCATCACCCAACATCCAGTCCTGGTGGTATCGCTAGCTAAAATCGTCGGCTTGATGTTTGTGTTGATGACGACGCTGGCGTACCTGTCTTGGTTTGAACGCAAGGTCATAGCGCACATTCAATCGCGCTGGGGCCCGTACTACGTCGGCGCGCACGGATTGCTGCAGCCGCTGGCCGACGGCGTGAAATTTCTATTTAAGGAAGACCTCACGCCTCCGGGGGCGGATCGCTTCGTGTACATTCTCGCGCCGGTGCTCGCGCTTACGCTCGCCATGACGACGCTGGCGCTGATTCCCTTCGGGCCGCCCAGCGTGCAATGGCTCGGGGAATCCACGCTCATCGTCGCCGATAGCAGCATCGGCCTGATGTTCGTCTTCGCGATTACTTCGATGGGGGTGTACGGCGTGGCGCTCGCCGGCTGGTCTTCCAACAGCAAGTATCCCCTGCTCGGCGGCCTGCGCAGCTCGGCGCAAATGATCAGCTATGAAGTTTCGCTCACGCTCGCGGTGGTCGGCGTGGTGCTGCTCTCGGGCACGCTGAACTTCAACGAAATGATCGCGCATCAGGGCGGGAACTTCTGGCATTGGAATATTTTCTACGTGGGGCATGGCTCGTTCCCGCAAATCGTCGGCTTCCTCTGCTATTTCATGTCCGCAGTCGCCGAAACGAATCGCGCACCCTTCGACCTCCCGGAAGGCGAAACCGAACTCGTCGGCGGCTTCCACACCGAATATTCCAGCTTCAAGTTCGCCATGTTTTTCATGGCGGAATACGCCAACATGATCACCGTATCCTGCCTCGCCACCATTCTTTTCTTCGGCGGCTGGCTCTCGCCTTTCCCGGAGTCGTGGACATTCATGCGCTACCTGCCGCCGGTGGGCTTGCTGGCGCTGGCAGTCTATCTTGCCTATGACACAGTAGTTCTCGCGCGCGGCATTGCGCGCATCCAGCTCATCGTAGTCACCACGGGCGCTCTGGTGATCGGCCTCGCTTGCCTGCATCCCGTGGTCCTCGCGATAATTCAGGGACCGTTCTGGTTCCTGCTGAAAGTCGGCTTAATCATGTTCTTCTACGTATGGACGCGCGCTACGCTGCCGCGCCTGCGTTACGACCAGCTGATGTCCTTCGGCTGGAAATTTCTGCTGCCCGTGTCGCTCGCAAACCTGGTGATCACGGCGCTGGTAAAAGTCTGGCCGCTGCTGGTGAACCACGGATGACGCTTCCGTTCATCGTTTTCTTCGTTTGCGCGATCCTGGCCGTCGTCGGCGCGCTAACGCTGATTCTGGCGCGTGAACCGATTCACAGTGCGCTGGCGCTCGTGCTGGTGATGGTTTCGCTCGCCGTGCTCTATCTGCTGCTCGGCGCGGAATTCATCGCCGCGGTGCAGATCATCGTCTATGCCGGCGCGGTCATGGTGTTGTTCGTCTTCGTGATCATGCTGCTCAACGCGGGAGTCGAAGAACGCACGGATTACAGCAAGCTGGCAAAATATGCCGGTCTGCCGCTCGGCATATTTCTGCTGCTCGCGCTCGCGTACTGGATGTTCGATTCCTTCATCGGCAAGCAAATTGCCAATGGCGTAGGCGGCACAAACGCGTCGGTTTCCACGCGCGAACTTTCCGCGCAGCTTTTTCAGAAGTACTTGTTCCCGTTTGAGGCTACCTCAATCCTGATTTTAATCGCCATTCTCGGCGCGCTGGTTCTGGCGAAGAAGGACGAATGAGCATAGTCCCTATTTCGTATTACCTGGTGCTGAGCGCCATCCTTTTCGGCCTCGGCGTCGTCGCGTTCGTTGTTAAACGCAACATCATCACCATCTTCATGGCCATCGAACTGATGCTCAACGCCGTGAATCTGGCGTTCGTGGCCTTCGCGCGCGCGCATAACCAGCTCGACGGCCTTGTGTTCGTCTTTTTCGTGATCGTCGTCGCCGCCGCTGAATCTGCGGTGGGCCTCGCCATCATCATCACCGTCTATCAGAATCGCCAAACCCTGAACATCGAACGCATCAACCTGCTCAAATTCTAATGTTCATACTCGACCATCTCTGGATCATTATCGCTCTGCCCCTGCTCGGCGCGGCAATCAACGGCTTGCTTGGCAAGAATTTTTCCAAGCCTATCGTAAATTCCGTTGGCATCGGCTCCGTCGCGCTGGCATTCCTTTCCTTCGCTGAATTGGCCCGCGAATTCGCGCAGCTTCCTGCTGGTCAGATCCTCGAACCGAAGAGTTACTTCACATGGATCACTGCAGGTCAATTCAAAGTGGATTTCTCCTTGCAGGTCGATCAGCTCACCATCATCATGCTCGGCGTCGTCACCTTCGTCAGCCTGCTCGTGCACATCTATTCCACTGGCTACATGGCGCACGAGGAAGGCTACTACCGCTTCTTCAGCTACCTGAACCTGTTCGTTTTCTTCATGCTCACTCTGGTCCTTGCCGCGAACGTCGTGCTGATGTTCGTCGGCTGGGAGGGCGTGGGCCTGTGCAGCTACCTGCTCGTCGGATTCTGGTTCCTGAAGCAGTCCGCCATCAGCGCCGGCAAGAAAGCCTTTATCACCACGCGCATCGGCGACTTCGGCTTCACCATCGGCATCCTGCTGCTTTTCTGGACTTTCGGGTCCGTTGACTTTGTCACTATTTTCAAGCACCTCGTTGGCGCTCCGCCGGACGCCGCCGCCTCCACCGGCGTATTAACGACCATCTGCCTCCTGCTCTTCACCGGAGCCGTCGGCAAATCCGCCCAGCTACCTCTCTACGTCTGGCTGCCGGACGCGATGGAAGGCCCCACGCCCGTTAGCGCGCTGATCCACGCGGCAACGATGGTCACTGCGGGCGTCTACATGGTGGCGCGCATGAATCCGCTCTTCTCCCGCGCGCCCGTAGCGATGTTCGTCGTCGCGCTGATCGGTGCTCTCACCGCTTTCTTCGCCGCCACGATCGGCCTGGTGCAGACGGACATCAAGAAAGTTCTCGCCTATTCCACCGTCTCGCAGCTCGGCTACATGTTTCTCGGCCTCGGCGTCGGCGCCTACGCCTCCGGCGTCTTCCATCTGATGACTCACGCGTTCTTCAAAGGCTTGCTCTTCCTCGCCGCCGGCAGCGTGATTCACGCGATGGGCGGCGACCAGGAGATGCCGCACATGGGCGGCCTGCGCAACAAGATCCCGATTACCTTCTGGTGCATGTTGATCGCGACGTTCGCCATCGCCGGCATTCCCGGATTCGCCGGATATTTCAGCAAGGACGAAATTCTCGAAGCCGCGCGCTCTGGCCCGAACGCGAACATCGGGCTCTGGCTGCTGGGCTTGATCGGCGCCGGCTTCACTTCGTTCTACATGTTTCGCCTGATTTTCCTCACCTTCTTCGGCGAACCGCGCTACGACGAGCACAAAGTACACGTGCACGAATCGCCGTACAACATGACGGTCCCGTTGATTCTGCTGGCGATTCTCTCGACGGTCGGCGGATGGGTTGCCGCCCCGCATCTCGTCGGCGGCACGGACTACTTCGAGAAATTCCTGCATCCAGTATTCGCCACCTACGCACCGGCGGTCGCCGAGAGAGCCCCGGAGGCTTTGGAAAGCCCCGGGATGATGCTGTTTCACGCGCTCACCGGATGGCCTGTGCTCATCGCGCTCGCGGGATTGCTCGTAGCCTGGTGGTTCTACATCAAGAGCCCCGAAACACCGAAGAAACTTGCGGACAGCCTGCGCGCGCCTTACACGCTGGTGCTGCACAAATATTATGTGGACGAACTCTACAACGCCGCGATCATCCAGCCGCTGCTCTGGATTTCAACGAACGTGCTCTGGCACGTGGTAGATGAAACCGTGATCGACGGCACGGTGAACGGCGTAGCGCGCGTCGCCCGCGAATCCGGCAGCGAACTGCGCGAAATTCAATCCGGCAACGCGCGCAGCTATGCCACCTGGGTGGTGATTGGCGCGGTCGGCGTCACAGTGCTGATGATCGGACTCTGGGGGATGGTGCGCTAGCGTGGAAATGCAATCTCATTTGCTCTCGGTGATCATATTCCTGCCGCTGCTGGGTCTGCCGGCGCTGCTGATGTTGCGTTCGGACGATCATACCTGGATTCGCCGCATCGCGCTGGCCGTCTCGCTCGCGGAATTCGCGATTTCGCTCGCGTTCCTGCTGCCCACTTTCGATTCCGCGAATTCTGGCTACCAGTTCGTTGAAAATCACCGCTGGATTGGCGACGCGATCCAATATCACATCGGCGTGGACGGCATCAGCCTGTTCCTGGTTCTGCTCACCACTTTCTTGACGCCGCTCGCGATCCTCTGTTCCTGGAATTCGATTCACGAATACGTGAAAGGCTTCTTCGTCGCGCTGCTGGTAATCGAAACGGCCATGATCGGCGTCTTCGTCTCGCTCGACCTGCTCCTCTTCTTCTTTTTCTGGGAATTGACGCTGATTCCCATGTATTTCCTGGTCGGCATATGGGGCCACACCCGCCGCATCTACGCCGCCGTGAAATTCATCCTCTACACCATGTTCGGTTCGATCCTGATGCTGGTCGCGATTCTGTGGCTCTACAATCTCAGTGGCGGAGCGAGCGGCCTCGTTCGCACTTTTGATCTGCCGGAACTCGCCTCGCGTCTGCAGCGAGGCTACATCTTGATTCCGGCGCACACCGAGCTCTGGCTCTTCGGTGCATTCTTCCTGGCCTTTGCCATCAAGGTCCCGCTCTTCCCGCTGCACACCTGGCTGCCGGACGCGCACACCGAAGCTCCCACCGCCGGTTCCGTGATCCTCGCGGGCGTGATGCTGAAGCTCGGCACCTACGGCATGATGCGTTTTTGTCTGCCATTATTTCCCGACGCCGCGCACCGCATGGCGCCGCTCATCGGCGTACTGGCGATTATTGGCATCGTTTACGGCGCGCTGGTCGCCACCATCCAACCAAATTTCAAGCGGCTGATCGCTTACACGTCCATCAGCCACTTGGGATTTGTAGTGCTGGGAATTTTTTCCTTCACCACCATTTCGTTCCAGGGCGCGGTCTTTCAGATGATCAGCCACGGCGTCTCCACCGGCGCGCTCTTCCTCGGCCTGGGCATGATTTACGATCGCCGCCACACTTACGAAATCAAGGAATTCGGCGGCCTGGTGAATCCCATGCCGGTGCTGATGGCCTTCTTCCTGTTCGTTTGCCTCGCGTCGCTCGCGCTGCCACCGCTCAACGGCTTCATCGGTGAGTTCCTCATCCTGATCGGCGTCTTCCAGTTTCATCATGCCTGGGCTTCCTGGGCTGCCAGCGGCTCGGTGCTCTCAGCGATTTATTTGCTATGGTCCTACCAACGCGTCGCGCTTGGTGAGGTCACGAACGACAAGAATCGCACGCTGCCTGATGCTTCCGGCCGCGAACGCGTGATTCTCGTCACCGTCGCCCTCGCGATTCTCTTCATGGGCGTCGCTTCGCCGCTCTTCACACACCGCATGCAGGCTGCCACCGATAGCCTGGTCCAGCAGACCAAGGGCCTCCCGCGGAACGATGCTACGCGGCCTCCCCAACCTCCCGCGCTCGCCGCCGGACAAACGATGCTCCTGGCGCCACCGCAGCCGCTACCGCAGCCGCAGCTGCTGCATGACCGCTCGCTCGCCTCCATCGCCGCACGTACGGTGCAGCCGTGATCCAGTTCCCCGCTGAGCAACTCGCGAACCTGCATCGCCTCGCACCGGAACTCGTCCTGTGCTTCTTCGGCATCCTCATCATGGTCGCGGACCCGTTCCTCGGCCCGGCGAAACAGCGCATCCTAGGATGGCTGGCGTTCGTCGGCACGCTCGTCGCGCTCGGCGCGGTGCGCCTCATGGCGCTCGATCAGGGCATGGCTTACAACAATCTGATCAGCGCCGACGCTTTCAGCATTTTTATGCACGTGGTGGTAATCGGTTCGGCGGCGCTCGCGATTCTCGGTTCCATGCAATATCTCGAACAGGAAGGCATTCAACGCGGCGAATACTACGCGCTCGTTCTGTTCGCCTCCGCTGGCATGGGCATCCTCGCAGGCGCAAACGAACTGGTCACCGCGTTCATCGGTCTGGAAATGAGTTCGATCTCAACCTACATCCTCGCCGGCTTTCGCCGCCGTGCCGTAAAATCCAATGAAGCTGGACTGAAATATTTCATCCTCGGCTCCTTCGCCGCCGCATTCTTTCTTTACGGCATCGCGATGGTGTACGGCTCCACGGGAACCACGCGCATTGATCTGGTGCGAGACGCTCTCGAAAAATTGATAACCGCGCAAGGGCGCCTCGATTCACTCTCCATCGTCGGCCTCGCGCTGATCTTCGTCGGCCTCGGTTTCAAGGTCGTCGCCGCCCCCTTCCAGATCTACGGCCCGGATGTTTACGAAGGCGCGCCCACGCCGGTCACGGCTTTGCTCGCTTCAGGTCCCAAAGCCGCCACGTTCGCGCTGATGCTGCGAATTTTCTACGTGGGCTTCGGCACCGCGGACGGCCTGTGGTTCTGGGCCATCGCGATTTCCGCGGTCCTCACACTGTGCATTGGCAATTTCGCCGCGCTCGTGCAGACCAACGTCAAGCGGATGCTCGCGTATTCGTCCATCGCGCATGCCGGATACATTCTGGTCGCCTTCGCCGCCGGCACCGTTTACGGTGTCGCCGCGGTTCTTTTTTATCTCGCCGCCTACGTCCTGATGAAAGTCGGCGCCTTCCTCGTGATCGCGCACCTCGGTCAGCGCGACGAGCAGCGCCTGGAAATCACCGATTACGCCGGCCTAGGCACCAAGCAGCCGGTCCTCGCCGCCTGCTTCACGCTATTCCTGTTTTCGCTGCTCGGCTTGCCCGCCACCGGCGGCTTCCTCGGAAAATTCTTCGCCTTTCAAGCCGCGCTCGATTCGCGCATCGTCTGGCTGGTAGTGATAGCCGCGATCAACAGCGTCATCGGCGCCTACTATTATTTGCGTGTAATAATCGCCATGTATTTCTGGGAGCCATCGAAAGACTACACGCCATCGAAAGTCGCCCCCGCCGTAGTTCTGGCCCTAACCATCGCCGCGATCGGCACGCTCTACCTAGGCATACTCCCCAGCCACGTCCTAGACTACGCCAAAGCCGCCGCCGACTCCCTCACCCTGCATTAGAAACCGCCTGCGGTTCTAATTAGTATTTCTCGTAGAGGCGGGTCTCAGCCCCCGCGCGGCCCGCCAGGTCCCTAAGCTTTGCGGTTGTAGCGGCCGCCTTCAGGCGGGCGCAGTTGAATTTGACGTGGCCTTTCGCGAGCGTCACGGACGTGCGCCAGACAAAATTCGCGAACTGTCACATAAAAACAAAAAGCCCGGAAGCTCGCTCTCCGCGAACTTCCGGGCTCCGAATTCCTTGCCTGAACTTTACTTCACTTTCAAAAATACAATCGCAAACGTGTACAGCGCCATCGATTCGATCAGCACCAGCGCCAAAATCAACGCGAAACGAATTGCCGCAGCCGCTCCCGGATTGCGCGCCAATCCTTCACAAGCTGCCGCAGTGGCCTTGGCCTGCGCGTAACCGCCCGCCGCCGAAGCAATCGCCATCGCGAACCCGGAAGTAATCGCGACCCAATTCGTCGCCGTAGCTTCCCCCGCCGTCCCCTGCGCAAATGCCGCCGGGGCAAACATGATCACCGCGACCACCCCCAGCAGAAACAACGCGTACCTCTTCATCGTGTTCTCCTCGGTATAAATTTGCCGCCAGGCGGTGGCTCCCGTCATCCTCAAGCAGCCGGGATCACACTGACGGCGATAATGCCAACCACGTATAAATCCGTGCCGCGAATTAGTGCTCTTCGGCTACTGCGCCCGCCACATAAATCACGGGCAGAATTGTAAAAACGAATGCCTGCAATACAGCCACAAAAATGTGCAGCAAAATAAATGGCACAGGACCAACCAGCGGAATAATCGCACCCACATAGCCAATTTTTCCGAGATGCCCGAGGAACAGATACATCTCCAACATCAATCCGAGAAACAAAACGTAGAGGATTTCGCTAACGAGGATATTGACCCAGAGCCGCACAGTGAGCGACAGCAATCTTGCGAGATTGCTCACTGTTTCAATCAGCAGCATGAGTAGCGCAATGATCCAACTGATTGGGGGCGGCATCTGCATGTCTGGCCCCAGAAAATGCTTTCCGTGCCCGAGCAGTCCGTGCTTCACCACGCCCACCCAGTTGTAATAGATGAACACCACGATCGCGCACCCCAGTGGCACGGACACCACCGCAGTCGGCGACATAAACGTGGGAAACAAGCCAACGAGGTTGCAGATCAAGACGAAGAAGCCGATGCTACCAATCATCGCCACATATTTCTGACCGTCGTGGCCCACGTTATCGTCCAGCAGGTCGCGAATCCCCACGCCCATCGAATTCGTCAGCAATGCTTCCATGCACTGCTGCGTGCCTCCGGGGCGGTCCACCGAAATGCGCGTGCGCAGCCACAAAAAGAAAACCGCGGCCAGCGCAAAAACCACCAATTCGAAAGCTACATGGTTTGGAATCGGATATTCAGGATTGGCCGGATGGATGTGCAGAGCCTGGAGCAGCGCGCCGACCGGCTTGCCCAGCAAGCGGTTCAGCAGAATCGTAACCCACCGTAATCCCTCTCCCATTTCCACCCTTTCAGGAACTCGCGTCTGAAGGCGGGCTACGCCGGAAAAGCTGCCCCACCATTTCCACCAGAACCGCGGCAACCACGGAAAAAAAACCGGCCAGCAGGCTCGCTACTGGAGGTCTAAAGGCCCGCAGAATAGCATATGCAGCGACGATCAGCAAAGCGTAGCGCCCCAGGAATTTCAAATACACACTGGCTGGAACCTGCGCCCGCTGCGTTCCTGCCTGAACCGTCGAAAGCCGCGCTAGAGTGTCCACTCCCTGCTTCATCCAACGATAATTCACCCAAGAGAGGATCGCCCCCGCAGCCAATCCGGACGCTGCCCGGCCACCCCACACAAACGCAACCGCAGCCGTTGCGACAGCGCCGATCCCGGCGATCAGCCACTCAATCCGGCGCTCTGCAGCGCTGTAAAACGCGTCATCCCCCGCCATTGGCGCCGCCGTCCGTCTTCTCGGCGCGCGTGAGCCGGCGAATCACGTCCCACACCCCCGCGCCGAAGCCGAGAAAACCGAGAATGAGGGTGAGAAGAGGCGAGGTGTGCAGCCAACGATCCAGCAGATATCCCGCACCACCAGCAATCCCAATAGTGGCGATCAAAATGACGGGCAGTTCCATGGCCATCGCCACTTGGCTCGCGCCGCCGCTCGGCCGTTTACCAGGAGCTGGATTTTCGGAGGACATCACGAGTTGCCGGTCACTGGCCGCCCGCGCTCACTGGCCAAACGGCGTCAAAATAGAATACGTCGCCAAACGCAGGAACTGCTCCGGAAACATTCCCGCCGCGAGCGTGACGATCACCATCGCTCCCAGCGCAAACTTCTGCGCCCAGGAAATCACCGGCTGCACCTTGTCGCTCGACTCGCGCACCCACATCGCCGCGACCATCCGGAAATAGTAATACACCGCGGGAAGAATATAGAGCACGCCCAGCACCGCTAGCACCGTGTGATGCGTCTCAATCAAAGCCCAGAAAATCAGAAGTTTCGCCACAAATCCAGCCGTAGGCGGAATCCCCGCCAGCGACAGCAGGAAAATCAGCATCAGCACCGCCGCGCCCGGACTGCGCTCAATCAGCCCATTCAAGTCATCAATCTCGTCGCCGATAATCCCCTTCCGCCGCAACAAAATCACCACCGCGAACGCGCCCGTGTTGAAGAACACATACACGAACAAGTAAAACGCCATCGCCTGCAATCCGCGCTCATGCAACGTCCCATCCGGATTCACCGCCGCCACGAACCCCAGCAAAATGTACCCCACCTGTGCGATCGAAGAATAAGCCAGCAACCGCTTGATGTTTGTCTGCGTGATCGCCGCCAGCGTGCCCACTGTCAGCGACAGCACCCCCACTGCCTCCATGATCCGCACCCAATCCAGATTCACCGGCCAGAAAACCGTCAGGAAAAGTCGCAGCAGCAGCGCGAAGCTGGCAGCCTTCGAAGCGCCGCTGACAAACGCCGTGATCGCCGTCGGCGCTCCTTCATACACATCCGGCGCCCACTGATGAAACGGCACCCCGGCAATCTTGAAAAATATCCCGGCAGCCACGGTTCCCAGCGCGAGGAAAGTCAGCAGATCCGTTCCTGGAACTTCCAGGTGCCGCCGCGAAATCGCTCCCTCAATTACCTGCAGGTTCGTCGAGCCCGCCAGTCCGTACAATATCGAAAATCCATAAGCCAGAATGCCCGAGCTGAACGCCCCCATCAGCATGTACTTCATCGCCGCTTCATTCGACCGCCGATCGCGTCGCAAAAATCCGCTGAGCACGTAAAAACTCAACGCCATCGTCTCCAGGCCAAGGAACAGCACCACCAGATCGTTCCCGCACGCCAAAAACATCATGCCCACGGTGGCAAACAGCATCAGCGCGTAATATTCGCCGTGCTGTTCGTCCTCAATCTCCATGTAGCGTACCGAAATCAAAATCACTAGCGCCGTGGATGCCAGGAAGAGAAAGCCAAAGAAAATAAAAAACGGATCAACCACGATGGAATTGTAGAAACCCGGCGTTGGGCCGTATGGCGCCGCCGCATATGCACGCAGCATGTACAGCGAGCCACCGCTGAATACCACGCCCAGCATCGCCGTCAACGCATTCCAGGCTTTCTGCTGCTTGGTGAGCAAAAAATCGCTGAGCAAAATCGCCAAACCGAAAAAAATGAGCATGGCTTCCGGCAGCACCAGGAAGAAATCCCCGCGCGTCTGCTCGAAGATGTTCTGCCAGTGCATCTATTTCACCTCGGCCTTTGCGCCAGTCGAGCCACTGGCCGGCGTCGCACCGGGCGTTGCCGCAGCCGGAGACGTCGCACCAACTTCCGCCGCTGCAGCCTTTTCGCCCGGCGAATGCGTATCAGAGTAATATCCCGGATGCACGCACTCCACCAGCCGATGCACCGGCTGCTCCACCACCCTAAAAAGTGGCGCGGGATAAATTCCGATCCAGAACGCCAGCACCACCAGCGGAATCAACGTCGCATACTCGCGCGCATTCAGATCCGGCAAATGCTCGTTCGCCGGATTCGTCACCGAACCGAACATCACCCGCTGGTACAGCCACAACAGATATGCCGCGCCCAAAATCACGCCGAACACGCCCCACGCCGCCCACTGCCAGCTCACTTCAAACACACCGCGCAGAATCGTGAATTCACCAATAAATCCGTTCAGCAGCGGCATCCCCAGAGAGCTAAGCGTTATGATCAAATACACCGCCGCAAAATTCGGCATCGGAGTCGAGAGTCCGCCAAATTCCGAAATCAGCCGCGTGTGCCGCCGCTCGTAGAGTACGCCCACCAGCAGGAACAGCGCGCCGGTGGAAATGCCGTGATTGATTTGCTGGATGATGCTGCCGGAAAGCCCCAGCGGCGTGAGCACGAAAATCCCCAGCGTGCAAAATCCCATGTGGCTCACCGACGAATACGCGATGAGCTTCTTCATGTCCTTCTGCATCATGCAGACCAGCGCCCCGTAAATAATCCCAATCAGCGAGAGCACAATCACGATGCCGCGGTATTTCACCGTCGCGTCGGGAAACATCGGCAGCGAAAATCGCAGGAAACCGTACGTCCCCATTTTCAACAGCACGCCGGCCAGGATGACGGAACCTGCGGTGGGAGCCTCGGTGTGCGCGTCAGGTAGCCACGTGTGAAACGGAAACATCGGCACCTTGATCGCAAACGCGAAGAAGAATCCCCAGAACAGCCACTTCTGCAGCCACCCGAATTGCGCCGTGAAGGGATGCGTCAAAATTTCGCGCATGTCGAACGTGTTCCGGTAATAATAAATCGCCAGAATCGCCAACAGCATCAGCACCGACCCGGCCAGCGTGTACAGGAAAAACTTGATCGCCGCGTACAGCCGCCGCTCGCTGCCCCACACCCCGATCAGGAAGTACATCGGCACCAGCATCACTTCCCAGAAAACGTAGAACAGCACGAAGTCCAGCGACATAAAAACGCCCAACATGCCGGTCTGCAGCAGCAACAGCAGAATGTAATATTCCTTTTCGCGTTTGTGGATCGCCGACCACGACGACAGGATCGCAATAGCGCCCAGCACGGTCGTCAGCATCACCATCAAAAAGCTCAACCCGTCAATGCCCAGCGTGAAGTGCGCGCCCACCGAAGGAATCCAGCTCGCATTCTCCACGAATTGAAATTGCGGCGCCCCAGGCCCGGATTGAAAGCGCCAAATCAGCGGCAGCGAAACCAGCAGACCGAGGAACCCGAACAAATTGCCCATCGAGCGATGCAGGTCGGCCCGCTCGCGCGGAATAAAGAGCATCAAAATCGCGCCAATCAGCGGCGTGAACAGGATCGTGCTTAAAATGTGGCTATCGGAAAAGAGCATCCGTTCCCTCGCGTTCTACACCAATTTGCAGACCGTGCCCGCCCAGCTGGAAGCTCAGTGCACCGCGTGATGCGCCAGATAAAAGTAATATCCCAGGAACCCGATCAACCCGATCACGATGAACAGCATGTAACTCTGCACCAACCCGTCCTGAATCAAGCGCACCGGAAGACTGAGGACCCACACAATCCGCGCGCCCAACTTCACCGACCCGTCCACGATCCAGGTGTCCCACCACATCGAAGCGCGCGAAACGAATCGCGTCAGCCATCCCGCGCCGTCCACGCCCACTCCGTTGATCACATTCGTATCGAACCATCCCAGCGCCAGTCCCAAATCTTTCGCGCGATTCACAAACAGCGCGTCGTACAACTCGTCCACATAATATTTGTGATACACCAGCTCGTAGAATCCGTTCAGGCCTTTCGCAATCTTCGCGGGCAGCTCCGTGCGCTTGATGTACAAATACCACGCGAACAAAATTCCCAGCACCACCAGTCCCTCAGACATCAGCATCAAATTAATTTCGCCGATGCGCGAACTGGGCCCCTTCAACGGCTCGATGCGCGACTGGTGTGCCATCCCCACGACCGGCTCGAGAAAATGCACGAAGTGACTGTTGCCTCCAAGAATTTCCGGCCAGCTGACCAATCCTCCGACAATCGAAAGCCCCGCCAGAATCACTAGCGGCACCAGCATGGCCTTCGGCGATTCATGAATGTGGTGCTCGACTTCGTGGTCCACGCGCGACGTCCCGTGAAACGTCATGAAAACCAGCCGGAACATATAAAACGCGGTCATGCCAGCGGTGAAATATCCGATGGCCCACAACAGCACATCTTGTTCGTAGGCTTTGCCGAGAATGAGGTCTTTGCTAACAAATCCGGCAAACGGAAAAATTCCCGCGATCGCGAGCGTCGCGATCAACATCGTCCAATACGTCACCGGAATGCGCTTCGATAGCGCACCCATCTTGCGCATGTCCTGCTCGCCCGAAAGCGCGTGAATCACGCTGCCCGCCGCAAGGAACAGCAACCCTTTGAAAAACGCATGCGTCATCAAGTGGAAAATTCCCGCGGTAAACGCGCCCACACCGCAGGCCAGGAACATATAACCCAGCTGCGAAACGGTCGAATATGCTAGCACTTTCTTGATGTCGTTCTGCACCACGCCAATCGTTGCCGCGAAAAGCGCCGTGATCGCTCCGACCAGCGCGACCACGTACATGGCCTTCGGCGCCAACTGATAAATCGCGTTCGTGCGCGTCACCATATACACGCCCGCAGTAACCATCGTCGCCGCGTGAATCAACGCGCTCACCGGCGTTGGCCCTTCCATCGCGTCCGGCAGCCACACATACAACGGAATCTGTGCCGACTTTCCGGCCGCGCCAACAAAAAGCAGCAGCGCAATCGCCGTCAGCCAAGGATCACCCTTCTGAAAGTTTCCGGCGTGCAGGGCAGGGCCAATATCGCTGAAGCGCACCGTGCCCAGCACCGCCGAGCACAGAAAAATTCCCAACAGAAAACCCGCATCACCTACGCGATTGACGATGAACGCTTTTTTCCCCGCGTCCGACGCCGACTTGCGGTGAAAATAAAATCCGATCAGCAAATAGCTGCAAGTCCCCACTCCTTCCCAGCCCACGAACATCATCAGGAAATTATTCGCCAGCACCAGGATCAGCATCGCGAACATAAAAAGGTTCAAATACCCGAAGAACCGGTAATACCCGCCCTCGAGCGCCATGTATCCGGTGGAATACACGTGAATCAGGAATCCCACGCCCGTGACCACCAGAATCATCACCGCCGAAAGCGGATCAATCTGAAATTCCCACCCGGCCACAAACTGAGCCAACCGGCCGTCGAACATGTGATACGGCACGGCCGGAACCCACTCGAAAAGCACTTTCGTGAAGAATCGTTCGCCTTGCGGCATTGCGACCAGTTGAAAAAACGCGCCCACCGAAAAAATAAACGAAACGAACACGCTCCCCGCACACAAATAGCTGACAATGTTGTTCGCGAGCTTCCGCCCGTAGAACAGCATCACCGCCGCCGTCAGCAACGGAAACAGCGGAATCAGCCAGATATGCTCCAGAAAATACGGCGTGTTCATCTGTAAGCCTTCACCATTTCATGATGTCCATTTCGTCCGCCAACACGGTCTCGCGATTGTGGAAAAACGCCAGGATGATGCCCAGTCCCACCGCAGCTTCCGCCGCCGCATCGGTAATAATAAAAATCGCGAACACCTGCCCGTCCACCGTGCCCCACATGCGCGAAAAAACCATCAGGTTAATGTTCACCGCGTTCAAAATCAGCTCGATGGACATGAGCATGATGATCACATTGCGTCGCGTCAGCACTCCGATCACACCGATTGTGAAAAGCGCGAGGCTCAGAAATAAGTAATCGTCCACTGGAATCATCCCGCTCTCCGCTTAGCCATCACCACCGCGCCAATCATCGCCACCAACAACAGAATCGAAGCGATCTCAAACGGCAGCATGTAATGGCTAAAAAGCGCATCCGCCACGGCCTCGGTATTTTTCGGCGAAATCTCGTTGGCCATCGCCGGCAAACGCAGCGCGCCCCGCCCCGCCCAGATCGCGAACAAGAATTGGCCCGCCAGCACCAGCGCCAGCGCTCCCGCCACAAACCATTGCCGGTTAAATTGCACCTGGCGCATCGAAACATCCAGATTCACCAGCATGATCACGAAAACGAACAGCACCATGATCCCGCCCACATACAAAATGACTTGCACGATGAAAAGAAACTCAGCCTGCAGCAAAAGAAAAATTCCTGCCGTGGACAACAGTGTGGTGATCAAGAAAACCGCGCCGTGCACAATGTTCCGCCGCGTCACCATCAAAATCGCGGAAGCCACCGCCAGCACCGCGAAAAATATAAATAGCGCCTGATTCAGCGTCTGCATCTATTCACCGGCCGCCGTCTGTGCCTCCGCAACCGGCGCGTCATCTTTCGCCAGGAGCATGGCCACGCCCAGTGTCGCGAGCGTCGTCGGAATCAACGAGACAATCGGCCCCCAAGCGAATTGTTGCCGCAACACGATCGCCACGCCCACACCAATCACGTTCACCAATGCCAGCGGAATCAAGAATCGCCAGCCCAGCCGCATCAACTGGTCAAACCGATAACGTGGAAACGTAAAGCGGATCCACAAGAACGCGTAAATGTACGCGAACACCTTAGCCATAAACCAAAACGCCCCATGAATCCCCTGCATCACCGCAGGCGGCGCAAAGAGCGCTCCGGCCAACACGCAAGCCACACCGAGGCACAACACCGCAACCAGCACCATCACGATTTTCTGAATCTTCACCGGCTGCGTTGGCGCAAGCTTCAGCGAATACAACGCAACGCCCAAAGTCAGGAGCGCGGGAAGCGCGTCCAACCATTCGATGCCTGTTCCCGGAATATGCTCGTGGTACCGCGCCCCGGGCCGCAGCCACCCACCCAGAAATAAAGTCGTCGCGATCCCCGCCACGATAATCAAGTTCGCGTATTCCGCCAGAAAATAAAGCGACCAGCGAAACCCGCTATACTCCGTCATGTATCCCGCGACCAGTTCCGATTCCGCTTCCGGCAAATCAAAAGGCGCACGATTGGTTTCGGCGATCGAGCCCACCAAATAAATAAAAAATCCGAATGGCACCGAGAAACCGAACCACACGCCCTGGTCCAACTGCGCTTGCACGATATCCTTCATCGAAAGCGAGCCTGCCAGCAGCAGCACTGAAATCAATCCCAGCCCCGCCGCGGTTTCATAACTCACCAACTGCGCCGCGCTACGCAATGCCCCCAGCAGCGAGTAATGGCTGTTCGAAGCCCACCCGCCCAGCACAATTCCGTAAATCCCCAGCGAGCTGATCGCCAGAATAAAAAGCAATCCAATATTCAAATCCGCAATCTGAAACGCGGGACCGATAGCCAGCGCCGAATACGCCAGCAGCGCCATCGTCACGCTCACCAGCGGCGCGAACCAGAACATCAGCCGGTCCGCCTTATCCGGAATAATGTCTTCTTTCAAAAGCAATTTCACGGCGTCCGCAATCGGCTGCAGGAGTCCGTGCGGCCCCACGCGCATCGGGCCGAGCCGTGCCTGCATATCCGCCATGACTTTTCGTTCCATCAACACGATGTAACCGGCCAGCAGCGGCAGCACGGCCACGATCACCACCGCATACAACACCGGCAGCACGAACGGCATGATCGATGGTGGAATCAGATGTCCCATTTTTTAGCGGTCCACTTCCCCCAGCACAATATCAATCGTCCCGATGATCGCCACCACGTCCGCAATCAGCGCGCCCTTCGCCATTTTGTCGAACGCCTGCAAATTAATAAACGACGGCGGACGCACGCGCACGCGATACGGCTGCGTCGTCCCGTCACTGACGATGTAATACCCCAGCTCGCCCTTGGGCGCCTCAATCGAGTGATAAACTTCACCGGGTGGAGGCTTCAGCACTTTGCCGATGCGTGCCATGATCGGCCCGGTAGGAATATTTTCCACCGCCTGCAAGCAGATCCGCCGCGATTGTCGCATCTCTTCCATGCGCACCACGTATCGGTCATAAGTGTCGCCGGTTTCGCGCGTGGGAATGTCGAATTCGTATTGGTCGTACGCCGCGTACGGCTGCGCTCTGCGCAAATCCCATTTCACGCCGCTCGCCCGCAACACCGGGCCGGTCACTCCCAGCGCAATCGCATCCGCCGCGTTCAGAATTCCCACGCCCTTTGTCCGCCCCACCCAGATGCGATTTTCCGTCAGCAAAGTTTCGTACTCATCAATCTTGTGAGCGAAATCATTGCAGAAACGCTTGGTGTCCTCTTCGAAGCCGTCGTACGTCTCGTACTGCAGCCCGCCGATGCGAAAGGCATGAGTCGTAAGCCGCGCGCCGCAATACTTCTCGAAGATTTTCAGGATTTCTTCGCGCTCGCGAAAACAGTAAAAAACCGGCGTCAAAGCGCCGATATCCAGCGCATGCGTTCCCAGCCACAACAAGTGGCTCGCAATCCGCTGTAGCTCGGTCAAAATCGTGCGCACCACCCGCGCGCGCGGCGGCGCTTCGGTGCCCAGCAATTTTTCCACGGCCTCGCAGTAGCCCAATCCGTTCGAAACCGCCGCCACGTAATCCATGCGATCCACGTACGGCGCAAATTGCTGGTAGCTGCGATGCTCCGCGATTTTCTCCACGCCGCGGTGCAGATAACCGATAATGCATTCCGACCCCGCCACGCGCTCGCCATCCAATTTCAACTTCACGCGCAACACTCCATGCGTCGAAGGATGCTGCGGCCCCATATTCAAAATGATTTCGTCCGCGCCCAACACCGTGGTGTTGACGCTGTCCATCCCGGAAATCGTTTTCGTGGTGCGCTCGTCGCTCATTCGCCCGTAGCCGTCTTGCGGCGCTACTGCCCGCTCTCGATTCCCAAATTTTCCCGAACCCAATCCGTATCCTGCTTCAAAATGTCGTAATCTTTGCGCAACGGATGCCCTTGCCACTCGTCCGGCAGCAAAATGCGTTTCAGATCCGGGTGTCCTTCAAACACAATCCCGAACATGTCGTAGCATTCGCGCTCCATCCAGTTCGCCGCAGGCCAGATTTCACAAACGCTCGGCGCGGGCTCGGTCTCTCCCGCGTGCGCCTTCAAACGCAGCCGCTCGTTCTTCGCGAACGAATAGAGATTCAGCACCACGTCAAATCTCTTTTCGCGTTTCGGCCAGTCCACCGCGGTCAAATCCACCAGCATGTCGAATTTTTCTTCGTCGCGGCAATAACGCGAGATTTCGCGCAGCTGCTCCACCGCAATCAGCACAATTGCTTGCTTCCGGTCCAGCGAGGCTTCGCGAATCGCATCCCCGAAGCGCGCCTTCAGCCTTTGCACCAATTCGTTATCCAATGGGACCGGCTTCGGCGGCGCTTCTTTCGGTGCAGCTGGAGGAACGGCAGGTTTCGGCGGCGCTGCGGCAGCCGGTGTTCCAGGTGCCGCGGGCGTAGTCGCTGCAGCAGGAGGCTTCGCAGCGGGCGTCTTAGCCTGAGCAAGCGACGCGGCGGGTGGTTTCGCTGCGACGGGCTCAGCAGGAGTCGCTGGGACTGGAGGTTTGGTTTCAGCTGGCTTAGAAGGCGCAGCAGGAACGGCAGGCACCTCAGGCTTGGAAGGAATAGAAGACTTTTCCGCCGTGCCTTCCGGCGGTTTTGCGGCTGGACCTTTTTCCGAAGGGTCGTTGACCATCGGTTCGATCGGCTGCCCTCGCCCGGTACGCGTCGAATCCCGCGCCCCGCAATCGGCTCGCAGCCCGCCTTTTTAACACACTCCAAAAAAAAACGTCAATTCCACGCTGCCGAATCCCAAGTTTCTGCGCGGCGCCGCGTTTAGACCCAGTCCAGCGCGCCCTTGCGATACAACCACACATACCCGATGATCAAAATTCCCAAGAACACCAACATCGTCACCAAACCATACACGCCCAGCTGCCCGTACTTGATCGCCCAAGGAAACAGAAAAATCGTCTCCACATCAAAAATCACAAAAAGAATCGCCACCATATAAAACCGCACCGAATACCGCCCGCGCGCATTCCCTTCCGGTGGGACGCCGCATTCGTACGGCTCCAGCTTCGCACCGGTAGCTTTCATATCCGGCCGAATAAACTTGAAAATAATCAGGGTGACAGCGGGGAAAGCCGCGGCAAGAAGCGCGTAAATCAATATCGGAATGTATTGGCTCGGCATCGTCGGATCAACGTTGACCCACGAACAGCGCATCCTAGCACAGCGGTCAACTCTCAGCCAGCGTCATCCACCACAAAAAATTCCCGCCGTCGGCCGCTCGAATTGTCTGGTTTTTGCAGGTGGATAGGTAGCGGCCGCTTCGTCCCGAACAGCGCGAGACGAAGCGGGCACGTCAGCATCGAAGCGGTCCGGAGAATAGGATTCTAGGGTTGTACTAATGGCGTGCGCCGTGCAGCACATCCACGGCATGAGGCAGCAGCGAAGCAATAGCATCCAACGATTCCACAGCTCCCCGCGGACTTCCCGGCAAATTCACGATCATCGTAGTTCCGCGAATTCCCGCAACCCCGCGCGACAAAATCGCCCGCGGCGTATTCTTCAGACCCTCCGCGCGCATCTGCTCCGCGAATCCCGGAATCAACCGCTCCGCCACGGAGATCGTCGCTTCCGGCGTCACATCACGCGGCCCCACGCCTGTCCCGCCGGTCGTGAGGATCAAATCCACCACTTTCGCATCGGCTGTCTTCCGCAAAAACTCAGCAATACCTTCGCGCTCATCGGGCAACACCGCCGCCGACACAATTTCCCAACCCAGTTCCCTGCAACGCCCCGCGACAGCCGGCCCGGAACTATCCTCGTGCTTCCCGCCCGCGACCGAATCGCTCACCGTAAGAATGGAAACCCGCATGGAGTGGCGCCCCGACGATTCCGGGACTATCCTTCGGTGACCTGCGCGTCTTCGCTCTCGCCGTCGCGCTGCCCTTCATCGACCAGCCGCAGCGCTTCCATCAGCAAGCCGGTAGTCGTGCGCGAAATAATGTCGCGCGTTGGCGCGCGATTGAAATCAATTTCGAATTCGCCCTCGGGCCAGCGCACGGCCTCGAACACCGCAGCCTCGCCCTCCAGCGCTCCCAGCCGCGCATCCTTGCATTGCCCCGACGCAAAGAACAAATCCCCGCTTTCTTCGCCGCGACGAATCGTCAGCTGGCAGGACTTCTGCCCCATCTCCAGTGACTGCATCAAATCCATGATGGACATTTCTTCCAGACGCCCCTGCACCACTCCTGGGCGCACCTGACGATTCTGCAACTTCTCCAACTGCAGCCGGTCCACAACTTTTTTCGCGCGCCGCACCAAATCCTTCAGAAAAAATGGCTTGGGAATAAATTCCTCGACGCCCTCCACGATCGGACGCAATTTCTCTTCAATGTCGCTGCGGCTCGCCAGAAAAATAAACGGAATCGCCTTGGTCTGTTGCCTTCCGCGCAATTTTTCGTACAGCTGCCGCCCATCAAGCCCCGGCATGCGGTAGTCGCACACCACCAGATCCGGAGGATCATCCACAATCTTCAGCAGCGCATCGGCGCCATCAGCGGCCGCGCGCGCATCGCAATGCGGCAGCAAACCCTTCATCAACAAGTCGAGGATCAGCGCGTTATCATCGACGACCAGGACTTTGACATCCTTCATCGGCGTCATCGCTTCACACGCTTCCCAGCACGCACGTACGTGCCACTACGCCCGCCCGCTTTCTTCACCACGTACACCTCGGTGATTTCCATGCCGCGTTCCAGCGCTTTGCACATGTCGTAAATCGTCAGCGCCGCAACCGACACCGCCACCAACGCCTCCATCTCGACGCCGGTCGGGCCCGTAGCCGTCGCCTCCGATGTCAGCTCAATTCCATTCTGGCACAGCTTGGCGCTCACATCTACGTGAGTCAAAGCGAGGGGATGACAAAGTGGAATCAGCTCCGCCGTGCGCTTGGCCGCGCCAATTCCAGCGATCCGGGCGATTTCAACTGGATTGCCTTTGGGCGATCTCAACGCTCGGACGCTGCGAATCGTCGCTCGCTCCATGCGAATAAATGCGTGCGCCTGCGCCGTACGCGACGTGGCCGCCTTCGCCGAAACGTCCACCATCCGCACGCGCCCTGTTTCATCGTAGTGCGAGAGTTTCGCCATGGAACTCGTAGCGCCGGCGTCCCGCCGGCTCCTAGCCTTTGACTGTGTAGCGGCCACCTGTATGAGGGCGTCGTTGAATTTGCATTTGCTTCTGTAGGGGCGGGTCTCAGACCCGCCCGGGCGCAAACCAACTCAAAACAATCCTCTCCGCGGCAAAACGTCGGCCATCTCTCCCGCCGCGTAAACCAGCTTCGCCTCATGCACCACCAAAAAACAATTCCCCTTAACCAAAGACCCGATATCGCCCGAACCCTCCCAATGAATCGCTTCCACGACCGCCTCGCCCTCCGGCCAACTCACACGCGCCGGCAAAAAATGTGCCAGCGGCGGCTTCTCATTCAAGGGATGCGCTAGCTTCGCCTTCAGCAGCGCCAGTGGATCCGGTTGGTGTCCGCTTAACAGCTCAATCGCCGGAACCACGAACAGCTCGAACGTGACCATCGTCGAAACCGGATTACCCGGCAAACCAAATACAGGCTTGCCATGGCAAAAACCAAACACCGCAGGCTTCCCCGGACGAATCGCGACCGCATCGAAATAAAATTCCGCCCCCATTTCGCGCAGCACTTGCTCGACCAGATCGTATTTTCCCACCGATACTCCGCCCGTCAGCGCCACAACATCCGCTTCCAGCGCGCGCTCGATATGCGCGCGCAATTCCGCCAGATTATCTGGCGCGGTCCCCAGCATCACGGGTTCGCCGCCCGCCAGCGCCACTTGCGCGGCCAACGAAACGTTGTTGCTATTGCGAATCTGATATTTCGCCGGCGTCTGGTCCATCGCCACCAATTCGTCGCCCGTCGAAAGAATGGCAACCCGCGGCTTCTTAGCCACCACCAGCCGCGTGCGTCCTACCTGCGCCGCAATCGCCAGCTCGGCATAGCTCAGCCGCTTGCCGCGCGCGATCACGCTCTCGCCCACGCGCGTTTCCTGCCCTTCCAAAATAAAATGCGCGCCCTCGCGCGCCGCTTGCTCCATCACCACGGACTCGCCCTCGATCCGCGCGTACTCATTCATCACGATGGAATTCGCGCCTCGCGGCAAGGGAGCGCCCGTCATGATCTGCACGCAAGTGCCCGGTTCCACCAGACCACCGAACGGAACCCCGGCACGGCTTTCCCCAATCAGCCGCAGTTTCGCTCCGGGTTGCGCCGCGTCCGCCGCCCGCAACGCGAATCCATCGCGCGTCGAGCGATTAAACGGCGGATAATTGCGGTCGGCGCGCACGTCTTCCGCCACGATGCGTCCCAGCACACGCGAAGGGTCGTCCGCGAATTCAATGGTTTCCGTAGGAGGAGGAGGCGCACAACGCCGCGCGCAGATTACGTCGATCACTTTCGCGCGAGCTGCTTCGTAGGAAAGCATGGCGCCTTAGAGCCAGGACGCGAGTTTCGTCCCGCGCGGCACAATCGTCGCGTCGCGTTCCGGCCCGGTGGATATCATCCCAATTTCAACCTGCAGTTGCTCAGAAATAAAATTCAGATAATTGCGCGCCGCTTCCGGCAATTCTTTCACGTCGCGGATTCCCGGCGTCGGCTTCTGCCACCCGGGCAAAGTGACGTACACAGGTTCGACCTGCATCAGAGTCTCGACGTCCGCCGGCATATTATCCAGCGTCTTGCCCTTAAACTTGTAGCCGGTGCAAACCTTGATCTCCGGCTGCGTGTCATACACGTCCATCTTGGTCACAACCAGCGAATCAATTCCGCTCAGCATTTTCGCGAACTTCAGCACCACCAGATCCAGCCACCCGCAACGCCGCGGCCTGCCCGTCACCGCGCCGAATTCCTTGCCGCGCTCGCGCAACGCCTGCGCGTCCAGGTCCGGCATCTCCGTCGGAAACGGCCCGCTGCCCACGCGCGTAGTGTAAGCCTTGGTCACGCCCACTACGCCGCAAATCCGCGTCGGCGCGACACCCAGCCCAGTCGCCACGCCGCCCGATGTCGCGTTCGACGAAGTCACATAAGGATAAGTCCCGTGATCAATGTCGAGCATGGTGCCCTGCGCGCCCTCAAATAGCACCGATTCGCCATTATCTAGCGCGCGATTCAGCAGCACGCCGGTATCCGTCACCAGGCCATGGATATGCGCCGCCAACTCCATATACTGATCGTAAATTCCAGCAGTCTCCAAAGGATGCCCATACGTCGCGCGGCTGATCGCATTTTTTTCCGCGATCACGCGCTGCAGTTTTTCCTTGAAGCCCGCCGCATCAAATAAATCGCACACGCGAATCCCGCGCCGCGCCATCTTGTCTTCATACGCCGGCCCGATGCCGCGCGAAGTAGTCCCGATCGCCGCCGCACCACGCGCCGATTCCGCAGCCTTATCCATTTCGCGGTGATAAGGAAAAATCAAATGCGCGCGATCGCTCAGAAAAAGCCGCCCGCGCACCTCGATCCCCGACCGCTTCAGATTTTCCAGCTCGGCCACCAGCGCTGCGGGATCCACCACGGTGCCCGCGCCAATCACCGCCTTCTTCTCCGGCCGCAGAATCCCGCTGGGAATCAATTGCAGAATGTATTTGTGATTATTGAAGATTACGGTGTGCCCGGCATTGTGCCCGCCCGCATAGCGCGCCGTGTAGTCGAAGGACTGCGCCAAATAATCGACGACCTTGCCCTTGCCCTCGTCGCCCCACTGCGCGCCGACTACACAGATCGCCTTCGCTCGCGCCTTCTCAGTCACCGTCGCCGCTCCACCCTTCGTCAGGCCGCACCTTGCCCCTATCGTTGACTCCAGAAGCACTACAGGCGGGCTAACACAAATACAAGTACGATCAATTCTAGCCTCCGCTCGCTTCCGAAGCAAGCTTGAGGGCAAAGACCAGAAGCGGACAAGCTAACCGACCGATTTATAGCGGAAACAATCGCGCGCATGATCGTTGACCATGCCGACGGCCTGCATGAAGGCGTAACAAATAGTGGTCCCGACGAAGCGGAAACCGCGACGCTTGAGGTCCTTGCTCATCGCATCCGATTCCGTCGTGCGCGCCGGGATCTTCCGCGAAGTCGCCCACTTGTTTTTCTTCGGGCGCCCGCCCACAAACTGCCATACATAACGGTCGAACGATCCGAATTCCCGCTGCACAGCCTCAAATGCCACAGCATTCGAAATCGTAGCCGCAATCTTCAACCGATTGCGCACGATCCCCGCATCCGCTAGTAGCGAGCGCACTTTGCGCTTGTCGTAACGCGCAATCTTTTCGGCATCGAATCCATCAAACGCCCGCCGGTAATTCTCGCGCTTGTTGAGAATCGTCTCCCAGCTCAATCCCGCCTGCGCGCCTTCGAGTATCAGAAACTCAAAAAGCACCCGGTCGTCGTGCACGGGCTTGCCCCATTCGCGATCGTGATATTCGATCATCAGCTGCTTCTGCGCCCAATGGCAGCGCCGCTGCTCTTTTTTCGCTTTCACACTCATAGGAGAGGTTGCGGCAGGATGTTACGCCCAGTAGTTTCTGAACCCGCACCGGGCGCGCGCTGAGCCGACGACGCCACGGCCGACAGGCATCGCCGGCACAAACAATCCGCGTAACGCACGCGCAGCTCGCACAAAACTTCGGCAGCGACCTGCAATTCCTCGCACCAACAACCCGCGGCCGGCGCGCCACAAGCGAATGACGCGCCGCAAGCCGCGCAGCGCTTCAAAGTCGGCGCAATCCCCAGCAATGTCAGCTCTGGCTCGCTGCCGCGCATGGTCACCTGGCTGGAAGTGAAATCGCGCCCAAGACCTACGAAATGTGGCGCTGGATGACTTTCTCGATAGATTCTTTCGGCTGCGCTCCGACGAGCTGGTCGGCCACCTGCCCGCCCTTGAAAATCAACAATGTAGGAATCCCGCGAATATTGAATTTGCCCGCCGCGTTGATGTTCTCATCCACGTTGAGCTTCACCACCTTCAACTTTCCGGCGTGCTCTTTTGCCAGCTCTTCCACCGTCGGCGTCAACATATGGCAGGGGCGGCACCAGTCCGCCCAGAAATCCACCATCACCGGCTGCGTCTTGCTGGCTTCCACCACATCTGCTTCGAAATTCGCGTCGTTCACCGCTTGGATGTTCTCTGACATGTTGTCCCTTGTTGTCCCTTGTAGCGCCGCACCACGCCTCCAGAAAACCTGCAGGAAACGTTTCCAGCGCTACCCTTTAGATGTCCCAGCAACCCGCGGGATTCGTGCCCTCTTAGCTGCTTCATACAGTGTGACATAAGCCGCCGCAGAAGCCTTCCACGAAAAATCTTTGGCCATGCCGTTCTTCTGCACCATCTGCCAGGCCTTCGGATCACGCTGCAGTTTCAACGCCGCCCGCACACAATCCAGCAGCGCCCGTCCGTCGTACGCCTCGAACTTAAACCCAGTCCCATGATGGGTTTTGGGGTCAAAGCTCTGCACGCTGTCATCCAGGCCGCCCGTTGCCCTGACGATCGGCACCGTACCATAGCGCAAGCTGTATATCTGGTTCAAGCCGCAGGGCTCGTACCGCGAAGGCATCAAAAACATGTCCGCCCCCGCCTCGATCTTGTGCGCCAGCGGGTTGTCGTACCCGATCTTCACGCCCACGCGCCCCGGATATTTCTCCGCCATATCCTTAAACAGCTTTTCGTATTCCGGCTGGCCCGTGCCCAGCACCACCAGTGTCAAATTCTCCTTCATCAGATCACCCGCAACCCGCGCGATCAGGTCGAAACCTTTTTGATCCGCGAAGCGGGAGACGATTCCCACCACCGGCCGTTCCAGGCATTCCAGCTTGTCCACGGGCAGTTTGAACTGCTGCAGCAAATCCTTCTTGTCCGCCTTCTTCGCTTCCAGGTTATGCACGGAATAATTCTGCGTGATGAAGGTGTCCACCTCCGGACTCCACACCGAATAATCCACGCCGTTCAGAATCCCGAACAGCCGGTCCGCGCGCCCGCGGATCACTCCCTCCAAACCACTACCGAATTCCGGCGTCTGAATTTCTTGCGCGTAGCGGCGGCTCACCGTGGTCAGGTAATCAGCGTACAGCAGCCCGCCCTTCAGAAAATTCACCCTTCCGTAAAATTCCAGGCGATCCATCGTAAAAAAAGTCTCAGGCAGCCCGATCGTGCGCATCACAGACTGCGAAAATATTCCCTGGTAGCCGATATTGTGAATCGTGAACACGACCGGCAACGCGCGGGCCACCGGATCCTCGGCGTGCTGCGTGCGCAGCAGCACCGGAACCAGCGCCGTCTGCCAGTCGTGGCAATGAATCACGTCCGGCAGCCACACCCGCTTCATGAATTCGATGGCCACGCGCGAAAATTCCGTGAAGCGCTCGGCGTTGTCCGGATAGTCCGCGCCCTTCTCGCCGTACAGCTGCTCGCGGTCGAAAAATCCACGATCGTCCACGAAAAAATAACGCACGCCCGCGACCGCCGGGCCTTCGCCAATCGCCGGAAAGCGCAGCTTGTCGGCTAGCGTCACCGTCACGCTGGAAACCAGAATCGAGCCAATCTTGTTTCCACGATAGCGCGGCAGCAGCACCGCCACTTCGTGGCCCATCTCGGCCAGCGCCTTGGGCAACGCACCCACGACGTCCGCCAAGCCGCCGGTCTTCGAGTAAGGCAAACCTTCCGATGCAATGAACAAAATTTTCATAAGTCGTCAGCAGAAACGGAAACGGTATCGGAACGCCAGAGCTGCGTCAAGCACACCGTAGCATAGACGATCTCGCCTGTGCTCTTTCCTTTGACTTCGAAGCGGCCAGCCTCAGCTGGGCGCCTTTGTTTTAGTTTTTCCGCCCGCATTGCTACACTCGCAGCACACATGTCACGCCAACGCCTAGGCCAGCATTTCTTCCACGATCTCGGGTGGTGCAAACGGATCCTAGCCGCGCTGCCGCTCGCCCCCCATCAAACCTGGATCGAAATCGGCCCTGGCCACGGCGAAATGACGCAACTCCTCGTCGGCGACGGCCGCCGCATCATGGCTATCGAAACAGACCGAAGGCTAGCCGAAGGCCTACGCGCAACTCGCGACACCGATCCCAGAAAATGGCCCGGCCTGGAAATCGTCACGGCCGATGTCCTCGCGACAAACATCGGCGATTTAGCCACTGGAAAAATTCACATCTACGGAAACCTGCCGTACTACATCACTTCGCCCATTCTGCATCATCTTTTCCGCTGGGCGACGCGGATCGCTTCCATCCACATCGTCGTTCAATTGGAAGTGGCCGAACGCATCGCCGCGCATCCGGGTGTGCGCGACTACGGCTATCTTTCCGCGCTCTGCCAATTTTATGCGCAACCCAAAATCGCGCTGCGCATTCCCCCTGGCGCATTTCGTCCGCCGCCAAAAGTAAAATCGGCGTTGCTAGGCATGACTTTGCCGGGTGAGCAAGCGAACCTCAACATCGTGGGAGAATCCGAAGAAAAGCATTTTCTGGAATTCGTGCAGACCTGCTTCAGCCAAAAACGCAAGACCCTGCGCAATAACTTGCTCGGCGTCGCAAGCGATAAAGGCATCCACGAAGCGATAGCAACCGCCGCCCTGCGCCCCGACGCCCGCGCCGAACAACTAACCCTCGCACAATTCGCCGCGCTCTTCGCCCAGCTCGCGTAGCCACACAACTCATCACGAAGTTTCCATGACCTTGTGATTTGTTCGCGCCGATACTATGACTCTTCGAGGACCGTCTGCAGCCGGTCGGGAAAATTCGACATGATTCCGTCCACACCAGCGGCCGCCACTGCTCGCATCACTTCTGGATCATCCGCGGTCCACGTGGCGACTTGCAAATCCAGCCGGTGCGCTTCCTCCACCAATTTCTGCGTCACCAGATTGGCCTTAGGACAAAGCTGCCGCACGCCCAGTTCGATGGCCACTTTCGCGAAATCGTCGCGCGGCTGATCCACGAGTAAACCCATCATCATCGTGGAATCCACCTGGCGCAGAGCCGTAAGCGTCGACTGGTCGAACGAAATCACGATCGAACGCGCCGTACTTTGCGATTTATGCAACTCCGCGACCAGCGAATGATGCATCCCCCACGCCGCGTCATATTTCACTTCGAGATAGAAAATCACGTCGTGCTCGCTGCCAAATTTCAGCACCTCTTCCAGCGTAGGTATGCGCTGCCCCATGAATTCGCGGTCGAACCACATGCCCGCGTCCAACTGGCGCAGTTCCGCCAACGTGAAATCGTGGACGTTCCCGCGCCCGTTGGTGGTGCGCTCCAGCGTCGCGTCGTGGATCGCCACGAAGCGCGCGTCGCGCGTCAGGTGCAAGTCCGTCTCGATGAATCCCGCGCCGAGCTGCACGGCGCGTTCAAACGCCGCCAACGTATTTTCCGGCGCGTGGCCGGAAGCCCCACGATGCGCGATAACCCAAGGTTTTCGCATAGCCACGGCTATCGTAGCAGAGAACCCAGACCCCACGGCTCTCCGGTATTTACGGTGGTGATGGAAGTTGCACCCCAAAGAAACCGGACTGAAATCGAGTCATATCAGTGCCTGGGTCGTGCAGGCGGGGTCGCTAAACTGCTGCAAAACGTTGCCTAAATTGGATAATGTGTTGGTCAGCGGGAGAAATCTAACGATGGAAGTTACGTCATTCTAGCCTTCGCCGCGGCCGCAAGGCTCACGGCCGTGACTATCCCCAATCGTTCTATGAAGTTAGATGGCTCCGTCCGCGCCCCCTCGGACCGAGTACCTTTGGAAGCCCGATTGCCTTTCCCTATTCGCCTTCTCAGCGGCGTGGGCTCGTCCATTCAACACCCAGGACGTTGCCGCGATCCTTAGTTTCGTATCAAGAGCTGCATCGTGCGTTCGCGAAACGGTCTTTGCGCTCACGCGAATCTGGACGAGCGTTGCAAGCAAGCGCGCATTCTGGGCGAAAGAATGATTTTGACGTAGGAGTGCAATCCGTCGTAGGCTCAGCGGCGAATCCGCCGCTGCCACGCCGGTCGAGTTTGCAGGGTTTGGCGCAGGAGTCTTGGGAATAGCACCGAAAGGCAGCATCGTAATTCAAGCCATGCTAAGGCGCTTGGCGCAGGAAGAACTTGCATTACAAGAAGAGGATTGCAAGAGAGTGAAAGCAACGGGGTCTGTCGAAGCAGCACAGCCGCTACAGCTGAAAGCGGTCGCGCACTGAGGATGTGATTCGGCAGCAACGGCCCTCGTGCCGGTTCTGCTCCACGTCCAGCAACGGAATCTTCGCTCCGCGGAGCGGGCCGCCTCCGGTGCTGGGCAGCTGTGAAAGAGCAGCAACGGTACGCGCTTGGGGAGGGGGACGTGGCGCTTTTCGTTTTGATGGTTGCAGCATTGGTGGTCGCACAAACGTGGCTGGACTGGCGCGACACGAAAAAAGACTGGGTTGTGCCGGAGTGGGTGAAGGGCCTGGCGCTCGCGGGCTGCGTAGCCGCATCACTCACCGCAGCCACTTCGTTCGCATCTTTCTGGCTTCAAGATCCGGCCAACGCTTCGAATAGCACATTCAACTCCGCGATGTTCTGGCCCGAGCTGGGTTTCCTGCTCTGCGCCATGGGCGTAATAATCGTGGCCGTGAGCAAAAAACGCCTGCGCCTGATGCTGATCCTGACAGGCATCCTCACCGCCGCCTTTTGGATCGGCATGACGCTGTCGTAAGCGCGCATTTCTCGCGACAGCAGGCGCGGTCTGTCGTGACGTGACGCACTGCGAGCTGAGGTCCGTGCCGCAGTGCCCCTGCGGTTCTCTGCCTCCTTGCTTCCGTTTCGCTCTGTGCCTCTGTGACTCTATGGCAGGTTCTCTCCGGCACCTCCTTCAACTCCTCGACATTCTCTACTTCCTCCGCCTCCCTACCCCGCCATTCACCGATTCCCCGCCGCCATTCGCCGATTAACACGAGACGCCCCTGATGCCCTGCTCTATTCTCGCCTTATGAACGGCAACGCAATTCGAATCGGAGATGAGACCATGACCAGCACAAATGGCCAGTCGCCCATGAATTCACTACTATCCAGCGCGCGAATCCCCATGGTGGGCGCGGCCTTGCTGATCCTGTTGGGCATCGCTTTCCAACTCGGCGAGCTCGGCTATGGCCATCTTCGCTTGGACAACGTCTGGCTCTTTTCCATGATGCTTGCCGACATTTGGAATATCCTCTCCATGCGCCTGAATCTCCCCAGCGCGGGAGAGGTGCTGCGTTACTGGCCCCTGATTCTCGTGGGCCTGGGTCTCGCAATCTTGCTCGCCACACAGGAAAATCGCTTCTCCGCATCCCGGAGGGGTTAACAGTCATGTCGCCAAGCCGGTCCCACAGTTGGAGCTTCAGCTTCATATTCGGTGTACTCATCGTCGCAGCCGGAGTTGTGCTCCTTCTCAGCCAACAAGGCCTCATCGACGGTGATCGCATTTTCAGCTATTTCTGGCCGGTAGTCATGATCGCCGCCGGTAGCACCATGCTGATTGATTGCCGAGGCCACGGGGGGCGAGGCCTTTGGGGCTTCGTCCTGCTGGCCTCTGGAGTGCTGCTTGTTCTTGAAAATCTCGGTGTGGCACGTATCCACTTCAATACCGTCTGGCCGCTGGTCGTCATCGCTATCGGTGTCTTAATGATCTGGCAAGCCGCCGGGCCGCGCATCCGGCCTGATGGAACTGCAAGGTCCCCGTGGCCAGAGATTTTCGACCGCTGGAGCCGCACCGGTTCCCCGGACGCCGATTTCAACGGTGTTGCAATTCTCGGCGGCTTCAAGCGCCGCATCACCAGCAAAAAATTCAAAGGCGGCAGCGTGTTGTCCGTGATGGGCGGCTTTCAAATTGACCTGCGCCAGGCAGACATGGAAGGTGATTCGGCCACCATCGAAGCCATGTCTTTCATGGGCGGCGGCGAAATCAAAGTTCCGGACGAGTGGCAGGTTTCGATGGAGGGCATCAGCCTGTTCGGCGCGTTCGTTGATGAAACCGATCAGCAAACGCCCGCCGCCGCTGGCACGCAAAAAAAGTTGATCATGAAAGGCGCCAGCCTGTTCGGCGGCATTGTCGTCAAGAATTAAAGCGCGCTCATGCATCCCATACTCAGCCAATTCCGCCGCGTGTTAATTTACCTCCTCGCGTGGATTCCCATCGCAGGGCTGCTGGCTTATCTACTCACCGTCTCCCATGAGATTGGCGCTCACGAAGCAATCGTCCTCTCCGTGCCGCTCTGCCTGCTGTACGCGTTTCTCTGCCTTACTTCGTGGTATTCCTGCCGCGGCAACCCGCTGGAGAAATATGGTCTGGGGCGCTTGATCGCCACTCATCTTACGGCTGCGCTTTTCGCCAGCATCATTTGGGCTGTTGCGGCGGAAAGCTTGGCGAGCACGCTTTCCGGGATGCAATATTTTCCAGGACTGAGCCATCGCTTCCGGCCAGAAGTTCCGCTGGTTATCGTTACCGGTCTGCTGCTCTATCTGCTCTGGGTGACGCTGTATTACGTGATCATCGCGGTGGAAGCTTCGCGCGATGCGGAAGCCCGCGTGATGAAAGCCAGCGTCCTGGCGCGCGAAGCCGAACTGCGCGCGCTGAAAGCTCAAGTGAATCCGCATTTCCTTTTCAACAGTTTAAATTCGATCAGCGCGCTCACTAGTTCCGACGCATCCAAGGCCCGGGAAATGTGCATCCTGCTCGGTGATTTTCTGCGCCGCACCTTGGGCCTGGGGGAAAAAGCCGCGATTCCGCTGGAAGAAGAGCTCTCGCTGATCCGCGCTTTCCTCGCCGTCGAAAAAGTTCGCTTCGGCGCGCGCATTCAGATGGAAGAAAATATTGACGCGACGGCACTGCACGTTCCGGTGCCGCCTCTTCTCCTGCAGCCACTCGTGGAAAATGCGGTGGTGCACGGCATCGCCAACCTCGTCGAGGGCGGATGGATTCACCTGGATGTCCATTCGCAGAACGGCACGCTGACCATCACTGTCGAAAACAGCTTCGATCCCGATGCTCCGCCACGCCGCAAAAGCGGGGTCGGCCTGGTGAATGTCCGCCAGCGTCTGCAGGCGCGCTACGGCAATCAGGCCAGCTTCGCCGTAAAGATGGAAGGCGATCGTTACCGCGTAGCATTGACTCTCCCCACTGAAAGCGAGGCGCAACCGGCATGACCCGCGCAGCCGCAGCAAAAATTCGAGCGGTGATTGTGGACGACGAGGAACTCGCGCGCCAGGTCCTGCGCGAATTCATCTCCGCGCACAGCGAAATCGAACTGATCGCCGAGTGCGCCAACGGTTTCGAAGCCGTCAAAATCGTCACCGAGCAGAAGCCCGACCTCATGTTCCTCGACATTCAGATGCCCAAGCTTGATGGTTTCGAAGTTTTGGAATTGATTGGCAACGATACCGCCGTCGTCTTCGTCACCGCCTATGATAGCTACGCCATCAAAGCTTTCGAAGTTCACGCGGTGGACTATCTTCTGAAGCCCTTCGGCGCTGATCGCTTTGAAGCATCGTTGAAACGCGCCAAAGAGCGCCTCGCAGGCAAACTGCCGGAGGCTGCTCCCTCCGCGTCAGAGTTGGCCGTCGCCGCGCGTCCGCCCGCGCAATTCCTCGATCGCATCGCGGTGCGGGACGGCACTCGCGTCTACATCATTCCACTCGCCAAGCTCGATTACGCCGAAGCCCAGGACGATTACGTCGCTCTAGCCGCCGAAGGCAGGAAACATCTGAAGCAACAAACGATCTCCAGCCTGGAATCCGCGCTCGATCCCTCGCGCTTCATGCGCATCCACCGCTCCTACATCGTCAACCTGGAACGAGTGGCCAAGGTCGAGCCCTACGGCAAAGACAGCCATATCGCAGTGCTCGCAAACGGCACACAGCTGCCAGTCAGCCGAGCAGGCTATGCCCGTCTCCGCACCTTCCTCGACCAGTAAAAAACCGCGCCAAAATCTCAATTTGTTACACGCCCCAGTCCTAGAACTTCTACTACGCGCCGTTCGCCCATTGTTGACGACCTGTATATTGCGGCACGCGTCCATTCGTAGTAATGTCCCGCCATGCCCCGCCCTTCCTCGCGACGGTCCCCCCGGCATCGCAGTAAGGGCATGCAAAGGAGAGGTAGGAAAATGGCATCCCCGGCCGACGCAAAAGCCAACAGTTCATCCGCCAAGGAAAACGCGGAAGGCGCCAATGTAGACAAGATCCGCGACATCTTATTCGGCTCGCAGATGCGCGATTACGAAAAGCGCTTCGTTCGCCTGGAAGAAACCGTCACCAAGGCCATCGAGACTCTGCGCGAGGATATGACCAAGCGCCTCGACACCCTCGGCAGCTACATCAAGGAAGAAACGGATTCCCTAGGGCAGCGCGTCAAGGCGGAAAAGTCCGAGCGCGCCGAAGGCCTGAAAGAACTGACGCGCGAAATGAAGGACACCGGAAAGATCGTCGAGAAAAAGCTCTCGCAACTCGAAGACCAGATGTCCGACGGCCACGCGGAACTGCGCGCCAAGCTGCTTGAACACTCGAAATCAGTCTCCGCGGAAATTGATAAGCTGCGCCGCGATTCCACCGCGGCCCTGAACCGCGAAGTTGAAGTTTTGCGCGATGAGAAGACTGACCGCGCCGGCCTGGCCGACTTGTTCAACGAATTCTCGCTGCGACTCAAGAATAAATTCGAGCTGCCCGGAGAGTAACCGAAGAGTGGCCAAAAGACTTGCCGGAAGAATCGCCGGCGAGCGCATCGGTAACGCGCGGATTCAGCGGGTTGTGTTGTGAGCCCGCAGGCGAAACCTTCACCCTCCCAATATGGCCGAGCAAGCGCAACGCCGCGCCTTCGAGGCGCAGGCCCAGGAAAAACCGACGCACAATAACCACGCGTACGAAGAGCTGCGCCACTTAATCGTCGCGCCCGAACAAGAAGGCATTGCCACGATCCAGGAGCGCCTCGATAACCTCGAAAAACGCACGGCAGATGTCAGCGTCGTAGTCGCCGAAGCCATTCAGATGCGCCGCGAAAAGGGCGATGACCTCGCTCTGGCCGCCGCACTCGCTCCCACCATCCAGGAAACCCTGCGCGAATCCGTGCGCCGCGATCCGCACGTTCTCGCTGACGCCCTTTTCCCCGTAATGGGCCCCGCGATCCGCAAATCAATCGCTGAAACTTTGCGCGGGATGCTCGAATCCTTCAACGAAGCTCTGGAGCACAGCCTCTCCTGGCGCGGAATTAAATGGCGCATCGAGGGTTTCCGCACCGGCAAACCGTTCGCCGAAATTGTTCTGATGCACAGCCTGCTCTATCGCGTCGAACAGGTTTTCCTGATTCATCGCGAAACCGGCCTGGTCCTGAATCACGTTGTCGCTCCGTCCGCGCCTGCGCAAGACGCTGCTATGGTCGCGGGGCTCCTCTCCGCGATTCAACAGTTTGCGCGCGACTCCTTCCAGCCTGGGCAAACCGAAAACCTCGGCAACATGACCTTCGACGAATTGCAGATCCGTGTCGTCAGCGGTCCAAACGCCGTAATCGCGGCGGCGATTCGCGGCCACGCGCCCGAAGCCTACAACCTGGCGATGAACGAAACTCTGGAAGAAATTCAGCGCCATTACAGTTCCGCGCTGGCGCATTTCACGGGCGATCCGGGCCCGTTCCGCGCTGCGGAGCCTCAGATCGCGCGCCTGCTCGAGACACAGTATCGCGAGAAGCCGCCGGAAACGCGCAGGCCGCGCGCAGCAATGATTGCAGGCGCGATTGCCGCGGTGCTGCTGCTCGGTTGGGCCGGCTACTCCACCTACTTGCTGATCGAATGGTCGCGATTCTTATCGGAGTTGCGCAAACAGCCGGGCATCGTCGTGGTTTCCTATACGAAAGATGGCCGCACGTTTCATATTCAAGGATTCCGCGATCCACTCTCCGAAGATCCCAAGAAATTAATCTCTCAGGCCGGCCTCGATCCCGATTCTGCGGACCTGCAACTCGCACCCTACTATTCGCTCGATGACGCCATCGTCGCCAGGCGTGCTACGGCGTTGCTGCATCCGCCTGCGGGCGTCACGCTTAGCGCAAAAAACGGTGAGCTGATTCCCGAAGGCAGCGCTCCGCAGAACTGGATCGCGCAGCTCGAAGAAAAAGCGCCCTGGATTGCCGGCGTCAGCCGAGTGGATGAATCCCATTTGCAGAATTCGAGTTTGCGGCAATTGAATGCGCTCCGGGGCACACTCGAATCCGTCGTCCTGCTGTTCCCTCTCGGTCGCGCGGAGCTGGATTCTGGACAGGAAACCAACCTCGCTCAATCCGAGAAAAATATTCGCGCTCTTATCGCACAGGCCGTGCCTTTGCGCCAGGTTGTGACCGTGGAATTGGTTGGCCACACCGATATCACAGGAGTCGAGGCCGCCAATCTTACGCTCAGCCGCGAGCGAGCGGACCAAATTCGCGCAGCGCTGCTGCACAACGGCGTCAATTCGGCCATCCTGCTTCCGCGCGGCGTCGGCACTTCGCAGCCTCTGCACGATGAAAGCAGCGAAGAAGGCCGCCGCCTCAATCGCAGCGTCACCTTCAAAGTCACACTCTCTCCCCTACCCGCCGCCGGCACTGCCAGCAGTGCGTCAGGCGCTGCTCCCGCAAACTGAGCGAGACATCGGGATGCTCCAGAAGAAAGTCTGCATGCTCGGCTCCTTCTCGGTCGGCAAATCCAGTCTCGTGCGGCGCTTTGTCGAAAGCATGTTCGACGAGCAATACCACACGACCATCGGCGTGAAAGTGGATAAGAAAGTGGTGAACGCCAATGACGAAGACTTGACGCTGGTCCTCTGGGATATTTACGGTGAAGATGTGTTCCAGAAAATGCGCATGTCCTATCTGCGCGGGATGCACGGCTATCTTCTGGTCGTGGACGGCACGCGTCGCCAAACTCTCGACGATGCGCTCAGATTGAACGATCGCGTAGTCAGCGAAATCGGAAAAGTTCCCGCGGTGCTGGCCCTGAATAAGTTTGATCTCACCGATCAATGGGAAATCGAACCTGATCGCGAAACGCAGTTGGCGGCAGCGGGCTGGACGCTGGAGCGTACGAGCGCGAAAACAGGCGACGCCGTTGAAAAGGCTTTTCTGCATCTGGCGCAGGCGATAATGGCTAAATAAATGCCCGCAAATTCCATCTTCGAATCCTTCCTCGCCGGCCAAGGATACGCGCTGTTTGAATATGCCGGCGATGGCGATTTCTGCCTCATCGGCGAATGGCCCGACTGGTGCGCAAATATTTGGGGAGCCCAACCCAGCGGCGACCAGCGGATTGGTCTAACCGACAAATCACCATTCCTTGAGAATTTCCTCGTGGATGCCAAAGAATTCTGGCGTGCGAGCTCGCCCGGCTCGGTGAATTCCGGCAATTGGATCGAACAGGGCGCGGATGGCCGCGAAATTCCACTCGAAGCTTCCGCGCGCGCGCTCGACGGAAAACGCGTTCTGCTGATTCAGAACCTTTCGGAAACGTTCGATCAACAGCAGCAGTGGTTCCAGACCGCGAGGAATTCCCTGCTCGAACACGAAAAGCTCCGGAAGGAGATTCAGAAGAAGGAAATTCTGCTGCACTGCATCGTGCACGACCTGACGCAGCCGCTCGGCGCCATGAACGGAGTGTTTCACCTGCTCGAGCGTGAAAATCTTCCGGCTGAATTGCGCAAATACGTGAAGGCCGGCGAGCGCGAATCGCAGCGCCAGGAATTGATGATTCGCGGGATCCTCCAAGCTTTTTCCAGCGACCTCGTCGCGCAGCAAGCGCGCGAAACAAGCACTCACGAAGCGCCGGACTTGCTCGCTTGCGCCAAAGAGGCGCTCAAGGAATTCTCTCCGGCGTTTCGCGAACGGCATATTCGCCTGACTCTGGGTGCTCACGCGGATGGTTCCCGTGGCTGGCGCGTGGCCGGTGATACTTCGCGCATCGATCGCATATTCGGCAATTTGCTGGAAAACGCCATGCGCTACGCGCCGAAAGGAACTTCCGTCACGATTGGCTTGCAAGATCTCGACGGCTTTGTGTTCGCCTATGTGGACGATGAAGGCCCCGGCCTGCCTCCCGATCAGCGGCCGGATCAACTATTCGCGCTTTTTTCCAAAGGCAAGACGCACGCCGGGAAAGCCGGCCTCGGGCTTTATTTCTGCAAGATCACCGTCGAACGCTGGGGCGGCGCCATCGGCGCGGAAACGCGCGAGGGTGGCGGCTCGCGCTTCTGGTTCCGCTTGCCGCGCGTCGCAGCAACCGCGAACAGCGTAGCGCAGCCGGCAGGACACCAGAAATCCGTGGATAAAGAAAAGTCGCACAAATTTAAGAAAGGCGAAAAATCACTGCGCATCCTGGTCACGGACGATGCCGAACTCAATCGCGAGCTCATTATCGAGCTATTGAAGAAACGCGGGCACGTCGCCGAAGGCGTGGCCGACGGTCGCCAAGCCCTTGCCGCGCTGGAAAAGAACAGTTTCGATGTGGTGCTGATGGATGAAGAAATGCCAGGCATGACCGGACTGCAAACCACCGCTGCGATCCGGCGCAGCGAAGCCGCCACCGGAAAACATCAGATCATCATCGGCATCTCCGGCCACGCCACGGACGACGACGAGCATCGCTTTCGCGAAGCCGGAATGGACTCATCTCTCGCCAAACCCGTGGACCTCAAGACGCTGTACAACGCCGTGGAATCAGCGGCGCAGAATTTGCACCCGAGCTCCCCACGTCCCCAGCCTGAAGCGGAACGCGTCGCGGGGGCTGTGTCATCCGCGCCGCCGCGAACGAGCGCGAATTCCACACCCGATTCCGCCGCGAATTCGCCGGCAGATTCCGAGGATATCGTCACGCATTTGCGCCGCACGACGGGAGGAAATGAAAAGCTGATTCGCTCGCTCGCTGCGACATTTCTCGTCGATGCTCCGAAGGCGCTCGGACGCATCCGCGCCGCCGTCGCGAAGAAGAACGCAACAGAGCTCGCCAGCGCCGCTCACCTGCTGAAAGGTACGCTCGCCATTTTCGGTGCGCCCAAAGCTGTCGCCGCCGCGCGCAATCTCGAGGCCCTGGGCCGCGCGGACAACGTGCGCGAAACGTCTGCAGCCTTGCGCGCCCTGGAATCCGAATTCGCTCTCGTCCAGCAAGAACTTCGCGCGATTCACTCTTCGTTGCGGACCAAAATAAAATCGCGGCCCAAGCCAAAGGCTGCGCGCAAGCGCAAACGCGCGCACTAGCGGCCCGATCACGTTAGCCGCTCGATTCTGACGAGAGATTCATCCCATCGAAAGCTCCTCTCGCAAGACATCGACTCTTGCTGACTAAACAAGCAACCACTTCGCGCGCGCTCTTGCCGCTCAGGCACTCCGGCGCGATACTCGAACGCATGAATCGAAGGATCGCATCCGTTGCCGGCCTCGCCGCGCTGGCGTGTGTGCTGTCGGCTGGGTCGGCGCGCGCGGATGAGATCAAACTCAAGGACGGCTCGAAGATTAACGGCACGATCGTCGGCTTCGAGGACAATTCCTTCAAGGTGAAGACGAGTTATGGCTTCGCCGTGGTGCAAAAGGATCAGGTCGTTTCCATCACGGTCACTGACGCCGCGCCGAAACCAGAGACTGACAGCACGAAGAAGCCGGAGCCGGCGACCGCGAAGAAGTCCGATGCAGAGGCAGTGAAAAAGCCCGAGCCCGCAGCGGCCAAAACGACTGTCGCCGCGCCAGCGCCGAAAACGGAAAAGGCCGAGCACGCCTCCGCACCGCCAGCGTCAGCAACCCCGACAACGACGACGCAAGGCAAAACTCAGCAGCCGCAATCTGCAGCTTCCGCAGACGATACTGTAGTCGAGTATCCGCACACGGACCCTGCGACTTCGTCCGCGAAGAATTCCGCGCAGCCTGCGCCAGCGGCGTCGGGCTCCTCGACTGCATCGGGCGCGCCAACTTCTGTCGCAGCGGCTGCGCCGCCGAGACCCGCTCCGCCGGAACCGATGCGCGAGGAAGTTAGCGGCAACCTCTACACCAATGACACGTATGGTTTCCGCATGTACAAACCGCCGACGTGGAAGCTGATCGAGGGCGCGCGCACGATTTTGCCGGGATCGATTACGGCATTGGGAACGGACGATCAGAACACTTATCTCTTAATCGGGCAGGAACCGAGCGGGAAATCGCTGGCGAACGATATTGCTGCAACGGAGCAGCGGCTGCATGAAGTGATGGAAAACTTTCGGCCGCTGGGTGAGAAGCAAGTGATGATTTCTGGAGTCTCCGCCACGGAGCGGCGTTTTCGCGGCAGCGTGGATGCGCGCGACTGGTCTGGCATCGTGGTTTACATTCCGCGTGGGACCCGCGTGTACACAGTTTTCGGGATGACGCTCGCGGACACCGACCTCGTTCAGATCCAGGAGAATGTGATTTCCCGCGCCATCACCAGCCTGCAATTCACTAAATAGTTCCGACATTAGTTCCGGCCCTGAAATCATTTGTCCCGCTTGCGCAGTCCATCTGCTCACAAATCATCCGGGCATTGCTGAAACCATGAACACAATCCAAAGTAACTGACGAAAGACAAGTAGAAGGGCAGCGAAGAAGGCCTCACCGTTCACCTCGCGCAGACAATCGACGATTGCCATTAAATTAACGATGTTGCCAGCGACAGCAAACAACGCGAGAGATAAATTCGGAATGTGATGAAGCACGGGAAAGTAAGCCAGAACCAAGAACGTCAGTAAGATCGCTGCAGACGATAGCATCCCCAGTCGAAGTCCTATCTGCAGCCGTCGAACACCAAGCTCCGACGCGTCCGAAGGATGGGATTTTATGTAAGTTCCCATCACAACGATTGCCGCCATCACAACAAAAGTGACAACGATCATTGCGCTCATCTCACGACTTGAATTTTAGTCTTTGTCGCGCGTCAGAATTTTGTTACTTCGCTGAAATGGAAATTGTTGATCTTCATGGCCGGGACTACCATTTCGAAGGATTCTTCGCCGGCGGCGCGGACGGCGGGGCCTAGCATCTCGACGTTCGCGAGGGCTTCGATCACGCTTTGATTGAAGCGGAAATTGCGAATGCCCCCGGCTACGCGGCCGTTTTCAACGAGGAACGTGCCGTCGCGCGTCATGCCGGTCAAAACTTTTTCGTACGGGTCCACTTCGCGGATGTACCACAGGCGCGTGACCAGGATTCCGCGCTCCGTCGAGCGGATCATATCGTCCACGGATTTGTCGCCGCCGGAAAATACCAGGTTCATGGGGGCTTCACCGAATTCGTTGGGCAGCGTGAAGCCGTGGCCGGTGGGTTTGGTTTTCATTTTTTTCGCGGTGGCGCGCGAATAAACCAGATTCTTCGGCACACCGCGGTCTACCAGCAAAACTTTCTGCCGTGGCAAGCCTTCGCCGTCCCATGGCGCGCCGATTTGCAGCAGATGATAGACATCGTCCCACAGCGTGATGTTGTCGCCGAAAATCTTTTTGCCCATGCGATCATTCAGGCAGGAACGCTTGTCGAGAACGCCTGTGCCCGCAAAATCATAGAAAATCGAACCGACTAGATCGAGCACGGCGGACGGTTCCAGAATCGCGGTGTAGCGTCCGGGGGCGAGTTCCTGCGGCTTGCGCGAGCCTGCCGCTTTTTCGCTGGCGCTCTCGAACAGCGCGTCCGGATCAATATTCAAAATGTCCGCGGAGTTGGCCTTGGCCCAACCGGAAGAATTGTCTTCGAGAATGGTGACGGAAAATTCCGCGCGAGTGTGCTCGTGGCGCGCGAAAAGTCCCTTGGAATTTGCCAGTACGTTCTGCACGAAACCGGTAGTGAAAATTCCGGCGGCGGTTTGGTTCGCAGCGTCGGCCATTTTGCAGACGCGCGCTACGGCGCGGGCGCGGTCTTGCGGAGTGGCCGCCACTGTGGAGCGATAGAAATTCGTCACCTTTTGATATTTCTGCGGGCCGAGCATCGGAAGCAGGTCGGGATTTTCGGGTTGGTTGCGCGCCAGGCTGATGGCGGCAGCAATCGCGCGGCGGAGGGATTCTTCGTCGGTTTTGTTGGTGGTGGCGCGGGCGGTGCGGCCGTCCACGACGGCGCGCACGGAGATGCCTAGAGTGTGCTCGGCGACGTTTTGATGAATGCTATTGTTGGCGAAGCGGGTCAGGGCGTCGACCGTCGCGTCAATTTCTACCTCGGTTTCGTCGGCGTCGCTCCATTTAATGATGCGTTCGGCGATGTGCTCGAGTTCTGAGGCGGTGAAGCGCGCGCCGCTGGGATGGTTCGAGGATTGGGCTGCGGAGGCTCGCCGCGGTTGCTTGGTTGCCGATTTCTTCCTGGCTTTTGCCATTTTTCAGTTTTTGCCGTCGCGCTATGGTTGCGAAAAGTAAAAAACAACGTCAACCACGCCCGCCTAAAAAGAAACAGCAGGCGGCCGCTACAAAGTCAACTGCAACAACTTCAAAGTCAAAAACAACACCCAACGCACAGGCAAGATTGCCTATGCTACCGGCTACTTCGCAAAGGCGACTCCTACTTTAATGTTTCTAAAACGGGCGGGGGACGCGCCGTGGCCTGTGCCCATGGTTTGCATGGGTTGGCCTTTGCCGCAATTGGGTGTGCCCCAGAGCGTCCAGTGATCTCGCGAGCAGATTGCGTCGCAGCTGTTCCAGAATTCGGTTGTGATGCCGCTGTAGCTGGGATTCTTTATCATGCGGCCGAGCTTGCCGCCTTTTATTTCCCAGCCGATTTCCGTGGAGAACTGAAAATGATAGCGGCGATCGTCAATGGACCAGGAGCGGTTGGTCTCCATCAGGATCGCGTCGTCGGTATCGGCGATCAGATCGTCGTAATTCCACGTGCCGGGGTTGATGCTGATGTTGGTCATGCGAATCATTGGCAGACGATTCCAGGATTCAGTGCGCATGGTGCCGCCGGAGCGCGTTTCGCCGATGGCGGAGGCCAGTTCGCGATTGCTGAGATAGCCGGTGAACAGGCCGTCGGTGATGATGGGCGTGCACTGCGCGGGGACGCCTTCGTCGTCGTAGGCAAATGTGCCGAGGCCCGGGCCGTGTTCGAGGCGCGCATCGGCGACGACGTTCACGATGTCCGAGCCGTATTTGAGTTTGCGCAGTTTTTCGATGGTGAGAAAACTCATGCCGGCGAAATTTGCTTCCTGACCGAGGACGCGATCGAGTTCGACGGGATGGCCGATGGATTCGTGAATCTGCAGGCCCAGTTGCGAGCCGCCGAGAATAATTGTCTTGCTGCCTTCGGGACACTGCGCGGCGGAGTGCAGCGCGACGGCTTCTTCGGCGGTGCGCTGCGCGTTGCCCACCAGGTTGAGACCTTCGACCAACTCGTAACCCTGCAAAGCATGCTGGCCACCGAAACTAGTTGGATACGAACGCTTCTGAATTTCGGTTCCCGCAAAACTGGTAGCTACGATTCCCGCGCCGGAATGCATCTTCACCTGATGGATCACCGAACCGATGCTGGAAACGAAGAGCTGGTCGATGCGCTTGAACGACATCGAGCCTTCGGCGAGAGTGACGCCTTTTACGCGCATCATTTCTTTATCGGCTGCGAGCAGCACGGCGATCTGGCGTTCGACCGGAATGCGAAAGGGATCTTTCAGGAACGGATTCTGCCACGTATCCACGTGCGGTTTTTCGGGAGCGAGCGCGACGTCGGCGCGTTTCGCGAGTGCCGAGGCTTTGGCTATCGCGACAGCCTCGGCGGCGCACGCCTGGATGCCTTCGCGCGTGAGGCGGTCGGTAGAGGCAAAGCCCCAGGCGCCGCCGGCGATCACGCGGATGCCGATGCCGAGTGTTTCGGATTCGACGAGCGTGCCGACTTCGCCGTTCTTGGTGCCGATTTCGCGCTGGCGGATGTCCATGACGCGCGCGTCGGAATACGTGGCGCCGCGGCGCTTGGCCGTTTCGATGGCCCAGGCGGTCCAGTCTTGCATCATGCGCGGGGGAGCCGCGGTTGCGGCGTTGGGAGTGGTGCGGCGTCAAAAGTGCAAAAAAAGTAGCGATTAGAACCGGTCGCTGTTGTTTCTTTTGAATGAGTTACGGCGGTTTCTAATACTTGGGCACCAGCCGTTAGAACGTCGGCTGTGGAACATGGCTCGAGGGGGCCCTGAGTGGTGTAACTACAGGCTCGAGCGCCCTGGACATCAAGCCCCGATTCGTACTGGTCGTCGTTGCGTAAAAAAATCATCGCGCTATTTTAGAGAGAGCGCGGGGAGAATGCAAACGATGCTGTGTGTCCATGGAGAGGGTCGGGGTGAGTGTGGCAGGGACAGGAGTTTACAGTTGAAAGTTGGAAGTCCACGGGATCAGCATCGTGGCAAGCTGGGGCTCAGCAAACAGCGCCCCTACCAAGAAAAGGCAACGAAAAAGACAAGGAGCCTGAGAGACGCAAACGGCCGCACACCGACATTGCCTCCCATGGACGAAGACCGAGAAAGATCCTTCGCCCCGCTCAGGATAACGGCGCTTTTCGAATCACACGGGGCTACCGCGTAGGTGGCGTTTGGGCTAGTTGGGCGGCGAAATCTGGATAGTCTTGTTTCATAGAGGCGGCGAAATCGGCTTTCATTTTGGCGCGGGTGGATGCGGGCCAGAGGTCGAGGTCGGCGATGGCGGCGTCGTACTGGTGGCAGAAGACGTGTTGGGCGGCGCGGGCTAGTACGGCGCTAGCGATTTCCTCGGTATCGGCGGGTTTGTCTGGCTGTGGAATGGATTGCATGAGCGAGAGATTTTCTGGCGAGAGTATGCCGGTCCAGTGGCGGAAGTCGCTGTTCTTATCGCTGAAGATGCGCGCGCAGAATTCTGGCGTGGCGTCCGCGAGTTTGCCTTCGCGCACGCGGTAGACGCGTTCGGCGAAAGGGCGGCTGGCCATGGAAAAATCGCCGCCGGGACCCTGGGTGCGGACCCAGATGATCATTTTGCCTTGCGGGTCCTTTTCGAACTGGACGAGGCCGTCTTGCGGGATGTCGAAGAGTTTGTGCGGTTTCGGGTAGAGCGAGATTACGTTGTATTCCCAGCAGCAGTGATTTCCGCCGCCAGTGTCGGTCATGAAGACGACTTCGGGATGGCCGTCGTCGTCGAAATCCTGGCCGCTGAGGTGTTCGTCGAAGGTGACGTTGAAGCCGCTGGTGCGGTAGACGACTTTTCCTTCGGGGTTGTAGATGGCGGCGGTGCAGACGAATTCGGTGGGTTCGGCGCTGTGCACGGGGCCCAGGGAGATTTGGTAGCCGTCCCCGAGTTTGCGTTTGAAGGATTGCGTCGAGAGCGGGTAGGCGCGGCAGGCGATTTCGGGTTCAGCATGCGACGGGATCGTTTGGGCGCTTTGGGCGGAGGTGGCGCTGGTGGGGACAAGGATTGCGGCGAGGATGATGAGCGGTGCGAGTTGGAGCGAGCGCATGTGAGTAGGATGAGGCCGGACGGTTGCGGTTGCGCGCGCGAGTGACGTGAAAGTGATGGATGGAGAAAAAGCGGTGCGGGTCCCGCTTTGCGGGACCCGCACCTACGAAAACAACGACCACGCTCGCCGCGCGCGGCTAACGTGCGGCTGAAATGCCCAACACGCAGACGATGCGGCTTGCTGCGGCTTGCACAGACAAGATTGTCTATGCTACCAGTGGCTACGTTCCTTCGGACCAGCTGGCTAGGTAGTGTTCTTGGTCGGCTGTTAGTTTGTCTACCAGGACACCCATGGAGTCTAGTTTTAGCTTGGCGATCTGGCGGTCGATGGGTTCGGGGACTGAATAAACTTGCGGCTTCAGGTCCTTGGCGTTTTTCACCATGTATTCCGAGGCCAGGGCCTGGTTGGCGAAGCTCATGTCCATCACGACGGCGGGGTGGCCTTCGGCGGCGGCTAGATTGATGAGGCGGCCTTCGCCTAGGAGATAGATCTTGCGGCCGTCCTTCATGGCGTATTCGTCCACGAAAGGGCGCGCGGGCTTTTTGGAGCTGGACATTTTTTCCAGCGCGGCGATGTCGATTTCGACGTTGAAGTGGCCGGAATTACAGATCACCGCGCCATCGTTCATTTTTTCGAAGTGTTCCTGGGCGATTACGGACTTGTTGCCCGTGACGGTGACGAAAATTTCGCCGATCTTGGCGGCGTCGGCCATGGGCATTACGCGGAAGCCGTCCATGATGGCTTCGAGCGCGCGCGTGGGATTGATTTCGGTGACGATTACATCGGCGCCGTGACCTTTGGCGCGCATGGCGACGCCTCGTCCGCACCAGCCGTAGCCGGCGACGACTACGCGCATGCCGGCTAGCAGCATGTTGGTGGCGCGAATGATGCCGTCGAGTGTGGATTGGCCTGTGCCGTAGCGATTGTCGAAGAGATGCTTGGTGAGCGCGTCGTTCACAGCGATGACGGGATACTTCAGGGTGCCGTCTTTCGCCATGGCGCGCAGACGGATTACGCCGGTGGTGGTTTCTTCTGTGCCGCCGATCACGTTTTTGACTAGGTCGGGATGCTTGGTGAGGAGTTGGGTGACCAGGTCGGCGCCGTCGTCCATGGTGATCTGTGGCTTGTGGTCGATTGCGGCGGCGATGTGCGCGTAGTAGGTGGCGTTGTCTTCACCTTTGATGGCATAGGTGGGGATGCCGTAGTCCTTCACTAGGGATGCGGCGACTTCGTCTTGTGTGGAGAGTGGATTCGAGCCGCAGAGGACCACGTCGGCGCCGCCGTCACGCAGAGTGATTGCGAGGTTTGCGGTTTCACTGGTGACGTGAAGGCAGGCGGACATGCGAATGCCTTTTAGGGGTTGGTCCTTTATGAACTGCTTGCGGATTAGTTGCAGGACGGGCATTTGTTGATTGGCCCATTCGATTTTGCGTTTACCTTTTTCCGCGAGGGTGATGTCTTTTACATCGCCGGCTAGCTTGGTTGCTGTTTCCACTGGAGACTCCCTTTAAATTTTAGGTGCGTGATGTACGGCTAAATCCTTTTTTACCGCAGAGACGCAGAGGGCGCAGAAAAAACCAAAGTCAAAATCGCCCGCCGGAAGGCGGACGCTACAACTCCAAAGCCGACGCAGCCGGTGAGACAGCGCCGCCACGAGCGGCGGTTCTGAGACCCCGCCCCTACGAATTCAACTGCAAAGAGCCGGCAAGACGCCGGTGCTACTTAACTGCGAGAGACTGCAACGGCGCCGCGGGAGCTGGCTTCTTTGCGGATGGCTTCGGCTTTGTCGGTGCGCTCCCAGGTGAAGCCGGGGCCGGTACGGCCGAAGTGGCCGTAGGACGCTGTGGGCCGGTAAATCGGGCGGCGCAGGTCGAGCGTCTCGATGATGCCTTTGGGCGTTAATTTGAAGAAAGCGCGGATCAGTTCGGTGATCTGCGAATTCGGGATGGTGCCGGTGCCGAATGTATCGGCCATCACGGAAACGGGCTCGGCGACGCCGATGGCGTAGGCTAGTTGGACTTCCACTTTGGTGGCCAGGCCGGCGGCGACGAGATTTTTCGCGACGTAGCGGGCCATGTAGCAGGCGGAGCGGTCAACTTTGGTCGCGTCCTTGCCGGATAGAGCGCCACCACCGTGGCGGCTGTAGCCACCGTAAGTATCGACAATGATCTTGCGACCCGTGAGGCCGGCGTCGCCCATGGGACCGCCGGTGACGAAGCGGCCGGTGGGATTGATGTGGTACTTCGTATTTTTGTCCACCATGGCCGCGGGGAGCACCGGATCGATTACGTGCTTGCGCACGGCGTGTTGGAGATCTTTGAGTGAAACCTTGTCGCTGTGCTGCGTGGAGATGACTACAGTGTCTACCCGGGCCGGGCGGCCATCAATATATTCAATGGTGACCTGGGATTTTCCATCGGGGCGGAGGAAATCGACGACGTTCTGCTTACGGACCTCGGCGAGTTTGTGCGTGAGGCTATGCGCGAGTTGGATGGGCATGGGCATCAGCTCAGGCGTTTCGTCGCAGGCGTAGCCGAACATCAGGCCCTGGTCGCCGGCGCCGCCGGTGTCTACGCCCATGGCGATGTCTGGAGATTGTTTATGGATGGTGCAGATGACGCCGCAGGTTTCGGCGTCGAAACCGTACTTCGCGCGGGTGTAGCCGACGTCGCGGATGACTTCGCGGGCGAGGTCGGAGAAATCAACGTAGGTCGTGGTGGTGATTTCTCCGGCGACGACTACCAGGCCAGTGGTGACTAGGGTTTCGCAGGCTACGCGGCCCATGGGATCGTCGGTGACGACGGCGTCGAGGACGGCGTCTGAAATCTGGTCGGCGATTTTATCGGGATGACCCTCGGTTACCGATTCCGAGGTGAAGAGAAACTTTTCGTCGTGGTGAGCCAAAACAGTATCCTCCAGCGGAATTGTTGCAATTCGGGGGCCCCTAGTGCGTGAGCGACAGTTTGCCCAAAAAAGCAGGCTAGCATGGGGGTTTGGGGGTGTCAAACTTTTGCATCGAAAGGCCTTAAATCGAAGGTGAATGGTCGCGAAAGCAGGGGGAATTGTGCGTTGGTGGATGGAGTATGGCTGGCGATGGGGAATTTGATTGCCAACTTAGGGAAAGGGCGGGGCTGATTGGCGCTTGACGAATTGCCGGCGGCGATCAGATGTCGTTGCTTCAGGGGCTGAAGCCCCGCCCTTCCTGATGCGGTGCGTGAACGGGGGCTACGCCGTGTCCCGGCGGTAGAGCAAGTAGGCGCGGATAAACGGGTCCAGGTCGCCGTCGAGGACTTTCTGGATGTCGCCTCGTTCGACTTTGGTGCGGTGGTCCTTGATTAGTTGATACGGCTGCATGGTGTAGGAGCGGATCTGGCTGCCGAAACTGATTTCGGGTTTGGAGGCGTCGAGTTTGTTGAGCGCGTCGCGGCGTTTTTCTAGTTCGAGTTCGTAGAGTTGCGAGCGCAGAACTTTCATCGCGATTTCGCGGTTCTTGTGCTGGCTGCGCTCGTTCTGGCACTGGACGACGATGCCGGACGGGAGGTGCGTGATGCGGACGGCGGATTCGACTTTGTTGACGTTCTGGCCGCCGTGGCCGCCGGCGCGGAAGGTGTCAATGCGCAGGTCGTCGGGCTTGACGTTGATCTCGATGCGATCGTCGATTTCAGGGATTACGAACGCGGAGGCGAACGAGGTGTGGCGGCGCGCGGCTTGGTCGAAGGGCGAGATGCGCACCAGGCGATGGACACCGCTTTCGCCGGCGAGCATGCCGTAGGCGTTTTCGCCTTCGATCTGGACCGTGGCGGATTTGATGCCGGCTTCTTCGCCGGGAGTGGAATCGAGGATCGTGGCGCGAAAACCTTTTTGCTCAGCCCAGCGCAGATACATGCGGAGGAGCATTTCGGCCCAGTCTTGGGATTCGGTGCCGCCAGCGCCGGGTTTTACGGTGACGATGGCGTTGAGGCTGTCGTTTTCACCGGCTAAGAGCGTTTTTGTTTCCAGGTCGGAGACGTAGGCGTCGGCTGAGGCGATTTCTTTGGCGACGTCTTCGAGGAGCCCCGCGCGTTGGGCGTCGTCCTCTTCTTCCTGGGCTAGGCCTAGATAGGTTTCGATGTCGCTCCTTTTTGAGTCGAGAGCTACTTCGGCGTTTACGCGGTCTTCTACGGCTTTGCGTTGTTGCAGGGTGGCTTGCGCTTTTTCCTGGTCCTGCCAGAAATTGGGGTCGCTGGTTTTTGCTTCGAAATCGGCTAGTTGTTTGCGGGCGGATTCTGCGTCAAAGAAAGCTCCGCACGAGCTGGATGCGTTTGTTCAGCTCGGCGAAGCGTTGTTGGAGGTCTTCGATGTGTTCGGCCATGGGGTGTCTCTATGTTAATTGATTTTTCATGCGGTGTCATTGGGAGCCGGAGCTAGACGCGCCGCGGAGCGCTGACATTGTAGGTCCGGGTCTGAGACCCGCAGCTACGGATTCAACAGCGCGCGGCGTTACGTGGAATGGCGATTCACGAAGGCCATGGCTAGCAGAAGGATGGTCAAGGCTACGCAGAGCCAGCTGAACCAGTCGCCGAATCGCGCGTACGGGGTTAGGTCGCTGCGGAAATCGTAGGGGGCGTCCAGTTGGCTGCGGACGTCGAGGGCTAGTTGAGCGGCGGTGCGGCCGTAGGGATCGATGGATTCGGTGTAGCCGTTGTTGGTGTCGCGCAGGAGCCAGCGGCGATTCTCTACTGCGCGGACGCGGGCCATCGCCATGTGCTGTTCGGGTGCGGAGGAGCGGCCGAACCAACCGTCGTTGGAAATGGTGACTAGCAATTGCGCGCCGTTGGCGGTGAAGTGACGGACTTCGCTCGGGAAAATTGCTTCGTAACAGATAAAGGTGCCGAATTTTCCTTGCGGCAGCTGTGCGACGCCGTACGTGGAGCCGGGAGTGAAATCGGAAATGTCGGCGGTGAGTTTTTTTGCGAACGTTAGCCAGCCGCGCAGGGGGACGTATTCGCCGAACGGGAGCAGGTGAATTTTGTCGTAGCTGAAGATGCGCTGACCTTGGGGATTCAGCAGGTCTGCGCTGTTCGATGCGAGCCACCTCCCTTCCGCGTCTCGTTTCCAATCCACCACGCCTACCAGAAAATAATTTCCGGATTCTTGCGCGATGCGTTGGGCGCGCTCGGCGAAGGGCGGCTCCGTGAATGAAAAGGGGGCGGGGACTTCGGGCCAGATGATAATGCCGGGGATCTGATGCGCGGCATCGACGCTGATGTGTTCGAGCTGGTCGAGTTCGCCAGCGTGGACTTGCAGCCAATCGGGCGGATAACTTTCGGACTGGGGGAAATTGGTTTGCACCAGGTGCGCTACGGAATGGGGAGTCACCGTGGGAATCAGGTGCGGGCCGATTAGCGCGACGAGCACCAAGACGATCGTCACGGTTGCGACTGTGGTCCACGCGCGCCGTGTCTTCACAAGCACGGCATAGGCTGCGACCGATCCGAACGCGGTGATCAAGAAACACAGGCCGTAGATTCCGGTGACGGAGGTGATTTGCAGCAGGGCCATGCTGCGGGCGGCGGGATAGCCCGATAAATCCCAGGACGAGCCGATGATGGGGATGTTGGTGCGGAAGTACTCCAGGCTGGTCCAGAGGAAGGGCGCCAGTGCGCAAGCCAGCAGCTTGCTTTTGCGCGAGGCTAGCGCGACGCCGGTGGAAAATGTGGCGCAGATCAGGCCGCCGATGAAACCGATCAAGCCGACGAACGCGGCGGAGATCAGTGGGTCAATGTTGCCGTACTGGCGCATGACCGTATCCACCCAGGGAAGGCACACCGGGTAGAACACCTGGCCGTGGAGAAAACCGTAGAGCGGGGCTTGTTTCAGCGGCGCTCCGGCCGATGCCAGCACCAGCATGCCCATGGCAATCCACGCCAGCAGATACAAATTGTAATTGGGAAACGAAAGACCGAGGGCGACGCCGCTGCCGATGGCGAGCAAAACTCGCGTGTAACGAGGCAAATTCATCTAGTGTTTGATTATAGGCTTGAAACCTAATTGTTCGAGGGCGCGCTTGGCGTTTTCTGCTGAGGGCATGTCGGGGTAGGGGCCTACTTGCACGTGATAGAAATTATCGGCCGGCGACGTGGCTACGAAGGATGGGAGTTTTTTCTGTTGGATGGCGTCGGCCATTTCGAGTGCGTCGCGCTGCAGTTTTACGGCTGCCACTTGCAGGACAATGGAATTTTTGGCCATGGCCGGCGGTTGGAAGCTCGCGGGCTGTTTCGGCGTGGCTGCGACGGTCTTGGTGGCTGCTGGAGGTGGCGCGTTGGTTGGCTTGTTGGCTACCGCCGGAACCGAGGCGGGAGCTTTTGTAGCCGGCGCGGAAGACGCGGCAGGCGGAGGTTCCAGATGATCGCTCGCGGATTTTTTATTGTCGTAGAAATCCCAGCCGCCATTATCGGGCGGCGCGGGAGTCGGCTTCGCAGCGGGCGCGGCTTTTGATTTCGGGGAAACTGATGCTGAGGGCACGTTGCTGTTAAAGCCGTCGGCCGCGTGCACGGCGCCGCCGTATTGCGTGCGGCCCATTACGTAACCTAGCGTGAAGAAAACTCCGCAGAGCAGGACCACGCCGAGAAAAAGTCCTACCAGGTGCCGGCTCTCGAGAACCCGGTCGCCGCCTCCACGTCTTGCGTTACTTGCCATTGCTTTTACTTTTTCTCCAACGACTTCATCCACTGCGAAATTACGTCCACGGGGAGCGGAAAGATCACCGTGGTATTTTTCTCCACGCCAATTTCCACCAGCGTCTGCAAATAGCGCAGCTGGATGGCCGTCGGTTCCTTTTGCAGCACTGCCGCAGCTTCGGACAATTTCGCCGAAGCTTGAAATTCACCTTCGGCGGCAATTATTTTGGCGCGACGTTCGCGCTCGGCTTCCGCCTGCCGCGCGATGGCGCGCTGCATATTCTCCGGAATATCTACTTGCTTGACCTCAACCTTCGTTACCTTGATACCCCAAGGCTCGGTATCCTGGTCAAGGATTTGTTGCAGCTTGGCGTTAACCTTTTCGCGCTCCGAGAGAATGGAGTCCAGCTCGAACTGGCCAATCAGGCTGCGCAGCGTGGTCTGGGCCAGCTGGGAAGTAGCATATAGATAATTCTGGACTTGGGACAGGGCGAGATTGGCGTCTACTACGCGGAAGTAACATACGGCGTTGACCTTCACGGAGACGTTGTCGCGGGTGATTACGTCTTGCGGGGGAACGTCGAGGGTTTCGATGCGCAGGCTGATGCGGGTGAGTTTGTCTATCGGGAAGAAGACCAGACGCAAACCCGCACCAAGCGGATCCGGCTGCATGCGGCCCAGGCGCAGCACCACGCCGCGTTCCCATTCCTTGATGACGAAGACGGAGTTCGAGAGCCAGATGAGGATGATGACGACCCCCACCCCGATGAGAATCATTGCGAAATCCATTTTGTCTCCTTCAATGCCTGATGCGTAAGACGCTTCGTCGGCGTCCTCGGTGCTGATTCGGCGCGAACAGAGATCCTTCGTCGCTGCGCTCCTCAGGATGACGGAGCGGGTTGCGATCGAGCCGACGCTGTAGGGGCGGGTCTTAGACCCGTCCCTACAGGTTCACGAACAAAGTCAAAGACGCCCGCCTAAAAGGCAAAAGCAGGCGGCCGCTACAAATTCAACAGCAACGTCAAATGCGACGTCAAATTCAACTGCGAAGTCTAGTGCGATTCGACGAGCTCGACTTCCAGCGTTAGGCCTTTTACTTTGCTTACGCGGACGCGGGCGCCGGCTGGGATGCTTTCGCCTGCGCGGACTGCGGCGCGCCATAATTCTCCGTGGACGAAGACGCTGCCCATTGATTCGCCCGAGCCTACTGGCTCGCGGACTTCGCCTACTTCGCCCACCAGCTCTTCGCGGCCGGTGGAAACTTTCCAGGTGCGCGAACGCAGTACCAAACGCATCAGGATGATTACAATCACTGCGAAAGGAATCACTACTGCCAGGGCGGTCCAGAGGCTTACGCCCGTGCCCGTCAGCGGCGACTTGATCAGGAAGAGCGCGCCGAGCACCATGGAAATCACTCCTCCCACGCCGAGCACGCCGTGCGTGGGGAACTTCGCTTCGAGAACGAATAGCACGAACGCGCAGGCGATGAGTAGCAGGCCTGCGAGATTAATGGGCAGCATGTGCATGGCGTAGAGCGCGAGCAACAGCGCGATTGCGCCGAATACTCCGGGAGCGAATGCCCCGGGGTGGGTGAACTCTACGTAGAGGCCCAAGACGCCGATGATCAGGAGGATGAAAAATACGTCGGGCTGCACGATGCGGGAGAGAAATTTTTCGCGACCGGTCATATCGCGGGCGACGACCACGGGATGCGGCATGGCGAGCGTTAGCTTGGTGCCATCGAAGCGCGCGATGTTGCGGCCGTTGAGCTGAGCGAGCAGGTCTTCTTTCGAGGCGGTGACGATTTCTACCAGCTTGCCGTCGAGCGCTTCTTTGTCGCTGAAGGCTTTGGCGTCGGTGACAGCGGTTGAGGCCAGCTCGGGATTGCGATCGCGCTTGCTGGTGTAGCTGCGCAGGTAGGCGGTGGCATCGTTCACGATTTTCTTGCGCAGGGTGTCGTCGATCTGGACGGGCGAGCCGCCGATTTCGATTAGCGGGGAGGCGGCGCCGGTTTCGGTGCCGGGCGACATGGCGGCGACATCTGCCGAGAGCAGGATGAAGAAACCGGCGGAGGCGGCGCGCGAGCCTGTGGGGTAGACGTAGGTGACGACCGGGACGCGCGAGCGCAGGATGGATTGGATTATTTCGCGCATGGAACTATCGAGGCCGCCGGGGGTGTTGATGGTGATCAGGATCAGGGTGGCTTGTTCGCTGTTGGCCTGTTCGATTTCGCGGACCAGGTAGTCGGCTAGGATTGGTTCGATTTCGCCGTCAATGTGGAGTTCGACTACGGTGGAATTCGCTGCCGATGTGGATGGGGCTGGTGGCGCGGTTTGCGTTCGAAGCGGCGCGGGGGCGATGAGCGATACTGCGGCGAGTGCGGAGGAAAGCAGCAAGAAGCGACGAACTGCGCGGCGGTACATTTCGCGAGCCATTATAGCAACAGAAGCGAGTTGCGCTGCAAAGTTCCGCTGCTAGGCCTGCTTGTGACCACGCGACTTAGTGATGGGCCATCGCCCGCAGAGCCAGCCCCAGCATTAGGCTGACGACGAGCACGAGTTGTGTAATGCTTGCGGCTCTCGTCAGTTTCTTCCGACCTAATTCATCGCGCCTATTCCAGATGCGGAGCCCCCACACAGCTCCTAACGCCATGAAAATCAGGAACCGGCCAGCTATTCTATAATTCGTTTCAACATGACGAGTTGTGTACCAATTGAAGAGCGCAATCGCCAGGGCGGTTGAACCACCCCAACCGAGAACTCCCCATACAAAAACGAACCGCGCCTGTCTTGGGGGATTTGCGTGTTCCATTGGGCGGGAGACGACACCTCATCGATTCCAACGCGCAAGAACCAGATAGCCGATGCCGGATCGTTTTTGGCACGGGCTAAAGTCACGGCTGCCCGCTCGCTGCCCGAGCGGCCGCTACAAAAGGAAAACCGAAGCGGCGGCGGGAGACTAGCGCGAGCTGTGATTGTGGCGGGCGAAGAGGTGGCCGCCGCGGAGCCATCTTGCTAGCGGGCGCCAGATATATTCGACCAGGAATTTTTTGGCGTAAGGCCAGACTGCGCCGCCGAATAACGCGAGCATGACGTAGCGGACGATCGTGGCGGTGGATTGGCCGCTGGCGGTGACCGGCGTTCTGGCGATCCATGGGAGCAGATACCAGGCCAGTGATTTCAGGGAGCGGAGGACTGTGGTGAAATCTCCGTTCACGTGCCTTTCGTAGGCCCACAGGGTGAAGCTTCCCGCGACCCAGGTGACCAGAATCCCCAGGAATGCAAAAAGCAGGCCGGGTTCCTTCATCAGCCACGGACCGATTTTTTTACGCTTCCAGCAGAACAGGACGAACAGGCAGATCACGATGCCGCCGGTCCACAGGATCGCGCGACGCCAGAAGCTCCAGCGATCCTTGTAGAATGCAGCGCGCGCCACAGGCAGAAAATATTCCGGCGTCAAATAGGCGGGTGTGGGCGCGTCCACCAGATCGAGGCGAGCTAGCGCGCGTTCGTCTTTCGGGATGTAGTGGCGCACGCTGTCCATATTGCCGGCGAGAAAGTTGACCAGGCCTTGCGCGACATCGCTATTGGCGCGGTCGTCGCTGGCCACGAGAAACGCTTCGACGCCCACCGTCGCGATGCCCTGACCATTCGGATTGCCGGGGCCATATTCGTCCTTGCGGATCATGGTTTCCACATAGCTGGAATCGCGGCTTAGTTGCGTGACCATGCCGAGGCTCAAGGGTAGGAAGGTAATCTCCGAATTGAGATTGGTGGCATCGGCGGGAGGCGCGAACGCGGCTTGGATGGCGGTGGTGGGCACTGAGCCGGTGAAGATGACGGCGTCTAGATCCATACTTTGCAGGCTGACGAGCGCGTCTTGCACGGACTCCATGTGCTGGTCACGCTCGTCCGCGTGGATTAATTTTACGTCGCACATTCCCAGGCCGGCGGCGGCGAGGACGCGTTCGGCGGTCAGGTAGCCCCCTGCGCCTTCTTTTCCGGCCCAGATCTTGCGTCCGCGGAGGTCCGCGACACTGGAAATATAGGAGTGCGGGCGAACCAGGACGTGGACGGCTTCGGTGAACAGCGGGACGACCAAGAGCACGTGATGCGGATTCGACGGGGGTGGAAACTTGGGGGAGTCGACAAAACACGGCGACGAAGGAACTTTTCTGAAGGTGTGCAAAGGGTGCGCGAACCAGGCAGAGTGGGCGACGTCGCTCTGCACCAGGGCGAACGCGGCTTTACCAGCGCTAAGTTGCCGCACATTCTCGATGGAGCCGTCGCTCGGGCAAGCGATCAGCTGGTCTTGCGGGGCGCGGTCTCGGTTGAAAGCGTTGGCGATGGCTTGGCCGACCTCGTAGTAATTCAATCCGGGTTCGCCGGAGAGCAAGCGGTGGCCCGCATAGTCCGAGTTGGCGAGATCGCACGGGCCGCCAGCATTGGCGCGCGTGCCGAGGGGACAAGCCGCGATAGAAATGAATGCGAGCAGGACCAGGAATGGAAATTTGCTGCGGCGTGGCACTGGCGCCTCCGATGGACTCCTGGACGCGCGAGAGGTGAATTGGAGTCCGCGACGAAGTCCGGGTGGATTACTTGGCCGTACTGTAACGTCTTAGCATACGAAGGTCAAGGAAGGCGCAGCGAAAGCCCGAGGCAAAGACGAGAGAGATCCTTCGCTGCGCTCCCTTCGCCAAGGCTCTCAGGGCAGGCAGGATGACGACGCGTGAGAGTGAGTCTGTTCCGGATGGCGTGCGCGAATTAGTTGTGCGGCTCGTGGATATGCATGCTGACGATTTGGGCGCCGTCGAGGCGATAGATGTGCTGGACCATGCGTTCCATGATTACTTTGCCGTCGAGGTCGCGCACCACTTGATGGACGTGGGCGACAATTCTGCCATCGGGGAGCAGTTCGAAGCGCTGCGGCTTGACGATCGGGTCGACTATGTCCCACTGACGCGTCCAGTATTCACGCACGGCTTGGTGGCCGCGCACACGGCCGCCTTCCATGCCGTTCGGCCAATCCACGTCGGGATGCAGAAGCAGCATCATGAAGTCGAGATCGCGCTCGTTGAACGCGTCATAAACTGAGTGCAGCAGATCTTCGTGTGCGACAGCTGGAGCTTCGCCTGCCATAGTATGATTCCCCCGAAATGCATTGTATCAGTTCTGAATTTGTTTCTTGGTCGTGCCCGCGTAGGAAGGCGGTACGTTTAGAACTTCCTGCAGCGCGGGATCTTTGATGACTTTTGCGAATGCGGGATCGGTCTGCGCGGAAAGGAATTGAGTGTAGCCGTCGTCGCGCGCGAGCTTCAGGTAATGCGCGGCTCGCTCCGCGTCTCCAGCCTGCGCGTACGTTTTCGCGACGAAGAAATAAAACAGGCCGGGGTCGGTGGCCGTGCGCTGCAGCACAACCGTGCCGCCCAATCCGCGACGGTCGAAGATGGTGGGATCCAGCACCAGAGCCTTCTGGAAGGAATCCATGGCGCGCGGATACTGCTTATCTTCGAAATAGGCATAGCCCAGGTTGCTATACACGGTGGGCAGATCGGAGTGCAGCTCAAGCGCTTTCGAGTAGAAGCTGATGGCCTTGCCGTAATGCTTCTTCTCGTACTCCACGGTGCCGCAATTATTCGCGGCACTGGCGAATTTTTTGTCCGCGTGCATCGCGCGCCTGTAGAACCGCTCGGAGCGGTCCAGGTCACCCAATTGCTGGTAGGCGACTCCCACCTTGTTCATCAGCGAAGCGTTCTTGGGTTCGCTGACTAGAATCGCCATGTAGGCGCCGACGGCCTGGCCATATTCTTTGCGCGCCATCAGGATGTCCGCACGCATTTCGGCGGCGTCGCGTGGGGACATGGAGGACAGAGGCTTCGCGCCGATGGAAGAGTCGGCAGCCCTGTCGGCCGTGGAACTGGAAGTGGTATCGCTAACTTTGGTTGGAGTTTCTTGTGCAAATGCGGGACAAGCTGCAACCAAAAATAGCGGGATAGCAAAGAGAGTCAATCGGCTCATAGCCCGACTCCTTTTTTCCGCGCCCCTGAACCTACGGCTGTGGTTTCTGGCTCTCCGCAGGCTTCTTGCTTGACCCAAAGATACCAAAAATCTTGTCCAGAAGCCCCTTTTTCTTTTCGGTGTCGCCGTTGGCTGGAGGGGGAGCCTGGGCGTCGCCGGGAGCGGCCGGTTTGGCGCCGGCCTGGGGCGGCTGACCGGGCGGATTGGCGGTAACGGAGGGAGGAGGCGGCGGATTGCTGCCTTTGCCGAAGAGATGGGAGAGCCAGTTGGAGGGCGAAGACGCCTGTTGGCCGCACACTTCGGTCGGCTCGCTGCCCGCGATGAAATATTCCTGCACGTATTGCGGGCAGCTGGAGTTGGCCAGTTCGCCGGTTTTCGGATCAATCATTTCGGCTATTACGCCGGGAGGCGGGTCAAAATCCGCGGTCATTTTGTATTGCGGCAGAGCCGTGGCGCGTTTCATGAACTCCGCCCAAACCGGGGCGGCGGATGCGCTGCCGGAAAGGCCCAGGTCGCGATTGTCGTCGAATCCGATCCACACGACGCAGAGGAGATTCGAAGTGAAGCCTGCGAACCAGCCGTCACGCGACGTGCCGGTCTTCCCTGCGGCTACCGGCGTGAACCCCATGGAGCGAACCGTGACGCCTGTACCGCGGTTGATAACCTCCTCCATGATGCTGGTGGTGAGGAACGCCACGCGCGGATCGAGTACGGCGCGCGTGCGGGGGCCGACGGTTTCTTCGATCGTGCCGTCGGCAGCGAGAACGCTGCGCAGGAAGAGCGGCTCGGCGCGAAAGCCATTGCTGGCGAAGGGCGTGTAGGCGGCGGCGACGTCAATCGGCGTCATTTCATAGGCGCCGAGCGCGACGGCGGGCGTTGGTTGAATATTGGTGCCGAGGCCCATCTGGCGCGTGAGGTTTACCACTCGCTGATAGCCGATTAGCTCGGCGACCTTTACTGTGGCAACGTTGAGCGAATGGATCAGCGCGTCGCGCACAGTAACCGTTCCGTAAAATTCTTCTCCGTAATTATCCGGCGTGTATTCCTTACCGTCGAATTCGAATGTGGTGGGCACGTCATCTACTGTCGTTACTGGCGTGACGATCGGCGTGAAGCCCTCGGCCGCGTTGTCAAAGGCCGCCGCATAGACGAACGGCTTGAACACCGAGCCTGGTTGGCGGCGCGCCAGCGCGTGATTGAGCTGGCTTTCACCGTAATTGCGTCCGCCGACGAGGGCGCGGATTTCTCCGGTGCGCGCGTCCATTGCGACGAGCGCAACCTGCGCGCGCGTGGCGGGCTCGCCCTTCTTGGCCCAGGCGGCGTAGCGCTTGGCGAGTAATTTGTCGACGCCCTGCACGCCGCTCTGAATGGCTTCGGCCGCGGCATGCTGCAGTTGCGGATCGAGCGTGGTGTAAATGCGATAGCTCTGCGTTTCCAGGTCGGATTCAGAGAACTTTTCGAGCAGGTGGTCTTTCACCATGTCCACGAAATAGGGCGCGGATCCGCTGTTGATGCCGCCGTTGACGAATTTCAGTTTCATTTTTTTGGCTTCGTCGGCTTGCTCTTGCGTGATGTAGCTATCTTCGACCATCTGCGGCAGCACGCGGTCGCGCGATTCTTCGGCGCGATCCAGATGGCGCTCGGCCGTGGCGTAGCGATTGGGGGCGCGGATGATTCCAGCTAAAAAGGCGCATTCGCCGAGAGTCAGCTCGCGGACATCCTTGCCGAAATAGGCTTCAGCGGCCTCGCCAAACCCGCGAATTGAAAAGCTGCCGCGGTTGCCAAGATAAACTTCGTTGGCGTACAGCTCGAAGATCTGCTGCTTGGAATAGCGCTGATTGATTTCGACGGCCATCAGGATTTCTTTTACCTTGCGGCGCCACTCGCGCTTGGTGGTGAAGAAGAAGCTGCGCGCCACTTGCATGTCAATCGTGCTCGCGCCCTGGGCTTTCTGCCCGCGGCGCAGGTCCGCGAGCGCCGCGCCGAAAACGCGCACGATATCCAGGCCGCCGTGCTCGAAGAAGCGCTTGTCCTCGGCCGCGAGGACCGCATCCACGAGATTTTTGGGAAGATCGTCAAAGCGCACCACGCGGCGTTTTTCGCGCGAGCTGTCGAAGAGGTTGGTGATCAGCTCCGGCTCGATTTCCGCGGAATCGCGAGGCGCGACGGCGGAAAGGTCCACGATGCGCGAAATCGAGCCGCCGGAAAAATCCACGCGTAGCGCGTTGCCACCGCGGAAATATGAAGCGGATGACGGGTGAATCTCCACCGAGGGACCCTTTACCTTAAAGTAGCCGAGAGCGCCTTCCGCCTCGCCTTCCTGATATCCGGCGCGTAGGAGGTAGGTGGCCAAGTCGCTCGCGTGCATGGTTTCGCCGAGGTAAACGTGCCCGGGGGCGGAAAAAACTCGCGAAGTGTTCTGGAAGACCTGGCCCGTGAGGCGCTGATCAATCAGCTTGCCGAACTGAACGTAGTAGTAGGCAAATACGGAAGTGGCGGTGATGAAGGCAAGTAGAACGCCGCCCAAGACGGCCAAACCAACGCGCGAGGTCCAGAAGCCCGGGGCGATTCGAATCCGCAATCAGTTTCTCCATGAAATGCAGCAGACGAACTGCACTCAGAAATACTCTCTAATGATTAGACGCGCGCGCGCGCCTGACGGTTGGGCGGACCCGGCACTGGCACGATTCGTTCCGCACGACCTCGATCAGAATGGATTGTAAAGCTAAATCGGACGGCTGTCTGCGTAGAGATGGAATTGATGAGTGATCTGAGTAACGGCCAGATCGTAGGAGACGGAGTAGTCCAGCGAAATGGTGACGAGGTTTCCATCGAAAGTTACTTTGATGTCTTGTCTCTTCGCTGGAACACCAAGCTCCTGGGCTTTCTTAAAGACGTCGCCCTGGATGTCTTCCGGGGTCTTCTTGGGATAGGTGGAGGTTGCGAAGCGCGCTTCGGTGGTGATGGCGTCCTGCAGCTGGTAATTCGCGAACCACGATGGTACGACTTTAACGGCGCAGAAGACCATCGTCCCCAGAATGATGATGGTTATGGCGAAGCTCAGCTTCGCCCCGCCTCGTTGGCCGTCTTGAACTCGCTGCGCACGCAAAGTGAAGAATCCTCCCGAGAGCAATTTCGTCAGTGCTGATGCTAGCAGTATAGGCAACCCCTTTACGGCTGGGTTAAAGCTCGTGTTCTGAATAAGTAACTGGGCCGGGGCGTACGAACGTACCGCTAGTACGCCCGCGCGAAAATGGCTTTTTCGGTGGAAGCGTCGCCGCAATGCACGCACTTGCCGGAGCCGCCGGGCTGCTCGAGCGGAATGCAGCGCATGGTAGCTTTGGTTTCTTCCTTGATCTTCGCTTCGCATTCGGCTTTGCCGCACCACCAAGAAAAGGCGAAGCCTTTTTCGACGGCTGTCTTGAATTCTTCGTAATCGGCGGTTTCATGGGTATTCGCTTTGCGAAACGCCAGCGCACGATCGAAGAGCGCTTTCTGGATTTCTTCTAGCAATTGCACGACGGCTGCGCCGATTCCCTGCTGCGCTACGAACGCCTTGCCTTCTTTTCCGGGACGATCGCGGCGGGCAAGCACTACCGAGCCTTTGGCGACGTCTTTGGGGCCGAGTTCCAGGCGCAGCGGCACGCCGCGCATTTCCCAATCGTTGAATTTGAAGCCGGGGCTGGAGCCTTCGCGCTCGTCGAGCTTCACGCGGATTCCGGCGTGCGCCAATTCCTTGCGCAGCGTGTGGGCGCATTCGAGGACGCTCGACTTCTCCTCGTCAGTCCTGAAAATCGGGACGATCACCAGCTGGATGGGCGCGAGGCGCGGCGGAAAAATCAGTCCCTGATCGTCGCCGTGCACCATGATGATTGCGCCGACGAAGCGGGTGGAGAGGCCCCACGAAGTGGTCCAGCAGTGCTGCAGCACGCCGCCTTTATCCAGGTAGCGAATTTCGAAGGCCTTCGCAAAATTCTGCCCGAGATTGTGCGAAGTGCCGGCTTGCAGTGCTTTACCGTCGCCCATCATCGCTTCGATCGAGAAGGTTTGATCGGCGCCCGCGAACCGCTCGGAATCGGACTTGCGTCCGGGAATTACCGGGACGGCGGCTTCCTTGACCGCGAAATCGGTGTAGATGTCCAGCATCTGGCGCGTTTCGAATTCCGCTTCGGGCAGCGTGGCGTGCGCGGTGTGGCCTTCCTGCCAGAAGAATTCCAGCGTGCGCAAGAATAGCTTCGTACGCAGTTCCCAGCGGACCACGCTGTTCCATTGATTGATCAGCAGCGGCAGGTCGCGGTAGGACTGAATCCACTTCGCATATGAATGGCCGATGATAGTTTCCGAAGTGGGACGAATCACGAGCGGCTCTTCCAGCTCTTCGCCGCCGCCGTGCGTAACCACCGCCAGTTCGGGTGAAAATCCTGCGACGTGCGATTTTTCTTTTTCGATAAAGCTGCGCGGAATCAGCAGCGGGAACGCGGCGTTCACGTGGCCGGTGGCTTTGAAGCGGCTATCGAGCGCCGCAGTGATGTTCTCCCACAACGCCCAGCCATAGGGCCGGACGATCATGCACCCGCGCACCGGGGCGTAGTCAGCCAGTTCGGCTCGCAATACGAGCTGGTTATACCATTCCGAAAAATCTTCCGCGCGACTTGGCAGTTTCTGGTCGGACATGCCTGGGTGGGCTCTTTTCTGCGCCGATTTGTATCGGGCACGCGCACAGTGGCGCGGGCGTCGGCGCGGTAAGCAATCAAGGTTAGGGGAGAGCGTGCGCGAAGTCAATTCTGTGACGAAGTCAAAGGCAGCACTGATGAACGCAGATCAACACTGCTACCGTCCAATGTGATCACCGTAAAAAAGAATGCGACGATGGCGCGGGTGCGCGAATCTAAGGGTCGAAGCGCACGACAGTTGGTAACGATGAACACTGATAACGGTAATGACAGAGCTTTTGCGGAAGCGCGGGGGCTTGCACTGCGCTCGGAAATCGGGTTGCCGGCACGGTAATTCGCTTGCTGGAGGTGGGCTTTTCCGCGTGTGCAAAATGCGAAATCAGTGTACGCTATTTCGCACTGGTTCCCCCGGACTGGTTATCCAAATTCGAAGGAGATTTTTTGAGATGAAGATGCGCCTTGCCCCTTCAGTATTGCTGTTCTGTTTGTGTGTGACGCTATTCTCCGTTCCGGTAAGTGCGCAAGGCGGTGCGGGAGCAGGCACGTCCTCGACGTCCTCTGGCCAGCAGCAGACGACGCCCCCGGCCCAGCAGCAACCCAGCCAGCCCAAGCTAATGTCTCCGAACGTGGCGAATGTGCAGCCGGGCGAGGTGTACCACCGCCCTACGGAAAAGGAAAAACTGCGCTCCTGGGCTTTCGTTTCGTTCGGGCCTTATGCCTTCGTCGGCTCGGCTGCCGCGGCTGGAGTGCAACAAGCAGACAACGCGGCGCCAGAGTGGGGCCAGGGCGCGGATGCCTACGGCGTGCGCGTGGCCAACAATTTTGGCATCAACCTGGTGACGCAGACGACTCGCTACGGTTTGGCTGCAGTTTTCCACGAAGACACGCTTTTCTACCGCTGCGAGTGCGACGGGTTTGTCCCCCGTTTAAAGCATGCGTTGATTTCGACGATTACTGCGCGCCGAGGCGACGATGGACATCGCGTCTTTTCGTTTGCGTCGCTGGTCGCGCCGTATGCTGGAGGCGAAACCGCGGCGCTGGGTTGGTACCCGAGCCGTTACGACGCGATGGACGGCTTCCGCATCGGCAATTACAACCTGGCCGTGCAGGCGGGGCTGAACGTGGCGCTGGAATTTATTTATGGCGGGCCGCACACGTTTTTGGGCAAGCATCACGTGCCGGTGCTTTCGAACGCAACGGGTTCGCAGCAGCAGTAATCTTTTGATGGAAGCGGTCGCGAAGGTTGCAAGCCCGCCGGTGTCTTCCCTTCGGCGGGCTTTTTTGCTTTAAATTGCCATGGGCGCGGATGCTGCCGGATCTTTAGCGACGATCCGGATGATTGTGACGCCAGGCCCAGTATTCGCGCTGCTCCGGAGGCGGCAACTTGCGAAACTCCCGATACGGCCGATGCGTTTCGACCACCCACTGGCGGTAATAAACGACTTCGTTGTCGTTCCAGACGTGATAATCGTTGTAGTACGGATCGTAGACGCGGACCGTGGCGTGCGAGGCGCAACCGGTCAGCACGACCGGTGAAAGCGCGGCCACACCCAGCAAGAACGCTCCCAACCAACGCGTATTGAATCGCATTTTTATTATGCCTCCCTGAGCTGGTGCGCTAGCGCGCTCGTTCGATTGCAAAGCGCGCAGCGCTCCGATAAACTCTTCTCGAATTTGTAAACACGCTGGCGCAGGCAAAGTTGCTGGCAAGTATCGCGCTGTTGCGAATCCCGGCCGGGTGCCCTGACATGAAACATGAATCTGCAGAATTACTACGCATGAGCCGCTCGCTGGACGAAGTCGATCCGGAGGTCGCTGAAGCGCTGCGCGATGAAGTGCGGCGGCAAGCCACCGGGCTGGAATTGATCGCGTCTGAAAATTTCGTTTCCGAAGCGGTGCTGGAAGCGATGGGCTCGGTCTTCACGAATAAGTACGCGGAAGGCTATCCCGGCAAGCGCTACTATGGTGGCTGCGAGAATGTGGACCGCGTGGAGCGCCTGGCGATCGAACGCGCGAAGCAGCTTTTCGGCGCCGAGCATGCCAACGTGCAGTCGCACTCCGGAACGCAAGCTAACATTTCTGTTTACATGACGGTGCTGGAGCCGGGCGCCACCGTGTTGGGCATGAACCTGGCGCACGGCGGCCACCTGACGCACGGCCACCCGCTGAATTTTTCGGGCAAGACTTACAAATTTGTCGCCTACGGCGTCACGAAGGATAGCGAGACGATCGATTACGGCGAAATCAGGGAGCTGGCGCGCGAGCATCGGCCGAAAATGATTGTGGCCGGAGCGAGCGCTTACGCCCGCATCATTGATTTTCCGCGCATCGCGGAAATCGCTCAGTCGGTGGGAGCGCTATTTTTCGTGGACATGGCGCATATCGCCGGCTTGGTGGCCGCCGGCGTGCATCCTAGCCCAGTGCCCTATGCTGATTTTGTTTCCACCACGACGCACAAGACTTTGCGCGGGCCGCGCGGTGGCCTGGTGCTGTGTCGTGAGAAATACGCGAAGGATCTGGACCGCATTACGTTTCCGGGATTGCAGGGTGGGCCGCTGGAACACATCATCGCGGCGAAGGCCGTGTGTTTGAAGGAAGCTGCCGCGCCGGATTTTCGCGCGTATCAGCAGCAGGTGGTGGCTAACGCGCAGGCGCTCGCTGCGAGATTGAGTGCGCGCGGATTTCGCATCGTGACCGGCGGCACGGACAATCATTTGATGCTGGTGGACATGCACTCGCGCGGGATTACCGGACGCGACGCGGAATTGGCGTTGGAACGCGCCGGCATGACGGTGAACAAGAACGCGATTCCTTTCGATCCGCTGCCGCCGATGAAGGCCGGCGGAATTCGCATCGGCACGCCCGCGGTAACTACTCGCGGAATGCGCGAGCCTGAGATGGAAAAGATCGCGACGTGGATCGCGGAAGTGTTGACGCATCTGGGCGACGCGGCTATCGAACAGCGCGTGCGCTCGGAAGTTGCGTCTTTGGCCGCGCGCTTTCCGCTCTATGCACGGCGCCTCGAAGCTGCCGACGCTGTCGGCGCGCTGCACTCTAAAGTTGCCGGCTAAGCTCGCGCGCGCGGCGCTCTGAGCTCGTCAGGTTAAAGCTGCGCGCTTCCACCTAGATCGCCGGGCGACACCTCACTAATGAACTGAGCAGGCTCTACGCCGTGGGAACAAGAATTTCGGTGATCAGTTTCTCCTCAGGCGTGTACCTGGGATCAGTGACGTAATTTTCAATGCCGAAGTCGTCGCGTAGCGGGATCTTTGTCTCGGCGACGATCTGAAAAACACGGCCGCAGGCTTCGGGCAGGTTCGAGTAAGGTCCGGTCAGCACAAAACGGCTGTACTTGCCGCCCTTGAATTTTTCGTAGGCCAGACTCTCGGGTAAATCCTTCGGGGCTGCGGTCAGCGCGACGCCGGCGCGATAGACCTGCGGCGCGACTTTGTAGAGGCTCATGTATCCGGTGATTTTGTTTTGCTCCAGGACCTTGGCAATTAACTGATGCATCCGCTGCCAGGCTTGCGGGGCGGTACTTTGGAACGGTCCAACTTTCTCGATGAAAACGTAGTGTGTTTCAGGCCAGTTCATCACTTCCGGTACTTCCGTGAGTTGCAAACCGCGGCCTGTTGCACTGGACATGATGTTTTCTCCTTGTGACTTGGGTTGAACGAAAAGCAATTCTATGTAGCGGCGCAGGTGATCGATACAGTCGGCGGCGACGGCTGGGCCGCCTTTTGCTTTCGCCAGGATGAATGCGCCTTGAATCACCGCTTGGGTGTAAAGCGCGAGACTGCGCGCGCTCCAATCCCCTTTAACTTTGTACTTGCTCATGCATTCGGCGATGTCTGCTTCGAGCGTTGTGGCGTGATCGCTGATGCTTTTGTCGCATGCTGCGCGAATGGCTGGATGCGTCTGGTAGACTTCCTGAACCATGGTGCCGACCAGGCAGGTGAACTCGGGCAATTCGCCTTGCAGGATCGCTTTGCGGAAGTCCACGTACGCCAAAAGGCGGTTCAGGGGGTCGGGCAGCGCTTGATAGGGCGCCGCTTCGAACACGGCACTGGTCCTAGTTCCCCAATACTCCGCTACCGCAAGAGCCAGGGCTTCTTTGGTGTCGAAATGATGGAAGAAGCTGCCTTTGGTGAGTTGAGCCGCCTCGCAGATGTCTTCAACGCGGGTGGCGGTGTAGCCCTTGTAGCGGATGACGTGGAGAGCCGCGTCGAGGAACTTGGTCTTGGATGGGTGTCCATTGTTATTCATAGGATTGCTAATTTTGAGCTCACACGATACCAACTAGTCGGTATGTCGTCAAGCGTCCGCTTCAGCTCTAGCTAGGCTCGCAGAGACAGGCTGGCTGTCATGGCGTCGCTCGCGCCGGGCCCGCGTTCCGGGCGCAAAGTTCCAAATCAATACATGGGTGCCGTCGCGGGACAACTGTGCGATTGCTCCGTCGCCAGCAACCCTGTTTCGCGCCATAACTCGTTCCAGTGCCACGCTTCGGCACTCACCCCAACACCGCTTTTGGAAGCGGATTTGCGAGTGCATCCTAGTGGAGGAAACGCCCATCATGAGCACCAGCCCGGCCGTGGAGGCAGTCGCCTGGCCACATACTCTGGAAGCCGCCAGAGATGAGGCGCGCCTGATTCAGGATTCCCTGCTGCCACGCGGCACTTTGCGGGGAGATGCATTCGAGATCGCGTTCCGTTTCGCGCCGCTGGGTGAAGTGGGCGGCGACTTCGCTGATTTTTTTTAACCTGCCCAACGGATTGGTGGGAATGTACATGGGCGACGTCGTCGGCAAGGGGTTGATCGCTGCGATGTACGCTTCGCCGGTGATGGGCACGATCCGCGGAATCAACAAGACCGGGGAAGACACCGCCGCGGTGCTGGGCCTGCTGAACAAACGGCTGCGTGCGCGCCCGGTGCCCGGGCGTTATAGCTCCATGATTTACGCGCTGTTCAATCTGGCCTCGGGCGTGCTGACTTTTTCGAATGCGGGTATTCCGTTTCCACTGCTGGTCTCGACCGATGGCTGCCGCTCGTTGGGTGAAGGTGGCTTTCCTTCGGGCATGTTTTCCGACGCTGCCTACAAGATCCACAGCGTGCAACCGGCGCCAGGCGACGCCGTGCTGTTTGCGACCGACGGCCTGCACGAAATGCGCAACGAAGGGAACGAGGACCTGAGCTGGGGCAGGCTGGAAGAAATTTGGAAGCAATGCGGCTGCAAATCCGCGGACGACTGTCTGGACTTTCTGTTCGACGAGGTGCGCGCATTTTCCGGCAGCGCATGTAGTCACGATGACATCACGGCCATCGTGCTGAAAGTGCCCGCGTAGCGACGGTCCGCAAACCGCCGGCACCGATCACCGCGGCAAAATGGCGCACGGAAGTGCGCCGCTACAAAACCGTTTGGCTCTCAAACTGTAGATATGCGCAGCTCCGACACTTCGCCATCGCGGATCGAGAATGCGCGCACTGGATTTTCCACATCTGGCTGCGGCGAAATGATGAAATACGCGGCGCCTGGATAGTAGGCGCGCGCGATATCAGTGCGCGAGGGCTGGTTCGCACCGTGCGGATGGGAATGATAAATTCCCAGCAACTGCAATCCGGTGCTGCGAATCTCTCGCATCAGCTGAAATAGTTCCGCCGGCGCAATCTCGTATTGCATCGCGGGATCGCCGGCGATGTTGTGCGCGTGCAAGACGAGGGTAATCACGCCGTCGCGACCCGCCAGCAGCCCGCAACGTTCATGCTCAGGCGCACCCTGCGCATGCGCCTGAAGCGCAAAAAGCACGGCGTCCTGAACCCGAATCCCACTTGGCACGAGGACCAGTCTATATCGCGGCAACTCAAAACGGAAAAGGTCCTGGCATGCGAAAGCAGCTACTTCGACTGGGGGAGGCAATTCAAAGAAAACTCGATCACTCCATGCACCTCGCGGAGTGAAGTCTCGGGCAACTTCCAGCTGCTGGAGGCATTCTTCACTGCTGACTGAAGGAGCAGCGGACCGCCGCCAAATGAAAGATTCGTCACGCTTCCCGTCGAATCAACCAGCATGGTGAAGGAAGCCGAGCCCTTGACATGGGCTACCTTCGCAATGGGAGGATACTTTGGCGCAACTAAGGCGTTCGGCTCGACGGGTGTGCTGCTGACGAGCCGGATCGCGGGAGTTGGCGGATGAACCTGCGCGGAATGATACAGGTCCGACGGTTTGCCCGGCGCTCCGCGGAACAACCCATCGTATTTGCCAGAACGCAGGCTTTCCAGCATCGTCGGATCCGCGTCCTGCGGCAAAAGTTGATCGCCCTCGCCCACAGGAAACATCGGTCTGGCCATCACGCCGGGACCAACCGCTGCGTCCGAACGCCGCCACAGCTGCATCGTCCATGGGGTGTGTTTGGGAGGGTTCGCCGAGTGATCGAACATATCTTTATCGAGAATGTCTGAACGGATCACTCGGGTTTGACTTCCGCACTGAACCTCTATCGCGACGTCTGCACCGCTGAATACCAGACAGTTCTTGCACCGCCTCAGTTCGCGGTGCACCTCCTTCTCGGGAATCGCGCATGGGTTTGTGGGCCCCAATTAGTGAAGCAAGCGATTCGTTTATGGCTGCGGATGCCACTTCCAGCTTCGCTTGCCGTGTGCATGAGTCAAGGGGCGGTGTGAGCGTAATCCTTTCGATGGAAGTACCGTTCACGGTGGGATGGACTACGAATAATTCGTAATCGTCCGAAGGCGGGCCAAAATCGCAGAACGTTCGGTGTCCGATTTCAAATTGATCGGGCGGGGGCGAGGCTGCGCTACGCGTCTGACCAAATGCTGCGCTGCCCGAAATAAGCAGAGCGCAGAAAATTACGCCGTGTCGCATAAACGCATACGACTACCGTCTTTATTGATGCTGCGGGGCCGCCGCAGCGTATCGCGCCGCAAAACCGATGCCGTAGGGGCGGTTCGCGAACCGTCCCTACGGTTTGGAGATTGCTACGCTTTTTGTGCTTGGCGGCGCAGGAACGTTGGAACGTCCAGGTCGTCGGCTGGGACTTCGCTTCTTACGTCGGCGACGTTACGGGCGACCTGCTGCACCACGTTCGTTTGTTGTGGCGCGATGTTGCCGGCGGCGGGTTGCTCGCGCGAAGCTTTCCATGTCTTCGGCAGATAGGACGGTTTCTGTTGCGATTTGCGGCCGGCTACATCGCGGAAGCCCGCGGCGATCACGGTGATTTTCACGGACTCCTTCATCGCGTCGTCCATCACGGCGCCGAAAATAATGTTGGCATTTTCGTGCGCGGCTTTCTGGATGATGGAAGAAGCTTCGTGCACTTCCTGCAAGCTGAGGCTGGAGGAGCCGGTGATATTGATCAAAATTCCCTGCGCGCCCTGAATGCAATTGTCTTCGAGCAGCGGGCTATTGATGGCGCGATTCGCGGCGT
>Ga0210405_10000142_pt1 | contig 98687 bp, 96 predicted proteins | sample IncBWH11MmetaG_FD_155492 | JGI IMG/M metagenome (GOLD analysis project Ga0210405, IMG submission 155492) | Forest soil microbial communities from Barre Woods Harvard Forest LTER site, Petersham, Massachusetts, United States - Inc-BW-H-11-M | ecosystem: Environmental > Terrestrial > Soil >... | reverse complement strand
GTCTCCGGGGGATCGCCACGGCGAAAAATCAATCGCGCAGCCGAGAAAAGTAGAACTACTCCTATCAGGATTCTTAACATGCCCGCTGAAGGCTGAAGATAGCCGCCGAAATATGCGGCGGGAATCGAGAGCAGCGCGAATGGCCAAAAAAGTTTCCAGGAGAAATATCCAGCTCGCCAGAATTGGAACGAACCGATCGTTGCGACCAAAATATTCAGGACGAGCGCGGTCGGGCGAATGACCGTCGTCGCTAGTCCGAACAGAGTCATGGTCGCGATGTAACCCGACGCGCCAGCGTGCCCGACGGACGAATAGAGAAACGCGATCACCGCGATCGTCAGACAAAGAAAAATGAGATGGGTTGTGTCCATTGAGGAAGCAAATATTAGCCAGAGGCGGTCGCCGCGGCGACCGCCTGTTTATTTGGTTCGGTGCTTGAGAACAAGCATGCCGCTCTGCGGCACACTACAAGCCGGGTTCATTATTGCGGCACTAGAGGGAGCGTAAGCACCGCTACAACTGCTTCCGCTTTTGCGTTCTCACGTTAAGCTGATCAGTGACACCAACTCCCATGGCCGCGGAAATTCAACCGGCTCACCCAGCGCACACGAACAAACTCGCGCAGGAGAAGTCGCCTTATCTTCTTCAGCATGCGCATAATCCGGTCGATTGGTATCCATGGGGCGAAGAAGCCTTCGCCAAGGCGCGCCGCGAGAACAAACCGATCTTTCTCTCGATCGGTTACTCGACCTGTCACTGGTGCCACGTGATGGCGCACGAGTCGTTCGAGAATGAGGAGACGGCTGCGATCATGAATCGCGAGTTTGTGAGCATCAAAGTCGATCGCGAAGAACGGCCCGATGTCGATCGCGTCTACATGACGTTTGTCCAGGCAACGACCGGCGGTGGCGGTTGGCCGATGAGTGTCTGGCTCACGCCAGATCTGAAACCGTTTGTCGGCGGAACATATTTCCCGCCGGTAGATCGATACGGACAGCCCGGTTTCACCAAGGTCTTGGAGCGAATTGCAGCGGCCTGGAAGCAGGACCATGAAAAAATTGCCGAGCAAGGATCCAAAATTGTGGAAGCTCTTCGCGAATCGCAGAACGCACAGCCGGAAGTCGCCGCCAGGATCGACAATCAAGTTTTCCAAACCGCCTACGAGCAGCTTTCTCGGAGTTTTGACGACAAAGAAGGCGGGTTTGGCATCGCGCCGAAGTTTCCGCGCCCAGTCGCGCTCAATTTTCTGACGCGGATTTACGCGCGGGATTCGAAAAGCGAATCCGGGAAACATGCGCTGGAAATGGATCTGGTGACGCTGCGGAAAATGGCAGCCGGCGGAATGCACGACCATCTCGGGGGAGGATTTCATCGCTACTCGGTCGATCGCTACTGGCACGTCCCGCATTTCGAAAAAATGCTCTACGACCAGGCGCAGCTCGCGACCGCCTACATTGACGCGTTCCAAATCACTCAAGATCGACAATATGCCGATGTCGCGCGCGGTGTCCTCGACTACGTCGCGCGTGACATGGCCTCGAAAGAAGGCGGATTCTTTTCCGCCGAAGACGCTGACAGCCTAGATCCTGTAGCGGCGGTCTATGACCGCCGAGATGAGCAAGCAAAATCGTCGGAGATCGGCGCTCATAGAGCGCCGCTACAGAAAAGCGAAGGTGCCTTTTATGTTTGGACTGAGAAAGAAGTCGACGCGGTCCTCGGCGACGAATCGGGGCTGTTCAAGTTTCACTACGGCGTGCAACCGCACGGGAACGCGCCCGAGGGAAGCGATCCACAGGACGAATTCCGTGGCAAAAACATTTTGATCGAGCGTCACACGATTGCCGAGACGGCGAAGGATTTTAAGACGAGCGAAGACGAAGCGCGACAATCGCTCGCCCGCAGTCGCGAAAAGTTATTGTCGATCCGGAACAAGCGGCCGCGCCCGCATCTCGATGACAAAATCATCGCGGCATGGAACGGCCTGATGATTTCGGCCTACGCGCGCGGCGCTCAGGTCTTGGATGAGCCGCGTTATCTTGAGAGCGCGACACGTGCGGCGAAATTCGTGCGCGCGAATCTTTACGACCAAGAAAACAAATTACTCTTTCGCAATTATCGCGAAGGTCGAAGTCAGATCGAAGGTTTTGCCGACGATTACGCGTTCGTCATTCAAGGACTTCTCGATCTTTACGAAGCCTCGTTTGACGTCGAATGGCTGAAGTTTGCCCTCCAACTTCAGGAAACGCAGGACCGTTTGTTCTTTGACGAGAAGAACGGCGGCTACTTCTCTACCAGCGGCAAAGACGCGAGCGTCGTCCTTCGAATGAAAGACGACAACGACAGTGCAGAGCCGGCGGCCAGTTCGATCGCTGCACTGAATCTCGTGCGGCTCGCGCAATTTCGCGACGACAAGAAACTGGACGAACGCGCCCGGAAAACAATCGACGCCTTTGGGCCAACTCTTTCGCATTTCGCCAGCGCGATGCCGCAAATGCTGGTTGCGCTGGACTACTCGCTAGCGAAGCCGCGCCAAATCGTTGTTGCGGGTAAGACCGATCCGCCTTCGCCAGGCAGCGGCGGGACAAGCAATGAGGGAACGAAGCCGTTGCTCAAAGAGGTCCACCGACATTTTCTGCCGAACAAAATTCTGATCCTGGCCGATGGCGGCGACGGGCAGAAATTCTTTTCCGAAAAGAACGAGGCCTTCGGCGCGATGTCTCCAATCGATGGCAAACCTGCCGCCTATGTCTGCGAAAACTTCACCTGCAAAGCGCCCGTAACCGATCCGAAAGCGTTGCGCGATTTACTCTCCAGTCGCTAAACTGACCAGCGCTATGCGCAACGTGCTGATCACCGGAACGCCGCGCTCTGGCACGACTCTGATCTGTTCGCTATTGAATAAGTTGCCGGACACAGTCGCGCTGCATGAGCCGATGAACGTTTGGGATTTTGCGAATTGCCACAATCGCAATGAAGTCGTGAAAATAATCAACGATTTCTGCTTCGAAATGAGGAAATCGCTGCACGAATCTGGAGTTGCGATCTCGAAGCACGCCGCTGGCACAATTCCCGACAATTTCGCAACCGGTCAGGTGAGTCGCACTGGAATGCGGTTGCGCAAGAAGGAGCACGGTCGCGTTCGGATTGACAAATCGCTTTCGGAGAATTTCACGCTAGCGATCAAACATCCGGGGGCGTTTTCCGCACTTCTGGAGACGTTGCGGGAGCATTTCGAGTGTTTCGCCATCGTGCGCAATCCGTTGGCGACGCTTGCTTCCTGGAATAGTCTCGCGGCCTTCCCGCTCAAGGATGGGCACGCACCGATTGTTGAAAAGCTCGATGTCGATCTTGCGCGTGAGCTAGCGGCCAAATCCGATCCGATCCATCGACAGATTTACATTTTGGATTGGTTTTACGATCAGTTCCATCGATTCCTGCCCGAGGGCGCAGTCATCAAGTACGAAGAGCTGATTGCAACGAAAGGTCGGGAGCTGGCTAAATTCTTTCCGGCCGCAGCAGATCTCGATGAGAATCTAGTCTCGAAGAACGTGGGCCAGTTCTACGATCGCGAGTTAATGGATGAGCTGGCTGAGCGCTTACTGAAATGCGAAGGGCCGATCTGGAATTTTTACAGCAAAGGCGACGTCGAGAGTCTGCTCCGCGATGTTAGCTCGAGCCCAATCAGCAGTTAAACGCCTTCTACAAGGATCATGTTGGTCTTGGCGGTGCGATGGCGCATCTTGCGCGGCTCGCGGTATTCCTCGCAGTTGAGCCACTCTTTGGCCCGCTCCATTGATTCGAATTGGAGGACGACAATGCGTTTCGGGTTCCAATCGCCTTCGAGAACTTCAGCCTTGCCGCCGCGCACGATATACTTGCCGCCGTGTTGGTGAACAGTCGCCGCCGCTTGCTTTTTGTACTCCTCGTAGCCGACCGGGTCGACAACCTCGATTTCGACAATTACGTACGCTGCCATGTCAGAAGAATTTTTAGACAGGATTTACCAAATGATCAGAATTGTTTCCGGCCAGATAAAAAGCATTTTGTCCATTCTGTCTAAAGGAGCTCTTAGCCGCCGTTGTGGCTACGGTCTTTGGCCGCAAGCTCGGGAATTTTCTTGCGGCGACGCAAACGGAGCCAGTTGTTCCAAGTCTTTCGGAGACTGTCGCGCGGGGTGAGATATCTTTGGTTGAGCTCGTTGCTCTTGAGGATCTGGGCGAGGATTCCTTTCACCGAGAAATCGTTCGTGTTCAAAATCGTGTAAGCGGTGCCGACGGCTGCGGCGTGGTGCGCGTCGCTGGCCGCGACCATGGGCAGACCGCGGATCTGCGCGTACTTGAACGCGTAACGGTTATAGCGGCGCAGCGTGGTGGCGGCGTTGAAAACTTCGATCGCGTCAACCGGAAGCGTTTCCAGAACCGAGAAACGAATGCCGGCGCGGAAAAGATCGTAGGGATGCGGAGGAATCGCGAGGCCACCGCGTTGATGAATCATCTCGCAAACCTCGCGCGCCGGTTTTCCTTTCAAGTAAGGCAGCTGCGCGCCGATGCAAAGGAGGTGACCATCTGCGGTCGTGACTTCGACTCCCGGCAAAACGAGAAAGCCGTCGACCGGCTGGCCATCGACACGCATCAAACCTTTTTCGAGCATGTAGGTGACCGCGTCGCAGGTGTTGTGATCCGTCATGGCGATGCCGTGCAAACCTTTCGCGCGGGCGGCGGCGATCAAATCTTCCGGACTCGAGACGCCGTCACCGGAAAAGAAGGAGTGAGTATGGAGGTCGAAATTAAACGGCATTTTATTGAGGTGGGCGTCGGTCCTACAATTTCGCGCGCGAAAAATTAAACGAGCTCTTCGGCGAGCACGTCTGGCTCGGATGCGGCTTCTGAAGTGACCTCGGTAGGTTGATTAAATTGCAAATCGTAGAGGCGACGATAGTAGCCCGATTTTTCCAGCAGTTCGGCGTGGGTCCCGACCTCTTTAATATTGCCGCGATCGAGGACTACGATTTGGTCGGCGGACAAAATCGTGGATAGCCGGTGCGCGATCGCGATGACGGTGCGTCCGGCCGCGAGTTTCTCAAGCGCTTTCTGGATTTGCTTTTCTGATTCGGTATCAAGTGATGAAGTCGCCTCATCGAGAAGCAGGATGGGCGCGTTTTTGAGAAGGGCGCGTGCGATGGCGAGACGTTGTTGTTGGCCGCCGGAGATAAGGCAGCCTTTATCACCGATCACCGTGTCGTAACCATCGGGCTGCGCCAAAATAAATTCGTGAGCGAACGCCGTCCGCGCCGCTGCGTAAACCTCTTCAGCGGTCGCGTCGAGCCGGCCGAACTGGATGTTTTTGAAGATGGTGTCGTGAAACAAAAATGTTTCCTGGGTGACGAGGCCGATATGCTCGCGCAAAGATTTCTGGGTCAACGTGCGCAAATCGTGACCATCAACTTTCACGGCGCCTGAGACCGGATCGTATAAGCGCAAGATCAGTGACAAAATGGTGCTCTTGCCCGCGCCGCTCGCGCCAACGAGTGCATAAGTTTTGCCGGGCTCGATGCGCAAATTGATATCCCGCACAGCGTCGGTGACGCCGGTCGAATAGCGGAAGGTCACGTTCTCAAACTCGATTCCTCCTTGAGATGAAGCCAATGCAACCGCATTTGGCGCGTCTTGCACCGCCGGCACCGAATCAAGGATCGAGAAAATTTGGGTGGTCGCACCGAGCGATCGCTGCATCACGATGTGAAGTTTACTCAGCGTTTTGATGGGCTCGTAGATAATAAAGATGCCGGAGATCAGTCCGAAGAAACGCCCGGCTGAGAGGTTCGCCGCGTAAACGTACAACAGCGCGAGCCCAACACCGATCGAGGCGATGATTTCGACGAGCGGTCCAACCGCTTCGGTGGCTTTCACGGTGCGCATGGTATGAGCGAACGATTGTTGCGCGCCGCGCCGGAATATTTTTTCCTGCTGCTCCTCGCGCGCGAACGATTTGATGACGCGAATGCCGGCGAAGCTCTCCTGCATTGTTACGGACATTAAGACGCCGCCTTTTTGCTCATGTTGCACCGCCGCGCGCGCGCGCCGACCAAAGATGCGGATCGGGATGATGCAAATCGGAAAGAGAACAAGGCTCACGAGCGTAAACTTCCAATCCATCAGGAGGAGCACGATGACGGCGCCGACGATGGTGATGGGCTGTTTGAACACGTCGCTGCTCACACTCGCCAGCGCTTGCTGCATGTTGCGGGTGTCATTGGCGATGCGCGACATGAGAAAGCCACTTTGCATCCGATTAAAGAAATCCATCGAGTGGTGCATTACCTTGGCGAAAAGCTGATTGCGAACATCGTTGACGACTTTGTTACTCACCCAGTTCATGTAGTAAGTGTTTCCGTAGGAGCAGAGGCTCCGGACCGCCATCACCAGCGGAATGGCGAGACAAATCCAAACGATCGAATCGATCTTCGGGCCGACGTTTAACATTTCGCGATGCGCCATTACCGCTCGCGGATTTGGCGCAGCGCCGTGGAAAACGAAATTCGAAACTTGGAACACCGTCAGCGGCAGTAGTGAGTTCACCAGACCGTAGGCGACGCCGAACGCGATGCCGAGGGCGAAGCGCCATTTGTAAGGGACGGCGTAGCCGTAGAGGCGCAGGTACGGTTTCCATGCCTTCCGTATGGTTTCCCCGAACGAGAGTTTTACTTTGGCGCCTTCTGCCTTGCTCATAACCGTGGCGACGTTGCCGGAGCCGACAACAGCGTCTCCATAGCATCGATCACCGCCTGCGTCGAGATTTGGTTCATCGGCAACCGCGGCTGCTTGGGGACGAATTCGGTAAAGGGTGATGTCGATGTCCCCTGTAAGATTAACGCCGGACTTTCCCGCGGACGCCAGTGAAACGGATTGGTCGGGCCAAACAGGATCACTTGTGGCGTGCGCGAAGCCGACGCCAGATGCATCGGCGCCGAATCGACCGTGGTCAATAAGCGCGCTTTGGCAATCAACGCCGCGAGCGTGAGCAAATCGGTTTTGCCGGAGAGATCGAGAACTTCGTGCCGCACTTTTGATTTGATGTCGCCAATGTGCGTTTGCTCGAGCGGCGACGATCCGCCGGTCAAGACAAGATCGACATCGTGATGGTCGGCGACGTGGTTAATCACGTCAGCCCATCGCTGCGCGTTCCAAAATTTTTCGGCCCGTGCGGAACCGGGATGAAAAACGAGGAATTGTCTTCTGACATTGTTTGCACTCAGCAACTCGTCGGTTGTTTCACGCGCGCTTTTCGGCAATTTCAAGCGCGCCGCGCGCGAAACGTTGGAAATTCCAAGTGGTTCGAGCAACCCGAGATGATAATCGATCGTGTGCATGTCGCGCATCCGGTGCTCGACGAACTCGTTGTAAAACCGCGTCCGGAACTTCGAACGCACTTTGATCCGAAAGGAAACGATCCGCTTCTTGGCGCGCGAAAGAAAGACGAGTAGCGCCGAGCGATCGTTCCGAGTGAAATCGACGCAATAATCGAACTTGCCGCGCGCAACCGCGACAGCCGTTCCAAATCCATTGAGGCCGCGCGGCATGACTAAAAGCTTGTTAACGCCGGCAATTGCAGGCGCGAGCGCTTTGCCTTCCGATGATATCACCAGCGTTATCCTGGCATCCGGAAATTTCTCGCGCACTGCCGCGATTGCGGGCGTGGTCAAAATCAAGTCGCCGATTCGTTTGAGCTGAATGAGCAGGATATTCAATGCTGTTGTAGCGGGGTGCAGGCGGTTACGAAATAGATCGGCAATCGCTCGAAAGTCTCCTCAAGTCTACAGAGCCGCTGGGGCATGGATTCATGCGACGGTCATAGACCGCTGCTACAAAGCTGGATCGCTCTTTCGTAGGCGCCTAACAAGCGCGTCCGATAATGGTCCCAGGTAAAATTTTCCACCACGCGCTGTCTCGCTGCGGCGCTCATGCTCGCAACAATCTCAGGGTGGCGATACAGATGCTCGATCGCCGCCGCGATTGCATCGACATCTCCCGGCTGAACGATAATTCCTTCGACACCGTCGCGGACGACGTCGCCGGCTTCGCGGGTAGTGATCATGGGCAGGCCGCACGCTGCCGCTTCGTAAATCGTTTTGGCGCTTCCTTCCAAACGCGTTGGGAAAATATAAACCGATCCTTGATTGAGATAATTCTCGAGGTCGCGCTTAAAACCGAAAACGCGAACATTTTCGCGACCGAATTTCTTCAAATGCGGTTTCGCTTCATCGTGGACGCTGCCGAGCAGCCAGAGCTCGGCGTCGGGCAGATTCAATCGGTGCCACGCTTCGAGCAGGTGATGAATCCCTTTTCGCTCGATCAGTGCTCCGGAAAAAATGGCGCGGAAAATTGGCGGACGCGTTCCCGGCTTAAAACGCTCCGGATCGACGCCCCGCGGCAGATAAAACAATTTTTCATCCGGGAAATTTGCCGCGCGAAAAGACTCTGCTGCTCTTTCAGACAGAACCACTACCAGCGTCGCGAGTTGGTACTCCTCGAGAAATCTTTCTCGCTCCAACCTGAAGCGCGACTTCCAGGACGTCGATCTTAGCTCTGTCTTCTGTCCTCTGTCCTCTGTCCGTTGGCTTCCCCGATGCCAGGTTGGAATTTCGATCAGCGACGGAATCTTCCTCTTTTTCGCGACTCGCAACGTTTCCAAACAATCGCCCGACCAACTGTGGAAGAAATCGTAGCGGCCACTGTCGAGATGACGCGATGCTGTCCAATCGAGATATTTCTTCTTCGCCCCATAATAATAAGGGCGATCGAGAAATGAGAGCAGCCGCACCGGATGCCAGCGGAGCGATTGAATGAAACGCGACGGGATTTCGCGCTGGCGATTGTCGTAGGCGATCGCTTTACCGAGAAATTTTCCGCGATAGGATGCGCGCAAAGCTTCAAATGAATCGGTATCGAGACCGTGACCGCCGATTCGCGCAAAGATCGAGTAAAGCAAGCTCTTCGGCAGCAAAGATTGGCTCATCGAAACAAGATGGTGAGAAGCGTCCGCTAAACACGCTAAAGCACGCTAAAAGTCAAAGATACATTGCTTTTGCAGAGAATCTTGGCGTCATTTGGCGTGTTTGGCGGACACTCGGAAACTCATCATCGCTTTCGTGCGCCGCGGCTATTCGCCGAGCGGCGGCGCGGAGAACTATCTCAAGCGGCTGGCCCAGGGAATTGTCGATCTTGGCCACGATGTGCAACTCATGGCGAGCGACGATTGGCCGCCTAACGAATGGCCGTTTGGATCGATTACGCATTTACGAGCAACGTCCGCGATAGGCTTCGCCGATGAGCTGGAGAAGTTGCGTCCGCAACTTGGCTGCGATGTGCTGACGAGTCTCGAGCGCGTTTGGCGCTGCGACGTTTACCGCGCCGGCGATGGCGTGCATAAGGCCTGGCTGAACCGGCGACGAAAATTTGAAATGCCACTGCAACGATTCGTTCGCGGTATGAATCGGAAACATCAGGAAATCTCGGAGCTCGAGGAATCGCTCTTTGCCAAAAGCGGTGCAGGCCGCGTCATCGCGAATTCGGAAATGGTGAAAAAGGAAATTGTCGACCTTTTCGGCTATCCCGCGGACAAGATCGAGATCGTCCGCAACGGCGTGCCGTTAGAGAAGTTTGGTTTTGATCCGGCGCTGCGCGAGAAATCTCGCGCTGATTTGGGGCTGAAGCCGGACGAAATTGCTTTGCTCTTCGCCGGCTCCGGCTGGGAGCGGAAAGGTTTGCGATTCGCGATTGAAGCGATGGAACTGTCTCGCGATCGCAAACTGCGTTTTATTATTGCGGGTCGCGGAGATGCACGTGGTTACAAGCCGAAACGGTTCTTCACCAAAGAGCCAGTGCGTTTTCTGGGCGAAGTCGCCGATCTTTGCCCAATTTACGCCGCCGCGGACATTTTCATTTTGCCCAGCATTTACGATCCGTTCTCAAACGCGTGCCTGGAAGCGCTCGCCTCCGGGTTGCCGGTGATCACGACGCGCGATAATGGCTTCAGCGAAATCATCGAGAACGACGTCCACGGCTCGATTGTCGATCTCCCCAACAGCGTCGCGGCCCTGCGCGACGCCATCCGGTTCTGGTCCGACGAATCCCGCCGGCTCACCGCAAGGTCGCCAATCATCGAGCGCGCATCGCAGTTCGACATCTCAAAAAACGTTGAGCAAACCCTCGCGATTCTGCTTCGAGCCTAAACGGAATACCTCACTTCACCGCGAGCGCGTCGTCGACCGTTGGAAAGATTTGGAACACCTGATCGAGGCAGGCAATCTCAAAGATTGGGCGAACATTTTCTTGGAGACCGACGATGGCGAACTTGCCGCCGTATTTCTGAACGTCTTGCATGCCGTGAATGAGCACTGCCAGGCCGGAACTATCAACGAAAGTTACGTCGGTAAGATCGACAACGATTTGTTTCGGGCGTCTTGCGGTCACGCCCGCGAGCGAGAGTTCAATTCCCCGTGAGACATGAAGATCGATTTCGCCTCTAAGTGGGACGACATGTGGGGTATTTGGCCGCGCCATTTTCGCGCAATTTGCAGCAGAATTTGTTCCGAAATGCCGAACAAGTAAGGTCTGACGACCTCTCGAATTTCACCCAGCGGCGAGCGCTTCCTCGACGGTAGGGAAAATTTGAAAGACCTGGTCGAGACGGGCGATGTCGAAGATATGTTTGACGCTTTCCTGAACACCGGCGACCGCGAACCTGCCGCCGTATTCCTGGACGTTTTGCATGCCTTCGATCAGCACAGCCAAACCGGAGCTGTCGAGGTAAGTGACCTTGGTAAGATCGACAACCACCTGTTTCGGCTTTCTCGCGATCATGGTACGGAGCGATTCCGCGACCTCCGGTGAAACATGGAGGTCGATCTCGCCTTCAAGCGGCAAAACGTTTGGTTGTTCCGTTCGTGGCATAGGCCGAGAAACTGGCGGGTTCGCTGTCATTCTCCCAAGCATCGCTGGTCGATCACCAACCGAGCGTATGAATTAGACGGTCAACGTCGGAAAAATCATCGATCAAAATGTCGGGATGATGTTCCGCCAGTTTTTCCCGATTCCAGGTCCCGGTGGCGACGGCGATGGTGCGGGCGCCGAGCGCTCTTCCGCAGGCGATGTCACGCGGTGTATCGCCAATGACGTCGATCTCGTCCGCGGAAAATTCGCGCCCGTGCCTTTCCATGGCCCGAGCACGGGCAAATGCTCCCAGCTGGTTCCGATCGTGATGGTCGTCGGCGAAGGCGCCGAACTCAAAAAAGTGCCAGACGCCGTAGTGGCCGAGTTTGAGTTGTGCTCCGCGGGAAACGTTGCCGGTCAGCAGCCCAAGAACAAGATGTTTTCGCGTTTTGAGTCTTTTAAGAAGCTGAAGCACGCCTGGAAGAAGATTGCCTTTGCGACGTGGCAATTCGAGCGAGAGAAAATGGACGTAACTGTCGAGGAACGCGGCGATGTTTTCGGCGGTCATTGGAATTTTGTGTTTGTTCAAAATGCTGATGACGATTCCGGAATCGGTCATGCCGGCGATTTCGATATCGTGGAGATCGTCCTTGATGCCGAAGCGCTCGGTTAACGCCCGCTTGAGCGCCTCAACGCCGGCGCCGCCGGAATGAATCAGGGTGCCGTCAATGTCGAAAAGGAGAAGACGCTTCTGCATTTTCGACTTTAGATTTTCGATTGGCGATTTCAATTTCTTCGCTGTCATCCTGAACGAAATGAAGGAGCTCTCAAAGGCTCATTGATCACGCTATTTAGAGCAGCGCAACGCGAGCTTCGATTGGGAGATCCTTCGCATCCGCTCGGGATGACAATCACGGCGCGCGCATCAAAACTAGAGCGATCATGCTGCCAAGAAACGTCAGCAGCGCGACCGCGGCAATTCCGAAGACGACCAGACGCGCCGGATCGCGAGGCGTCGATCTTTGCCTGAATGGTGAAGCGTTCCCGAAACCCGCCGGCGTCGTTTCGATTTCTTCAAGTTGCGGCAGGGGTTGCGTGCCGTCGACGTCCGGTTCGAACCGGGCTTCGATTGCGCCGAATAGAATTCGATCCTCGAAGTGCAAGGCCGTTTCGGTGATCGGCACGCCGTTAACTCTGGTGCCGTTGCTCGAATCGAGATCTTTCAGGCGATAAGTGTCGCCGCTCAGCTCCAATTGCGCGTGCCGGTTCGAAATCGACGGATCGTCGATGACAATCGTATTGTCGGGCGCTCGGCCGATGGTGATCGAACGTTCGGCAAATTCGTAAGCGACTTTTCCCCGCGCTTCGGTGGTGAGAATCAGTTTTGGCATGCCGGTTTAATTTGCTCTGTCATGTCGAGCAAAGTCGAGACATCTCTTGCTATTTCTGTTCATCCACGCTCAGAAATATTTAGAGATTTCTCCACTTCGGTCGAAATGACAAAGGGGTACGATTGACCGCGCAATCCTGCGCTCGCATAGTGCGGCTTTCATGGGAATCGAACTGACGCGCAATTTCTGCATCATCGCGCACATCGATCACGGCAAAACCACGTTGTCGGACCGATTGCTCGAGACGACAGGCACGATCCATGAGCGCGATAAGCAGGACCAGTTGCTCGATTCAATGGACTTGGAACGCGAGCGCGGGATCACGATCAAAGCACATCCGGTAACGATGAATTATCGCGCGAAATCCGGGGAAATGTACCTGCTGAACCTGCTCGACACGCCCGGGCACGTTGATTTCGCGTATGAAGTTTCGCGATCGTTGGCGGCGTGCGAAGGCGCGCTCTTGATTGTCGATGCGGCCCAAGGCGTGGAAGCGCAGACGGTGGCGAACGTGCATCTCGCGCACAAACAGGGTCTGACCATCGTGCCGGTAATCAACAAGATCGATCTGCCGAACGCGGATGTGCCGTCGGTGAAGCGTCAGCTCGAGGAAATTCTTGCGATTCCAGCTGAGGAAGCGATCGAAGCGAGCGCGAAGATGGGAACCGGGATCGAGGAAATTTTGGAAGCGATCGTAGATCGGATCCCGGCGCCGGACAAACCGAAGGACGAAACATTGCGCGCGCTGGTGTTCGATTCCGTATTCGATGTTTATCGCGGAGTCATCGGTCACGTCCGCGTGGTGTCGGGAAAGATGGAACCGGGCCAGGCGATCAGGATGATGAGCAACGATGGACGCTACGAGATCAAGGAAGTGGGAGTGTTTACGCCCAAGATGTTGTTGCAGCCGAGGCTGAGCGCCGGCGACGTCGGTTACTTTATCGCGAACGTCAAAACCATTGCCGATATGAAGATCGGCGACACCATCACGGACCAGCGCAATCCCGCACGACAGGCGCTTCCCGGGTTTCAGGAAATTCATCCGATGGTCTTCAGCGGAATTTACCCGATCAACACCGGTGATTTCGAACATTTGAAAACGGCGATCGGCAAACTGCGTTTGAATGATTCGGCGTTTGTTTACACGCCGGAGAGCTCGGTGGCGCTCGGGTTTGGATTTCGTTGCGGATTTCTCGGACTGCTCCACATGGAAATTATCCAGGAGCGATTACGCCGCGAATATAACATGGACATCATCGCGACGAGCCCGAGCGTGGTTTACGAAGTAGAGACGACGCGCGGTGAAACACTTTTGATCGACAACCCTGCGCATTTGCCTGACCCGAGCCAGATCAAAGAAATCCGCGAGCCGATCGTGAAAGCTTACGTGCTCTGTCCGAACGAAAATATTGGCGACCTGTTGCAATTGATTTTGGAAAAACGCGGACAAATGGACCACACCGAGACGCTGGATTCGCGACGGGTGATGTTGCATTGCGAACTCCCGCTAAATGAGATCCTGGTGGATTTTAACGATAAAATTAAATCGATCACCCGTGGTTACGGCTCGATGGATTATGAGCACACCGGTTATCGCGCGGCGAAATTGGTGAAGCTCGATCTGCTGGTGAACGGCGAGCCGGTCGACGCGTTCTCGACGATCGTGCACAAAGACCGGGCGGAGGGCAGGGGACGTCAGCTTGCGTCGAAGTTGAAGGAAGTGATTCCGCGGCAGCTTTACCAGGTAGCGATCCAGGCCGCGATTGGTGGAAAAATTATTGCGCGCGAGAGCGTTTCGGCCTTGCGAAAAAACGTGACCGCGAAATGCTACGGCGGCGACATTACCCGGAAACGCAAACTGCTGGAGAAACAAAAAGAAGGAAAAAAGCGAATGAAGAGCATCGGGAGGATCAACATTCCGCAGGAAGCGTTTATCGAGGTGCTCAAAGCGCAGTAGAACTGCGCTTTGAAATGACGAATGACAAATGACGAATGACGAATTAAGTCCGAATCTTCGAATGACGAAACGATGTCGATCCTGTGCGCCTTTCGACATTCGACATTCGTGCTTCGTTATTTAACTCATGTTCACACCGCGCTACGTTAAACACAGCAAACTCCTGCTGCGCCACGCCCAGAAATATTTGCGTTACAAGCGCGATATTCTCGACCCAGCGACTCATGACGCGATCGGCGCGGACATTCGGCGATTGCACGCTGCGTTGCGGCAACGCGACCGAAAACAAATTGAGAGCCGCGCCGAAGAGCTGGATGCCAAACTGCATCAACTCACGCCGGTAACCTGGGAGTCGCATTGGCGGGAGAATTGCGAAGTGATTCTAGTCGCGATTGTCGTTGCGGTCGGCATTCGTTCCTATTTTTTGCAGCCGTTCAAAATACCGACCGGCTCGATGCAGCCGACGCTCAACGGCATTATCGGCCACCCAATGACGACAGAACCGCCAAATATTCTCCAGCAAGTCGCGGAGTTTATTCTTCGCGGGCGCAATTATATCAACGTGGTCTCCGGGCAAGATGACGAGGTCCTGCAAATTCAACGCCAGAAGTTTTTCTTTTTCTTCACCTGGTCGCGAATCGTCTGTGAGTACCAAAAATTCCTGGTTTATTGTCCGCCAGAGCAATTAGGGGCGGACTTTAGGGTTTCACCGGGGATCCGTTATCGCCGCGGTGAAGTCATCGCCCGCGGAGCGGTCGACACCGGCGACCAGGTATTCGTGGACAAATTCAGCTACAACTTTGTTAAACCGCATCGCGGCGATGTATTTGTTTTTCGCACCAAAAATATTCCCGACATTGGCGATCAAACGCAGTTCTACATCAAACGGCTGGCTGGTTTGCCCGGCGACACGTTACGGATCAATCCGCCAAAGTTATATGTCGATGAAAAGATTGCGGAAGGTTATGGCTTTCAACGGGTGATGGAAGGAGAGGATGGGTACCAAGGTTACAAGAGCAAGGGACACCTGTCCGACCCGAACAAGACGCTCCAAGTTCCGGCGCATAGCTATTTTGCGATGGGCGACAACAGTGAGAACAGTTTTGATAGCCGCTACTGGGGGCCGGTGCCGGAGAGAAACCTGGTCGGACGCGGATTGTTTGTTTACTGGCCGTTCATTCCGCACTGGGGCTTGATCCGTTAGGCCAAAACATGTTCACGGGTCTGTCCCGCGTTTACCCGCTGATCGGGTTGCTGAGCGGCTATGTTATCGTGCTGCTCTTTAATCCGGTCCGCGTGCCGTTGCGGGACGGCTTTCGTTGTCTGCTTCGTTATAAACGGGTCTGGCTTGCGTTTGTTCTCCTCGGGTTCGCTTATTTTGTTTTTCAATTTTCCACGTTCACTCCGATTCAAAGCACGGCCGATCTCGATCTAACGCAGATTACATCGCTGTCGAACTGGCATTGGCCAACGTTCATGGAGGTTTGGCAGGAAGCGCCCCTGCCGGCGCTCGAAGGCGTTGCTGGAATTTTCGATAACGCAACAACCACGTATCCGCTGTCGGCTGTCGCCGCCGTGCTGATGCTGATCAACTGGCGCGGTTTACACGGCGCGCTCGTGCGCGCGCTGCATAAACGATTCCGATTTTTCGGCTATCTCATCTATCTGATCTTGTTGCTCAGCGCCATTACTGCGCTGGTCAAGCCGATTGTCTATTGGGCGCTTCCAATTTGGGGCGGACTGTTGCCGGAGGCGGAGCTGCTGCAATTTTCGGCCAGTATCGATGCGGCGGCATTTATCTTTGAATATCTCGTCGGCGTTTACATCCAGGTTTACTTAATCGCGGTCTGCTTCGCCTGGATCCGCGGTTTGAGCTTTGAGGAAGGTGAACTTTTTCGCTTTGCCATGCGCCGGTTCAGCTACGTTTTGGAATGGGCCGGCATCGTCGTGCTGGTGAGCATTCTGATCGTGCGCCTCCCGCTCTTGCTCGCTTATTTCATGAACATACCCGACGTGCTTGATTATCTCCCAATCGAGCGCGTGGCGATGTGCGGATTGATCATCGCCTTCAGCTCGGTGCAAATTTCCCTCGCGCTCCACAATGAAACCTTGGGCGAGGCCATCCGGGCCCATCGCGAATTCATCCGAAATAATCTCGGCCGATTCGGGTGGTTCCTGCTCATTTGCGGGATCCACTTTTTCTTTCTGACAACGGCGGATGCAATCGTGCGCGGCGCCATTGCCGACCGGCTTATTGCGATGATCATTTGGAAATCGATTTTTGTTTTCCTGCGCGGCTTTATCACGGGTTGGCTGCTTGCGTCGTGGGTTTGTTTGTTCCGGCGCGGCGAAACCGGCCAGGTCTATCAACAGGCGTGGATTGAATATTAAAGGCTGAAGCTCTGGTCGTGAACGCGGCTAAGATTACTCGAACCAGCAAATCAAATCTTGCGCTTGCGTTTATTTCGCTCGGGCGCGAACGCCGCCGCGATATCACGACTTTCTATGCATTTTGTCGCGTGATTGATGACATCGCGGACGATGTCGATCTTAGGGTGGAAGAAAAAAGGCGCCGGTTAACCGAGTGGCGCGAATGGCTCCGAACGCCGAGGCCTAACGAATCCTCATTTGCAGTTGATGTGCGCGACCTCGTGGCGAAGTACACGCTCGCTCCCGAAATGCTCGAGGAAATCATCGTCGGCGTAGAAATGGACCTGAGCATCAAGCGCTATCAGACGTTCGACGAATTGCGTGTCTATTGTTATCGCGTAGCCAGCGCCGTCGGCCTGGTCAGCATTGAAATTTTCGGTTACCGCAATCCCGCTTCTAAGGAATACGCCATTCAGCTCGGTTTGGCTTTGCAGATGACAAACATTATTCGCGACGTTGGCAAAGATCTGCGGGCCGACCGAATTTATCTGCCACAGGAGGATCTAGCGCGCTTTAATTATTCCGAGCAGGAACTACAAGATCGACAATACAACGGCTGCTTTGTCCAATTGATGCAGTTTGAGGCAGCTCGCGCGCGTCGATTTTTTGCTCGTGCGGCCGAAGTTTTGCCCCGCGAAGATCGACGATCAATGGTGGCGGCGGAGATCATGGGTTCGATTTACCGGGGATTATTGCGCCGAATGGAGCTGGACAAGTTCCGCGTCTTCGAAAGAGAATACGGCCTAAACAAATTGGAAAAGGCCGCCCGGATTGCAACCCAACTGCTCAAATTTGTTTGAATGAGCAAAAAGCGCCATCCGTCTGAGCCATCGAAATCGTAATTATTATTATGAAGAAATACTTAGCATTAGTTTCAGCAGTGTTGGTCGTATCTGTAACGTTTGCTCCACTTACCAAGCTCTACGCACTCGGCGAGGAACCCAAGGCGGTTGTGGTATCGCCCGAAGACGCCGCCAAGAAATACCCAATGCCCAACGGAAAGGATTATCCGACGGGAATCAACGCGAACGCGCATTCGGCTACGGCCTCGGGCTTCGTGCAAAGCCCGTACTCCGCCCGGGTCTACGATGCCCGAAAATTGGGACATGGGACGTTGATTCTGGACGAGGGTGTGAACAAGCTTTTCCGCAAGCCGTAGTCAATTTCGCGGGGAATAGTTCGTTTTTGGAGCGCAACATTCGTTTTACTTGCGCGTTCAATGAGCTAACGAAGAGATCATTATGAACAAGAAGCTTTTCACAATTGTTTGCGGCGTTTTGCTCGCCGCATTCGGTTTGGACTCGTGCGATACGCCGACGGGCCAGGGAGCTGCCGCTGGCGCCGGCGCCGGCGCGATTATCGGCGGTCTCGCCAGCGGTGGTCCGCGCGGCGCTCTAATCGGAGCAGCTGCCGGGGCCGCGACGGGCGCCTTGATCGGCCACGCGATCCAGGAAGATCGGGCTCGCGAATACGGTCCGCCACCGTCGGGAGGTTTTCCGTTTGCCCGACCTGCCGGAGGCGCGATGTATCGCAGCCCGTACACCGGACGGCTTTACAACCTGAGCGGAGTTCCGCCAGGCGGATTGACCCGCGACGTCGATACCGGCCGGTTATTCCGTAGGCCGTAACTTAGGATTAATTACTCCAGAGACGCGTTGATCTCGGCCGCGGGATCAACGCGTTTTCTTTTGGAGCGCGTCCACCAGCGCCTTCGCCTCGTCGGTCATCTTAAGCAGTTCCGGCCATTGCCGGTGATAATTTTCGCCCGGCAACTTGCGCGTCGCATCAAAACCCATGTGCGAACCGATGTTTTGTTCGCTCGGGGCGTGATCGAGCGAATCACTTGGATTTTTGATCACGGTTGTGTCTCGCGCCGGATCGGTGTTGGCGCAGAGACGGAACAATACTTCGCTGGTGTTGTGCACGTCGCAGTCTTCGTCCACGACCACGATATATTTACTGAACATCATCTGTCCCATGCCCCACAAGCCGTGCATCACCTTGAACGCCTGATACGGATATTGTTTCCGGATACTGACAAACACGAGATTGTGAAAAACGCCTTCGGCCGGGAGCGTCATGTCCACCAGCTCTGGAAAATTCATTTTGAACACCGGCAGAAAAATCCGGACCACTGCGTCGCCAATGTAGAAATCCTCCATCGGCGGAATTCCAACAATCGTCGTTGGGTAAACCGCATCCCGTCGATGCGTGATAGTTGTCAGATGAAAAACGGGATAGTCCTCGACCGCGGTATAATAACCAGTGTGATCTCCGAACGGTCCTTCCGGCCGCATCTCGCCAGGTTGAACATAGCCTTCTAGAACAAAATCGACATCGGCCGGGACTTCGAGGTCGATTGTTTTGCATTTCACCATTTCGATCGATTTGCGCCGCAAAAATCCGGCGAACAAAATTTCGTCCAAGCCATCCGGCAACGGCGCAGTGGCGGCAAACGAAAGCGCGGGATCGCCGCCCAGCGTGACCGCGACCGGCATTCGTTCGTTGCGTTCGTAATAACGCTTGCCGTGACGGGCGCCTACTTTGTGCACCTGCCAATGCATCGCTGTCGTTCGTTCATCGAAAACCTGCATCCGATAAACGCCAGCGTTGCGCGCGCCGGTTTCGGGATCGCGCGTGTGCACGTTTGGTAGGGTGATGAAACGTCCGCCATCCTTCGGCCAGCATTTCAAAATCGGCAGATCGCGCAGCGAAAAATTCGCCGCAGTCTCTCCATTGTCGATCCTGTGGATGATCTCCTGACAGGACGCTTCGCGGACTTGTTTGGGTCGCGCGTGCAGAAGATGAATTCCTTGCTTAAGCAAACTCCAGCCTTCGCGCAGATCGGTCGGAGGTTTTGCTTTGAGAATCAGCTGAATCTCCTGTGCGATCTCGTCGATGCTTTCGCGCCCCAACGCCATCGCGATCCGCTTGCGCGAGCCCATGGTGTTGATCGCCACCGGAAATTTCGAAACTTTTCCATCAACGACCGGCTGTTCGAACAGCAGCCCCTTGCCGCCGCCGGGGGATTTCATCTCGCGGTTGGCCCATTCCGCGATGAGCAGGTTCGTGTCGACCGGATCAGCGACGCGCGTCAGCTCGCCCGCTTGTTCGAGCGTTTCGAGAAAATGTCGAAATGAGCGATAAGCCATGCGTGCGCTGTCGCTACACTGGCGCGCTCGACGTTATTACGCGACCAGAATTTATCGGTAGGGCGGGACCAAATACTGGAACGACATTACCCGTCCGTTTGAAAAGGTCACAGTTCTGTATGGAACCGAGATCGTTGGCGGAATGTAGGAGTAATAGAAGGGGTCGTAGAACGGATCGCCAAAGAAAATAAACCGGCCATGATGATGCGTCCGAAACACGCCAACTCCGCCGCCAAAACCGCCGTAAAATCCCGGGCCAAACCCCGGACCATAACCATAGTACGGATAATAGGCAGAGCCATATGGTGCGTAGCGATTTTCGATGTAGATCCATGTCTCAGTCGGACGGCCACGCATTTCGCCGGAAGTTTTCTGTTCGGGCGAACCCCACGCTAACCAGACTGCGTCCGTCGACATGCCGGAGCGTATCTTGCCTTCGCGGACCAGCGCCTGGTCTCTCGGCGAAAGGCTATTGAACATGTCCTGATGCTCGGAGATTCGGTTCTCCAGTGTTTCGCAACTTGTTAGGCACAGTCCGGCAACGGCCAAACCTAACAACAGCATCTTGGAAATTGTTTTCATAAAAAATGATACAGCCGCGACATGGTCAGTCAATTTTCCCAGCTCCTTGATTCAACACCGGGGAAATCGTAACGTTGCGTCTCAAGTGGAAGACCGTTACGGCCATCGTATCTCCTATCTGCGCGTCTCGATCACCGATCGTTGTAACGAACGTTGCAACTATTGCATGCCGCACGAGCTGCAGGAATGGCTGCCGCGCGAGGAGATTCTTAGTTACGAAGAGATGCTACGCCTCATCCGTATCGCTGCCGATTTGGGCGTAACAAAAGTGCGGGTGACTGGAGGCGAACCGCTCACTCGCCGCAATGTCGTCGAGTTTGTTCGGGAAATTCCAAAAATCCCCGGAATCGCTAGCCTCGGGATTTCAACGAACGGGACGTTGCTCGCGCGTGAAATTGCGCCCGGACAAACGATGGCTGCAGCATTGCGCAGCGCAGGCGCGCAATCGATCAACGTCTCGCTCGACACGTTGGATCGACATCTTTATTCACAGATCACGGGCCGTGATTTCCACGCGCAGGTCCTGGAAGGAATTGACGCCGCGATCCGGGCCGGATTCGACCAAATCAAATTGAACACGGTCTTGATGCGTGGTCGCAACGACGACCAGCTGGTTCCACTGATCGAATTTGCGTCCTCGCGAAATTTGATCCTTCGCTTCATCGAGATGATGCCGGTCAGCACGACCGAAGTGTTGAGCGACGAAAATTTTCTTCCGGTCGCCGAAGCAAAGCGGACGATTGAAAAACACTTTGGCAATTTGATTCCCGAAACGTCATTTCGCACAAATGGTCCGGCCACCTACTACCAAATTCCCGGACGCGAACAACGCATCGGATTCATCGGGGCGATGACGAACCTTCACTTCTGCGAAAGCTGCAACAAGCTTCGCCTGACTTGCGACGGCAAATTGCGTCCGTGTCTCGGCAGTTATCTCGAGTTCGACATCATGAAACCGCTGCGCGCGGGCGCGAGCGATGACGAATTGCGCCAATTTTTTATCGACGTGGTCGATCGCAAGCCGGAGCAACACGATTTTCGGAACAATTATCAGCCGGACCGCAAGATGATCGCCATCGGCGGGTGATTCCAACCACGAATTCACACGAATTAACACCAATTAGGAATTCCTAGGAAACATTCGTGTAAATTTGTGTCCATTGGTGGTTGAAAGTCTTTATGAAAGGCCTCACTCACATCGGCTCTGATGGCCGAGCTCAGATGGTAGACGTTTCGGCCAAGCCCATGAGCGCGCGGACGGCGATCGCGAAAGGAAAAATCAAACTCCAGCGCAAGACGCTCGACCTGATCGCAAAGGAACGAATTGCGAAGGGAAATGTGTTCGCAACCGCGCGGCTTGCCGGAATTCAAGCCGCGAAACAAACAGCGAATCTGATTCCGCTTTGTCACACCCTGCCGTTGGGTGAAGTGAAGATCGACATCGTGGGCGCGCGTGATGGCGCCGAGGTCACGTGCACTGCGAGAACAATCGCTCAGACCGGCGTCGAGATGGAAGCGCTGACCGGCGTCTCCATTGCGTTGCTCACAATTTACGACATGTGCAAAGCCGTTGATGAGAAGATGCAGATCGCAGACGTCCGATTGATTAAGAAAACCAAAGTTTAATGCAGATCGTTTGCGGCATCATTACAATTTCGGATCGCGCGAGCGCTGGCGATTACAAGGATTTGGGTGGACCGGCGCTCAAGGAAGTCGCGCAGAAGAATGAGTGGCAAGTGCTGTGTGAAGCTGTGGTTCCCGATGATGCTTCACGAATTCAGGAAACGATCCGTTCCTTTTCAAAACAAGGTTGCGGATTGATTTTGACCACGGGCGGGACCGGAATTGGACCGCGCGATGTTACGCCGGAAGCAATTCGTGCGATCATGCGAGTGGAATTACCGGGTTTTGGCGAAGTGATGCGGGCCGAATCGATGAAGATTACGCCGAACGCGATTATTTCGCGCAATCTCGCGGCCGTGGTCGACGATTCGCTCGTGATTGCGCTCCCTGGGAAACCGAGTGGTGCGGTCGAATGTCTCGGATTTATCTCGGGCGCAATTCCGCATGGCGTCGCGGTCGCGCAGCGCCAGCCGAGTTCGTGTTGATTGAAGGGCCAGTCCGGCTCGGACTTCAATCGGGATAAATCAATAAGTGCAACATTTGTTTGCCGTGCTCGGTGAGATGCGCATGCGAGGCGGGGCCGGCAGCGATTCCATCGATCAAATAGGCAGCGTTTCGTAAGTTTGGTTTCACGTAAACAAGCTCTGGCTCTTTCACTTTGCGATCACTGGGTTCGATCTTTAGCGGCAAACCGCTGCGCGTGAAGCTCACGATCCAGGATCGCGGCTCGTTGGCGGTGTTTCCATTTAACATCCACGGATACAACTTGGGCAATTCGAAGTGGCGTGATCTCGGTAGGACCACTTTGTAAAAAGCTTCTTCCTCGCCGAGAAATTGTGGAATCGTGAGCGACGGTTTTTCGCGCAGCTCTAGGTAAAGGCGCGCGATATTCAGCCCAGTGAGATTGAGTCCGTTGTAAATACCGTGGTGATTTGGATCTTTCGGATCAACAAAGGCCTCGTACCATTCCCGAAAATTGCGGCTGAGCATGAGATTCAATTCCAAATGCACGTGCGCGCGCTCGCGATTGATCCCAACACCGGTGTAACCCATTACCGCGATGTGTTGCCCGCGATGGACGACGTCCCCCGCGTGGGTGTCGATCTTACTCAAGTGTCCGTACAAACTGTAGTAGGGCGAGCCGCCCCACTCGTGCTCGATCACAATGTATTTTCCGTAGTTTGAATAACCGGGAACCGAGTTTGTGTAGACAACTTTGCCGTCGGCAATCGCGCGCACTTCATCGAGCGGCTCGCCGCGCTCGTCGCGACGCACCGGTTTAATATCGATCCCTTCGTGAAATCGCGTGTAAACGATGCCGGCATTCGTTTCGACCGGATCGCGCACGAAACCGTATTGGCCGCCTTCCCACGGATATGTTTTCTCGCCGTGGTAATCGCGCTCGATGTATTGATAGAAGTCTCCCGCTGCAGCGGGACCGTGAAAAATCGCGTCATTGTCAGTCGGCAAGGCCAGATCGACAGTCGCCGTTTCGGTTTGGGCGACAGCCATCATCTGAAACGAGCAAACCGCGGCCAGAGTTGTAAACAACGAACGCATCAGACCTAGCGTCTTCGTTGTCCGATCAATCGCCAGTCCTTTTTCATCAACTCGATTTCGGCTTGGTTAGTCCCGGGTCGCGGTATTGTTCGAATTCGCTTCCGTGTGGACGCGAAATGTACAATGTCGATCTTTACCCGCGACGGAAATGGCAAAAAGTGCCAGAATCAGACTCGCGAAAATGGATTTCATGATCGATTGATAACGCTACCTTTCGTGTTTAACCCGTCGATGACTCGTCTCGCCATCATTTTTTCACTACTGCTCGCTACGACCGCAGGCCTGTCAGCGCAGGAAACCACTCCGGAGCCCTCGAGCACGCCTGAACCAACGCCATCGGAAACCGCGCCGTCGGTCAAGGTCACACCAGTTCCGACGCCGACACCGATTACGACCACAACTTTGCAGAAGCGAGGCTTCTTCGGCCGCATCTTTCATCCGTTTTCCTCGTCCGAAGTGCTGCCAAAATACAGCGATCGCAAACTACGCGGGCTGATTCTCAACCTTCAAGTCTCACCCCAGCCACTGCGGCTGTCGGAGGTTCGACAAATGGAAGTGAAAGTGACCGTGACCAACATGGGCAACCTCATGATCACGCTCGATTTTCCGACTGATCAACGAATCGAGGTTCAATTGCTCAACGCCGGCGACGCCGTCCTGACCAAATGGTCTGAGAACCACGCAATCAAGGACAAGCCCGGGACCGTTCTCATTAATCCGGGGGAGCATGTCGAGTACAAGGAAAACATCGCGACCCGCGATCTGACGCCCGGCCGAGTCTTTACCGCTGACGTTTTTTTCCCGAAATATCCCGAGCTTCACGTCCGGCAGAAGTTTTTGACCGAACCGTGAGGCAGGTAAGGTTGATAGTTGATTGTTGAGAGTTGATTGCGGGAATTGAATTTTCTATCAACAATGATCTATCAGCGATCAACTTTTCAGCGACTACCATACCCACCCGCAAGGACATCGCGTTCAGACGTATTCGCCAGAGCTATTGCAACCCTGGATCGACAGCGCGCGCAGGCGCGATTTGAGTGACATTGCCTTTACCGACCACGATCGTTTTCATGCCGGAATCGATTTTGACGAGATCCATAAATTGCGCGCCGCGAATCCGGATCTGAAAATTCGCGCCGGCATCGAGCTCGACAATGATCCGCAAACGTCAGGCGCCGGACGAAAATGGGTCGAGAAGAATTGGGACAAACTCGATTTCGTTCTCGGCTCGGTTCATTACCTCGATGACCCAAAGCAAATGTTCGACACCGTGCCGGACGGCGCGGGACAGTTTGTTGGGCGTAGCATCGACGAGATTTACGAGGACTATTTTCACCGGGTGTGTGACATGGCCGCGACAGGTCTGGTCGATTGCTTATCGCATCTTGACCTGATCAAGATTCACGGACACCGGCCTTGTGGCGACGTTCGGTCGATCATCGACGGAACCCTCGATTTCATTCGTTCGCGGGATCTCGCCATCGAACTTTCCACCGCCGGCTGGCGCAAACCTGTTGACGAGCTTTATCCGAGCGACACGATCATCCAGCTCGCGATCGAAAAAGGAATTCCGTTTACGACGGCGTCCGACGCGCATTCACATGTGCAGCTCGCGGAGAATTTCGATCGCCTGGCCGGGAAGATGTCGATCCTGGGAGTGCGCGAAATTTGTGTTTACGAAAAACACAAACGCTTAATCAGAAATTTGTAGGGCAAGCGCACCGCCTGCCATTTTTTAGATCGGCAGGCGGAGCGCCTGCCCTACAATTGATTAGATGACGCAGGATCGTTGGTATTCGCGTTCGGGCATTTGGTTTTGGTCTGTCATCGCGCTGGGAGCTGCACTTCGTTTTTATCTCGTTGTTTTCACGGATGGGACCCAAGACGTCGCGATTTGGGAGCGCCACGCACGCGATGTGCGCGAGCAAGGGCTGATTGCTTATTACCACGGGGACGCCTCAGCGAATCACCCGCCATTCATCAGCGAAGTCGAGTCGTGGTTGGTCGCTGCTTCTGACGCGACCGGCGTTCCGTTTCGAATTTTCCTGCGCGCTCCATTCGCATTGCTCGACGCAGCCACGGCTTTCCTCCTGTTCTCACTGTTCGGCGAATGCCGATGGCGCTTTCTCGCCGTCGCAACTTATTGGCTGAATCCGTTGTCGATCATTTTCTCGGCCTATCACGGCAATACCGATTCCGCGGTCGCATTCTTTCTCGCGCTCTGCGTCTGGTTCTTGGAGAAAAATAAACTGTTCGTCGCCGCGATCGCGCTCGGCGTAAGCATGTGGATCAAACTGCCGATCGTTCTCGCGATTCCGGCGTTCGTCCTTTTCATTCCCGATTGGCGCAAGCGCTTTCAGTTTCTGGCGATTGCGGGCGTCGTTGCGCTCGCGACTTACGTTCCGGCGCTGATTCAGGATCCGACGATCGTTTCGAAAAACGTTTTCGGTTATCGCGCGCAAATTCTGCACACCACGGCCGGCGTCCCGGCCTGGGGACCACGTGTACTCTTATTTTCAATCATCGCTTCGGCGCAAAGTTGGCCGGTATCGTTTCGCGCGCCGATTTTGTTTTTTCTGGAGAACAGCCGGTTGATCGCCCTCGCGTTCGCGCTTCTGATCACGTGGTTGCGTCGGAATGACCGCGCTGTTTCCGAATGGTGCGCGACGATTGCAATGATCTACATCATCGTGCTCGCATTGAGCGACGGCTTCTCATTTCAATATTTTGCCTGGTCGCTGCCGTTTTGGTTTTTTTTGCCGCGCCGGTTTTTCATTCCCGCGATCATCCTCGTCAGCGGCTACATTTATTTCTTGTACGGTTATTTGTGCGGCAATCCGTGGTTACTCGGCGTTTGGGATTTCAACGGGCATCCGCAGTGGCCATTTTCAATCGTCGCAATCCGAAACGTAGCTTATCTGCTTTTCTGCGCCGCCACGATCTGGTTTGTGACCTCGACTACATCCCAGGCATTCCGAGTCCGCCGGTGATTTTTTTCATCTCCGATTGAGCCAGGGCCTTGCCCTGCTCAATCGCTTGCTGCACGCCGCTCAGGATGGCTTCTTCCAGAAATTCGACGTCGTTTGGATCGACAATCTGTCTGTCGATTTTGATCGAAAGAATTTCGCCGGCGCCGTTGGCTGTGACTGTTACCTTTCCGCCCGCGGCGCTTACTTCGACCGTTTTATCTTCCAGCTCGGCCTGGGCCTTCGCCATTTGCGCCTGCATCTGCTGCGCCTGTTTCATCAATTTGTTCAGATTCATTTGTGGTCTCAGCGTTTGACTTCGCCTTTGAAAATCTCCAACGCTTCGCGGATCAGCGGATCGTCCGTGTAGCTCTCAGATGGAGTTTCGTCCGACGGTTGCAGCTTCGATGGGAGATTTTCCCGCCCGGTTAATTTCAACGTCCAGTCTTTGCCGCTAACCTCGCGCAAAAGCGTCTCGATGAGTTTGCGGTTCGTTGCCGTTCCCAAGATATCCATTGGCGATTTTTGATCAGGCGAAAATCCGAGAACGAAATGGCGACCCTCGCTCGGCAGAACGCGCGCCGCGGCCGCCGAATTTCGAACAAATGCTTTTTGAGTTGGGATTTTTGAGAAAGCCCGCTCCCAAATTCTTTCGACATCGTCATCGTTATCCGGTGATTCGGCGATGCGGGGTGCTGTAGAGGCGGCCGTGCTTGCCACGCCAAAGCCGGGCGAAGGCCGGTCGGCCGCGTACGATTTGGATGCAGGCGCGACGATGCCAGTCCGGCTCGGACCTGCCGCCACAGGCTTAGCGACTAACGTTTTTTTTTCCGTAGACGTTTTCCCGTCGCGCAGCTCGCCCAGTTTTTCGATTACTTCGTCAAGCGTCGCCTGATTCAGACTCTGGATCGCTTTAATGATCGCCACTTCGAAATGCAATTTCTTGTTCGGCGCCCATTTCATTCGCCCTTCGGCTTGCGCAAATTGGTCGATCAAATCGAGGAGCCGATCGTTCTCGATCAGTTCGGACTGCACCCCGAGCGCTTTCTGCAATTCAGCATCGACATCCTCCTGGAGCGCGTCCGGTTTGGCTTTGAAGACCAGCAGATCTCGGAAATAAGAAATCAAATCCGACATCAACCGCATCATGTCCTTGCCGGCTTCGCACTGTTCGTAGAGAACGTCGAGCGCGCCGGCAGTTTCGCCGCGCAAGATTTTGCCTGTCAAATCGACCACCGTTTGCTCGCTGGTGAATCCGAAAACGTTGAGCACGTCGGTTTCCGCAATTTTTTCACCGCAAAACGCCACCAATTGATCGAGCATCGACTCCGCGTCGCGCAGTCCGCCTTCCGCTCCGCGGGCGATCGCGTGTGCCGCGGCCGGTTCCAGCGTGATCTTTTCTTTCCCGGCGATGAATTGGAGATGATCGGCAATCAACTTTGCCGGGATTCGGTGAAGATCGAAGCGCTGGCAACGGCTCACGATCGTGGCCAGGACTTTTTGTGGCTCGGTCGTCGCGAAAATGAATTTCACGTGCGGCGGTGGTTCCTCTAGCGTTTTCAAGAGCGCGTTGAACGCAGCCGCTGTCAGCATGTGCACTTCGTCGATAATGTAGATTTTGTAGCGTGACTTCGATGGCGCGTAGCGCACGTTGTCGCGCAGCTCGCGCACTTGCTCGACGCCATTGTTGCTTGCGCCGTCAATCTCGAGGACATCCAGGCTGTTGCCGGCCGCGATCTCCCGGCAATTATCACACGTGCCGTCCGGCGTAACCGTCGGGCCTTTCACGCAGTTGAGCGCTTTCGCCAAAATTCGCGCGGTCGAAGTTTTTCCGATGCCGCGCGGCCCGACGAACAAATAAGCGTGCGCCAGTCGGTTTTGCGCGACCGCATTCTTGAGCGTGCGCGAGACGTGGGCCTGTCCGACCAGATCGTCAAACGTCTGCGGTCGATATTTTCTGGCGAAAACCTCGTAGCTCACTAATTGACTCTAAATGCGTTGCTTCGCAGACGAAAATGGAAAAGCAAATTCTCTTCGGAAATAGCCCAGCGCTTTAGCGCTGGGTAAATGTGGTTTTCTGGTGAGTCCCGATAAGGGACGAAAGCAACATTCTTTCATCCCTGACGGGATTAGTCGGGATTTATGGATTGAAAACCCAGCGTTGAAACGCTGGGCTATGGTCAGCAAACGATTAGTCGGATTCTGAATGCCAACGAGATCGACATCCAGGTTGTTGTCGGGCGAAGTGCTCGTGCTCGCTTTGGCCGGTGCGAAATTAATTTTCCATCTATTGACCGCGAACCGTTACGGAGTTTTCCGCGACGAACTATATTACCTCGCCTGCGGTGAGCACCTCGATTGGGGATATGTCGATCAACCGCCATTGATCGCCCTTGTAGCCTGGATGGCGCGGCATCTTTTCGGTGATTGGCTGGTTGGTCTGCGATTTTTTCCCGCGCTCGCCGGCGCGGCGACGGTTTGGCTAACCGGCAAGTTAGCTCGCGAAATGGGCGGCGGAGCTTTGGCGCAAATGCTGGCCGCTCTCGCGGTGATCGCGGTGCCGATTTATCTCGTCATGCATCACTGGCTGACGATGAACGCCTTCGAGCCGCTTATCTGGATCGGTTGCGCCTGGTGCATCGTCCGAGCGATCGATCGCAACGAGCCGCGTTACTGGATCTGGTTCGGCGTTCTTGTCGGCGTCGGCACGGAGACCAAATACGGCATCGCGTTTTTCATCGCCGCCGTTGTGATCGGGCTCATTCTCACGCCCGAACGCCGATTTTTGATCACGAAGCAATTTTGGATCGGCGCGCTCATCGCGTTCCTGATTTTTCTACCGAATCTGATTTGGCTGACTCGTCACGACTTTCCCTTTCTCGAGTTGATGCACAACATCCGGCAAACGCAGCGCGACGTTGTGCGCGGCCCAATCGCGTTCGTTATCGATCAAGTCCAGATCATGAATCCAATTCTGCTTCCGCTTTGGCTCGGCGGTTTGATCTGGCTTTTTCTGGGAAGCGAAGGCCGACGATTCCGAGTTCTCAGTATCGTCTACGTCGCGCTGCTCGCGATGTTTATCGTATTACGCGGCAAGAATTATTATCTCGCGTCGATTTATCCGGTTCTTTTTGCGGCGGGCGCGGTTGTCCTGGAAAGAATTACGGCCGCCCATTGGAAATGGATTCGTGCTGCCTATGCGGTTTTGATTCTCGTGTCGGCGATCATTCTCGCGCCGACGGTCTCTCCGATTTTTTCGCCAGAAGGTGTGGTCGCCTATCAAAAAAAGTTAGGCTTCGAACCGCCGAAGGCTGAGAATCAGCCGACCGGTCCGCTCCCACAATATTTTGCCGACGAATTCGGTTGGGAAAACATGGCCGGTGAAACAGCGCGCGTTTACAAGTCGCTTTCGCCGGAAGAACAGGCGCGCACGGCGATCTTTGCCAACAGTTACGGCCAGGCCGGTGCGATCGATTTCTTCGGACCGCGACTCGGTTTGCCGAAATCGATTTGTAATCACCAGAGCTACTGGCTTTGGGGGCCGCGCGATTATGATGGCAGCGTCGTCATCGTTCTCGGGAGCGATGGAACCGGCGACCGCGAACATTTCCAAAGCGTCGAACCAGCCGGCCGGGTCGAACATCCGTACTCGCGGCGCGACGAGCATTTCGATATTTTTCTGTGCCGCGGGTTTACCGGCGATTTGCGCCAAGCCTGGCCAAAGTTAAAAAAATACGACTAATGAAAAAATCGACATCTTCGTTCCTTCTCTTACTCCTGCTCTTACTTTTGCTCGATGTCGATGCGCGCGAGCCGCAGCAATCGCCGCCGGTAAGATCGATAGCGGAAAAGAAAATTGTTCGTGCGCGCGATCTCGGCGTTCCGTTCGATGGCACGCCCGGTCAGCTCAACTCGATCACGGACGTCGCCGGCGTCGAAGTCGGTTATGCCACGATCATTCGTGGCGAGGGAAAGCTTGTGGTCGGCAAAGGTCCGGTCCGGACTGGCGTGACGGCGATCATTCCGCGCGGGCACGATTCACTGAACGATCCGGTTTACGCGGCTGTGTTCAGTTTGAATGGCAACGGCGAGATGACCGGCACGCATTGGATTGAAGAAAGCGGATTTCTGGAAGGCCCGGTTGTCATTACCAATACGCACAGTGTCGGTGTCGCGCGCGACGCCGTCATTGCGTGGCGTATCAAACACGGCGCCGCCGACGCCAGCGGATATTGGTGGAGTTTGCCGCTCGTGGCCGAGACGTGGGATGGTTGGCTGAACGACACCAACGGCTTTCATGTGAAACCGGAGGACGTTTTTCACGCGCTCGATTCCGCGCACGGCGGTGCGATCGAAGAGGGGAGCGTCGGCGGCGGGACCGGGATGATTTGCTACGAATTCAAAGGCGGCAGTGGTACCGCCTCGCGCAAGGTCGACATCAAAGCCGGCAAAGATAAGCCGATGCAGAGCTTCACCGTGGGCGTCTTTGTTCAGGCGAATTTTGGACGCCGTGCGTTGCTAACGATTGCTGGTGTGCCGATCGGAAAAGAAATTCCCGGTTCCGTTTACGGCGAAGATACCGGCTCGTGCATCGCGGTCGTGGCAACTGATGCGCCGCTGCTTCCGAATCAATTGAAACGACTCGCCCGCCGCGTTTCGCTCGGGCTCGCGCGCACCGGCACGATCTCTGGAAATGGTTCGGGCGATTTGTTCATTGCGTTTTCGACCGCGAATAAAAATGTTTGGGCTCCCGATCAGGTCACGCATTCGGCGCAAACCATTCCGAACGATTTGATGGATCCGATTTTTGCGGGCGTCGTGCAAGCGACCGAAGAAGCGGTGGTGAACGCGCTGGTGGATAATCAAACCATGACCGGCGCCGACAATCATCGCGTCGATGCGCTTCCGCACGATCGGTTGCGCGAGCTATTGAAAAAATATAATCGTGTCAAAGAGTGATTAACTTCGAAGTCGACGAACCGAAACGTTTGCTCGTAATTCGCTTCCGCGAAGTTGTCCGAGCAGAAGAAACCGAGAGAGGCTTGAAGCAAATCCGTGATGGCCTCCTAAGACTGCAACGCGGATTTCGTCTTCTGGCCGATCTCAGCGAATTGCAATCGATGGACGTCGACTGCGCGCCTTTCATCGAGAAAGCGATGGACATGTGCAACGAAAAAGGAGCATCCATGGTTGTCCGCGTCATTCCCGACCCGCATCGCGACATCGGTTTGCAGATCATGTCGATCTTTCATTACGGCGGAGACGTTCAGATTTTCACCTGCGAAACTCTCGCCCAGGCGAACGAGATTCTGGAGACTTAAGCCAGTTTTTTATTGTCGCGTAGCAGATCGATAAACGAGCAACGCCGCGGCGATATCCTCCACCGCCATACCTAGCGATTTAAAGATGGTGGTTTCGTTTACACGCGGTGGAAGTTTCCTGGCGAACGCTTCGCCGAGCTCGGCATAAATTTCCGTGCGGGAAAGAATTACATCGCCGGATTCTTTCATGGCCGCTTCACGTGAATCGACGAAGACGACATTTCGCATCGCGTCGTCGTCGAGTTCGCGCCAATCCGGTCGACATGCGCCGACGGCGTTGACGTGACACCCGGGCTTCAGCCATTTGCCCTGCAGGATCGACATCTTCGAACTCGTCACTGTCACCACGACATCCGCGCCGCGGACTGCGTCTTCAGCCGACATTACTTTCGCGCCGACCTGTTTTGCGAACTGCTCCGCGTGCGATTTGTTCGGACTCCAAACGCGAGTTTCTTCGAAATTCCTGACCAGTTGCAGAGCTTCGATGTGGCTGCGCGCTTGCACCCCGCTCCCGAGGATCGCGAGCACTTTTGCATCCTTTGGCGCGAGAAGTTTCGTCGCCGCCGCTGAAACGGCTGCTGTTCGCATTTCAGTGATCAATCTTCCGTCCATCATCGCGAGCGGTGCGCCGGTTTGTGGATCGTTCAGGAGAATTGTCGCCATGTGCGTCGCAATTCCTTTTTCCGCGTTCGGCGGGTAGAACGTGACGATTTTCTGGCCGAGCCCTTCCGGAGTTAACGCCGGCATCATCCCGTAAAATCCGCCGGGCGGATCGACTGCAATCACTTGCCGCACCGGCTGCGTGACTTTTCCGGCGGAGAAATCGATCAGCGCCTTTTCCATCGCCGGAATCAAGTCCGCCATCCGCAAATGCTTGCGCACTTGTTCCTCGTCGAGAAAAAGAGCCACACGTGAATCTTCGACCCTGGCGGACACGGATCAAAACAGATTTTGAATGAACCTGGCGGGGATTATTCGAGTCGAGGAACAAGATTAGCTTTACATACAGCCAAAATTGGAGGAATCGGAGAATACAAATGGCAATGTTTTCAACTCGAAAGCCTGAATCGGCAGAACCGCCAAGGCCGGCAAGCTCGGAGCCGTCCAACGGCGCATCCGCGTCAGCCCGCTCCGGCGGCCTTCTCTCGCGAGGAGTCTCGATTGTTGGCTCGGTCAAGTTCAGTGACGAGCTGCTGATCGATGGCGAAGTGAAAGGCGACATCAAATCGACTGGAACGCTTACGATTGGCCAGCACGCGTCCATTCACGGCGAAGTCAGATCGAAATCGGTAACGGTGCAGGGGACGGTCGAAGGAAATATTTTCGCGACCGAACGCTGCGAACTTCAAGCCGGTTGCACCTTGCGCGGCGATATCGAAGCGCCTCGGCTGGTGGTTGATGAGAACGCGACGTTTCTAGGCAGCGCAAAAGTCGGCACGCCGAAGTAACCAATCCACGTCGTTAAGTCGCGGGATCGTGGTATCTAGCCACCCTTTTTGGCTTAATTTTCGCCCAACTCATCGAGCAACTGCTTTTTCAAATTGCGCCGCGCTGCTTTCTTGATCGCGCGTCGCTCGGCCGCGATGGCTTGTTTTTCAGCGCGGCGCTGATGGCGCGTGCGTTTGTCGATTTCACTTGGCAAATGCGAAATCTTCGGCCGGTTCGCGCCCACTTTACGCTCGTTCGGCTTTGCGTACGGGTCCATGACGGCGAATATAGCATCGGCAAATATGTCACTCGATTTCGATCGCATCCGCGTGGCGCACGAACGGATTCGACCGTACGTTACGCGGACGCCGGTGTTGACGAGTTCGCGCTTGGATGAGGCGAGTGGTGGCTCGCTGTTTTTTAAGTGCGAAAATTTTCAGAAGATCGGCGCGTTCAAGGCGCGCGGCGCGACCAACGCCGTATTCGTGCTGGATGATGCGACTGCGAAGCGCGGTGTCGCGACCCATTCATCAGGAAATCATGGCACAGCGCTGGCGCGCGCGGCAAAACTCCGGGGCATCCCGGCGCACATCGTGATGCCCAAGAACTCGACAAAAGTAAAAGTGCGCGCGGTCGAAAGTTACGATGCTCACGTCGTGCTTTGCGAGCCGACGCAAGACGCGCGCGAAAAAGCATGCGCGGACGTGATCACGAAAACGGGCGCGACGTTAATTCATTCCTTCGAGAACGAAGATGTGATGGCAGGGCAGGGGACGGCAGTAGTCGAGCTCCTCGAGGATGCAGATGTCGATCTTGTGATCTGTCCAATCGGCGGCGGCGGTTTGCTTTGTGGCACCGCAGTCGCGGCCAAGTCGATGCGGCCAAAGATCAAAATCATCGCGGCTGAGCCGGCGAATGCCGATGACGCCGCACAATCGTTTCAGGCCAAGAAAAGAATTGTGACCGAAAAGAAATTCACGATCGCCGATGGGTTACGGACAAATGTCGGCGAGCGAAATTTTCCGATCATCCAACGTTACGTAGACGACATCGCGACCGTCAGCGAAGAAGCGATCGTCGCGGCGATGCGGACGATTTGGGAGACGATGAAAATTGTCATCGAACCGTCATCCGCAGTTTCCTACGCCGCAATCGCCGAGCGTAAGGTCGATATTGCCGGCAAACGCGTTGGGATCATCCTCACCGGCGGCAACGTCGATCTCGACGCGCTGCCGTGGATCGTCTGACTTCTGACCTCTGTTATTTGAGCGTGATCTCGCGCATCGTTTTGGTACCCAGAATTTCGCGGACGTCGAGGCGTTTGACCGCCATGTCCGTCCGCCGCTCTTCGGAGCCCATCACTTTCGCGAGCAGCGGGTCCATTTTGTCGCGCAAAGTGTCAAACGCCGCCCAGTTTGGGTATTCCACCAAAATCAAAATGTTAAAGTCATGCGGGTCGGACGCTTCGCCGTTTAGAATCTTGTAGCTCAGAATGATTCTTTGTTTTTTCGCTTCCTCATAGACAGGCTTCACCGTGCCAGTGATCTGCTTGAGGTATTCATCGGTTAAGCCGGTCTTGGTTTTGATCATCGACAACGCCCAAACCGAACCTTCGGTGTAAGGCACGCTGCTTCCATCCGTAGTCTTGGCGGGTGAAGTCGTTGTCGTGGTTGTGGTGGTCGCAGTTCCCGGTGAGCTTTGCCCAATGCAAAGAGCTGAGAAACCGCAAGTCAGTGCGACAATGGCAAGGATTCGTATTTTCATGGGGCGGAGCTTGAAGAATCCTCAACCGGATGAACAGGATTTAATTGAGTTCCGGAGTTAGTTTCCAAGCATATGAAGAGATTTCTTTATTTGATTCTTTCGGCGTGCGCGCTGAGCGCAACTGTCGCGCAAACGAATAACACGACGATGAAAGCCGTCGTCGTGAATGAGTACGGCGGCCCCGAAGTTTTAAAATATCAAGACGCACCGTGCCCCGAGCCAAAAGAGGACGAAATTCTTGTCCACGTGATGGCCGCGGCAGTGAATCCGGTCGATACCTACGTGCGACAGGGGATGTTTGCCAAACGCGGCTTGGACAATCGACCGGTCATTATCGGTTATGACATTTCCGGCATCGTCGAAAAAACCGGGGCGAAGACTACCAAATTCAAACAAGGTGATGCCGTTTACTGTTACTTGTCGGTCATGCGCGGTGGCGGTTACGCCGAGTTCGCCATTGCGAAAGAATTCGAAACCGCGCTCAAACCGAAGAATATTAACTTTGAAGAAGCCGCGGCCGTTCCATTAGCAGCAACGACGGCCTGGCAAGCGCTGATTGACACGGCAAAGGTCGAGAAGGGACAAACCGTTCTGATTCATGGCGGTTCAGGCGGAGTCGGAAGCTTCGCAATTCAAATCGCAAAAGCGCGCGGCGCAAAAGTGATCGCGACCGCTTCGACCGCGCATCAGCCGTTGCTCAAGCAACTGGGCGTCGATCAGGCAATCGATTACACGACGACGAAGTTCGAAGACGTGGTGAAGAATGTCGATGTTGTCCTCAACTGTGTCCGCGCGGACGCGCTTGGTCGTTCCTATGGCGTGGTGAAGAAAAGCGGCGTTATCGTTTCAATCACCGACGAGCCGGACCAGACGGAGTGCGCGAAACATGGAATTCGCGGTTCTCGATTGGGAGCGCATCCGGACGCGACCGTGCTCGAAGAGCTGACCAAACTAATTGAGGCCGGAAAAATGAAGCCGATTGTTTCGCAAACTTTCCCGTTAGCAGAAACGGTCAAGGCGCATGAGCAGATCGAAACGCATCACACGCTGGGCAAGATTGTTTTGAAGGTCGCGGAGGAAACGAAGTAAAATCTAACTCAAACGATGAACGCGAAAATCATTCTAATTAGTGCGGGGCTGCTTGCTGTTACGACGTTCGCTCGCTCCGAAACAATGAAAGCGATCGTTGCTCACGAATACGGCGGCCCTGAGGTCTTAAAACTTGAAGCCGTGCCGGTCCCGACGCCGAAAGAGGACGAGATGCTGGTCAAAGTTGTCGCCGCGGGCGTGAATTCGTTCGATGGGGTATTGCGGGCGGGCAAGTTCGCAAAGCCAAACGGCACCCAACTGCCGTGGCATCCCGGTTACGACATCGCCGGGACAGTCGAAAAAGTTGGAGGGAAGGTTACTAAATTCAAAGTAGGCGACGCTGTTTGCGCTTTTATCACCATTCTGAAAGGCGGCGCCTACGCGGAATACGCACTGGCCAAACAAACTGACGCCGCCTTAAAGCCGGCGACGATCAGTTTTGTCGAAGCGGCCGGCGCGCCAAGTGTCGCGTTGACCGCATGGCAGGCGATCGTTGATAAGGCGAACGTTCAATCCGGCCAGACGGTGCTGATTCACGGAGCGTCCGGCGGCGTAGGATTGTTCGCGATTCCGATTGCAAAAATTCGAGGCGCTAAAGTTTTTGCAACTGCTTCCACCGCCAATCAGGATTTTCTCAAGCAACTCGGAGCCGATGTTGCCATCGATTACAAGACGCAGAAGTTCGAAGACATCGCAAAGGATGTCGATGTCGTGATCGACGGCGTTGGCGGTGAAACGCTGGCGCGGTCGTATCCGATCGTGAAAAAAGGCGGAATTATTGTCTCGCTAACCGACCGCGTCGATCAGGCGCAGCTGGACAAGTATGGAATTCGCGGGGCGTCTCTGGTGGTCCAAAATAATGGCGATGAGCTTGCCCAAATCGGGAAGCTAATCGATGAAAAGAAAATCAAGGTCATCGTTTCTGAAACCTTTCTGCTCGCTGATGCGGCAAAGGCCCAAGAAAAAGCGGACACGGGTCACGCCCGCGGAAAGATCGTGTTGAAGGTTCGCGACGAGCCGAAGTAACCTCGCGCGGGCGCGAATCCCACGTAAATCGAATCAGGATTCATTATGAAAAGGACGTTTCTCTGCTGTGTTGGATTAACCATCGCGGTTATTGCCGCAGCGCAAACAAACAAACCGATGATGAAAGCCATCGTGATTCATCAGTATGGCGGGCCGGAGGCCTTGAAGTACGAAGATGCGCCGCGGCCGGAGCCGAAAGATAACCAGGTCTTGGTCAAAGTGATCGCCACCGCGGTGAATCCGGTCGATGCGATGATTCGCTCCGGCAAGTATGCGAAGGTTTTCGGGACAACGTTGCCGCTCGTTCCGGGATATGACATCGCGGGCATTGTCGAGAAAGCCGGCGCGAAGGTGACGCGGTTTAAACCGGGCGATGCGATTTACGCGTATCCGATGTGGGGTGGCGGCTTCGCTGAGTACGATGTGGTCGATGAAGCCGAAACGGCGATGAAGCCGAAGTCGATCAATTTTGTGGAGGCCGCGGGCGTGCCGTTGGTCGCATTGACTGCCTGGCAGGCGCTAGTTGACGCAGCGAAGCTGAGCGCCGGACAAACTGTTTTGATTCATGGCGGTTCCGGCGGCGTGGGAAGTTTCGCGATTCAAATCGCAAAAGCCCGCGGGGCGAAAGTGATTGCGACCGCATCGACTCCCAATCAGGACTTGCTCAAACAACTCGGCGCCGACGTGGCCGTGGATTACACCCAGCAAAAATTCGAGGACGTGGCCAAGGATGTCGATGTTGTGCTGGACTCGGTCGGCAAAGACACGCTGGCACGCTCGTATGGCGTTGTGAAAAAAGGCGGATTCATCGCCACATTGGTGGCGCGCCTCGATCAAGCGGAGCTCGATAAGCATGGGATTCACGGCGCATCGATCTCGGTCAAGCCGAACGGAGCGCAGCTGGCCGAAATCGGCAAACTAATCGACGAGAAAAAGATCAAGCCGATCGTGTCGGAAGTCTTGCCACTGACTGACGCGGTCAAAGCCCAGGAGCAGGCGGCGACGCATCACACCCGCGGCAAAATCGTTCTGAAGGTGGCGGAAGAACCGAAATAGCCAGAGGACAGATGACAGAGAACAGTTTTTTTAAGATCGACATCTTATGAATTGGGAAGCGATCAACGCCATTGCGCAACTGGTCAGCTCGATTGGCGTGGTCGCGTCGCTCTGGTATCTCGCGGTTCAAGTGCATCGCAACACGCGCGTGACCAGACTGTCCGCACAGGACGCCGCCTCAACCGCATTACGCGATGTGACCCGGCCGTTTGCCGAGAACGCGGAGAACAGTCGGATTTGGCGGATTGGCTTGGAAAATCTCGAAGCGCTATCGGCTGAAGACAAAGCGCGCTTCTTTCATTTCGCTTTCCAATTTCTGAAAGCGATGGAGACGATTCATTTTCACTACATCTACGGTTTGATGGATGAATCGATCTGGCGGGGTTGGGGCAATCTCTATAAGCATTATCTCGCTTCGCCCGGCATCTCGTTTTACTGGAATGTGCGTCACGATCTGTTTTCGGAACGCTTCCAGGAGTTTGTGGCCGGGCTCGATCGACCGGCGCAACGTCTGACGGTGGCGAATCTCGGCCAGGAAAAGATCGATCCGCCAAAGGACGGATTCGCCGCGGCGAACAACTAGGTCCGCGTTAGTGCGCGAAACCAGGCAGACGCTTGGTCTCTGATTTTGGTCGCGAAGGTCTGCGCGATTTGAGAAATCCGGAGCCACGCGTCGCGGTCGTTTGAATTGCCGTCGGATCCACTGCGACCCGAACGCTCACGCAGGCATCGGCTGGATCGTTGTCGCCGAACAAGCGTTCCCAATCGTTCCGCGCCGCCTGACACAAACGGCGATAACGTAAATCCAAAGCCTGCCGCAATCCGGCGATCGTCTCCACTTTGGCCAATTCCCTTTGAAACAGCGCCTGTTTTCCCTCTTCCTCGCTCATTGCCCTTCATTTTGAGCAGGAAGCAGGCCGGAATCAGAGAACCCGAGGTCAGAACTCAGAGGTCACTGAAGCAACTGGTTGATCGCGAAAGCGATGTTTTACCCCTGAGAAGTTGCCGACAAGGGTAATTGTCCCGGCGCGGTAGACGTAACCGCGCATTTTTTGCAGGTTTCGTTTGCTTACGAAAATGCCGCCCTCGCGCCAAAATGAACCGCCGCCGAAGTGTTCGGCGATTTTTCCCGGCGCACGGTAGTAGTAACCAATTTTATCAACCGCGTTTAAAGTATAGACCCCGGCCGGGAAATGCAGCGTCGCCGCGTGCAGGTCGGAATAGATCTCGAGATAACGCGCCGACGCTGGTCCTTCACTCGGAGTTATCAGTCGCGGATGACTGCTGCCAGCACAGCCGAAAAGTACAACGTAGGAAGTGGAAAGTAGAAAAATCTGAATCGACTTGAACACTCGATTGCTTCTGATCTGGACACTCTTCACTTTTCACTCATCACTTTTTTGATCGACGAGTCGTCGTCGAGCAGGATCCATTCGATGATTGAAACAGGAAGGCTTCCATTCTTGATCAGGTCGTCGTGGAATTGCCCGAGCCGGAAATTGTCGCCTTGTCGATCTTTGTAGCGACCGAGCAGGTTCAGGATTTGCCATTTGCCGATGATGTAGCTGATCTTCTGGTGCGGATTTGACGCAGCACCGGCGGCTTCGCCTTCGGCTGCTTCGCGATCCAGCCCGCCCGCGTCCATAAAATATTTTACTGCTTGCTCAAAGGTCCATTTGCCAGTGTGCAGATTGACGTCGACCCCGATTCGCGCGCCGCGATAACGCGATAACCGCAAAATTTGTCCCTGCGCCGGCGAATTGTTTGGATACAAACCGGTCCGCATCAACATCTCTTCGCCGTAAAGCGCCCAACCCTCGACAAAAACGCCATCTTCGTGTTGCCGGCGAATTTCGTCACTTAAATGATTCGCAATCGACAACTGCATGAAGTGACCGGGAATTCCCTCGTGGCCCAGAATCGGACGCGGGTCTTCGATCGCCGCGCGAATATAGAAATTCTTGGACTGCGGATTGTAGGTTGGGATGAAATAGAAACCGCTCGGGTCCTTGTCGTAAACGCCAGGCGGATTCATGAAACCGCCGGGACTGGTCGGCTTGAACGCTTCAGGCAACTGCCGAATTTCAAATCGACCGAGGTAATCCGGGATCGTGACGAGTTTGTGTTCCTTCAGAAAATTAATCATCTCGGTCTCCCGGCTTTCATACGCTTTTAGAAACGCCGCCTGATCGGGGGGAATATTTGCGGCACGTGACGGGTCGGGATCAGCTAATTTTGGATCGGGCAATAACGCTTCGAGGGCGCGGTACCGTCCATTTTCCACGCGGCCGATTGTTTCCACTTCGCGCGAATCGAGCGGCAACAGCAAAACGTGCTTGAGATAGTAGTTGTAGTTCGCTTCGCCCATCGGCGCGAACTCCACCATCTTCGGCATTCGTTTCTCGAGCTCGTCGGCGTAAGCGTGCACCGCCGCAAGCGCGGTATCGCGCGCCTTGATAAATTCCTCATGCTCGTTGGGCGCAAGGTCGACATCCAGCGCCATCAAGCTTTGATTGAACAACGGATCGATCGAACGCGCGGAGTCGATCGCGAGCTTGGCGTAGAGTTTTACCGGGTTCTGCAAATTCGCCAGGCCCTGCTTCAGCATCCCTGGCATTGCTTTCAACCGCGCGGTGGCGGAGAGCGCGCGTTTTCGGGGCGTGTCGTATTCCTTTTTTAGGAGCGAGAATATTCCTTCCGCACAGATCTCGGTGTAAACCAGCGGATTGTTCCGCTCGAATTTCAGAACGCGGTTTTGGAAATCGACATTCTCCAATTGCGCACGAAAAAGAATCGCGTCGATCTGTTCGTCCTTCGGCCAGGTGCCAGTCTTCATCGCTCGCACTTTTTCCAGAAGCGCACGCACGTATTGCGCTTCTTCCGCGATTTTGGCCGGTGAAAAATCGGGAAGCTTATCGTCCCAGGTGTGTAAACCGCGACTGCTGCTGGCGACCGGAGAGTTCTGGTTGCGCCAGTTGTAATAATCGTTCGCCAGTTTGTGCAACGCGGCCGCGCCCATCACGTGGTCCTGGTTCGCATTCGTGATCAAAGTTTTGTTCGAGACGTCCGGTTGCCCGCGTGGTGTCGGTTGAGCATGCGCTGCGATGGCCGCGCCCAGAATCATCGCGCTGAACAAAATCGTTTTCGCTTTCACGATATCGATCTTAATAGATGCTATTCAATGAGAAAGCGGAATCGAATGCCATGAAAACTCTTGGCGTCATTGGCGGCGTCGGTCCGGAGAGCACGATCGATTACTACCAGAACATCATCGCGCTCTATCGCGAGCGGAAGCGCGACGGTAGCTATCCCCAGTTCGTCATTAATAGCATCAATCTCACGAAGGGAATCGATTTCATGAACGCGAATGATTTGGCCGGCATGGCTGGATTTCTCCTGGAAGAAATCGCCAAGCTTCCACTGGCCGGCGCCGACTTCGGACTAATCGCGGCCAACACGCCGCACATTGTCTTCGACGATATCGCGCCCAAGTCGCCGATTCCGTTGATCAGCATTGTCGAAGCAACCTGCGCGCACGCCAAAGCCCGGAAACTGAAACGCCTTGCTCTGTTCGGCACGCGCTACACGATGCAGGCGGACTTTTACCCGAAGGTCTTCTCGCGGGAAGGAATCGATCTCGTTGTGCCCGATCCAAAAGATCAGGAGTACATTCATAACAAATACTTTGACGAACTCGTTCCCGGAAACTTCTTGCCCGAAACGCGCGCCGAATTGCTCGCGATTATCGATCGATTGAAATCTAAGATCGACCCGTCTTCGCAAGGTTACGGCGAGGCAGGCATCGACGGCGTGATTCTGGCCGGAACCGAATTGCCGCTGATTCTGCGCGGCGAGAGCCACAACGGCATCGCTTTACTTGATACTGGAAAAATTCATTGCCAGGCCGCGGTAAACGAGATGCTTTCGTAAAAGCAGAGTAACCACGAATGCACACGAATAGGACACGAAGGGTTTATAAATTCGTGCTAATTGGTGTCTATTCGTGGTTATGCCTTTCGATCACTATGGCTCAAACTAACGCTCCGAAAGAAAAGATTCGCTATGCCGTAATTGGCGACTCGTATTCGTGCGGCGAAGGCGCGACGCCGAAAGAATCATGGCCAGCGCTAATGACGCAGCATTTGAATGCCCAAGGCTTGCATGTCGATCTTGTCTCGAATCCTTCGGTCACTGGTTGGACAACCAAGGACGCGATCGATCGCGAGTTACCGAAGTTCATAAATTCGGATCCTAACTTTGCGACTTTGCTCATCGGCGTAAACGATTGGGTCCAGGGAGTGGATGAAACAACGTTCCGGAACCGATTCAGTTACCTCGTCGACCAAATGCTTGCCGTATTGCCGAACAAGAAGCAGCTACTGGTCGTGACGATCCCTGACTTTGGAGTAACTCCGACCGGCCCGAAGTACTCACGCGGTCGCAACATTCATGAGGGAATCATGCAGTTTAATCAAATTGTAACCGAAGAAGCACGAAAACGAGGCCTGACCGTGGTCGATATTTTTCCGCTGAGCAAAAAAATGGGCCAGGACAAATCGCTTGTCGCGAAAGACGGTCTGCATCCATCGGCCAAAGAATACGCTGAATGGGAGAAAATTATTTTTCCCGCCGCGCTGGAGTTGCTGAAGTAAAACTGATCACTCGTCACTGATCACTGTTCACTCTAGAAATGGGCGGTGAGGGTTTCGAACCCCCGACCCTCTCGGTGTAAACGAGACGCTCTACCACTGAGCTAACCGCCCCGCGCTCGGACTGTAGTGTCAGGCTTGTCGCCTGCAAATGCGTTCGGATGGCAATGACACGTTTTCGACGAACTCGGCCGGCCTTCACGACGCAAACGTATGGAGCTTTTAGCGCTTAGCCGAATCCTCTTCACGATACGGTTTGTGTTGTTCGTAGAGACGCAATCTCTCTCTTGCCTGGTCGATAACCGCAGCCGGACCGTCCGCCGTTCGCAAAGCCAGTTTTTGATAGTTAACCGCTTCGGTGAACTTACCCGCCTCTGCATAGGCAGCAGCCAGCGTATCGACATAGCGCCAGTTATTCCATTGCGTTGATTGACAAACTTTCGTTGCCGTATCGATTGCAGCCGCACCATTTCGAGCGCGTTTATCCGGAGAAGTTGCCTGCAGCCACGCGAGGAAGTTCAAAATCTCCAGAGGAGTTTTGGATTCGACCCGCGTGGCCGTTTCCATTTCTTGTGCCGCTTTGACGTAATCTTTTTTCTTAAGATATGCCATTGTGCGACCGACGTACGCCTCAACCTGACTGGACTTAAGCTCCGCGGCGCGATTCCAATCTTCAAGAGCCTTATCGACCTGATTCAATCGATAATAATCAGCCGCCCGAATGAGGTAAGCTGGGGCGTATTCCGGTTTCAGCTTCATGACTTCAGACATGTCTTCGATCGCTTTGGCAAATTCGCCGGCTTCTCTGAAAGAAATCGCGCGATTAAAGTGGGCCTGCCACATTTTCGAATCGAGCCTGATGGCTTCTGCGTAATCTCGCAAAGCCTGGTCGCGTCGACCTTTCTTTTCCCACACGAGAGCACGGTCGACGTGGGCCCCGGTGTTCTTTGGGTTGAATGCAATCGCCTGATCGTAATCGACAAGTGCCTTATCGAAGTTTCCTTTGGCCCGAAACGCGTTTCCTCGATCCATGAGCACAGGCGAAGCGTGCGGCCAATCGAGTTCCATCGCGACCAACTCATCGGCGAATTCTATTGCGCGATCGTAATCGCCTTGATCGTATTCGTACTCCATTCTCCGGTACACTTCGGGATAATCGTAGGGAAGAGACGAAGAACGCGCCCCGCGATGCTGCGGAGCAATGGATGCCAACCGCTCTGCTTCCTTGAGATCGCGCAGCTGTTTGTCGGCCTCACCTTTTATGAAATAAATGTTTGATCGGTAAAAGTATCCTGACGGGTTTGATGAGTCGACCGCGGTGGCGCCGTCGAAATTCGCCAACGCCCGATCAAACTCCTTCTTTCCGAGGTAGGACTGACCGCGAGCGAGCAAAGGGTCGACATTATTTGGAAGGCAACGGGTCGCCTCGTCAAAATCTGCAATTGCAGAATCCCATTGTTGCTTGCGTAAATAGAGGAGACCGCGGTCGTAGTAGGCCCACCCATAGTTGGCATCATATCGAATTGCCTCCTTATAATCGGGAATTGCCTTGTCCGGCTCCCCCTTCAATTGATAGGTCCAGCCTCGCGCAAAATAGCCATATGACCAATTCGGGTAGAGCCGAATCGCTTCGGAAAAATCTCGAACGGCTTCTTCGAATTTTCGTTTCGATCTGTAAGCCGCGCCGCGAGTCGAGTAAGCTTCTGCGAGGTCGTTTTTCGTTAGTTCGTGCTTAAGCGCCTGACTTAATTTTTCGATGGCAACATCGTGATCTTGACGTTGTTCAGCTGCGTAGCCTTCCCGGTAAAATTGATCTCCCTTTCGAAACTCGAGAAAGTAATAAAGTCCGACGGCGGCGCCGCTCATCATGGTGACCATGATGATGACGAGGCTGAGGGCGACAACCACGGCGATTTTTGCTGATTTCGTCACTTCAATTGACTTTAATTCCCGAGCCACCTGTTTTGTCCAAAACCGGCGCACCTTCGATGAGTGAACGCTATTTCGACGACCTTAGCTCCGGGGAACGACTCCAATCCGGCCAATACATTGTAACCGAAGAGGAAATTATCAACTTCGCGCGCGAGTTTGATCCGCAACCGTTTCATTTGGACACAGCGGTGGCTGGCCAGACAATGTTTGGGGGACTGATCGCCAGCGGCTGGCATACCGCGGCAATTACGATGCGTCTCTTCGTGCAAGCATTGAACTTCGCTGAAGGCGCAATTGGTCTCGGTGTCGACGAATTACGCTGGCCGATCGCAGTCCAGCCGGACGATGTCTTGCAGGTAGAAACCGAGATTGTCGATCTGCGCCTGTCACGATCCAAACCAACTCACGGAATTGTCCGCTTGCGCAATGTCACCACCAATCAGCGTGGCGAAACTGTTCAGACAATGACAGCTTCAGCGTTAGTCTTACGCCGAGGTAACACGATTACACGGTGATAGTGGAAGTAGTTCGCGTGTCGACTTTGAGCTACTCTTAACTATCGCTTGCAATAGGAATAACTTTACTCTATCGAAAATACCTATGGACTTATCAACGCGAAACTTGATGCAGGCTTTGTCGGTTCGTCGCCAAATTGATGCATTGGAAAGACGACTCAGAGGTTTAGTTGGCGGCGGCGGCGGCGGTGGTGGCGGTGGAACAGCCGCTCCTCGTCGTGGCGGGCGACGCCGGATGTCCGCGGCGGCGCGGGCGAAGATCGCGGCGGCGGCGCGCGCGCGTTGGGCCCGAGTCAGAGCGCGAGGCGGCGGCGCGAAGGCGGCAAAGAAAAGTGGAAAACGCGGAGGCGGAATTACGGCGGCCGGCCGGAGAAGACTTTCGCAGTTAATGAAAGCGCGCTGGGCGGCTAGAAGAAAAGGTAAGCGCAAGTAAGCGCTGCTAGTCTGCTTTCAGCAAGAAAATCAATCCTGAGCAGAGGGAAACTACTACCGACTACGATCGGTTAAGTAGCTTCATCATTGCTTCCGGATAGCGCGAGCCGGCGAAGGCGTCTTTGGGCGCGACTTCATCGATTCGCTCGAGATCGTTGCTGCTAAGATCGACATCGAGCGCGCCGATATTCTCCTGCAAGTACTTTCGCCGTTTCGTTCCGGGAATCGGAACGATGTCTTCACCTTGCGCCAGGACCCAGGCCAGCGCGAGTTGCGCCGGAGTGCAGCGTTTTTCCCGCGCGATTTCTTCCACCCGTTTCACGAGATCGAGATTACGCTGAAAATTGTCGCCCTGAAATCGCGGCGTTGTTTTGCGGTAATCGTCATCCGGTAAATCTTCAGGTTTTTGAATTTTACCGGTCAGGAAACCGCGACCGAGCGGACTGTAGGGAACGAAACCGATTCCAAGCTCGCGGCAAACGCCGAGAATTTCCGCTTCCGGATCACGCGTCCAAAGCGAATACTCCGACTGCAACGCGGTGATCGGGTGCACGGCGTGCGCGCGGCGAATGGTGTCGGCGCCGGCTTCGGACATTCCAAGAAATCGCACTTTGCCTTGCCGCACCAGGTCAGTCATTGCCCCGATTGTCTCTTCAACCGGGGTATCGGGATCGACGCGGTGTTGGTAATAGAGATCGATGCATTCGACTCCCAGCCGGCGCAGACTTCCTTCGCATGCTTGTTTTACGTAATCGGGTTTTCCGTTGATGCCACGAAAGCCCGGATTACCCGGCTCACGTAAGATTCCAAACTTAGTCGCGAGCACGATTTGATCACGGTGTGGTTTAAGCACACGGCCGACGAGTTCTTCGTTCGTGTGCGGCCCGTAGGCGTCGGCGGTATCGAAGAAGGTAATGCCGAGTTCGAGAGCACGATGAAGTGTGGCGATCGACTCATCTTCATCTCGGTCGCCATAGAAATCCGACATGCCCATGCAGCCAAGACCGATAGCCGAAACGCACGGACCGCCCCGTCCAAGTTTTCTCTGCTTCATAAGAGTCGATTAGCACGCGAATCACGCCAATCAACGCGAATCCAATTTAATGACAACATTAACAAACCCGTTTCTGTGGCACTAACCTTTTCCTTGCCGTTCTTATTCGTGTCCATTCGCGTAATTAGCGGGCAACATTAGATCTGTCCGTCCATATCGGTCTTTCCAAGGCGGCGCTTTTCCATTGCAAGTGAAGCAACCGCCGATGACGCGGATGTAAACGGATAAATGCAAAAGAAATCAGTACAGTCCGCGATATCCGCGTGATCCGCGGTTAAAATACTAATCGCGTTTTGCCGTGACCGCGCTCGATCCGGCCGATTCTTTTTGCACGCAAGATCGACATCGCGCGTTTGGCAGCGCGCTCGGACACGATCGCGACCATTCCAATTCCCATATTGAAGACTTGATACATCTCGCTCGAACTGACGCGGCCGTTTTGCTGCAGGACTTTGAAAATACGCGGCACTTGCCACGATTTTGTTTCGATAATTGCGTCGCATTTCTTCGGGAGAACGCGCGGTAGATTGTCGATCAAGCCGCCGCCGGTGATGTGAGCGAGGCCTTTGATCATTCCGCTTGGGACCCTCGCCAGGAGCGGCCGATAATTCTTGTGCACGCGCAGAAGTTCTTGGCCGATTGCTCTTGGTTTCAATCGCATTTTCTCGAACAAAATTTTTCGCGCCAGCGTGTAACCATTTGTATGAAGACCGTTCGAGGGAAGCCCGAGGACGACGTCGCCAGGTTTGATTGTCGATCCGTCGATTATGTTCGCGCGATCGACCACCCCGACAATACAACCGGCCAGATCGTATTCGCCTTTCCGATACATTCCCGGCAGTTGCGCGGTCTCGCCGCCGATCAATGCGCAGCCGGCTGCCCGGCACGCGCGCGAAAATCCCCGCAGCAATTGATTAAAAACACGCGGCTCAAGTTTCTCGCAGCCGATGTAGTCGAGAAAAAAAAGCGGACGGGCACCGACAACCGCGATGTCGTTGACGCAATGATTCACCAGGTCGGCGCCGACGGTGTCATGTCGATCTAACGCGAACGCGATTTTCAATTTCGTGCCGACGCCGTCGATGCTCGCGATCAGAACAGGATCGCGCATTGCGCTAAAGTCCGCCCGAAACAAACCGCCGAAGCCGCCGATCTTACCGAGAACTTGTCCCGCGGCCGCGGGATGAGTTTGCCTAACGAGCGATTGGATTCGGCGCTTGAGCTTGTTGCCAAGATCGACATCCACGCCCGCGCGAGCGTACGCCTTTTGCTTTTGGCTTCCCCTTGGCGCGTGGGCGAAATGACGAATGACCAATGACGAATGACGAGACGATTCGGGCTTCGTCATTCCCTGGTCATTCGGCATTCGTGCTTTGTCATTCCAATCATTTTAAGTCCGCGAACAGCGTGGGATGCCGTTCCTGGTCGACCAATGCTTTGGCGCGCGCTTCACGCTTTTCCATAATGAACTTGTCGAGCGCGGGATCGACGGGGAGGGGATAATTACCGGTAAAACAGGCCAGGCAAAATTCGTTTATAGGTTTTCCGGTCGCGCGCACCATTCCTTCGACGTCGAGATAACCAAGACTATCGACCCCAAGATATTTTCGGATTTCTTCCATCGACATCTGATTCGCAATCAACTTTTGCGGATCGGGAAAATCGATGCCGTAATGACAAGCGAAGCGGTGCGGCGGACAGCTCACTCGCATGTGCACTTCTTTGGCGCCGGCTTCGCGCAAATTGACGACTCGCGCACGCGCCGTCGTGCCGCGCACAATCGAATCGTCGATCACCACGACCCGTTTCCCCGCGACCATTTCCTTGATCAAATTCAATTTCACCCGCACGTCGAAATCGCGAATGAGCTGACTCGGCTGTAAAAACGTTCGGCCGATGTAGTGGTTTCGCACGAACGCGTGTTCGAATGGAATCTTCATTTCTTCGGCGAAACCGAGCGCGGCGTAATTGCCCGAGTCCGGGACTGGCACAACGATGTCGGCTTCCACCGGAAATTGGCGGGCAAGTTCGCGACCCATTTCGGTGCGGACTTTGCCGACGTTCACACCGCCGATGATGCTGTCGGGCCGCGCGAAATAAACGTACTCGAACATGCAGAAGGCTGGCTGTTGCGGTTGAAACGGAAATTCCGAACGCATTCCCTTCTCATCGATAATCAAAACTTCACCCGGTTGGATTTCCCGAACGAACTCGGCGTGGATCAAATCAAACGCGCAGGTCTCGGACGCGAGGATGTAGGCATTGTCAAGTTTGCCGAGCGAGAGCGGCCGCCAGCCAAACGGATCGCGAACTGCGATGAGTTCGCGTTCGCTCATGATGAGCAAGGAAAACGCGCCTTCGATTCGCCGCAATGGCGCCAGCGCGCCGCCGCCGTTGTCCAAGGGCTGGGCGAGCAGATGCAAAATGATTTCGCTGTCGGCGGTGGTTTGGAAAATCGAGCCTTTGCGCTCGAGCTCGTCGCGCAAGACATCGGCGTTAATCAGATTGCCATTATGAGCGATCGCCATTTGGCCGCGGACGCAATCGACCACGAACGGTTGGGCGTTCTTGATCGTGCTGGTGCCGGTGGTGGAATAACGGGTGTGACCGATCGCGCGGCTCCCTTTCAATTGTTCCAGTTCAGTTTGACCGAAAACCTGCGAAACCAGCCCCATGTCTTTGTGAATCAGAAACGAAGTGCGCGGGCCATTGCTCGTGACAATTCCAGCGCTTTCCTGGCCGCGATGTTGGAGCGCGAAAAGTCCGTAATAGGTCAGGACCGCCGCGTTTGGATGGCCGAACACGCCGAAAAGGCCGCATTCGTGCTGCGGATAAACGTCCCCTGGCTGGGTGACTTCGGTGTTGTCTGGAGAGATCACACGAAAACTTCCACGATATCGGGGTTCATTCAAACGCGCGTTTGAGATTTCGTTGTCTGCCAAACGATCGCCTGCATCATGCTCTCTGCCGGCGCCGCGCCGAAGCTGTTCGCGATTCGTTTTGCGACCGCGTCGATCAGGTCCTCCGGGTTGACGCCGCGCTCGGTTGCCTCGGCGCCGACTGGATTGCCGCGCACTAAGCCAGTAGCGAATTCCCGGGCGGACCTGCTTCGACAGGGTTTCGTTTCCACGAAGGATTCAATTTTTTCGAAGCCCGCGCTCTGTAAGAGTTCGCGGACCAGCTTGGAATCGTGAAGACTAAACGGGATTTCGTAAAACTTCGGCGGATCGCGATCGAAGAACGAGGCAATCGTCGTATGCGCGATTTGGGCGAATGGATTGGCTTCGAATGAATCCCAGACGTTAAAGAGAAAAACGCCGCCGCTGCGCAGAATGCGTTCCGCTTCACGCATTGCAGCCTGCTTGTCCGGAACAAACATGAAACCGAACTGACACACGACTGCATCGAACGAATCATCCGGGAACGGAAGAGCGCTCGCGTCGGCTTGTTGCCAATGCACGTTTTCGCCATTTTTGAATTTCGCCTTCGCGAACTCGAACATGTCCGGGTTGAGATCGGTCGCGACAATTTCAGTCGTGGCCGGCAACACATCTCGTAAACGACGCGTAACGATTCCCGTGCCGCAGGCAATTTCGAGGACGCGCTCGAATCTCCTACCCTTCAAGCGAGAAACCAAATCTTCGGCGTACGGCTCGAAAATCACCGGCCCGAGGTAGCGATCATAATTCTCCGGGATCGCGCCCTGAAAGAGAACGTTGCGATCGCGCTCCATTACAAGCTCGGAATCCCTTCGGGGCAGGAATCGCTTTCGACGAGTCGGCGAATGGAATTCCACCAATCGTCGTAAAGATCGGCGATCGGCCAGACGAACTTTTGATCCTTGACCTGGATACGCAATTCGTCACCGCCGACTTTTCCAAGTTGTTGAAATGGAACGCCGCGGTCACGTTCGCCACCGGACGAATCCGCCGTGGCGGACAACATCGACATCGTCGTCTCCAGGTTTTCTGGCGCGACCGAAATGACGATGCGCGACTGCGATTCGTTAAAGAGGAGTGTAGCCACGGGCCTGTGGCCCGTTTTTTCCGGACGGCCCGCACGGCCGTGGCTACAATCGTCAAGATCGACTTCGGCGCCGTAGAGTCCGGTTGGACTGAAACAACATTCCGCCAGCGCTACCGCCAGCCCGCCTTCGCTGCAATCATGGGCGCTCTTGACCAAACCTGCGCGAATCAAATCGCGCACCGCGTTTTGTATTTTAATTTCATGGGCAAGATCGACATGTGGCGGCGGTCCAAGTTTTTTCCCGTGGCAGACTTTGAGAAAACGCGAGCCGCCAAGCTCGTCGCCGATCTTGCCGACGAGAATGATCACGTCGCCGGCTTTTTTGAACCATTGGGTGGTGATGTGTTCTTCTTTTTCGATCAAACCGACCATTCCGATCGTCGGCGTGGGATCGACCACGCCGGCCGGGCTCTCATTATATAGAGAGACATTTCCGCCGGTCACCGGCGTGCCGAACGCGCGGCAAGCCTCGGCCGCGCCTTCGACCGCTTCGCGCAGCTGCCAGAAGTTCTCAGGCTTGTAGGGATTGCCGAAATTCAAATTGTCAGTGACCGCCAGCGGCTTCGCGCCGGAGCAGGTGAGATTTCGCGCAGCTTCGGCGACTGCGATTTTGGCGCCCTCGCGCGGATCGAGCGCGCAGTAGAGTGAATTGCAATCACTCGTTGCCGCGAGAATTTTGTTGGCGTAGCGGACAAAAAAGACGGCGGCGTCCGAACCCGGCTTCACCACCGTGCCGGTGCGCACGGTGTGATCGTACTGACGATAAACCCAATTCTTGGACGCGATCGTCGGATCGCGTAGCAATTCCGGCAGAGACTGAACCACGGATTTCACGGATGACCCGGATATTTTCTTTAAGACATCCGTTTGATCCGTGTAATCCATGGTCGGTTTCTTCGATTCTCTGGAATAGAGCGGCGCTTCTTCAGCCAAAGGCTTTGCCGGAATTTCCGCGGCGATGCTGCCGTTGTTGCGTACGCGCATCATTCCGTCATCTGTCACGCGACCGATTTCGGCCCATGGCACGTCCCATTTATCGAAAATCTCCCGGACTACGTTTTCTTTCCCGTGTTTCGCGATGATTAACATTCGTTCCTGCGATTCGCTCAACAGAGTTTCGTAAGCGGTCATGCCCGGTTCGCGCTTCGGAACTTTGGCGAGATCGATTTCGATCCCGGTGCCACCGCGGCTCGCCGTTTCGCAAGTGGAGCAAGTCAAACCGGCCGCGCCCATGTCCTGAATCCCCGCGACGGCATCGCGCGCCAGCAGTTCGAGACAAGCTTCGAGCAACAGCTTTTCTTTGAACGGATCGCCGACTTGCACCGCTGGGCGATCTTCTTTCGATTGCTCGGTTAACTCGCGCGACGCGAACGCAGCGCCCGCCAAGCCGTCGCGTCCGGTTTCAGCGCCGACATAGAAGACCGGATTTCCAACGCCGCGGGCCGCGCCACGCGCGAGCTGGTCGTGTCGCAATACGCCGAGACAAAAAACATTCACCAGTGGATTGCCCTCAAAACTTTCGTCGAAATAAATTTCGCCCCCGATCGTGGGAATGCCGATGCAATTCCCGTAGTGCGCGATTCCGGAAACCACGCCGGTGAAAAGACGGCGGTTCGCCGCAATTTGTTTTTGTCGATCTTCTGGAGGGCGCCGCGCTGTCGGCGCCTTTTCATTTTGGGACACGACGGCGCGTGTCCCTCCATCGGTGATCGGTCCGAAGCGAAGCGAGTTGAGACAAAACTCGGGGCGCGCGCCCATTGTAAAGATGTCGCGAATGATTCCACCCACGCCGGTAGCCGCGCCTTGGAAAGGCTCGATCGCACTCGGGTGATTGTGGCTCTCCATCTTGAAGGCGATGGCCCAGCCGTCGCCGATATCGACCACACCGGCGTTTTCCTCGCCGGCTTTAACCAGAATGTTCGGTCCGCTTGTTGGAAATTTCTTCAGCTCGCGTCGCGAATTTTTGTAGGAGCAGTGCTCGCTCCACATGACCGAAAAGATCCCGAGCTCGGTGAAATTGGGTTCGCGGCCGAGAATTTTCTTGATCCGCTCGAATTCTTCCGGGGTCAGACCGTGTTTCGCCACCAGCTCCGGGGTAACTTTCGGATCGGTGGTCGGTTTGGCGCTGATCATCGACAGCGCACGTTAGCTGAACTAAAACGCGACTCAACTCGTCTTCGAGCCAATTGGTGAACAATCCCTCACAAGGACAGGGTAGGGTGAGGAGTCGGACGGTGCAGATTTGTTGGAATCAACTCGAATACCAGCGGCTCGGATCCTGTCTAATTTATTAAGGAAGGGGAGAGAAGATGAAACGATCCATTGCATTGTTGGCGGTCATCGCGTTGGCGACGCTGCTCAGCGCGAAGCCAGCCGCGGCATTTCCGGGCGAGCGCATGCCCTACCGGGCGGCGCATTTCGCTCACAGAGTCGCGTACAATATTAACTATCACGTGGTCCATCCAGTCAGACACGGGATTGCTCGCCACTTGCCCTGAGGCGGCTGCGGGCGAACAGAAAAATAGTGGCAGTGGGGCCCCTACAGTCAGTCCGGCATCACTGCCACTGAGGCATCGCAGCTCGAATATTTTCCACCCGAACTTAGTCGAAAAACGATAACAAAATGAAAGGCAAAACCATGAGGAAGATTATTATCGGATTAGCTTGTGCCGTTATTGCGCCGTTTGCGTTTGCGCAGACCAGCACAACCACAACTGAACAAACGACAACCGTTCCGGCAACCACAACCACGACCAGCACGACATATACGGCTGGTACCGTGACGACGTACGAGCCGGACAAGACCATCGTGGTCAGGGACGAAAGAGAAGGACCAGTCTCTTTCGCACTTAAGGCTCCAGTCCGAATCGTGGACAGGGCAGGTCACGTCGTGAAACGCGCGCTGACACCTAAGGACAAGGTCCGCGTTTATTACAGCGGAACCGGTGAGACCCGGGTAGTCGAGCACGTTGAAGTTGACGATTAAGCGAACGTAGTTCGCGAACCGAAAGCCGCAGATTCCATTTTGAATCTGCGGCTTTTTCTTTGGTGATGGGCCGATCTCATCGTCAAAAACGATCAAATAACCGCGGATTACACGGATTGATACGGATCGGAAAAAACCCCCAGGCAAAGATCTTCCGGTTTCGAGATCGGACCCTCTTTTTCTCTCTTTGGATTCGTTGTCTATCGGTGACATCCGCGTAACCCGTGGTCAAAGCCCCATCCCCGAACATTTGCGTTTCGAGCGTAAATCGAAGAACGTTGGCGTGATGGCTTTTGACTTGAAAGAGATCATCGCGTCGCGGTTGGGCGAGAACTACCGACTGCACGAGCGACATTTGAACCGGACACTGGTTTCGGCCCAGCGCGTCATCGGCTTCGACAAGGTCTATGCTCGGGCCGAGGGCGCCTATCTCTACGACATGGATGATATTGCGTATCTCGATTTTTTGAGCGGCTATAGCGTTTTTAATATTGGCCGCAACCATCCGGTGGTGAAGAAAGCGATTCGCGACGTGCTCGATCTCGATCTTCCGAACATGGTGCAGATGGATTGCTCGCTCCTGAGCGGACTGCTCGCGGAAGCGATCACGAAACGAACTCCGCCGCACCTCGACGCCGTTTTCTTTTGCAACTCCGGGACTGAAGCGATGGAGGGCGCGCTGAAATTTGCGCGCGCCGCGACCGGAAAAAAGCGCGTTGTCTCGCTCGCGAACGCGTTTCACGGACTGAGTCTCGGGTCGCTCTCGTTGATGGGCTGCGAGAGTTTCACCGAAGGCTTTGGGCCTTTGATGGAGGGGTTCGATTCGCGGGTGGCGCTCGACGACATCGATGAATTAGATCGACAACTTCGCGCCGGTGACGTGGCCGCGTTCGTGATCGAAACCGTTCAGGGAAAAGGCTGCCAAACCTCGAAGACGGATTTCTTTCAGCGCGCGCAGGAACTTTGCCGCAGATACGGCACACTCTTAATCTCCGATGAAGTGCAGACCGGGCTCGGGCGCACTGGAAAAATGTTCGGATTCCAACATTGGGACTTGGAGCCGGACATCATTACGCTCGCGAAGACCTTGAGCGGCGGCTACGTGCCGTGCGGCGCGATCGTGACCCGGCGCGAGATTTATCAAAAAACCTTTTCGCGAATGGACCGGTGCGTCGTTCACTCCACCACTTTTGGCCGCAACAATCTGGCGATGGCGTGCGGCTTGGCGTCGCTGGAAGTGATCGATAACGAGAACTTAATCGAGAACTCAGCCAAGATGGGCGCGCTGTTGATGGAAAAAGTGGACGCCTTGCGGGCGAAACATTCCTTCATCAAAGAAGTGCGCGGCAAAGGGCTCATGATCGGGATCGAGTTCCATGAGCCGACCGAATTCAAATTAAAGATGGCGTGGAAGCTTCTGCACAAGATCGACAAAGTGCTGTTCGCGCAAATGGTCGTGACCCAGATGCTGAGCAAGCATCGCATCCTCACTCAGGTCGCCGGTCACGCGATGGACGTGATGAAGATTCTGCCGCCCCTGATCATCGGCGAACGCGAGGTCGACATGTTCGTCAACGCGCTCGACGACGTGCTTACCGATTGCCGCAAATTTCCGGGTCCGATGTGGGAACTCGGCAACAATTTCGTCCGCGCCGCGCTCGGCTCCCGCAAATCCGCCGAGCCGAAGCCGGTATCGGCCTAGCCCGAATAGTGTTAGACGAAAAATGTTCGCCTTATATTACGAATATTCGTCTAATTCTCGTTAGATGGCGAGCACAGCGTTGAATATCTTCTCTGTGATTCAGTGGTTGAGACCACTCAGCGTTCTGCTGCTCTTGATTGCTGGGGTTCTCGCCGTTCGAGTATCTCGCAGTTTGGGCTTCGTGCTTCTCGCCGTCGCCTGCTTTGTCTCAGCTTACATTGTCGCTGCTCACTTCCTGTTCACTCTTCAAATTGACTGGAAGATCACACTCCTTCCTGCTGCAGTGCGCGGCGTGATTTTCATGGTGGATAGTCTGCTTTTGCCGCTTGAAAGATTCATATGGCCTGCGGCGGTGCTCGTGCTCATCAGAGAGCGTCGTGCGAGTGGCCCATCCGCCATCTAACCAAACGATGAAGCCAACCGCCCCCTTGCGATGCAATTCCAGTGAAGTTGTTCCAGCACCCTGCGGTGGCTTATCTTATTCTCGTTAGACGAATGCGCGCACTTCTAGTTCTCCCCTTGCTGCTCGCCGCATGCGAGACCACGTGGCGAGAAGGCGCAAGCATTACGTCATCCTCGGGTCAGCGCCTTTGCGCAAAGCATCGAATCCCGCTAGTTGCGCTTCATGCTTGGGAGGCCGGTCCGAGCCACGGTTATGTTTATCTCGTCCACGATGTCGATCACCCGTACTACGGCGTCGCCGAGCAATACTGTCCAAACCATATTCCTGAGCACATCTCCTTTGCCCGAGGCGGTATCTTTCAGCAGCGCACCACCGTTTACTATTGTCCAGAGTGTGAGAAGGAGTTTCGTGAGCGATTGCGTGTTCCAGACGAGAAGCACGCGCTTGAGTTCGCCCAGTACGTGTTGCCTATTTACGGTGGAGGAGGAGTCGCCACGCGGCCACCGTATCAGATCAATCTGCGTGGAGACGTTTGGACAGTCAGCTGTTTTCTTGTTGATGGTCGCAAGGCAACTATCAAGTTTTCCAAAGAAAAAGGCAGCGTCATATCCACAGAATATGGAAAGCGAAATTCGTCTAACCAAGCGCTGGAGTGAACCGCTGACCGGCGCGTAAATTTACTTTCAATGACTTCAACACTAAAATTCGAAGCACAGCTCGCTCTCGTCAGCGGTCGCTCAGCTTATTCTCGTTAGATGAATAAGCGACTTCTCGCTGTCGCACTCATGCTGTATGGATGCAGTCGTCCCGGCGCCCGGCGGGCTTACACCGAGGAGGATGTGCGATCGTTTATCAAGCCGGGCACTTCTCGCGACGCGATTATCGCGCGATTCGGCCAACCCGTGAGTGACGACAAGGATCCTAAATTTGAGGGCGGATACACGGGCGTCGACGAAATTATGTTTTATCTTCTGCCACCTCAGACATGGCGCAACGCGCGTTTTGTGGGTTTCCAGGTGCGCCTTGAACACGACAAAACTGTTGAGTGGATGCCGAGTTATGGGAAGTAGATTGCGAATTTCATCTAACCAAGCGCTGGAGCTAACGGCGACCGTCGTGTAAACTCGTCTTCGATGACTAAACCCTCCAGATCGCATTTCATGCTCGGCTCCAGTCGCCCCAGCTCAGCTTGTTCTCGTTAGATGATTGTGCGCGTCGTTATCTTTTTTGCCATCGTGGGAGCCGCATTGGCGCAGTCGCCGTCGCCTTCAGCGCGCGATGTTCCGGTTCTCATTCAGCTACCGAACTCACAGATCAGCGACTTCATCAAGTTTTATCAGTCGCTTACCAAGCGAAAAGTGTGGATTGACGCGCAGCTTCGGTTCGATCGCAAGGCGTCGATCATGTCACAGCATCCGATTCCACGCGCGGAAGCTGTCGCGCTCATAAAAGACACGCTTCGCAAAGAGGGCGTCGAGATTCGGGAGGTTGGAGATTCCGAAGCGTACGTTTCCAGTGCTGCACCGTGAGATCATCTAACCATGCGATGGAGCTAACCGCGAGCCGCCGCTTACCCCGATTTGCATGACTTCAATTCCTCAATCCGCAGCCATGCGCGCTCTCGCTCGCGGTAGCTCATCTAATTCTCGTTAGGTCTTATGGATGCCGACGAACTCGACCTAGCTCGTAAGAAGCTTGCAATTGACACTCGCCTGAGGCGTGTTGATCAAGAACTCGCGCGTCGACGGCTTTCGTTAGACACTGTCACTCCCTCAGGCTGGCGTGTGCTTTTGACTCCAACCGGTGCAGCGGTGGCCGGAGCTATTCTCGCCTTGTTGGGCACGGCTGCAGGCAAATGGGCAGATTATTTAGCAAACCGTCGACAGCAAGAAACCAGCGTCATTATGAAAGCAGGCGATGTTCCCATTGCGCTTGCTCCTGAGCAGCAGGACACCCAGCGTGCAAGGAATTTACTATGGTTCTCTCAAGCGGGATATATACACTTACCAGGGAGTTTTGTAGCGCAACTCCAGCAGGCGGCTAAGCTACCTTCGGGACAGACGATAGACGCGCCGATAATTCAGTCGTCCGCGACCACAAACCAAGCTTCAAGCGCAGAAATTGACCTAACCTACTTCGAATCGGGCATGGAATACGACGACAGTGGCCCGCTGCCCCCGGCAATTCGCCCCTCATCTGAACATCAGAAGTCCACTAGTTTCCGTCAGCCAACCACTGGGGAATCGCTCGACCCTACAATATTTCCCTATATTGGCCTTCCCCCTAGGCAGGCCGCGGCACAAGGGATAAATAGTGGGGACCTATGTGCTGTTTATTCCGTGATGAATAAGAAGCTGGCGTTTGCAATTTATGCCGATGCAAGTCCATCGGGTAAGCACGCAGATGGATCAAATCGATGGCCGCTCGGATCCATTGCCCTTGTGAAGCTGCTTGAGGTTTCGGTCACCGAAAATAAGGGCTTAACTGCTGGGTTGATTTACATTATCTTTCCTGCGACGCGCCCTGATCATGCTGTCACGCCCGAATATATTCAATCTCACGGCAAAGAACTATTCGACGTCTGGGGTGGTATGCAACGGCTATCCAATTGGAAGCCACCGAAGGCCTAACCAATCGATGAAGCCAACCGCGCCCTTTCGCTGCAACTTCTTGGACGTTGTTGCAGCACCCTGTCGTGGCTTATCTCTATCTCGTTAGATGGTTAGCGCACGATGCAGCACGAAACTAAACTCGTCGTTTTGTCAGCATCCGCGGTGCTCATGCCTTTCTTCTGCTCCACGCTGGTTGTGATTCTGACGCGCGGCGTTTCGTTTGGTAGCCGGGCTCTCGACATCACTTTGGCGGTTGTCACCATCGCCAGCGGTCTTCCATTCGTGGTCGCCCTTCCGATCAGTTCGTGGCGTCGAGTTATGTTTGGAACCTTCTCTGTTCTTCTAGGTTTTGTTTTTTGCTTCGTCTGGAGCTTGTGGCTGTCCTGTGCGGCATTTCGTAGCTGTTTGTGATGATCACGAGCGATCTAACCAAACGATGAAGCCAACCGCCCTTTGCGATGCGACTTCAGCGAAGTTGTTGAAGCACCGTGCGGTGGCTTATCTTGTTCTCGTCAGGTCCTATGCGCGAGCTTATTGAGCGTTTCGGCTACCGATTCCAGGTTTGGCGGAAAGAACGCTACGGTGACCACTGGGGCGCCGATCCCGCCGCGCCACGAAATCCGCTGCGCTTCGTTGCAATCGTAGCGATCATGTCTGTCATTCTGGGCGCGACCGAGCCATTCATGTTCCGTCGCGCGTTTGACGCACTCACCATTCTCTCCATTTCCGTTGCCCTGGTGTTTCTCATCCTTTACCAGTCGAAGTCTCGCTGGGCATGGCACTGGGTCGTAGCGTGGGTGCCAGTCCCCTCTTTGCTCTATTGGCTTCTCCGGTTCAGTGGATACGCGCCCTATCAACCGCGGGTTCACTCGTTGGCGGGCGATCTCATCGCCGTCCTATTTCAGGTTGTATTTCTTGCCGCTGCGCTTGTCTGGCTATTGCGCGTTCGGGAACGCTACTTCGGATACATTCACGATGCCACTTCACAACAGACCTAACCAATCGATGAAGCCAACGACCCATCGACTATATAATCTCAGTGCGTTTGCCACTGACCCCGACCGTGGCTTATCTCTTCTCGTTAGATGATGAACTAGTCACGCCATGGGCCCCTTTGATTACGGGTTAGGGCTGGTGTCGATCCTCGTGGGTCTTGCTTTGGCTGATGTTGCAGCAAGCCTTCATCGGTTACTGCGACAGGCGCGGCTGGTGAGGTGGGACGGTCGTGTGATTCTCTGCGTTGTTTTGGTGATCATCACCATCACCGGGATGTGGTTTGAGGTCTGGTCGATCCGGAGCGTCAAGGCAGTGCTCTCGTACCCATTCTATCTATCGCTTTTTCTTGAGTTCATGGTGCTTTTCCTCGTCTGTGCGGCTTGCCTCCCGGACGAGCCAGAGCAGAGTTGTGACTTAGGCGCATTTTACGAGAGGAACAGAACCTACCTATGGTCACTATTCGCGTTGTTTCAGACGTCCTTTTTTCTTCACTGGATCTATTTTGCCCGGCTCCACATGAGCGGCCAATGGCCGCCGCTTCTTTCTGGGATCTGGGTTGGCTTGCCGCTATTAGTTTTTGTGTTGCTCGCGATGATTCGCTCTCGCTGGTTTCATTACATAGCGGTTCTCGCGCTAATCGCTTACCGCCTTTTGAATTACTGGAACCTTTCGTTGGTCCCGTGACGCTTGTTCACTCACCCTTTTCATCTAACAAAACAATGCAGCCAACCGCTGGCCGCTCTGATGCCTCGCTTCACTCTATGAAAACACGTCCAATCCAAGCCACGCTCGCTGCAGTCAGCGGTGGCTGATCTTGTTCTCGTTAGATGACTGCGATGGTCACCTTTGTGCTTATCGCCCGGCTTTGGCGCGGCAAACACTAATCGAAACGAAGACCAGGGCCGCAGGACAGATCTTCTCAGATTAAATCTGGAGTCCAAGAGGCCAGGAATAGGTCCCTCTCGAACGTGTCCTCCGCACCCGTCAGATCTTTCTTCTGACCCGCTAGTTCTTCGGCAGGACCTGGCCTAAAAAATCACGAACACTATTTAAAGACTCTTTGGAGATCCTATGTCCCATGGAAAGGGTCTTGAAGACCGGGTGATAGCCTTGGGCATTCAAACTTGTCTCTCCAAAACGGGCGTCGGCTATGGGGATTGTTTGGTCCATTTGCCCATGTACCATCAAGATCGGAACCGATCTTGGCGCTTTAAGGTCTCTCAAATTTTCCGCCGGATTCGGGACATAGCCGCTCATGGAAACGATGGCGAGGACCTTGTTCGAGCAATGAAGCCCCGTTACGATGGACATGACCGCGCCTTGAGAAAATCCAGCAAAGATCACCGGCCTTTTCGGGCCTAACCGCTGGACCAGTTTCAAGAGATAGTCGCGGCTTTGGACGATATCGCTTTGATTCTCCTTGTGATACCAGCCAAACCCCTTCCCCTCGAGGAAAAGACGGCCGTCCGGGCATACGACCCGGCCGGGCGGTAGATGCAGTTCGGACCAAAGGTAAATAAGGCTCGTGGCTGAGCCGTGAGCTCCTTGGAGCAAAACGACGAGAGGCGCATTCTCGGGCAAATGGTCCGGTTCCAAAACCAGGCAGCGGTGAGAATCGACAGTGACTGTGTAAAGAGGAGGGAGATCGCTTTGGGCGGCATAAGCCCTCGCGACCAAGGCCAGGAAAAAGAGAAGAAACGTCTTTTTCATGTCCCTTTATTGCACATCGCCGTCAAACCCGCAGACGCCAGCACCGACACAGCGAACAGTGATTTCACAACGCAAACTTTCCACCTCCCCGGGCGAAAAACAAGATGGATGGGATTGCTCGAAGTCGCGAAAACAAAAACCGCGAAGAAGGTTAATGGCAACGCGCCCTCGCATCTCCTCCGCGGTTTTGTGTTCTAGAGAGAACAGCCGCCTAACCAAACGCTGAAGCGAACCGCTGGACGCGGCAAAGCCGCGCGTTAATAGTTAACCGTTATCTGTTATTCGTGAAAAACTTCGCTCCCTCTAGCGGTCGCTCAGCTTGTTCTCGTTAGACCGCACATGAGCAGAAGAGATCGACAGTCGGGTCTGGCATGGATTGAGGTTGTCGTGATAGTCGCCATTTTTGTGCTGACCGGCTCGCTCTTCTTCCGGTTGTGGTACCGTCAGAGGTGGCTCGCAGTGGAGAATTCTGTCGTTCAGTCCCTCGGCATTGACCAAACGGTTTACGTCATCTGTAAAATTGCGATTCTCACTCTAGGACTCGTTTGCCTGGTGATTTATCGAATCCGCCGGGGTCGGCCACGACGATGATTGGAGCTGCTGTGCGCCCTAACCAATCGATGAAGCCAACGGCCAAGGCGCGAAGCGCGCGTGACCGATATACCGTCTGACACGCACCGTTATTCCGATGGATTTCGGGAATAATTAGATACAAAACGCGGTAGCACACGAGAAAGGAAGGCGTCGGCCCGATCCGGGGATCACATTTCAAACTCTATTTAAAGAGGCTTAGACCCTTTAATGAGAAAACATTTTCTCAGATGCCTTCTGAAGCTAGCCTCCAGCCGCGTTGGTCAACGCTCGAGTATTCAATCGCTAATGATGAACCGGCTCTCCCCTGGCCTGTTCCTTGATGCGGTCAACTCGTATCAGCGCACCGCGGCAATCAAAGCTGCCATCGAACTCGATCTTTTCACAGCCATCGGTCAAGGGCGCGAAACATCTCAGGCGCTTGCTCTGAGTTGCGGCGCCTCCGAACGCGGCATGCGTATTCTTTCCGATTATTTAGTGGTCATGGGATTTTTGAGGAAGAAAAGGGGTAGATACGGTCTAACCGTTGATTCCGCTATGCTGCTGGATCGTCGCTCTCCCGGGTATCTGGCGGATGCAATTGAGTTCTTCCTCTCGCCGATGTTGACCGACGGATTTAGAGACGTCACGGCCGTCGTTCGCAAGGGTGGGACTTTGCTTCCAGAAGCTGGAACAAACACGCCCGACCATCAAGTGTGGGTCAAATTTGCCCGGGCAATGGCTCCGATGGCCGCGGTCCCGGCGAAAAAGATGGCCAGACTTGTCGATAAGGGGCCGGAACAGAAGCTGAAGGTGTTGGATGTTGCTGCCAGTCATGGAATGTATGGGATTGAGATTGCTCGACGCAACAAACGAGCTGAAGTGGTTGCAATTGATTGGGAGTGCGTTCTCGCCGTAGCAAAGGAGAATGCTCTGAAAGCGGGATTAGATAATCGCTATAACACAATCCCTGGCAGCGCTTTTGAGGTCGATTACGGCAGGGGTTACGACTTGATACTTCTGACAAACTTCCTTCATCACTTTGATATGAGTACTTGCGAAAGGTTGCTCGAAAAAGTCCATGCGGCCCTTGCCCCGCACGGCAGAGCGGTCACGGTTGACTTCGTGCCCGATCCGGGCCGCGTTTCCCCTCCCGGACCAGCGGCTTTCTGTATGACGATGCTCGGTACCACGCCGAACGGCGACGCATATACCTATGATGAATTCAAGCGAATGCTCAGCAACGCAGGATTCGTGCGTAGCGAGCTTCGCCCCCTGGTGAGTAACTTTCAGCAGATGATCATCTCTTATAAGTAGTAGGACCGCGCTGTCACTGTGCTGCCCGATCCTAAGTTGAGTGTTAAGGAAAAACTGGGCTTGGCCGGTCCATCCCTGTCGCTCGACCGATTTTACGATGAGCGATTTCGCAGATTACAGAAGCTGCGCCATGATATCCATGCGCCCTAACCAATCTATGAAGCCGATGCCGAGGGCGCGAAGCGCCGGTTGAGATGTTTAGAAGTTGAGTTGTTGAGATGAAGTTTTGTGCTAACGCGTGCCGTGGCTTATCTCTGTCTCGTTAGACCACAAGTCCATGTCGCAAGACGAAGACCATCTCCGGTTGCTCTCGACCTTCCACTACATTGTCGGCGGCCTCGCAGCGCTCTTTTCGTTTTTCCCGCTGCTTTACGCCGGCTTTGGGCTCGTCATGCTCTACGCATCATCGCACCCGCAGCCGCAGAACGGGCCGCCGCCAGCGATCATCGGATACATCTTCATCGGCTTAGGCGTCTTCGGCTTTCTCCTTGGCGAAACTTTTGCGCTGTGCATCGTGCTGGCTGGGCGCTTCATCGCGCAGCGGCGCCGATACTGGTTCGTCTTTGTTACCGCCTGCATGCAATGTCTTTTCTTCCCGTTTGGGATCATTCTGGGCGTATTCACGATCATTGTGTTGTCACGAGATCCGGTGAAAGAGCTTTTCGGCATTACGTCAACGCCAGCTGCGATTAGGCCAACGGTCTAACCAATCGATGAAGCCGACCCAGCACTTTGTGTTAAGATCTCGATCAATGCGCACACTGATTTCCAAAGTGCTGGGTGGCCTATCTTTTTCTCATTAGCCCTATGACGCTTCAAGACTGGAGTAATCTCGCGCAAGTGATTGGCGCGATCGCCGTCGTCATTTCGCTATTCTACGTTGGATTTCAGATCAAGGGGAACACGAGCGCCGTTCGCTCCGCCACCGCGCAAGCAGTCCACGATAACTATGCGGATTGGTATATGAATCTGATGGGGGATGCCGAGCTCAACCGCATCGCGATCAAGGGGCTGAAGGACTATTCGTCACTGGATGAAACGGAGAAGGCGCAATTCATAGAGACTTTCATGGCATTTATATCCTTTTCCCAGAATGCCTTTTATCAGTGGCAGGAAAAGGCATTGTCTCCTCCGCTTTGGGCCGGCTGGGAGTTGCTCACCATGAATTTGCTTGCTGCTCCCGGGGGCAAAGAGTTTTGGAAGGAACGCGGATACGTTTTCGGGAACGAATACCGCGACTACGTGGAGAAAGTCATTTTGACTAGGAAGCCACATCCCGAAGCCAGGCCCTTGGGCGCTTTCAAGATTGGCTAATGGAAACGAAGCCTAACCAAGCGCTGGAGCGAACCGCGGACCGGCGTGAAGAACAGTTGAGGGTTACGCTCCCGCTAGTTCATCGAGAATGTGCCCGACTGTAGATTGCCGCATGGCGGCAGGATTGAGAGATGATAGTTGAGAGTTTTGCAAAGCCCGCGATCGTCAGCCGTCGCTCAGCTTGGTCTCGTTAGACGTCATGTGCATGTTGCGTGTAGCGACAGTCGTTTTGCTTTGTGCGGTTAGCCAGGACGCGCTTGCGCTCGATCCGCCGCCCACCGCCGCGCAGCTGCGGGAATGGGCCACTGGTCCTTGTGTTACTGCCGGAAAGCACGCCGGAATCGACTACGCACATTCACTCGATCGCGCTATCGCCGAGGATCCCGCAGGTTTGGCCACGCTTTTTCGCTTCACCGACACTGGTTGGTTCGATGGCGCTGCAGCGGAAGGTCACTGTGTCATCCTGCTCGGTTTGTTGCAGCGCTGGGGCGACCGACCATTCTCTCGCGTCCTACGAGCGCAGAAGCGGCCGGTTCGCAAAGCAGTCATCGATGCTATTGCCTCGTTCTCGTATCCTACTTGGAAGCCTACTGAGTTCCCGCTAACTTATGCTTCAGCGCCACATTAGCGGCCACGGAAGCCGTGTAACCAGTCGATGGAGCGAACCCAGCACTTTGTTGTAAGCTCTCGGTGATGCGCCTCCGGATTTTCAAAGCGCTAGGTCGCTCATCTCATTCTCGTTAGGTCTCGCTACTTCCGTGGGTAGGAAACGACGCAACTGAATCCGTTTTAAATTTTGTTTTCAGGGCACGGCCACTTTTGCGCCCATTTTCGAATTCAAAGGAAAAATTCGAATTTGCTGCGAAAAGAAAAGTGAGGGCGTTTGGAAGATTCTTGGTTTTGGCGGGCTTGTTCGTACTGGCCCTGGGAGTTGGTGCATCACCCGCGGCTCCGAAGCATAAAACTACGAGCGCTCAACGGTTTCCTGTCGCCACCGTAAGCCAAACCGTTTCTGCTTCGACTGCTTCTTTAATTTCGCCGCAACTAAATTTCGCGGCGCCGCGTGTTTACTCCGTCGCCGGCCCGCAGGTCGGCGGTGCGGGAATGCTTTCCGTGGTTACTGGCGATTTCAACGGTGACGGCATCCCGGATTTCGCGACCGCCGGATTTTATTGTGCCAATCCCAGCGGAGACGCGATCGCCGTCTATCTCGGCGATGGGCACGGTGGTTTTCAGCCGCCGGTGACATATCCGGCCGGTCAATGCGTCGCTAATATTGCGAGTGGACGGTTGCGCGGAAAAAACAGGCCGGAAGACCTGGTAGTAGTAAATGCTGGCTCCAATGCAACCGGAGTCGCCGTGCTGCTCGGCAACGGCGATGGCACTTTCCAAGCTCCAATCGTCATTCCCTTACCGAATGCGCCAACCGGTGTAGCAATTGCGGATGTGAACGGCGACGGTAAAGGAGATCTAATCGTCGTTGGCGCCACCGATGGCCAAACCGCCGACGCCCTAAACAATATCGCGGTATTGATCGGCCATGGCGATGGGACCTTTGATGCGCCGCTGTATTATCCCGGCCTGCCGTTCCTTCAAGGCGTGCGTGTTGCCGACGTAAACAATGACGGCAAACCCGATCTGATCCTGAGGACCACCGACGAAATCGCCGTTTCAATTAACAATGGGAACGGCACGTTCTTGCCACCTTACATCGTTCTGGAAGAGCCTTCGACGATCATCTCGGTGACGCCACCGGGGCCGATCGCCAACGGACTCGTCGATTTTGTCATCGGCGATTTCAACGGTGACGGGAATCTTGATATCGCCGCGGCCGAAGATGGCGAACGGGTTGACGTCCTACTCGGCACTGGCACCGGATCATTTCTCGCACCGGTCACCTATCTGAACACTCAGCATCAAACCGGATTCGGCGGCGGTCACGTCGCGACGGCAAAGCTGACAAACAGCGGCCATCTCGACCTGGTGGTCACGAGCGGCTATGGCACAACCCTCGGCATCTTTTTCGGGAACGGCGATGGCACGTTTCGAACCACTCCGGTGGTCTATCCTTTACCGCAATATGACGACGAAGGTCTGATCTTGGCCGACGTAAATGGCGACGGTCTACCTGACATTGTGCTCGGCACTGCGGAGGGCGTCCTCGGCCACACCGCGAATTATATGACCATTTTGCTCAATCGTGGGAACGGAGATTTTGGACCGGCACCGGCGGAATTTTCGGATGTCGCGGTTAACAACAACGCCGCGAATCCTACCAATCCCATCGGCCTGACGCTGTCTGATCTAACGGGCAACGGCAAACTGGATCTGGTTACCACAAACTGGGGTTATCCAATCGAAAATTTGACCAATGGTCAGGTCCCGGTTCCTCCCACGATCAATCCGACAGCGGGAACAGTGAATCCTCACGGAACCATTTCCGTCTTCCCTGGCAACGGGGACGGTACTTTCGGAACTGAGCAGCAGTATGAAGTCGGCGCGCGAGCGATCGCGGTTCAGGCCGCTGATTTAACTGGAAACGGCAAAAAGGATCTCGTCGTTGTCAATGCCGTTGAGAACACGGTTTCACTTCTAAAAGGAAATGGCGATCACACTTTCCAGCCGGCAATCACTGTCGCGGTCGGCCAGGGCCCAACTTCGCTCGCCTTGGCTGATTTCAACGGCGACGGCAAACTCGACGTCGCGGTAACGAATGTCACCGACGGCACCGTCTCGGTCTTGCTCAATCAAAGTACGCCGGGCAACTTGAGTTTCCAAGTCGCAGGAGTCTATCCGGTCGGCATCAATCCCAGTGGCGTTGTTGCCCGTGATTTCAATCATGACGGCAAAATGGACCTGGCTGTCGTGAATGGGGGCGATTACACCAGCCCAACTGGTGCGACCACCGTGTCTATTTTGATGGGTAACGGCGATGGAACTTTCGGATCGGCGACCACCCAGGTCTTATGGGGCGGTTTCTACGGCAGCGGAGGCGACGGAATCGTTTCCGCCGATTTCGGAAACGGTGAGCAGGACCTCGCAGTAGCGAATTTTTCGAAAGGCGAAGTCATGATTTTAAAGGGTCACGGCGACGGCACATTCACACCGGCTGGTACTTATGTGACGGGTGCCGGCACGGAAGGCATCGTTGCCGCCGATTTCAATGGTGACGGCAAAGTCGATGTCGCCGTTAACAATCTGAACGATTACACGATCACGCTATTGATCGGAAAGGGTGATGGCACTTTTGTGCCGGCTGTACAAGAAACGGACGATACGCCGCGTCCATTTGGCTGGGTTAGCTGGGGATATCCGGCTTTCATCGCGGCGGGCGATCTGACCGGCAAAGGCAAACCAGATATTGTTGCCACGCACATTTTTGAGCAAACCGCCTCGGTTTTGCGCAACACCACAACTGGAGTGCCGATCAATCGGATTGTTTCGCGAAGAGTTCATGGCTCGGCCGGTCCATTCGATATTGATCTGACCGGTGGCAGCGGAATTGAGTGTCGCAGCGGCGGGACGAACGGGGATTATACGCTGGTGTTCACTTTTATAAACCCGCTCACAACTGTGGGCAGAGCGAGCGTTACCACTGGCACAGGCTCAGTAGCTAGTAGTTACGTCGGTCCTACTGACGCACACACTTACATCGTGAATCTCACTGGAGTAACCAATGCTCAAGTTATCACGGTTAGCTTAACTAAACTGACCGACGCGGCCGGCAACTTCAGCAGCGCAGTTTCAGCTTCTATGGGCGTCCTTATCGGCGACACGACCGGTAACGGTGTTGTCAATTCGAGCGATATTGCCCAAACCCAATCGCAGTCCGGTCAGCCGGTGACGAATTTGAATTTCCGTGAAGACGTGACCGTCAACGGCGTGATTAATAGTTCAGACATTGCGCTTGTGCAGTCTAAATCGGGAACAGCTCTTCCATCGCCGCCCTAACCAGTCGATGAAGCCTGCTCCGAAAGCTTTCGCGAGCAAGCGCGTTGGCCGTTGCCCTAAGAAAGTTGAGAGTTACGCTCCCGCTAGTTCATCGAAAATGTGCCCGACTGTAGATTGCCGCATGGCGGCAGGATTGAGAGATGGTTGTTGAGAGTTTAAGAAAGCTCGCCCCCGCAAGCGGTGGCTGAGATTGTTCTCGCTAGATGACCAGCCCCAAACTTACCAGGGATGTGGTCTCGGCATACTTCTGCTCGCGCTGGGCTTCCCTGCTGGCGTGTCGATACGGACGAATCATCGTCTATGCTCTCGCCCTAACAATCTTGGCTAGTGAGTTTTGCTTCTTTCGCTTGCATGCCGGTACTCTCTTCGGCGACGAAGCAGCCTTCGCCTGCACGACCGATCACATGCGCGCGACGGGTGATTGGGTCGTACCATTCATTGGCGATAACCCCCATTTGAATGCCACCCCGCTTTACAATTGGCTCACCGTGGCGGCCGCGCCGTGGTTCGATGAGTCGCCACTTTGGTATCGGTTCTGGTCTGCGGTATCCGGAATAGGCTGCGTGCTGCTGGCATTTGCCCTCGGGACATTCCTATTCCGACCGGAGGCGGGGTTGCTGGCGGGCCTGTTACTGGTTTTTAATCGCGGCTTTCTTTTCGACCATGGTATTCGCTTTGGCGGGATGGATGCGATGCTGACATTCTTCGTCACCGCCGCGACGTTGTGTTATGCGTGGTTGTATATTAAGCCCGGGCGCGCCTATTCCGCGTGGGGCCTGCTCGGGGTGTGCATTGGGCTAGCTTGCCTAACGAAGCCCCCGGTTTTCGGAGTTTTCTTTTTCGCACTCATCACCCTCCATTGGCTTATACACCGGCGAGGCGAGTCGTTGGCGGTCCGCACAGCCGGACCGGTTCTAGCAGCCGCGATCGCCACGTTGCTTGCCGCACCCTGGTACTTCCTGCTATGGCGGCGGCTGGGCAACGGTTGTTTGTACAGCCTTTTCATATACAACTCGTTGGAACGAGCCCTCGACCGGACTGTGCGCGATCCGTTCTGCTGCCACCGCGCCATCTGGCATTCGTCAAGCGCTTTCAAACTCGTCGAGGCGGCGTTCGCATGTGCCGTCGGTTCTTGGGTCGCTAGGCACCGGCGACAGGAATGGGGCCTGCTTTTGTTTCTCGCAGGCGGCTACCTTCTCGCGCTAACAGCGGCTGGCAAGCCGTTCCAGTACATCTATTATCCCTTCCCGCTCTTGGCCGTGTTGCTGGCCGGCCTGTTCCTGGAATCCGGTCCATTCCTCCTCGCCTGGGTTGTGCCCAAGCTCGCCCGCACTGCGGTATTGGTCGGTGTGGCGGTTGCTGCGGTCCTGATCAGTGCCGATTGCCTAAGGGCCCTGCGTATCCTCGGCCGTCCCGCCTGGACTCATCCCCCTTTTGGTATCTACGAGCGGCTCGCCCCAGAACTGGCGCAGCGACATTGTCGTTACGTGCTGTTCGACTTCCACTTGGAGACCTGCAACTTTGAGGATCTGTATTACCAGGCCCACATGCCACTTGCGAACCAGGTACGGGACCTCAAGGAACTGAGCGCCTTGCTCGAAGACGGAACGCCTGTTCTCGTGCTTCTTCCACCGATCACCTCACCTCAACCGCAGCTTGCTGGACTGCGTCCGGAGATCTGGCTCCAGGAAAACCCTTGGCCCAATTACACCTATACGGTCCTCGCTTTCAACGGAGGATCCAGTCTGATTCCGGCCGCTGAGTTGACCCGGCTGGCGCGCGGGAACCAGTGATCAGAATGTAGACGGACATTGGCGCATAGAGACGAAGCATCCCCAAGTCAGATTAAATCAGAAGGCGACACTCATCGGAGGAACAAAGATGCGTATCTCGAGTAAACACTGTCTGTATCGGTGATGAAGCGACACTTACGGTCTAACCAAATGATGAACCCAACCCAGCCCTTTGTGGTAACTTCTTGTGCAATGCGCGGCATCTCTTTCAAAGTGCTGGGTGGCTTATCTCTTTGACTCATGATCTTCCCAGCTCATTGATGCATTTACTCCCGTTCAGTTACCGCTACCTCACGGCCTTTCCGTCTACCCCGTGGGTTCCTGCCCACGGTGTTCGCCCTGTCGGGCTTGCCCGTCTATCTCCCGACATCCCATTTCGGTAGATTCTCGTTAGGCCGTGAATATTCCGCGTGAGAAGAGACTAGATCAGCTAAAAGGCACGATAACGTGGTTGATTATGCTGGGACGATTTGGTCGCCTGCTCTTTTCGTTGGCGATAATTGGGATGGGCATAGAGACATTGATCTGCTCGTACATTTCTGGTCATTCGCTTGGCCCACACTCTCAGGTTGTGCCGGTAATTCCGTGGGTGCCGGGTATTCCGAGTTTGGCCTACCTCGTCGGAGCAATCTTAGTCCTCTGCGGGGCAGGCTTTCTTTTTCAACGCACCCTGGTGGTGTCTTCCATCACACTCGGTGCTCTGATGTTATTCTGCGGACTCGCATTTGACGTGCCGCGACGTCCCAACCTCATGAGCGCCGAGTGGCGTACGAATGCGCTCGAACCAATCGCCATTGGCAGCCTGGCGTGGCTCGCTCCTGGATTGGTCGGCATTCCGAGATGGCTTCACAGGGCGAGCCGCTATCTTCTTGCATTTGCGCTCATTGTCTTTGGCATCGCCCATTTTCAGGTTCTCACTTTCATTGCCGGCATGGTGCCTGGCTGGATTCCCTGGCACCGGTTCTGGACTGCTTTCTTTGGCGTAGCCTTCATCTCCGCAGGCGTAAGCTTCGCCACTGGATTTCTGCAGCGGTGGGCGGCGTTAGGTGTAGGATTGATGTTCGCGCTCTGGACCGTAACAATTCACCTACCGCCTGTTCTCAACTTTTTCCGCATCCCCGGCGCAACTCAAGACCCGGACAAGTGGTCGGACGTGTTCATTGTCGTAGCGCTATGGGGGGGCTCGTGGGCGCTCTCACGCGATCTGCGCGATAGGAGAGGTTCAAGCTTGGAACAGATTCGAATCGGGCCTAACCAGACGGTCCAGCCAACTCCGCGGACGAGTCGATGACTCGGTTAAATCGTTATTGGTTATTTCTCGCGAGTGATCAGTTGCGCTGGCGGGCGAATCTGCCGCTCAGGACAGCGGTCGCTACAACTAGACTTTGTCGTTGTCGATCTTCACCGGCGGGCGTACGTTTTGAGCCCAAGCCAAGCAGCGTGACGCTGCACCCAATTAACGGAATGGAGGATTCCCTATGAGCACTGCTGTCGCCGACGAAGAAAAAGTTAAGCTGAGCCAACTCGAGCAACTGAAGAAATTTACCGTGGTGGTCGCAGACACGGGCGATTTCGAATCGATCAAGGAATTCAAACCGCGCGACGCGACAACCAACCCGAGTCTGATCTACGCCGCGACGCAAAAGGAAAAGTATTTTCATCTGCTCGACGAGGTATTGGCCGATCGGAAGAATTCGGGATTGAAGGGCGCGGCCCAGATCGAAGACATCATCGATCATCTTCTGGTTCAGTTCGGCACCGAGATTTTGAAAATCGTGCCCGGTCGCGTTTCGACGGAAACGGATGCGCGATTGTCGTTCGATACGCAAGGCTCGATCGACAAGGCGCGTCAGTTGATCAAGCTTTACGAGGCGCGCAAGATTCCGCGCGAGCGCGTGCTGATCAAGATTGCGTCGACGTGGGAAGGCATCGCAGCGGGCGAGGTGCTGGAGAAGGAGGGGATCAACTGCAATCTGACGCTGATGTTTTCGCTGCCGCAGGCGGTGCGCTGCGCGGAAGGTGGGATTGAGCTAATCTCGCCGTTCGTGGGTCGCATTTACGATTGGTACAAAGCGGCGAACAAGCGCGATTACGTCGGCGCGGAAGATCCGGGCGTGCAATCGGTCGACGAGATTTACACCTATTACAAGAAGTTCGGCTACAAGACCGAAGTGATGGGCGCGAGCTTCCGCAATACCGGAGAGATTCTGGAGCTGGCCGGCTGCGACCTGCTCACGATCAGCCCTGAGCTGCTCGATAAATTGTCGGAGTCGTACGATCTGGTGACACGGAAGCTCGATCCGGAAAAAGCGAAGGCGGCGAAGATCGACAAGTTGGAAATGGATGAGAAAAACTTCCGGTGGCTCTTGAACGAGAACGCGATGGCGACGGAGAAATTGTCCGAAGGCATTCGCAAGTTTGCGGCCGACATCGTGAAGCTGGAGAAATTCGTCGCCAGCAAAATCAAATAACCGCGGATTACACGGATCGAACGGATCAAACCGGATAGAAAAGTCCGATTCGGAAATCTGTGATATCCGTGGTCAGAATTTGTGTTCAACGTTGTTCTGGTTGAGCCGGAGATTCCGCCCAACACCGGTAACGTCGGGCGACTTTGCCTGGCAACAAAGTCGACGCTCCACCTCGTGAAACCGCTCGGTTTCTCGCTCGAAGATCGACAACTCAAACGCGCCGGCCTCGATTACTGGGAAGATGTCGATGTAAAGACCTGGGATTCGTTGGCTGCGCTGATCAAGGCGAAGCAATCGGGCGACCGTTATTTCTTCGTAACGACAAAGACCAAGCGCGCTTACTGGGACGTTCAATTCCGGCCCGGCGATTTTTTGATTTTCGGGCGGGAAACGAAGGGATTGCCCGAGAGCCTGCTGACGGAGAACGAGTCCCGGTGCATCACCATTCCAATGGCTGGCACGCGGAGTTTGAACCTGGCCACTGCCGTGGGAATTGTGGTTTTTGAGGCGGTTCGGCAGCAAAGATAAATCGAGCGCGCCCAGCGCAACCGTTGTATGTATAACAGGGTTGAATAACTGTCAGACTAGGAAGGTCTAACAACCCAGGAGGCAATAGAACTTATATGAGAATACTTTTAGTTTTAACGTGCTGTTTCGGGCTCGCGTCCTTTGCAGGCGCAGCTCAGCAGGACGATCAAGGTAACAATCAAGGGAAGAAGAAAGGCGGCGGCAATGCTCCGTCGCGGCAAGTGACAACCCAACAGACCGGCAAAACTTACAAAGCCGGTTCGAGCAGTGGTCCTCACACCGCGAACTTCCAGCAACAGGGCACGGTCCATTACAAAGGTGCGGGCAAGAACAAGTGGCAGGGGCCGGTAACTGGCGGGAATTCAACAAATCTCTCCAGCCAAACCAATGTGTCGGCCAAGAACACCACGTTCAATAAGTCCGTGAACAAGAGCGTCACGGTCAATAAGAACTTCAAGGTTCAGCATTTCAATCTCGGGAACCAGCCGAACGGGAAATATCAGGCGGTGAAGTTCAACGGAAACTATCAGATTGCTGGCGCTCACAATTGGAAGGGCGCGAAGTATCAGGTTTTTGTGAATTACCATCCGCAATGGCACGATCAGGGATGGTGGAGATCGCACCACAACAACATCGTGTTCGTATTCGGATCGCCATATTACTGGGACTCCGGCTACTGGTACCCGGCCTGGGGTTACAATCCCGGCGCCAACTATTATTATGATGGACCGATCTACGCCTCGAATCCGGAGATGGATCCGGGCCAGACAGTAGCCAACGTGCAGTCCGCACTTCAGCAACAGGGTTACTATCAGGGCGAAGTCGACGGCATTCTCGGACCGCAAACCCGCGCCGCTCTGGCAGAGTATCAATCCGCGCAGGGACTCGAACCAACGGGCGCGGTGGACGAGCCAACCTTGGAAACGCTCGGAATGGTGTAAGCAAAATTTGGATTCTGAGAAATCGCCGCGGAGCGTTCCGCGGCGATTTTTTTGTCCGAGCCGGACTGGCCCTTGTTCTCCTGGCTCGCGTTCGGAATGACATTGCTTGCACGATGTCGATCTTGGCGGAGTAATTGTTTCGTGTCGCCACAACTGATCGCTCGCGATTTGTTTCAATCATTCCGAATGGGCTCGCGCCGGATTGAAGTGTTGCGCGGCATCTCGGTCGATGTCGCGCCCGGCGAAATCATTTTTATTTGCGGCGCCTCGGGCGCTGGAAAAACGACCCTGCTTTACACGCTGGCCGGTTTGGAGCGACCTGAGTCCGGGACTGTGGAATTTGAAGGACGCAATCTTTACAACGGCAGCTCGGCGTCGCAGGCGCGCTTTCGCAACAAAAAGATGGGTTTCGTGTTCCAAGGCTATTTTTTGTTGCCGGAACTGACCGCGCTGGAAAATGTTTCGCTTCCGGGAATGATCGGCCGGACATCGACAGAGAAGGCGGCCGAAGAAAGTCTGGCCGCGGTCGGTTTGGCCGATCGGATGCAACACTTGCCGGCGGAACTTTCGGGCGGCGAACAGCAACGAGTCGCGATTGCGCGCGCGTTGACGAACGATCCCGATATTATTTTTGCGGACGAGCCTACCGGTAATCTCGACTCCGCGACCGGCGAGGCGATTGTCGATCTTTTGTTGAACCTCGCTCGCGAACGCAAGAAAAGTGTCCTGATAGTCACTCATGACACCGGCCTTGCGACCCGCGGCGACCGTGAGCTGCACATTAAAGACGGCCGCATCCAATAAGCCATTGCATTTGTTCCTTGAATTGCGTGACGAAAGACGGAGATTTTTCGTGAAATTATGAAAACCACTAATGCAGGCGGGACGGTGATCGACGAACCTAAATTACGCGAAGCGGTAAAACCGGCGGTCGATAAACGGACCGGGTCGAAGCCCGCGGCGAAGCTTTCTCAGATTTACGTCGACGGAAAATTTTATGCCGAGGCCGATGCGAAAGTTTCCGTGTTCGATCACGGCCTGCTTTATGGCGATGGAATTTTTGAGGGGATCCGTTTTTACAACGGCCGCGTTTTTCGATTGGAAGAGCATCTCGAGCGGCTTTGGGATTCGGCCCGCTCCATTTTGTTGGAAATACCGATGTCGCAGCGAGCTATGACCGAAGCGCTGTTGGAGACGATTCGGCAAAATAATTTGCGCGAAGGTTACATTCGTTTGCTGGTCACGCGCGGAGTTGGCAACCTTGGTTTGAATCCGGAGCAGTGCAAAAAACCGAGCGTGATCATCATCACCGCTCAAATCGCGCTTTATCCCGAAAACGTTTACCGAAATGGACTCAGCGTGGTCACCTGCGCGACGCGTCGCACCAACCCGAGCGCGCTCAATCCCGCGGTCAAGTCGCTCAATTATTTGAACAACGTGATGGCGCGGATCGAGGCGAACCTCGCCAATGCCGACGAAGCCCTGATGTTAAACGATGAGGGAAATGTGGCGGAGTGCACGGCGGACAACGTCTTCATCGTTAAACGCGGCCACATTTTCACGCCGCCGATCACGGCCGGCGCCCTGCGCGGAATTACCCGTTCGGTCGTGTTTGAAATCGCTGCCGAGACGGGAATTAAAGTGACGGAAGCTGACATTACGCGTCATGACGTTTTCATTGCGGACGAGGCTTTTCTTACCGGCACGGCTGCGGAAATTATTCCGGTGGTCAAAGCCGACGGCCGTCCCATTGGCACAGGCAAACCGGGCCCGATTACAGCGCGGATGATTGCGCGTTTCCGGGAAATGACGAGAGAAACAGGAACGCCGATTTATTCGTAAGATCGATCCGCCTTCGCCAAGGCTACGGCGTGACAAAGCAATCCAAACTATCGAGATCGGCGCGAAAGGTGCTCGACAAACTCGCGGCTTGAATGTTTTAGCGTGGAACAGGTCTAATATTGTAGAAATGTTGTGCGACGTTTGTAAATGCAATGACGCGACCGTCTTTCTGACTCAAATCATTGAGGGGAAGATGCAGAAGGTGAATCTCTGCGACGCGTGCTCGAAAGAAAAGGGCGTCCAGGACCCGACTGGGTTTGCCCTGGCGGATTTGCTCCTTGGCATCGGCGCGGCGGAGGAAATCGAAAAAGGGAGCTCGACCCAACGCTGCCCCGTTTGCGGTTTTACCCAGGCCGATTTCAAAAAGGCCGGCCGGCTCGGTTGCAGCACGTGTTACGTGACCTTTACCGAAGCGTTAACCGCACTATTAAAAGCAATGCACAAAGGGACAGCGCACGTCGGCAAAGTTCCGCAACGGGCCCATCGCGCGGGAGAGTTGAGCGATCGGATGCGCAATTTGAATGAGAGCCTGCAAAAAGCAGTGGCGGAAGAAAATTACGAAACGGCCGCGTCGTTGCGCGACCAAATCAAACAGCTGGAAAGTGAATTAGCGAGTTAGCGCCGTGAAATTTTCGAATGTCATGTCGAACGCCGGAGAATGGCTCCGTGGCGAGGGACCGCATCACCAAATCGTAGTCAGCAGCCGGGTGCGGCTCGCGCGCAACTTGCGCAACCGCGCATTTCCCGGTTGGGCGAAGAAAGCCGAGCGCACTTCGATTCTCGAGCTGATTAAACCGCACCTAGAAAAACTTCCGGAAATGCAGGATTCGTTTTCAGAATTGCTGCAGGACCTTTCCGCGTTGGAAAAGCAAGTGTTAGTCGAGCGCCATCTGATCAGCCGCGAGCACGCGGCCAAAAGCGCCGGCAGCGCAGTGATCATGAATCGGCGGCAAACGCTCAGCATCATGATCAACGAGGAAGATCATCTCCGGATGCAATCGATGCGCTCGGGTTTGCAATTGAAACAAGCCTTCAAACTTCTCGATAAAATCGACACCGCGCTCGAGAATGAGCTCGAATTTGCCTACGACCAGCGCCTTGGTTATCTGACCGCCTGCCCGACAAATGTCGGCACCGGCATGCGCGCGTCCGCGATGCTTCATTTGCCCGGTTTGGTCCTGAGCGAGCTGATCAATCAAGTGGTTCAAGCGGTGAGCAAGATCGGTCTGGCGGTGCGCGGTCTTTATGGCGAAGGCACTGAGGCGATGGGAAATCTTTTCCAGATTTCCAACCAGACCACGCTGGGCGAAAAAGAAGACGAGATTATCGCCCGGCTCAGCAAAGTCATCGAGACGATCATCGAAAAGGAACACGACGCGCGGCAGGTTTTGATTCAAAAGAAATCGAACACGCTTTGGGACCAGATCGGTCGCGCGTATGGCGTTTTGACTTATGCGCACGCCATGAGCTCGAAAGAGGCGCTCAATTTGTTGTCCATCATCAAACTCGGGATCGACCTCAACGTCTTCCCGGAAGAAAAGCGGCTCCCAATCGATGAATTGTTCATCGACACGCAACCGGCGCATCTTCAAAAGACGTCGCAGCAAAAACTTAACGCCGAAGAGCGCGACCATCTTCGCGCCCAAATTATCCGGGCGCGTTTGAAAGTGCTGCCCAAACCTGATATCAGTAAGCTGGCGTTGGACTCCGGCAACGGCTCGAGCCCGGCGTCATCAGAACAATGAACAATTTTACTCCTCGCGCCCAACAGGTCCTGCAGCTCGCTCGCAAAGAAGCCGACCGCTTCAATCACAATTATGTCGGCACCGAGCATCTGCTGCTCGGATTGATCAAGCTCGGCCAGGGTGTCGCGGTCAACGTTCTCCAGAAAATGGGACTCGATCTCGAGACCGTGCGGATGGAGGTCGAGAAGCAAGTCGGCTCCGGTCCGGAAACGAAAATTGTCGGCAACATTCCGTATACGCCGCGGGTGAAAAAAGTCTTAGCGCTCGCCGGCAAGGAAGCAAAAGCGCTCAATCACTCCTACGTCGGCACCGAACACATTTTGCTCGGCTTGCTCCGCGAAGGCGAAGGTGTCGCCGCGCGCGTGCTCAAGAGTCTGGAGATCGACATCGAGCGAACTCGCAACGAGATTTTGAAGGAGCTGGATCCGAACTTTACGCCGTCAGAAGCCGAAGAGGGCGAGCCAACTTCTAAGAAGGATGTCAAAACTCCCGCGCTCCGCGCGTTTGGCCGAGACCTGACCGAGTTGGCGAAGAAAGCCGAGCTCGATCCGGTAATTGGACGTCACAACGAAATCGAGCGCGTGATTCAAGTGCTTTGCCGGCGCACAAAAAATAATCCGGTCCTAATCGGTGAGGCTGGCGTCGGCAAAACCGCGATCGCGGAAGGTCTGGCCCAGGAAATTGCGATCGGCAATGTGCCCGAGTTGTTGCGCGATAAGCGAGTCGTTACGCTCGATCTCGCCTTGATGGTCGCGGGCACAAAGTACCGCGGCCAATTCGAAGAGCGCATCAAAGCGGTGATGGACGAAATTCGCCGTTCCAAGAACGTCATTCTTTTCATCGACGAACTGCACACGATCGTCGGCGCCGGTTCGGCCGAGGGCGCGATGGACGCCTCGAACATCATCAAACCCGCGCTGAGTCGAGGCGAATTGCAATGCGTCGGTGCGACGACGATGAACGAGTATCGCAAATACATCGAGAAGGACGCAGCGCTCGAACGCCGGTTCCAAACCGTAAAAGTTGACGCGCCCACGATTGAGGAAGCGATCGAGATTTTGAAAGGACTGCGCCCGAAATACGAAGCGCACCACAAAGCCAAGTTGACGGACGAAGCGCTCGAGACCGCGGTGAAATTTTCCGAGCGGTATATTACCGGCCGTTTTCTGCCGGACAAAGCGATCGACGTGATGGATGAGGCCGGGGCGCGCGCGCGGATCAACTCGATGACGCGGCCGCCGGACGTGAAAGAAATCGAGAAGGACATCGAGCAAATTCGCTTGCAAAAAGAAGCCGCAATCAAGGCGCAGGATTTCGAAAAAGCCGCCGCGCTTCGCGACAAGGAAAAGCAGACCAAGGAAAAACTCGATTCCATTTTGCAGAAATGGCGTCAGGAGCGCGAAGAAAAGGAAGTGCTCGTTACCGCCGACGACATGATGCACATCATTTCGAAAGTGACCGGCGTTCCACTCCAACGGATGGAGCAGGCTGAGACCGAAAAGCTCCTCAAAATGGAAGAGGAGTTGAAAGGCAAAGTAATTGGACAGGATGAAGCAGTCATCGCTGTCTCGAAAGCGTTGCGCCGGAGCCGGGCCGATCTCAAAGATCCGCGGCGTCCAATTGGCTCGTTTATTTTCCTCGGACCGACCGGCGTTGGTAAAACGTTCCTCGCCCAGAAGCTCGCCGAATTCATGTTTGGCGATCGGGACGCGCTGATCCAGATCGACATGTCGGAGTACATGGAAAAATTCACGGCCTCGCGTCTGATCGGATCGCCTCCGGGTTACGTGGGCTACGAGGAAGGCGGTCAACTTTCCGAAGCAGTCCGGCGCCGGCCGTATTCGGTCGTGCTCTTCGACGAAATCGAGAAAGCGCATCCGGACGTGATGCATCTGCTCCTTCAAATTCTCGAAGAAGGCAAAATCACCGACTCGTTAGGCCGAAAGATCGATTTCCGCAACACGATCATCATTATGACTTCGAATGTCGGGGCTGAGCTGCTGAAAAAGCAGACAACTATGGGCTTTGGCGCGCCGCGCGAAGGTCACGACTACGATTCGATGCGGGAAAAAATCCTGGAAGAAACCAAGCGCGTGTTTAAACCGGAGTTTCTGAATCGCCTCGACGAGATCACTGTCTTCCACTCGCTTGAGAAGTCGCACCTCCTGCGGATTGTCGATCTTGAGGTGGAAAAGGTGAAAGTCCGTCTCAAAGCCAAGGAAGTGGAGATCGTTCTCGACAATTTGGCGCACGAGTTCGTGATCGAAAAAGGCTACGATCCAAATTACGGCGCGCGACCGATGCGGCGCGCAGTTGAGCGCTTCCTGGAAGATCCGCTGGCGGAAGAAATTCTGCGCGGCAACGTCAAAGCCGGTACCAAAGTTCAAGTCAGCGCGAAAGATGGAAAGCTCGTTTTCCAATCCGACGTGCCGAAGAAGAAACTGGCGGAACCGATCGCGGACTAGGACGTCGCGAGCGACCGGTCCGTCGTCTGATTGATGTCGCCCCGGAACTGGTTGTTTGGATTAATCCTGATCGTCGCGACGACGGTCGCCTATCAGCCGGCTTGGAACGGAAAACCGATCTGGGATGATGACATTCATATCACGTCGGCCCAGCTGCGTTCATTGCACGGCCTCGGACGGATTTGGACAGATCCGGCAGCGGCTCCGCAATACTATCCGCTCCTTCACACGGTTTTTTGGATCGAACATAAACTGTGGGGCGCGTGGCCGCTTCCCTACCACCTTCTCAACATTGCGCTGCATGCGCTCACAGCCCTGCTGCTGTGGCGAATCCTTGAGCGGTTGCAAATTCCCGGGGCCTGGCTCGCGGCCGGGATTTTTGCACTGCACCCAGTTTTGGTTGAATCCGTCGCCTGGATCTCGGAACTCAAGAATACTTTGTCGGGAGCGTTATGTGCAGGTTCGGCCCTGCTCTATCTGAAATACGATCAGGAGCGAAAGCGAAGCGCTTATTTCATTGCCTTTGCGCTGTTTCTCGCCGGCGTGATGACAAAAACCGTGATCGTCACCTTGCCGGCTGTGCTGTTGGTCATTTTCTGGTGGAAACGCGGAACATTGAGTTGGAAGCGAGACCTTGCACCACTCATTCCTTTTTTCGTGATTGGACTTGTAGCCGGCCTGGTCACGGTCTGGGTAGAACAAAAGTTCTGTGCCGAGAGTGGTGAGACATTCGATTTTTCGTTGCTCGAGCGATTTCTGATCGCGGGGCGCCTGTTCTGGTTTTATCTGGGCGAACTATTATGGCCGCGCAATCTGATAATGATTTATCCGACTTGGAACATCAGTCAGACCGTCTTGTGGCAATATCTTTTTCCCGCTGCCACCCTGATTTTATTTCTTTGGTTGTGGATCATTCGCAAGAAGTCGCGTGGCCCACTTGCCGCGGCAATCTGCTTTCTTCTCATGCTTTTCCCGGTCCTCGGTTTCTTTAATCTCTCCTTCTTTATGTCTGGCCTTGGGCCGGCCCGTCACGATGCCATATTTCGCGCCGATCATTTTCAATATCTGGCCACGATTGCAATCTTCGCTCCCGTTTCCACCGGCGCGGCGTGGTTGGCTGCGCAGATGAAAGCAAGTTTGCGCCCGGCCGGTTATGCGGCTTCGGCAGCGTTGCTTCTTTTGCTTGCCAGCCTGACATGGGGGCAGAGCACGATTTATCGCGATGCCGAAACTTGTTTTCGCGCGGTGATAGCGAAAAACCCGAATTCGGCAACTGCCCGCAGTAATCTCGGGAGCGCCCTTCTCAACAAAGGTTTTGTCGACGAAGCAATCGCTCAATCGAAGCGCTCAATCGAAATTGATCCAGATTACCAATTTGGCCACTACAACCTCGCCGCCGCGTTAATGGAAAAAGGCGAGCCGGACGAAGCGATCCCGCACTTGCGGACCGTTCTGAAGATGAATCCCAACCACCCGAAAGCGTATTACACTCTCGGCAACGCTCTTTCGAAAAAAGGAGAAGTTGACGAAGCCGCCGCTTCTTACAAACGCGCGCTTCAACTTCAGCCTGATTTTCCCGATGCCCACACCAATCTCGCCAATCTGCTGCTTGAAAAAGGCGACACGGACGCGGCTCTGGCGCATTACGGAAAGGCGTTGGCCCTTCAACCGGACAATCCCCGTGCGCATTACAACCTGGCCGTCGGTCTGGTGCGCAAGGGCGAACTGGAACCGGCGATCGCTCAGCTCCGCATCGCTCTGCGGATTGACCCGGCATATCCAGATGCCGAACCACTCCTTCGCGATCTTCTCGCGCGAAAAACGCAGCCGTAAAAGATGCGTGAGTCAGGCGCGCGGATGCGCTTCGGCGTACGCTTTCTTCAAGCGCTCGACTGTTACGTGGGTGTAAATTTGCGTGGTCGAGAGGCTGGCGTGTCCGAGAAGTGCCTGGACGCTACGCAGGTCCGCACCACGATCGAGCATGTGGGTCGCAAAACTGTGGCGAAGTTTGTGCGGGCTGATCGAAATCGGAATCGAAGTGTGGGGCAAGTAACGTTTCAAGATCAACCAGATCGAGCGCGGCGAAATCCGTTTCCGCGATTTACTAATGAAGAGCGCTCCGGAATGGACGTTCGCGGCGGACCGATATTTCGAGATCGCTTCCAGCGCGGGGGCGCCGATTGGGCAAACGCGTTCTTTCCGGCCTTTCCCAAAAACGCGGACCGACTCGGTGTAAAGATCGACATCTTCCACGTCGAGCGCGGCCAGTTCGCTCAATCGCAATCCGCTGCTGTAAAAAAGTTCCATGACGGCGACGTCGCGCAGCGGCATCCATTCCGGCGCCGCGCGTTGCTTGGCCACCTGCAACGGCGCGCTGAGCAGCTCTTCAATTTGCTGGCGCGTCAACACCAGCGGTAATTTCTTTTCGACCTTCGGGAGTTGCAGTTGCCGCACCGGATCGCTCCGAAGCTTCTTCCGGTCGGCCAGAAATTTGTAAAACGCGCGCAGCGCCGAGAACTGCAAACGCACATAGGAACGCGCCTGGGCGCGCTTCATGATCGCGAAGAGATAATTGCGAAAATCGTCCGCCGTGCATTTCTTCCACGGCTTCTGGTTTTGTCTGCGGAACGCGCCGAGTGCGTGCCGATAGGCTTTCAGTGTTCGGGGCGACGCGTTTCGTTCAACTGTCAGATAACGCAAAAACTCCTCCGCGAGATTGTCTTTTTTTCCCGCAGTGGTTTGGCCTTTTGTCATGTCGACCGAAGTGGAGACATCTCTAGATATTTCTGAGATATCGACAGATTCCTCGACTTCGCTCGGAATGACACCGGTTAAAATTGCGGTTCCGGTTTTTCGATCATGTAACGCGTCTGGGCCGCGTCAGCCCGGCCGCTCATCTGGGTTTTGAAAATCGGCGGTGGGTTGGTTGAGATCACTTCGTAGTCCTTCAGGATAAATTCCGGATAAACTCGATTGCTGGCCGGCTCGTAAACCTTGTCGCCGCTAAAGTTACCGTAGAGCTTGTATTCGTAATTGTTGTCCGAGCCGAACTTCAGCGCGGCACGGTCGGGCGCGAGTTTTTGTTTTTCATTCAACATCACCAGCTGCGCCGTACTCCAGGGCTGGTTCGGTCGCCGGACGTATCCCCAAAACTTGAAGTCCGGTTTAAAATAACGCCGTGCGACATAATAATCGCCTGCCGGCTCGGCCGCGATCCGTTGAGCCATGGCGACTTTCGCGTTTTGAATGCCTGTTGGCATCTCCTGGCATCCGGCGAAAACCAGAAGCACGGTCACAACGAAAATCGGTTTTGATCGCAAGATAGACATCTTCCAGAATCGACATCTACTCAGCTCTGTGGCCCGCGCAATCCCGCGTTTCTTTTTGCATCAAAGTGTGGCGCTCGTAATTTGAGGCCAGATGCTCGAATTGGAAGCTTACACCGCTGGTCTGGGCGACCTGGACAAGATCCTGGAGCTCGACCATCAGTTCGCGGCCATTCCCGGCCTGCGTTACAAAGTCGATCGGAACCGCAATTTGGTTTATCTCGAGCTCTAAACACGACAGCAAATGTTCGCTCGATTTTTTAACGCACTGGGAAGACCACTCATCCGCTTCGTTCAGTATTTGGGCGAAGTAGTTTTCCTCGCCGCGGACACATTCCACTCGCTCTTTACGCATCGGCTGCGCTGGAAATTATTTCTCAACCAAATTGTCGAGATCGGATTGCTTTCGCAATTAGTGGTCGTAATCACGGGCGGGTTCACCGGAGCGGTTTTTACCGCTCAGACCTACTTCCAATTTCACAAGATCGGAATGGGCTCGGCCGTCGGCGCGGTCGTGTCGGTCGCGATCCTCCGTGAGTTGGGTCCCGTCTTGACCGCGTTAATGGTGACTGGTCGCGTCGGCGCAGCAATGTCGGCCGAGATCGGGACCATGAAAGTGACCGAGCAAATCGATGCGTTACGCGCGCTCGCGGTTTATCCGACCGATTATCTGGTCGTGCCACGCGCACTCGCCATGATGGTCTCGATGCCGCTGCTCGTGGCCGAGTGCATAGCCGTCGGCATCGCGGTCGGCTATTTCGTCGCGATTTTTATGCTCGAAGTGAACGGCACTTATTACATGGCAAACATGGTTCGCTGGACCCGCAGTCGCGACATCATCATGGGTTTGTCGAAAGCATTTTGTTTCGGCATCCTCATCGTCTTCATCAGTTGCCACAAAGGATTGACTGCGCGCGAGGGCGCAGTCGGCGTCGGACGCGCAACCACCGAAGCGGTCGTCAACGCGTCGCTCGCGGTTCTAATTAGCAATTTTTTCCTGACCATGACGCTGAACATCATTTACCCCGCGGGCTACCAATGAGCCTTGGCAAACCGCCACGATTAGAAGAAGTGTTTCGGAAATATGATCCACCGGTCTATTTTGTAACGCTGTGCACGAAAGATCGCCGGCGTGCACTGGCAAATGGTACCGTCCATTCCGTCTTGATCGATTATGGCCGCGGCGGACTCCCGGGTGGAAGCGCTCTCGGGCGTTACGTGATCATGCCTGACCACATTCATTTGTTTGTAGCCGGTGCCGATGACTTTGATCTGGGTGTTTGGGTGCGCGGGTTGAAGCGTGTTGTAGCTGCCGCCGTCTCTGGCGGCAGGGGTGGACTTTGGCAGCGCGGATTCTTCGATCATCTCATCCGGAACAGCGAGAGTTATTCGGAGAAATGGGACTATGTTCTGGAAAATCCCGTCCGAGCTGGGTTGGTCTCGTCCGCTGATAAATGGCCGTTCCAAGGAGAGATTGTACCTATCGACAACGAATGAACGATCCACATAGAAATTTAAACGAAAGACTTCTGCCGCCAGGGACGGCGGCAGCTACAACGTCGGCGGCCGGCTACCAATGAGCGCGCAAGATCGACATAACGGGTCGATGATCGCCGTGACTGGGTTAGTAAAAACTATTGGCGATCAGGAAATTTTGCGCGGCGTTGATCTCGCCGTCGCGCACGGTGAGACGCTCGCGATCATCGGGCGCAGCGGTGGCGGAAAAAGCGTTCTGCTCAAACATCTGATCGGTTTGATGCGACCCAACGCAGGCGAAATCTGGATTGAAGGCCAAAACATTATCGAAATGAGCGAACGTAATCTCGCGTCCATTCGGCAAAAGGTCGGCATTCTTTTTCAAGGCAGCGCCCTTTTCGATTCGATGACGGTGGCGGAGAACATTGCGTTTCCGTTGCGCGAAGCGGGCGAACGCGACGCAAAAGTTTTGCGCAAGCGGGTCACGGAGATGCTCGAAGTGATGGAGCTGCAGGGGCAGGAAGAAAAAATGCCGGTTAATTTGAGCGGCGGAATGAAGAAGCGCGTCGGTCTCGCGAGGTCGATCATTCGCCAACCGTCGTGCATTCTCTATGACGAACCGACTTCCGGGCTCGATCCCGTCGTCTCCGATTCTATCAACCGATTGATCCGCCGATTGCAAGAGCGTCTCGGCGTCACCAGCATCGTCGTCACCCACGACATGAAAAACGCGTTTCATGTTGCCGACCGGATCGCCTACCTGCACGAGGGAAAGATTCAATTCCAGGGGACACCGGAAGAATTGCGGCAATCACCAGATCAACTTCTCCAGGATTTCTTGCTTGGCCGCTCGGACGAACAGTTGACCCCGAAAGCGTTCGGGGTTGAGAGTTGAAGCGAAATGAACCGGCACGAGCGAGGTTTGGAATTTAAGGTCGGCGTTTTTGTTTTTGCCGGTCTGGCGATGTTGGGCGCGCTGGTAGTGCAGTTCGGCAGGCTGGGGGAAGGTTTCAAAACCTATTACACGCTCACCATCCAATTCAGCGACGCCAGCGGCTTGTTGAAAGGCTCTGATGTTCTGCTGGCGGGTGCCCGCATCGGCAAAGTTTCCGGTGGTCCGCGCCTGGTCCGCGAGGGGAACGGCGTTGCCGTTCCGCTGAAGATTTATGATTACGTGAAAATTCCTGACAGCAGTAAATTCACGGTTGGGAGTTCTGGTTTGCTTGGTGACCGTTTTGTCAGCGTCACGATGCCGCCGGGCGTGCCGACAAAATTTGTGCAGCCAAACTCTTACATTAATGGTACTCGCGAGACCGGGATCGACGATCTCACTCGAGAAGGAGGCGCGCTCGTTGGCGATCTCCGCGGTGTAGTGCAAAAGATCGACACGACCGTGACGCGCTTGAACGATGATATGCTTTCTAAAGAAACGGCCGAGAATTTGAAGTCGAGCGTGGCGCACTTGAACGAAGCGACGACTGCCTTCGCCGAAACGGCGAAGAAACTTGGCCCCGTGGTCGACAAAGCCGATTCGGCGATGGACTCAACCAAGAAAGCCGCCGAGGATTTGCAGAAAGTGATGAGTTCCGCCACCCAAGGAAAAGGACTGCTCGCCGCGCTGCTCACCAATCAGGAACTGGCCAATAATTTGCGCGCGCTTGTGAGCAACTTGCGCGCGCACGGCGTCCTGTTTTATCGTGACAGCGCCGCGAAGATCGACAGCAACGCAACACCGCCGCCTAAACCGCGCCCACAAACGGGAGGACGCTGATGACGCCGCTGCTGACGATTAATTTGCTCCGTGTTCTGTTCGTCACGTTTTGCGCGGTGATTGGCGCAAACATTTCCTCCGCACTGGTCGGAAATCTTTGGCCCGGCTTAATCCTCGGATTGATCCTCGGTTTGGTTGTGGTGCTGGTCGACCGCCTGCTCAAAGGTGTTTCCCTGCGCCTTTTTTCCTCAGCCACGTTCGGACTCTTGCTCGGATTGATCTTCGCGAACCTGCTGATGGCCTCCGAGGTTTTGCGTTATCAACCCGAGGCGATGCAGTGGTCGATACGACTCATCGTTTACGCGGTCTTCGGTTATCTCGGGATGATGTTGGCGATGCGGAGCAGCCGTGACGAATTTTCGCTCATCATTCCCTACGTGCGCTTTGCCCGCGAAACAACTCAGCACGAACCGCTCGTGGTCGATACCAACGTTATCATCGACGGTCGCATCGCCGATCTCTGCGCGACTGGATTTCTCAGCCGCTCCCTGATCGTGCCGCGATTTATTTTGGATGAATTGCAATTGCTGGCGGATTCGCACGACCCGACAAAACGCGAACGGGGCCGGCGCGGCCTGGAAATTTTGAATCAACTCCAGCGTTCGCGCGAAGTGGAGCTGACGATTCACGACAGTACCGGCGAAGATGTCGATGTTGGAACGGATGCGCGTCTGGTGCGGATCGCCAAAGTATTGAAAGCGCGTTTGCTCACGAACGATCATGCACTCTCGCAGATCGCGCGGCTGGAACGCGTGGCAGTGCTCAATTTGTCCGATCTGTCGCGCGCACTTCGACCGACAGTTGTCGCGGGCGACGAAATCGATCTGCATTTGGTCAAAGAAGGTCGCGAGCCGCATCAAGCCGTTGGTTATTTGCCGGATGGAACGATGATCGTGGTCAATCATGCGCGCGCGTATGTCGGCAAGACCCGGACCGTCGTAGTAGGCAGCGCGCTCCAAACCGCAGCCGGTCGCCTTATCTTCGCCGAACTCAAGAACGGCGCCGCGCAAGCGTCGCTTTCGCGCGAACCGGTTTGAAGCGCTTTCTGAAATTCATTTTACCCTGCGGAATTGTCGATCTCGCGAAGAACCGGCGAAAGCTGCGCGACATCGGCCGTCGGCTTTCGCCGATGGAATTATTCAAGAGCGATCGGCTCGCGCTTGATGCCGAGCAAAGCGGTCTCGCGCTTTTTGCGCCGGGCCATGCCGGGAAACTCCGGAACGTCGTCGATGTCGGCGCCAACACCGGTCAATGGTCGAGCATGTTGCTCAGTTGCGTCACGCCGGAGAAATTGATCATCATCGAGCCGCTGCCGGATGCGTTTGCCGTTTTGCAGAAAAAATTCGCAAACAACCGACGCGTTCAGTTGCACAATGTGGCGATCGGCGAGCGCGAGAGTCTTGAGACGCTGAAAATTACGCGCGACACCACGGGAGCTTCTCTTCTTCAACCGCGGGAAGAAATGCGCGCGGTCATCGGGAGTAATTGGACGATCACGTCCGAAGTGGAAGTGCCAATGACCACGCTCGACCGGTTACTTGTCGATCTTGCCGAAGTTTCGCTTCTGAAGATCGACGTCCAAGGTTACGAAAAATCAGTGCTGGCAGGCGCGAGACAAACGCTCGCGAAAACAAAATTCCTGCTCATCGAGCTGAACTTCATGTCGCAATACGACGGCGGCTCGTGGTTGGGGGAGGTCCACGAAATTCTGACGCGTGAGTTCGGTTTCTTCCTCGCCAACGCCTCCGCGCCGCAAGTCCTGAACGGTCGCGCCTCGATGGTGGACGGTCTTTACGTGAATCCGAATTTAGTTCAGGAATGGGTGAAACCGGACTTTGTTTAGATGCAACCAAGTGAAGCCTTAGGTGCAACTGCGCAAATCGCGGTGACGCTGGCTGGGTTCGCTGGTGTGGTAGTTGCGTTTCGCAGCGGCTCGGTCCACGAATGGTCCAAGGTCGACAAGTTTCGTTTACAAATCCTACTCAGCAATTCGGTCCTGCCGTTCATGATGTCGATCCTCGCCATGCTTCTGGCAACGACGGGTCTCGCAGAGCAAATGATCTGGCGGTGGTGCAGCCTGGTCGCGTTTATCCTGACGGCCGGAACCGGCCAGATTTTGTCGCACACTTATCGAACTTTTTCGCGCGGTGAGCTTGCAGCTTCCGGAAGCAGGCGATGGATTTTCGTTTCCAGCGGTTTGTTCGGTATTGCCGCAACGCTCCTGCAACTCTACAACGTGATCCGTTTGCAAGCTTTCTGGCCGTTCTTCGCCGCGATCGCAACCTGGCTGTGCTTGGCAATGGTCCAATTTGTCTTGCTCGTCACCGCCCGGCACGAGCCGGACTTACAGTAATCGTGCTCGCAGTTCGTTTTCGGACAATAAGCGCTTCTTTCTCCGAGACTCGATTAATCTTCTGACATGATGACCGTGCGCACCTATTGGAGCCCGGCGCAGGCAGCACTGGCAAAGTCTGTTCTGGATAACTACGAGATTCCGGCCGCGCTTCTCGACGAAAACGCGAGCCTTTATAACCGCGGCGGACAATTCGCTGTGCCAATTCGATTGGTGGTCGCCGAAGCCGACGCCGAGCGGGCGATCCACATTTTGAGTGGCGAATTTGGAAAAGCTGATGAAATCGAGTTGAGCGAAGAGTCTACGAGCATGTCAGGAGGCGAGCCAAAGTCGTCAGAGAACGCTAATCGCAATCCGTGGGAGCTTCTCGTGCTGGCGTTCTATCTTTTCGTTCCCGCGGTTGCCATGCTGTCCATGAAATATCCCGCTGTTCCCGGCCCTGAGCTTCGGTCCCAATATTGGATCGCTAAAGCAACGATCCTTCATTTCTTGAGTTGGCTGGCAGTTATCTTGGCCGCGGCTTTGATCGGATTCTATTTCCGAGTACGCCGCGCTTCAGCGGAATCGCGAAACAAATAGGCTAGACGCTGTTCCGAAACTCATCCAAAAGTCGAAGGACATCGATCCGAGCGATGAGTCAGCGGGAAAGCTCTTGCCGCGCGATTTTTGAATCCGGAAGACGGCCTCCACGCATCTCACTGACATATGGATTCGAAACCTCGCTCGGTTTGGAAAGTGTGCCTGGCTGCTCTCGCTTTGGGAATTCTTGTCCTGTTGATCGTGTACGGAAGTGCACTCCAGTTCTCCAACGACCTGCGTTTCATCTACGCGCTCGGCGCCGTCGTTCTCTTCTTTGCCGCCTTGTGGTTGGGACGTAGCAGGGCTGCCTGGTTTGTCGCCATTCTTCTGATTGCTCCGTTGGTCGCAATCTTTCGGAACGAGGTCCTTGTGAAAATTCCGGCGCTGTGGCCAAACGTCGCACTTTGGATGGTCGCGGTGATTGCGGGATTAGTTTGCGTCCGAACCTGGCACAACCAGCGCGGTTTTATTGTGTTGGTGATCGCCGCGCTTCTTCTTGGATCGACATGGTATTGCGGCTGGTACGCCCCGAGACAGTTGGCGAACTCATTTACTCGTTTCAAAGACGAATCGGCGCCGGCGTTTGTCCTGCAACCCGTAAGTAACGATTTCGTTCCGGTTGCGCCACAGCGCGGAAAAATCCTCGTGGTCGATTTCTTTTCGACTACGTGCGCTCCATGTATTGCCGAACTCCCACAATTGGCGGCGGCGCGCGCCGACCTGAATGACAACCGGGACATTGAATTTGTTCTGGTGGCGAGCGATCGCGGCCGTGACACACCCGATCGGTTTCGTTCGTTCGTGGAAAGTCGCCACATCAATCTGCCGCTCGCTTTCGATGAAGGAGGAAAGGCGCACGACGGTTTGGGATTACATGGAGTTCCGGCGTTAATCGTTTTTGATCGGGACGGCAAGATTCGTCTCACTCGGGAAGGCTACAACGCCGCCGAGACAAGTTTTCGCCGGGACTTGGTCGCGTTTCTAAAGGCGCTATAGCGTTTAAATCGGCTCGACGCGTCCGCCGCGCGCCGCTTTTCTGGAACAACGCTTCCATGAAACTGCGACATCTTTATCTCGCGTTCGCTGTGATTGGCCTGCTTCTTCCCTACTCGCAATTCATTCCGTGGATCGTCGAGCATCACGCGTTGAACATGCCGCTTTTCATTCGCGATCTTTTCGCCAATCACATTAGCGCGTTTTTCGCCTTGGACGTGATTGTTTCGGCCATCGTGCTGATCTCGTTTATTCCGATCGAAGGAAAACGCTTGGGCATGCGCCTTCTTTGGTTGCCGATTCTCTCGGTGTGTCTCGTCGGCGTTTCACTTGGACTGCCGCTCTTCCTTTATTTGCGACAACTCCAGCTTGATCGAACAGCTGGGCGATCCTGGGATTTTGGCGAGCTATGACAGTAAATGAATTTCGCAAGCTGGCTCTCGGTTTTCCGGAAGCAGTTGAATCGTCGCACATGCATCATCCCGATTTTCGAGTGCGCGGAAAGATTTTCGCGACGCTCGGATATCCCGACGATGATTCCGCGGTGGTGAAGTTAACCCCGGACGAACAAAAAGAGTTCGTCCGCGACGACCCAAGTGTTTTTCAGCCGGTGAAAGGCGCCTGGGGCCGGCGCGGAAACACGAATGTCTATCTGCCTGCAGCGAAGATCGACATCGTGCGCGAAGCGCTCACCGCAGCCTGGCGCAACACTGCCCCCAAACGGCTTATGAAACTTAGTTAGCGTAAGCCGACGGCTTTTCGCACTCGCGCCATGACCTGGTCGGCGATTTCGTTGGCGCGTTTGGCGCCTTGGGCGAGGACGTTGTCGATGTACAATTTGTCGGCCAGGATCTCTTCGCGACTCTTGCGCATCGGCAAGAAATATTCCCAGAGCTTTTCGAAAAGTTGCTTTTTGAAATCGCCATAGCCGGTGCCGCCCTTCTTGAATCTCGCATGCATTTCTTCGAGTTCGCTTTTGGGAGCGAATAGCGAATACAACTGAGTGATTGTCGATCTTGACGGATCTTTCGGCGCTTCCACTGGCGTGGAATCGGTCACGATGCTCATCACGCGTTTCCGGGTTTCTTTCTCGTCGCCGAAGATGTCGATGTTGTTGCCGTAACTCTTGCTCATCTTTTGACCATCGAGGCCGGGGACAACTTGCGTATCAGGATTAATGCGCGGCTCCGGCAATTTGAAAACCTGCCCAAACGTTTCGTTGATCTTTCCCGCCAGATCGCGCGTGATCTCGATATGCTGCTTTTGATCTTTGCCGACCGGCACGACGTCGCTGTCGTAAATCAAAATGTCTGCCGCCATCAGGACGGGATAACTGAAAAGGCCAACGGTGGGCGCGAGCCCGCGCGCGAGTTTGTCTTTATAAGAATGCGCCCGCTCCAAGAGCCCCATCGGCGCGACGGTCGATAAGATCCACGCCAACTCAGTAACCTGCGGCACGTCCGATTGTCGAAACAGCGCGCCTTTGTCCGGGTCGAGTCCACATGCGAGAAAATCGAGTGCAACCAGTCGCGAGTTTTCGCGCAGTGTTTTCGGATCGCGCACGCTGGTCAGGGCATGGTAATCGGCGATGAAATAAAAGGTCTCACCTTCTTTTTGCAGCTCGATCGCCGGCCGCATCATGCCGAAATAATTTCCAATGTGGAGGACGCCGCTGGGTTGGATGCCGGATAAAATGCGCATCATTGTCGCGGTTTGAGGTTGGATGTTTGATCAGGCACGGCTCGGTTGTGCGCAACTTAGAATTCAAAACGAAAAGATGCCAGTCCGGCTCGGACTCAAAATCGCTCTGGCCAACTTATTGCTTCGGAATTAGATAAAACGTCGAATGGCCGAGAAAAAATCCAAACCTGTTTCGGTGGTGACCGGTGGCGCGGGTTTTTTGGGGTCGCACTTGACGGATCGCTTGCTGGCGGAAGGTCATCGCGTCATTGCGATCGATAATCTCATCACCGGCAATACCGCGAACATCGGCCATCTCGCCGGCAATAAAGATTTCCATTTCATCAAGCACAACGTTTCCAATTTCATTTTTCTGCCGGACGACAAGATCGACTACGTTTTCCATTTCGCGTCGCCGGCCAGTCCGATCGATTATCTCGAATTGCCGATCCCGACTTTGAAAGTGGGGGCTCTCGGCACGCACAACACACTCGGTCTGGCCAAGGATAAAAAGGCGACATTCATTCTGGCATCGACGTCGGAGTGCTACGGCGATCCGCTGGTGCATCCGCAGAAGGAAGATTACTGGGGCAACGTAAACCCGATCGGGCCGCGCGGCGTTTACGATGAAGCCAAGCGTTTCGCCGAAGCGATGACGATGGCGTACCACCGCTATCACAAAGTGGACACCAGGATCGTGCGCATCTTTAACACTTACGGCCCGCGAATGCGTTTGCGCGACGGTCGCGTGGTGCCCGCATTCATCGGCCAGGCGTTAAATGGCAAACCGCTGACCGTTTTCGGCGACGGCTCGCAAACGCGCTCGTTTTGTTACGTGTCGGATCTGATCGACGGAATTTTCAAACTTTCGCAGTCAGACTTTCACGAGCCGGTCAACCTCGGTAATCCGCGGGAGATGACGATCAAACAATTCGCCGAGGAAATCATTCGCATCACCGGCGCAAGATCGACAATCGAACATAAATCACTCCCGGTGGACGATCCGAAAGTGCGGCAGCCGGACATTTCCCGCGCCAAAAAAGTCCTTGGGTGGGAACCAAAAGTTCAATTCGACGAAGGGATCAAGAAGACGATTGAATATTTCCGGAATGCGTTAAAGCGTGCTGGCTCGAACTGAAACAACGCCGGCCGTGAGCGCCCGATGCATTCTTGTTTGCGGTACTCTCCTTTTGTTGTTCGCGAATGGCGCGAGTGCCGCGAGGTACCAACGCACGCTAGACGGAAAAACCCTCGTTTGGAATAATCTGCGAGGAGTCGCCGAGCAAGTGGAGTGGTCCGGTGCTCGCGATTCAGACGGATATGCCACCGGAGAAGGTACGCTCACTTGGTATCGACTCGGAAAGGTCGTCAACAGCTATACCGGCAGAATGGTCCAGGGGAAACTTGAGGGGCAGGTAATCAAGGAACAGGGTCAAACAAGATTGCAGACCACCTTCCTCAACGGAAATAAAGTCGGCGACTGGTCTGAGCCTGGGTCAACAAGTACGCCGGCTCCGACAAAGGGACCATCAGCCAAGGCCGCTGCGACGCGGCCGACCGTGGAACCGTTAGTCGAGCCTACACCATTGCCAATGCTATCACGATCGTCATCGCCAACCCGATCGCCGGCTCCGACATCGACATCAACACCAACGCCAAGACCGACGCCAACGGCTACACCAACATCGACACCAATGCCGTTCCCAACGATGTCGCCAACGCCAACGCCATCGCCTTCGCCAACGGCATCTCCATCGCCATCGCCATCGCCAAAACCGACGGCAAAACCAAAACCAGCGGTCACACCAATGGCGATACAAACACCAACGCCGACACCATCACGATCCTCGGCGCCGTCGCCCGTTGAACAACCAGCCAAGAAAGATACCCGTCGGGATAAACCTATTGAAGGGCGAGTCCAAGAGTCTCCCCGGTTCGGCATTCCGCCTTCCTCATTACCAAGTCTCGTTGAAACAGGACCGCAGCCCGGGGCTTCGCCAGCCGCCAGTCCAGCGCGGGTTAATCCGACCGAAAAGCATCGGATGATTGAAGAACTCAGAAAACAGACGGAATCCGTTCTTGTTCAAGTGCGCGACGCGACTGGGAATTTCCGCGAGATGGATCGACTCGAAGCCGTGCAAAATTTACCAGCGCCGGCTTCAGCCAGTGTCACTGCCCTGGCCGGTCGAGCACGGGATTTTCGCGCGACGTTGGGGTACGAAGTAGTGGCCTACGAATGCCTGGCCGAAATTGAAGCAGTCGAAGGACTTGTTCTGGTCGATGAAATCACGCGCGACATAGCCGCCAAGGACACGCCGGGGGCACGTAAAAAATTATTGGGTTTTCTTAACCGCTATCATGAACCGACTGCTGACAATCAGAAACCATTGTGGCGTTATCTCACTTCGGCGTCGTCGTTGTGCGATCGACTGGAGAAGGAGGCCGAGCCCCATTTGCGGAAGGCCCAATCACTCCAGTCGCTCGGAAACAAAAGCGAAGCTCTCCGCGAATATCAGGAAATTTATCGGATCTATCCAAATCCGGCTACGGCGGCAAAGATCCGACAATTCGAAAGCGAATCGCGCTAGCCTCGTCCTCTGAATCAAAATCGGGAGACGATCGAATATTTTCGACAATCGTTGAAAGAGGCGACAGCGTAGCTTGCGATGTATGAGCGTCGAAATCATCCGCTTCTGAGTCGCGCGAAATTCGCGCGCCGCGTCGCTCGCCACATGCTGCTTGCGCTTTTTTTGGTCGGTGTCGCTCTGAGTATGGGCGTGCTCGGATACCGTTACATCGGAGGCTTGAGCTGGATCGACTCGCTTCTGAATGCGTCCATGATTTTGGGCGGCATGGGTCCAGTCGATCCGCTCCGTTCGGATGCGGCCAAGATTTTTGCTTCGTGTTATGCCCTGTTCTCGGGTCTCGCTTTCGTCGGCATCGCAGGGCTGATGATCGCCCCCTTTGCGCACCGGCTCCTGCACCGATTCCATATTGAAAACAAGTGAAATGGCCAAGTTGACACTGGCCACCGGGTTCGTTGCACCCGGTCCAAGAATTGAAAAGGACCCCGCAACTGTTGACCTTTTAAGAGGTTAAATCTGAGGCGTGCAAAATTTCACTGGCGTTGATACCATTTTCGTTGTGAATTCTCGCTTGATGGAGCGCGCTCTGTTTGCCGTAATTTCCTTGGTCGGATTTGGCCTGATGCAGCAAACGGCGCGCGCCGATTTCGATCCGATCTTCGGCTTTTACCGGCCCGAACTCTTTAGCACGATCGACAGCGCGGATTTGGTTCGTGATCTTTCGATGCGCGAATTCTTGGATGGACGTGTGCCGGGCTCGACCGCCATGGGGCGCATGGGCACGGCGCCGGTCGGGAATTTCCCAATGGCATTGGTCAACGCCGAGCCGCGCAAAAAAGGAAATTCCATTTCGGGGCCAGTGAAAGATCCGAAGGATGGAAAGGATTACGCATCTGTTGAATCGCTGGCCACGGAAAAAGCGTCGCTCGCTTGGACGGGTGGCGAGGTCGGCTTCATCTTCGGTCACTCGTCTGGAAAATTCGGCGGCGACGAATTCACTAGCTACATCATCGGCGGCGTCGGCAATGAGCATATGCAAATCAACGTCGGCGCATCGCAGCAGGAATTTAACGGCCGTGTTCCGCGCTGGCGCCCTTAGTTTCAGAAACGGCTCGCGTGGAAGATTCCTTTCAGCCTTCTGCTGAAATTGCAGACCCGGCAACGTCGCCTGACCTAAGTGAGATCAAGTGTCCTGTCTGCGGCGCAATTGCAGTGCAGGAGAAATGCAAAGTGATTTGCCGGAGCGAGAAGTGTCGCGGCCGCGTGGTGATGAATTGCTCTGAGTTCTGAATATGAAGGTTAATTTGGTCCTCGTATTCAGTTCGCGTTCGCTCCAATAGGAATTTCTAGGATCGCAAGCAGTTGAGATCGGCGGGATTTCTTTTCCCCGATACGTCCGGTTGTGTGTTAGAAACGATTTCGAGGAGTAGAACCCTATGAAAAAGAAACCTGGTTGGTCGGGTTTCCTCCAGATCCGTGTGCTGCTGGCGGTTGCTCTATTCGGAAGCGCCATTTGCCTGGCAAAATTCAGTCTCGCGCCCCCAGGGGCGGTCACCGTTAAGACCGGGCGTGTAGACCGGAGTGAACGCGAACGCTATATGCCGGTTCCGGGCGGCAAACGGGACGATCTCAACCGGATGGAAGAGGAATGGAACAATCGGCTCACTTATCCGACCGGCATTTTCAATCCGGCCTGGTTGCGCGCGGCCGCTCTGCAAGATTCGGCTATCACTCGCGCAATTCCGGCTGGGGTTCCTTTGAAGAGCGCAGATATGCTCAATTCGCCGCTGGCACTTAGCTCCAGCGGTTTTACCGCGCTCGGTCCGGCGCCCTTGCAAATGACCGGCTGCTCGGGCTGCTTTGATTACACAAAAACAGAGGGCCGGGTAAACACGATCGCGGTCGATCCAACCACGACCACTAACGGAAGCATCGTTGCCTACCTCGGCTCGGTTGGCGGCGGCGTCTGGAAAACAACCAACTGTTGCAACAGCTCCACTTCTTGGAGCGTTACCACCGATGAGCCGCTCATCTCGACCATCACCATCGACTCCATCACCATCGACCCGAACAATCACAACACGATTTATGCCGGCACCGGCGACCTGAATTACGGATCGTTCTCGATGGGTAGCCAGGGCGTTCTCAAGTCAACCAATTCGGGTGCGACTTGGACGGTGTTAGGCGCCAACGTTTTCGGGCCGGCGCTTGCAGAACCGGCGGGTCAGTTCCCGCAATACAATGCGGTCGGCAAAGTGCGCGTCGATCCGCGTAACAGCAACAACGTGGTCGCGGGGACAAAAACCGGACTTTATTTTTCTTACGACGCCGGGAACAACTGGACCGGGCCGTGCACCACCAACAGCTTCAACACACAACGCCAGGATGTCACTGGCCTGGAGTTGACCGACACCGGCAGCAGCACGCGCATCATCGCGGCGGTCGGCGTGCGCGGGTTTGCCACGACCGTGCAGTACAACCTCAATCAGAACGGGGCGAATGGCATTTATAAGGGAACAATGCCGGCGAGCGGATGTCCAAGCGATTTCGCTCCCGTCAGTACCAATGCCAATGGTTGGACTGGAACGAACGCCACGAGTGGAACGCCATACAGCAGTGCCGGCGTTGGCGACCAGCTTGGCCGCATCGACATCGCCGTCGCACCGAGCAATCCGAATTACATTTATGCACAGGTCCAGGCGATCACGAGCCAATCGAGCTGCGGCGGAGTAGGCTGCCAACTTGGGGCGTGGCGCTCGACTGATGGTGGCACGACCTGGACACAGGTTCCCGGATCGCCGGGCGCATCGCTTCTAGACTGCAGCGGCAGTGCCGGCGATTATACACAAAACTGGTACGACCAGGGTGTCGCGGTCGATCCAAATAATCCGGACCGCGTCTTCTTCGACACTTTTGAAATCTGGTTTTGGCAGAATGGAAACAGTTCCTGGAATGACACCACCTGCGGTTACAGCGGTAATACTGAAGTGGTGCACGTGGATCAACACGCGCTCGCCTTTGTGCCGGGCTCGTCCAGCATTTTGTTAGCCGGCAGTGACGGCGGCGTTTACTCCACCACCAACGCCAACGCGGCCAGTGGAAGTGTTAAGCCATCGTGGGTCAACATGGACACCGGCTTGAACACGATTGAATTTTACTCCGGCGATATTGGCGCAAACTTTGCGACGTCGGCCTCGCCGCAGGCGAACGGTGGCGCGCAGGACAACGGCTCGAGCTCGGTTACTTTTTCCGGCAGTCCGACCGGACCAGTGCAATGGCAGATGGGCGTCGGTGGCGACGGCTTTTTCGCGCGTATCGATCCAGTCGGCGGTCGATTCTGGCAGGGGAACAACGGCGGCCAACTCAATTATTGTGACATGAGCGCGGGTGACTGCACGACGTCCGCCGCCACTTGGGTCCCTGACTCAAGCCCGTGGAGCAACCCCGGCTCGCCTGATGTTCAATCCTTCGTTCTCCCGTACGAAATCTATAAAGGGATTCCGGGCGATCCGGTCAACGATTGCCCGCCGAGCGGCTGCGGTCATTTGATCGTCGGCACGACCCGTGTTTGGGAGACACTGACCAGCGGCAACGCTTGGGCGCCGGTCAGCATGAGCCTGGTCAAGGGAACTCTGGGAAACCGGTCCTTCATTAATCAGCTTGCGTTTGAGCCCAAAGACCAGGCGCGCGCGAT
>Ga0210405_10000138_pt1 | contig 99979 bp, 90 predicted proteins | sample IncBWH11MmetaG_FD_155492 | JGI IMG/M metagenome (GOLD analysis project Ga0210405, IMG submission 155492) | Forest soil microbial communities from Barre Woods Harvard Forest LTER site, Petersham, Massachusetts, United States - Inc-BW-H-11-M | ecosystem: Environmental > Terrestrial > Soil >... | reverse complement strand
GGGTTGGGTCAGACAGGGCCGTAAATGTTGTATCCAGCTTATCCACAACCATATGGTAGTGAATTATCCGTCGATGTCAAGTGTGGATTTTGGAGTTCCCGATTTCTGTTTCCTGATCTCTGAACCCTGACACCTGCGCTAATGAGCTATCGTCTCGTGAACCACGATAGGTACCGACAAGTTGGCTTGTCGCCAGCCATTATCGGTCACTGCTGGCGCTCTTTTCGTTACCTATCTGGTGAGACTTCCAACAACCGGTCTTCTGGCCCGGAATAAGTTGCGCATAGCCCGTGACACAGACAGGATGGACGACTCACGCAAGAAAGATAGAATGTGTTTGCAATGACAAAAGATTGTGTCGCAATCTTCGATCTTGGTGGCGTGGTAATCGATTGGAACCCGCGTTACCTCTACCGCAAGCTGTTCAATGGCGATGAAACGGAGATGGAATACTTCCTCGCTGCCGTTTGTACTTCGTCGTGGAACGCGCAGCAGGATGCCGGGCGACCCTTTGCCGATGGTTGCGGTTCTCTTAAACGTCTTCATCCAGACAAGGCAAAGTTGATCGATGCCTGGTTCGAGCGATACGAGGAAATGCTCGGCGGAGAGATCCCTGGCACAGTCGACATCCTCCGAGAATTGCGCTCGCGGAGCGTACCGATATATGCACTCAGCAACTGGTCCGCGGAGACGTTCCCAATCGCTGTCAACCGATTCGAATGCCTGAGCTGGTTTAACGGCGTGCTGCTTTCCGGTCAGGCCAAAGTGTTGAAGCCAGACCCGCGTATTTTTCAGATTTTCCTGGATACTTTTCGAATTGAGCCGAGTCGGGCCATTTACATTGACGACACCAGCGAAAACGTCGAAATGGCTGTCCAGCTTGGCATGCGTGGGGTAGTCTTTAGAGATTCTGTTGGGCTTCGAACGGAATTGACGCGAACCGGCTTCCTCGTCGATAAGATAGAGGGCAGGCTGCTCTAGACTTCGCCTTCTGGCACGCGAATGCAATTCCGCTCCGGACTCCGATAAACATGACCGATATGAACCAGAACATTCGGCCCACGGACGCGCGCGATGTCATACAACGTCTGACACAAGCGTTCGGCAAGCTGCCTCAGGTCCTGGCGGTGGTTCTCGGGGGTTCGCGTGCGGCAGCAACCAGCGACGTTGCGTCCGACTACGATCTCTACGTGTACACGGTGCGGGAAGTGCCGGTCGATTTTCGACGGACACTTTTGGGCGAGAGCGCGGAAATCGACAATCGCTTCTGGGAACCCGGCGACGAGTGGAGCGATCTATCCACCGGCACGCACATCGATATTATGTACCGTTCGCCCGAGTGGATTGAGGGGCAAATCGAGCGCATTTTATCGCGTCACGAAGCTTCGCTCGGGTATACCACCTGTTTTTGGTACAACGTCCTCCATTCCGAAGCACTGCTTGACCCGCGAGGTTGGTATCAGGGACTGCAGAATCGTGCTCGCGTTGCGTATCCTGAAGGGCTCAGGCGGGCGGTACTGAGGAAGAACTGGCCCGTGCTACGGCGAAACCATTCTTCGTATCGGCACCAAATCGAAGTCGCCCTAAATCGCGGTGACCTTGTGAGTGTTCAGCACCGCGTGACCGCTTTCCTGGCGAGTTTCTTTGACGTATGGTTCGCTCTAGAACGAAAGCCGCATCCGGGTGAAAAGCGTCTCTTGTCTCATCTGTCAGAACCGTGGGGTTCACTCGTACAAGCGCTCACCGAGGCCTCTCCCGGCACGCTGCTGAAGCACATTGATGCGCTTGTGGATCGCATCGACGCCAAACTAATCGAAGAAGGAATCTTCTTGGCGAACGGAGGAATCGAGCACGCAGCCGCATGGGTATCTGATCTCGAGAGAGCGTGTGCTTTCTACCAGCGGTGGTTTGGAGCTACGATAGGTCCAAAATATGCAAGCAGCACGCGGCCATTCACATCTTGTTTTCTCGCGCTAAGTTCTGGAGCACGCCTGGAACTTATGAACTCGCCTGGTGAGACCCCAAGAATGGCGCACTTCGCGGTTTCGTTGGGTTCGCGCGATGAAGTTGACCGTCTAGTAGCTGCCATGCGCGCAGCCGGAGTGGCCATAGCTCGAGGTCCGAGGGTAACTGGAGACGGGTACTACGAAGCGGTGGTGAGCGACACGGAAGGCAACCTAGTAGAAATCACTGCATAAGTCGATACCGACTCGGGCTCGGTAGGACTTCGGCGCGGCAACGACTCCCCCAAATAATCCCCTCATTCGGGCGGCGGGTCGCCGAATCGAAAGCTCTCCGGAAACGGGCTCCTGGGAAATGATGACCAAGGTTCCGGACAGATTGCCGGCCAACCGGAAGTAATCCAGATCGGGACATGCGGATAGGTAACGGGAACTCGGCATAGGGGAAGTGATCTCCTCGCGTGGCATCGATCCCGAACGGATTACGGGCAAACCGGAAATTGCCTCTCTACAGAGGGAGCAGGGGTTTGGGTGAAACCGGGGGAGGTCGTTTACACTAGGCTCGGTTCGTTTTGGCCGTGCAGCAACCGGGAGAGGAAATCGCGATGCGTGGAAAAATGCAAAGAGCCGCCGTGCTGATGATTCTGCTGCTGAGCTGCCATGCGGCCGGTTGGGCGCAGAAGGGCTCAACTGGTGTCGCGGACCGGGAGCGCGAGCGGCGAAGTTTTGCGCAAGTTTTGGTGAAAGCCATCAACGCGGCGGAGGCGGACTACCACAAGAAACACGACGTTTACGCGAACTGGGACACCCTGGTGGGAATAGGCGATTTCTCCTCCACCGGAACGAAATGGGCTCCCGCCGATTTTCCGACGGTTGCCCACGCGCTCTACGGGAACGGAGCCGAGATCGTGCCCGGCTGGCGGCTAAGACTGCATCTTTCCAAGGATGGCAAAGCCTACGATTTGCTGCTCGAAGATGTAACCGACCCGAAATGCGGATTCGCTGTGGTCACGGATGAACGAGGCTTGGTCCGGCAGGGGAAGTCGATCGACTGCGCCCTATAGCGCGGGTCCCTCGTGTCGGATCAGCCGCGAGACTCAGTCGCCGGAGGAGAGCTCCGCCTGGCGCTCCGCCGCATTGCGCAGCGGGAGGATAGAGAAATACTTATGCCGGCAGGGCTCGCAGCGGAACGCCGGAATATGCAGTTGCCGCCAAAGAAATCTAAAGGGAGAATCCACGTGCTCGGGCGAAATGCGCTTCAGCGCGGGATTGCCGCAAATGGGGCAGTGGGCGTGGAGCGAAGCGCTAAGCGACATCAAGCGGGCGTGGAAGCGTGCCTTGCAGCCCTGGCAACGCCATGGGTAAAGACCGAACGCGCCTAAAATGTAATCAGCGGAAGATTGGCGACGCGATCTTCGTGTCTGGTCGCACTTGCAGATGGGACAGTTCATCTGATTGGACGGAGACCCCTCCGAATGGTCCTCAGAATAGGACAGTTGGCAGAGGGAGGCAAGAGCCGGGAGTACCGGTTTCCCGAGTACAATAGTTCCAGAGGATTTTATGGCGAATTATACCGATGAGCACGCGGTGGCCGGGATTGCGGCCAAGCTGCCGCAACTGGAAACCTGGCCGAATCAATATGCCGGCTACGTGATTACCACAAGGTTTCCGGAATATTCTTCCCTCTGCCCGAAGACCGGGCTGCCCGATTATGGGACAATCACCATTGAGTACAAGCCACGGAAGGCTTGTATTGAGTTGAAATCCCTGAAAATGTATCTCTTGGCCTATCGCAATCTGGGCATTTTTTACGAAAACGCGGTAAACAAAATGCTGCACGACATCGTGGAAGCCACGAAACCCGAATGGTGCGTGGTGAAGGGCGAATTCACACCGCGAGGCGGACTGAACACGTCCATATTCGCTCGATGGCCGGAGCGCCAGGCTGCAGCAACCCGTAAGAAAGTAGGCAAGTCTAAGTCCAGGTGAAGGGCATTAGACTTACGGGGAATCTCGTTGGATAATCCCTTGGAGCGAATTCCGCGCCAATTGAAATTTATTGAGGAGGAAGAATGAGTATTTCTCCAAATGTTCCGAGCCCGCAGGAGTCTTACAACTACGAAGGCGGGGGAACACCAAGGTGGATCACCATCTTGTTCGCCGTGGTGATTGCCGGAGTGGGGGCGATGGCCTATGCGGGTTATTCCGCGCAATCGCACCTGCAACAGGAGGTCACCAAGGCCCAGGATCAGAATAAAATCCTGACCGCGCAACTCGATGCAGCCAACTCGCGGCTGGCGGAGTTGAAAGGGCGGATGGACGTAACGTCGCAAAAGATTGGGATGACCCAAGCGGAACTCGCTGACGCCCGCAGCCGGGCGGAAGCGATTCGCAAGCAGCAGACCGCTTCCGATGCCAAACTGACCGCAGAGCTCGCGCAAGCACAGAAAGAAAGCGCGGCGCAAATCGGGGCAGTGGCAACGGACGTCACTGGCGCAAAGAAGGACATTGAATCCACACGTACAGACCTGGAAGCCACCAAGTCCAGGCTGGATCGTGCCAACGGCGACATGGGCGTGATGAGCGGATTGATTGCCCACAATCATGACGACCTGGAGGAATTGAAGCGCCGGGGCGACCGGAACTACTACGAATTTACGGTGACTAAAGCCAAGACGCCGCAGAGGGTTGGGCCCGTTCAGATGTCACTGAACAAGACCGACCCGAAGAAATCCAAGTACACCGTGACCGTGCTGGTTGACGACAAAGCAATCGAAAAGAAGGACAAAACCGCGGGCGAACCCGTCCAGTTCTATGTCAAAGGGAGCGCGCGTACGACGCCTTATGAAATCGTGGTGTTTGACGTCGGCAAGAATCAGCTAACCGGGTACCTTTCGACGCCAAAGGATGCCAGCAGCGCCCCTGCTTCCGCTCCCGCGGCTGCGCCTGCCAAACCCTGACAAAGTTTTTCCGGCCGGGCTGGTTGCTTCCCGGCTGAGTTGGGGGCGTAGTTCGATCTCCGAGCCCTGTTCCGTGCACTGAGACCTCATTTCTGGAAACTCAGGCTGGGACAGGGCTTTGGTGTTTCTGGGCGCGGAGCTACGATTCCGAATAGCTCTCAATCCTGTCGCCTGAGGAGTCCCTCCCCATGTGCTTGCGCCGCTTGCCTCTGATGATTCACCTGTTTGCGGTACTCGTTTTCATCATGCCCAAAGGCGCGGCGGCACAGTCTCCCCTTGAGGCGGCACAACTTCCGGCGCGCACCAGTTTCTACGTGGTCTGGCACGGCTCTCCTGTGGGCGACGCGCGCAAGAACAACGCGCTGATGAGCCTGTGGGACGACCCCGACCTGGCGCCGGCCCGAGCGGCCATGGTCGACGCGATCGTGAGCGACGCCAACAAGCAAAAGGACAAACCCGGAGTGACGCGCGACGAACTGGCGCAAATCGCGACGCTTCTCGACAATCCGTTCACCATCGGCTATTTGCCCCGCCGCGAGCCGGCTTCCAAATCCGTTACGGCAAAAGCAGCGGCGCCGGCGTGGCACGGAATGTTTTTTGTGTACGACCGGACGGGCAAGGAAGAGTTGCTCTCGAAGACTATTTTACAAATGAGGTCCGGGGAAAAAGAGATTCCCAAGCTCTCCGAAGTGACGGTTGCCGGGGTGAAGGCGCTGAAGATTGAGAAGAAATCCGGCACGACGTATTGGGCGGAAACCGGAAAGTATATGGTGACCGCCGGCGAGGAAAGCATCTTCGAAGAAGTCTTGAACCGGCTGACGGGAAAGGGCGCGGGCGCTTCGCTGGCTGATTCGGAGGCATACCGCGAGGCCCAGCCACTACTCTCCGGCGGAATGCTGGAGTTCTTTTTGCGCGTGCCGCAGATCAAAGACATGGCCGGAGATTCCAGCGATTCCCCGCCGGAATTGAAAGCGATGTGGAGCAACTTAAAACTGGATTCGCTTCACGTTTTCGCCGGGCATATTTCTTTGGAGGGCGCGCGTACCAGGCTGCAGGGCGGCATTCTGGGCGATACCGCGGAGGGTTCGCTCTTCGATATCTGGGCGGCAGGCCAAAGCCAACCCGGTTCGCTGGCTTATGTAACCCCGGAAACCGTTTACTACAACGAATCTCAAATCAATCTGCTTGGTATCTACAGCATGTTGAAACGCGTCTTGGCTCAGCCGGGATCGAATACGGCCCTTATGGCGAAAACCATGGAAAACGCCGCGCAAACCAGGATTGGCATGCCGTTGCCGGACGCCTTGGCGTTGACGACCGGCGAGTTCGGCACCATGCAAACCAGCCCGGCGCTGGACCCGGACAAAAGAATTTTCTACGCCGGCATCCGCAATAAGCCCGAGACCTTGAAATTGATCCGTACAATCCTGAGCGACCGCCTGACCTCGGAACGCAACGATGGAAACGTGACCTACCTGAAGATCTCGCTCAAGGGAAATCAGGGAACCACCGGCGTGGCACAATGGAATTTTTATCACCTGGCCGTGACGCCAGATCTTCTGCTGGGTGCCAGCAAGAGCGAGACGCTTCGCGGCGCGCTCTCCCAGGGGCGGCCCGTAGGTGCAGATTCCCTTCCCGTGAATCTGCGGGCGGCGCGCGCGCAATTCCCTGAAAAACTGATCGGTTTTTCCTACTACGACCTGCAAAAAGTGGATTGGCCGGCGTTGCAGCAGAATTGGAAAACGCAACGGGCCAAGCTGGCCGCGGATTCCAAGAACCCCGGCGCAATGCAGAAAACGAAGGCATTGGACGACTGGATGAACAATTTGAATCCCGCGGTTTTTCCCCGGCATCTGCATTCCATGACGGGGGGTTCGTGGAAGGATGCCGGCGGTGTGCACTTCGACGAGTGGCTGGATTGAAATTCTGATGGCGAGCACGCCCAGAGTTTCCGCCCCGCTGTTTTCCGCGATTCTCTGGATGCTGATTGGCGCGGCTGCGAATGCCCAGCAAGCGCCAGTTTCCGCAGGCCAGACGATCCGTGTCAACGTGGCAAGAGTGAACGTCGGGGTGGTGGTGACCGATGACAAGGGGAAATTCGTCGAAGGCTTGCGGCGTGACGCTTTCCACGTGTTCGATAACGGGGGCGAGCAACCCATAACCGAATTTGCCCCGATCGAAGAACCCGGGCAGGTGCTCCTGCTTGTGGAGGCCGGCCCGGCCGCCTATTTTCTGCAAGACGCCAACCTGTTTGCGGCCGACGCCATGCTGAAGGGGCTCTCCGCGGGAGACCGCGTGGCCGTCGCGCGATACACCGACGCCCCGCTCGCGCTGCTCGATTTCACCACCGACAAGGAATCGGCGCAGGCGGCGCTTGCCAGCATTCGATTCAACCTGGGATTCGCCGACCTGAATCTTTCGAGCAGCCTGAGCACTGTGTTGGACTGGCTGGACCGAATGCCCGGCAAAAAGACGATTGTCCTGATTTCGACCGGCGTGGACACCTCTCCCCCATCCGCAGCGGCGACGCTGCAGGCGCGGCTGCGGGTGGGCGACGTGCGCATCCTGTGCGTCTCCACAAGCGGGCCGCTGCGCAACGGCAAGCAGGGCGGGAAAGCAAAGATCCAGCAGACGCAGGACGAGTTTGCAGCCGCTGACCGCAGGCTGCAGGCCATCGCGGAACTCACCGGCGGCCGCGCGTATTTTCCGTTGAACGGCAAAGCCTTTCAGGAAACTTACAAAGAGGTGGCCGAAATTGTGCGCCACGAATACAGCCTGGCGTTTGCGCTGCCCGCGGCGGACGGAGCGGTGCATTCAATTGACGTGAAGGTGGAGAGATTCGGCGCAGCGGGAAAATCCGCGCCCGCGCCGTACCGTGTGGATCACCGCAAGGGGTATCAGGCTCCGAAGGAATAAGCCGGAAAAGTGCCGCTAGTCGAACTCCTTCATCATGCGCGCCATCTCGATCAGGCGCCGGTCGACTTTGCCGAACACCGTGTTGTCTTCGAACGAGCCGTCGCCGTTGCGGTGCCCCGCGGCTTGGCCGGTGAGAAGTTCGATTCCCTGCTCAATGCGGGCCACCGGCCAGATGTGAAACTTTCCGCTGCTGACCGCGTCGAGCACGTCCTCGCGAAGCATCAGGTCGTCCACATTGGATGCGGGGATAAGGACACCCTGCGAACCCGTCAGGCCGAGGATGCGGCAGACATCGAAGAAGCCTTCGATTTTTTCGTTTACGCCCCCGATGGCCTGGATGTCACCTTTTTGATTGAGCGATCCAGTGACGGCGATGTCCTGGCGAAGCGGCAACTCGGAGAGCGCGGAGAGCAGCGCGTACACCTCGGTGGAACTTGCGCTGTCGCCGTCGACGCCAGAATAGGACTGTTCGAAACAGATGCTGGCCGCAAGGGAAAGCGGCTTGTCTTTTGCGAAGCAGCTGCGCAAATAACCGGCGATGATGTGCACGCCCTTGTCGTGGAACCTGCCGCTCAGATTCGATTCCCGCTCGATATTGATGAGGCCGGCCTTGCCAAGGGCGGCGCTGGCCGTGATGCGCACGGGCTTGCCGAAGGAATATCCGCCGATTTCGAGCACGCTCAGGCCGTTCACCTGGCCAACGCAGTCGCCCGAAACATCCACGAGCAGCGTTTTTTCCTCAATCATTTCGCGGATGCGGGTTTCCACCAGGTTGTGGCGTTCGATCTTCGAAGCGATGGCGGAACGCACGTGGGCCGCGCGAACCACATTTTCACCCGCGGCCGCCGATGCGTAGTGGGCTTCGCGAGCCAGGTCGGCGATATCCACGAAACGCGCGGTGACTTTGTTACGGCGGCCGGCCCTGCGAACACCGTACTCGAGAATCGCGGCAAAGGCTCCGCGATCGAACGGAAAAAGATTTTCCTTTTCGCTGAGTGCCCGAAGACGGCCGGCGTACTCCTCGATCACACCGTCGGTCATCGGCATCTCTTCGTCGAATTCCACGCGGACCTTGAAGATTTTCTGAAAATCCTCTTCATACTCGTACAAAACTTCATACAGGTCGCGATCGCCGATCAGGATCACCTTCACGTTGATATCCACCGGCTCAGGCTTGAGCGCCGTGGCTGTGAAGGGATAGAACACTTCCAGCGGTTGAATTTCCAGGCGATTGTGATTGAGGGTGCGTTTCAGCGCGCGCCAGACGCCTTGCTCGGATAGCGCCTCTATCGCGTACATGATCAGGAAGCCGCCGTCGGCGCGGAGCAACGAGCCGCCGCGAAGATCCATGAAATCGCTGGACCAGCCGCCGCGCGCGTCGTAGGCGCGCTGAATGGTGCCAAAAAGATTTGCGAAGCTCGGCGTTGTTTCAAAGATGACCGGCGAGTTGTCTTCTGAATTGTGGGCAAGGATAACGTTCACGCCGTACACGCGAAAGGGATCGCGTTCGGGCCCCGGCGCTTTCTGCTGCTGGATTTCCGGCGTTTCCGGCGTTTGCTCTTCTTCCCCCTCGCGTTCTTTGAAGGGGCCAAGATTATCCAGTATGTGATGGCGGACCTCTTCAAGGTATTCAGTTACGCCGGTTCCGGGATATTTTTCCTTTAATTCTTCGATGACGCCGTCGACGAGCACGGAAGCCGCTTCCTGCTCCAGGTAGCTCAGCTCGCTCGCCAGTTCGCGCGAAAGTGTCAGCGTCTTGCGGTATACGACCGTAAACTCCTGGCGGAATTGTTCGTATTTGCGCTCGATCTCCTCGGCAACAACGGTTTCCAATTTACCCTCGTGCACCATCTTGGAAATATCCTCGATGGGCACCATCTGGCCTTCGAGGACCGGAAAGATTTCCGGCAGGGCGACGGCGCCAACCTGCATGTGGCCAAGAGCAAACTGGTCGCGGGCGATGCGGCGGGTGAAGTCGTCCATCAACTCTTTTTCGCGTACGGAAAAGCGCTCGACGATCCGCCCCTTCTGGCGCTGGAATGGTTCGCCTTCGAAGACTTGCGGAATGCGGCGGCGCAGGAAATCGATTCCGGCCTGAACGTCCTTCTTGAACATATTCGCCGAGCCACGCGGCAGGACGAGCAGGCGTGGGCGATCGGGAATCTTGAAATTATTGACGTAGCACCGGTCCATCGAGGGCTTGGTAGCCGGATGAAGCTCTTCGATCATCTGCGCGATGGTGCCGCCTCGGCTGGTGCCGGCGAGGCCGCACACGAAGACGTTGTAGCCCGGCGCGGAAAGTTCCACTCCCATTTTCAGAGCGCGCAGCGCGCGTTCCTGGCCGATAAATCCTTCGCGTTTCTGCGCCTGCGCGGTGGTTTCGAATGGAATGCGAGACAGCTCGCACCGCCAACGCAGTTTCTCCAGCCCAAGTTCTTTCGGCTTGTTCATGGTTATTTCGTTCGTTTTCGCCATTCGTGCGCGTACTCTAGCATACCGCCAAGCCGGATTCCCTCAATTTAGGCCCGGGGGATGGCAGGAAGTTACGCTTTTGCCCCATCAAGTTCATCTCGATGTTCCATATAAACTCGAAACACCCCTAGCGCGGCCGCGATGATAGTCGGGCCGGCAACCAACCCCAGCAGCCCGAACACCTGTAGCCCGCCAAGAATACTGATGAACAACAACAAATCATTCAGACGTGTGCGGTTGCGAAGCAAAAGCGGGCGCACCAGATTATCCGCTAGCCCCGCAACCCCGCCGCAAATGATCACCACTAGGACGGCTTTCCCCCAACTCCCGTTGAGGCCCAGCCAAAGCGCGGCCGGAGCCCAAATGAGCGCCGAGCCGACCACCGGGACAATGGAAAAAAATGCGATCAGGACACCCATAAAGACCGGGGCTGGCAGCCGCGTTAGGGCAAAAGCCGTGCCGCCGAGAACTCCCTGTATAGCCGCAATGAGCAGTGCGACGGCAACACTGGCAAAGATCAGATCCCGCGATTCGGCCAGCATTTCGTCCTGAATATTCTTTTCGAATGGAATCAGGTGGCGGAGGCTCCGTAGAATCGATTCGCCATCGCGGAACATGAAAAACAGCGCGAAGAGGAGAATGAAGAGTTCCACAAAAAAAGAGAAAAGGTTTCTGAGCATCCACCCGAGGCTGCCTGCGAGATACGATGCGACCTTTTCCATCCCTTGCTGAAGCGGTCCCATGAAATCGAGGCCTTGCATGGTTGCCGGCAAGTGATGGCGGATAGTGTCGGCCATGCTCGCTGGCAGCAAGGCGTTTCCACTGCCGATCAGGTCGCGGACGCGCACGGTAATCTCAACCCCTTCACGTCCCGCGAAGAGCAGCACCATCAAGACCGGCACAATCAATACCAAGGTGACGCCTACGGTGGACAAGAGGGCGGCCTTTGTGACCGAGATGCGCTTGCTGAGTTGAAGAAATACCGGGAAGAAGAAGATCGCCAGCACCGCGGACCAGGCAAGGGGGATTAGGAAAGGCTCGGTCACCCGAAAAACCAGGTATCCGAGCAAGAGCAGCGCTCCGTAAGAGAGAACAGTGGTCAAACGGTCACTGGTGGTGGCGTTCCGATTGGCTTCGCTCATCTGCGGTATATAATCCTTCTCAGTCCCGGGAGTCTTGGGAAAGTGCAAAAAACCGCCGGTCGTCAGGTCGCTTGCGCCAGGGGAACTGATTTTATCCATGATGGCACGCTTAATGCCGTTTAACGCAGCGCAAGTGCGTCTCCTTGCTGTACTGGCATTAATCAATTTTGTCAACTTTGCGGACCGCCAGGTGCTGAACCCGCTCCTGCCTCTGCTGCGGCAACATTTCAATGTGACGGACTCGCAACTGGGGTCGCTGCAAACCGTGCTGCTGATCGTTCTGGCACTGGCAAGCATTCCTTCCGGGTATCTTGCGGATCGCTTCAGCCAGCACACCATCATTGCGGCGGGAGTGCTTTTCTGGAGCGTCGCCTCCATGTGCAGCGGCCTGGCGCCCACTTTTGCCGCGCTATTTGTATGCCGCGGGCTGGTGGGGATTGGCGAAGCGGCTTACGCCCCCGCGGCCCAGGCGATGATTTCCGACTCGTTTCCCGTCGAACATCGAGCCCTCACCCAGTCAATTTTTGCCTCTGGGATGCTCCTGGGCGGTGCGGGCGGACTGGCGTTGGGCGGGATCATGGGAGAGCGCCATGGCTGGCAGTATGCTTTCCTGATCGTTGGCGCGATCGGGATTATTCCCGGCCTTTCCGCATTCAAGCTGAAAGAGCCGCCGAAGCGGCCGCGCTCCGAAGTGGTTTCCATATCGTGCCTGTTGAGCGTTCCGGCTTACGTTGCGATGATGATAGCCGGCACGTGTATCACGTTTTCGACGGTATCCTTTGTGACCTGGGGAGTGGACTACGCCACCAGTTACAAGGATTTCAGCCTGAAGGAGGCTGCGCTTTCGCTTGCAGTGATCGCCCTGCTGTCGCTGGTGCTGGGAGCGCTGGCGGGCGGGTATTTCGCGGACCTGTTGCAGAAGCGCTTTGCTTACGGGCGTATTCTGGTGATCGCCGCGGCCTTCCTGGTGGCGGCTCCCTTTCTGCTTCTGGCGATTCAATCGGACGAAAAGTGGATGGTGCTGGCGGGATTTTTTGTGGCCAGTTTTTTTATGTCATGGTATCACGGGCCGACGACGGCGGTGCTGCATGACCTGACGCCGCAGCGGGCGCACGCCACGGCTATTGGCGTGTACATGTTCGTAACGCAGATTGTGGGAGCGCTGGGGCCATTGCTGATTGGCCGGATTTCAGATTCTTCGGATCTGCTGGTTGCCTTGCAGGCGGCGACCGGCGTGATGGTGTTCGGCGCACTTTTGATGCTGGTGGCGATCTATTTTGTGCGTCGCGACGGAATGCATCATCCGCGGCTGGCGGCTTTCCGCGCGGAAGACGACGCTTACTCGGCGGCGCATCCGGTGAAGGGCGATTAGAACTTCAGAAGGAACGACAAGAGTTCAACACACGGTGCGTAGAGGAAGCACATCCATCGGCTTCGCTCAGGGCGGGCAGAGTTCGCACAGACGAGCAACCCCGGTCTAAATCGGCGATTACTTGATTCCGATCATTTTGATGAGTCGATTGACTTCCTCGTGCGGCACGTCGTAGAGCGGGCGCTCGTCTTCCTCTTCGAGTCTTTCCCGGAGAAATTCCGCGGCGATAAAACTCCCCTCTCGGTCCGTCAGGTCGCGGCCGCTCTTTTCGCGAAACTCAACAAAGGCGGGATGCGCCAGGCCGACGATGCGTCCGATCTCATCCACATCGAACTTTGCGTCGATGGTGTCGCTGTGCCGCGTGGCAATGGCGTTCCAGATGTGCGAGAAGCGACAGTCGTAAACGTGGCCGCTCAGCTTCGAAGTCACTTCGAAAGCGCCGATGAATTGGTTCATGGCTCCGGTATTTGCAAGTACGGGGTAAGATGGCACTGAATCCTCTTTTTCCTGAAACATTGCGGCAATTTTGATGCGATGCCGCGAAAACGCCGGCTTTTAGTGTCCGATTCCTGCGGCGGCGTGTCAATCCCACGGTCGCGCTTGTGGCATTCAGGATAGCCGGTGCAGCCCAACGACCTCGGCGGTGACGTCCGTGTACTTCAAGCCCGCGCCGGTGTTGAAGAGCACGACGCGGTCTTCCGGTTTCAAAAAACCGGTGCGCAGAAGGTGATCGTAAGCGACCGTGGCCGTAGCGCCTTCGGGCGAGAGGAAGATCCCTTCGTTTTTCGCCCAGTCTTTAAGCGAGGCGAGAATCTGTTCGTCGGAAAACGAGAGCGCAACGCCGCCCGATTCGCGAAGAATCTCCAGCATGATGTAATCGCCATAGGGCTTCGGCACGCGCAATCCGGAAGCGAAGGTGGTCGCGTTGTTCCACATCTGGCTGGCCTTCTCACCTTGTTCGAATGCCCTGGTGACTGGCGCACATCCCGCGGATTGCACGGCGATCATTTTCGGGCGCTTTCCAGGTTTCACCCAGCCGAGTTCTTCGAGCTCTCCGAAGGCTTTCCACATGCCGATCAGGCCAACACCGCCGCCCGTCGGATAGAAGACCGCGGCGGGATATTCCCAACCGAGCTGCTCGACAAGTTCGTATCCCATGGTTTTCTTGCCTTCGATGCGAAACGGTTCTTTCAGCGTGGAAATATCGAACCAGCCTTCTTTCTCCTTGCGTTCGGCCACCAGGCGGCCGCAATCGGAAATCAGGCCGTCCACCAGGGTAACTCTTGCGCCGTACATCGTTGCTTCCACGTAATTCGCGAAGGGCACGTCCTTCGGCATGAAAATGTTTGCCTCGATTCCCGCCGCTGCAGCATAAGCGGCCAGCGCCCCGGCGGCGTTGCCCGCGGAGGGAACGGCCAATTTTTTCAGGCCATAGTGGCGGGCCATTGTCACCGCGAGCGCAAGACCCCGCGCCTTGAAGCTTCCCGTGGGATTGGCCCCTTCTTCTTTTACGTACACTCCGGGATAACGCCGGCTGTGCAGCATGGGTGTCCAGCCTTCACCGAGTGTGATGGGTGCGACATCGGGCAAAACGCTGCGATAGCGCCAGAGGCCGCTCCACGGCGTGCTCTCGGCCGTACGGGCAATTTCCTGACGCGCCGCAACCCCGCGCAAGGGAGCGAGATCGTAGCGCACGTAGAGCGCCCCCGCACACTGGGAGCAAAGGGTCTGAGGTTTCTCTGCTGAAAGATGCGCATGGCAGCGCGAGCACTCCAGGTGACTGATTCTTGGCATGCTAAAACGATAGCAGCCGAAAAATCGAGCAGCAAGTTTTCCCAAGGAATTCGAGCCAGAATTCCGAAAGATAGAACTTCCGAAAGAACTTCTCTCGCGCAATGGCGGCACGTTATGATGTCGCCGCTCTCTCGATCAAATCCACGGTTCGCAGGATGGGACTTTGCCGAAGAATTCGACGAATCCAGGTTTAGTTTTGCTGGTGGCGGGCATTCTGCTCTTCGCGGCCGGAGCGCTGCTGACGTTGGCGCTTCCCCCGAACGAAATATTTCCCATCCTGCGCTGGAGCGGCCTGCTACTGCTCGGGTTTGCCGGTGTTCGAGGGCGTTCGCTGACCTACTGGATTTTCGTTGCGATGCTGATGGGGTTCGAGCTGGGAATCGACAGGCCGGAGTTTGCGGTGCGCCTCCGCGTGCTGGGCGACATTTTTCTGCGGCTGATCAAGGTGATCGTGGCGCCGTTGATATTGGGAACGCTGGTGACGGGAATCGCGGCGCACGGCAACCTGAAAAAAGTGGGAAGAATCGGGCTGAAGAGCCTGATCTATTTCGAGGTGATTACCACGATCGCGCTGTTCCTGGGGATTGGCGCGATCAACCTGACGCGAGCAGGCGAAGGAGTCCATTTGCCCGCGCCAGCGGCGGACCAGGCGGCTGCCCCGGCGGCGGCGCTGAAGTGGGACGACTTTCTGCTGCATGTTTTCCCGGAGAACCTCGCCAAATCCGTCGCCGAAAATCAGATTCTGCAGGTCGCCGTGTTTGCGGTGCTTTTCGGAATTGCTCTGACACTGGTGCCGGAGAAAACGCGGCAACCGATGCTCGGACTTGCCGAATCGCTGGCGCAGACGATGTTCAAGTTCACGAACATCGTGATGTACTACGCGCCGGTGGGCGTTGGCGCGGCGATGGCCTACACCGTGGGGCACATGGGGATCAGCGTGCTGCTCCCGCTGGGGAAGCTGGTGCTGACGGCGTATGGAGCCCTGCTGGCGCTTTTGCTTCTGGTGTTAGTGCCGGTGGCTCTGCTGGCGCGCATTCCACTGCGTCGCTTCCTGAAGTATGTAGCGGAGCCGGCGACGATTGCTTTCGCAACGAGCACCTCGGAGGCGGCGCTGCCGCGCGCGATGGAATCGATGGAAGAGTTTGGCGTGCCGCGGCAAATCGTGGCTTTCGTGATTCCCGCGGGCTACAGCTTTAACCTGGATGGTTCGACGATGTATCTTGCGCTGGCCTCGATCTTCGTGGCGCAGACAGCGGGGATGCACATGTCGTGGCCGGAGCAGCTTCTGATGGTGTTCACGCTGATGCTTACGAGCAAGGGCATCGCGGGCGTGCCTCGTGCGGTTCCCGTGGTTCTGCTGGCCACGGCGTCAACGTTTCATCTTCCCACCGAGCCGATTTTTATCATCCTCGGCGTGGACGCTCTGATCGACATGGGACGCACATCGGTGAACGTCATCGGCAATTGCCTGGCCAGCGCGGTAATCGCGCGTTGGGAAGGCGAACTGCAGCCCTAGCGGGCGGCGAGGGCCGGGGTTTCGGCATTGATGTAGACGCCGAGGGCGGCGCCAACGCCGGCTCCAGGGGAGACGCGGTGGCCCTGATCGTGGAGTGACTTTTCCATGGCGGCGAGGAGTTGCAGCACGAAGGGCTTCTGGCTGCAGTAGCCCATCAGGCCGAGTCGCCAGATTTTGTCCTTGAGTGGACCGAGGCCGCCGGCGATTTCGATGTTGAATTCGTCGAGAAGCTGGTTGCGGAATTTTGCGTCGCTGAGGCCCGCGGGAATCATTACGGCGGTGACGGTGACCAGGCGGTCCTTCGGGTTTTCGACCAGCAACTTCAATCCCAGCGCTTCGACACCCGCTACAAGGGCCTGCTGGTTGAGCTTGTGCTTGGCCCAGCGAGCTTCGAGGCCTTCCTCAAGCACGATGCGCATCGCTTCGCGCAGCGCATAAATCAGGGAAATCGGCGGAGTGTGGTGGTAGAGGCGGTCCTTGCCCCAATAATTCATCGCGGTGGAGAGATCGAAGTACCAGCTCTGCACTTTTGATTTGCGATTGCGGAAGGCTTCCTCGGCGCGCGGGCTGACCGTGATGGGCGACATTCCCGGAGGCGCGCTGATGGCCTTTTGCGAACCGCTGAAACAAATATCGATTCTTTGCTTGTCCACGTGGAGTGGCACGGCTGCGAGCGAAGCGACCGTGTCCACAACAAGCAGAGAGCCAAACTCATCCGCCACTTTGCGGAAGGGATCGAGGTCGGTGACGACGCCGGAGGAAGTCTCTCCCTGGGCGAGGCCGATCATTTTAATTTTGCGGCCCTTCGCTACTTTGCGCACATCTTCGGGGTCCACGGGCTTTCCGTAGGGTGCCTGCACGATATGCACGGTGGCGGGCGTGTGCTGCGCGATTACGTACATGCGCTCGGAAAACGCGCCATTGACGCAGCAGATCGCTTCGTCGCCGGGCTCCAGTGAGTTGAGCACCGCGGCTTCGATGCCGCCGGAGCCGGACGCGGAGAGAGGAAACGTGACGCGGTTTTCCGTCTGGAAGATCTGGCGCAGGAGGGTTTGCGTCTCGTCCATGCAGCCGCGGAACCAGGGATCCATGTGGCCGACAAGCTGGGTGGCCAACGCGCGATAGACCCGGGGGTCGATGGAGGAGGGACCCGGGGTCATCATCAGACGATTGGGGGGAGTGAGTTCACCGATGGGGTTGGTCATGTCTTTGCCTCTTCTTAGCGGAATCGCTTTGCGCCGCTGTGGAGATACCAGTGTCCCGCAGGGGGGAGCGAAGGCGCAACCGACAAATTGGCTGGGGAGGTGGCCAGCGACCGGCGACCAGTGGCCAGTTGCGAGCGACCTGGGGAGTATATATACCTGCCGGCGTACCGGCTGCGGCAGAGCGTGCGTATACCTCTTACTTTGTAGGGGAAGGGCTTGCTTGCCCTGAGTCCGATCGAAGGGCCCATCCCGCTGGGCTCTCGTGTATCGCCAGCATCCTACCGGCATCTAATCCCGATGGCATCCGGACGCTTGGAGCTTTAAATCGGCACTCTTTCGAGCGGGACGATGAATTGGATGCCACTTACTTGGCGGTTGTGGAGGCGGGCGTCATTGGTGACGAACAGATCGACGCCAAAAGAGGCGGCGCAGGCGAGTTGGATTGCATCCGGGGCGCGAAGTCCAGAGTCGCCGCGCAATTGCGCGTAGACCGTGGCGGCCTTTTCATCAAATGGCAAGAGGACAGCGACAGCCGGAAGCACGTTCCCGTATTCCTGGAGCAGCTTTGCGTCACCTTCCTTCATCGGCTTGACCAGCACTTCACCCAGGGTGAGGGTGGACGTGACGAGTTGATCGCCGCGGCGCAACATTTTTTCGCGCAAACTTGCCACCTGGCCGCCAAACACGGCCGAACCTTCAAAGAGATAGATGAAGAGGTTGGTGTCCCAGAAGATCCGGCTCATTGCCAGCCTTCGCGGAGGCGGTTCACGTAAGCGTCCGCGGGTTCGGATTTCCAGAGCTTCTTTCCGGAACCTCGTAAGCGGAGGAGCGGATCGTTTTCGGCTTGTTGCCCGGTTGCCGCTTCAGACCAATGCTGATACCAGCGCAGCAGGTCCTGATACTTTTTTGGCAGGTCTTCAGATTCAGGGACCGTTTTGGAGCCTTCCCGCGCAGGATGATAGGGGTCGCCTTTGCGAAACAAGCGGCGGCGCCCTTCGGACGTCTCCAGCAGCATGCGGTAACGGCCGGGATTCGGGGCGCGATTGGCCACGCAATGCTGCACGATATGCACGTACACACCGGGGCGCAGTTCGTCGGTGATAGCCTCCTGGCTGGCGCGTCCGAGGATTTCTTCGATCGAAAAATCCGCGGCGGCGGGCCGCTGGCGGTGGAGCAATGCGGCAGCGATCCAGACCTCATCCGCGACCTTGATGTCGAGCTTGGTGGCCATTCTTCATTCTCCGCACTATTCTCTGTTACCAAGTATTATCTCTTATTTCAGTATTCAAGGCAAGGGCGTCGCGGGAGCGCTTTCACAAAGCCGCCAGTCAACGCAACCCGTCAGGTTCAAAGTTGAAAGTTCAAAGGAAAGAAAAATCCAACCCAAGACCCATGCACCAATTTGTTTTTTTGGGTGGGGAATAATCAGAATTTTTCACACAATCATTTGGGAGTAGCATTTGCTTTTCCTTGCAGGCGCCCTTCACGCGGTACAAAGAAATCGAGGAATTGAGTTCGTGCTATACTCGCCGACGAGGCCCACTCTAATTACTCCCCCAATTCGGAGCGCTTCTTGACGAAGCGGCGATACAAAAAGGCGCCCATAACCGAAGCCTTAATCGACATACGGCTGGCCTTGATTCCCGGTCGGACCGTGGATTCTCTCTTGCCGATTCGCGAGCAAATTGCATCCAATTATCCGAAGCAGAATAAGACCCTTAAAATTGAAGGACGATTCGGCTTGGATCAGACTGCGTCGCAGCAACAAACGCTTACAGGGTTTCGGTTCGACTCAGCCGATGGTAAATATGTGCTTCAAACTCGAGTTGATGGGTTCACATTCAGCCGACTTGCGCCTTACGAACATTGGGAACCCTTTGAGCAGGAAGCCCGACGTCTTTGGACTATATATCGCCAATATGCAGACCCGGTTAACTGTATCAGGGTCGCGGTGCGGTACATCAACAGGATTGACCTTCCGACAGTACCTTCCGAAATGAAGGACTACTTTGAGACCTATCCCGAAATCTCTCCAAAGATGACCCAGCTCATGGACGGTTTTGCGATGCAGGTTTTAATATCGCAGGGCAACGGTATAGTGTTATCGCTGATTCAAGCAGGAGTGCCCGCGCCGAGACCTGAAGTCGCCTCCATTAACCTAGACCTGGACCTATTTAAGGAAAGTCAAACCGAGTTTACTACCGACGAAGCGATTTGGGGGTTTTTGAACTCTCTCAGAGGTATTGCGGACCATACTTTTGAAAGCTGTATCACGGACAGAACTCGGTTGCTATTTGAACCGATAGAGACGTGAGGATTTATGCCTGCCCTTGCTGAAGCTAGACAGTCGTCAGAAACCGAAAAAATCGCCGCCGCTTTGGGCTACGCGCAATATCCATACCCGAGCCGAGAAACTATTGTTCTTCGGTCACACGATGCGATTTACTCGGAAAAAGGTTTGGCCGCGTACATGGCGTCGATAGGTTTGAGCAAGCGAAGCCGAGACTTGCAGGAACAAATCGAGCGTATGATAGACCTTCGGCAGAATTGGGATACTTACGGTGCCGAGCCTCCCAACGATGACACGATGAGTTTTGCTAGTGAATTGCTTGTGCTTCTGGATACGCGTGAATTTCTTCCCAGCGATGTAGTAGCTTCTGCCGAGGGCGGTGTGGCCCTATCCTTCACTGCGCCAAATCGCTATGCGGATATCGAGATCCTAAACTCGGGCGAGATTCTCGCTGTGACGTTCACTAGACAGCGGGAGCCAATAGTTTGGGAAGTAAGAAAAAACAAGGAAGATATAATTCAGGCGATTGAGCGCATCTATGACCACATCTCCTCGTGAGCGTCCTGCCCGGATGATGAGAAATGGACGGGATGAGGACCAGCAGTTCGACGAAAACGAATTGATGTATCGACGCTATATCGAAGATGATTTCGACGGCGGGTATTTTAGACCAGTGCGTTTCCGGTTCCCGCCCTCACTGAACAGACAGCGTTACAGTGAACCGGAAGACGTCATATTTTCAGAAACTGGCGCGTTCGATGAACACGGAGTCCTTGAATGTAGTGTCGCGCAATTGTCACTGGACCTTGTAGACGACCGCGAATTCAGATACTCCTTTATTCCCGTTCATCGCCCGGAAGACAACAGTTACAGTCATAGCGAGATATGGGCCGATTGCGAGCAAACGGGAACGCGAGATGCAGAACCGAGCCAGGTTGCCAAAAAGAAGTTCCGAACAAAAGCGAGCGAATTGTTCCAAATCAGAATCAAATCTCAAAAATAATAGACGTGCTCCACACGCTCCCAGTCCGAGTTAGCTGATTAGAGACACGGCCCTGGCCTGCTTACTTCTTTCGGCGGCGGAATCGGCGGCGCAAACCTGCCCCACTTGCAAGCCAGCCAACGCGATTTGTGTTTCCCTTACAAATTGAGCACATAACCGTAATCCGTACTCGGCGTGGACCTTTAGAGCGCGGCTTGCGCGCCATCGGTTCCTTGAAAACAATCATTTTATTTTCGTGACAGCGCTTGCAAACGTAGCTCTGGCGGTCCTTGTCGTCTTTTTGTGTCCACATGAGGGCTAGGGTCCTCCTATGCGGCGGATTTTAGCACGTAGCCCCTCAGGCGGCGGAGGCCGCGAGGGATTGGCCTTTGGCGAGGATGTGGTCGGGGACGCGGCGGAGTTCGCGGACGAGGCAAAACCAGGAGAGGGACTTCAGGCCGTAGTAGGTGAGATCGATCTCCCGCCAGTAAGAGCCCTGGCCGACGGAGGCCATGAAGTAGTGATGGTTGTTGTGCCAACCTTCGCCGAGAGTGACGAGGGCGAGGAGCCGGTTGTTCTTGCTGGTGTCGCTTGGGTCCTGCTGTAACCTATTTGGTCCTTGTGCATCCACTGGCAAGAAGAGGAAGAAGCGCTTAAAATGTGCAGTCTCTTTCTTCCCGCCGGACATCCATAGAGTGCGAGGTGCATGATGGCGACAAACGCAACTCCAGCACGGAATGCGGCAATCAGCTTCACCGGCCTAACCGATGCGGCGAATGGGCTGGCATTGGTTCGCGTCACGGTCGGGGCGATGCTGGTGTGGGTCTTTTTCGAGAATCTGGGGAAGGGTCTTTACAGTCCAGGGGGCTATGCGGGACTGATCAACTATTACATCAAGTCGGGCCACTCGCCGGCGGCGTGGAAGGCGATTATGGGATTGGCGGCGAGCCATGCGGCGATGGCGGCTCCGCTGCAGGCGATTGCCGAGATTTCCATGGGGATCCTGCTGGTTCTGGGTCTGCTGACGCGGCCGGTGGCGCTGGTGGCGTTTCTGTATCTGGGCAGTCTTTGGGTATCGGAATGGGGCACGGCGTGGATCTGGGAACTGCTGGTTCCGGTGCTTGCATCGCTTGGGCTTGTGGTGGGGCGGGCTGGGCGAACGTGGGGCATTGACGCGTTGCTGGCGCGGCGGTGGCCGTCCTCTCCCTTGTGGTGACCTGGGGCAAGATTCAATGCGAGTGTCTGTGGTGATTCCCACGCATAACGAAGCGCAGGCCATAGGGCGTGTGCTCGCCGATCTTCCTGCGCATGTCGTGACGGAGGTGATCGTCGTCGACAGCAATTCGACGGACGGAACGCCGGAGCTGGCGCGAAAGATGGGGGCACACGTCATCGAGGAGCCTCGCCGGGGATACGGGCGGGCTTGTTTGACAGGGCTTGCGAATACGCAAAATCCGGATGTGGTGGTTTTCCTCGACGGAGACTACAGCGACCGCCCCGCGGAGTTGCCGATACTGCTGGCGCCGATCATCGAGGGGCGCGCGGACATTACGCTCGGTTCGCGCTTGAGCGACAAGAGCAACGCGGGTGCGCTGCCGTGGCACCAGGCATTCGGCAATCGCCTGGCCGCCGGCCTGATTCGGCTCTTGTACGGGGTGAAGGTGAGCGACCTCGGGCCGTTCCGCGCCGGCCGCGCCGAAGTGCTGCGCGCGCTGGCCCTTGAAGAGGCTACCTACGGCTGGGCGGTGGAAATGATCGTGAAAGGTGCCATCGCGGGATTTCGCATCGTGGAAGTCCCGGTGAGTTACCACCCGCGCATCGGAAAGTCCAAAATCAGCGGCACGGTAAAGGGCACGATCGGGGCAGGGTGGTTCATCCTTAGCCGGATCGTGCTGTATTCTATTCGACGCCGAAAGGCGGGAACGCCGCGACCGGCATAAGCCTTGACGGACCAACCTCTCATGGAATCCTCCAGCCAGTCTCGAGGGTGTTCTTCTCACCCAAACCGCACGTTAGTGATTATGGCGAAAGCCCCGAGGCCCGGCATGGTCAAGACGCGTCTTGCCGGGAGCATTGCTTCTGCGTCAGTGACGGAGCTCTATCGCTGCCTTTTAGCGGACACGCTGGCGCTAGCCACGTCATTGAAGAGCGTGGAGGTGGCGGTGATGTGCCCTGAGGCGGATCAGGACGAACTGGCGCACGTGTTGGGCAATACCGTGCGTGTGGTGCCGCAAAAAGGCGAAGGTCTCGCCGCCGGACTCAACTATGTTTTTCAGTACTTCACTGCCGGCGAGCGGCAGCACGTGATCGCCTTCAACAGCGACAGTCCGCATCTGCCGGCTTCCATTCTTGAGAGCGCGTTCGAGGCGCTAAACGGGAACGACATGGTGGTCGGACCGACCGAGGATGGCGGCTACTATCTCGTAGGAGCCAAGGCGGCGTATCCGTCGCTCTTCAATCGCGACGGCTTGGGCACCAGGAACGCGCTGGAAGCCCTGCTGGCGCGCGCCCGCGAGCTGCAGCTTTCCGCTGGCTTCACGGAACCTTTCTATGACGTCGACGTTGAGGGCGATTTAACCCGGCTTGCCGCGGAACTGCAGATTGTCCCGGCGAGGGCACCACGAACGGCGGCCTGGCTGCATCAGTGGCGGCGATAACGAACGCGGCCGCAAGAGCATGCCAGGGCGCAATCGCCCCGGATGTGCAGTATAATCCGTGGCCAGCCGAGCAAGCGGTGCGAATGGCTGGCGTGGAAGAAGCACACTGATCCAGCGCGCCTTTTGTATCCCGAATCGCTTCCACATCATCCAAGGCCTGGTCCGTTCAATTCACTGAGGAGCATACTCCATGACAAACTCAAGCCGAGTAACGAAGATCCTTCTCCTGGCTTTCGGGGTCCTGATCCTTGCCGCAACCTCCTGGGCGCAGGCGCGCCCACCCATTCTCGAAGAGCTTGCCAAGACCTATGGCATTGATTCATACGGGCAAATCGAAGCGGTCCGCTATACGTTCAACCTGGATCTTCCCGCCCTGAAAGTGAAGCTCGCGCGCACCTGGACGTGGGAGCCCAAGACCGGCGCAGTCACTTTCGAAGGAAAGGATAAGGAAGGCAAGCCGGTGAAGGTTAGCTACAACCGGAATCAACTGAACAGCGCGCCCGCCAACGTGAAGGATGAAGTTGATCCGGGGTTCATGAACGACAACTATTGGTTCATCTTCCCCTTCCATGCTTATTGGGACACCAGTGCCACCGTGACCGTTACGGAGAAACAAAAACTGCCCATCGGAAAAGGGACGGCAACACTTGTGTCGGTGAAATATTCCTCAGAGCTTGGCGGCTACACACCGGGAGATACTTGGAACCTTTACGTCGGAGCGAATGGCCGAGTGGTGGAGTTCGTCTATTTGCGCGGCGGACCGAAGAAACCGAGCAACGTAACCACGACCTGGGCAGGCTACGAGATGGCTGGCCCGCTCCTCGTCTCCACCGATCATCGCGGAACGGCGGACGCTAAGCCGGCGCACATTTTCTTTACGGGTGTGGCGTACAAGCTGGCGGGTTCCGACAAGTGGATGGAAGCGACTCCGGCGAAGTGACGCCGGTTTTGCTTAGAAACCAGGCAGATTAGCGCGCGATAACAACGGTGGTGCACGAGCTGCCGAATTTTGGGAGGTCGCGATTTGCGGCCATGCGAACTTCGAGTTTCTGGCGCTCGCCTCGAATGATCGGACAATAAAAATCCGGTTGCGCCAGCGCGGCTTGCAGGCGGCGCCGTCCTGCGCAGCCTCCGTGACATGGTTCTTGAAACTCGCATGGCTTGCACGCTTCTGGAAGTGTACGGGCCTGCTCGAAAGGCGCAGAGTTCAGAATCCCGGAGCCGGACAGAAGCAGTTGTGGCAGCGGCTCTCCGGGCCCGGGCCAATAAACGCACGGCTGCGTTGTGGCGCGAGGCGTAACTCGCACCGTGCTCACCCCGCATCCTCCTGCGAGTGGCGGAAGGCCGGCCATCGCTCGCACCAACGGCTCGCCGATAGCGATTACGTCGGTGCTCTCGAATAGTTCGCGAAACCCTTGCCAGTATTCTCCGTAGGTGAGTGCGTAGATGTCGGATCGCACCGCCTGATAGACGTTCACACGCAAGGGCGCGTCAAACCGTTTGGCTACGCGCGCGACCTCCGCCAGCCGCAAATAGTTCGCCTTCATCATGACCGCGATGATGGTTACCGGCACGCCGAGCCTTACGCAGCGTTCCGCTTGCCGCTGGATCAGTTCCCAATTGCCGTCTCCGCGCTGCGCATCCTGTTCCGCTTGCGTCGGGTAATCGAGAGAAAATTCAATATCGTGAAAGGCCCGCAAGTCGCTGTCTTCCAGCACGGCAACACTATGGCCGTTGGAAGTGATCGTCAGCTGCACAGGCTGTTCGCGCAGATACGCCAGAATCGCTTTAAACTCCGGATGCATGCCATTCTCGCCGGTGCCAAGGTTCACCGAACGGATCGGCAATCGTTGCATCACAGATTTCACCTGATCCAGAGAGAGGCGATCCGTGCGGGCTGGGTCCCGGTAGCAGAACGAACAGGAGAGATTGCACTCGTTGGTGAGCCCGAGCCCAAGCGAAATCGGAACATCCGGCGCTTTCGCGTTGGATGCGATGGTCGAAACTTGAAGAGGATCGTTGGTCACGCGCCGTCCTCCGCCACCGAACTTGCGCGACGCGCGAGCAAGTGCGTGTAGCGGGCGACAGCCGCATACTCTGGCCGGCTGCCCAGCTTGCGCTCCAGTTCGAAAATCCGTCCGTAGTCTGTGGTGCGAGAAATCCGCGGCGGCAAATAGTCCGCAAGCACGCGTACTCCTCGCTCGGCAATCGCCGCAAGCGACGTCTCGGTCAGCATGGCTCGCAAGCTGTCCGGCGTAAATAGCCGCACCCTGCCACCGTAAAGGGCTTCCTGTCCACACTCGGCGTCGAGGCCAATTTCCGCTGCGGCCAAATCTCCCACCAGGATAGCCGCCTTGAACACTTCGCCCGCCCGGTTACGCACGAAAACGGACAATATCGCCGATGAATCCCGCAATCCACGAGCCGCAGAGCACAACACCGCACCCGGGTCGTCACAAAATTCCAGGATGTTGTGGCAAAGAATCACGTCGAACGATCGAGTGGGAAACAAGTTCGCCAAGTGGGCGGCGTCGCCCTGTTGCAATACGATCTTGTCCGTGACCCCTGCTTCGTGCGCCGCGCGCTTTGCAATATCCAGCATCGCTGGAGACGAATCCAGCAGCGTGACGTGCACGCCAAGCTGCGCCAGGCGAACCCCCGCCGCTCCGGTCCCGCCTCCGATATCAAGCGCACACAATGGCGCCTTGGTCTGCGCGGGAAGAAAATCCTGCAGATTGGCAAAGGCCAGGTCGGAGCGCAGCCGCCCCTCGGGCGTCTCCAAGTAGTCGGCATACTTGTTCGCTCCACTCTGGAAGCGTTCCCTGTCGGCCTCGGCAGTCATCATCATGCGACCCTTGAGCGCAGTCGATCCCCAATCCAATCGCTCGCAACAAGCAGTGTCCCGCAGGGACAAGCGGACGCGCAACCGACAAATCGGCGGGGGAAGTAGCTTGGGTGCGGCACCCAACTTGATCTTCGCGTTTCAAGGGTGCGCCGCCCGCCTTCAATAGCGATGGGCGTATCTGTTTTCACAGACTGGCCGGAAGGTCAGAGTAACGGTTACGGGGAGTACCGTACCTGCCGAGCCTCCAAGCGCACGACACAGCGTGGCCTACTACAGTCACCCCAGCGCCCTCCCCCAGGAAAGGCGACTGTATGAAATACAAAAGTCTCGTCCTTGGTGCGGCCGGAGCCGCGATTCTGTTTGGCGCCGCCACTGCGAGCGCGCGTTCCTACAATCCCATGAAGTGGATCAAGAAACCGACCGCCAGCCAGGAGCTTGCGGCGAACAGCGCGGAGGAAAAGGCGTTGACGCTTCAGTTGCAGGCGCTGCTGCCGGCGCGCACTTCCCTGAAGGACGCTTGCACCCTCTTCAAGACCCTGGACGATTGCGCTGCTTCGCTTCACGCCAGCGGCAACCTGCAGATCAAATTCAACTGCCTGAAATGGAATATGACCGCTGTACGCCCCAACGGTGATATCAAGTCGTGCCAGGCGCCCCCGAAAGCCCTCACTCTGGAGAAAGCTATCCTCGCTCTGAAGCCGGATGTGAATGCCAGGGGCGAGGCGCGGAACGCCGAGAAGAGCGCGCGCGAAGACATCAAGAACGCCCGCTCCTGACGCGGAAAAACAACTCCGCGGCCGGCACATCTGCTTCCTTCCGCTTCGAGTGCCAGATGAGATCTGTTTGACATCGCCCACCCGAAGCGCCCCAGATGCATCCTGGGTGACTGGGTGCCGCACCCTTGCCTGCCCTGAGCCCAGCACGCTGTTTGTGTCCCGTGTGCCATTTACCGGGACGCGTTTTTTGCGCCCCGCGTGCTTCACCGGGGCCGAAGGGTGGTTTTCAAGGGTGCGGGTTTTGACTTGCCCGGCTTCTCCCTACAGCGGCAGGTGGCACACCCTAAAAAACTCCTGGGTAGCCTGCCCGTGGTTTTGACAAAGGGTGGGCTCCTCTTCGCTCTGGCCGGCGTGAATCAAGTATGTTGTCAATGCGTGGACCGAAGTGGCCAACCATGCGTGCATCGTTTGCGGTGTCCGATATGTGGTCATCCTGCACAAGCCCTATGGTCGGAGATGTGTATTGATCGCCAGTCCGAGTCCCCGGGAAAGTAAGTATGGACATAGGTATCTTGACGTGCTAATAGAGTCCGCAAAGCAACGCCTTGTTCTCCCCGTTGCAAATCCGAGCCAAAGGACGACTCTATGAAACACATCTCCCTAGCTGTTGCCCTCCTCCGTTATGTCAGCATAACCATGCTTGTTCTATTTGTTTTTGTGCTCGGAACTTGGGCGCAAAATCAACAAATCTACAACGTGTCAATCGGCCTCGGCTCAGGGGAAGGCACTGTAAACTACCGAATGATAGTCAACTATGATACCTGCCTAGTTCACGCCAAATACACCTACCATTACACTCGGGCTGGTTACGACAGTTTTGTTTATGTATCTTCTGCGGGCCAACAAATACCAATCCCCGAGGTCGGATATTTTTACAGTATCTCGGGCAGCCCCGGAGCGGGCGTGTACGCGCCCTGCCCGGCCAACGGTGTATTTGGGCGTCCAATGACGCTGCTTGAAAAAAATTACCAAATCTACGTGTATCCCAAAACAGGGTCCTGCGGCCTATATTGCGTTAACGCGGCCTATGTTCCGGGGACGTTTGGATACATCAACCCAAAGTATGTCGTGGCGGGCGTGCTCTACTCTCCGCCTGGATCGAGAAGCACGGCGGTGTATACCAACAGCACGATGGTTAGCAACACCTCATCGATCATGCAAAGTTTCACTTCCAGCACGACGGTTAGTACCTCGACTCAAGTTCTCAGCGGTGTACCTACCCCTACTGGAGTCTTTGCTTGGCTTAACGGTACCGAGACGCAGACCTCGTCGAACACGGAAACCCAAGTAGCACAAAACAACCTTACTGTCACAGCCACTCTCAACACCAGCAGTGGGACAACCATACCCGGACCCGCAACCGATTACATCGGCTTGAATCACGATTACGACATCATCAAGGTGTGGATCAACCCAGTTCTGCTATTTACCGTGTACAACACGACCATGCCGGGGGAAACTGCCGTTGGCTGGTGGGGCTACGGCTCAAGCGCCCTTGACACCACCGCCCCTATCGACATCTGGCCTATCCCTGTAGGTTGTCTGAATGGAGATTTCCCACAGACTGATTCCGCCTGCGCCTCTCCCCTTAGTGCCTTTCAGCGCCCTTGGGCCGCTAATGAAAATTGGCCTGCTGGTCAGGGGCCGGGTCTGACCCAGACGGATTTGGATAACATTCTCGCAGCCGATCCGTGGGGAACGTGCCACCCCAATCTTCCAGTTGGCTCGACGGCGTGCCCAACTTACTCTGCGGGTTTTCTCTTTCCAAATTTCAGCCTCTCGGACCAAACACAGCTTACCTACATTCAGCCTCTACCCGGAGGACTGCCAAGCTCTAATTCGTATCAGGTCAGTACAACGAACTCTCAAACACAAGGATCGACTACGGCTTCGACGTATTCACAGACTTGGGGATACGAATTCGATCAGGTTGGCACGGGTTTCTTATCAGCGTTTTCTTCAAAACTTAGCTTTTCGCAAACGCTGACTTGGTCCTATTCATACACCACAACAGCGCTCATCGCTAACACGATGACGGGTACGGCCAACATCGTTGGTCCAGCGTGCGCCGGGAATCCTTGCAATCCATCGTACCCGCCTAGCCCTAACACCTTCGGCAGTGCTACAGCTTTCGACATCTTCATTGACGCTCGGTTTGGAACATTTGCCTTCCTGCCAGCCGCATATTGAATCGGCCTGATTAAATGACGGTGTCGGCTCCTCCGACCGAGTAAACTTGGTTGCGCTAGCGACCAGGGCTCGGAAGAAAGGAGCCGAGACCGCCGCGGCGGTCCAATTATAGGTTGTGATTTTCACACGCGCTACCAGCAGATTGGCATGATAGAACCTGGCGGGTGGCAGACCCTAAAAACCTCCTGGGTGGCCTACCCGTGGTTTTTACAAAAGGTGGGTTCCTCTTCGCTCTGGCCGGCGTGAATCAAGAGTGGCCCACCCTTGCATAAACCAAACCCGGAAGGAGAGGCCACCCAAGAGTTTCTTGCTCGCGAAGGGGTGCCACCCGCCCGCACTCTCTATATTCTCGTAAGAGCAATAATATACTTAACTCAGGAGCGCAAAAGAGCCAGTGTATTGGCGTCAGGGAAGAGATATGAACGACAGTGCCCTCAATAAAAGACGTTGTGCGACACCTGACATCCGCAACAGAAAAGAGTCTGTTTGCTATGTTCAAGGGTTATATGGATGAGAGCGATTCAGGCGATGACGTCTTGCAAGCATTCGTTGTGGCTGGATTCGCGGGTAACGAGAAGGAATGCGAACGAGTTGAAAGCGCATGGAAAGAGTTAGTCAAACCGATAGGCGAGTTTCATGGCAAGAATTTTTTCAAACGTCACACCGATGGGGCAATGGCTGGGCGGTATAAGCATCTTTCCGTCGATGAAGCAGAATCGTGTGTAATTTCTCTGATCGATTTGTTGAGCGCCAGTCAATTAGAGCCGATGGGGATGGTACTGGATTCCAAATGCTTCATGATGCTTTCAGAAGATGAACGACGCTGGATGACATCCGCTGTGAACTACGGTAAATCGTGGCCGATGGAAGGAGCGCCGAGTGACCCATACTTCGCTTGCTACCACTACTGTCTTACTGTAGCGAACGAATATACGCCGGAAGGTGAACTTATCCACCTCACTTTTCATCGACATGAGGCTCGGGAAGGAAATGCCAAGAAAATTTACAAAGAGATAAAAGACCTTGGCGGGAAGTGGGGCGAACGTTTGGCCAAAACTGTTCTATTCTCTTCTCAGTATGAAGCGGTATTAGTCCAGGCGGCAGATTTGCTAGCGCATTCAATAGGCCAAGCCATCAAAGAGGAAAAAAAGAGAAATAGGATTACAAATATTACGCTAGAAAAATTGGCATTCAAACGACCATACATCAGGGTTATGGACGTTAAATCGTTGGATACCCATCTTCAAAAATGCCCGTTTAGAAGAACATTTTGGAAAGGTTGTCCGAGCGAAGCCGATTTTTTTGAACAACTCCGTTGTCAAGGTGAGAATGTTCTAGCGATTAAAAATCCAGATGGTTTGTACCTCACCCATCACATTAGAAGAGAAAAAGTTAGAGTTGTTCAGGAGTTAGACGCTTTACCTTTCCCAGGTCGAGGCGCGCGAAATCTGACAGACTGCCGAGAAGATTCCACCACAAATAAGCGAGTATCAGATGAGAACTCCGTCAATTCATGACAGCCATCGCAAAGAATCGGGTACCTCCACGGGTCATTCAAGCCTATATATGTTTGAGTATTTTCGCTCGGTGCTTCCCAAAGAGGTAAGAATGCCCAACATTTTCGGCAGAAGATTCCGCAGTAGAAAAAACTCTTAAGATTGGAGGGATTTCTGGACAGACATAACTCCGAATATGCAAACTTTGATAATACCATGCGCAAGTTATTAAAAGTTTTGCTCAGCGAGATCAAGGCCGGGCGGGTGGCACAGGCACCCAGTCGGCGAAAAAGGAAAAATCAAAACGCGCAGCATTGAAAACCACAAGGATGCGGCACCGGGCAAGAATTTCTAGCTTGCGAAGGGTGTGCCACCCGCCATGCGGAGTTAAATCTCCAGCACTGGCTACTGAGGGGAAGATCAAATGCGAGTTAACGTCAAGAATTTCGCCACACCGAGCCAAAAGGATTTTGATCTGAACGCGCGATTTGAAGCCCCAAAAGCCGATGCCATTGTGAATCGGTGTGTAGCGCAGGCGACCGATAGCTTAAAGAGTCGCACAAAACACTTCTCGGAACTAGACCGTGGTCACCTGACTCAGATTTTCTTCTCGATGAAGAATACTTACTTGGCGATTCGCAAATTATTGGAACAGGAGGAAAAAAGTCCGATTTCAGTGAGTGCAATGCCGCTCGTTCGCATCCAGATCGAAACGCTTTTCGCACTCTGCCTTATCGTCGAACAGCCGGAAACTATTTCGCTGTACCTCAAGGATGGCTGGAAGAGACTTTATGTTCGAAATTTATGGTTCAGAGAAGAATCGAAAGGGCTTGCTCGGATCATGCAGGGGCTGGACCACGTGGAGCCATCTTTGGAGATGATGCGGATACTTGCTGGCGTATCCGCTGAAGAAAAGCTGACGATTGACGTTGAAGAACTGGGTGTTGTGCCACCTGCTGGATTCAAAGCGGAGCCCATCCGTTGGTTTCCTACGCCCGGAGACGTCTTGGATCGTGTTAGAGACGCTGACAGAAAGAGAATGCTTGCGCGGTTGTTGCCTGAGTATGAGTTCCTCTGCTCGTTCGTCCATGTATCTCCTCATTCGAAGGTGTTCCCCGCACTCTTCGATCATCGACAGCCGTTCGGAACTATGTTCACAGCTGGCCAACGTGCAGAGATGTTTCAAAAAGAAATAGCCGGACCAGCCATCTGGTTGAGTCTACTGAGCATCGTTCAGAGTTGCTGTGAACTTGTTCCGGTTTACCCGGCCGACATGACCTTGGTGGCCACGCTGACCGAGTCATGGAAGACTGTGCAGAACCTCTCACTAATTAATCAGAAAATCTGGGAGTTGAGAACCCAGAAACTGTTGGGCGCAATAACTTAGCACTTCTTTTGAGGTTCCTCCTCCGCTAAGGCGGACAACGAGGGCGCCGAGTGTCCCGGGTTCCGGTTTTTGGTACCCGGGTCTTGCGGTTACCTCGGCTCTTCCCTTTTTCTGGACTTCCAACCCTTAACTCTTGATTTTCAACTTCTGATCCCCGACCATTACTCTTTCGCCGCAAAATCGTCCCAGTACTACGAAATACTATTGTATAGTTGTTACTAACGCGAGAGAATGCGTTATGTTCGCGCGGGGAGTTTTCTATTTCCACTCGGCGCCGCTCCCTACCTGCCCAGAAAAATCCCTAAGTCCAATCATTCCTGCACTTGCGCGGCGCGCTCGTAAGTCCAATCATTCCCGCACATACGGGATAGCGGGGGGTGGGGGATGTACCGGCCCTTTTGTCCGACCAATTCGCCGCGCTTCTAAGCCTTTTGTTTCCCCTACATACCAAGTTTCTGCCCGCAACTCTCTTGTTTCCCCTACATACGCAAAAACAGGGGGGGTACCTCCACCCAAAAATGTCGGCGCGCCGACATTTTTGATTTTTCCCCTGATATTTCACACTTTTTTATCCTTCACGGGTTTACAACACAACCAAGGAGAGGAAGAGAAGAGCTGGCACCGTAGATTCGGTCGGGGCGCAAAAGGCGCGCTTCCCGACCGGGTCGGGACAGGCGCCAGACCAGCGCTACATTGGGGAATCGGGAATGGGAAGAGAAGAGCTGGCTTGAAAGACCAGCGCTACATTGAGGAATGAGGAATGGCGGAGGAGGAGTCGAAGGCCTGGCCTTCGGCTAGGACGTGGTCGGGGACGCGGCGGAGTTCGCGGACGAGGCCAAACCAGGAGAGGAGCTTCAGGCCGTAGTAGGTGAGATCGATCTCCCACCAGTAAAAGCCCTGGCGGGCGGAGGCCATGAAGTAGTGGTGATTGTTGTGCCAGCCTTCGCCGAGGGTGACGAGGGCGAGCAGCCAGTTGTTCTTGCTGGTGTCGGCGGTCGGGAAGCGGCGGTTGCCGAATATGTGCGAGAGCGAATTGATGGTGAAGGTACCGTGCCAGAGGAAGACGGTGCTCAGGAAAAAGCCCCAGATGAGCAGCGGCCAGGAACCGATGAGCCACAACGTAACGGCCAGAACGGTTGGCGGAAGCATGTGGTATTTGTTCAGCCAGCGAAGCTCGGGGAATTTGGCGAAGTCGCCGATGTAGTCGAAGCGCGTGTCGTTGTAGCGGTCGGAAAGGATCCAGCCGATGTGCGACCACCAGAAGCCGAAGAGCGTAGGCGAGTGCAGGTCATCTTCCAGGTCGGAATAGCGGTGATGATGGCGATGGTGCGCCGCCCACCACAGAACTCCCTTTTGCGTGGACGACATGGCCATCCAGGCGATCACGAACTGGAACCAGCGGCTGGTCTTGAACGAGCGGTGAGAAAAATAGCGGTGGTGGCCGGCGGTGACGAAGAACATGCGGACTTCGTAAAGCGCGAAGGCGGTGATGAGATAGGACCACTTGAACGGAAAAAAGAAGATGCCCAGGGCAGCCAGGTGGATCAGTCCGAAAGGAACGAGGGAAATCAGGTGGAGACGCGCCCCATTGGGCAGCGGGATAGACAAAGGTCTTGCAACGGAGGCCATCGAGCTCTGCTCCTGCGCGGAAACGCCGCGCGATTGTGGTTGATGCGCGCAAGAGTCGAGCGAGCTCAGCGCCAAAAACTACACTTTCAGTCTACGGATGGGGGATGTCGGGGTCAACTTCACCAAAGTACAGGTGTGACCCTTCGCACAAATCGCTCAGGGCAGGCTAGAAGCCACACGGCGGGCTCGTTCGGATTGATGGGTGACACCGCATTCTAGGAACAATCGTGGAGGATATGCTATCGTGCCTTTGGAGCACACGCAAAGGAGCGTCCATTCGCATGGCTGAACGTCCCGTACTGGTTGGCTTGATACCGCAAGCTGTGGTCCTTGATCCGGGGGATCAGGTCAGCTGGCTTTCCGATGCGGGCAACCTGCGCGTGGAGTTCGACGCCAACCGGTGCCCATTTTCCTCGAACGTGTTTCAGGTGCCCGCCGGGATGCGGCTGATGAGCGGACCGACGATCGCGGGAACGAAGCCGGGCACGTTCAAGTACCGGCTGTGGCTGAACGATCAGATGGTCGGGCGCGGCGAAGTGATCGTTCGGTAGATTCTCGATTCGCTTCCATCCGCGCTGCAGTTCGCACCAAACTACTTTTGTTTGGCGATGATCAGGTCTTTGATCTTGTCGTATGTGGCCTGGGGAATAATTTTCTTGTTCACCAGGTCGGTTTTTTTGGAATACGGCCGGCCGTCGATGATTTTCTTCGAGTAGGCCGCGCCGATTCCGGGCAGCGCATCCAGCTGTTCCTTCGTGGCGCTGTTGATGTCCAGCAGCTTGGCGGCCGCAGGCTTCGCCGCCGTGGCCGACGCGGCCGCACTTGGCGTCTGAGGCTGCGATACTACGATCCCAACCCCCAGCATAAGCACGAGCGCCAGCATCACAATCCTGCTGAGATTCTTCTTCATGTATGTCTCTCCTTTTTCAAGTTAGGCCTGTCACGGACTGGGAAAGTTCAATGCTTCTCGGCGGCGCGATAGCCGGCCTTGATGGCGTCCGCCTCCGTCATGTACTTGCCCTGCTTGGTCTTGCCGTAATAACGGCTGCCTGGCTTGTGGTAAATGCCAGACTCCGTGTTCACCCACACCATGGTGGCGTTGCCAGTGGGGGCAACGGGCTGGACAGACTGGGAGCCTGCGGGCTTCGTTGCGGCAGCCGGTGGTTTTGCGCCGGAAGCTGGCGAAGCGGGGGCGGTGGTCGGAGCAGGCGCTGGAGAAGTTGCATCGCTGGAAGAGCCGGGTTTGTTCTTCTTGGACTTTGCCGCATTTGAGTCGGTCTGGTCCGTCGTTGGGGCGGTTTGCGCCGCCTGAGCCGCCGATGCCGGGAGCAGATTGAAGTTCGAGGACAAAAGCAGAAGGGCGATCAAGAACGCCCCCTGAAATCGCTTTGGAGATCGATTCATTTTCAGCAATTCCCTTCACCGCTTGCGATCCGGCCTCCCGGTCTTACACACATATCGCGTGTACTCTGGGCAGTTAACACAGGAGTGTTGATGATCGCGGCGCGGCTCTTTCTGCTGGAATTGGGGAGATAATGTGCGAGAAAAAACACGAAGTCAAGCAGGGATTGCAACCCCATCCGGGGAGCGCAGGCAAGCAGAGATTCTTATCGGACCACGCGGAGGAGCATCCCACTGGATTTCATAATCTTGATGTCTCCCTCATCTTTTGTCAGGGTGATTTCGCCGAAGGGCGAGGTGTTCCCAGCGTGCGCAATGCGCATGCCCTTCAAATCGAACAAGCCGCAGGCGCTAGCGGAAAAGACCCATACCGCCTGAAGACGTTCCGGGCCGTCGGGCCATCCCGCGCAGGGCGAGCCTGGTGAATCCTCCAGATGCACCAGTACGCCATCATCGGTGGTCGCCTTGCCCACAGTTCGGTGGCGGGAATTGGTCACTTTGCCGCCAGACCCATACCGCAGGTCCCCACCGATTTGCATGGTAGTTGCCCATTCGCTGGGGGAACCTGAACTGGCATCCTGATAAGTCGCGTGGGCCGCCTGAATGTCCAGGAACGGGGCCATCGCCCGGAGCCCGGTTACGAGGGGGATGGTTGAATGTTGAAACTCCACGGAATCCAGGCGGAAGGTGATGGAGGCACGGCCGTTTTCAGCAGAGACCACGTCTAATATTGTTCCACGAACTTTCGCGCCGAAAGGAATCTTTTCCTTATTCGGAAGCGGCACGTCCTGCATGATGCGCCCCGCTATTGCTCTACCCTTTGCAAGTTCTTTGGAAGACAGCGAATGCTCAAAGCTCACCGGCAAAATCGTGCCAACGGGGATTTTGGCGCGTTCCGCAGTTGGGGCAGCCGGCGCGGCTAGAACAATGAGCCAAATGATTAACATGCAAAGTAGGATGCCTCCGGGGATTGGCGAAGCGAAATTGAAGCGATTTGCCAGCCCCAGGTTGGGGAAAGACCTCATGACCATGTCTCCTCTGATCGGACCAGCGGCTGGGGAACTCTTAAGCGATCCAGGCTGGAAGGAGTGTCTCCCTTATGCAATTCGGGGGCAATAGAGGAACTTATCTCACTCAAGGAGCGCTGAGGTGAAAGGCTAAGAGTAAAAAGTGGAATTGCTCAGTCGCCGGCAAGCTGGACACGGCCGGAGTCGACGGATTCGGCCAGTCCACGTCGGACGAAGCCGAGGGCCGATGCGGGAGCATCCCGCTCCGGTTCAAGCGAAAGGATCGCGGCTTTGCGAGGAAATTCGTTGCGACGGTCGAGCTGCAATCCGACGTCTTTCAGGAATTCGGCTGAAAAACCCATATCCTCGGCCCGGTCTACGCCCCAGAACCAGAGCTTCTCTTCGTTGCGCTGCAGGAAATGGAGCGACTCCTCAAGTTTCTTCATCGCCCGGTCAAAGGAGGAGGCCAGGAAGAACACGCCGAGAGACCAAGCGTGGCGGGGGTACTGCACGCGCATGCGGATGCAATATTTGCCGTTCTGGTTCTTTTCAATGCTGCAGCGGTAGTCGTTGCGAGACTGAGAAGTACGTCCTGCCATGAATTTAACCTTCTTGAGAGGGTGTGATACGGCCCCAATTGGAGTGCCGAGCAAGCTGGAAACAGAGGACAAGGCAAATGCCAGGCTCAGAACCAGCTTATTCGGACGGAAATAGGCTACCGGGCGGGACCCGGAAGGGCAAGGGGGTGTGTCCTGAAAATTTAACCTCTTTATTTACTATTGAATAGGGAGGTTTTTGGAGCTTCCGAAGTCTCCGAACGCGCTCATTTTTTCGGGGTAGAGCTTCAGCTTACCTTCCTGCTTCAAGCGGTCATTCAGAGAGGTTTGGAAGGCGCTAAAGGCCAAATCGCGCTTCTGTTTCAGCAGACTGTCGGTAATTTCCTTCTTCTGCTTCTCAAAATCGGCGGGATTTGCCTCCTGGCGATCCACAACTTGATAGACCGCCCAGGTGGAACCGAGGCTGAGGGGAGGCCCCACCTGTCCGACCTTGAGGGAGAATGCAGGTGCCAGTTGTTTTCCGCTTCCGAGATTGGGGACCGAGCCGCTCCGAGCGAAGGGATCGCTGGTTTTTGGATCGAGGCCCAGAGCTTTGGCTGCGGCAACGAATTTTTCGCCGGCCTTGGCGCGCTTTTCAAGCTCCTGCGCCTTGGCCTGGGTAAGTTCGTTGGACTTTTGCTGCTTCAGCTCGGTGACGACCTTATCACGCACTTCATCGAGCGTGCCCTGATGTGCCGGCAGGGACTGGCGCAAGGACAAGACGACATAGCCGCGGTCAGTACGAAGAGGGAGGCTTAGGCCGCCCGGGCGAAGCTGGAAGATCTCATCCTTGATGTCCTGGCCATTGCCCAACTCCAGAACCGGCTCGCCGGGTCCGACAGGATGAGTCTCGGCGATGGTCAGGTGGTATTTCTGGGCGAGCTGGTCCAGGGTGGTCTTGTTGGATTGGCGGATATCGGCGGCAATCTGGTCCGCGGTCTTTGAAGCTTCCTGGTCGACTTTGTTCAGGAGGTAGTTGGGCCGAAGGGCGTCCTTCACTTCGTCGAAGGTCTTGGTGTGGGCTGTCTCCTTGTCCAGAACCTTGATGATGTGAAAGCCGTATTGGGTCTTGATGAGGTCTGAGATCTCGCCCTTGTTCAGGCTGAACGCGGCTTTTTCGAACTCCGGGACGGTCTGGCCCTGGACCAGCCAGCCCAGATCGCCGCCCTTGGCTTTTGAGCCGGGGTCCTCGGAATACTTCTTGGCCAGATCCTCAAAGTTCGCGCCCTTCTTCTTCGCTTGCGCCAGGATGTCTTCGGCCTTTTTCTTGATCTCGGCGACCTCCGCGTCGGTCTTGCCGCCCACGGTCATCAGCAGGATGTGCTCGGCATGGACGCGATTCGGCACCTGGAATTGCTGGATATTCTGTTGGTAGAGCGCTTTTAGCTCGTCGTCGGTGACCACGGTGTTCTGCCGGAGTTGGGTCAGGTCCAGCAGGGCGTAGCGCACCACGCGCTTTTCGGGGATCTGGAACCTGGCTTTGTTCTGCTCGTAGTAGGCCTTGATGTCGCTATCGGTGGGAGTGATCTTCGATTCCAAATCTTCGGGCTTGATCACCACATAGTCCAGCTTCACCTTTTCGTTCTGATACTTGAACTCTTCCTGAATCTCGGCCGGGCTGGCGCTGATGCCATCGGTGATCAATTTGCGGAATTTTTCCTCGATGAGACCCTGGCGCACGAGATCTTCGAAGACCGGCACGGTCAACTGAAAGCGGGATTGAACTTCGCGGGCATAAGCGTCCAGGCCGACAAAAGTGTCGCCGTTGAATGCCGTCGGCACGTATTGCTTGATGCGGTCGGCGCGTTCCTGGTCGCTGACGGAAATGCCGAGGCGCTTGGCCTCAAACTCAACTTCTTTCTGAAAGACGAGCTGGTTCAGAATGTTCCTGGCATAGAGGCCCTCGAGCGGCTGGGGGATGGGATTCCGGCGGCGAATTTCGTCGAGCTGCTGGCGGACGTCTCCCATCGTGACATTCTGGTCGCCGACTTTGGCGAGCACGTCGGTTGAGCCCTCGGTGGTGTTGGTGCCCTGGGGCACCAGGTAGAGCAGCATGCTGAGGGCGATAATCGCGATGAAGACGCCGAAAAGGATTCGGACGCCGGTTTTCTGGTTGTCAAATACGCCAGCCATTCCAGATGTCTCCTGAAGTGATGAACAAACTTAGGATTATAGAGGATTGCGGGCGAAACCCCCAAATGAAGTTAGGGGGCGGGCTGTGGCAAACTTGGTGCCCGGTAAGGTCCACTTCGCACATATGACTGATGGCCCGGGTAATTTAGGGAGGAACGCTCCTGCTCAACCGGCGATGATCCGTCGGACATCTTTTAGCAGCACGAAGAGATGCATGGGATCCGTCGGGGATGGCACGAAATCGAAATGCTGATAAAAATGCCTTGCCGCATCATCCTTAGCGTGCACCGAGAAGGCGCGGATGCCCGCTATATCCGCAGCCTGCACTGTACGTTGCATGGCGTCTCGCAATAAGGCACTGCCTACGCCTTGCCCCTGCCAGCGGCGATCAACCGCGAGTCTGGCGAGCAGCATGATTGGAACCGGATGCTTCGCCAGTCCCTTCTTCATGCGCTCCGGAGAATCCTGAAGCGCGACGTGGCCAACAGCGAGGCTGTAGTAGCCGACGAGTACCTCTCCAACGACACCCACGTAAGTTTGAGCCGCACCCGCCTGCTGGTTCTGCCAGGCAAATCGTTGCAGATATCGGTTTAGCTCCATGCGAGCGCAATCGAACTCTTCAACGGGATGATCGCTTCGCAGTTTTTCGACGCGCTTGTCTTCGTTCACGGACGAGTGCCAACATCAAAGAATCCCGGCTGATTGAACAGGCGCTCCAATCGAGGCAGGCGGCGCGGAGGTGCATCAAGCGCGGCCAGGAATGCCTTCCATTGAGTTGCATTCAGCCCAAAACTGCGCCGGTCGGCCAGGGCTTCATCGGCGCGGGCAAGCGCGCTCTCCAGAACAAACTCGCTGACGGAGCGATTGGATGCCGCTGCGGCGGCTCGCAACGCAGCTTTGGCCTTGCGTGTCAGGCGAAGGTCGAGCTTCTCACTACGGAGAGAACTGGGTGGCATTGTCACTCCTTCGTCTTTAACAGAGTAGTGATTCTGCCCGACAATGTCAAGACATGCGGCGCGTCCAGCTACCGAATGATCGGAGCTACTGCAGTTATGGTTTTGTGCTTTTCGCCGATCGGTGACTGAAGAGCTTCTGGCATTCGTTGCGAAGGAAGCTGCCGACAACGGGGATGTGGTGGTTGCCCTTCTCGAGGACGAACCGACAGGAGATGAGGCAGGCGCGCCATTTGTAAACTTCGTTGCCGTGCTTGCGGCCGTAGGCGGCGATGTCTTCCTGGGAAACTCCATAGACAACCGCACCAATTTTGGACCACACGCAGGCGCCGGCGCACATGGCACAAGGCTCGTGGGTGGAATACAGGACAAAGTCGGGCAGGTAGCGGCCGTAGCCGCTGGAAACGTATTTGAGCATTTCGAGCTCGACGTGCTTGATGCTGGATCCGGAAGTTTTCACGCGATTGCCTGCGCTGGCGATGATGGTCTCGTGTTTGCCGCTGACGCGCGTGATGACTGCGCCGATAGGATAGTCGCCGCGGTCGCCGGCGCGCTTGGCCTCTTCGATGGCCAGTTGCATAAATTTCTTCTTTGCTTTGTACGTGGCGGGAATCATGCGATTCGATTATATGAGATTATCGCGAGTGTTCCTCGGGATATCCGCGGGGTCCCGCTGGATGCCCCGGCAACGTCCTGAACCGATGAGGGAACCACGTTTGGAGAGGATGTCCCGTACCAAGCAGCTCCTTGGATTACTGCCGGCCAGCTTCTTATTCTTGTGCTGGTTGTCGCCGAATGCCCAACCAAAAACCAAGGGCGAGGTGAATCCGACATTTTATCGGGATGTGCTGCCAATTCTGCAGGAGCATTGCCAGGTGTGCCACCGCACTGGCGGGATCGCGCCGATGGCGTTCGAAACTTACGAAGGGACGCGAGGGTATGCGGCGGCGATTCAGGCTGCGACACAGAGTCGTTCGATGCCCCCGTGGTTCGCAGAAAATGGAATCGGAAAATTTTCGAACGATCCTTCGCTGACCGGCGAGCAGATCGCGCTGCTTGCCGCTTGGGCAGCAGCCAAGGCTCCGGGGGGCAACCCAGCCGATGCGCCAGCGCCGAAGAAATGGGCGGATCGCTGGACGATTCCCGCGCCGGACCTAGAAATAAAAATGACGGAGCCTGTGAACATTCCGGCGGACGGTGACGTCGGCTACACCTACGAGATTCTGCCAACGCATTTCAAGGAAGGGCGCTGGGTGCAGGCTTCCGAAATCCTGCCCGGCTTGCCGGAACACGTGCATCACGCCGTCGTCTACGTGCGGCCGCGTGAATCGCCGTGGCTGCGACACGCGCCAGTGGGAAAGCCTTTCACTGCCGACATGCTCAATTCTCCGGAAGACAAAAGAGACGCAATGTGGACCGACAGCGACGTCCTGCTGGTCTACGCACCGGGCAGCACGCCGGACAATTGGCCGCGCGGCTTGGCGAAATTTATCCCTGCCGGCTCCGACCTGGTTTTTCAGATGCACTACACGACCAACGGCAAGCCGGGAAAAGATCTCACACGCGTAGGACTGATTTTCGCGAAAGAACCGCCGGCGAGGCGCGTGCTTACGCTGCAACTGACCAACGATCACTTCGTGATTCCGCCCGGCGCGCCCGATTATCGCGTGGAGGCCCGCGGCAAACTGCCGAACGATGCGCTGCTGCTCAGCTTTTTTCCCCACATGCACCTGCGCGGGAAAGAATTCGAATACAACCTCATCCACAAAGACAGATCGGTCGAGCCGCTCCTTCGCGTCCATTACCACTTTCACTGGCAGATGAGCTATCGCCTTTCAGAACCGTTGCCCCTTAGGGCGGGCACGGAGCTCCAGGCTGTGGCGTGGTTCGACAATTCCAGGAACAACCCGCACAACCCGGACCCGAGCGCCGCCGTGCGCTGGGGGGAGCAGACTTACGACGAAATGATGGTCGGCTTCTTCGATGTGGCGGTGGATTCCCGCCTCGACAAGCCTCGGTTTTTCCAGCGCGATCAGCGCTCCACTCCCGAAAAGTAGTTCAATAAGCACACCGTTCGAAAAAGCGGCGCAAGCGCTATTTGTAAATTGACTACGCGGACATACGGGACTTCCGTCCCCGACAAACCGGTGTGCTACATTGCGAAATTGGAGCAATCAAGGCACTTACTCACGTGACTACACAAACGCCCATCGAACCACGCCGGCCGACCTCGGCGCCCCCGCAGGGGCCGAAGATCCACCGCGTGGAAGTGTATTGGCACGCGGTGACCTACAAAACCGTGATCATCTACGGCTCACTGATCCTGGTGATCATCATCGCCGGTATTTTCGCGGTTAAACCCGAGTGGACCAATATCATTACGAAAAAGGTATCCAACGCCCTGGGCGATCCGGAAACAGGAAACGCGCCGGCAACGCTGACGCAAGCAAAATTCGTGAACCTCGATGGCCGCGTCCAGGTGAAAAAGGTGAATTCGGTGACCTGGGCGGAAGCGGATTATCACACGGCTCTGGACAAAGGCGATCTGATCCAGACGGCGAGCGATGGAGCCGCGCGCATCACGTTCGCCGACGGAACCGAGTACACGATCAAGTCGGAAACGCTGGTGACTGTGGAAGAAAACAATGTCACCCGCGACCACTCGAACACCGCCGTGCGCATCAACACAGGTTCCGTGGACCTGGCTACCTCCCGGTTCTCTTCTCCCGATTCGAGCGCGGCGGTCAGCGTGGAAGATGCGACCGCCTACCTGAAGCAGAACAGCAAGGCGACCGTGAAGAACGACCCGAAGGAAAACGAGCACGAGATCGTGGTGGCGAGCGGTTCGGCGCAAGTGCAGCGGGGGCAGGAAAAAATCGAGTTGACGCAATTTGAGAAGGTCAGCTTTCCCTCTGGCGGGCCAACGCAGAAATCCAATATTCTGGCGCCACCCGGCCTGATTGCTCCGTTAAACCTGTCGCCAGTGATTTCGGAAATTCCGAGGACCGCCTCCATTCATTTCGAATGGAAAGCGGTGGACGGGGCGATCAGTTACACCCTGCGCATCAGCCCGACCACGATGTTCACGCGACTGGTGAAGGAAGTGAAAGTTTCCGGCACCAGCACGGAAGTTACGGGACTCGATGCAGGGGATTATTTCTGGAATGTCAGCGCATCCGACGCAAAAAAAGAAACCAGCGAATTCAGCGAGACGTTCAAGTTCAGCCTGGTGGCCCAGGGCAAGAGCCAGGAAATGATGCTGGAAATCGAAGTGCCCAGAATACAGGGCCACTCCGCGGAGCTGATCGGGAAGACGGAACCCGGCGCCGCGCTGATCATCAACGGCCAGCCCGTGGCAAACATTGCGCCCGATGGAACTTTTCGGCACTTTACCGAGCCGCTTGAGCCCGGCCAGCACAACATTGTGGTGATTGGGCAGAACCGGCGCGGGGGCACGGCGAAGCAGCAGATTTCGATTGTAATACCAAAGTAGGCGGGGAAAACCGGGTCGCGGTTTTGCGTGGGCCGCGAAATACGGCGACAATGGATAGTTGCACCGTGGGGAGTCCGTACGCGGAGATCCTACCGGGCAGGATCCTCTCCGCAGGGGGAAAGCAGTAATGAATAAGAATGGTTACAACCTGAGGTCGGTGTTCAGTCTTTTTTCGTCCGACCTGGCGATCGATCTGGGGACGGCAAACACGCTGGTGTTCGCGCACGGCAAAGGGATTGTGGTCAACGAGCCATCCATCGTGGCCATCAACAAATCGAGCGGCGAAGTCGTGGCCGTCGGCCGCGAAGCGAAAGACATGCTGGGGCGCACGCCGGGCAACGTGGTCGCCATCAAGCCGATGAAAGACGGCGTCATCGCCGATTTCAAAGTCACTGAAAAAATGCTGACGTATTTCATTCAGAAAGCGCACAACCGCCGCGTGCTGGTGCACCCGCGCATCGTCATCGGGGTGCCGAGCGAGATTACACCGGTGGAAAAACGCGCCGTGCAGGATTCCGCGTATCGCGCGCGAGCCAGCGAAGTTTACCTGGTCGAACAGGCAATGGCCGCGGCCATCGGCGCCGGCCTGCCGATCGAAGAGCCGTCCGGAAACATGGTCGTCGACATCGGGGGCGGCACCACGGACATTGCCGTGATTTCCATGAGCGGTATCGTCTACTCGCGGTCGGTTCGCGTAGCCGGAAACGAAATGGATGAAGCGGTGATGCAGTATCTGAAGCGCAAGTACAACCTGCTGGTCGGCGAACGCACCGCGGAACAGATCAAGATGGAGATCGGCTCGGCTTATCCACTGGAAAAGCCACTGACGATGGAAGTGAAAGGCCGCAACCTGATCGAAGGCGTGCCGCGCACCGTAACGATCGATGACAGCGAAATCCGCGAAGCGCTCAGCGAATGCGTGGCGACGATCTTGAACGCCGTGCGCGTGGCGCTGGAGCGCACACCGCCCGAACTTTCGGCCGACATCAGCGACCGCGGCATCGTGCTGACCGGCGGGGGCGCCTTGCTGAAGAATCTCGACAAGCGCATCCGCGAGGAGACCGGCCTGCCGGTTTCGATCGCCGACGATCCGCTGGCTTCGGTGGTTCTCGGGACGGGAAAGATGCTGAGCGATTTCAAACTGCTGCGGCAGGTTTGCATTGACTAGGGGAGTTTTCAGTTGTTTGTTGTGAGTTGTCAGTTTTCCGGGTTGATTCTCATCATTCGGGTTCCGCATTTCTCCCAGCCGCGGAGGCCGATGGTGGATGAAGAATTAAGTCTTACTTAAAACTTAGAACTGTTTACTGAGAACTTTTCCATGGTCGGAGTTCCTTCCAGACACAGATCGCTCGCGCTGCTGGCCGGCGTGCTGCTGGCGCAAGTGCTGATGCTGGCGCTGCAGGTCAAGCGCGATTCGCGCGGCCGGCTGATCCGCGTCTGGAGCATGACCGCCGTGTCGCCGTTCGAAAAAGGCGGCGCGTGGGGATTTGACAAGGTTCGCGGCGTGTGGGGCCACTACTTCGCGCTGCAGGGAACGACGCGCCAGAACGAAGAACTCCGCGCCGAAAATGACGAGCTGAAGCTAACGATTTCCCAATTGCAAAGCAAGGCCGCCGAAGGCGATCGTCTTGCATTGCTTTTGAATTTCCGGCAATCCCATGAAAAAGTGCCCATGGTTATGGCGCGCGTGATCGGCGCCAGCGCCGGCACCGCCAGCCCCCCGGTGGAGCTCGACCGCGGCGAGCGCGACGGCATTCGCCGGAACATGGCGGTCATTACGCCGGATGGCGCGGTCGGGAAAATCATCGAGAGCTATCGCGACACCGCCCAGGTGCTGCTGCTGAGCGACAAGGAGGGCGGAGCAGGAGCGATGCTGGTGAGCTCGCGCATCCAAAGCCCCGTGAAAGGCACGGGCGAACCGATGCTTTCCATGAGCTACGTCGCGGCCGAGGAAACGGTGAACGCCGGCGAGAAGATTGTCACCAGCGGCATGGACAAAATATTTCCGCGCGACGTTCCCATCGGAACCGTGCTCGACGTGAAACAGGGCAATCCCTTTAAACAGATCCGCGTGAAACCCGCCGCGCAGCTGGACCGCCTGGAGGAAGTGATCGTGCTGCTGTCGCAAGAACCGGTGAATTTCAAGAGCGACGATGACCAGCAGGGCGCACAGCCGGCGGCCGGGAATGCGGCTGTTCCCGCCGCGGGAAAGCCGGTGGCGGAGAAGCCATGAACGACACATTCGAGCTCCGCGGTGGCGAGTCGCACATCGAAGTCCACAAATTTTTCCCCGGTGCCGTGGTTGGAATGGCGGTTCTTTCGCTCGTACTGCAACGCATCCTGCCTGTCTATCTGCCCAGACTGGAGATACTGGATCTGCCGTTGCTCGCGACCATCTATTTCGGACTGAGCCGGCGGAATCCTTCCACGGGATTGCTGCTAGGCACAATGATGGGATTGATGCAGGACAGCCTGAGCGGCCCGACGGTTCCATTCGGCGAGTACGGGATCGCCAAGACCGTGATTGGCTACCTGGCCTCCTCGATTGGCTCGCGGTTGGATACGGAACATCCACTGGCGCGGTTTGCCCTTGTGGGTCTCTTCTATGTGGTGCACCAGGCGAGCCTGACGGTGGTGCGGCGCCTGTTGCTGAACCAGCCCGAGGGGTGGTTCAACATGCATCTCGCCATCGCGGCATTGGTCAACGCCGTGCTGGGCGTGGTGCTGTTCGTCGGCCTCGACCGCCTCCGCCGCTAATCGCAAATCGTCACGAAACGAAGGCTAGTGCGTCAGCAGATATTGCTTGAAGTCGTCGTATTGGCTGCTGATGGGTAACGAGAGTTTCGGGCGATGGAGATATTCCGCAAGGCGCGACGGCAGCGGCGGCGCGACGCCAATTCCCTTTTGCACGATTTCGGCGAATTTCGCGGGATGCGCTGTGGCGAGCACCAGACCCTGCGACGGCTCGGGATGTTCCTTGCGATAGGCTTCCCAGGCAAGCAGGCCGACGGCGGTGTGTGGATCGGAAATGTAACGGTAGCGGTCCCAGACCGCGCTCATCTGCTGCAAGGTTTCTTCGTCTGTGGCGCGGTGGCCCCAGATTTCCTTGCGGACGTTTTCCAGGCGATTGCGGCACAAATCGAGCAGGCGCGGGAAATTATTGGGATTGCCCACATCCATGGCGTTCGAATAGGTGGCTACGGCCGGCCGGGGGTGATATTCGCCACTCCGCAGGTATTCCGGCACCGCATCGTTGGCATTCGTAGCGGCAATGAATCTGGCTACGGGCAAGCCGAGGCGCTTGGCGAAGATTCCGGCCGTAAGATTGCCGAAATTTCCGCTGGGGACGGACACGATCAGCGGCACGGAGGCCACCGGCAACTGCCGGTATGCCGCAACGTGATAAAACATTTGCGGCAGCAAGCGCCCGATGTTGATGGAATTCGCCGAAGTCAGGAACGCGCGCTGGTTCAGGGCCTCGTCGGAAAATGCCTGCTTCACCAGGCGTTGGCAATCGTCAAACGTGCCGGAAACTTCCAGCGCGGTGATATTTTCGCCTAGCGTGGTGAACTGCTTTTCCTGGGCTTCGCTGATGCGTTTGGAGGGATAGAGGATCACGACGCGGATTCCCGGGACGCGCAAAAATCCGTGCGCGACCGCGCTTCCCGTGTCCCCCGAGGTCGCCACCAGCACCGTCAATGTGCGCGATTCGCCGCGCACGAAATAACCCATCAGCCGGGCCATGAAACGGGCGCCGAAATCCTTGAATGCCAGGGTGGGACCGTGAAACAACTCCAGAACGTGCAGGGCCGGCGAAAGCGAAACCAGCTTCACGGGGAAATTGATGGCTTCTGCCACGATCTGCCACAACATTTCTTCGGGCACGTCGGGCGTCGCGAAGGGCCGCACCACGCGGAAACAGACTTCCGTGAACGGCAAGCGGCGGAATTCTTCCAATTCTTCCGGCGTGTGTCGTGCGATTTCGACGGGCATATAAAGTCCGCCGTCGGGCGCAAGGCCGCGCAGCACCGCACCGCGCAATGACGTCAGCGGCGCCTTTCCGCCTGTGCTTCGGTATCTCATGCGCCGGGCTCCGCCTTCGCGGGATTGTTTCCCCGCTCCAGGTGATGCCTGACCATTTCCAGAAATCTTTCGCCCACCGCTTTTTTATCCGCCGCTTCTTCGCGCAAAAGGGGCACGCGCAAATCGGAAACAGGTATCGAGCAATGCGCGAGCGCTTCGTAACTCTGGCGGCGCGCGCCGATCAACACCGGGTAGCAGCGCGCCACTGTCTCCTTCGGGGCTTCCCCGGAACGGGCTTGAAACGCGCCGCGCCAGAGAACCGGTTTCGGGTCCGCCAGGTACCGCTGGATCAGGAGTTCCTGCTCATCGCGGGAAGCCGCGAGATAAACCACCAGCAATTGCTTGCGCAATCGATGCAGCAGATGATTTCCCACGTAGATTACGCTGCCGGTGGTGTCGAGAACCAGGTCGCGCTCGGGATTTTTTTCCAGGCCAGTCAAAACTTCGTCGAGCACCGCGATTTCCTCCGATAGATACGCAGCTTCGCGCTCGTCATAGGTGGGGAGATGCGGCCAGCCCATCCACGCGGCCACGCCGTTGATGCCGGTGTAGCCGCGTGTTTCGAGAGCAGGCTTCAGCCGCATTTCGATTTCCGAGTCGCAGGAGACCGACGGGTAGCCGGCCGCGGCAATGCGCGAGGCCCAAAACGACTTCCCGGCACCGGACATTCCGATCAGCGCGAGCCGCAATGGCTTGTTCGAATGAGGCCACATAGAGAAACAGAAAGTGTAAAGGACTCCGGGCCATCAAAGAAAATGAAAAGCGATGCCCTCGCCAGATGAGTTTAACTTATGGAAAACACCCTTACTGGGCAAAATCAGACCGGTTCTTAGTTCAGGCGGACCGCCTCGCCTCCCGTTGCTTCTCCCGCTACCTGTACTTCAGGACGAGTTGCGCGGCCTGTGGCCGGGTGCTAATTTGGGAAAGGCTTCTGAAAGGAGACGGTTTCAGGGGCCGGGCGACGATTTCGAGGGCTTCCAAAGGTGGATCGGGGCGCTTTTTGTGGGCCTCGCCGACCGGAGAGTTCGCACTTCAACGCTTCAGTGAAAAGAATTTGCGCGAGCGGGCGCCGCTCAGCCCTGAGAAATATACCGGCTCGCGCGCAGGTCTCGCGTGTCGTACTGGTTTCGCAACGATAATCGACTGCCGCAAGAACGGCTGGCCGCCGCCTCCTACGTGATTGTGGGAATGATCACGCTGCTGCTGCTGGGCTTCTGGAAGCTCCAGGTAATTGATTCGGACAAGTATGGCGTGATGGCGGAGCGCAATCGCGTGCGCTCGATTCCGATCATCGCGCCGCGCGGGCGCATGCTCGATCGCGATGGCCGCGTCCTCGTGGACAACTATCCTTCGTTCAGCGTGCTGCTGCTTCGCGACGACATGTCCGCGGTGGAGAAAAATCTTCCGGCAATCGCGGACGGCCTGGGCCTTTCCCTGGACGATCTAAAAGATCAGTTGAACAACACCGGCGCGCTTCCCAAATTTCAGCCCATCGTCATCAAGCCGGAAGCTACGCCGGCGGATGTCGCCTTCATTGAATCGCATCGCGCCGATATTCCTCTGCTCGAAATGCTGATGGTCCATCGGCGGCGTTATTTGCCCGGCGGGTTTATGGCCCATGCCAGCGGGTATGTTGGCGAAGTCAGCGAGCAACAGATCGAGGCCGGCAACGGCAAATATCGGCCCGGCGACGTCGCAGGCAAGTCCGGCCTGGAACGGCAGTACAACGATATGCTGGTGGGCACGGACGGCATGCGCCGCGTGATCGTAAACAGCATTGGCAAAGAAGTCGGGCGCCTAACCCAGCAGGAAGCAATTCCCGGCAAGCAGATTCAATTGACGATTGACTACGACTTGCAGCAAGTGGCGGAAACCGGGTTGGGCGACAAAAAGGGCGCGGTAATAGCGCTCGACCCGCGGACCGGCGAAGTGCTGGCGTTCGCAAGCCATCCCGCACCGGATCCGAACGATTTCGCGATCCGCGTTTCGAAAGAAGAATGGCAGCGGCTGAACGAAGATCAGGGCAAGCCGTTGCTGAACCGCGTGACGCAGGCGCAATTGGCGCCGGGATCGGTGTTTAAGATCATCATGGCCACGGCGATGCTGGAATCGAAGACGCCGCCGCAAAATTTCACCGCGTTCTGCCCGGGCTACGGAGTTTTTTACGGGCAGATGCACAAATGCTGGGTGTATGGGAAAAAAAGCCATGGGGTGGTGAATCTGCATGAGGCCATCGTGCAGTCCTGCGACGTGTTTTTCTACAACGTCGGGATGCGCATGGGTATCGACACGATTTCAAAATACGCAAAGATGTTGGGCCTGGGAGCAAAGACGGGAATCGATATGCCGTCGGAAGAGTCCGGGCTGGTGCCCTCCGAGGAGTGGGTACAGCGCGTGTATCACCACAAGTGGTATCCGGGATCGACGATTTCGGTATCGATCGGACAGGGTTCCGTGATGGTGACCCCGCTGCAGGTGGCCTATGTGATCGGCGGGATTGCGTCGGGCGGCGAATTCAAGCAGCCGCACATGTTAAAGGATGCCCAGAACGTCAGCGAAAAGCGCGTGGAACTGGCGGAAAGCACTGTCGAACAGGTGACGCAAGGGATGTACGGCGTAATTAACGAGGCCGGAGGAACCGGCAACTCCGTAAAGCTGCAAGGAATCGAGTTCTGCGGGAAGTCGGGAACGGCTCAGATGATGAGTTACGGCGCCGCCAGCCGGCTGGGGTTGGGCAAAGGAAAGAATGATGGGTGGTTCGTCGGATTTGCCCCGCGGCGCGATCCGGAGATTATTGTCGCGGCGGTCGTGGAAGATACGTCGGAGCACGGTGGCACGGCGGCGGGACCTGTGGTGCGCGATATCGTGAAGGCGTATTACGACAAGAAAGAAAAGAAGACCCAGGGACAATCTACCGCGCAAGCTCAGAAGCCGGCGGAATCTCCCAAGGCGGCGAATAAAGCGGAAGCGGCCATGAAGGTGGCACAGCAAATCTCGGAAAAGAAGCAGCAGCCAGAGTAACGCGTAAGCAATCGAGCAGAGGAAAATTTTCCGCAGAGATAAAGAATGAACGAAGGAACAACAACACGCGATTACGACTGGTGGTTGCTGGCGATTGTCGCGGCCATCTGCGCGCTGGGAGTGCTGGAAATTTACTCCGCGACGCATGGGAGCGCTCTGGTCGGGATGCACAGCAAGCAGATTCGCTGGCTGGTGATCGGGTTCGTGCTGATGTTCATTCTCTCGCGAATCGATTACCACCTGATCATGGACCAGGCCCCCGTGCTGTATATCATTGGAATAACGGCACTTGTGGCGGTTCTCCTGGTAGGCCACACGCGGTTTGGCGCCAAGCGCTGGATTCCCGTCCTCGGCGAATTTCTTCAGGTGTCAGAATTGGTCAAATTGATTATAATCATCGTATTGGCGCGCTTCTTCGCGGAAGTGCGTACCGATGAGCTTTCCCTGCAGGATTTAATCAAGGCAGGGCTCCTGGTAGGAATACCGCTGGTCTTAATTCTGAAGCAGCCAGATCTCGGCACCGCACTTGTATTGATGCCGATGTTGATCGTAGGTGCATTTCTAGCCGGGCTGCAATGGAAGCACGCCGCGGTGATTGTCCTAATCGGCGTCTTGATGCTGCCCGTCGGGTGGCATTTCTTGAAACCGTACCAGAAGGAAAGGGTTACTTCGTTTTTGCATCCCGAGGAAGACGCGAAGGGTTCCGGCTATCAGGTCTTGCAGTCGAAGATCGCCGTGGGCTCGGGCGGCTTCTGGGGGAAGGGCTTCGGCAACGGCAGCCAGAATCAGCTGGGTTATATTCCGGTCCGGTATTCCGATTTCATCATGTCGGCGTGGGCGGAAGAACAGGGATTCAAAGGCGTGCTGCTTGCACTCGGGCTGTACATGGCGCTATTGTTACGGCTTGTCCAGAACGCTCAGCGCGCCAAAGATCGCGCGGGAATGTTTCTGGTCATGGGTGTGACAGCGGCGCTTGGATTTCACGTTTTGGTAAATGTGGCCATGGTCATCGGGGCCATGCCGGTTACCGGCATTCCGTTACCCCTGATGTCCTATGGAGGATCCGCCACGCTGTTTGTTTTTCTGGCGATAGGCCTGGTAATGAATGTCCGGCTGCGCCGATTCGTTAACTAGCTTCTCGCCAGCTCCGAGCGCGACCACCATCAGGAGGTTTGCGCCGGGCCCGCGGTCCGAACAAAATTTCGGCCCGCTTGCAGTTCAAGAAGGAATTTAAGAGTGAGGATAGCATCGTCCGCCGTTACCCCGGGAGCTTCCCGGCAACGGCCCAGCCTCGATAGCATGAGGTTTTCGCAAAACGAAAGCCGCAACCCGGCTTCCCCCTCCGGCTACGAACGCAATGCCGCAACAATATTGTTGTCGCCAGCGTGTCCCGGTCCCGACCGGGACGGCGCCTTGCCCCGGACCTCTGTCTCAGAGGGTCCCGCGGCGGTGCATCCCAAGGAGTTTTCATGTCGAAAGAATTGGTTATCAGCGCGTCCTCCCACGAGCGGAGAGTCGCGATATTGGAAGAAGGCCAGCTAGTCGAGATCTACATTGAGCGCGAAAAAGAGTTCGCGCTCGTCGGCAGCATCTACAAAGGAAAAGTAACGCGCGTTTTGCCGGGCATGCAGTCGGCGTTCGTCGATATCGGCCTGGACGGCGACGCGTTCCTCTACGTGAGCGACGTTTTCGAGAACCTCGAAGACTACGACCACGGCCATTCCCACGGAGACGCCCCGGCACCCGCGATCGCAGCGGCATCCGGCGGCGCGCTCATCGAGCCGCTGCCCGGCGAAAGCCTCTCCACCCGCCATGTCCACGAGGAGACGATCTCACTGGACGAGCCCCGGGAAGAGCGCGGTCCGAGTCACGATCACGGATCATCCGAAGAATTTCGCGGCGTGGCGGAGCACCACGAAGGTGATGCCGGCGGCGAAGGCCAGCATTCCGAAGGCGGCGAACTCGACGAACGCCAGCCGGAATCGAACGCTTCGGCTCCCCAAAATTTCGCTCCTAGCTACAACCCTACGCGCAACTATCCTCCCCGCATCGGCAACGACCGCCCGCAAGGAACGGATCGTGGCGGTGACCGAGGTGGAGACCGAGGCGGAGATCGCGGCCGGGGCGGCCGCAGGGGGCGGTTTGGACGGCGTCGAGGCGGAAGCGGCGGTGGTGGCGGCGACCGGGATCGGCGTCCACACGGACAGGGCGGCAGCGGCCGCAACCTGCCTCCTTCGAAATATGCGTCTCCGCAGGGCGCTCGCGAAAATCGCGGCGGATTTGACAATCGGCCTTCGAACGATCGCGGCCCCAGCGCTCCGATCGAAAAGCGCGATGACGACATTGTTCTGCCAGGTGAATCGCTGGCGAAATATCGCGCGCGGCCTGTACCCGCGCCGGTCGAGCCGCTTGGCGATCACGAGCCGGAAGAGCGTCAGCCGGATTATGAACAGACCCCCTCGCGTCCCGCGGTTGGCCTGCAATCCGGCACCGGAACGCCCCGGCGCTTCTCCGGAAGCTTGCCGCACTGGGTTCTAGCCGATACGGAATCGGAAGCCGACGCGGCCACTGGCGAATCCGCCACGGAAGAGCACGCCGCGGAAGCCGCGGAGGAAGCCCTGGCTGCCGCTGCGCAACAACATGCGGAACAGACCCCAGCCGGACCGGTTCGCAACGGTGCCGCTGGCCTCAGCGATGAAGAGGCTGTTTCGCTTTCCGCCCGGTTGGTGGAAGCCAAACACGAAGAGACCCAGGCGCGCGCCGAAGCCGACTCCCTCGTCGGGGGCACGGATTTTGACGAAGACGAAGCGGAGGCCCTCCACGAAGCGCACGAGATTGCCGAGCGCCAGGAACATGGCCACCACGAAGAAGAAACCGAAGAAGAGCAAGATGAGCGTGAAGAACGCGAAGACCGGGAAGATGCGGAAGACGAAGCCCACGAAACGCAGTTCGCCGCGGAATCCGGGCATGAGGAGCATCCGGCCGAAGCAGGCGAGGAAGCCCACGTTGAGGAAAATCGCGCGGAGTTGACCGAAGCCGAGCGCGCCGATCTGGCTCACGATGAAGCCATCGAGCATGTCGCGGCGGAAACCATGTCGGCCGCTACAGCGGACGGCTCGACCACAGAAGCGATTGTGGAAGATGACGCCGTGCTTTTGCCTGGCGAAACCCGCAGTCCGCGCAATCCGAACGCGCCGCGGGAAGATTTTGCACGCATCGGCACCAATCCGCGTTCCCGCTTCCAGCGCCCGCAGCGCGGCGGACGCGACCGCGGCGGTGATCGCGGCGGTTTCCGAGGACGCGGCGGACGCCCGGATGGGCGCTCCGATCGCCCCCCTCGGAGCGGCGACCGTGACCGTGGTAGCGATCGTGGTCCGGATCGGGGTTCTGATCGGGGCCCGGATCGTGGCGGTGATCGCGGCCGTGGACGCTTCGAGCGCCGCGGCGGACATGGCCACGGCCCGCATCGCGGGCATCACGGCGGACATGCTCCTTCGCGCCGGCCTCAGCTCATTTCCGAAATGCTGAAAGCCGGTCAGGACATCGTCGTCCAGATCGCCAAGGAACCCCTCGGCAAGAAGGGCGCGCGCATCACGAGCCACGTGGCGCTTCCCGGGCGTTTCCTGGTGTACATGCCGACCATCGACCACATCGGCGTCTCGCGCAAGATTGCCAGCGCGGAAAACCGCTCGCGCCTCCGCCGGCTTGTAGGCGAAGCGCGCGGCAGCTATCCCGGCGGCTTCATCGTGCGCACCGCTGCCGGCGGCGCGACCGATGACGAAATCCGCACCGACATCGAGTTCCTCGGACGGACCTGGAGTGAGATTAAGCAGAAGCACGACGACCGTAAGGCTCCGGCGCTGCTACACCGCGACCTGAACCTGGTCGAGCGGATTCTTCGCGACTACGTCAGCGACGATTTCACCGGTATCTGGATTGACAACGAAGAGGAATACGGCAAGGTGGTTGAGTTCGTCAGCCGGTTCCAGCCGAAGCTTGTCAACAAGGTGAAGCTCTACACCAAGGAGCAGCCGATTTTTGAAGAGTTCGGCATCCAGCACGAACTCGACAAGGCTCTCCGAGCCAAGGTCTGGCTGAAGTCCGGCGGATACATCGTCATCAACCACACCGAAGCGCTGGTGGCCATCGACGTGAATACCGGCAAGTTCGTGGGCAAGGGCTCGATTCGCCTGGAAGACACGATCGTCAAGACCAACCTCGAAGCCGTGAAGGAAATCGTGCGGCAGATTCGCCTGCGCGACCTGGGCGGCATCATCGTGGTGGACTTCATCGATATGGAAGAACGCCGCAACCGCGAAAAGGTTTTGGGCGCGTTGCAGATGGCTCTGGAGCAAGACAAGGCGCCGTCGAAAGCGCTTTCGTTCAACGAGTTCGGCCTGGTCTGCATCACCCGCAAGCGCACCAAACAGGCGCTGGAGCGCGTGCTCTGCCAGCCGTGCCCGTATTGCACCGGCTCCGGCATGGTCAAGTCCATCCCGACGCTCTGCTACGAAATCCAATCGGAAGCGCGCAAGATGGCCGTCACCGACCACGAAGGGCCCAACCTTACCCTTCGCGTGCACCCGGAAATCGCCAAGGCGCTGAAGACCCGCGAGTCCATCCTGATCGACGAGCTGGAGCAGAACTCGCACAAGCACATTATCATTCAGTCCGACGCGACTCTGCACTGGGAGCAGTACGACATTTACTAGTGGGAAGTTTTCAGTTATTAGTAATCGGAAAGAGGAAACGCCCGGGCGTTGCGGCCCGGGCGTTTTTTTGATTGCATTGGAACCCTTATCTCGGCGAGAACGACGGGCATGTGGTAAAACTTGTCTGGTTACGAGGGGATCCGATGAAGAATCTCACGCGGCGGGAAGTATTGAAGGCGGGATCGACAGCGGTGGCGACCGCAATCCTTAATCCGGTGATGGGGAACGGGATGAGTGAAAAGCCGAAAAGCAACAACATGGGAGCCAATTCACCACGAACACCGTCCGATGAAATCTGCTTCATGGGCGCGATGGCACTGGCCGAACTCCTGCGGGCAAAACAACTTTCCGCGGTGGAAGTAATGAAGGCACATCTGAAACAGATCGGGCGGGTGAACCCGAAGGTGAATGCGATCGTAACTCTCGTGGACGAGAAAAAACTCCTCGCGCAGGCGCAGGCCGCGGACGATGCGCTAACCAAGGGTACCTGGCTGGGACCGCTGCATGGCCTGCCGATTGGCGTGAAGGATTTGCATGCCACGAAGGGTATTCGAACTACTTATGGCTCGCCGCTGCTGAAGGACGATATCCCGAAGGCGGATTGCCTGCTGGTGGAGCGCGAAAAGAAAGCCGGCGGCATCGTGCTGGGAAAGACGAATGTGCCGGAGTTCGGGCTTGGCTCGCAAACTTTCAATACTGTTTTTGGAGCGACGCGCAATCCCTTCGACCTCAGCAAAACTTGCGGTGGCAGCACTGGCGGCGGGGCCGTGGCAGCGGCTTGCGGAATGGTGCCGCTGGCGGATGGCAGCGACCTCGGCGGATCGCTGAGGAATCCGCCCAACTTTTGCGGTGTGGTTGGGCTGCGCCCTTCGCCGGGGCGAGTGCCCAACCCGCCCGCGGACCTTGCGTGGCAACCGTTTTCCGTAGAAGGTCCCGTAGCGCGCAATGTGAAAGACTGCGCGTTCTTTCTTAGTGTTCTGGCAGGGCCGGACGAGCGGATACCCATTTCCATCGAGCAGCCGGGCAGCGCATTCGCGCAACGGCTGGATGGGCGGAACTTCAAGGACGTGCGCGTGGCGATGTTCCGCGACATGGGCTTACCCTGGAATCCGGAAGTAAAGGAAGCCATCCGCGCCCAGGGCAAGGTTTTCGAATCGCTGGGTTGTGTGGTGGAAGAAGCGGAGCCCGATTTTCGCGACGCCAACGAATGCTTCCTGGCTTGGCGGCATTGGATGATGGAAGCAAAATTTGGGGATTTGCTCGCCACCAAAGGCGATCAACTCAACGAATACGTCCATTGGCATGTGGAGGAAGGCCGGAAATTGACGGGGCCGTATTTGTCGCGGGTGGAGATCAAGCGATCGGCGCTGTATCAACGAGTGCGCGAATTCATGGATCGTTACGAATTTTTCGTACTACCCGTGAATCAGGTGCTGCCCTTCGACGTGACCCAACATTATCCAACGGAAATCAACGGCGTGAAGCTGGAAAACTATCTCGCCTGGATGAAATCGGCTTACTACATCAGCGCGGTCGGAAATCCGGCAGCGTCCGTGCCGTGTGCGTTTTCGAAGGGCGGCTTGCCGATCGGGATCCAGATTGTCGGGCGGCATCATGACGATTGGGGAGTGCTGCAGATGGCCCACGCCTTTGAGCAGGCAAAGAATTTGGAAAAGCGAAGGCCCGTGGCGGTGGACTGAGATTGCGGACACGGGAGTCGACTCGCCCCGCGTCAGATTAAGGACGACTCAATCGGGGTCGCGAGCTTCGCGCGCAGTTTTTGTCGCCTTGCCCGGGGGAAACACATTGTGATTGGGCACTGGCATCGGCGTTGCACCCATGCGGTCTTCCCAGAGGAATTTGTTCAGTACCGTGTTGTCCGCAGCGTCGGCGTGGCTGAAATCGAGATTTTTTCCCTGCTTCCATTCCTTCGTGTTCATTTCGTACAGCAGCCCATTATCGCGGTTGCGGTAATCAGCGTGAAAGGGCTGTTGCGTCCCCGGACCGCTGAAGAGCGGCGCCATGACGGCGGCGCGCGAATCGTTGGCGTTCATCGGCGGCGCGCCGAGCAATGCCTCGATCGTGCGAATCATGTTCACCGTCGTATAAAAATGATGGTCCACAAAAGCGCCGCCCTTCGCGTCCGGCGATTCCGCGACCGGCGCGTATTTGCTGATGACCAGGGCGATGCTGCGATGCGAATCCACATGGTCCGGGCCGTCCTGCGCATCATCCTCTAGAATCAGGATGGCCGTGTCGTCCCAATAGCCGGTATTCGAGAGCGCTTCGACGACGCGGCCAACCGCCAGATCGTTGTCCGCCACCGAAGCGGTTGGTTTGGGCTTACCCTGCTTCCCTCCGGCCGTGTGGTCGTTGGGCAGCCGCAGCAGGATGAATTGCGGCATCGTGTCCTTGCCCGCCTTGCGCGAACTCGTGAAACCGGCAAACTCATTCAAGAATTCGTCCACGCGCAATTGATCCGGATAAGCGACCTCGAAGTCGGGATAGGACGGATCGAAGTGGCCGCGCAATTCCACCTGTGAGGCAATATTTTTACCGAGCACCGGAATTTCCCACGGGTATGGGCTCGATCCCCCGCGAGGGTCGCCCACATTTTTCTCCAGGGGCTCGCCCTTCTTGATCGTTGCCCTTGCGCAGGGCACGCCCGTAACTTCAGGCGGGCCGCCGGCCGGCGAATTCCCTTGCTGTTGGGTCTCGCACCAGCGCGAAACGATATATTCGCCATAATGCCGATACGAAATTCCGTGGCTCGCGAAATTTTTCCAGAGATACCCGCCGGTCGGTTCGCCCGCATCGGGAAGGTCATCGTCCGCGGAAATGCCCCCTAGCAACTGGCCTTCCGAGTCGTAGGTATGTTCGCGGCTGCGGTAGCCGATGGGCCAGGTTTTTTCCACGTAGTCCGAGATGGAAGCCGAGGTCGACCACACATGGCCATCGCCCGAAACGTCGCCGCTGTCGTAAAAATTATCCAGCACGCCAAACTGCCGCGCCAGCTTGTGCTGGTTTGGCGTAATGTCTTCCCCGTACATTGCCAGGGATGCGTCGCCGTCGCCCGCACCCAGATCTCCGAAAAGCTGATCGTAAGTGCGGTTTTCCTTGATGATGTAAATCACGTGCTTGATCTTGTTTTCGCCGGACGCGAAAGGAACTTTGTCCACGTTCCCCTGCGCCGCATTCGTGGCCGCGGCCAGCGCGCTCCACTCCGTAAGTTTTCCTGGAATATCCGCAACCTTGATGCGCGCCAACGATCCATGAGTCATCGCGGGGTTATACGGATATTTGGGATCGCCATTGGCTTTCGTGCTGATCGCCTTCGGATTCGGTCCGGATCCCCGGCCTTTCGCCGTGCCGATCAGCAGATCGTTGGCCGTGACAGCCACCACGGTCGGATAAAACTCGGTGGGGATGAATCCCGCCGCCCTCTCTTGCTTGCCCGCGCCGGGATGGCTCAAATCGAAGACGCCCACAGTATCGGAAATTGCGTCCGCTGAAAAAAGCGTTTTTCCATCGGAGGAGAGCGCGAGGCTTTCGGGATCGCTGCCGCCATAATTCTGCCCCGGCAATTTCGTGGAGAAGGTGTAGGCGACTTTTCCGGTCTTCGTATCCAGGGCATCGATCTCGTCGCGATTTGTCAGCGCCACAAACAGGCGCGAATCGTCCAGGTTCAGCAGCAACGCCGTCGGATGCGACCCGCCCGTAAGCGGCGCCGCGGGCTTCCCCAGCGAAATAAATTGCCGCACTGTGCCCTTCGTCAGGTCGAGTTCCGCCACCGCCGACGCGTTCCACAGCGAAACAAATCCTCGCCGGCCGTCGTGCGTCATCACCGCCGTATACGGCAGAGCTCCCGGGATGCGCTTGTACGTGGCAAGGTCAAACCGATGCACGATTTTTCCGTCGGCGCTGTTCAACAAGATCGCTTCGTCCGAGCCGTTGCATGCCACCAGGATGCGCTCTTCGCCGCCACTGATTGCCACGCTGAGTCCCGCGGGATAGGTCACATCTTTGAACTGCCCGCGCCGCACTTTCCCGCTCGGCAGCATCGCCCGCGGCGCCAGCGGCAAAAATCGCTCGGGCGTCACCAGTCCATTCTCGAAGCCATAGACGGAGATCCCATTTCCCGTGCTTCCCTTCTCTTTTCCCAACGGATCGGTCAGCGACGCCATCGAGGCGTACAAATGCTTGCCATCCATGCTGAAGGCCAGTCCCAGAAAGTAGGTCTGCTTGGCCCTGCTCCCGAGGCGCTCGTCGGGAAAATCGCGAAGCTCGTTTGTCTGCAGATTCAAGACTGTCAGCGACTGTTTTTCGCCGGATGTGTACGCGCCAAAACCACTGTGCAGAAGCACGGCAAACCGCCCGTCCGGCGAAATCGCCGCCGCTGTCGGAAAATTGTTCGTCGGCTGCGGGTCACCCGGCACCTCGCCCAGCAGCTTTCCATTGGGCAGTCGCGTTGGCTCGTGAGCTGGGGGTCCCGTTTGCGCGCGGAGTTCTCCGGGCACAACAATCACTAACATCATTCCCAAAAACCAACTTCCAAATTTGCCGATTTGCATGGCTGCATTATATTTGAGTGCGTGTTGCAAAACTATGAATGCGCTACGCTGGGGTGATCTGGTCGCCCCTTTTTCGCTTCCCGTACCGGTAGAGGGAGATTCGGGCAAGCACCGGGCCGGTCAAGATTTTTCCGGTTCAAGCAATTGGACTTTTATGTTCCCGAATAGCGCTGTTCTCTCCAAGGATCGCCATAGGCGTGATAGCCGTTGCGTTCCCAGAAGCCCAGGCGGTCGTGGTCCAGAAGCATGAAGCCGCGGACCCATTTCACGCTTTTCCAAGCGTAAAGATGCGGCACGATCAGGCGCAGCGGTCCGCCGTGCTCGGCTGTCAACGGCTCGCCGTCATGTTCGAAAGCGAAGAGCACATCTGGCCGCAGCAAATCTTTCAGTGGAATATTGGACGTGTAGCCCTCTTCGGCAAGCACCAGAACGTATTCGGCCTCCGGCTTGGCTTTCGCGCGATCCAACACGTCCGTGAATCGCACGCCCTTCCAACGGTTATCCAGACGGCTCCAGCGCGTCACGCAGTGAAAATCACTGGTGGATTCCATCTGCGGCAGCGCGCGAAACTCTTCCCAAGTCAGGCGCAACGGCGTTTCCACCAACCCGCTTATTTTGAAATCCCATTTCGCCGCGTCAAAATGCGGCACGCTCCCGTAATGCAGCACGGGCCACTTGATCGTCAGCGATTGTCCGGGTGGCAACCGCCCCTCGGCCTTCGCCTGCTTCTCTTTCGCCCGCCTTCCGCCATCGTCTCCGAATATCGGCATTCCGCCACCTCTGCTTGATTAGAGTCCGCGGGGCTCCAGTGGTTTCAAGCGCGATTGACCCGCATTCCTTTACTCTAAATTGACTGAATTTATGCTACTTTGAGCGTCTGCTTCCGCGCCGCCGCCGGCCTGTTTAGCAAGGAGGTCTCCCGATGGCAACGCCTGCTCCCCTCAGCGATTTGAATCGCCGATTTGAAATTCCCGGCATCGCCAGAATCGTGGATGGCCGCGGCGGGCTTCCCTGCGTCCAGGTAAGTTCGCCCCGCGCCTCTGGTGAAATTTATCTGCATGGTGCCCATGTCACTTCCTGGAAACCGGCCGGCAACGAAGAAGTCCTCTATCTTAGTTCGAAATCGAAGTGGCAGGATGGCGCAGCGATTCGTGGTGGAGTTCCGGTGTGCTTTCCGTGGTTCTCGGCCCGCGCCGACGATCCGCGCTCTCCAGCGCATGGGCTGGTCCGCACCAAATCCTGGCAACTGGAAGGCATTACCCATGCGGACCACGACGTTACCGTGGCGCTTTCGACCTCCGCCGACGATGCCACGCGGAAGACCTGGTTCGGCGATTATCACCTGCTCTTTTGCGCCACGTTCGGCGAGCAACTGCGCCTGGAGATCATTGCCACCAACCGCGGCACCTCCTCCTTCCGGTTCGAAGAAGCGCTCCATTCCTACTTTCGTGTCGCCAATATTGCCGGCGCCAAGCTGCGCGGCTTGAACGGCGCGGGCTTCATCGACAAGACCGACGCCAAACGCGAAAAGCACCAGCACGGAGACGTGTTGATCTCCGCGGAGACCGATCGAGTTTACCTTAAGACCTTTTCCACCGTGGAAATTGAAGATCCCGCCGCCCGGCGCCGCGTACTTGTCGCCAAGGAAGAGTCGCGCGATACCGTTCTCTGGAATCCCTGGTCCGAAAAAGCAAAAAAGATGTCTGACGTTGGCGCTGATGAATGGCGCCAGTTTGTCTGTGTGGAAACCTGCAACGTCGGCGATCACGCCGTCAATCTTGCTCCGGCCCAGGCGCACACGATGTCCGCCCTGATTTCCGTCAGCGCCCTCTGAGGGCGCCGCCGAATTGCTTCTCCCCGCGTGCTATCATCTGAGGTTTGAAGCACAAGGAAAGCAAACACTCCATGCCCGCACGCATCCTGGACGGCCTGAAAATCCGCGACGAAATTTTCGCTGAATTGAAATCCGAGATTACCGGGCTGCACGCGCAGCGAATTCGTCCCGGGCTCGCCGCCGTTCTGGTTGGCGAAAATCCCGCCTCGCAGGTCTACGTAAAAAGCAAAATCGCCGCCTGCGAACAGCTCGGCATGGCCAGTTGGCTGCACACTCCGCTCGCGAGCGTTTCCACCGATTACATGCTGCAACTTGTCCGCGACCTCAACGCGGATGACAACGTGGATGGCATCCTGATTCAGCTTCCCTTGCCATCACAAATCGATTCGAAACGCGTTCTCGAGGCGGTCGATCCCGCGAAAGACGTCGACGGCTTTCATCCCGTCAGCATGGGAAGGCTTGTCAGTAATCGGCCCGGCCTCGTCGCGTGCACACCCGCGGGCTGCATGGAACTTCTTCGGCGCAATGAAATTCCCATCGAAGGCGCCAACGCCGTCGTGCTCGGCCGCAGCGACATTGTTGGCAAGCCGATGGCGCTGCTGCTGCTCCACGCGAACGCCACGGTCACGATTTGCCATTCGAAGACACGCGAGCTGCCGGGGGTAATCCGCCGGGCCGATATTCTTGTCGCCGCCATAGGCAAAGCAGGTTACGTTCAGCCTGATTGGATCAAGCCCGGCGCCGCCGTGATCGATGTCGGCACGAACAAGGTCACCGATGCCGCTGAGGCCGCGCAATTGCTCCGCAATTTCCCCGAGCGCCTGGAAAAATTCCGCGTAAAAGGCAACGTACTCATCGGCGACGTGCATCCAGACGCCTTCCAGATCGCCGGCGCGCTCTCGCCTGTACCCGGAGGCGTCGGCCCGATGACCATCACGATGCTCATGAGCAACACCGTGAAAGCCGCGCGCCTGCGCCGCGCCTCCAGCGCCGCGGTGGCGAGGCCTTAAACTTTTCTGATGGAATTCTCGTGGTTGTAGGGCCCGCCTTTCGAGGCGAGCCGGGTTTTTGAAAGAGAGTTGCGCGATTCAATGCTGAAACTCGGCCTAACCGGCGGCATCGCCAGCGGTAAAAGTGTTGTCGCCGCAATTCTCCGTGAACTTGGCTTCCCTGTCCTCGACGCTGATTCCATCTCCCACAAGCTCATGGAGCCCGGGCAAACCGCTCACAACGAGATCGTTCAGTCTTTCGGCGCCGATCTTGCCGACTCTTCCGGGCGTATCGATCGCCACAAGTTGGCCGCCATCGTTTTCGCCGATCCGGCGAAACTCGCGAAACTCAATTCCATCCTTCATCCGCGCGTGGACCAAATCATTTTCAACCAGCTGGATGACTGGCAAAAAAGCGGGGATCACGCTGCTGCTTTCGTCGAAGCCGCGTTGCTCATCGAAGCCGGCATGGCCGCAAGGCTCGACGGCATGGTCGTCGCCTGGTGCACTCCGGAGCAGCAACTCGATCGCTTGCACGCCCGCGGAATGAGCGAAACCGAAGCCCTCCGCCGCATCGCCGCCCAGCTTCCCATTCAGGAAACAATTAAGCGCGCTGACTACACCATCGATTGCTCCGGCACGCTGGAAGAAACCCGCGCGCAGGTTGAGTCTCTCGCCGCGACTCTCCGCAAAAAGCAAATCATCTGACGCGCCGTGCCCTGCCCGCTACCGCGTCACCGTGGTGAAAAACGAATTCCTGCCCGAGCGCAAATCCTTGCCGTACCCGAGCACAACCTCCACTCCGCCGAGCACGCGAATCTTCGCCTGCGCCCCTGTGTCCCACAGCCATTTCGGCGAGCCAAAAAATCCGGATGGGTCATAGGTTCTTCCGGTGTCGAGAAACGGCCCCGCCCGCAAAGAAAAAATACCGTTGCGATAAACGATCTTGTCGGTCTCCGCGTTCACCAACACATAATTTCTGCCCAGCGGAGCATCTCCCTTTTGCCCCTCCTGCAAGCCGGGATGCCCGCGCAACCAGAGCGGCGTGTCGCGGTCGAATCCCAACGTGAACAATTCGTCGAACGGTACGTCTCCGATTGTGCGGCCGCCCCGCAGGCTTATCAGTGTTTCGTAATCATCTCCACGGGCTTTCGGCAGCCAGCGAGCCGCAAGGGTTCCTTGCAGCCGCCCGTATTTTCCCAGCGGATCGCGGAAAAAAGTTCCAAACTCTCCGCTCCCGATCGAGTTCAATGTGAATCGTCGCTCGGGAAAGCGGATCAGCCACCTCTGCACGCTCGACCTCAGTGCGATTGCCGATCCGTTCGTAAAAAACGGCGCAGCGGCAGCCGGAATCCCAAGCACATTTCGAAATTCGCGATAGCTGTATTCCGTGCCAGCTGTCCATTGCCACCGGCCGCTCTCGATAAACCGCATCTCGGCGCCCGCCTCAACTCTTTCCACGTTCAGCCGAGTCAGCGAAGGGGTTCGAGGAATAAACGTGTTGGTGATATTCCAATTTTCATTGCGACCATCGAAATAAAGCCGGAAGCGCACCGCCGGATTTTCAAATACCGGCGCGGCAACTTCGGTGAACACGCGCCGCTTTTCATCGTCCCAGCGGTAAGTCGAAACCCAATTCACTCCCCCGCGGCCCAGGTTATAAAATTCCGGATCGACCGCCTGATACGGCAAATCGCGCAACAGCGAAACCAGTCCCTCCCATTTCGTGCTTCCCCAGCCATTGCGCTCAGCCGCGTGGAATCCAAGATCAAACGAACCGTCATCATGCGCTCTGAGTTCGAAAAACATCCTGGGATACAAATCCAGCGCCTGCAAGCGCGCCAGCGTTGTCAGATACTGTTCCCGCCGCCATTCGCCCGCGCGCGCAAAGGCAAACGCCCGATCCGTCAGCAGCGGCCGGAGTTTCAGCAACGGCTCGAACGTCAGATCCTCCAGCATTGGCTTGCCCGCTCGATTCCAATATTTCAGCGCGGCTTCGAGGTTGCCTTCTTGAAAATAGATCGAGGCGAGAAAGTTGTTGGCATAATCATCTTTGGGATTCATAGCCAATGCTTGCCGCAGATCGCGCTTGGCTTCTGAAAATCGCTTCTCGCGATATGCGATTCCCGCAAGCTCGATCAGGAAGCGAGGATCGCCCGGCACCATCGCCCGTCCCGCCGCGAAAGCAGCCTTTGCCTCGTCCCACCGCTGCAAATGCGCCAGCGCAAGCCCGCGATAGAGCAGCAAATCAGGGGTGGCCGCGGGCGATTCCGCCGCTGCGCGCGCCACGGCTTCCCAATTTCCTGCTTCGTAAAGTTTTTTTATTTCGGAAAGTTTCTCCGCGGCTGGATCGGCGTTTTGCGCCATTACGCGCATGGGAAAAAACAAAAGCAGCAGCAAGAAGATCAATTGAGGTTTCGCGGCACGGCCAGCAACGTCCAATGCTCGGTGGCTTTCCATTCCGACTCGAATCCCTCTCGCGAAACTCGAAGCATTTTCTCCTGCGCCGGATCGTTCAGGTAAATGTAACCCCTCGCCGAATCGATTCCCACCACAACCACGTAATGCAGCGGCCCATGCGGCCCGCTTGCCTTCAGACTGACGATCAACGGCCTCCCGCGCTCGAGATGATGCCCCAGTTCGTTCCAATCGCCCACAAACGCAAAGGTCCGGTAGCCCGCGTCCTCGAAATAACGCTTCATCGCGCTCGCAGGAATGCCTTCTTCCGCCGGCGAATACAGCACCGCTTGAATTTTCTCTGCATCCGCGGCGGTCGAAGCGGATCGTCCCGCCTTTTTCTCCCAATAGTCCATCACCATCGCCATCGCGGCCGAACCGCAACCGTTCTTCACCTGCGCCACGAAAGGCACGTCGATCCACAGGCTGGGCGTCTCCGCGGCGAGCACAAGTCCGACGCTTGCCGCCGAGAGCAACACCAGCCCGAGGATGCGACGCAGTTTCATCTCAACGCACGGCCACGATAATCAGGATCAACGCCGCCACCGCCACAAGTATGATCAGCAGGTCGCGGTCGGAAAGGTTCCCTGCGGCGAACTCCCGCTGGGCATTTTCGGCGCGGGCGGAAAGCCGCGCCAGATCCTCGTCGTCCAATTGCTGCACGGCCGCTTTCACTTCCTGGCCGTCCATGTGCGCCGATTTCAGCGCTTGCTGGGCTTCTTTTGACGATAGGAACCCATCCAACTGCTGCACGTGCTGTTGCCGGGCAGCCGATGCACTCGCGGCATCCTTCTGAATCTCGGTCGGCGAGACCACGTGATCCTGAGCAACCACAACCCCAGGTGACGTCGGGATAAGTCCCAATAACAACACCAAGACAGGTCTGACGGCGCTGAATAGCGACCTCTTCATCATTCCTCCAATAAACAAATGTAGTGGGGCTGGAGTTTCCAGTCTAACAACCGTCCACGCGCCCTGTCATCCTCTCCGCCGCTAGGGTGGGTCCGCTCTTCTCTTGGCTCTGATATCTAGCGCTGGCTTTCATGCCAGCCCGCCTAGGAAGCACCGGAGGTGCGGCGGACCCAGCCACTCTCATTTTCCTAGCAACGCAAACCAACCTGTGGCAATCTATCCACCATGGGAAACAAAGACAGAGGCAAGCGCGAAGTAAAGAAACCAAAGAAAACCACTCCAAAACTCCCCCCGGCACGCCGCGACGCCGGTCCAATCCCCACTCACGTCATCAAAAAAGTCGGCGAATAGTACTCCTCAAAATCCTGCTGATTTCTTGACGTTGGGTGGCCATCCTTGCGAGGTTTGCCTGCGCGCCGCAACTTCCGCGGAGGCGGTTCTTTGCTTCCCTATTCTCTCTTTCGCTACAATCTGGGGCTTGCCCTCCTGCCCTGGGGGTCCGAGGTGACCGGATGAGTGGTCTGTTCCCTATTTGTGTGCGTTCGCGCCGGCTGTTCCTGTGGGTCGGCGGCGGAGCCTTGATCCTGCTGGCGCTGGCTTCGCTTCCCTTTGCGCACTCCGCCGCCGCGCAGCAGCGTCGCGAACGCGAGCCGAATTCGGTTTACGCCGCGCGCCGCGCGAAGCTTGCCGCCACAGTCGACGCGCCGATCATCCTGACAGGCTTCAATGGCCGCGAAGAAGAATCCCAGTCCTACATTTTTGCCCAGGAGGAGAATTTTTATTACCTCACGGGCCACAACGAGGAAGAAGCCGGGCTAATCCTGCTGCCGCCCGCCGACAGCAAGGCAAAAAGGGACGACTTCCAGGGGCCGCGCGAAATTCTCTTTCTCCCGTCAAAAAATCCGGGCAAGGAAAAATGGAACGGCGTGCGCATGTCGCCAAGCGATCCCGGCGTTCAGGCGCGCAGCGGCTTCGCGGATGTACGATCGTTTTCGGAAATGCGCGCGACGATTGAAAAACTCGCCAAATTTTACCCTGCTTTTTACACCATTTTCCCTTATGAAAAGGAGCTGGGCGGCTATCCCCACGAGAAAGAAACGGTGGACTGGCTGAAGCTGGCCGTGCCCCAGGCAAACCTGAAGGATATTCGCGCCAACATCACCGATTTGCGATTGACCAAATCGCCCACCGAGATGGTTTTCCTACGCCAGGCCATCGATCTCTCGCTCGACGCGCACTTTGCGGCTTTTAAAATGATGCGTCCGGGCGTTTGGGAGTACCAGGTGGCCGCGAAAATGGTGGAGATACACGCGATGGGCGGCTCGGAAGCCGAAGCTTACGCTCCCATTGTCGGCGCCGGACCCAATTCGACTGCGCTGCATTACGACAAGCTGGGCCGCAAGATCGAGGACGGCGACATCGTGGTGATGGACGTTGGCGCGCAATATTCCGGCTATGCCGCGGACATCACGCGCACCGTTCCGGCCAACGGCAAATTCACGCCCCGGCAGCGCGAAATTTACGACATCGTCCTGGGCGCACAGAACGCCGCGCTGGCCGCGCTGAAACCCGGCGCGGACATGTGCCGCAAGGGCAAACAGAGCCTCTACAAAATTTCCTACGATTACATCAACTCGCATGGGAAAGATATGAACGGCAAGCCGCTCGGCCAGTATTTCATCCACGGCCTCGGCCACAATATCGGTTTGAACGTCCACGATCCCGGCGATTCCTGCAAGCCGCTGGTGCCGGGGCAGGTGGTCACCATGGAGCCGGGAATTTACATCCCGGATGAAAATCTGGGCGTGCGCATCGAAGACGACGTTCTGATCACCGAAACGGGTTATGAACTGCTTAGCAGCAAACTCCCCCGCACCGCTGACGAAATTGAAAAAATCATGGCCGAAGCCGCCAAAGCGCGCTCCGCCGAGGCCAAGCAATGAAACATCACATCACCCTTAAACAAGTTGCCCATTCCCTTGATTCGGCGCAGAATTGGAGACATGAAACCGACAGTGGAGTCACTAGCCCTAGACAGAGCCGTGAACGCGCTGGTCAAAGTGACCGAAAAGACTTGGTCCAGCTACACCCCGCAGCAGCAAGCAAGGAAATTACAGAATCTGAAAAAATTCATGGCTTCCTTGAAGAAACGAAAGCCCGCCAAATCTTCACGGCGTTCGCAAGCTCGGCCGGGTCGTCGCCGAGCCCTATCGCACGGATAGCACCAATAAAATCTTCTTCATTCCTTAAATGCAGGATTTCGCGAGCCGTATCAAGCCGTTGTTTCCTTAATTTTTCAGCTGTGGGATCTCTTGGCCGGCGACCCCTTCGTCGCTCTTCGTTCATCAGCGACAATATATCTTCGTCTTTTCGGTCATTATTCACGGTAATCAGGCGATACAGTAACTCATTTGTACCCAATGCACCAGTTCCTCGTCTCAGCTCAACATGTTTGACCGTGGTTGCTGGCCGCCGTTATACTGGTATTTCGCGTTGGGAGCGCATCTTTTCCCGGCGTGCCTCGTGTCATTCCACGCGTCGCTCCTTCGGGCTGCCGTCTGGAATCTGCGAATTGCATCTAACTTTTACAGGGAGTCTGCTGCCGCTCCGCGCGGCTTCAAGAACTTATGAGCAGCGTTAAAGCCACACAACTTCGCCCCGGCATGGTCATTCAGCACGAGGGCCAGCTATTCACCGTTTTCAGCACCGACCATCGCACCCCCGGTAACAAGCGCGGCTCCATGCAGACGCGCCTGAAAAACCTCCGGAACGGCATCATGATCGATTACCGATTCCGTGCCGAAGAATTTGTAGACCGGGCGGTGCTCGATGAAATCCAATTCGAGTACCTCTACAACGAGGGCGATGAATTCCATTTCATGAACACGGAAACTTTCGAGCAGATGCAGATGACGCGCGACGAGCTCGGCGAGACCGTCAACTACCTGATTCCCAACACGGTGGTCAAAATCGAATTTTTCGAGGAAAAGCCCATCGGCGTGGACCTGCCGGACACCATGGAAATGAAGGTGGTACAGACCGAGCCGACGCTGCAGAAAGCCACGGCCAGCGCGGTGATGAAGCCCGCGACGCTCGAAACCGGCCTGGTGGTCAACGTGCCGCCGTTCGTCAACGAGGGCGACCGGATCCGCGTGGACACGTCCGAAGCGCGGTACGTCCAGCGCGTGGAATAAATTCCGCCTCCGCAGCCGAGCGGGCTTCGCGCCAGTTCGGATGAGGCAAAAGCAGGAAGGGCTCCCGCCGAGCCGGGAGCTCTTTTTGTTTTCGGGAGGAATAGAAAAGCGCCCGCCTCGGAAGGCGGCCGCTACAAATGCAATTCAGGGGTTAGAGATTCCGGGGGCGACTTTGCCGAGGCGGGGATCAGGCCTTGTTCGCCACGCCTCGCTCGCCGGCGGGGTGTTCACCGAAAACACGCTCGAAGATATTGTCGACGTAGCGCAACTGGCGCTTGAGATCGAATGCGTGTTCGATTTCCTTCGGCGTCAGATATTTCGTGACTCGGGCGTCTTTCTCCACACGTTCGCGGAAACTGGTATCCGTCTCCCAGGAAGCCATGGCGTTTTCCTGCACGGCTTTGTAGGCGTCGTCTCGCGGCATGCCCTTCTCGACGAGGTCTTGCAGTAAGGTCCCGGAAAACACGAGACCGTGCGTGGATTCCAGGTTGCGCATCATGCGCTCCGGGAAGACGCGCATCTGGCTGACGAGTTGGGTCATCTTCGAGAGCATGTAATCCACCAGAATGGTGGAATCCGGCAGAATCACGCGCTCGACGCTGCTGTGGGAGATGTCGCGCTCATGCCACAAGGCAATGTTTTCGTAGGCCGCAACCATGTTTCCCCGGACCAGCCGGGCGAGGCCGCAAATCTGTTCGGATGTGACGGGATTCCGCTTGTGCGGCATGGCGGAACTGCCGCGCTGCTCGTTACCGAAATGCTCCTCGGCTTCACGCACTTCGGTGCGTTGGAGGTGGCGGATTTCCAGGGCGATCTTTTCGAGGGAAGCGGCGATGAGCGCGAGCGCACTGACATATTGCGCATGGCGATCGCGCTGTATGACCTGAGTGGCGACGGGAGTCACCTGAAGACCAAGCTTCCGGCAGATTTTCTCCTCGATTTCCGGGCCGAGGTGCGATGCATTGCCTACCGCGCCGGAGATTTTTCCAAATTCCATGTTACGGGCGGCGTCGCGAAAGCGGGCGATGTTGCGCTGATTTTCGGCGAACCAGTTGGCGATTTTCAGGCCGAAAGTGATGGGCTCGGCGTGAATGCCGTGGGTGCGTCCGATCTGGGGAGTGTGGCGAAACTCATGGGCGCGCACGTCGAGGACCTCGCCGAAAATGACCAGGTCGCGCTCGATGATGTGCGAAGCGTCACGGACGAGCAAGGACTGCGCGGTGTCCACAACGTCGTTTGAAGTCATGCCATAGTGCAGCCAGCGCGCGGCATCGGGATCGCCGATGGATTCGCCAACGGCCATGGTGAAGGCGATGACGTCGTGCTTCACGCGGGTTTCGATTTCATTGATGCGGTCCGCGTCTACCTTCGCGCGAGAGTGGAGGATTGCAGCGGCATCTTTGGGCACAAGGCCCGCTTCGGCAAGGCTGTCGGCGGCAGCAAGTTCAACGTCCAGCCATTTCTGGTAGCGATTGGCATCGCTCCAGACGTGGCCCATCTCTTTGCGGGTGTAGCGTGGAATCACGTGGGCATCTCCCGTGCAAACCCTTTGTAATGATACGGTATTTTGAGCCTTACGGGCGAATCGCGGGCGAGTTCGGCCGACCTAACCGGAAGAGGGCAAACCTGTCTAATCGTTGGAATGCGGGAAGGCGTCGAGATGGCTGAAGAGGTGGCGGTCAGCGACGCGATAGCCGTCGAGCGGACGCTCGGAGGCGATCGAGACGCCTATCGTGTGCTCGTGGAGAGGCACAGCCGAACGGTGTACCGGATGGCATACCGGATGATGGGGAATGCCCACGATGCGGAAGATGTGGTGCAGGAGGCGTTCCTGCGAGCGTATGAAAAGCTGAAACAGTTCGCGGGAAATGCGAATTTTGGGACCTGGGTCTATCGGATCGCCGCGAATTATGCGATCGACCGGCTGCGGCAGCGCAACTCGGAAGAGGCGAAGCGCGAGGGATCAATCAAGTCGGGTGGACAATTCTTGGAGGTCGACCCGTTGAGCCAAGTGCGGGACACGTCTCCCTCGCCGGAGCGGCTTGCGGGAAGCGCGCAATTGGCGGAACGGATGAAGGCTGCGCTGAATGCATTGAGCCCGGCAGAGAGGACGGCGATCGTGATGCGGCACTGGGATGGTTGCGGGATTGAGGAGATTGCGGCGGTGCTGAATGCTAATTCCAATGCGACGAAGAATACGGTTTTTCGGGCAGTGCAAAAATTGCGGCGTGCCTTGATGCCATTTCTTGAAGAAAAAGAGACTCGCGCGATGGGAACGGAAGGATGAAACACAGAACGGAAGAAGAGTTGCTCGCGTTCCTGGACGGCGCGACGGACGAGCGCGCGGCCATCGCCGCGCACCTGAACGAATGCGCCAACTGCCGCGAGGAGTTGGAGCGGATCGAAGGGGTGTTCGCGGCGCTGGATGCCATGCCGATTCCAGAACCGGGAGAACACTTTGAGGAGCGGGTGTGGCAGAGGATCGCTCCGAGACTTGGGGAGAAAAAAACGCGCTGGTGGGAACCGTTTTTCGTGCCGCAACGGATGGCTGCGCTGGGCGGCGTCGTGGCGCTGGTGATTCTGGCGTTCTTTGCAGGCCGGATTACAAGGCGCACAGCGCCGGCGCAAGAGCAGATGGATGCAGCGAAGGTGCGAGAGCGCGTGCTGGTGGTGGCCGTTGGGGAGCATCTGGGACGCACGGAAATGGTGCTGATGGAACTACAAAACGCACCGATTCTAAGGGGAGAAAAGGCAATCGATATTTCGGAGACGCAACGCCGCGCGGAAGACCTGGTGGAAGAGAACCGATTGTACCGGCAGACGGCGCTGAAAGCAGGCGATCAGGCAATGGCAAATACGCTGGATGAATTGGAGCGCGTGCTGCTGGATATCGCCAATAGCCCGGATGAATTGACTGCGGCGGCGTTCGAGACAATCCGCAAGCGGATTGAAGTGCAAGGGCTTTTGTTCAAGGTGCGGATTGTGAAGCAGGGGCTGGACGAGCGGAAGGCCAATCCCGACGCAAAGCCGGCAGAAAACAAAACGAGAATCACGGAGAGGAACAAGGTATGAACGTGAGGAGAGCATTTGTCCGCGCAGGAATGATCTGTTTCACGGCAGGGATGATGAACCTGGCGATTTGCTCGAGCGCTGCAGCCGCGCCGCAAAGCGGGGGAAAGGGGCAATCGTCAGAGACCCTCGACGAAAGTCAGGACGAGAAGCAGCAGGCGGAACGCGACCGCCAGGCGCAGGCACGAGAAGCGGAACAGGAGCGAATGGAGCACATGCAGGAGTTGTACGACGAGGGACGCGAGGCGCTCGATCAGGATGAGTTTCGAGCGGCGGAGAAGTCGTTTTCGGAACTTGTGAAATTGAACGGGCCCCAGACCGACGCGGCACTGTATTGGACGGCCTACGCGCAGAATCGGGAAGGAAAGAAAGAAGCGGCGATCGGGACGATTGCAGATTTGAAGAAGCGGTATCCGCAGAGCCGTTGGAAGAAAGACGGCGAGGCGCTGGAGATCGAGGTGCGCTCGAACACGGGTTCCAAAGCGAATCCAGAGGCGCAGAACGACGAAGATTTGAAATTGCTGGCTCTGCAAGGATTGATGAACAGCAGCCCGGAGAAGGGGATTCCGTTGGTGGAAGGGATTCTGAATGGAAGCGGGTCGCCGCGCGTCAAATCGAAGGCATTGTTTGTGCTGGCGCAGAATGGGTCGCCGCAGGCGGAAGAGGTTCTGGGAAAAATTGCGCGAGGCCAGAGCAACCCGGACCTGCAAAGGAAGGCGATATCGTACCTGGCCATGTTTGGCGGCAAGGGAGCAGGCAAAATACTGGCGGAGGTATACACCAGCAGCAGCGATACGGAAGTGAAGCGCGCGGTGATTCGAAGCTACATCGTTTCGGGCGACCGCGAACAGCTTGCGGCGCTGGCAAAGAACGAATCGAATCCGGAGTTGAGGAAAGAGGCCATCCGGAACCTGGGGGTCACCGGCGGGCAGGCGGAGCTGCAAGCGATGTATCCGAAGGAAACGGATCGCGGAGTTAAAGAGGAAATCTTGAATGCGTATTTCATCGGCGGGGATGCCAAAGGCCTGATCGCAGTGGCGCGGACGGAAAAAGATCCGGAATTGAAGAAGAAAGCGGTGGAAAAACTGTCGCTGATGGGATCGAAGGAAGCGAATGAGTATTTGATGGAATTGCTGCAGAAGTGAGGATGCAAGCGATGTACTTGCGGTGCTTGACGGAAGATCGCTCGAGCAGTGGCAAAACCGGCGATCCAAACGAAGAGCGGAAGGCCCGCCTGAGAAGGCGGCCGCTACAAGAATAAGAGCGGGCCACTTGAAAGTGGCCGCTACGCGCTAGCGGAGGAAGTCTTCGAGCTGGATGCGGGATCCGGTTTTGGCATCGCGGTATTTGACGATTACGGCGCAGGAAAGGGAGAGTCCCCACTTTTGGCCGGTGGGGTGCAGTACGCCGCGGGAGCCGGGTACGACGACGGCGTGTTCGGGGATGATCAGAGGCTTATCGTCGCTCGCAGAATAGACGGCATCGCGAACGAGATCGTAGACGGGGATGGAGCGGTTGAGAATGGTGCCGGTGCCGAGGACGGCGCCGGATTTAACGATAGTGCCTTCGTAGATTCCAGAATTCCCACCAACGATGACGTCATCTTCAATGATAACGGGAAGAGCGCCGACGGGTTCAAGTACTCCACCAATCTGAGAGCCCGCGGAGATGTGGCAATTGCGGCCAACCTGCGCGCAAGAGCCGACCAGGGCATGAGAATCGATCATCGTGTTTTCACCGACGTAAGCACCCACATTGACGAACATTGGCGGCATGCAGATCACGCCGCGAGCGATATGAGCGCCGTCACGAATACTGGAGCCACCAGGAACGATGCGAACACCGTCGGAAACTGAGAAGGAATGAAGCGGGTAGGTGGATTTGTCGAAGAAAGGCAGCTTGGAAGAATCGGCGGACATGTTCACGGTGGAACCCATTCGGAAGCCGAGGAGGATTCCCTTTTTCACCCAGGGGTTGGTGCGCCAACCCACGGGGGAAGCGGAATCCGGTTCCGCGGCGCGAACGTCGCCCCGATTGATTGCTTTCTTGAAGGATAAGAAGAGGGCGTGATGCTCCGCCGTGTAGGCGGCCGGCGGAGCATCGAAGAGAGATTCAATTTGATCTTGCAGCATGGACTCTCTCGAGGAGATTCAGGGATTCGAGAACTGCGCGAATTCGCGCGAGGTTTTCGGGTTTGGGCGAAACGAGGGGCAGACGCCACACGGGTTGGAGCAGACCCATTTCGGCGAGCGCAGCTTTCACAGGGATGGGATTCGATTCGACGAAATTGATGTCCATCAAAGAAAGATACTGGAAATGGAGACGGCGTGCCTCGGCAAAATCGCCGGAGAGCGCGGATTGCACGAGGCGAGTCATTTCGGCGGGAATTTCGTTGGAGGCGACGGAAATCAGGCCTCGGCCGCCGAGGGAAATGAGGGGAAGAGTCAAGGAGTCGTCACCCGAGAGAACGAGAAAGTCCCGGGGAACGAGATTGAGGATGGCGCCCATCTGGGAGATGTTTCCGGAGGCTTCCTTGATGCCAACGATATTTTCGATTTGAGAGAGGCGGAGTACGGTGGCCGGTTCGATGTTAACGCCGGTGCGGCCTTGCACGCTATAGAGAATGATAGGCAGGTTGACGGCGGAGGCGATGGCTTTGAAATGCTGGAAAAGTCCTTCCTGCGTGGGCTTGTTGTAGTAGGGAGTGACGGAGAGGATGCCGTCTGCGCCAAGATGCTGGAGTTCTTTGGCGAGGGAGATGACTTCGGCGGTGTTGTAGCCTCCGGCACCGGCGAGGACGGGCACTCTGCCTTTGGCGGTTTCGACGGTGAGCTCGACGACGCGGAGATGCTCGGCGTGAGTAAGCGTGGGGCTCTCGCCGGTGGTGCCGCACGGGACTAGGAAATTGATGCCCGCGTTGATCTGGCGCTTGACGAGAGAGCGGAGAGCGGTTTCGTCGAGCGAGCCGTCGGTGCGGAATGGTGTTACGAGTGCGGTGCCGGTTCCAGTAAACATGGGTTGCTCCTTTTCTAAATTCTTAAATACCTCCGAGATTTTCGTGCCCTTCAAAGTCGCCCGCCTCGGAAGGCGCTGCTACAAAGTTTAATTCTGGCCGGTCTGAAGACCGGCCACTACAGAGAAATCTTTGCTGCCCCCAGTTCGGAGATAATTTCACGAAACTCGTAGACGCCTTTTTTTTGTTGCAGCCAGCGGGCGGCGTGGAGAGCGCCATGGGCATAACCTTCACGGCTGCGGGCGGTGTGGCGCAAGGTGATGGTGTCGGCTGGAGAGTCGAAACCGATTTCGTGTGTGCCGGTGTGAGAACCGGCGCGGTTGGCGGAAAGACTCAGTGGGCCGGAATAACCGGCGGCCTGGATTTCTTCGGCGAGCTTTTTTAACGTGCCGGAAGGGGCATCTTTTTTTGCGGAGTGATGAATTTCCCACGCCCACGCTTCGTATTCGGGGTGCACGGATAGCAGGGTCGCGGCTCGCGAAACAATCTGGAAAAAGAGATTCACGCCGACAGAAAAATTCGGGCCGTAGAGGAGCGCGGAGCCGGCTTTCTCGACACAACTGCGAATTTGCGGGAGACGATCGTACCAGCCAGTCGTGCCGGAGACAGTGCGAACTCCGAGAGCGGCGAGACGGCAAAGGTTTTCGACGACGGCGGAGGGGGTTGAGAATTCGATGGCAGTTGTCGCTCCGTTAAGAGTTCCGTGGGAGAGGGCGGTGCCGTTGGCGCTTGTGAACCGGGCAACGACATGGAAGCCGTGTTGCGGAGCAAGTTGTTCGACTAGGCGACCCATTTTGCCGTGACCGACGATGGCGAGAGGTATGCTCATGCGGGCGGGGCTCCGGTGGTGAGAAGCTGGCGAACCATGCGCGCGTAGATATCCACGGCGCTGGTCAGCTCGGATTTCGGGATGCGCTCTTCGGCAGTGTGGGCAACGTGAATGCTGCCGGGGCCGATGAGGAAAGGCTGACCCCAGGAGCCGTCGAAGCTGGGAATATCGGTGGTGAATGCAACGACCGTTGTCGGCAGATCGAGGAGCGGGGAAAGATGAACGGCAGGGCAAAAGAGAACTTCGCGGGCTTCGATTTTGAACGTGGCCGCGATGCGCGCAACGGCGGCGCGGGTGGAAGCAGGGTCGCCGACAAGGCGGAACATGATTTCGGAGCGGGCTTCATCGGCGATGACGTTGGGAGCGCGGCCGCCGGAGATGGTGCCAACGTTGAGTGTGGAAGGACCCAGCACGGGGTCGGACGGCAAGGGGAAAGCGCGAATTTCCTGGAGCGCATCGAGGAGCGAGTGAATTGCGGAATGGCCGAGTTGCGGATAGGCAGAGTGGGCGAGCTTGCCGCGCGAGACAAGTTCGTAGCGGAGAGCGCCTTTGGAGCCGAGAGCGAGCTGATTTTCGGTGGGTTCTCCGTTGATGAGGAAGCGCGAGCCGCGAGGCGAAGCGGCGGCGGTGATGGCGCCGATGCTACTGCGCTCTTCCCCGACAACGAAAAGGAGCGCGAAATTGCGGGTGCCTCCGGCGAGAAGCGATTCGGCGGCGGTGATCATTGCGGCGATGATGCCCTTGGCGTCACAGGAGCCGCGGCCATGGATGTGGGTGCTATCTTCGCGAGAGGAGAAGAAGGGCGGAACGGTGTCCATGTGAGTGGAAAGGGTGACGTGCGGATCGCCGAAAGGGAGGAAGAGATTGTCGCGGCCAGGCTCGGCGGACTGGCGATCGAGGTGGGCGCCGTATTTCGCGGCGAGCGGCAATAGATGGGCGAAGAGATAGTCCGCCACGGATTTTTCGTGGCCTGTGGTGGAGTCAATGTCCACCAACGCGCGCGTCAATTCGAATAGATTCATAGTTGTTGCAGCGAACTGGAGGGAGCATTCAGAAAGGAAGGAACCGCGAGCAAACCCCGTGGCAGCCACCTCTCGATAGCGCTCCACCCGTAAAAACGGATGACAGTGAACCGGCCTTAGACCGAATTCCCCAGCCGCTGCAGTTTCGGAAACCGCAGCAACTTCGGCGGACTTTTGAACCTGGCCCCTTTCTCCGGAGTGCCCCAACCGAACTGGGACAACGCACCCGGTTACTCATGGCCGCCGCACCTCTACCAAGAACAATTAAAGTGTAAATGAAAACGGGAAATGGTGTCACGCGATTTTTTTGGAGGGAGCGATGCCGGTGAAAAATAAGCGGAATTCAGCATTTTGAGAGGGGCGCGTCGTTGAGAAGCCCATCTGTCGCACCTACGGCGATTAGATTTCTTTGGCAAAGTACCCAGCGCTCACCCTTCGGCTCCGCTCAGGGCAGGCGGCGGCCGCCACAAAGCCCTTCCTAGAGTTCGAGGGGTTTGAGGGGAACGTGCTGGGAAGCGATGAGGAGTTCGCCGGTGAAGGGGGATTCGGACGGGCGGCGGCGGAGGGCTTCTTCGGCGGAGAGGCGGACGAGGTCGGGATTGTTGTTTTCCTGAGAGACGTGGGCGAGGACAAGGTGGCGGACGCGGGAATCGAAGCCCTCGGGATCGACGAGGAATTCGCTAACGGCATGATTCGAGAGGTGGCCGGTGCGGGAGAGGACGCGCTGCTTGACGACCCAGGGATACGGGCCGACCTTGAGCATGTCGAGATCGTGATTGGATTCGAGGATGAGACAATCGGTCTGGCGGAGATGGACCCTGACGTGATTCGGCAGGTAGCCGAGATCGGTGCAGATGGCGACTTTGGTGCCGTTGGTACGGAAGGTGAATCCGACGGGGTCGGCGGCGTCGTGAGGGATGGCGAACGCGTGGACGTCGATATTGCCGATCGTGAAACTTTGGCCGGCCTGGATGGATTCGACGCCGCGGAGACGTTTGCCGAAGGTGTCGGGAAGGATGCGCTGGAGGGCGTCCATTGTCGGCTGCGTGACGTAAAGCGGAGGTTTCCAAAGGCCGAGAACCTGCGGGAGGCCGTTGCAGTGGTCCGTGTGCTCGTGGGTGATGAGGACGGCGTCGAGGCGGTCGATGTTGCACTCGACGGCGGCGAGGCGGGCGAGAGTTTCGCGCTTTCCGAGGCCGGCGTCAACGAGGATGCGGGTAGTTTCGGTTTCGAGCAGGGTGAGATTGCCCGAACTGCCTGAGGCGAGGATGGAGACGCGCAAACCGATGAGAAGACTCCACTAGAAAAATAGCGCAGGGCCCAAAGAGCCGCCGCGCTTTAAAGCCAAACTTTGAAGATGATGGCAGAGCGCGAGAAGTGCGTCAATGCGCAAAAACTCACAAAGTAGGATAATTCGCGAAGAAACCTTTTACGTGGATGGAAAAATGAATTTGACTTCGGAAGTTGAAAAAAGCGGATACGGAATTTTACCTGGCGTCGTATGCGAGTTGGAGACTCGGAGTCTACTCGATGAGCTTGCTGGAGCGGGCTTGCCGAGGAGTCGGGCGGGCATCCGACATGTAATGGGTAACCCCGGAGTTTCACGGATTGCACATGCAGAAAATATACTCTTAGCAGTAAGGGAAATCCTCGGTGATGGCGCAATTCCCTTTCGCGCAACGCTTTTTGACAAATCTCCCACATCAAACTGGCTCGTCATGTGGCACCAGGACACCGCACTTCCCCTGTTGGACAAAAGAGAATCGGAAGGATGGGGACCGTGGTCGGTCAAGGATGGTGTGACATACGCTCACGCACCCGCGAAGGCATTAGAAAAAGTCTTGGCGGTTCGTTTGCACCTTGACGATTCAAATCTGCACAACGGACCTCTACGAATTCTCCCCGGAACTCACACGGCGGGAGTTCTGACCGACGAGGAGATTCACAAGCTCTCCGAGGACGTACCAGGGGTGGAGTGTCCAGTCCCGCAGGGTGGAGCAATTCTAATGCGGCCACTCGTTGTGCACGCATCTTCAAAATCTGTGAGCGGCGAACCACGTCGCGTAATCCATATCGAGTACGCGGCGCAGAAAGAAATCTTGCCGGGGATGACGCTTGCGATTGCTTAGTTTCAAGTCAACGCAAATCTTGAAAATCTAGCAGGCCAGGCGGGCGCGGTCGAGTTTGAAGCCGTTGGTGGGGCCGAGGACGGTGACGGCGATTTTGTCGGGCTGGAAGAATTGGTTGGCGAGAGACTGGAGCTGGTCGCGAGTGACGGCGTCAATGGCGGCGAGGATTTCGTCGAGCGTGGAGAAGCGGCCGAAGTAGAGTTCCTGGCGGGCGAGATTGGACATGCGGGAACTGGTGGACTCGAGGGAGAGCATGAGCGAGCCCTTGAGATGGTTTTTGGCGCGGAGGAGTTCTTCCTGAGTGACCGGCGATTCCTTCATCGAGCGGAATTCGGCGATGGTCATGTCCACGACCTGGCCGACGGTTTCCTTAGCGGTGCCTGCGTAAACGCTCAGAATCCCCGCGTCGGAGTAAGGCGTGAGTTCGCTGAAGACGGCGTAGGCAAGGCCCTGCTTTTCGCGAATGTTCTGGAACAGCCGCGAGGACATGCCGCCACCGAGAAGATTGTTGAGGACGGCTGCGGCGAAACGGCGTTCATCGGCGAGTGCGATCGAAGGAACACCGATGCAGACATGGACCTGTTCGAGGTCGCGCTTGGTTTCGAGAACTATGGGTGCGGCGGTGGATGGAACAGGGTCGTCCGGGTTGTAGCGCGACGGCGGCAGCTTACCGAACTCTTTTTCAACGAGGTCGAGAACTTCCTGATGCGTGATGTGGCCGGCCGCGGTGACGAGGAGATGATCGGGAGCGAACCAGTCCTGGAAACGCGTGCGCAGGGGATCGCGCTCGAATTTGCGGACCGTGTCCGGCGTGCCGAGGATGGGGCGGCCGAGAGAGTGCTCCGGCCAGAAACCGCGGGTGAAGATGTCATGGAGAAGATATTCGGGGTTGTCCATGTCCATCTTGATCTCTTCGAGGACGACCTGGCGCTCTTTCTTGACGTCTTCGGAATCGAATTTTGGACGCAGGACCAGATCGGAGAGGACATCGAACGCGATGGGGAGATGGGCGTCGAGGACCTTGGCGTTGAAACAGATCTGCTCCTTGGAAGTGAAAGCGTCGAGCATGCCGCCGACGGAATCCATTTCGCGGGCGATGTCTTCGGCGGAGCGGCGCTCGGTGCCTTTGAAGACCATGTGCTCGAGGAAATGTGCGGTGCCGTTTTCGGCGGGGGTTTCGCGGCGGGAACCGTGGCGAACCCAGATGCCGACGGAGACGGAACGGACGTGCTGCATAGTCTCGGTGATAACGACGAGGCCGTTGGGTAGAACGTGACGATTGATATCGCGCGCGTTGGAGACCATGCAGCTATTGTGGCATAGGGTATGGCCAGTGGCGAGAGGTGAGTAGCGAATTGGCAGGTAAGATAGCAAATTCCTTATTTTCTGAGGCTTAGCGAATGAGAGGATGCGGCAGAGGAAATGGCGGAAACGTGGCACCGGGTGAGAGAATAAAGTCAGCGGGAGGAAGAACTTGGAATTGCTGGGGAAAAGCCGGGAAGAGCTGATGGCGTTCTGCGGGATGCTGGGGGAGCCTGCTTACCGCGCGGACCAGATTTATAACTGGCTGTACGGGGAGAAGGAGTTTGCGGTTGAACGCTGGAGCAATTTGCCTGCGGCGCTTCGGGGGAAGCTGAAGCGGGAGACGACGGTCACGTTGCCGCAGGTGCGACAGAGATATGTGTCGTTGGACGGATCGGTGCGGTATTTGTTTGGACTTGGAGAAAGAAGAGAAGATTTCACCACAAAGAACGCAGAGGGGACGGAGCATGAGGGGAGCAAGAAAGAGCGGAGTGTTTTAAAAAAGCCTGCGGCGGTGGAAGCGGTGTTCATGCCGAGCGAGGGACGGCAGACGATTTGCATTTCGACGCAGGCGGGTTGCGCGGTGGATTGCCAGTTTTGTTTGACGGCGCAATTGGGATTGATCCGGAATCTGACGGCGGGAGAGATGGTGGCGCAGGTGTTGATGCCACTGAAGGAGATGAAAGAGAGCGCGGGCAGCGGACAAATCGAGATTAGAGAAAAAGCGCCCGCTTCAGAAAGCGGCCGCTGCATGGAAGAGCCCACGAGGCTGGCGGCGAGAACGAATGTGGTTTTGATGGGGCAGGGCGAACCGCTGCTGAATTTTGAGAGTGTGATGGGAGCATTGGGAATTCTGCTTGATCCGGAGGGCGTGGGGCTATCGCCGAAACATGTGACGCTTTCGACGAGCGGGATTGTGCCGGGGATCGAGCGGTTGGGAAACGAAGAAGTGCGGCCGAAGCTGGCAATTTCGCTGAACGCTTCGTGCGATGAACAGCGGGACGCGCTGATGCCAATCAATAAGAAATATCCGCTGAAAGCGCTGATGGAGGCTTGCCGGAATTACCCGCTGCGGAATTGGGAACATTTGACGTTCGAATACGTGATGCTCGGGCGAGTGAATGACGCGCCGGAGGATGCGCGCAGGGTGGTGCGATTGCTGGGGCCCCTGACGCGCGTGAAGGTGAATCTGATTCCATGGAATCCGGGGGAGCTGCCGTACAAGGAATCGAGCGCGGATGCCATCGAGGAGTTCCGGCGGATTTTGACGGAGAAGGGCGTGCCGGCGTTTGTGCGGTATTCGCGGGGGCGGGATGTGATGGCAGCTTGCGGGCAATTGGCGCTGAAGGAAGTGCAGGGTGCGCCGTTGCGAATCGTGGGATGAGTTGGGGGGGAAGGCTGGGCCACTTGAAAGTGGCCGCTACTGGCGCTGGCCGATTGCGGACATGAGGCGGCCGGAGAGGGGGCCTTCGCGGCGGTGGCTGAAGAGTAGGCCGGTGTGGCAGGCGGTGCAGAGATCGCTTACGTAGATATTTTTTGCGAGAAGGCCTGCGGCAATGAGTTGGGAGCGATTGGCTTTGCGAAGGTCGAGATGGACGTTTTTCGGGGGAGGCTGGTGGCCGGGCGGCTTCATGTTGAGCCACTGGAGAGGATTGGGCTCTTCGCCGGAGCGGGGCTCGTCGAAGTAGTCCGCGGCATCGGCGAATTGCGCGGTGAATTTGGTGACGAAGCCGGCGGCGACTTCGTAGCAGCAGGGGCCGATCGAGGGGCCGATGGCGGCAAGAAGATCGGCGGGCTTGCTGCCGAATTCGAACTGCATGCGGCCGACGGCTTTTTGGGTGATACGCGCGAGAGTGCCGCGCCAGCCGGAGTGGATGGCGACAACGGCCCGTCTTTTCGGATCGACGAGAAGAATCGGCACGCAATCGGCGGTCTGGATGGCGAGGAGCAAGCCGGCTCGGTCTGTGGCCGAAGCGTCGCCTTTGCAAGCATCGGCTGGGGGTTCAGGGAAAATGCGAATCACGTCCGAGTGAATTTGCTTCAGCGGAATGAGGTCGAGATCGTTGGCACTGAGCGCGGATTGAAAGCGACGGCGGTTTTCGAGCACGTTTTCGCGGGTGTCCCATTCCATGAAGCCGAGATTGAGCACTTTTTCGGATTCGAGCGGGCTGACGCCGCCGGGGCGAGTGCTAAAGCCGTGGACGAGCCAGGGTAGCTTGCGGAAGGGCGCCAGTTCGAGAATCAGGAGGCCACTGGCCTTGCGAAGGCGCCACGGCTCGGTGATACGAGGCAGAGGTGGCGCCGGGGGCGCAGGTTGGCCCGGGCGACGCCGCCTCATGGAAGTTTTTCTGGTAGCCACAATCAGATAAGTATAATCGCAAGGGGATGAAGGGCAAAAATCGGGAAGCGGCACCGCAACAAAAAAGGCGCATAGGTGAGCAGATGATCGTTGGCATGGGAATTGACGTGGCGGAAGTGCCCCGGATTCGCGCGGTGATCGAGGGGCAGGGCGAGAGGTTTCTGCGGCGGGTATACACGACGGAAGAAGTGGCTTACTGCGAGCAGTTCAAGAACAAATTCGAGCGGTATGCGGGGCGATTCGCGGTGAAAGAAGCGGCGATGAAGGCGTTGGGGACCGGCTGGAGCCGCGGGGTGCGATGGGTGGACGTGGAAGTGGTGCGGAAGCGGGGAGGGCGGCCGAGCCTGGCGTTGAAAGGAGAGGCTGGAAAAATTGCAGAGGCGATGGGAGTGAAGAATATTGCGGTGAGCATTACGCACACGTCGGAGCAGGCGATTGCACAGGTGATTTTTGAGGGGTGAGAGAAAGATTTAACACAGAGTGCACTGAGGTTCCACAGAGATCGCAGAGAAGAACGGAAGTCTCCCGCCTGGATGAGTAATTCAAGAGGTTTGAAGTTGGATTTAAGCGGGCACGAGTGTCGCGGATGCCATTGGCTCGCCGAGCAGGAGCTTGCCCTCGGACTGAATGATTGTGGCATCGAGAAACTGGTTTGGCGGGAGAGCTACGGGCAGAACTACCTGGAGGTAATTTTCAGAGAGGGCTGGAGTCGAACTTGGATCGCCGGCGGGATCGCGACGCAAAGTCAGGACGCGCAGGGTACGGCCGATTTGGGCGTGGCGAAAGGCCGCGGATTTGGAATCGGCGAGGGAACGGAGCTGGCGGGCGCGAGTTTTGGTAACGTGGCCGGGGAGCTGGCCCGGGAGTGAGGCGGCCTTGGTACCAGGGCGCTGCGAGTAGGAAAAAACGTGGAGGTAGGTGAAGGGCCGCCCAGTAATGAACTCTAGGGTGGCGGCGTGGTCGACGTCGGACTCCCCGGGGAAACCGGTTATAACGTCGGCCCCGATGGCCGCGTTGGGCAGGCAATCGTGGATAAGTGCGACGCGGCGGGCGTAGTGTTCGGCTCGATACCAGCGATGCATGGCGGCGAGGATGCGGTTGGAGGCGGATTGCAGCGGCATGTGAAAATGCGGGGCGATGCGGCTGTTGGATGCGAAGAAGCCGATGAGATCCTGGGTGACGTCGAGCGGCTCGATGGAGCTGATTCGAAGGCGCTGGACGGGAGATTCGTCGAGGATGCGGCGGAGCAGATCGAGAAACTCGACACGGGGCGCGAGATCGCGGCCATAGGTGCCGAGATTGATGCCGCTGAGAACGATTTCGCGGAAGCCGGAATCGGCGAGGCGCCGGATTTCGGAGAGGACCGTTTGCGGAGGCAGGCTGCGCGACTTGCCGCGGACGAAGGGGATTACGCAGAAAGAGCAGCGGGAATTGCAACCGTCCTGGATTTTCAGGGTGGGGCGGGTGTGATTCCCTTCCCCGCCGAGGACGGGGGCGACTAGGACATCTGTTAGTTCAAAGATGTTACCGGTCAGGATCGGGGCCGAGTGGGACGGGAGCTCGTGCTCCGTGGCTCGAAGGGACGGAGTAGGCTCCGACCCTACAAGGTGGATACGGGAAATAGGCAATATGGAATGAACCAACTTGGGGATTTGAGGTTTGTGAGAGTTCCCGACAACGAAGGAGACACCGGGGAGAGCGGCGATTTCTTCGGGAGCGCGCTGGGCGTAGCAGCCGGTGACGAGGATGCGCGTGGCAGGATTGGCCGCGTGGATTTTGCGGATGGCGTCGCGGGCCTGGACATCGGCGGCGGCAGTGACTGTGCATGTGTTGATAACCACGACGTCGGCCGCGGAAGCATCTGGAGCGGGAGCGCAGCCCTGTTCGCGGAGTTGGCGCTCAATTGCCGCGCCATCAGCCTGGGTGGCCCGGCAACCGAATTGTTCGATGTAAAAGGTGCTCATCGGAAAAGTGCGCCAGAGTTCTATTTAAGCATACGAGCGCATGCGGGCACAGAGGCGTTGCAGGGGAATCGCTTTACGACAGGGAAAGGGGCCTATACAATTTTAGGCTTCCATGACACACACAAGAAGAAATCCATCCCAATTGGTTGATCCGAAAATTTCCGTGGTAATACCAGTTTACAACGAAAAAAATACGATTTGCGAAATCCTGCGCCGCGTGGAAGAAGCCGACATGCGCAAAGAAATTGTGGTGGTGGACGACTGTTCGAAGGATGGAACGCGGGAACTGTTGCAGGAACTGGCGGAAAGACAGGGCCGGGGTGAGAGCCAGGCGCCCGCGAGTGATGGCGAGGATCCCATCGAGTTGCGGAACATCCGTTTCTTTTTTCAGGGGCAGAATCAGGGAAAAGGGGCGGCCTTGCGGCGGGGCTTCGCAATGACGACGGGAGACATTGTGCTGGTGCAGGATGCGGATCTGGAGTACGACCCGCGCGATTATCCGAAGCTGCTGGAACCAATCGTGGAAGGAAGGGCGGACGTGGTGTATGGCTCGCGATTTCTGGGCGGGCCACAGCGAGTGCACTATTTCTGGCACTACGTGGCCAACAAACTGTTGACGCTGCTGTCCGATATTTCCACCAACCTGAAACTGACGGACATGGAGACCTGCTACAAGGTGTTCCGACGCGAAGTGCTGAAGGATATTCAATTGAAGTCGAACCGGTTCGGATTCGAGCCGGAGATTACCGCGAAGATTGCCAAAGGCAATTGGCGAATTTACGAAGTGCCGATCAGCTACGCCGGGCGAACGTATGAAGAGGGGAAGAAAATCACGTGGAAAGACGGCGTGCAGGCGTTGTGGTGCATCATTCGGTTTAAGTTTGGCGATTAGAGGCGCGGCGCGAGCGTTGCGAAATTACGATTGGCCACCTGCAGGTGGCCGCTACGCGTGACTAGGCCTGGGAGAGGCGGCGCTGAAAGGTCAGCAGGATTAGGTCGGCGCGGCGGCGGACACCAAATTTGTTGAGCAAGTTCGAGACGTGGAATTTGACGGTCCGCTCGGCAATATTAAGCTTGCTGGCGATTTCCTTGTTGGAAAGATTCTCGAGAAGCGAATCGAGAACTTCCTGTTCGCGGCGGCTCAGGTTCGTGACCGAGTCGGTCTTCAGGCGGCGCCCCTGACTGGTGAGAATGGAATCGACAAAGCCGGAGAGGACGGAACGCGGGACCCAGAAGCCGCCCTGGGAAACGAGAGGGAGCGCGCGAGAAAGCTGGTCACGCGCCTCCGCGTAGGTAAGGATTCCCTTTACACCGAGACGCAAAAGCGAGAAGCAATTGGCTTCGTTGATTGCGTCGCCAACGACAATGAGGCGCGCATCGACGTGGCGCTCCAGAATATTCGTGAGCAGGGCGCCGGTGGCCTGGCGAGCCGCATGCGCATCCACTACGTAAACTTGAGCGATGGGAGGCTCGAAGTTGCGCAAGTCGGGAGCGAGTGTGGATTCGAGTTGTTTGGCGATGACCTTGAACTGGGAAGCCTTTCCCAGAAGCCGCTCAAACTCTGTGAGCACCAAGGGGTGAGGCGAGAGTAGACAAACGGTTAGTTTGGAAGCCATAGGTTTCGTAGCCACTGTCCTTGAGGGTAGAGAAAGCTGAGCCGAGGGGCAAGGGCCTTTCGGGCAGATGTTCACGAACTGTTACTGACAGATTAGGCGTGTATTCAGAGGGTTGTGGAAGAGGTTCGGAAGCGTTAGACGGGGGTCGCTTCGCCGGGCAAAGGCACGTAAAATGGAAAGATACTCTTAGACCGGAAAAGCGGCCATAGGGTGCCCCCAAACGAGGATCCTAGTGCGAGACCTGAAACAATCGGAAAAGGCGCTGAAAGAGTTGCTATCGCAACGCATCCTGGTGCTGGATGGCGCCATGGGTACGATGCTGCAGCAACGGAACTTAACGGCGGCCGATTTTGGCGGGCCGGCGCTAGAGGGTTGCAACGAGAACCTGGTGCAAACCCGGCCGGACGTGGTGCTGGACATCCACCGAAAGTATTTTGAGGCTGGGGCGGATATCGTTGAGACGAACAGCTTCGGGAGCACGCCCTTGGTGCTGGCGGAGTATGGCTTGCAGGCGGACGCACTAGAGCTGAATAAGAGGGCGGCGGCGCTGGCGAGGCAGGCTGCGGAGGAATTTTCGACGCAGGGGAAACCGCGATTTGTGGCCGGGTCCATGGGGCCGACGACGAAAGCGATTACGGTGACGGGCGGGGTCACGTTCGAAGGACTGCTGGATTCTTACTATGTGCAGGCGAAGGGGCTGATTGAGGGCGGGAGCGATCTGCTGCTGGTGGAAACGTGCCAGGATACAAGAAATATCAAGGCGGCAATTCTGGCGATGCAAAAACTCTCGAAAGAGATCGGAATCAGAGTTCCGTTCGTCGTCTCCGTGACGATTGAGCCGATGGGGTCGATGTTGGCGGGGCAGACGGTCGAGGCGATGTGGGCATCGCTGCGGCATGCGCACCCGCTGGCGTTTGGAATGAACTGCGCCACTGGACCGGAGTTCATGACGGACCACATCCGGACGTTGAGCACGGTCACTGGCGAGTTTGTCTCGTGCTATCCCAACGCCGGCTTGCCGGACGAGGAAGGCAAGTACCTGGAGACACCGACGTCGCTGGCGACGCAACTGGAAAAGTTCGTGAACCACGGATGGCTGAATCTGGTGGGCGGGTGCTGCGGAACAACCGAGAAGCACATCCGGGCGATAGCACAGATGGTGGAGGGCAAGAGACCGCGCGTGCGGCCGACGGAAGCACACCGGGCTGTGTATTCGGGAATTGAGACGATTGAAGCCGATGATTCGACGCGGCCGCTGCTGGTGGGGGAGCGGACGAACGTGATCGGCTCGCGACTATTCAAGAACCTGGTTGCGGAAGAGAAATGGGAAGAGGCGACGGAGATCGCGCGGCGGCAAGTGAAGGGCGGAGCGCACATTGTGGACGTGTGCCTGCAAAGCACGGAGCGTGATGAGAGGAAGGACATCGAGCCGTTCTACGAGAAGCTGATCCGGAAGATCAAGGCTCCGGTGATGATCGACACGACGGACCCGACGGCGGTGGCGCTGGCGCTGACGTATTGCCAGGGCAAAGCGATCATTAATTCCATCAACCTCGAGGACGGAGAAGAGAAATTCGAGAAAGTGGTGCCGATCGCGCATGATTTCGGGGCCGCGATTGTGGTGGGGTGCATTGACGAAGACCCGCTGCAGGCGCAAGCGTTCACACGGGAGAGGAAACGCGAGATCGCGAAGCGGTCGTATGAGCTGCTGACAACGAAATATGGCATGGCGGCGGAAGATATCATTTTCGATCCGCTGGTGTTTCCGTGCGCCACGGGCGACGAGAACTACATTGGCGGCGCAGTGGAAACGATTGAGGGGATCCGGCTGATCAAGGAGGCGCTGCCGGATACACGGACGATTCTGGGGATTTCGAACGTGTCGTTCGGGCTGCCTGCGGGCGCGCGCGAGGTGGTGAATTCGGTTTTCTTGTACTACTGCACGAAGGCGGGGCTGGATCTGGCGATCGTCAACGCGGAGAAGTTGGAGCGTTTTGCGTCGATTCCCGAGCACGAGCGGCGGCTGGCGGAGAATCTGCTGTTTCAGCACAAGCCAAAAGAACTGCCCGCAGACCACCCGCGAGCGGAACTTTTGCGCGATGTGCCCGAGGACTGGCGACAACAGAGCAAGGAACAGAAGGCGGCGATCAATCAATATCACATCGCGGCGATCACAGAGCACTTCCGCACGACGAAGAAGAGAGAAAAAACGGCGGGAGAAGTATTGCCGCTGGACGAACGACTGGGCAATTACATCATTGAGGGAACGCGTGACGGATTGATCGCGGACTTGGAGCTTAAACGGGCAGAGGGAGCGCCGCCGCTGGACATTATCAACGGGCCGCTGATGACGGGGATGGCGGAGGTGGGGAGACTGTTCAACGCCAACGAATTGATTGTGGCGGAGGTGCTGCAGTCCGCTGAAGCGATGAAGGCGGCTGTGAGCCATCTGGAACAGTTCATGGAGAAGGCCGACACGGCGAAGCGCGGCAAAGTGGTGCTGGCGACCGTGAAGGGAGACGTGCACGACATCGGGAAAAACCTGGTGGAAATTATTTTGAAGAACAACGGGTTCGACGTGGTGAACCTGGGGATCAAGGTGCCGCCGGAAGAACTGATCAAGGCCTTCCTGGCGCATAAGCCGGACGCGATCGGACTTTCTGGGCTGCTGGTGAAGAGCGCGCAGCAGATGATCACAACGGCGAGCGATCTGAAGGATGCGGGGATTGATGTGCCGCTGCTGGTGGGCGGCGCGGCGCTGAGCGCGAAATTCACGGAACAGAAAATTGCGCCGAGTTACCACGGGGCGGTGTGTTACGCCAAAGATGCAATGACGGGCTTGCGGCTGATGAACGAATTGATGGACCCGGCGACACGCGCGCGGGTGGCGAGCGAACACACGGCCTCCGGCAACGGCGTAAGCGTGACGACCACCGTAAAGATCGTCGAGAAGCCGGCGGTCAAACATTCTCCGAAGGTGCGGAGGGATTTGCCGATTCCGGAAGTGGCAACGCTGGAACGCAAAGTGCGGCTGGTTCCGGACCTGCGCGAACTGTGGAGCTATATCAGTCCGTTCATGCTCTATGGACGGCACATGGGTTATCGCGGGGATTTCGAAAAGCATCTGGCGGCGCGTGAGGCGAAAGCAGTCGAGTTGTACAACGAAATGGAAGAAGTGAAGAACGAAGCCGCGGGGTTCATGAAGGTACGCGCAGTGTGGCAATTCTTTGAGGCGCAAGCGGAGGCGGAGACGCTGCACCTCTTCGCGCCCGGCGCGAAGGAACCGTTGCAAAGCTGGAAGTTCAAGAGGCAGAAGACCGGCGACCAGTTGTGCCTCAGCGATTATGTGCTGGACCCCGGGAACGGGAAACGAGACCACGTGGCGGTGTTCGTCGTCACGGCCGGCGAAGGAATCCGCGAGCGCGCCGAGAAGGCCAAGCACGACGGGTACTATTTCAAGTCGCATGGATTGCAAGCGCTGGCGATTGAAAGCGCGGAGGCTTGCGCGGAATGGCTGCACCGGAGAATCCGCGAGGATTGGGGATTCCCGGACCCGCCGGAGATGACAATGGCGCAGCGGTTCACATCGCGCTATCGCGGGAAGAGATACAGTTTCGGCTATCCAGCGTGCCCTGACCTGGAAGATCAGGAGGGAATCTGGAAGATTTTGAGGCCGGAAGAAATTGGCGTGCAACTGACGGAAGGATTCATGATGGACCCGGAAGCGAGCGTGAGCGCGCTGGCGTTTCATCACCCGGATTGCACTTACTTCAGCGTGGGAGAGAGCACGGACGGGATCTGAGATCGCCTGTTTGCCGACGATGGGATCTCGCCAGCCTGCGAAAGCGATTCCCGTTAGCAATTCCGGAACGAAAAGACGTTTTCGGCTCCCAAGTCGGGTATACTTGCGCGAATTTGGTGCGCACGAACGACCAGCCAGAAATAAATTGATCGGGGCGTGACCTGACGTCACGGAAAACGGATGAACCCAGGCTCACCGAAGCTATCGATCGTCATTCCATCCTTTAATGAAGAGAACCGCCTGCCGGCAACGCTGGAGCGAATCGCCGCCTATATAAACGCGTCAGGGAAGAAGACGGAAGTGATCGTCGTAGACGACGGCTCGACGGATGGCACTGTTCGCGTGGCCGAATCATTCCGTGGGAAAATCGAAGATATCAAGGCGGTTTCGAACGGGCAGAACCGGGGAAAGGGGTACAGCGTTCGCCACGGATCCCTGGAAGCGCGCGGTGAGATTGTACTTTTTACGGATGCGGATCTTTCGGCGCCCATCGAGGAAGCCGACAAGTTGCTTGCAAAATTGGACGAGTTTGACTTGGCGATCGGCTCGCGCGCGATGAATCGAGAATTGATTGAAGTGCACGAATCCAGGTTTCGTGAATTCGCCGGGATCGTCTTCAACCGGATCGTGCGCGTGATTCTGCGCTTGCCGTTCGTGGACACCCAATGCGGGTTCAAAGCCTTCCGTCGCGAGAAGTGCCGCATTATTTTCGAACAACAGACGATTGAGCGATTCGGGTTTGATCCGGAGCTGCTGTATCTGGCGCGGCATCACGGGCTGCGAACCGCGGAGGTGGCGGTCCGCTGGGCGCACTCACCGGCAACCAAAGTGAATATGTGGAGGGACAGCGTGCAGATGTTTCTGGACGTGGTGATTATCCGGTGGAATGCGCTGCAGGGGCGTTACCGGGTTGCTCGAACCTGAGGGTGTGCCATTCAGTTATTTCCGGTCGCGGCCGGTGCCGGGGCCGACTCTGAAGCGCGAGAGAGCTTCGCCGAGGTTCTGCAAGAAAACTTCCGAATTATAGACATCCGAATCGATTTTGGGCGTGCCGTTGGGAGCGATAGGTTCGACCTCATCGAGTTGAAACTCGTGGGCCACCTCCTCCACGATTTTGGGTTGGATCGGCCGCTGCTGTTCCACAAAGCCGTTCACGAGGGAGTGTTCGCACAAAAGATTGATCACGCGCGGAATTCCCAGAGAATAAACATGGACCGCTTCGATCGTCTTGACGCTGAAAATCGGGTCGCCGGAAGCGCCTGCGATCCTGAGGCGTTCCGCGATGTATTCCCGCGTCTGTTCTTCCGAGAGCGGCGTTGTCCGGCAACGGAGCATGATGCGCTGGCGGAGCTGGCGAAGCTGGGGAAGCTTGAGTTTTTCTTCCAGTTCGGGCTGTCCGGAAAGGACGATCTGCAAAAGCTTTTCGGTCGAGGTTTCCAGGTTGGTGAGAAGCCGGATTTCCTCGAGCACGGGGTAGGTCAGATTCTGGGCTTCGTCAATGATCAAGACGACGGTTTCGCCGTCACGGTAGCGTTCGAGGAGCCAGTGATTGAGCTTGAGGAGCTGTTGACTCTTGGATTTGGACTCACACTGAATATCGAATTCGGCCAGAATGAAATCGAAGAGCTGGCTGGAATTCATCCTGGAGTTGAAGAGAAAAGCAGTGCGTGCGCGGCGGTGGTGCAGCCAGTCCAGGAGGCGGTTGATCAGGGTAGTCTTGCCCGTACCGACTTCGCCGGTAAGGGTAATGAAGCCTTTGCGGGTCTGAATGCCGTACATCAAGCCAGTCAGGGCTTCCTCGATCTGCTTCGTTAGAAAAAGGAAGCGGGGATCGGGGTTGACGTTGAACGGGTTTTCTTTCAGGCCGTAAAAGCTTTTGTACATTAGGCGATGACTCTCGTTCCTGTTCGAATTTCCATTTTAGCTGCAGTCCTGATCAACGCAACTTACGGCAAAATCAACGGGCGCGTATGCCATTGAAAATTGATGGTGACGTAGTGGTACGTCTGGCTGGAAGTGCAGGCGACTCCCACACAACCAGCCTGGCCGTAATCCGTAATATCAGCGTTGTACGCAATGGCGATCGTTCCGTTCCTGCCTGCGGGCCGGCTGACGCCGCCTCCCACCGTCCATGTATTGTAGCCCTGCAAAGTCGTCGGCGAGCTAATGGTAAGAGGCGCGTTGTGAGCGAATCCGACGTTGAGTTGCCCGCTCCACACGCGGTTGATCTTGTGATTAGCGCTGAAATTGAGTTGGTCGCCCGTGGAACCGGTGAGCACTCCACTGCCGCCGGATACGCCGTGGCTGTAAGAGGCAGTCAAGCCACCTTTCTGCGTTGCGTAGTTAAGCGATGCGCCGACGTTGACCCCGTACATCAGGGAACTTCCCGTGGTGCTGATACGCGAGGTAGTGAAATCGGGGCCGACATAAAGTTGGAGGGCTAGAGAGCCCTTAAGTTTGCGACTGTACGCAAAATTGACGGAATGATCTCCGTTCGCCTGAGGTTGGCCGGAATAGTGGTACGCGGAGAAGCGATAGAACGCGCCGATGGAGTCCTTGTGGTTGAGCACGTAGTTGTAGCCAATTGTCCCAGTGGTGGTCTGATTGTCGACGTTGCCAGCATCCACAAAGTCCAGAAGACCGTAGGAGCCACTCATGGTGATGGAGCCTCGCGGCGAGGTGGTGTAGGTTAGTTGCACCACTCCGGCGTTACTGTAGCGAGGTCCGAGAGCGGAATAAATACTCTGATTGGGAACGTAATTGCTGCCAAGCCCCGGTATAACGGGCCCGATGGGTCCTCCAACTCCCGGCGAGCCAAGGCCAGTGCCGCTGCCGAATCCCAGGGAGGTCTGGGGCAAATAAGAAAACTGGTCGCTCAGCTGAATTAACAAGCGATTCCACTGCAATGTCTGCGAGATGGCGAGTTGCTGGGAGTAACCATTCCCCTGCGTGCTGTCCGAGGAAATGTAACCTCCCGCGGAGTAATTCACGGCAAACTGAGATTTCCTCCAGGCCTTCAGAACGCTCAGATTTCCCATGAAATAATTGTTAGCCACCCAGCTGGAATTCTGCGGTTGATTGTAGCCGTTGGATTGGAAAACTCCCGACCACTCAAAGCCGGGCACCCAATAGCTATGAGTGGTTTCGGGCGAGCCCAGCGTTGGGGTCAGAATGCCTGTTAGAGGAGTATTGTCCGGACGGAGATTTAAATTGTTTTCGTCGGGCTGATTGAGCAAGTCGCCTGGATTCATAATCGGTATCGGGGTGGAAGTTCCCGCAGGCTTTGGCTTGTCTTCGGTCGGGGGTTGCGGCTCGTCCTGCGCGTGCAACTGCACGATTCCCCCAAAGAACAGGAGAGCGAGGCTGAAGCCAGCGAGAATGGATCGGCGCGCAGTCATAAGCATATTAAAACCTTAGGGAACCACGATTACATCACCGGGCTGGAGGGAAATATTCTGCTCGGCAAGGTTTCCCTTCACCACTTCCTTGTAATTGAACGGATGCTTCACCTGTTTTCCATTTTCCGTTCGAAGCACATAAATATTCTTGACCTTGGCAAACTGCGTGAACCCCCCCGCACTGGACAGCGCTTGCAGAACGGTCATGTTCGGCAGGAGCGGGAGGGCGCCGGCGTGGGTTACTTCTCCGGTGATGTAGACACGGCGGCTGTTGATTTCGGTCACCGTTACGGTCACCTGGGGAGTGGTCAGGTACTTCGACAGACTGTCGCGGAGCGAACCGGCAAGTTGCATGGCCGTAAGACCGGCAGCCTGGACATCATTGAGCAACGGCAGGGAAACCTTGCCATCCGGGCGGACAGGAATGGTGCGGGAAATGTCGGGCTCCTTCCAGACGTCGATCCGGAGGACGTCCTGAGGGCCGATTTTGTAATCGGCGTCGACGCCCGACAAGGTCGCGGCGGCGGGCTTTTGAGAGGCGTCGGGTTGCGGGGCGGGCGGAGTCTGCGCGCAGGCCAGCGGGACGCAGAGCAACATTGCAGCCAGCGAAGTATTTCGGATTCGAGCGATCATTGATCCTCCCTCAACTCTCATGCTTCCCGTTGGAAACCCCAATCTGTTTAATCTTGTAAAGCAGTGACTTGTAGCTGATCTGCAATTCGCGCGCAGCCCGTTTGCGGTTCCAGCGCGTGCGCTCGAGCGCCTGCATAATCATTTCGCGTTCCGCTTTTTTGGAAGCGGCGCGAGCCGCAACTTTCAAGGAACCGCCAAGCGAGCTTTCCGGCGCGGCATAGTTCACAGCGCCCGCAATCTGCAGATCGTTGAGGGCAAGCTGAACGTCGCCAAAAACCACGAGTTTCCGCGCCAGGTTTTCCAGTTCGCGAATGTTCCCCGGCCAATGATACGCCGACATGGTCTGAATGGCTTTATCGTTGATTGGCGGCGCGACTTTCTTGAGCAGAACCGAATGTTTATTTACGAAATAATCCATCAGAACCGGGATGTCACCTTTCCGTTCGCGGAGAGGTGGAAGGCGCAGGCACACGCCATTGAGACGGAAATACAGTTCGCGGCGGAAACGGCCGGCTTCGACTTCCAACTCAAGGCTCGCGGCGGTAGAGGAGATGAAGCGAGCCGAGGGCTCCTCGTTTAAATCGAGGCTTTCTCCATCGGAGAGATGGGAAAGCAATTCGCGCTGACTCACCGCATCCATCTCCTGAATGTTATCGAGATAAAATGTCCGGCAGGAATCAACTGAAGGGTCAGACTGCCTGGACTTTCGCAATTGACCAAAAAAATCGGCAGGGTCGAACGAGGCACAATTGATCTTCGTAAAACGAGATCCACCCTTAAAGGAAAGCCGATGGATCAATTTTGCGTAGGCGTCCTTGCCGGTGCCGCTTTCACCCACGACCAAAACAGGGATATCTGTCCGTGCAATCTCGCCCGCCATGTCATTCAGGGTTTGCATGGTTGCGCCCAGCCCGTAGACGAATCCGGATAGCAGCGGTTCCTGAATGATGGTGGCGTGGTTCTGATTCATGGTAAAAAACCGAGATTTGCCCGGGCGAGAAGTGAGTTACGCATCGGCTTCACCCGGACCAACAGAATGAGGATGCAACTGGACTTCCAGCAGGTTGGGGGTTTCAGACGAGCAATGATACCAATAAACTATTCATAATAATACACTTAATGAAGGACTAAGACCGGGTTCCTCGCCCCGGATTCGAGCAAAGTCCGCAGGGAGTTCCACATAGTGGCAATTTGTTACCTCTGTTTCCGTGATTCTCCTCTAGGGGGCTTCCGGGGAGCTTGCATTACACAGATAACAAACACGTTACGTGGCGGTCGGTTAGGAATCGTGGGTGCCGCTCACTGGGCCTAACGGAACAGGGGATTTCTGCCAAACTCCCGGGAGATCGAGATGTGAGTCTTCAGGAAAACATTCCATTCTCAACACAAATCGCGGCAGCCGGAGGGATTCGCTTCGGCAAGACTACGAAGTTGCCTCGGAAAACAACCGCGAGTGGGAACGGTCAATCTCTTTCGTTGCAGGGCTTAAATTGAGAAACTTTTGCGGCGAGAACAACTCCTTTTTTCGTTTCAAGAATTATTCGGGTTCGCAAGGTATACTATCTTCGCGCAGGTCCACCATGTCGAGCTACAAATAGCGTGTATATACTTGGGCTTTCAGCGATGGGGCACGACCCGGCTGCGGCCCTGATCGATGATCAGGGCGCAATTGTAGCCGCCATTGAGGAAGGGAAACTGGGGCGTACCCGGTCGTTCGGGGGTATTCCGCGAGGAGCGATCCGTTTCTGCCTGGAGCGGGCAAGAATCCGTTGGCAGGAAGTCGAGCGAGTCGCCATAGCGAGCCAACCGGGGCGCGCCTTTTTCCGGAAAGCGCTATTTCGCGCGCGGCTGGCGCCGCTGGCGCCAATTTCCAGCGCTTATTACTTCAATAAGGCGCTCGGCGAGCTGGGCCGCGAGCTGAACAATTCGCGGATTCTGCAGGAGCTGGCCGGGGGAGCTGCCGACCGGGTCATCAATTATGACCATCATTTGTGCCACGCAGCGAGCGCCTATTTTGGATCACGGTTTGAAAAGTCCCTGATTGTATCGCTCGATAATCAGGGCGACGGGCGGGCCGGGATCGTCGGGCTCGGAGAGAGAACGCGCCTCCGCGAACTATCTTCGATTCCCTTCCCGAATTCACTGGGATGGCTGTTTACACAGATCACGAGCCTGCTGGGATTCTCAACCAGCGCGTCGGAACACAAAACCCAGTGGTTAAGCCTTTCAGGCGAGCCCGTGTTTGCGGATATTTTTATGGAAATGCTGCGCCGCGGACCAAAGGGCGTTCCTCACCTGAATAAAAAATATTTCAAACGGGACTTCGGGGGAAAGCTTTCCTTCAGCGGGGAGTTCTATCGCCGGCTCGGGATTCCGCAGGTACCTATCGTCGAATTCTCTTCGGAAGACCCCGACAACGGGTTGCGCATGAACATTGCAAGCAGCCTGGAGAAGGCTTGCGAGACCGTGCTGGCAGAATGGCTGGAGTCGCTTCGCAGCCGGACCAATACCAAGAACCTCTGCCTGGCAGGCGGCCTGTTTCTGAATCCCCTGCTGGTGGCCGCGATCGAGAAACAGTCCGGGTTTGAGGAGATTTTTGTTCAACCCGCAGCGGGAAACGAGGGCACCGCACTGGGAGCCGCGTGGCTTGCATGGCATGAGAAAGCCGGACGCGCGAAGGTTGCTCCGATGAAGAGCCTCTACTGGGGTCCCGCCTTCTCGAATGCCGAAATCAAGCAGGTTCTGGACAATTGCAAAGCGCCGTACCGGTGGTTCGATTCCGAAGACCGCCAAATTGAGGAGGCGGTGCAGCTTCTGAACGCGGGAAAAATCGTCGCGTGGTTTCAGGGCGCCGCTGAATTCGGGCCTCGCGCACTGGGTCACCGAAGCCTGTTTGCATCTCCGTGGGCTGAATATGTGCAGGAGAACCTGAACGATTTTGTGAAGCACCGCGAGTCCTTTCGCCCGTTCGCGCTCGCCATACCGGAGGACGACTGCGCGGAATATTTTGAGTGTTCGGCGAACGCGCGGTTTATGACCACAATGGCGCGGGCCAAGGAAAAGGCGCGGAAGCTCTTTGAAGCTCCGGGCTCCAGTTTTGTTTCGAAGGAAGGGCTGGCGAGACTTCAGACGGTTTCGCTGGAGAACAATCCGCTGCTTTGGAAATTATTGAAGCGTATCGGAGAAAAGGGGCCAGCGCCGATGCTGGTCAATACTTCCTTCAATCTGTTTGGGGAACCACTCGTCATCACGCCACGGGATGCGCTGCGCAGTTACTACTGTTCCGGTGTGGATGCGCTGGTGGCGGGAAGCTTCCTGCTGACCAAACGATAGGAATTGTTGCCGACAGCAGTAAGAAAACTCCGCGAATCGGGCTAGTGACGTGGCAGAACTCAGACGGGCCGGGAGTGCACCACGGCGAAGCGCTCCTTCATTTTCAGGAACGGGGTCTCCAACCAGCGATAAGAGATAGCGCTAAAGACTACTGTCAACGCGAACCCAGTCAACGCGTAGGCAGCGTATACTTTCACCGAATTCCCGCGAAACAAGTGCCATGCAACTAGTAATCCAGCCGCATGGTAAACGTAGAGTCCATACGAGATCCTGCCCAGATAGGTTAGCCATGAGTTGGCTAGTGCGCGTGCACCGGCGACTGGCGCGCGGATGGCAGCAACGAGCAACCCCGCCGCAGCCATCGCCACCAAAGGCCGGCCGAGCAGGGTTCCCAGCACCGGAGCAACTTCTGCTTGAGCGTTCAGGGTGGTGAAGGCAGCCACGAGGCACCAAACCACGAGGGAGGCGGTAGCCAGCGCAGTCCGGCTAAGGAGAGAGAGGGCGGGCGCTTCACTGCCCAGAAAATAGGCCACCAATATGCCGAGCGCGATGGCATCAATGCGGGCAAACGTGTTGTATTCGACGGCGGCGCCGAGAGAATGAGACAAAACCAGAAATGCTCTGACCAGATTTGCGAGCACGAGCAATCCGATTACAACGAAGACCAACTGACGGCGAGATAGGCGACGAAGAGCCAGCGGCCAGAGCAGGTAAAACTGTTCTTCAATGGAGACGCTCCAGAGAGGACTGGCGATGGAGTGCGGCAGACCAAGCGAAACATACACCCAATTTCCCGAGAGAAACAAATAGCCCGCAATGAATGGCCAAGCCAGATGCTGGGTTCGATCCCAGATCGGGACAAGGGCGGCAACGGCTATGAAAAAGAAATACAAGGGCCAGATTCGGAGAATGCGGCGGACATAAAACGCCTGGGCGTCAATGCTTCCCCGGATTTCTTCTTCGCGGATGAGCAGGGTGGTGATGAGATACGCGCTTAATGCGAAGAAGAGATCCACGCCGAACGCGCCGGCGCTGGAGACGGCACAAATCAATGGAACCACTGCCGGAGTCAGAAGATGGTGCGTTTGATAAAACTGCGGGTCGTTCGGAATGACGTGAAAGACGAAAACGCCAAAAAAGGCAAAAAAGCGGAGGGTGTCAAGTTCGGGGCGATAAAAGCGCGGGCTCTTAGGAGTGTCGAGGTTTGCGGTCAACGGCTCTTGAACCAGGGAAGGTGCGCCAATCTTCACAGATGAGCAAAATTAACCGCTGGAACCCCAAGTGTCAACGACTTTCAGTGCGGCTTTAGGCTAATGCCCGCACGGGGAGCCGAACTCCGGATAAGAATGCTTCGGCAACTACATTAGTTCTAAGGCCCACGCACCCCTTGCGGGAAGCATCGTTCAAGGGGCGAGAGGTGCGAAGGGCCAGTTCCAAATCGGGACGGGGTCACTTGAAAGCCAGTATGATCGCATTGAACTAAGCGTTTTTTGCTTTGTTGTCTATCGAGATCGTGGTATGAAAGATGCCTGTTTGTTAGCCCTCCCAACAGACATAAGCTGTGCGCCCTCCTGTTGTAATTATTCAGAATGAATTGAGCTGCTCAGCAGCCCAGGGCCCCCGAGTCTGTTGGTGCGAAACGGAGAACAGGTAAATGCGGGTGAATTTGCGTGGCAGATCGTTCTTGAAGCTCTTCGCTCTGGCTGGTCAATTTCTTCTTTACACAATCATTGTCCTACTGTCGGGGCTTCCCGTGTTCGGGCAGAGTGGGACGATCGCGCTGGTGCAACACGCGAGCAAGGATGCAGGTTCATCCTCTTCGTCGACCCTCGCCTTCGGGGCGAACAATACGGCGGGAAATTGGATTGCGGTCTGCGTGCGGGCTGGTGCGATAAATGAAGTCATCTCCGTTTCCGATACCAGGGGGAACATTTACCGCAAGGCAGTGCAGTTCAATCAAACGGTGGATGGCTTCAGCGGCGCGATCTACTACGCAGAAGGTATTGCTGGCGGCGCGAACACGGTAACCGTGGCGGACAGCATTTCAGGTACCCTGCGATTCTCCATCCTCGAATATTCTGGAGTCGCCACTTCAGGTTCTCTGGATGCAGGGGCCGCGGCCCAGGGCCACAGTACTAGTCCAAGCACGGCCCCCAGCGTAAATACGACCGTCAACGGAGATCTACTGATTGGCACGGTCATGTCAGGCAACTCCGACAGTTTCACGGCAGGACCCGGTTACAAAATTGAAGAGAGCGTTCCAGGGCAAGGCAACGCAAAACTGATCGTCGAAGATCAGATTCAGAGTATTGCGGGAGCGACTACTGCCAGCGTAACACTCGGCTCGGCGGATGACTGGGCGGCGGGCCTGGCCGCGTTCAAGGCTGCCAACGGAACGGGTGGAACTACGCCGACGATTACCGGGCTGAGCCCCACGTCGGGAGTGACGGGAACTTCGGTGGTGATTACGGGGACGAGCTTCGGAAGCACGCAGGGGACGAGCACGGTCAAGTTCAACGGTATCTCCACCACCCCTACTTTCTGGAACTCCACCAGCATCACCG